>Ga0070665_100000078_pt1 | contig 188101 bp, 184 predicted proteins | sample KBSS13metaG_FD_65862 | JGI IMG/M metagenome (GOLD analysis project Ga0070665, IMG submission 65862) | Switchgrass rhizosphere microbial communities from Kellogg Biological Station, Michigan, USA - KBS S1-3 metaG | ecosystem: Host-associated > Plants > Roots > Rhizosphere > Soil ...
GCCCGGCACGATCGCCGTGATCGGGCCCAATGCCGACAGCCTCGATACCTTGGTCGGCAATTATTACGGCACGCCGACGCGCCCGGTCACCGTGCTCGACGGCATTCGCGCGCGCTTTCCGCAAAGCCGGATCGTCCATGTCCAGGGCACCGGGCTGGTCGGCCCGGCCGAGGCGGCGGTGCCGGACGGCGCCTTGTGCGTCGACGCGGCCTGCTCGGCGCCGGGAGTCCGGGCGGAATATTTCGAGAGCCCCAATCTGGAGGGCAGCCCGGCCGCGCGGGTCGAGCCCAATGCCCGCCTCGAATGGAGCGGCGACCGGCACAGCTCCGCGCGCTGGACGGGGTCGCTGACCGCGCCGGCGACCGGCGAATATCGTTTCCGCTTCGCCAGCGAGAACGGCTACCGCATCTGGATCGGCGACACTCTGGTGGTCGATCAATGGGGCGTCGGCGACGCGCCGTCGATCCTCTCCGGAACGGCGCGGCTGGAAGCGGGCCGCCGCTATCCGATCCGGATCGAAGGCGTGCAGCGCGGCGTGCGCGGCGACCAGCACCTGGTCTGGAGCCTGCCCGGCGGGCAGGACGATGCGGCGGTCGCGGCGGCGCGCCAGGCCGATCTGGTGATCTTCGTCGGCGGCCTGTCGGCGCGGATCGAGGGCGAGGAAATGCCGCTGCAGGTGCCGGGCTTTTCGGGCGGCGACCGCACCAGCCTCGATCTGCCCGGCCCCCAACAGGCACTGCTGGAGCGGGTCCAGGCGACCGGCAAGCCTTTGGTGCTGGTGCTGATGAACGGCAGCGCGCTCGGCGTGAACTGGGCCGACCGGCATGTCCCGGCGATCGTCGAGGCCTGGTATCCGGGCGAGGAAGGCGGCACCGCGCTCGCCGGCCTGCTGGCGGGCGATTACAGCCCCGCGGGTCGGCTTCCGGTCACCTTCTACCGCTCGGTCGACCAGCTTCCGCCGTTCGGCGATTATGCGATGGCCGGCCGCACCTACCGCTATTTCGCCGGCGAGCCGCTTTATCCGTTCGGCCATGGCCTGAGCTACACGCGCTTCACTTACGCCAATGCCCGGGTCAGCGCGCCGTCGGTGGCGGCGAACGGATCGGTCACCGTCTCGGTCGACGTCACCAACAGCGGCGGCATGGAGGGCGACGAGGTCGTCCAGGTCTACGTCACCCGGCCCGGCGTGGACGGCGCCCCGATCCGCGCCCTCCAGGGCTTCCGGCGCATCCATCTGGCGCGGGGCGCGACCCAGCGGGTCGAATTCACGCTCGCCGATCGGGCGCTGAGCGCCGTGGCCGCGGATGGCACCCGGCGGATCGATCCCGGGCAGGTTGAGGTCTGGGTCGGCGGCGGCCAGCCGGTCGCCCGCCCCGGCCTTGCCCAGGCGCCCGGCGCCCGGCTCAGCTTCGCGGTGACGGGAAGCGCCGTCCTGCCCCGATGAGGCCCGCGTTCGAATCGTCATTCCTCTCCCCGAATCAGGCCCGGAGTGGGACGGGTGGGAGGGGTCCGCACGGCAATGCTGGAAAAAGCCGATTCCTTCGCGCATAACGTCGCCAAGGGAGCGCAGATGCTGAGGATCCTTCTCGCCGAAGACGACGAATCGATGCGGGTCTATCTGGTCCGCGCGCTCGAACGGGTCGGCTATCACGTCACCGCGGTCGATCGCGGCACCGAGGCGATCCCGCTGCTGGAGAGCGAGCCGTTCGATCTGCTCCTCACCGACATCGTCATGCCCGAGATGGACGGCATCGAGCTGGCCCAGAAGGCAGCCGAGATCGCGCCGGGCATCCGCGTCATGTTCATCACCGGCTTCGCCGCGGTCGCGCTTCGCGCCGGCCGCAAGACGCCCGACGCCAAAGTGCTCTCCAAGCCATTCCACCTCAGGGACCTGGTCGCCGAGGTGGAGCGGATGTTCATGACCGAGGACCAGCACGGGCGGCTGTAGGATGTACGACCTGCTGACAGGACTTGCCGTGATTACCGTGATCATCGGCGTGATCGTGGTCCGCAGGGTGCCGCTGCACATCAGAATCTGGATCGGCCTGGGCTTGGCGGCCGGCGCCTATTGCGCGGCCTTGATCGGCCTTGCGCTGATTCGCGCCGGCTTCGACTCCGCTTTATTCGTCTATGCCCGGGCCGGCAGCTTCGGGGCGCTGGCGATATTGTCGGTCATCTTTCTCGTCCCGTCCGGTCAGGACTGGCTCAGGGCCAAATGGCGGCGAGGCGATTGGGAAGGCCGGCCCGCCCGCTAGAGCGCGACGGGTTGAGGGTTGCCCGCGCATCCCGACCAGGGCTGGCGGTGCGGATTGAGCACAAAATCCTCCCCCGAGGGAGGGGGGGACCGCCGCCGAAGGCGGTGGTGGAGGGGTGTCAGCATCTGAGATCATGCTCGGACGCTGATACCCCTCCACCAAGCTGCGCTTGGTCCCCCTCCCCTTTCAGGGGAGGATTTGACATGGATACGATCCGACCTGATCCCATCACACCCTAAGGAACCTCAAACTCGGCTTGCTGGCGGCGACTCCGCTCGCCTAGAGTCGGCGGCGAGCATTTCCAGCGTGGCGACTTCAACCAGGGCGGCGATTCATGAATCCTCCATTCCAATCCGTCGCGATCGTCGGGCTCGGCCTGATCGGCTCGTCGATCGCCCGGGCGGTGCACGAGCGTCTGCCCGACGTCCGCGTGACCGGCTTCGATCTCGATGCGGACGTGCGCGCCCGCGCCCGCGCTTTGGCACTGGTCGACCGGGTCGCCGACGCGGCGGAGGATGCGGCCAAAGGCGCGGACCTGGTCATCTTCTGCGTGCCGGTCGGCGCGATGGCGGCCGCCGCCGAGGCAATCGCGCCGGGCCTCTCGGCCGATGCGCTGGTCAGCGATGTCGGCTCCTGCAAGGCCTTCGTCGCCGAGGAATTGCGCCGCGCGCTGCCCGAGGCGCGAATCGTCCCGGCTCACCCGGTGGCCGGCACCGAGAATAGCGGGCCGGATGCGGGCTTCTCGGCCCTGTTCCAGGGCCGCTGGTGCATCCTGACACCCGAGGAGGGCGCGAACCCGGCGGACGTCGAGCGGCTCTCGGATTTCTGGACGGGGCTCGGCGCGCGGGTCGAGATCATGGATGCCGCGCATCACGACGTCGTCCTCGCCGTCACCAGCCATTTGCCGCACCTGATCGCCTTCACCATCGTCGGCACCGCGGCGGACCTCGAAAGGGTCACCGAGAGCGAGGTGATCAAATATTCGGCCGGCGGATTCCGCGACTTCACCCGCATCGCCGCGTCCAATCCCGCCATGTGGCGCGACGTCTTCCTGACCAACAAGGATGCGGTGCTGGCGACCCTGCGCCAGTTCAACGAGGACCTCGCCTTCCTCGAACAGGCGATCCTTGCCGACGACGGCCCGGCGATGTTCGACCTGTTCACCCGCACCGCCGCCATCCGCCGCGGCATCGTCGAGCAGGGCCAGGACGTCGGCAAGCCCGATTTCGGCCGCCAGTCGGGCTGAATCGGCTTCCCGCTGGGCCGATCCCTCTGGCAAGCCACTTCCAGCATGGTACCAGCCCTGGGGACGTGCGCGAGGGCCGGATGACGGGTAGCAAAGCCGAAACAAGGCCATCGCGTCTCGCCGCGCTCGACGTGCTCCGCGGCATGGCCGTCGCCGGCATGATCGTCGTGACGAGCCCGGGCGACTGGAACCGCGCCTATGCGCCCCTCAAACATGCCGACTGGCACGGCTGGACGCTCACCGACATGGTGTTCCCGGCCTTCCTGTTCAGCGTCGGCGTTGCCCTCGGACTGTCCTTTCCCCGCCCAATGAGCGATCCTGCGTCGCGACGACAATATTGGCTGAGGGTTGGCCGGCGAACCGCCGCCTTGATCCTGCTCGGCTTGTTTCTGGAAGCAACTTACGTGTGGTCTATCTCGCTAGGCGCGACGAGCCCGGGGCAAGGCGGCCTCGACCACATCCGCATCCCAGGCGTCCTTCAGCGGATCGCGCTCTGCTACGCGCTGGCCGCGATCCTTGTCGCGGTGACGGCGCGCAGGGACGAAGCGGGGCGCGCGGATGTCAACGCGGGCGCGATCGGCGCCGCGATCACCGCCGCTTTGCTTCTCTACTGGGCGCTGCTGACCTTCGTGCCTGTGCCCGGCTACGGCGCCGGCCAACTCGGTCCGGCGGGCAATCTGGCCGCTTATGTCGACCGGGCGATCTTCACCGTGCCGCATCTCTGGCCTCTTGGCGCGGAGACCTGGGGCGGCCCAGTCGTCTACGATCCGGAAGGGCTGCTCTCGTCACTGCCGGCGACCGCCAACGTGCTGTTCGGCGTGCTGGCTGCTTTTGCCTTTCGGCGCGCACCCGGACGGGCGGTCCTCTTCATCGCCGGCGGGGGCGCGGCGCTGCTCGCCGCCGGCCTGCTGCTCGATCCGCTTTTTCCGATCAACAAGCGCATCTGGACGAGCAGCTTCGCACTGCTGAGCAGCGGCTTTTCCGCGCTGGTGCTGGCCGCATTGATGGCGGCGCTGCGCAGCGGCCGCGCGGCCCGCCTCGTCGCGCCGTTCCGGATTCTCGGCGGCAATGCCATTCTCGCCTTCGTACTTTCGACCCTCCTCGGCCGGATTTACGGTTTTCCCTTTTCGGCCGAAGGCGGAACGCCGCTGGGGCCGCAGCAATGGATGAACGCACGCGCGCTCGCCGTCCTTGCGGATCCCTATCTGGCGTCGCTCGCCTGCGCGCTCGCCATGCTCGCGCTCGTGACGCTGATGATCTGGCCGCTTCACCGGCGGGCAATCCACTTCCGTCTGTAGTGGCCCATCGACCGGGGTTGCGCCCCGCCTAAGCCGCCGCTACATCGCGGGCCGCGTGGGCGTGTAGCTCAGTGGTAGAGCACTGTGTTGACATCGCAGGGGTCGCAAGTTCAATCCTTGCCACGCCCACCATTTTCCCCTCGAGCAGCAGACCGGGTCGATCCTCAAAGGAACGCCCGGATCTCGGCCATGAAGCGGTCGAACTGGTCGTGGTGCAGCCAGTGGCCAGCATTCTCGAACTCGATTACCCGCGCCGTCCGGAAATGCCGCGCCCGTCCGTCGCGCTCGGGGTTGGATGCCCAGCTGTTCGCGCCGTAGAGCAAAAGGGTCGGGCAGGTGATCGCCGACCACAGGGATTCGATCTCCGCCGTCGACAGGTCGCTGAACGGCCAGACGTTCAGATGATTGTCGAACTTCCAGCTCCAGCTGCCGTCCTCGTTGCGGTTGACGCCATGGATCGTCAGGTGCCGCGCCTGGGCCTCGGTCAGATAGGTGTTTTCCGACATCATCCGCGCCAGAGCCTCGTCGAGCGAGGCGTAGCGCTTGGGCAGCCGGCCCGCGGCGGCGCGCTTGGCCGTAATCCATTCGCGCCAGCGATCGGCGAAGGGCCGCGCGGCGCGCTCGGCGAGGATCCTGGGCGACGGCCCGAGGCCCTCGATCGAAACCAGGCGGCGGACCTTTTCCGGATACAGGCCGGTGTAGCGCGTGGCGATATTGCCGCCGAGCGAGTGCGCGACGATGGTCACCGGCGCCACGTCGAGCTGGTGGATCAGCTGGGCGAGATCGTAGACGAGCGAGGTCATTTCGTAATTGCCGTCGGCCGACCATTCGCTGTCGCCGTGACCGCGCAGATCGGGCGCGATGACATGCCATGAGTCGCGCAACTGCTCGGCCACCCAGTCCCAGCTGCGGCAATGGTCGCGGCCGCCATGGACGAGGATCAGGGGCGGCGCCGAGGCATTTCCCCAGTCGGCGCAATGCAGGCGCAGGCGCTGGGAGACGAAGTTGATCGAGGTCGGGCCGGTCGAGGTCATGATCCACTAGGAGCGGCAAAGGCCACGCCCGTCAATTCCCCGACTGCCCCGGATCGCGGAGGCGCTTTTATTTGAGAGGGATTCGCCGCACAGATGCAGGGCGAAAGGGGCGGGACATGACCATCCTCATCAATGGAGACGGGCTGACCATCGCCGATATCGGCGCGGTTGCGCGCGGCGCGAAGGTAGAGGTTTCCAGCGATCCCGCCGTGCTGGCGCGGGTCGCGGGCTCGCGGGACCATCTCGTCAGGGCTGTCGCGCGCGGGGACCAGATTTACGGCGTCACCACCCTGTTCGGCGGCATGGCCGACCGCACGCTCGGCCCTGACCATCTTGCCGAGCTGCAGCGGCTGGCGCTCTGGCATCACAAGAGCACCACCGGGCCGCGCCTGCCGGCCGCCGACGTGCGCGCCGCGATGCTGCTGCGCGCCAATTCGCTGATGAAGGGCGTCTCCGGCGTGCGGATCGAGATCGTCGAGCGGTTCGCCGCCTTCCTCAATGCCGGCGCCCACCCCCATGTTTACCAGCGCGGCTCGATCGGCGCGTCGGGCGATCTGGTGCCGCTCACCTACATCGCCGGCGCGGTGATGGGGCTCGATCCCGCCTTCCTGGTCGATCTCGACGGCGAGACGCTGGACGCGCACGCGGCGCTCGCCAGGCTGGGGCTGGCGCCGCTGGCGCTCGAGCCCAAGGAGGGGCTGGCGCTCAACAATGGCACCGGCGCCTCGACCGGGATCGCCGCCAACGCGCTCGACCGGGCGATGGATCTCGCCGCGCTGACGCTCGGCATCCATGCGCTCCACGCCCAGGCCCTGCTCGCCACGGACCAGAGCTTCGCGCCCTTCATCCACGCGATGAAGCCGCATCCGGGCCAGATCTGGGTGGCCGAACGGATGACCGACCTGCTGCAGGGTTCGGGCGCGATCCGCAGCGAGGCGGCGGGGCAACGCGGCCACCGCGCCGGCAAGCTCATCCAGGACCGTTATTCGCTGCGCTGCCTGCCGCAATATCTCGGTCCCATCTTCGACGGGATCGCGGCGGCGGCGCGGCAGGTCGAGACCGAGGCCAATTGCGCCAACGACAATCCGCTGATCGATCCGGAGAGCGGCGAAATCTACCACACCGGCAATTTCCTCGCCCAATATACCGGCGTCGCGATGGACTCCCTGCGCTACCATCTCGGCCTGCTCGCCAAGCATGTCGACGTCCAGATCGCCCTGCTGATGACGCCGGAATTCAGCGGCGGCCTCAGTGCCTCCCTGGTCGGCAACCAGGAAGGCGGGCTCAATGTCGGGCTCAAGTCGCTGCAGGTGGGCGGCAACCAGATGATGCCGCTCATCTCCTTCTACGGCCAGTCGATCGTCGATCGCTTCCCGACCCATGCCGAGCAGTTCAACCAGAATATCAACAGCCAGGCGATGAACGCGGCCAATCTCGCCCGCGAGCAGATCGACCTGCTCGAACATTATCTGTCGGTCGCCCTGCTCTGCGGCGTCCAGGCGGTCGAGCTGCGCGCGCACCTCATCGGCGGCAGCTACGACGCCCGAACCATCCTCTCGCCGCAGACCGCGAGCCTCTATGAATCGGCCCGCAAGGCCGCCGCCGGCCCGCCCGATCCGGCGCGGCCGCTGCACTGGAACGACCTCGACGAATTCCTCCAGCCCAAGGTCGAGGGGCTGCTCGGCGACATCCAGGCGCGCGGCGCGATCTTCGCCGCGCTGGCGCCGGTGCAGCGGGCGATGCGGACCTTCGCGTCAGGCGCGTGAAAGCGCCTGCTCGACCCACTGGACGATGGCATTGGCCGGCATCGCGCCGGAGGTCCGCGCGATCTCGCGCCCCTTGCGGATCATGATCATGGTCGGGATGGACTGGACCCGATAGCGGCCGGCAATGGCGGCTTCGGCCTCGGTGTCGAGCTTGGCCATGCGCACGCGCGGCTCCAGCCGCGCCGCGGCAGCTTCGAAATTCGGGCTCATCGTGCGGCACGGGCCGCACCAGGACGCCCAGAAGTCGATCACCACGGGCAGGTCGCTCCTCAGCGCGTGCTTCTCGAAATTGGCCGCGGTGAGATCCACCGCCTTGCCCTGGAAGAGCGGCTTGCCGCATTTGCCGCATTTGGGATGATTGCCGAGCTTCGCCCGCGCGACCCGGTTCAGCGTCCCGTCGACCGGGCAAGCGATGACGAGGGTCTCTGCGCCGGCCTTGGCCTCGGACTCGGCACTGGTGTCGGACATTCGGGCCTCCTTGCGGTCGGCGTCGCTAGCGGCGGGCCGGGCTGAGCCGCAGCAGCTCCCCGTCGCCGCCGTCGGTCAGCACCAGCACCGCGCCGTCGGGCGCTTCGATGACGTCGCGAATACGCCTGCCCATCGCAATCCGTTCCTCGCCGGTGACTCGTTCGCCTGCGAGGGTCAGCCGGATCAGCGACTGCGAGGAGAGACCGCCCATCACCGCATTGCCCCGCCAGGGCAGCAGGCGACCGCGATAGAAGATCAGGCCCGAAGGGGAGATGACCGGGTTCCAGCTGCGCACCGGCGGCGTGAATTCGGGATGGGTGGCGTGGCGCGGGATCGGGCTGTCGTCATAATTGTCGCCCTCGCTCACCACCGGCCAGCCGTAATTGCGGCCGGGCTGGATCAGGTTGAGCTCGTCGCCGCCCTTGGGCCCCATTTCGTTGACCCAGAGCCGGCCGGTACCCGGTTGGAAGGCGATGCCGAGCATGTTGCGGTGGCCGAGCGTCCAGATATCGGGCCGCGCGCCGCGGACATGGGCGAAGGGATTGCCCGCCGGGATCGAGCCGTCGGCGTTGATGTGGACAACCTTGCCGAGATTGCTTGCCCGGTCCTGGGCCGGATCGAAGCGCATCCGCTCGCTCGATGTGATGAACAAGGTCCGGTCCGGCGCGAAGGCGAGGCGGCCGCCGAAATGGCCGCGGCCGATCGTCTTCGGCACCTGCCTCCAGATCACGGTGAGTCCCGTCAGCCGGTCGCCGTCGAGCCGCGCCCTCGCCACCGCGCCGCCCTTCAGGACATTGTCCTCCACGTCCTGGAAAGCGCCGAAGCGCGGCTCGGGAGTCTCGTGGGCGCCGGGCGGCTGCCGCGGCGCCGCTTCGACATAAGAGAGGTAAACGAGCCGGTTATGGGCGAAATCGGGGTCGATCTCGACGTCGAGCAGGCCGCCCTGGCCGCGATAGACGACCTGCGGCACGCCGGCGATCGGCGCCGACAATCGGCCGTGCGCGTAAAGGCGCAGCCGGCCGGGCTTCTCGGTGATCAGCAGGCCGCCGTCGGGGAGGATGGTCATGCCCCAGGGATTGTCGAGCCTGGCGAGATGCTCGACGGCGAGCGGCCCGCTTTCGGTCTGGATCCGGTCAGGTGCCGGTGCGGATGCGGGGCCGGGCTGGAGTCCGGCGGAGGTGGTCGCCAACATCGCTGCCGCGGCTGCAAGAGTGATTCGGATCACCATGGTCCATCTCCAGTTCACGCAACGTCCGGATGCGCCGCGTCATTGACGGCCATCGCATCCCTGGGAAGGGGCTGGCACTGACGCCGGTCAAAATCGGCATCAGCGTCGGCACCACCCGACTCGACCAGGCCGGCGCGCTGGTGCTGGTCCAGGCGGACGGATCGATCCACCTCAACCATCGTGTCACCGAGGTGGGCGAGGACTTGCTGACAAGATGCCGAACGCTTCGGCCACCGCCTCTTCCCTGGGGTCCGAGCCTGAACGGCCTGGCCGCGAAGAATGCCGGCGATCCACTTCGCAACCTCCCCGAAGCCTGGCCGATCGGGCGCCGTGAACCGGCTTGCCAGCGCCTGCTCTTTCTGCCCAGAAGCGGGCGAGGGAGGAACGGATGGCCGAAGCTTATATCGTTGCCGCGGTCCGCACCGCCGGAGGCCGCAAAGGCGGGCGCCTCGCCGGTGTGCATCCGGTCGATCTGGCCGCGATCAGCCTCGATGCCGTCGCCGAGCGGTCGGGGATCGATCCGGCGGCGATCGAGGACGTGATCATGGGCTGCGTGACCCAGGCGGGCGAGCAATCGCTCCAGGTCGGGCGCAACGCGGTGCTTGCCTCCCGGTTGCCGCAAAGCGTACCGGCCGTGACCATCGACCGGCAGTGCGGCTCGTCGCAGCAGGCGATCCAGTTCGCCGCCCAGGCGGTGATGTCGGGGACGCAGGACGTGGTCATCGCCGCCGGCGTCGAGAGCATGACGCGGGCGCCGATGGGCCTCTCGATGGTCGCGGACAAGGGCTTCACGCCCTATCCCGCGAGCATCACCCAAGAATATGGCGTGCCCTTCTTCAGCCAGTTCATGGGCGCGGAGATGATCGCGGAGAAATACGGCCATAGCCGCGATCGGCTCGACGCCTTCGCGCTCGGCAGCCACCAGCGCGCCAAGGCGGCGACCGAGGCAGGGGCGTTCGCCGACGAGATCGTCCCGGTCGAAGTGACCCTGCCCGACGGCAGCGTGGTGACCCACGACGTCGACGAGGGCATCCGCTTCGAAGCGACGCTCGAAGGGATCGGCGCGGTCAAATTGCTCAAGGAAGGCGGCGTGATCAGCGCCGCTTCGGCCAGCCAGATCTGCGACGGCTCGGCGGCGGTGATGATCGTCTCCGAGGCGGCGCTGAAGGCGCACGGACTGTCCCCGCTGGCCCGGATCCACAACCTGACGGTGACCGCCGGCGATCCGGTGATCATGCTCGAAGAGCCATTGTTCGCCACCGACCGCGCGCTGAAGCGGGCCGGGATGAACATCGCCGACATCGATCTTTACGAGGTCAACGAGGCGTTCGCGCCGGTGCCGCTCGCCTGGCTCGAGCATGTCGGCGCGGATCCGGAGCGGCTCAACGTCCATGGCGGCGCGATCGCGCTTGGCCACCCGCTGGGCGCATCGGGGGCCAAGCTGATGGCGACCCTGGTCCACGCGCTCAGGCGGCGCGGCGGGCGCTATGGGCTGCAGACGATGTGCGAGGGCGGCGGCGTCGCCAATGTGACGATCGTCGAGGCTTTGTAGTGCGGGGGCCGCTCGCCGGCATCCGCATCCTCGAAATGGCCGGGCTGGGCCCGGCGCCCTTTTGCGGGATGATGCTTGCCGATCATGGCGCGGAGGTGATCCGGATCGAGCGGGCAGGGGGCTGGAAGCTGCCGGGCGATCCGATGCTGCGCTCGCGCCGGACGATCGAGGTCGATCTCAAGCAGGCGGACGGGATCGCCGTGGTGCGGGACCTGGCAAGGACCTGCGACGGTCTGATCGAGGGCTATCGGCCCGGCGTGATGGAGCGGCTGGGGCTCGGGCCCGACCTGCTGCTCGCCGATCGTCCGACCCTGGTCTACGGCCGGATGACCGGCTGGGGGCAAGACGGGCCGCTGGCGCAGGCGGCGGGGCACGACATCAATTATATCGCCTTGTCCGGCGCGCTGCACGGGGTGGGGCGCGACGGGCGCCCGTCGCCGCCGGTCAATTATCTCGGCGATTTCGGCGGCGGCGGCATGCTGCTTGCCTTCGCCATGACCGCCGCGCTGCTGGCGGTGCGCAACGGCGCGCCCGGCCAGGTGATCGATTGCGCGATGACCGAAGGCTCGGCCCTGCTCACCTCCCTGACCCACGGCTTGCGCGCCGCGGGCCAGTGGCGCGACGAAGCCGGCGCCAATCTGCTCGACGGCGGCAGCCCCTGGTACGACGCCTATGAGACCGCGGACGGCAAATGGATCGCGATCGGCGCGCTCGAGCCGCAATTCCGCGCCGAGTTGCTGGAGAAGCTGGGGCTTTCAGCCGACGGCGCCGACGATGGCGCGATGCGCGCCATCTTCACGGAGACGTTCGCCGGCAGGACGCGGGACGAGTGGCGCGCCCTGCTCGAAGGCAGCGACGCCTGCTTTGCGCCGGTCCTGACCCTCGGCGAGGCGCCGGAGCATCCGCACAATATTGAACGGGGGGCGTTCGCCACGATCGAAGGGGTGGTGCAGCCGGCACCTGCGCCGCGTTATTCGGAGACACCGACCGGGGCGCCGGTTGCTTCCAGGGCTGACGCGGAGGGGGTGCTGGGGGAGCTTGGCTATGCGCCGGAGCGGATCGCGGCGTTGCGCGCAGCCGGGACGATTGGTTGAAAACGATATTGAAGGGTCGAGCCATTCTCCGTTCGTCCTGAGCCTGTCGAAGGACCCTTCTTCTTGCGAGAGAAGAGAAGGGAAAGGCTTCGACAGGCTCAGCCCGAACGGTTCAAACCTCAGCTGATCCTAGAACGCCACGCCGACCGAGCCGACGACGCCGCCGCCGCTGGCGTTGCGGCCGGTGACGGGAGTGATGAAGGTGCCGTCGGTGTCGACATATTGGACGCCGAGGGTGAGCGGCCCGACCGCATAGGCAGCGCCGACATTCCAGTCGGTATAGCCTTTGCCGATGGTGAGGTAGGACGGGCCGAAGCTGTGGCCGAGATGGGCCGACAGGGTGAGCGTCGTGTTCGGAATCGTCGCCGAGAGGTCGCCGGCCAGGTAGAGATTGTCCTCATTGCCGGCGCCGACCGAGAGGGCCGACTGGCTCGGCGCGTAATTGGCGGTGACCTTGGCGGTCACCGGGCCGAAGGTCTGGGCGATCGAGACATAGGGTTCGAAGAAGTCGCTGTCATAGCCGGCGATCAGCGATTCGGCGCCGGGATAGTAATAATAGAGCACGCCGACATCGACCGTGGTGCCGCCCCAGGTGTGGCGGTAGCCGCCGACCAGATCGATTTCCTGATCGGATTCCGCGGCGACATAATTGTCGATCGAGGAGCCCCAGACGGTCGCGTAGAAGCCCGACGAATGGGCGAGGGTGAAGGTGCCCTGGACGGCGAAGCGCCGGTCGGTCTGCGAGATGCCGCGGAAGCGGTAGTCGGAGACCAATGTGGCGCCGCCGTTGATGGTGAAGCCGTTGCCGAGCTCGGCGGCGGCGGCCGGAGCGGCCATTCCGGCGGCAAGGCCGAAGAGCGAAAGCGAAAGTAGCAGCCTGGTCCTGGTCATTGGGAACCCTCCCTTGAAAACGAACTGAGTCCCTCTCCCGTGCAGGCCGCCCCTTTTGCGGAGCGTACCTTCTTTGCCTCGGCCGGCGGAGCAGAGCCCCGCCGGCCTTGGCGAATGGTCAGTAATTGTAGGCGCGCTCGCCATGCTCGCCGAGGTCGAGGCCTTCGCGCTCCACCTCTTCCTTGACCCGAAGGCCGGTGAGCAGCTTGGCGACGACGATGGCGATGGCGGTGCCGATCGCGGCCCAGAGGATGGTCACGCCCACCGCCATGGCCTGGGTGACGAGCTGCTTGCCCATCTCCCATCCATCCGGGCTCGGGCCGCCAAGCGCCGCCGAGTAGACGATGCCGGTGCCCAGCGCGCCGACGATGCCGCCGACCCCGTGGATGCCGAACGTGTCGAGCGCGTCGTCATAGCCGAGCTTCGGCTTGAGCTTGGTCACCGCGAAGAAGCAGACGATCGCCGCGACCGCGCCGAGCACGATGGCGCCGAGCGGCCCCGAATTGCCGGCCGCGGGTGTCACCGCGACCAGGCCGGCGATGATGCCCGAGCAGAAGCCGAGCGCCGACGGCTTGTGGCTGGTGAGCCGCTCGACGAGCATCCAGGCCAGGCCCGCCGAGGCGGTGGCGACGAAGGTGTTCATCATCGCCAGGCCAGCGGAGCCGTTCGCCTCGAGCGCCGAGCCGGCATTGAAGCCGAACCAGCCCACCCACAGCAGGCCGGTGCCGATGCCGGTCATGGTCAGCGAGTGCGGCGCCATCGGCTCCTTCGGATAGCCCAGGCGCTTGCCGAGCATGATGCAGGCGACCAAAGCGGAGACTCCGGAATTGATGTGGACGACGGTGCCGCCCGCATAATCCAGCGCGCCCATCTTGAAGAAGTAGCCGGTCGATGCCCACACCATGTGCGCGATGGGGAAATAGACGATGGTGAGCCACACCACGGCGAACACCATCACCGCCGCGAACTTCATCCGTTCGACGACCGAGCCCAGGACCAAAGCGATGGTGATCGCCGCGAAGGTCATCTGGAAGCAGACGAAGACATATTCGGGAATGGCGACACCGGCCGAGAAGGTCGCCGCCGTCGTGCTCGACGAGACGTCATGGAGGAACGCCTTGCCGAAGCCCGAGATGATATTGCCGAGGAAGCCCTCACGGTCGGGTCCGAATGCCTCGGTATAGCCCCAGCCGACCCATACCAGCATGGTCAAGGCGGCGACGGCGCCGACCTGGGTCATCACCGAGAGCATGTTCTTGCTGCGCGCGAGGCCGCCGTAGAAGAGGGCGAGTCCCGGCAGGATCATCATCAGCACGAGCAGGCTGGACGTCATCATCCAGGCCGTGTCGCCCTTGTCCACGGTCGGCACGGCCGCGGCGGCGTTGGCCAGCGCGGCGGCCGGCATGGTCATCAGCATCGCCGACATCGCGGCGAGGCGGGTGAACCGGTTTCGAAGCGAAAGCTGCATGTCAGGCCCCCTTAAATCGCGTCTTCGTTGAGCTCGCCGGTGCGGATCCGCACGGCCTGATCGACGTCGATGACGAAGATCTTGCCGTCGCCGATCGACCCGGAATTGGCGGTGGTCTGGATCGCTTCGATGGCGCCGGCGACGACGCCGTCGCTGACCACCACTTCGATCCGCACCTTCGGAACGAAGGCGGTTGTATATTCGGCGCCGCGGTAGATTTCGGTCTGACCCTTCTGGCGACCGAAGCCACGGACTTCCGAAACCGTCATGCCCTGGACACCGGCGGCGGCAAGCGCGTCGCGGACGTCCTCGAGCTTGAACGGCTTAATGATTGCGACGATCAGCTTCATCTCGTCCCCTCCATTGCAGCGGCGGCAATGCCGTGCCTCAAGGACACTCTGGGGGGCGGGCGCCCCCTCAGGGCGTCGTGCATGTTGCATCGCGTATTTTGCTGCACTGCGTCAATGTGAGGGTGAACAATTCACATCGCGTCCGCGAGGATGCGCAGAATTGCGTTGTTACGCAGTTATTTAGGAAATTGCTGCGCTGCGGTGCCAATCTGCTGCGCGTGCCAGGCCAAATGCTCTTCCATGAAGGTCGAGATGAAATAATAGCTGTGATCATAGCCCGGCCGGCGGCGCAGATTCAGCGGGATTCCCGCAGCATCGCAGGCGGCTTCGAGCAGCTCGGGCCGCAATTGGCCGGCGAGAAACGAATCGGCCTCGCCCTGGTCGACCAGCAGCGAATCGACGCGCGCGCCGTCCTCGATCAACGCGACTGCGTCATGCGCGCGCCATGTGGCGCGATCGGGCCCGAGATAGCGGCCAAGCGCCTTCTCGCCCCACGGCACGAGCGAGGGCGCGACGATCGGGGCGAAGGCGGAGACGCTGCGGTAGCGGCCGGGATGGCGCAAGGCGAGGGTGAGGGCGCCATGGCCGCCCATCGAATGGCCGGTGATTCCCTGGCGGTCCATGTCGGCGGGGAAATGAGCGGCGATCAGGCCGGGCAGCTCGGAGGTCACATAAGTTTCCATCCGGAAATTGCGATCGAACGGCGGCTCGGTCGCATCGACGTAGAAGCCGGCGCCCTGGCCGAAATCATAAGCCTCGTCGTCGGGCACGCCGTCGCCTCGCGGACTCGTGTCCGGCGCGACGAAGATCAGGCCGAGCGCGGCGCAGGCGCGGCGATACTCGCCTTTGTCGGTGACGTTGGCGTGGGTGCAGGTGAGGCCGGAAAGATACCAGATGACGGGCAGGTTCGCGCCGCCATCGGCCTGCGGCGGCACGAAGACCGAGAACGTCATGTCGGTGCCGGTTGCGGACGAGGCGTGGCGATAGACGCCCTGGACGCCGCCGAAGGCCTTGTTGGTGGAGAGGGTTTCGAGGGTCATCGGGCTTCCTCCGGCTCGGCGCGGGAGGAAGCCCGAGCCCTTTCTAGTGGAAAAACAGCCAGAGCAGGATGATGACCGGGATCGGAACCCCGATCAGCCACAGCAATATGCCCTTTCCCATGATCGATTCTCCCTGGGCCGGAGCGGCCCGTGCGGGCGGAGAACGACAGGCTCATGATACGGTTCCGGAACGGTGGCGCACACGCCGAGCTCAATCTTGTCCGGCGCAATTCGCGGCACCTTCCGTCATTCCCGCGAACGCGGGAATCCCGCTTCTTTTGCTTTGGCAGTAGAGAACAAGCGGGATTCCCGCTTTCGCGGGAATGACGAGAAAGGGGCGTGGACATCGTATTCAAACCCGAACGGAATTTGCACTAATAGACCACCACGGAGCGAATGCTCTCGCCGGCGTGCATCAGCTCGAAGCCCTTGTTGATCTCCTCGAGCTTGAGAATGTGGGTGATCATCGGGTCGATCGCGATCTTGCCGTCCATGTACCAGTCGACGATCTTCGGCACGTCCGTGCGGCCCTTCGCGCCGCCGAACGCGGTGCCGCGCCAGTTGCGGCCGGTGACCAGCTGGAACGGGCGCGTCGCGATCTCCTTGCCCGCTTCCGCCACGCCGATGACGATCGACGTGCCCCAGCCGCGATGGCAGGCCTCGAGCGCGGTGCGCATCACTTCGGTGTTGCCGGTGCAGTCGAAGGTGTAATCGGCGCCGCCGTCGGTGAGCGCGACGATCTCGGCGATGGTGGCGGCGCGGTCCTTGCCGCGGCCGTCGATGAAATGGGTCATGCCGAACTGGCGGCCCCATTCCTCGCGGTCGGGGTTGATGTCGACGCCGACGATCAGGCCGGCGCCGGCGAGCCGCGCGCCCTGGATCACATTGAGGCCGATGCCGCCGAGGCCGAACACGACGACATTGTCGCCGACCTGCACCTTGGCGGTGTTGACCACGGCGCCGACGCCGGTGGTGACGCCGCAGCCGATATAGCAGCTGGTCTGGAACGGCGCGTCCTCCCGGATCTTCGCCACCGCGATCTCCGGCAGCACGGTGAAGTTCGAGAAGGTCGAGCAGCCCATATAATGGAAGATGGTGTCGCCCTTGTAGGAGAAACGGCTGGTGCCGTCGGGCATCAGCCCCTTGCCCTGGGTGGCGCGGATCGCGGTGCAGAGATTGGTCTTGCCGGAGAGGCACGATTTACACTGCCGGCATTCGGGCGTGTAGAGCGGGATGACGTGATCGCCGGGCTTCACGCTGGTCACGCCGGCGCCGACCTCGCGGACCACGCCCGCGCCCTCATGGCCGAGGACCGACGGGAAGAGGCCCTCGCTGTCCAGACCGTCGAGCGTATAGGCATCGGTGTGGCAGATGCCGGTCGCCATGATCTCTACCAGCACCTCGCCGGCCTTTGGCCCTTCGAGGTCGAGCTCGACGATCTCGAGCGGTTGCTTCGCGGCGAAGGCGACGGCGGCGCGGGTCTTCATGGTCGGCTTTCCCTCCGGATTCGGTATGCGTCGCTTATAAAGGCTGCGGCGCGGTCAGGAAGCGCCTGATCCAGTCTCCGATCCTTTGGCTGTCGTTCGGGCCGTCCAGCGAGGCGATCGCCGCGTCGGCGTCCGGAATGCGGCCACGGCGGTGCTCGTAAAGGGCGCGGGCGAAGTCCGGCGACATTTCCGGGTGGAACTGGAAGGAGATGGCGGGCTGGTCGCGCCAGGCGAAGCCGGCATAAGGCGTGAACAGTGACGAGGCGATGAGATCGGCCCCGGGCGGCGCGGTCACCACCTGGTCCTGGTGCGACGCGGGCGCGGCGACGGACGAGGCCGCGTCCATCCATGGCTCGTGCCGGACGATCGGATAGGTGTGCAAGCCGACGCCCCAGCCTTTGGCCGATTTCTCGACCCGCCCGCCGAACGCCTCGGCCATGATCTGGTGGCCGAAGCAGATGCCGACCAGCCGCGCCTTGCTTTTGGCGGCGCGCAGGAAGGTCATCAGCGTCGGGATCCACGGCAGGTCGTCATAGACCCCGGCCGACGCGCCGGTGATCAGATAGGAATCGTGACGGCCGACATCCGGGGGCAGCGCGCCCGCGGCGACGTCGTAGGTTCGCGCCTCGAGTCCGAGCAGCTTTTCGAACATCGCCGGATAGCGGCCGAACTCGTCCACCAATGCAGCCGGCGGCGTGCCCGCTTCGAGAATGGCGAAGTTCACGCCGTCGGATTAGCGTCTCCCTCGCCGGGGGGCCAGCGCATCGCGGAAGAAGCACAATGTCGCCGCCCAGGGGCCGGCGCGGCCGGCGGCATTGCCCGCATCGGTGCCGCCGAGGAAGCTGTCCGGCCCGCGCGGCGAATGGCCGAGCGCAGGCGGCGATGAGACCGCATGGCCGGCGTCCGGATAAGCGAGATGGGTGACCGGCCAGGTGAAGTTGCGGGCGCGCAGCCGCGCGACCACCAGGTCCGACATGGCGCTCGACGGCCACATGGTGTCCGCCCGGCCGGAAATGAGCAGCACCGGGCCGTGGATCCGTTCGACCGGGATCGCCGCGTCGGGATGCAAAGCGAGGTTCGGCAGCGCGCCTTCGTAAAGCGCGCCGATCGAGGTGAAGCCGTGGCTGAAATCATAATGGAGATAGGGCAAGGGCCGGCCGCCTTCCGACCAGCTCGACCGGTCGTCCCAGGCCGGCGGGATCACACCCTGCCAGGCGACATGGCTCGGCACGCCGGCGGCGACGGCGCGGATGGCAGGGTTGCGGCTGGCGACCAGCAAGGCCGCCTCGCCGCCCTTGGAGATGCCGTAAATCCCGATCCGCGCCGGATCGACTTCGGCCCGCGCCGCCAGCCAGTGCAGGCCGCGCGCGAAATATTCGAGCGGGACCTGGTCCAGATTCTGCGGCAGGCCCGGCGCGCGGAAGTAGGAAAGCGCCAGCACCGCATAGCCCTGGCGCGCGAAGGGCTCGGCGAGCCGCCGAACGCTTTCGCTTCCGCCTTCCGAGCCGCCGAGGATGATCAAAGCCGGATGACGGCCCGGCGTGGCTGGGTGGACGAACTGGGCGACGAGCCCGTCCGCTTGCACGTCTTCGGGCGCAGCGAGCGCGACATCTGGCAATGCTGCGCAGCGCGGCGCTTCGGGCAGGTTTGTGGCGGGCGCGTCGGCATAGGCAGTCTGGGCGACGCTCGCGACGGACGACAGCAGCAGGGCAGGTGCGAGGAAGAGCTTGTGCACGTTTGATCTCCTAGAGAACTCTGCATAACAGAGTAATCTGAACAGTCAATCCACTCTGCGGTATCCCGTCAGATCATATTTGTGTCAATCTGAGGGGTGGTCGCGGATGGTCAGCCGGCCGATCTCCAGTTCGTCCACGCGGAGCTTGCCGATTCGGGCCTTTTTGATTCGCAGTGATCCGATCGCCAGGGCGCCGATCGCGACGGCACCGACTGCGACCGCCCCCAGCGAGACGCCGGCGACGGCGAGCCACGCAATTTGTCGAGTCGGATTCTTCCGTACGGCCAGATCAGAGGGAGATGGTGAGGCCATAGAAGGGGCTTCTCATAGCGAAGACGTGCAAGCCATCCATTTTCCATGCATCCTGCGATTCGGGTACAGCCGCGGGGACGCGCGCGACAATTTACGCCGGCGATCGGTCCGGGTCTATCCCGGCTTGAGCGCCCGAAGCACCGCCATTGCCTCGGGGCGCCGGTCCCGGGGCACGAAGGCCGGATCGCGGCGGAGACCGCGTTGGCGCTGACCTCCCGGCCGACCGGGGCCTCACCGCAGTCGGAGACGTTTCCGCTTCGAGCATGACGAGGTATGGGCGTTGGGCTCCGTCAAGCTGCTCGCCCTTCGCGAAGGCGATTGCTAAGAACGGCTGTGCGCCCAGGGGTAATCTCTTTTCAGCGCGAGGCGCGTACTGGACCCGGGCCTTTTGTGGAGTTCCGCCATTCAGTGCGCGCGCCTAGGCGCGTACGACGGTGCCGGGGATGATCGAAAGCCGAATCAATAATCCATCCTCGATCGACGATCGCCAGGTCAGTGCGATCATCGACGCGGGCCAATCTCCGACGATCCAGTTTTCACGATCAATGTACACTCCGGCGTTATTGCGTCGCGTCAACGATCTGTGCGCCGAACTGGGCGATCGGTTGGAAATCAGGTTCTATGGCCATTATGATGAGGTGTTCGATGCCGAAGCGCTAACCCATCTGCCGGACGTGAAACGGCTGTCGGTGGATTGCCTTACGACGATCCGCAACGAGGTCGAAATTGGCAGGCTGCCATATTTGGAGCAGCTCTCGTTCGGCGTTTTCGATTTCGATCAACCCCATTTCCTCGGGTCGCTCCCCCTTTCCAATCTGCGTCGTCTGGTGATCAGCGAAACGGCCAAGCGCAATTTCGATCTTGCCCCGCTTGCGCAGGCGCAGCATTTGCGCGTGCTGTTTCTCAATGGGCACACCAGGAACGTCGAGGCGATCGGCGCCCTGCCGCTGCTATCCGAACTGACATTGAGCGCCATGCCGAAGACCCGGTCACTCGGCTTTCTGTCGGACGTCGCGGCGCTGCGTACGCTTACGCTCATTCTCGGAGGGCGGGTGAATCTCGACGAGTTTCGCCATCCGTTGCTCAAGGAATTCAACGTCATTCGCGTTCGCGGGTTGGAGACAATCGGAGATCTCGCTCGCTTTCCCTATTTGCGCCGCCTTTCGGTCGAGGACCAATTGCAGCTCCGCACGATCGACGTGGCGGGAACCGAATTGCGTCGGTTGAGCCTCTTCAACTGCAAGAACCTCGCGCGGATTAAGGGCCTCGACGCGCTCGGTGAGCTCGAGGAGTTCCGAACCGGAGGTACGAATCTCGATCTGGACGGCCTGCGCGATCGGCCATGGCCTCCGTCTCTCAGGGTCCTGGCACTCTACAGGTCGAGCAGGCTCTGGAACTTAGCAACGCGGCGCCACCTGGACGGGCTGGGCTATCGCGAATTTTCCGAGCGGGATGCCTGAAGTTCCTGCTCAGGTAGGGGGCTTTGCGAAATCGCCTTCAGCGCCGCCATCGCTTCGTCGCGCCGGTCCCAGGGAACGAAGACGTGGTCGTGGTGGAAGGCGGCGATCATGTTGGTGCTGATCCCGCGTGCGGCCAGTGCGGCAGCCACGGCGGCGGTGAGGCCGACGGCCTCCAGGCTGGAATGGATCGTCAGCGTGATCCGCGCCCAGCCGGCGCCGGGGCGGACGATCGTCACGCCCTCGGCTTCGCGGATCAGCGCGAACGCGTCGTCGAGCGGCGGCTGGGTCCCGGGCGACGTCTCGAAGCCATATTGTGTCTCGTCCAGCACCGGCGCCAGCCCGGCGAGCAGCCGGCAGAGGTCGGTCTCTCCGCTCAGCTCAGCTTCCGGTCGCGCTTGGCGATGGTGCGCAGCCGCAGCGCGTTGAGCCGGATGAAGCCGGCGGCGTCGCGCTGGCTGTAGCTCGACGAGCCTTCCTCGAAGGTCACCAGATCCTGGTCGTAGAGCGCGAGCGGGCTTTCCCGGCCAATGACGGTCGCATTGCCCTTGTAAAGCTTGAGACGGACCGTGCCGGTGACATGCTCCTGGCTCTTGTCGATCAGCGCCTGCAGCATCTCGCGCTCGGGGCTGAACCAGAAGCCGTTGTAGATCAGGCTCGCATAGCGCGGCATGATCTCGTCCTTGAGATGGGCCGCGCCGCCGTCGAGCGTGATCGATTCGATGCCGCGGTGGGCGGCGAGCAATATGGTGCCGCCGGGCGTCTCGTAGACGCCGCGCGATTTCATGCCGACGAAGCGATTTTCGACCAGGTCGAGCCGGCCGATGCCGTTGTCGTGGCCGAATCGGTTGAGCCTGGTCAGCAATTCGGCCGGCGACAGCGTCTCGCCGTCGATCGCGACGGGGTCGCCCCGTTCGAAGGCGATTTCGATGATCGTCGCCTTGTCGGGCGCATCCTCGGGGGAGATGGTGCGCTGGTGGACATATTCGGGGGCCTCGATGGCCGGGTCCTCCAGCACTTTCCCTTCCGAGGAAGAGTGGAGCAAATTGGCGTCGACCGAAAAGGGCGATTCACCCCTCTTGTCCTTGCTGATCGGGATCTGGTGCTTCTCGGCGAAGTCGATCAATTGCTCGCGGCTGGCATAGTCCCATTCCCGCCACGGAGCGATCACCTTGATGTCGGGCTCCAGCGCATAATAGCCGAGCTCGAAGCGAACCTGGTCGTTGCCCTTGCCGGTGGCGCCGTGGCAGACCGCATCGGCGCCGACCTGCCGCGCGATCTCGATCTGGCGCTTGGCGATCAGCGGCCGGGCGATCGAGGTGCCGAGCAGGTAAAGGCCCTCGTAAAGGGTGTTGGCGCGGAACATCGGGAAGACGTAGTCGCGGACGAACTCCTCCCTGAGGTCGTCGATGAAGATGTTCTCGGGCTTGATGCCGAGCAGCTCCGCCTTGGCCCGCGCCGGCGCGACCTCCTCGCCCTGACCGAGATCGGCGGTGAAGGTGACGACCTCCGCCTGATATTCGGTCTGCAGCCATTTGAGGATGATCGAGGTGTCGAGCCCGCCCGAATAAGCAAGCACGACCTTCCTGGGCCCATCCTTCCTGTCAATTCCAGTCATGCGTAGATCACTTTCTCCTGGCCCATCATCCGCTCGAAGCGGGCGAGCATGGTTCGTATGTCGGCGCCGTCCCGGATGGCGACGAACAAGGTGTCGTCGCCCGAGACGGTGCCGGCGATTTCCGGCAGCTGGGCATGGTCGATCGCCGAGGCGACGAGATGGGCCGATCCGGGCGGCGTCCTGATCACGATCAACTGGCCGGCCGCCTCGATCCCCACCACCCATTCGCTGAGGATCCGCTCCAGCCGGCCTGTGCTCCAGTCGGCGGCGGCCAATTGGTCGGGGAGCGCGTAGGAGAGGATGCCGCCGCGCTTCACCTTGACCGCGCCCAGTTGCTCGAGGTCGCGCGAGACGGTCGCCTGGGTGACCGCGAAGCCCAAAGCGGCGAGCCGCTCGGTCACTTCCTCCTGGCTGACGAACTGGCCGAGACGGATCAGGTCGGACAGCGCGCGCAATCGTCGGGTGCGCGTGTCGGTCACGGCACGAGGCTCCGAGTCACCCCGGCGAAGGCCGGGGCCCATGAACCGAAGCGGTCGAAGTAGCGCGACGAGGCCATCGCCCCTTTGTTGAAGGCGGTGTTCATGGGTCCCGGCCTTCGCCGGGATGACTCGCGGGAAGTCATCGGACGCCCGCCAGCCAGGCGAGGGCGCCCCTTGCCGTATGCATGCGGTTTTCGGCCTGGCGCCAGACCGCGCTCTTCGCGCTCTCCATCACGTCGTGGGTAACCTCTTCGCCGCGGCGGGCCGGGAGGCAGTGCAGGAAGAATGCGTCGTCGGACTTGGCCATCAGCGCTTCATTGACCTGATAATCGGCGAAGGCCTTCAGCCGCGTTTCCGTCTCGGCATCCTGGCCCATCGAGACCCAGACGTCGGTATAGACGATCTGCGCGCCCGCCACCGCCTCGGCGGGGTCGACGACGTGGCGCACGCCATAAGGCGCGTCGGCGAGGGCATAGGCTTCCGGGCTGGCCAGGGTCAGCTCGGCGCCGACCAGCACGCAGGCCTGGGCCAGCGAGCGGGCGACATTGTTGTCGGCATCGCCGACATAGGCGATGCGCGTCCCTTCGAGCCGACCGAGCAGCTGCTTCACGGTCAGCAGGTCGGCAAGCGCCTGGAGAGGATGGTCGCGGTCGGAGAGCAGGTTGAGCACCGGAATATCGACAGCGGCGGCCATCATTTCGAGGTCGCGATGGTCCATCACCCGCGCGGCGAGGATGGAATGATAGCAGGCGAGCGTCCGCGCCACGTCCTCGGCGCTTTCGCGGCTGCCCAGGCCGACCTCGTCCTTCTGGATGTAGACCGGGTGGGCGCCGAGCTGCACGGCCGCCATCTCGGTCGAGTTGCGGGTGCGCGCGCTCGGCTTCTGGAAGACCAGGGCGACGCCCTTGCCGGCGAGCGGGGCGCCGAGGTCGGTGCGCTCCGACAAAGCGAGGATTTCGGAGAAGGCGCCGTCAGGCAGCGTCGCAATGCTGAGCAGGTCGCTCATTTCCCGGTCTCCCGCGTAATCATCGTGCCGATGCCCTGGTCGGTCAGGACCTCGATCAGCAAAGCGTGCGGCACCCGGCCGTCGATGATGTGGGCCGAGCCGACGCCGCGATCGACCGCGTCGGCGCAGGCGCGCAACTTGGGGATCATGCCCGCCGACACGCTGTGATGCTCGATCCGGTCGCGCAGCTCGGCCGAGCTCAGCCGCTGGACCAGGGAGGATTCGTCGTTGACGTCCTCGAGCAGACCCGGCGCGGCAGTGAGATAGACGATCTTCTCCGCCTCCATCGCCACCGCGATCGCCATCGCCGCTTCGTCGGCATTGATGTTGTAGGGCTGGCCGTTGAGATCGGCGCCGATGGTGGAGACGACCGGCGCCAGGCCCTGGTCGAGCAGGCCGTGCAGCCGCTCGGCGCGCACCTCGGAAACGTCGCCGACGAAGCCCAAAGCGGGGTCGCGCGGCGTGGTGACCAGCAGGCCGCCATCCTCGCCGGCGACGCCGACCGCGACCGGATCGTCGAGCGTCTCGCGGTTGATGGTGGAGACCAGGTCGCGATTGACGTCCCCGACCAGCACCATGCGGACGATCCGAAGCGTCTCCTCGTCGGTGACGCGCAGGCCGTCGCGGAATTCCGGCACCTTGCCCATCTTCTTCATCAGCGCATCGACCTGCGGCCCGCCGCCATGGACGAGCACGCAGCGCACGCCGACGCTGCGCAGCAGCAGCACGTCCTGGGCCAGCGCCCGATCCAGATCCTTGTCGATCGCCGCCCCGCCCAGCTTCACCACCACGGTCTTGCCGCGGAAGCGCTGGATGTAGGGCAGGGCCTCGACGAGGACGTGCGCGGTGAGGGCGGGGCTGCTGCTCATGAGGTTTTCGAATTTTCCTTGATGTAGCCGGGGCCGAGATCGATGCCGATCACCTGGGCCTGGCCTTGGCCGAGCCCGAGCGCGACCTCGATGTCGATCCGCTCGTTCTTCATATGCTTCGCCACCGCGGCTTCGTCATGGTCGACATTGGTCCCCGCGCGCGACACGACGATGCCGCCATAAGCGACGCTCGACTTGTCCGGATCGAAGTCGATGCCGGCCGATCCGGCCGCGCCCAGCAGGCGGCCCCAATAGGGATCGCTGCCATACCAGGAGCATTTGACGAGATTGTTCTCGGCGATGTTCTTGGCGGCGATGCGGGCCTCCGCGTCGCTGGCGGCGCCGGTCACGCGCAGCATCACCATCTTGGTCATGCCTTCGGCATCCTTCGCCATCTGGTAGGTCAGGTCCTCGCAAAGGGCGTGGACCGCGTCGGCGAACTCGGCCGCGTCGGCCTTGCCGCGCCGGCCGCTGGCGAGCAGGATCGCAGTGTCGTTGGTCGAGGTCGCGCCATCGACGTTGAGCGTGTTGAAGGTGCGATCGGAAGCATCGCGCAGGATCTTCTGGAGCAGGTCGCGCGGCAGATCGGCATCGGTGGTCAGGAAGGCGAGCATCGTCGCCATGTTCGGGGCGATCATGCCGCAGCCCTTGGCCATGCCGCCGAGCGTGAAGGTGGAGCCGCGGACGATCGCCTGCTTGGCGAGCTTGTCGGTGGTGAGAATGCCCTTGGCCGCGTCCTCGCCGCCCTCGCGCGACAGCTTTTTGGCGAGACGCGGCGTGGCCTTCAGGATCAGGTCCATCGGCAAGGGCGCGCCGATGATGCCGGTCGAGCAGACCAGCACGTCGCCGCCCGCGACGCCAAGCGCCGACGCGGCGGCAGCGCCCATCGCCTCGGCATCGGCCATGCCCTGCTTGCCGGTGCCGGCATTGGCGTTGCCCGAATTGACGATGATCGCGCTTGCCTTGCCGCCGTTCGCCGCCAGCAGCGCACGATCGAGCGTCACCGGCGGCGCGGCGAACTTGTTCTGGGTGAACACGGCGACCGCGGTGACCGGCTTGCGGTCGTCGGTCGCGAGCAGGGCCATGTCGGGGCGGCGCCGCTTGATTCCGGCATGGCAGCCGGCAGCGACGAATCCTTCGGCGGCGGTGACGCTCACGGCCATACTCCTGCTTTGGATAGGCCCGCTTCCTCATCGAGGCCGAGCATCAGATTGGCGCACTGGATCATCTGCCCGGCGGCGCCCTTCACAAGATTGTCGAGCGCGGCAATGGCGAGCACACGGCCGGTCCGGGCGTCGTAGCGGGCGGTGAGGTGGACCGCGTTCGAGCCAAGGGCCCATTTGGTCGAAGGCGAGCGCTCGGAGACATGGACGAACGGCTCGTCCGCATAGGCCTCGCGCAGCCTTGCGAGCGGATCGCACGGGCCCCTGGCGATGGCAGTGCAAGTCGCGAGGATGCCGCGGTTCATCGGCGCGAGATGGGGGGTGAACAGGATGTTGCCGCCAAGCTCCTTCTCCATCTCCGCGGTGTGGCGATGGTTGAGCAGGCTGTAGGCGGACATGTTCTCGTCGACGCTGTTGAAATGGGTCGCGTCCTTGAGCCCCTTGCCGGCGCCGCTGACGCCGGAGGCGGCATCGACGGTGATGGTGTCTGGGTCGATCAGGTCGAGCAGGGGTTTCAGCGCCAGGATCGCCGAGGTCGGGTAGCAGCCGGCGGCGGCGACGGTCCTCGAAGCGGCGATGGCGTCGCGGTGCAGCTCGGGAATGCCGTAGACGAAGCGGCCGAGCAGTTCGGGCGCCCGATGCGGCTCGTGGTACCAGGATTGGTAGGTGCCGGCGTCGTCGAGCCGGAAATCGGCGCCGAGATCGACGAACGGGATGCCGCGCGCGATGATCTCGGGGGCAACGTCCTGAGACTGGCCGTGGGGGAGGGCGGCGAAGACGAGGCCGATGCCGTCGAGCGCCTCCGGTGCGAAGCGCTCCACGCCGATGCCTGGATAGGCGAGGGCGAGATGGGGATGCACGTCTTCGAGCGCGGCGCCGGCCTGGCTGTCTCCGAACAGGCGCGCTGGCGACAAGGCCGGGTGGCCGGCGCAAAGCCTCAAGAGCTCCGCGCCGACGAATCCGGACGCACCGAGAATCGCGACGTTAATGATCATGGGAAGTCTATGCATCAAAATGCATAATTATGCAACACTGCAGACAAAAGAAAAGCGCCCCGAACGACCGGGGCGCCTGACTTTGCAGCGAGAAGGGCTGTTACGGGCTGCTGGGACCGTCATCGTCCTTGGTCAGCTCGATGATGCCCCAGATGATAAGCCCGAGCACGACGGCGCCGAGGATGTAGATCCCGACGCCGCGACGATCGAGGTTGCTTTCGCCCGCGGTACTGGAGCTTGCGCGCGCGGCTGGGCTCTGGGTCAGGCTCAGCGGCTGAGCCGATTGCGCCACCGCAGCACTGCTGACGGTGATCAGCGAGACGGCAGCGATCGCGGCCAGTTTATTGGAAAACATTAAAACCTCCCTTGGGCTGCCCGGCTTGCGCCCAGGCGATGAAGCAGGGCGGCCGATAGCGTTCGTCCAATCCCACCGGCAACCCCTAGCACCTTCCTCGCTACATTTCCACCGCTGTGCTGACACGGCCGGACGCAGCGCCTGATGGTAGGCCTTATTGTGCGCGACTAATGCGAATTGCGGCTGGTGACACCCGGCGCAAAAGAAAAGCGCCCCGATATTATCGGGGCGCCTGACTTCTTAGAATGAGCCGATTGTCACGGGCTGTTAGGACCGTCGTCCTTGGTCAGCTCGATGATGCCCCAGATGATGAGGCCGAGCACAACGGCGCCGACGATGTAGATCCCGACGCCGCGGCGATCGAGGTTCTGGCCCGAAGTATCCGCGCTCGCGCGCACAGCGGGGCTTTGGTTGAGGCTCAACGGCTGAGCCGATTGCGCCACCGCGGCACTGCTGGCGGTGATCAGCGAGACGGCAGCGATCGCGGCCAGTTTCTTCGAGAGCATTACAAACCTCCCTTAGGTGACCCGGCTCAGATGCCAGGCAATGAAATGCGATTCGGGGATAACGCAGCCCGACCGCACTGGCAAGCATTAGCGCGTAGTGTGTTCCATTTCCATGACAAAGTTACGTTCTATTTCATCATCACAATTTTCTTGCAGTTTGATTGGCCAAGGTGGGAGAATTCGGCGGGACGGGGACGGCGATGGGCAGATCGCTGCCAAGCCGCGCGCAATCCCAGGCTTTGCAGGGGGTTGCAGGCGAAACGAATGTTGCCCGGCGGCAACAGGCGGCACCGATCTTGTGGCAGAAATGCCGCTCACCATTGTTCGGCCAGGCGGAACGTGATTATTTCACTGCGCAGGAAATGGAGGAATATATGACACGCGCGCCATCGACTTCGCTTCGCCGTCCGCTGCTGGGTTGCGCCGCCTCGCTGATCGCGATGACGGTCAGCACGCCCGCTTTCGCCCAGCCGGCGGCCCCGGCGGTGGACGACGAGCCGGAGATCATCGTCACGGCGACGAAGCGCGAGACCTCGCTCCTCGACGTGCCCTTCTCGATCAATGCGCAGACCGAGGCCGCCATTCAGCGCTCGGGCGCCAACACGATCGAGGACCTGTCCCGCAACGTCGCCGGCCTCACTATCCAGAATCTCGGGCCCGGCCAGAGCCAGGTCTCGGTCCGCGGCGTTTCGGCCGGCCAGGTCGTCCGCGACCAGCCGGGCGTGAAGGAGCAGGTCGGCGTCTATCTCGACGAATCGGTGATCTCGCTGTCGCTGTTCACGCCCGACCTCGACCTGTTCGACCTCAACCGTGTCGAGACGCTGCGCGGTCCGCAGGGAACCCTGTTCGGATCGGGCTCGGTCGGCGGTACGATCCGCTACATCACCAACCAGCCCGACATGACCCATTTCCAGGGTTCCGTGGAAGGCAATCTCAACGTCATGGCCGGCGGCGACATCGGCGGCCATCTGAAGGGCATGATCAATGCGCCTCTGACCACCGGCGTCGCGATGCGCGCGGTCGGCTATTACACCCAATATGGCGGTTTCGTCGACGCGCTCGGGCCGGGCGGCGGCGAGAATGTGAATGACGGCCACCGCGCCGGCGGCCGCATCGCGCTGACCCTCGAGCCGGCGGCCGGGGTCAGGATCACGCCGCGCGTGCTTTACCAGGAAATCCGCGCCAACGGCTTCAATCGCAACGAGGTCTTCAACCTCTTCGCCAATCCCTTCACCAACGCCGCGGCGCCGAACGGCCGCGCGCCGGTGACCCTGGGCGAGCGCGAACAATATCTGCTGCTCGCAGAGAGCTTTTCCGACGATACCTTCCTTGCCGATCTGACCGCCCAGATCGAGCTCAGCCCGATCGCCTCGCTGAGCTCGATCTCGACCTACATCAACCGCGACATCGTCGTCAGCCGCGACGCCAGCGCGTTGACCGGCAGCGTCTCGGTCGATCTGGGCTATCCGAACGCGGCGGTTCTGCTGCCTTCGAATCTGGTCGACAGCACCTCGCTCGAAACCTTCGCGCAGGAAGTGCGGCTTTCCACCAACACCGGTGGCCCCGCCAATTTCGTCGCGGGCGTCTTCTATTCGAGCACCAACCGCTTCTACCGCCAGCGCCTGCCCACCCCGGGCTATGACGCGTTCACGGACGCCACCCTGGGCGCCGGCACGTCGGTGGCGACGCGCAACGGCTTCCCGGCCAATTCGCCCTATAATTCTGACCTGCCCTACAGCATCAAGCAGGTGGCGGTGTTCGGCGAGGCCACGTTCGACATCAGCAGCCGCCTGCATCTGACCGCCGGAGGACGTTATTACGACTTCTCCGAGACGCGCAGGTTCAAATCCGGCGGCCTCTTCTCCAACCTCGACAACCGCATCGACGAAACCTCGTCGAGCGGCTTCTCGCCGCGCGTCATCTTGAGCTACGAGCCGGCCGAGGATATCCGCCTCAACGCCCAGGCCTCGCAGGGCTTCAGGCTCGGCGGCGTCAACGATCCGCTGAACCTGCCGTTGTGCTCGCCGGCCGACGCCGCTTTGTTCGGCGGCTTCCAGGCCTATGGCGACGAGAAATTGTGGAATTACGAGGTCGGAATCCGCGGCCGGCGGCATGGCCTCAACTTCGCCGCCGCCGGTTTCTACACCGACATCTCCAACCTGCAGGTGACCCTCGACGCCGGGTCCTGCTCGTCGCGCATCGTGTTCAACGTGCCCGAAGCGCATACGATGGGCGTCGAATGGGAGCTTTCCGCGACGCCGGTCCGGGGTCTCGACCTGACGATCAGCGGCAGCGTGGTCAGCGCCAAGTTCGATTCGACCCTGCCGGGGGTGCTGGCGGCGACCACCGGCATTCGCGACGGCAACCGCCTGCCGACCGTGCCGAACTTCCAGATCGCGGCCAGCGCCAGCTACAGCTTCCCGGTCGCGACCGACGCCAATGCCTATGTCGGCGCGTCCTTCCAGCATGTCGGCAGCCGCTACACCCAGCCGAGCGACCAGGAGTCCAATCCGCGCAGCTTCGTCTCGGGCCTTCCGTTCGGCGGCGCCACCGGCAACCAGGCCACGATCGTCGACCTGAAGCTGCCCTCCTATAATTACGTAAACCTCAGCGCCGGGGTGGATTGGGACAACGGCCTGGGCGCGATGATCTATGTCACCAACCTGTTCGACGAAACCGCCCTGCTGTCGTTCGACCGCGAACGCGGCGGACGGGCGCGCCTCGGCTTCAACATCGGGCAGCCGCGGGTCATCGGCATCACGTTGCGCAAGCGCTTCGGCGGTTGACCTGCAAACTCCCCCGGTCTTGAAAGGGGGAGGATGAAGGGAGCTCATGACCAGGCCGACGCGCCGTTCGGTGATCCTGGCCGGCGCCGGCGCGGCGGCGGCGGCGATGCTGCCTAAGTCCTTGCGCGCCCAGCCCGGCGGAATCCACGCCGACACGATCGTGGTCGGCGCCGGCGTGTTCGGCGCCTGGACCGCGACCAGGCTGCGCGCCGCCGGCCGCAGCGTCATGCTGATCGACGCATGGGGGCCCGCCAATGCGCGTGCCTCGTCAGGCGGGGAATCGCGGATGACGCGCGGCTCCTACGGCGCCGACGAGGTCTATACCCGAATGGCGCTCGAATCGCTGGACGAATGGCGGGCGCTGTCGGAGCGCTCCGGCCTGCCGACCTTCCACCCGATCGGCGTCCTGTTCTTCTTCCCCGAGGTCCAGCCCTTTCTCGAGGACACGATGCGGGTGCACCGGCGGCTCGGCCTGCCAACCGAATTGCTGGATAATGGCGAGATGCGCCGCCGCTTCCCGCAGATGAATTTCGACGGCATCGCCGCCGGCATCTACGAGCGGCGCTTCGGCGCGCTGATGGCGCGGCGCGCGGTGCAGACTCTGGTCGCCGAGTTCGTCCACCATGGCGGAGTCTATCGGCAGGCGCAGGTCGCGCCGCCGGACTGGTCCGGCGCGGCGCTGCCGCACGTCACCCTCGGCACCGGCGAGACCTTGCGCGCCAATCGCTTCGTGTTCGCCTGCGGCCCCTGGCTCGACCGGCTCTTCCCCGACCTGCTCGGCCGCCGGATCTTCACCACCCGGCAGGAGATCTTCTTCTTCGCGCCGCCCGCCGGCGACACGCGGTTCGAGCCCAATGTCCTGCCCGGCTGGGCCGATTTCAACGCCGGCGACATGTATTACGGCTTCCCCGATCTCGAAGGCCGCGGCTTCAAGATCGCCCATGACAAGCACGGCCCGAGGATGGACCCGGACACTGGCGACCGCACCCCAACCCCGTCCGCGCTCGCCGAGGTGCGCGCGTTCATGGAGCAGCGCTTCCCGGGAATGGCCGGGCGGCCGCTCAGCGAGGCCCGCGTCTGCCAATATGAGAACAGCTCGAACGGCGACTTCCTGATCGACCGCCACCCGGCCTGGGAGAATGTCGTGCTGGTCGGCGCCGGCTCCGGCCACGGTTTCAAGCATGGACCGGCGGTCGGGCGCTATGCCGCCGATCTGGCGCTCGGGCGGCTGCGCGCCTCCGAGCCGCGCTTCAGCCTCGCCACCAAGGCGCAGGAGCAGGCCCGCGCGGTGCACTGATCAGCGGCGGAGGGCTGACGGCTAGTCCTCCGCCCGCGTTGCCGCACCCGGCGAGAAGCGCACCCGCCCGATTTCCCTTATGGCGCCGTCGTCGAGCCGGCCTTCGACCAGCTCGTAGCCGAGCAGCGCGAAGACGCGCTCCCCGAGGAAGATCGGCCGGGCATTGCCGTACCAATCGGTGCAGGAGGCCTTGCAGTCGTCGTCGACGACGCCCTGCAGCCGGGCTTCGAGCTCGCCCGCCCGGGCGAAGCGGCGGCTGTCGCGGCGCAGGAAGAGCATTGCCGCCGCGCTGCCGAAGAAGCGCTGGTATGCGGGCGGCGCCGCGCGCGAGATCGGCAGGCCGAGCAGGCCGGAGGCGCCCTCCGGGTCGTTCGGCCGGAAAAAGTAGGCGTGGCTCCGAGTCTCTCCTTCCGAGGCGGCGGGCAGGGTGAAGACGTCGCCGCGCACCGGCGGGCCGCGCGGCGGCAGATCGATCGCGGTGAAGCCGAGGCTGCCGTTCGCGCCTTCGCCGACCGCCAGCCCGTCCCGGCCGAGGACTTCGATCCGGTCGACCGAATGGGTGAGGCGCAGCGCCACCGCCGGTCCGCCGCGGACCGGCGCGACGAAAATGGTCGATTCCTTGCTGCCTTCGCCGAACGCGCCTGTCCCGTAGAGCAGATTGTCGCCGACGAAGCGGTTGTGGAAATTCCAGTCTTCGCCGGGGGGGCTGGGCAGCCGGCGATAAAGCGCGTTCGCGGCGCTCGCCGTGCCGTCGCCAAGGGCGGCGATCGGCACGCGCAGCAGGGCGACGCGGCCGCCGCTGACCTCCGGATTGCCCATCGCATCGCCGCCGCCCTCGTCGCGGACCAGCACGTTGACGATGCCCGCAGCGGCGTCCTCGCGAAACGAGAATTGATCCACCGGATTGCCACGCGCGCCGATCGCCGAGGGCCGCTCGCGGCCGAAAGGCAGCCGGTAGAGGAAGGCCTCCGGCTCGCCGCGCCGCAGTTCGCGATAGGTCCATTCGGAGACCCACAGATAGACCGCCCCGGCCGACACGTAGAAGCTGCGCGATTCCGGTCCGAGCACGGCGACCGCCGAGCAATCCAGTGTCGGCGCGACGAGGTTGCAGGTCGTCACCGAATGGAGCGTATCGACCTGCGCTTCGCGGTCGTCGCGCATGCGCGGCGCGATATAGACCTGGCTGGCGGAAGCGATGCGGCGGAACGGCGTGTCCGCGTCATAGTCGGGCCGCCACTTGCGCAGGCCTGGGAGCGCCTCGAGCGGATCGCGATTCCAGGTCAGCGAAAGCGGGGAGTAGAAGATCAGCCGGGTGCCGATCAGCCGCGAGGCATAATTGCGATCGGAATAATAATCGTTCGACTTGAGATGATAGGCATCGACGAAGCGCAGGCGTCCGGCGGCATCGAGGCGGAAGCGATTGATCTCGGTGCCGCCGCGATCATAGGAGTAGCCGACGACGACGACCCAATCGTCGTGGAGCAGCATCTCGTCATACCAGTCGCCCTCGCCGGAGACGCCCGGCGGGAAGGCGTTGATCGATGCGACCGGGCGCATCCTGCCGCCGGCCAGCGAGACGGTGAACAGCCGGCCGCGGCGAAGAATGACGAGGAAGTTGCCGGTCGATTTGACGATGTCGCCCTCGTCGACATTGGCTTCCTGATTGTTGGTGATGCCTGGCGTCGGCGTACGAGACCCGGTCACAACGACGTTCGAGGCCTGCGTGAGCCGGCCGCTGGCCGAGGGGGCGGTTGATGGCGAAGGAGGCTGCATCGCCATAACGGCGGGCGGCGGCGGGGGCGGCGGGGGCGGCGGCGGTAGTGCGCCGTCCGCATCCTGCTCCCGGCTGCGGCGAAGATAGCGGCGGAGCTGGGCGTCCGAGCGAAAGGCGACCAGGCCGGCCGGGGCGGATCGGGCGGAAGCGGCCGGCCGACCCGAAGCGGGTGCGGCAGGGATTGCGAGCATGAGCAGGGCCGGGATCAGCAGGGCCATTAGCGAGCCTGGCCTCGGAAAGAGAATCGCGCCCATCTCCAGCCCTCTTCATTTGTTGTTACAACATATCATTCGACAGGGCGCATGAATGCAAGGTGAAATGTTGCGGGGCGCCTGTTCCCCGGAGCGCTGCCTAGGGTTCGTTGCGATGGACGCGGCCACGCGCCATCACGAAGCCCACATTTCGAAGCACGCCGACGTCGGCGAGCGGATCGCCGCGCACCGCGACGATGTCGGCGGCCTTGCCGGGCTCGATCGTGCCGACTTCGGCCGACAGGCCAAGCAAATCGGCGGCATTGACCGTTGCGGCCTCGATCGCCGTCATCGGCGTCATGCCGTGCTGGACCATCAACAGGAATTCGTCCGCGTTGCGGCCGTGCAGGGACACGCCGGCATCGGTGCCGAAGGCGATCCGCACGCCCGCGGGCACGGCGCGCCGAAGCGACTGGCCGGTCACGCGGATCCGCCACTCGATCTTGCGCCGCACTTCGCCGCTATAGGCGTCGGGATTGGTGCGCAGCCGCTCGATATAGCCGTTCACGGTGGACAAGGTGGGCACGTAATAAGCGCGCGACTGGCGGAACAGGCGCAGGCTCTCGTCGTCGAGCAAGGTGCCATGCTCGATCGAATCCGCGCCCAGGCGGAGCGCCAGGTTTATCCCGTCGGCGCCATGGGCATGGACGGCGACGCGCCGCCCGTAGAGATGGGCGGTCTCGATCAGGGCCCGTGCCTCGTCCTCGAACATCTGCGCGCCGAGACCGAGCCCGATGCGGCTGTTCACGCCGGCGGTGGTGGCGATCTTGATGACGTCCACGCCCCGCGCGATCTGGCGGCGCACGGCCCGGCGGCAATCCTCCACACCGTCGCAGGTCGCTCCGCCCGCACGCAGCGCGTCGTGAAGCTCGTCGCGGACGCCGAGGGTCGAATCCATATGGCCGGCTGTCGTCGAGATGGCCGTGCCGGCGTCGATGATGCGCGGCCCGATCGCCCAGCCGCGGCCGATCGCGTCGCGAAGCCCAAGCGTGATTCCGTCCTCGGAGCCCAGGTTGCGCACCGTCGTGAAGCCGGCGTCCAGCGTCTTGCGCGCATTCCATGAGGCTTCGTAGGACCGCAGGGCGACGCTGTCGGTAAAGCCCGACATGAAGCCCTCGTTGCCGGCGCGGTCGCTGGTCAGATGGACATGGCTGTCGATCAGCCCCGGCAGCACGAAACGATCGCGCAGGTCGACGACGCGGGCGCCGGCCGGCGGCTCGATGAAGCCGTCCACCACCCGCTCGATCCGCCCGTCGCGGATCAGGATGCTGGCGTTGCGGCGCGGCGGACGGCCGGGGCGGTCCAGCAGCGTGCCCGCGTGGATTACCGTGACGCCGGGTTCGCCGGGCAGCGCCTGTGCAGCGCTGGACGGGGGCGGCGGGATCGGCGCTTCCTGGGCCGCCAGTGGAGCGGCGGCGAGCCCGAGAGCCATGAGCGAACAGAAAGGCAGAAAAGCGCGCATGTCGGCCGACCCCCAATGGCGAAAGAAGGACGATAGCCGATCCGGGCCGCCCGCCAACCCCCGTCGTCACGGGAACCGGAAGTCGGGTGTGACGGACCCCGGCTGCGGGCCGGCTAACGGACGAGAATGTCCGCGATCCTCTGGGCGAAGACGTCCAGGTCGGCGCGGTTGGTGTTGGCCAGGATCACGATCGTCGTGTCCCGGTCGAGCAGCCGGTAGAGGACGCTGTTGGCGCCCATCACGCTGCCCGGCCGCTTGGCGACGCGGAACTGACGGCCGCCGCGCGTCACGGTGTAGGACCAGAGCCCATAGCCATAATCGTCGAGGCCCGGCGCCAGCAGCCGCCGCAGCATGGCGTCGCCGATCAGCCGGCCGCCGTAAAGCCCGGCGGCAAAGCGTTGAAGGTCGGGCGCGGTCGAGTACATGCCGGCCGCGGCATACCAATTCTCGGCATAGACCGGCATGTCCGAGATCAGGACATGCATGTCGTCACGCCAGAAATAGGTGGGGGCGAGGCGGGGCGTGATCGCGTCCCAATGCAGCATGCCGGTTTCGCGCATGCCCAGAGGGCGCAGGATGCGCTCGGCAAGCGCCGCCTCGAAGCTCTTCCCGGTCAGCCGCTCGACGATCCGGCCAAGGACGAAATAGTCCGCATTGTTGTAGACGAACGTGGTGCCGGGCTCGCGGGCGAGCGGGCCGCTGCAGCAACGGCGGAGCAGCACCTCCGGCGACAGGGGCCGCTGATATTGCTCGATGCCATTGGCGAAGGCGTCCTGGTAGCTCGACACATTGTCCCACTGGGCGATTCCGGAAACATGGCGGAGCAGCTGGTGGATCGTGACGCGGTCGGCGCCCGCGCCCGGATATTCGGGCAGCGCTGCGCGGATCGGCGCATCGAGGTCGAGGCGTCCTTCCTGGGCGAGCTGCAGGATCAGCACCGCGGTGAACAATTTGGTGATGGACGCGATCCGGTAGCGTGTGTCGGCGGCCGCCGGCACGGCGAAGGCGCGGTCGGCCAGTCCGAAGCTGCGGCTGTAGAGGGTACGGGCGCCCTGCCTGACCAGGATGGTGCCGCTGAAATCATGCTCCGCGGCGAACGTGGCGACCATCGCGCCGATCGTCGGCGGGGCAGGGCGGGGCGTCGCCTCCAGGGATGTGGCCGTCACCAGCGCCACGACCCAGAGCAGCAGGCCGGCATTGCGGATGTTCATGGCGATGCTCCTGCCTGCTTGCCTGGCCCGGGATTGCGCGACATACTGCGCATATTCGTATGAGCACTATATTGCACAGTCAAGCACAGTCACACGCACCGAAGGTGCTGGCCCACGTCGCCGGCAATATCAGGCGGCTGCGCAGGGAACGCCGCTTCAGCCAGGCGCGGCTCGCCGAACTGTCGGGAGTCAGCCGCCGCATGATCGTCGCGATCGAACGCGACGAAGCGAATGTCAGCCTCTCGAGCCTCGACCGGCTTGCCGCCGCCCTGGGCGTCAGCCTCGCCGAAACCCTGCGCCCGCCGGAGGCGCCGGACAGCCGGCGGATCGACACGATCGCCTGGCGCGGCGACCGTCCGGGGAGCCAGGCCCTCCTGCTCGGCACCGCGCCGGCGACGCGCGAGGCCGAATTGTGGCTATGGTCGCTCGGCGAGGGCGAGCGCTACGCGTCCGAGGAGAATTCGGAGGGCTGGCACGAAATGCTGATGGTGATCGAAGGCCGTCTCGTCGTCGAATTCGCCGAAGGCAGCAACGAGATCGAAGCCGGCGACTTCCTGATCTTCTCGAGCGCCGACCCCTATGTCTTCGCCAATGGCGGCAGCGGAACGGTGCGCTTCGTCCGGAACGTCGTGCTCTAGCGCCGCTGCGCCGACGATTCCTCGCGAACGGCGCGGAACTCGGAGCTCGCGCGCCATTGCGGCCAGACGCGGCTGTTCGCCAGCTCCCGTCCGATCCGCCAGGCGAGGCTGACGTCCTGCGCGGCGCCGCGCAGATCCCAGTCGGGCGACCATTCGTCGCAGGTCTGGTGGTAGCAGCGGGCGGTGAAGTCGGCGACCCAGCGGTCGCCCGCCTCGCGGCCGCCGGTGACCAGGTCGGCGCCGCCGCCGAGCGCCATCAGCAGCAGCACCGGGACGCCGCGCCTCGCGAACGGGAAATGATCGGCGCGGTAGAAGAGGCCGCGCTGGGGCTGGGCGTCGGGGGTGACGGTGCGGCCCTGCCCCTGGGCCATGCGCGCCATCAGATCCTCGAGATCGCTCTGGCCCTGGCCGATCAGGATCACGTCGCGCGCCGGCCCGGCCGATTGCAAAGTATCGAGCGTGATGTTCGCGACCATCGTCTCGACCGGGTAGAGCGGGTTCGCCGCGCCATAGCCCGAGCCGAGCAGGCCGCGCTCCTCACCGGTCCAGGCGGCGAACAGCAAGGTGCGCTCCGGCCGCGGGCCGGCCGCGAACAGCCGCCCCGCTTCCAATAGCCCGGCGATGCCGAGCCCGTCGTCATGCGCGCCGTTGCGGATCGTGTCGCCGCGCGCGTCGGCCGGGCCGATGCCGTAAGCGTCCCAATGGCCGGAGAACATGATCGTCTCGTTCGGATGCCGCGTGCCGGTCAGGCGGGCGATCACATTGTGGCTCTCGACCCGTTGGCTGGTCACGGGCAGGTCGGAAGAGAAGGTGGCGCCGAGGTCGATCGGGCGGAAGCTGCCGCCACGCGCCTGGCGCTTGACCGCCTCGAAATCCAGTCCGGCGCGGCGAAACAGGTCGACCGCCAGAGCGCGCTGCATCCAGCCCTGGAGCAGCACCGGCTGCGTCGCATTCGGGCCGAGCACGACGTTATAGGCCTCGCCCGCCGGCGCCTGCACCGTGTTCCAGGCATAGCCGGCGCCTTCGGTCTCGTGGATGACGAGCGCGCCGATCGCGCCGCGCCGCGCCGCCTCCTCGAACTTGTAGGTCCAGCGGCCATAATAGGTCATCGCCCGGCCGCCGAACCGGCCATTGACCGCCTCGCCCGCCGCGGCTTCGAAATCGGGATCGTTGACCAGGAAGACGGCGATCTTGCCGTGCAGGTCGGTGCCGGCGAAATCGTCCCAGCCGCGCTCCGGCGCGGTCACGCCATAGCCGACGAAGACCATCGGCGCATTCCCGATCCTGACGCGATCGCTCTCGCGGGTGGTGCTGACATAAAGGTCGCGCGGCGATTGCAGGGGGAGGATCTGGCCATGGCTCGCGATGGTGAAGCTCGCCTGCGCCGGCACCTGGGTGCGGATCAGCGGCACCATCTGGGTCCAGCCGCCATTGTCGCCGCCCGGCTCGAGGCCGAGCGCGCGGAATTGTTCGGTGAGCCAGGCGATCGTCCTTGTCTCTCCCTCTGTGCCGGGCGCGCGGCCCTGCAGATCGTCCGATGCGATCTGCCGGGTCCACTCCGACAGGCGTTGCGGATCGACCGGCGCCCAGGAGGCGGGCGAGCCGGGATCGGTGCGCGGCACGACGGTCGCGCAGGCGGAGAGGGTCAGTGCGAAGGCGAGAAGGAGCAGCTTTTTCATGCCAGCCTCTTTGGCGCTTTTCGCGGCACGCACAAGGCTGCTAGACCGCTCGCGCTTCACGCTTTTCACGAAGGTTCTCCGCCTCATGCGCACTGCCCTCGCATTTCTGCTCCTGCCCTTCGCCGCCATCGCATCCGCCCAATCCACCCCTGCAATCCACTATCCCGAGACGGCGCGCGGCAATGTCGCGGACGAGCAGTTCGGCGAGCGCGTCGCCGATCCCTATCGCTGGCTCGAGAACGACGTGCGGCGCGACGATCAGGTCCGCGCCTGGGTGACCGCGCAGAACCAGGTGACGCAGACCTTCCTCGCGACGCTGCCGGCCCGCGCTGCATTCCGCGCGCGGATGACGCAGATGTACGATTACGAGCGCTTCGGCATTCCCGAGGTCCACGGCCGCCATTATTTCTACACCCGCAATGACGGGCTGCAGAACCAGGCGGTCCTTTACGTTCGCGACGGCCTGAACGGCGCGCCGCGCATGCTGATCGATCCCAACACCTGGTCGCGGGACGGCGCCACCGCGCTTGCCGAATGGTCGCCTTCGCAGGACGGCAGCCATCTGCTCTATTCGATCCAGGACGGCGGCACCGACTGGCGGACGGTGCGCGTGCTCGACGTCGCCACCGGCCGGCCGACCGGCGACGAGGTGCGCTGGGTCAAATTCTCCAACCTCGACTGGGCGAAGGACAGCTCCGGATTCTTCTATTCGCGCTTTCCCGAACCCGGCGATCATCAATTCCAGCAGCTGAACGAGAATCAGGCCGTCTATTTCCACCGGCTCGGCACGCCCCAAAGCGCCGATCGCCTCGTCTTTTCGACGCCCGACCATCCCCGCTGGAACAACAATGCCGAAGTCTCGGAAGACGGCAACTGGCTGATCGTCAGCTCGTCGGAAGGCACCGACGCCCGCTACGAGATCAATCTGATCAACCTCGCGACGCCGAACGGCCGGCCGCGGCGGATCGTCACCGGCATGGAGGATGACTGGGACTATCTCGGCAATGTCGGGACGATCTTCTACTGGCAGACCAACAATGGCGCGCCGCGCCAGCGCATCGTCGCCACCGACGTCGCCCAGGACCGGCTCGCCATCCGTGAGATCGTGCCCCAGGATGCGGCGACGCTCGCGGGGGCCTCGATCGTCGGGCAAAGGCTGGTCGCCGAATATCTGGTCGATGCGAAGAGCGAGGTGCGCACCTTCGCCCTCGATGGCCGGCGCATCGGCGCCGTCGCCTTGCCCGGCATCGGCAGCACCGACGGATTCCGGGGCGACCAGTCGTCGAGCGAAACCTTCTACAGCTTCGCCAGCTACAACCGGCCGGCGACGATCTACCGCTATGACAGCGCCACCGGCCGGACGAGCCTCTTCGCCCAGCCGCGGCTCCACTTCGATCCCGCCCAGTTCGTCGTCCGCCAGGTCTTCTACCCGTCGCGCGACGGCACGCGGATCCCGATGTTCCTGGTCCACCGGCGCGGTCTTGACGTCCGCCGCCCGCGGCCGACCCTGCTCTACGGCTATGGCGGCTTCAATATCTCGTCGACCCCCGCATTCCAGCCGCGCTGGATGACCTGGGTCGACATGGGCGGCGTGCTCGCCGTCGCCAATATCCGCGGCGGCGGCGAATTTGGCGAGGCGTGGCACGATGCCGGCCGCCGCGCCAACAAGCAGAACGTGTTCGACGATTTCATCGCCGCCGCCGAATATCTGAACGCGCGGCATATCGCCTCGCCGCGCACGCTCGCGATCGAGGGGCGCTCCAATGGCGGCCTGCTGGTCGGCGCGGTGGTCAATCAGCGGCCGGACCTGTTCGCGGCGGCCTTGCCCGGCGTCGGCGTGATGGACATGCTGCGCTTCGACCGCTTCACCGCCGGCCGCTACTGGGTCGACGATTACGGCTATCCGAACCGCGAGGCCGACTTCCGCATCCTCAGGCGCTATTCGCCCTATCACAACATCCGCTCGGGCGTGCGCTATCCGCCGATCCTCGCCGTCACCGCCGACACCGACGACCGCGTCGTCCCCGGCCACAGCTTCAAATATATCGCCGCGATGCAGCATGCCGATCCCAATGGCGCGCCGCACCTGATCCGCATCGAGACCCGCGCCGGCCACGGCTCGGGCAAGCCGACCGACAAGCAGATCGAGGAATATAGCGATATGTACGCGTTCATCGCGCGCTTCACCGGCATGCAGGTGCCGACACCGGTCCGGCGCCGCCGGCGATGAGGGAGACCAGGATGAAGCTCGGCAAAGGCCTGTTGTTCCTCGTCCCGGCGGTCGCCGCGGGCGCAACCGCATTGCTGATCGCGCCCGGGAGCGAGGCCGGCGCGGTGCAGCGCCGCGCCGCGCGCGGCAGCCTGTGCGCGGCGGACGAAGTGGTGATCTACCAATGCGGCATCGGCCCTCAGCTGGTCGCGGTGTGCGGCAGCCGGACGCCGACGCCCCACGCCCAATATCGGTTCGGGACGCCGGGCCATGTCGCGCTTGCCTTTCCCGGCCCGGGCCAGAGCGGTGGCCTCACTTATGCGCGCGAAATGTATTCCGGCGGCGGCGCGCTGCAGATCCGCTTCAGCAATGGCGGCCACGATTATGCGGTGTACAGCCGCACCGTTAGGACCGGCTTTGGCAGTGACGGCCGCAACAATCCGCAATTCTCGGACGGGGTGATGGTCCGGCGCGGCGGGCGGCTGGTCTCCAACCGGTCCTGCACCACCGAAGTCGGCGGCGACGGGCAGCCCGAGGATTACATGCCGGAAGGCGCGATCCTCGAGTTTCCGGACTGACCATGGGTACGGCCGCCCTCCTCGCCCTGGCGCTCGCCGCCGCTGCTCCCGCGCACGGCAATGTGGCTTTCGTCGGCTGCCCCTCCGACGGCCAGACCGGTCCGCGGCCGGCGCCGCGGCGGGGCGTCGTGCCGCATGTGCCGCGCGCATTTGCTTCGCGCCTCGCTTATTATGCCTCCGGCGATCTCGGCGTGCTGGCGCCGCGCGGATGGCATTGTTTCGGCCTGTACGGCTCGAACGGCTCGGTGCTGATCGTGACGCCGCAAGTCGTGAGGGACCCGCTGTCGGCGACGCGGCTGCGCGGGCCGGCGGTGCAGATCGGCGAAAGCCTGGGCGCCACCTCCGGCCGCTTCGAAGTCGCCCGCGTGATCGCGCAGGCCTTCCCCGCACGCCTGGACTTTGCCCGGCGCGTCGCAGCCGAGGGGATCGGCGATCCGCTGCCGAACGGACCGGTCGCGACCGACCGGATCGTGCCGCTGCGGCCGACCGTGGTCGCCTATACGACACCCGCCGGTCGCGCAGGACTCGGCACCGATTCTCGCCTTGCTCCCGATGACCGGCGGATCGACGGTCTGGCCGTCCTCGATCCGAACGGCGACATGAACCTGGTCAAGCTCGACGTCCGCCTGCCGGCCGGCCAGGCCGCTCTGGCCCGGGCGATCCTCAATGCCGCGCTGCCGCGCCGCTGAACCTATGTTAACCGCCGCGTTCAGCTTGGGCTCAGGCAAGAAATTGGAAACACTCGCTATTGGACAGCGTTATGTATCCGACTCAATCTTGAAACAGGAGCCCGCCATGCTCGGCAAAATCACGTTCGGCGCCCTTGCCGCCACCACATTGCTCACCGCATTGCCCGCCGCAGCGGAAGCGCAAGGCTATTATCGCGGCGACCGCTATCAGGGTCGCGGCTACGACCGTGGATATGATCGCTACGACCGCGGCTACGATCGCCGCGGCGACCGTCGCTATTATCGCAACCGGTACCGGTCTTCGAGCCGCGTCTACGTCGACGTCGGCTATGGTCCGGGCTATTATGGCGGCGGCTATTACGGCCCCGCTTATTATGGCGGCTATTATGGCCCCTCTTATTACGGCCCGGCTTATTATCGCGGCAGCTACAACCGGGGCTATTACGGCCGCGGCTATCGCTGCGGCAGCGGCACCACCGGCGCGATCGTCGGCGGCGCGGCCGGCGCCCTGGTCGGGCGCGAGATCGCCCGCGACGGCCGGCGCTATCGCCGTGGCGGCAGCGGCACCACCGGTGCGATCCTCGGCGGCGCGATCGGCGCGCTGATCGGCAGCGAAGCGACCCGCTGCTAGGCGGGTTGCGCTGCTGGTTCTGGGTTCCCGGCATGCGCCGGGGCCCAGTCGCACCTTAGAAAGAAGAAGACCCTCACCCTGCCCTCTCCCGCAAGCGGGAGAGGGCAGGGAGGCCCGCTTCGGCGTGCTCCTGCTCCCGCTTGAGGGAGAAGCTTGAGATGAGGGTCTATCTCTTTCCGCTGCCTGCACTTTATACCGCAGCGACCCTCGCCAGACCCTCCAGGATCATCGCCCACCCCTTGCGGGTCTGCGCCTCATAATCCGCCCAGACACCCTCATGGGTCAGGGTCAGCAGCGATCCGTCCCCGTCAGCCGCGATGGTGACGGTGACGCGCGTCCGTTCCTCGCCCATGCTGGTCCAGAAGTCGAAGGCGAGCAGGCGCGGCCGGTCGATCTCCACATATTCGCCGAAATGCTCGGCAAGGTCGTCGCCGCGGCGCTCGACGATGGTGAAGCCGCCGCCGACCCGGGCGTCGATGTCCACCTTCTCCATCACCCCGTCCGGCGTCGCGAACAGCCATGAGCCGACGCCCGCCGGGTCCAGCCAAGCGTCGAACACGGTCTCCGGCGGCGCCGCGATGCGCCGCTCCACGGTCACGCTGGCATTCTCCGTCATTCAGCCCTCCTGTTTCATCCTGTCGCGTCGCGTCTGCTCCGCCGCGCTCGGCTCGGCGAGCTGGAACGAGCCGGTCCGCACCGGCCCTGCCGGGCGGTAGCGGGCGATGATCACGCCCGTCGTTGAAGTCTGCGAGGAGACGAGGCTGAGCTCGCCGGGCTGGGCCGCATCGCCGAAGAATGTCTTGCCGTGGCCGAGCAGGACCGGGAAGACGAGCAGGCTGATTTCGTCGACCAGCCCGGCTTCGAGCAGCGACTGGACCAGCACCGAGCTGCCCTGGGTCAGCAGGTCGGGCCCATCGCCCTGCTTGAGCCTGGCCACCGCCGCCGGCACGTCGCCCTCGAGCCGTTCGCTGTTCGCCCAGGCGAGCGGCGCCTCCGAAGAGGTGGCGACATATTTGGTGATGGAGTTGAACAGGCCCGCCGGCTCCTCGTCGGTATAGGGCCAGTGCGCCGCGAAAATCTCATAGGTCTTGCGGCCGAGCAGCAGGTCGAACGGCTTGCCGAAACTCTCCCCCATGGCGGCGCCCATCACCTCGTCCCAATAGGGAACGGTCCAGCCGCCGAAGCGGAAGCCGCCCGTCGGATCCTCTTCGGGCCCGCCCGGCGCCTGCATGACGCCGTCGAGGCTGACGAAGGCGGCGCAGACCACCCGTCTCATCGCGCAAGCTCCGCGGCGACTTCGCCGAGCTGGTCGGCGCAGGTGCCCCAGCCTTCGTGGAAGCCCATCTTCGCGTGGGTGTCGGCATCGGCGGGGTTCCGGTGCATGGCCAATGCGCGATAGAGCGTCCTGCCGTCGCCGGCATCCTCGAGCGTCATGATCGCCGTGAAGGCGAGCCCGCCGCAGCCTTCGGGGCCGAGATCGTTGGGCCGCCAGCCCGGGCCGAGCGCGCTGGTCCACACCATCCGCTCGCCCTCGGCCACGTCGAGGATGCAGCCATTGCCTTCGGCCTCGAACCCGTCGGGTCCGGTCATCCGGTTGTAGAAGCGGCCGCCCGGGCGAAGGTCGAGCTCCACGTCGGGAGTCTGATAGGGCCTGGGCGCCCACCATTTCCTGATATGCTCGGGAGTCGTCAGCGCGGTCCAGACGAGATCGCGCGGCGCATCGAACGTCCGCTCGAGCACGAGATCGGTCTCACTCATATTCATGTCTCCTTCGATTTCAGGATTTCGAGATAGTCTTCGAGCCGGTCGAGCCGGCCCTCCCACAGAGCGCGCTGCTCGGCGATCCAGGTTTCGGCGGTGGCGAGCGCCTTCGGCTCCAGCCGGCAGGTGCGCACGCGCCCCTTCTTCTCGCTGCGGACGAGCCCGCTCGCCTCCAGCATCTGCAGATGCTGCATCACCGCCGGCAGCGACATGCGGTAGGGCGCGGCAAGCTCGCTGACCGAGGCCGGCGCGCGGCTGAGGCGGGCGAGCATCCCGCGCCGGGTCGGGTCCGCGAGGGCCTGGAATGCGAGATCGAGCCTGGCCGATTCGTTAAGCATGGGCTTAACTAACGTGGCCGGCCATTCCGCGCAAGATAAAGTTCAGCAATCGCTTAACTGATGGGCCTAGTGGATCGGCATGGACCCTTGGGTCAGGGCAATCCGCAGCCCGATCGACATGCTCCAGTCGAACGCATGGCGGGTGCCGATGTCGCTGGTGCCGCCCTGCTGGACGAACGTGCCGTTGGGCGGATTCCTCACTTGTGCGCGGTCGCTGAAGGCGCCGGCCTGGCCGATCGCGAAAAGCTCGGCCCGGGGGCCGAGATCGACCGACAGCTCGGCGAACGCATCGCCGCGATAGCCGATGTCGCTTACGCTGCGATCGAGCGCAGTGGTGAAGGCGCGGTCGCCGGCGGGGCCGAAATTCTGCGTATTCGTCTCCAGCGAGTCGAGCTTGTAGTCGTAATAATAAGCGCCGGCCTGGGCCCCGAGCGTCAGGCGCGCCTCGGCGCCGATCGGAACGACCGCTTCGACGCCGACCGAGAGTCCGAGCTCGAGCTCCCCGACCTCCTGCTCGAGCCTCTGGGTGGCGATCACCGGCGTCGTGATCGAGGTGATGCCGAGATGGTCGCGGTCGCGATAGGTGATGGAGGCGCCCACGGTGGCGTTGAGCCTGGTCCGGAGGGCCTCGAGCGCTTCGGCGGGCGGATCGGCGCCGAACCTGAAATTCCAGTCCGCCCGGTACGATTCGACCTGCATCTCGGTGTCGACCTCGATCGGGACGTTGCCGCTGATGCCGGTGCTGCCGCCCAGCGTGATGGCGCTGTAGGGATAGCCGCGCCTGCTGCCGGCGGCCCCCGCCTCTATCTCGGTCCGGTTGCTCGCATCGGCCCGGGCATAAGCAAGCCCGAAGCTGCCGAAGCGGCCCGTTTCCAGCCGGCCTTCAATTGCGAACCCGGCGGGCCGCTCCTCGCTATAGGCCGCCGGCCGCTCGGGCGAGGGCGGCGGCCCGTCGGCGACGAAGCCGTAATTGGCGACCGGGATCTGCGTAGACGCATAGCCGACCGAGAGTGCGGCAGAAACGTCCGCCGATCGCCGGCGCGCGGGCTGATCGCCGCCGATGTTCAGGCCGACCCGCCGGTCGGCGTCCACGCCGCGCGGCGGGCAGGGCAGGGCCCGTGCAGCCGCCAGCCGCGCCCGCCAATTCTCGATCAGCCCGGCATCGAGGCCCGCGCCCGCCCACACGCCGATCGCATCGCTGATATTGCCGAGAGCGATGTCGCGCTGGGGGCAATTGCCCGCGGAGCGGGCATTTTCGGCCTGGACGAAGGCATTCTCGACGCGGTTCATCACCTCTCTTTGAGCAGGGCTGAGCGGCACGGGCACAGGCGTGACCGACGTCGAGCCAACCGGCGCGGGCGAGTCGTCCATCGCGTCGAGAATGCTGCCGTCCGGCGGCCCGAGCGTCGTCCCGGTCGGCGGGATGGTCTCCACGGGCGGCGGTGGCGGCGGCGTCGTCAGCTGGGGCGGGCATCGCCGGGCCTGCGCTTCGGCGAGACGCAGGTTGAAATCGGCTTGGCCCTCCGGCGAAAAGGTTTGGAAACGGAGCGCCGAGTCGAGCCGGATCACCACTTCGGCCAGCTTGGCATCCCGCCCAGCGCAGTCTGAGTTGAGGCGCGCGGTTTCCGCCTCGGCGAGCAGCTGGGCGATCTCATTGGCTTGTCTCAGATTGCCGCCCAGGAATTGCGCGTGCGCCGCGCCGCTGGCGAGGAATGTGGCGACGCCGGCGACGGCAAGCCGCCGTGCCAGGATTGAGAGCTCGCGATTTCGGTGTGCCATTCATGCCCCCTGCGACGAGTCAGGCCATCTTGCGTCGACATCGTAGAACGGCCGGGGCTGTCCGCGCCTCATCCGATCGGATGAGATTCACGAAGAACGATCGTGACGCTTATGTTATGATCGACGCGCATCGTGGGGGCGAACGCCATGATCGTGAACTTGGAATCGGTGCGCGCGTCGGCGGCGAAGGCGGCGCTCAACCCGGCGCTCTGGTCCGAAACCCTGTGGCAGGTGGGCCAGCTGGTCGGCAGCGACTTCAGCGTGTTCGACCATATCGACAAGAGGACCGGGCAGGTCACCCTGGGCTTCACGGACCGGCCGGATCACGTCGCCGAGGTGCGCGAGCGCTACGAGGCTTATTTCCACCGGATCAATCCGCGCTTCGATGTCGCCCGGAGACTGCCGCTCGATACCGTCATGCACGACGATCATATCGGCGACGACAAGACGATCAGCGGATTGGAATTCTACGCCGACTTCCTGAAACCCTCGGGCCTCAAATATTTCATCGGCTCGGGTGTCGCCGACGATGCCGAGCAAACCGTCGTCTTCTCGCTCCAGCGCAGCGCCGACCGCGGCCGCGCGAGCGAAGAGCAGAAGCGCCATTTCGCCGCGATCCTTCCCGACCTGCGAAATGCGACGGCGATCCATTTGCGGATGGCCCGTGCCCCGTCCGGGGCGATGCTCGCGGCGGCGTTCGATCGGCTCGCCGACCCGCTGGCGGTGGTGCGTGAGGATGGGCGGCTGGTCTTCGCCAATCTGGCGATGCGCCGGCTGCTCGCGGCCGGCGACATCTTCCGGCTCTGGCGCGGCGCGCTCGAAGGGGCGGCGCCGCGCGTCCATCGGGCGCTTGCCTCGCTCTACCACCAGGCCGGCCGGTGCGGCGGTCTCGCCCGCACCGCCGTGCACCGGCCGGACGGCCCGCTGATCCTGCGCCTCGCGCCGCTGGAGCGCGACGATGCGCAGGTGCTCGACGCGGGCAAATGGCGCTGCTTCTGCCTGATCGTCGACGATCCCGCGCGTCCGCGCTGGGCGGAAGTCGGCGAGGCGATGGCCTTGTTCGGCTTCACCCGCCGCGAGGCGGTCGTCGGCACCCATCTCGCGGCCGGGCTCGGCGTCGACCAGATCGCGGCCCGGCTCGGCGTCTCGCGCAACACCGTCCGCAGCCATCTCGCCATGCTGCGCGAGAAGCTCGGCGTCAGGAGCGCGCTGGCCATCGCCGCCGAGATGCGGCGCGCGATCGGCCCCTTCGCCTGAACGGACGATCGACTCCGGGAGCGGCAGCGCTAGAAGAGCCGGCAGCGGGAGGCGACTATGGACACGACGGATGCGGCGGATCTGGTGGCGGAAGTCCACGAGGCCGGCCAGGACGAGAATACCCGCTTCCGCAACCGCGCGGCGCTTCTGATCGCCCTGCTCGCGGCGGTGCTCGCGGTCGCCGGGCTCGGCGGCGGCAACGCCACCGACGACATGATCTTCAACAATATCCGCGCCAGCGACACCTGGGCCTTCTTCCAGGCCAAGAACATGCGCCAGACCGCTTATGAGATCGCCATCGTCGAGATCGAGGGGGACCTTGCCGAGCCCGGCCTGACCCCGGAACGGCGGACGCGAATGGAGCATCAGCTGGCCGAGCATCGCGCCACCATCGCCCGCTACGAATCCGAGCCGGATCCGGCGGCGCCGAACGATCCGTTGCGCGGCGAAGGCAAACGCCAGCTCAGGGCCCAGGCGGAGGCGTTCGGGGCGGCGCGCGAGGTCGCGTCGGCCAGAGACGACAGCTTCGACCTGGCCGAGGTGCTGCTCCAGGTCGCCCTGGTGCTTGGCTCCGTCGCCATCCTCGCCCTCAACCGGCCGATCCTGGTCCTTGCGGGCGCGCTTGGCCTGATCGGCGTGCTGCTGACCGCCAATGGCTTCCTGCTGTTCATGTCGCTGCCCTTCTGAACGTCCGGCCGGCGGCTCGCTGGACAGGGTCGCGGGCGGCTCTTAAGCCGCGCCCATGACACGCCAGCCCGATTCCATCCTCATCGTCGATTTCGGCAGCCAGGTGACCCAGCTGATCGCCCGGCGGGTTCGCGAGGCGGGCGTCTATAGCGAGATCGCGCCGTTCAACCGCGCCGACGAGGCCTTCGCGCGGATGAAGCCGAAGGGCATCATCCTGTCCGGCGGCCCTTCGTCGGTGATGTGGGACGACAGCCCGCGCGCGCCGCAGCATTTCTTCGACGCCGGCGTGCCGATCCTCGCCATCTGCTACGGCCAGCAGACCATGGCGCACCAATTAGGCGGCCGCGTCGCGCCCTCCGACAATCGCGAGTTCGGCCGCGCCTTCATCGAGATCATTGGCGAATCCATGCTGTTCGACGGCCTGTGGAAGGCCGGCGAAAGCCACCAGGTGTGGATGAGCCATGGCGACCGGGTCGAGGCCTTGCCCGAGGGCTTCAGCGTCGTCGCCGCGTCCGAGGGCGCGCCTTATGCGGTGGCGACCGACGAGAAACGCCGCTTCTTCAGCCTGATGTTCCACCCGGAAGTGGTCCACACCCCGGACGGCGGCAAATTGCTCGCCAATTTCGTCCGCCACGTCTGCGGCCTGCCCGGCGACTGGACGATGGCGGAATATCGCGCGACCAAGATCGCCGACATCCGCGCCCAGGTCGGGCAGGGCAGGGTGATCTGCGGCCTCTCCGGCGGCGTCGACAGCGCGGTCGCGGCAGTGCTGATCCACGAAGCGATCGGCCACCAGCTCACCTGCGTCTTCGTCGATCACGGGCTGATGCGGGCCAACGAGGCCGAGCAGGTCGTCAGTCTGTTTCGCAATCACTACAATATCCCGCTCGTCCATGTCGACGCGGCCGACCAGTTCCTCGGCGGCCTTGCCGGGCTCGAGGAGCCCGAGGCCAAGCGCAAGCTGATCGGCAAGACCTTCATCGAGATTTTCGAGGCGGAGGCGAAGAAGATCGGCGGCGCCGATTTCCTCGCCCAAGGCACGCTCTATCCCGATGTGATCGAAAGCGTCAGCTTCACCGGCGGCCCCTCGGTGACGATCAAGAGCCACCACAATGTCGGCGGCCTGCCCGAGCGGATGAACATGCAGCTGGTCGAGCCGCTGCGCGAATTGTTCAAGGACGAGGTCCGGGTGCTCGGGCGCGAGCTCGGCCTGCCGGAGGCGTTCGTCGGCCGCCATCCGTTCCCAGGCCCCGGCCTCGCCATCCGCATTCCCGGCGAAGTGACGAAGGAGCGCTGCGACATATTGCGCAAGGCCGACGCGGTCTATCTCGAGGAGATCCGAAATGCCGGGCTCTACGACGCGATCTGGCAGGCCTTCGCGGTCCTGCTGCCGGTGCGCACCGTCGGCGTGATGGGCGATTACCGCACCTACGACAATGTCTGCGCGCTCCGTGCCGTGACCTCGACCGACGGCATGACCGCCGACATCTACCCGTTCGACGCCGCCTTCCTGAGCCGGGTCGCTACGCGCATCGTCAACGAGGTGAAGGGCATCAACCGGGTGGTCTACGATTATACATCGAAACCCCCGGGGACGATTGAATGGGAATAGATCGCAATTGAGCGGCCATCCGGGGGATGGCTGCGCGATCTATTCGAGGCGGTGAGACTGAAACGCAGCTGCACATGTCGCGACGTACCCCCTTTTATCAGACTTTGAGCTGCGTCCCGACGACAAGCCTGAATTGCTCCGGAAGCAAGGACCGCAAACCATCCCCGCCCGTCCAGAGCGCGGCAGCCCAACCGCAGCTGATCGCGCCTTCGACATTCGCGATCCTGTCGTCGACAAGGAACAGGTTCCGAGGCCGGAATCCGGTGCGGGTTTCGATGCTCCTGTAAAAGCCTGCGTCAGGTTTCGAGCAGCCGAGCTCGGCGGCATAATGCAGGCCATCGAAGCGGCCGCGGAAATCGAGCTCGTCCCAAAGATAGCGCGCGCGCTCATGCTCCTGCACCGTGGCGAGATGAACCTCGATCCCGCTTGCCCGGATCTCCGCCAGCTCGGCCAGCAGATCGCAGTTCACATGCGCATCATTGGCGAACCAATAGTCGATCAGCGCATCGCAGGTCACATGAGGCGCGATGTCCCGCAGCACCGGTGCAAGCCGCTGGCGCAAGGTCGCGCGTCCGTGCACCACGTCGTCCCAATGCCGCTCGAAAAAGCCCGCATGGAGCCCCGATGCGGAAATGCCGAGGTCGCGCTCCAGATTGGTACTCCACCCGCGCGCGTCTGGATGGACGACAAGCACGCCATCCACGTCGACCATGATCGCCTTGATCGTCATCACTTTCTCAAAAGCATGACGCGTCCTGTCCAGCAAGCGTGGACGAGAATCTGCTGGTCCTCCAGCTCGTCTCCATTGTGAACCTGCTTTGATCCGTTGGCGGCGCCTGACTCCCTTGGGCTCGGACAAAAAGGTTACGTGACCGCAGCCGACGCACCCCGGCAGCCGAAGCGACATTTCGCATAGACGGGCCAGGCTCATCGTCGCCAGGAGCGGCTGGTGCGTAATATGGGACTTGCCGAGCGGACGCAGGAGCTGATGGCGATCATGAACCTGCAAATCCACTGATCTGCATCAGGGCGGAATTCCAGCGGCCTGCTATCAGGTCATTTCGCCGGCGCGTCAGATAGCGCGCCGGCGGCCGAGAGGCACTCGTCGCGCTTCTGCTGCGCTTTTCCGGGAGGGAATCATGTCAGGTCACCAGGGAGATGCGTCACGAATTACCGGCGTCACGACCGCGATCTGGATCGCGATGGTGGTGGGTCTCCTCCTGTATCTAGCGTCGAGGGGTTTTTGAATGTCCGCACACATTATCGAGCGCGCCTTTCAGCTTGCCCGCTCCGGGGAATGCCATGCGATGGGCGACATAAGTCAGCGATTGCGGCGGGAGGGTTTCACCCAGGTCGACGCCCATCTCGGCGGCAAGTCGATCAAGGCCCAGCTCGTCAAGCTGATGCTGGAAGCGCAGGCCGGCGCTGACCTTCCTCAAATGCGCACCGGCGGGGCCCGCTCCTAAAGCTTCGGATTTCCCGCCTTCCATCTGACCGAAAGCTCGATGCCGCTGCCGATCGGCAGCAGCGCGCTCTGCATGTCGGGGAGGGCGCGGACCGCCGCGCGATAGGCGCGCGCGTTTTCGCGCGCGATCTCCGGCTCGATCATGTTGTCCGCAGCCACGATCCCTTCGTCGGAAAGCTTGGGGTGGAAGGCCTCCAGGCAGGGGACGTAGAGGTCCTTCCAGATATCGAGCAGGACGAGGTCGAACGGTCCTGGATCGGCATGGATCAGAGCCACCGCGTCGCCGAGCCGGAAATCGACGACGCCGGAAAGGCCGGCGCGTTCGATATTCGCCCGCGCCTCGGCCTGCTTGTAATCGGCCAGGTCCATGGTGATCACGGTCGCGCCGATCTGGCTCGCGGCGTCGGCGAGGAACAAGGTGGAGTAACCGTAACTCGTGCCGAGCTCGAGGATGCGTGCCGGTTGCCTGGCCAGGATCAGGCTGTGCAGGAACCAGCCGACCTCCGGCCCGACCGGCAGCAGGAATTCGTCGCGTAGCGCGAAGAACTGGTCGCCCAATGTCGCGCTCCGGGCCCGCTCTTCGGCGTCGCGACGCTGGTAGGCGGCGAAGATTTCGGCCACGGCGGAATTTGAAAAGGGCATGCGGGGTTCCTCGGCGAGACCGACCGGATTGACCGCAGGCACGCGCCGAATGCAAGCCATTCGGGCGTGGCGCCGGATGCCGCGGGCGGCCATGGCAGGGAGGAAGGCATGATCGAGCGCTGCGCCTGGGCCGGAAGCGACGCGCTGATGCAGGCCTATCACGACACCGAGTGGGGCGTGCCCGAGCGCGATTCGCGGATGCTGTGGGAAACATTGATGCTGGAGGGATTCCAGGCCGGCCTCTCCTGGAGCGTCATCCTGAAGAAGCGCGCGGCGTTTCGCATCGCCTTCGCCGGCTTCGATCCCGAAAAAATCGCCGGATTCGGCGACGCCGACGTCGCCCGGCTGATGGACGATGCCGGCATCGTCCGCGCCCGCGCCAAGATCGAGGCGACGATCCGCGGCGCGCAGCTCTATTGCGAGATGGCGGCGCGTGGCGAGGATTTCGCTGCCTTCTGCTGGTCGTTCACGGACGCCAAGGTGATCGAGGGCGACGGCCGCAACGTGCCGGCCAGGACCGACCTTTCGGAAGCGATCTCGAAGGAGATGAAGAGCCGCGGCTTCAAGTTCGTCGGTCCGACCATCGTCTATGCCTGGATGCAGGCGGTCGGCATCGTCAACGACCATGCCGCGAACTGCTTCCGGCGGAACGCCGTCTAACCCCGCATTGTCACGTTCCCCGTCATTCCAGCGGAAGCTGGATTCCCGCTTCCTTTTGCCGAGGCCGAAAGAAACGAGATTCCCGCTGTCGCGCGAATGATGAAGGCGGGAGATCCGGCTGGAATTTCGGCTTGACTCAATTCGTCATTTAGCTAAACGACGAATCATGAGCAATGTGTTCAAGGCCATCTCGGATCCGACCCGCCGCCAGGTTCTGGCGCTGCTGCGCGAGCGGCCGATGAGCGCCGGCGATCTGGCGGCGGCGTTCGATCATAGCAAGCCGACCATGTCCGCCCATTTCAATGTGCTGCGCGAGGCCGGCCTGATCGAGGCCAGCCGGCACGGCAAATCGATCATTTACCGGCTCAAGATGTCGGTTCTGGAAGAGGCCTTGATGGGGCTCGCCGAAACGGTGGGGCTCGATCTCGGCGCGGCTGCCGAGCGAAAGGGAGAAACGACATGACGAACCGGCGCAGTGCCCTGGCGATGGCGGTGATCGCGGTCGCATTGGCCGAGGCGCTTGCCATCTGGCTCGCCTTCCTTGTGCCGGACCGGCGCGGAGTCTGGATGTTCGCCGGGCTGACGATGCCGCTCCTGTGGAGCGGCGCCGAGTCGCTGCGGCGCGACAAGGATTCGATCCGCCGCTCGGTCGCAGTCGCGGCCATGCTGATCGCGCTGCCGCTCGGCGTCTTCGCGGCGCGAGCGCAAGGCCTGGTCGCCGCGGACGATGCCGCGCTCGGCGTGCGGCTGGTGGGCATCGCCACCGGGCTGATCATCGCCGCTTATGGCAACGTGATCCCGAAGAAGCTGGTCTGTTTCGATCCGATGGCGCCGGACGCCGCGCGCAGGCAGGCGCTGCAGCGTTTCTGCGGCTGGCTGTTCGTGCTCGCGGGGCTCGCCAATGCCGCGATCTGGGCGGTGGCGCCCGTCAAGCAGGCCGCCTTCTGGTCGATGGTGCCGCTGGCCGGCGCCCTCATCCTGGTCGCCATGCGGTTCGCCCGTCCGGCGATGCGGAAGCAGGCATGACCCGCTTCATCGCGGCGATCGCCTTGCTGCTGCTGGCGACGCTCGCCGCCCCACTGCAGGCGCAGCAAGGCTGGGCTGGCGACTGGCACGGAACCTTGACCATCCCCGGCGGCCAATTGCGGCTTCTGCTCACCATCCGCCAGGCCGAGGGTGGCGCGCTCGCCGCTGAGCTCGAGAGCCTCGACCAGAATCCGGGGACCAGGATCCCGGTCGCCCCGATCGCCGTAGCCGACGGACGGATGACCTTCTCCATCCCCTCGATCCGCGCCCAATATGAAGGCCGGTGGCAGGCCGACTCCGGGCGCTTTTCCGGCACTTTCAGTCAGGGTGGCAACGCACTGCCGCTGGATCTCGCGCGCGGGGCGGCCGAGGCGAGGCCGACCGTCGCCGGGCTCGACGGAAGATGGGAGGGCATTGTCACCCGCAACGGCACGCCCCTCCGGTTGATCCTGCGGATCGCCACCGGCGCGACCGGCACGATCGCGGCGCTCGATTCGCCGGACATGATGGCGATGGGCCTCCAGGTCACCGAGCTGTCCCGCGAGGGCCAGGCGATTGCCTTCTCGATCCCGGCCGCGAACGTCCGTTACCGCGCGACGCTCATCGCCGACGGCAGCCGGATGAGCGGCACCTGGGCGCGCCCGGGTTCGCCCGATGCCGAGGTCGCTTTCGTCCGCAGCGCGCAGGTGGCGGCCCCGCCGCGCGCCCGGCCCCAATTGCCGCGCCCGCCTTTCCCCTATCGCGCCGAGGAGGTCCGCTTCGCCAATCCTCGCGCACCCGGCGTGACCCTGGCAGCTACCCTCACCCTGCCGCCGGGGCGCGGCCCGTTCCCGGCCGCGATCCTGATCACCGGCTCGGGCCCGCAGGACCGCGACGAGACCATCTTCGGCCACAAGCCGTTCGCGGTGCTTGCGGATCGCCTGACCCGCGCCGGCATCGCAGTGCTGCGCTATGACGATCGCGGTACCGCCGCTTCGACCGGGACCTATACGGGGGCGACCAGCGCCGATTTCGCCACCGACGCCAATGCCGCCTTCGCCTTCCTCGCGGCCCAGCCCGGCATCGACCGGCGCGCGATCGGCTTCATCGGTCACAGCGAAGGCGGAATGATCGCGCCGCTGGCCGGGCGCGACAATCCAGACGTGGCCTTCTTCGTCCTGCTTGCCGGTCCGGGCACGCCGACGCCGCAATTGATGGAGGCGCAGCGGCGCGCATTCGGCCGCTCGCAGGGTGCAAGCGAGGCCGATCTCGATCGGTCGGTGCCGATCCAGCGCGCCTTCTATGCCGCCGCTGCATCCGATGGCGACAGCGACGCGGTCGCGGCGCGGCTGCGCGCCTCGGTGACCGACGACATGCTGCACGCGGCGGGCCTGCCTTCCGCCGAGCGCGACCAAATGGCGCGGGCCGCCGCCGATCCCTGGTTCCGCTATTTCGCGCGCTACGATCCGGCGCCGGCCTTGGCGGCGATCCACGTCCCGGTCCTGGCCCTCAACGGCGGCCTCGACGTGCAGGTGATCGCGCGTGAAAACCTGGCCGGCATCTCGGCCGCGCTCGCCGGGCATCGCGACGTGACGGTGCGCGAGCTTCCCGGTCTCAACCACATGTTCCAGACCGCCCGCACCGGCGCCCTCGGCGAATATGCCGACATCGAAGAAACCTTCGCCCCCGCCGCACTCGACCTGATCGCCGACTGGATCAGAACGCGCTTCGTGCACGGCCGCTAGGACCCAGCCGTTCCCGGGCCTACCGCAGTCCTTCTCCGCGTCTCCGTGTCTCCGCGCGAACATATCAAAGCGGCTGCACCGCGTGGGAGAAGGACAAAAGGCATGGCCTCATGGACACCAAGGACTTCGCGCCCTTCGCGTCTCCTTCCTTTGCGTCCTTCGTGTGAAACCCCTTTTCCTTCCGGCATCGGCACAAGAAAAGACCGCCGGGCGGCCGGTCCATCGCGGAGAGGGGGTCTCGATCCATGCGCCGAACGTGGCTCCTGCGATCATTCCTCCGCCCAGCGGAACACGTCGTCCAGCCCGACTCCGAACACGTCCGCGATCCGGAACGCCGTCTCCAGCGTCGGCGAATATTTGCCCTGCTCGATCGCGGCGACCGTCTGCCGGGTGACGCCGATCTTCTCGCCAAGCGCGGCCTGGGTCATCTCGCCGGCGTGGAAGCGCAGCACGCGGATGTTGTTGGTGAGGCGCCGCTTCGTCATCGTCTCAAGCCACTCCGCGCCGGTAGGCGACGATCTCGAGCCCGTAGCGAATGGTCTCGGCGAAGATGAAGGCGAACAGCACTGCGTTCACCGCGACGAACGCGCTCCAGTAAAAGAGCGTGGTTCCGATCGCGACGACGATGCCGAATGCGAGCACATGATAAGCGGTCGCGCCGGCATTCCGGGCAATGGCGCGCTCGCGCTCGTCCATGTCGCTGGTCGCCTCGGACGGCTTGAGGATCGCCACCACGACATGGGCGACGATGTGGATGATGGTGAGCGCGATGATCACCGGCACCGTCATCGCCATCAGCCAGCGCACATCCGGCGCGCCGGCGGCGAGCACCCGGGCGACGGTGACGAAATACCAGCCCCAGACCAGCAGATTGGCGAGCAAGGCGATCCACCGGCTTTTCTCGTTGAAGGTCATGCGAATCTCCATGTTCGGATTTGCTCACTCCAAGTTAAATATATTTAACATCATGTCAAGCGCGGCGACCTTTCGAAATTCAGACGCCTGTGCCACCAAGGAGCGATGAGAGAAGCCAATTTCGCCGATGCAGGCCAGGTGATCGCCCTGTGGGAAGCCTGCGGGCTCACCCGGCCATGGAACGATCCAGCCGCCGACTTCTCCCGCGCAGTCACGGTTCCGGCCTCCGCCATCCTCATGCTGAAAGAGGGCGCCGCGTTGGCCGCAAGCGTCATGGTCGGGTTCGACGGTCATCGCGGCTGGGTCTATTATCTCGCCGTCGCGCCGGAGCGGCAGCGGGCGGGGCTGGGGCGCGTGATGATGGACGGCGCCGAGGCGTGGTTGCGCGCGCGCGGCGCGCCCAAGATCCAGCTCATGGTCCGCGAGGACAATGAAGCCGCGCTCGGCTTTTATGAAGCGCTCGGGCTGGAGCGGCAGAAGGTGGTGACTTTAGGGCGGTTCCTCTCGGTCGAGTGAAGGCGCGCCCTCCGGATGTCGGGTCCAAAGTCCGGGCTGATCGCAAGGCTCAAGGAAGCCGCGCGATGAAATCGAGCATCAGCCCGGCGATCTCGTCGACACGCTCGTCCAGCGCGAAATGCCCCGCGTCGAGCATGTGGATCTCGGCGTCCGGAACATCCCGGCGATAGGCTTCGGCGCCGGCCGCGACGAAGGAAGGGTCAAAGCGGCCCCAGACCACCAGCAGAAGCGGCCGGCGAGCGCGGAGCCAGGCCTGCCAAATAGGATAAGAGGCGACGTTGGTGCGGTAATCGTAGAGCAAGGATGCCTGGATTTCGCGCTGGCCCGGACGGGAGAGGAAGGCGAATTCCTCCGCCCAGAGATCTGGATCGTAACGCTCGGGATGAGGGCTGCCTGCGATATGGCGTTGCCGCGCCCCTTCGAGGCTGGTGAACGCATCGACCTGGCCGCCATGGCCGACGGGATCTTCCCAAAATCTGGCGATCCCCGTCCATTTCTCGCCAAGCCCGTCAGCATAGGCGTTGGCGTTCTGGATCACGAGCCCGCGCACGCGATCCGGATGCTCCTGCATGATGCGGAAACCGATCGGGCCGCCATAATCCTGCAGATAGAGGACGTAGCTTTCGATCCCGAGTTGCTCCAGCAATGCGCCGATCGTCCGCGCGAGGTTGTCGAACCTGTAGGAGAATTGCGCGGGCGTCGGCGCGTCGCTGTTGCCAAAGCCCGGATAATCGGGCGCGATCACGCGATAGAAGGGCGCCAGCAGCGGAATCAGCCCGGCGAACATCCGTGACGAGCTCGGATAGCCGTGCAGCAGGACGATGACGGGCGCGTCCCTCGGCCCGGCATCGCGGTAGAAGATGCCGATTCCGCCAACCCGAGCGCGGCGATAGGTGGTCGTCGCCGAGGTCGAGATCGAATTGGGTGTCGCCGCCTCGCGGCTTTGCGGCGGCATACCGGGATCTGCGGGCATGGCGCACTCCTTGCGGAAGTGGGTCGTCCGCCTGCGCGGCGTCCCTTCGAGGAAAGTCGAGCGCAAATGGGCCGCCGGGGGCTTCATGACAATTGGTCGATGGTCTCCCATCATGCCGGCGGGGCGGACGAGGGCGCCGGCCCCGCGCGACCGCATCCGATACCAAAGTTCCATAGACGCTCCCGCGCGCTTCAATCACCTTGGCGCGCAAGCGGTGCGAGTATTCGGGAATGCCATTCGAAGATATCAGGGCATGACGCGTCAGGTGGTCGCCATTGTCGACGATGACGAATCGGTGAGAGAATCCCTGCCCGCACTGATAGAATCGTTCGGACTGGAGGCCCGGCCCTATTCTTCGGGACACGCATTTCTCGATTCCGGTCAAATCGGAGACGTGGATTGCATCATCCTCGACGTCGCCATGCCGGGAATCTCCGGCCCGGATCTTCAAAGGGAGCTGATACGCCTCGGCCATGACATTCCGGTAGTCTTCATCACCGCCCATTCGGACAACGAGGCTCTGCGCGGCGCCTTGAAGGGGCGTGCGGTGGCGTGCCTGATCAAGCCATTCGGCGAGACCGCCCTGCTCGAGTCGGTGCGAAAGGCCCTGGCCGGGAGATGAGCCCGCTGATGCACGGGGGGACAGCGCATGCTAAAGTGGCGCGAGTCCACGATGCGGGATCCTCGGTCATGGCGGACGAACACTCCACCGTCTTCGTCGTCGATGACGACGTCTCGGTTCGCGAAGCCCTCGAGGGGCTGATCCAGACCGCTGGCTGGACCGTGAAATGCTTCGATTGCGCGGAAAGCTTCCTGGCCTGCCCACCGCAGCCGGGCCCGGCCTGCCTCGTTCTCGACGTAGGTCTGCCGGACCTCAACGGCCTCGACCTCCAGGCCCGGCTGTCTGCCGGCCAATCCGCCCTGCCGATCATTTTCATCACCGGCTATGGCGACATTCCGATGAGCGTTCGCGCGATGAAGGCCGGCGCAGCCGAATTCCTCACGAAGCCGTTCGGCGACGACGTCCTTCTCGGCGCCATCGCGGAGGCGCTGGAGAGGAGCCGCGAAGCCGCCGCCGAGCAGGCAATTCTCCTGACGCTGTGCGAAAGACACGCCTCGCTCACGCCACGCGAACGTGAGGTGATGGCGCTCGTCGCTTCGGGATTGCTGAACAAGCAGGTGGGCGGCCGGCTTGGGATCAGCGAAATCACCGTCAAGGCGCATCGCGGCCGCGTCATGGAGAAGATGGCGGCGCGCTCCTTCGCCGATCTCGTTAGGATGAGCGAGCGAATCGCCGCCGCGCCGCTGCCCGGCTAAAGGCAGATCCCTTCCATGAGATGCAGGCGCAAGCCTGGCGCCTCTGCGTCTCCGCGCGAATGAACTATTGCGGCTGCGCCGCACTTGGCCTTGAATTGACCTGCTGGGGTCAATGGGCGCCGCGGCCTGTGGCCGCGCAGGGGACGGAGAAGAAGAAATTGGTTCCCGGCCCCTCATTGGCGCTGGCGGAGAGTTTGCCCTCGTGGCGCTCGATGATGGAGCGGCTCACGGACAGGCCGATGCCCATCCCGTCCGCCTTCGTCGTGTAGAATGCCTCGAATATCTTGCCGAGATCCTCCGTCGCTACGCCACGGCCGGTGTCCCGCACCGTCATCTGCGCGAGGCCGGGCGCAGCCTTGGCTGTCTCTACGACGATCTGGCGCGGCCGGTCCTCCACGCCATCCATCGCATCGGCCGCGTTCAGGACGAGATTGAGGATGACCTGCTGCAACTGGACCCGGTCACCCCTGACCGGCGGCAGCGCTGAATCGAGCTGCACGCTCATCGCGATGCGCCGCCGTTGCAGATCGTGCGCGCAGATCGCGATGACCTCCTGCGCGGCATCGTTTAGATCGAACGGCTCGGGGACGAAATCCTGCTTGCGGAATAGGCCCCGCAATCGCCGTGTCACCTCCGACGCCCGATTGCCATCGCGGATGGTTCGCTGGGCGGTCTTGATCGCTCCTTCGATATCGGGCGGGTCAGCCGCGAGCATGCGCAGGCACGTGCTGGCATTGGTGATGATCCCCGAGAGCGGCTGATTGACTTCGTGCGTGATCGAGGCGGCAAGCTGGCCCAGGCTCATCGTGCGCGTGACATGGGCGAGCTCCGAACGAAGCCTGTCGAGCGAATCCTCGGCAAGCCGGCGCCGCGTCACGTCCTGCGCCACGCCGAAGCTCTCGAGCCGGCCGTCCTCATGGCGAATGACTTGGTAGGCGGTGCGCAGATATTTCGTGCGGCCGTCATGCATGAGCAGCCGATAACTGTCGTCGGGGCTTCCCTCCCCCTGAAAGGCCCGTTTCGTCCTTTCATCGATCTTCTGAAGATCGTCCGGGTGAACCGTCGCGAGGAGGTTGGGGTAGACAGGCTCCAGGCCTTCGTCGAGCTCGTGGATCCGGTACATCTGCGGCGACCAGACGAGCTTGTTGTTGCTGAGGTCCCAGGAAAAGGATCCGGTCTCGCTGATCCGCTCGGCGGTTGCGAGAAGAGTCTCCCTTCGCCGCAGCTCGTCTTCGGCATGCTTGCTGTTGGTAATGTCCTGGATCGAGCCGATGACGATCGGCCGGTCGGCGCTGCCGGGCATGAAGTGTGCGACCGCATGAAGGTGCTTGGTGTTGCCCCTGGGCGTGACAATCCTGAAAACCTCGTCGAAATCGCTTCGCCCGGCCATCGCGCGTTTGAAGCCCGCGTCGAACGCGGCGATGTCTTCCGGGTGGACCCTGTCGCGAAAGGCGCGAAAGGCCGGCACCTCCTTCCGCTCATATTCCAATATCCTGTAAAGCTCTTCGGACCAGGTGTGGGTGTCGGCGTGGACGTCGGTCGTGAAGCTGCCCGTCTGGCTCAGGCGCTGCGCCTGACTGAGGTGATCATGCGCTTCCCGCAGGGTGCGTTCGCGGGCGCTCAGCGCCTGCTCGGCGCGTTTCATGTCCTCGATATCGGTGTTGACGCCATACCATTTCACGATGGCGCCGCATTCGTCGCGAAGCGGGCTCGTCTTGAACAGGAACCAGCGATAGACGCCGTCATGGCCCTGGAGCCGGGCTTCGACCTCGGCGCCCCTTCCGGCAACGCGGCAGGACTCCCAGGTGGCGGCGAGCCCTGCGAGGTCGTCGGGGTGGACGAGGCCGGTCCACTGCCAACCGCAAAGCCTTTCCCGGCTTTGCCCGACATAGTCGAGATATTGTTGGCTGAAGAAATCCGCCGTGCCGTCCTCATGCGCCGACCAGGCGAGCGCGGGGATGGTGTCGATGGTCAGCTGGAGATGCCGCTCGCTGGCCTTCAACCCTTCCTCGGCAAGCTTGCGGTCGTGGATATCTACGCAGGACCCATACCATTTGACGATGCTGCCCTCACCGTCGCGAAGCGGCAGCGCCATGGTCAGGTTCCAGCGGTAGGTCTGATCGGCGAGGCGGAAGTGGCGCACTTCGACGGAATAAGGATCGCCGGTGGCAATGCAGCGCATCCAGACGGCGGCCGTCGGCTCCCGATCGTCTGGATGGAGCAAATTCACCCATCCGCCGTCCTTCACCTCTGCGGCCGTGAGGCCGCTATAATCAAGGAGCCGCTCGTTGCAGTAGTCGATATTGCCCGCGGGCGTCGCGCTCCAGAGCATTTGCGGGAAGGTTTCGGACTGCTGGCGCAGATTCAGTTCGCTGGCGCGCACGGCCTCCTCCGCGCGCTTGCGGTCGTCGACGTCGGTCAGGAGCACGTGCCAAGCGAGGATCGCGCCGCCTTCGCCGACGAGCGGGCGGCCGCGATTCTCGAACCAGCGATAGACGCCATCGAAGCGGCGCAGCCGCTGCTCGATATAGTAGGGGCTGCCTGTGGCGATCGACGCACCGAAGATTTCAGCGACGTGCGGCATGTCCTCGGGATGGACGATGCCGTTGGTGCCCCAATGCCGCAGTTCGTCGAGCGGCCGCCCGCAATAATCCTCGATCTGCCGGTTGACGCGCTGTACTTGACCGTCGGGCGCAAGCACCGCGACGAGGCCGGGAATGCCCTCGATGAGCGCACTCGCGCTCTGCTCGCTGGCCAGGAGGCGCTGCTCGCGCTGCAGTTGCGCATCCTGGAGCGCCACGAGAATCTGGTTTCCGGCGATGCTCAGCAAGAGCCGCTCGGTCTCGCCGGGAAAGTCCGGCCGGGCGGTGCCCGCGACGATCGTGCCGAAGGCGCGCTCGAGGCCGAGACGGACGGTTGCGAGAGAGACTTCCGCGCCTTCGAAAGCATGGCGGGATGAAGCGGGCCAGGCGCCGGGCTCCTCGCCAAGCGAGCGCCTCAATTGCGCGCGCAGCTTTTCGGGGTCCGCGACCGCGAACCCTTGCCGGATCTGGACGACGGCAACCTCCCCGGCCAGTTCGGTGACGACGAAATCGAGATCGAGGACGGCGAACAGGGCCTCACCGAGGCTCCTGGCGATGCCCCCCGAAGTGCCGTGCGCCCATGTCGCCGAGAGACCGAGCAGTCCGACCACGTCGCTGAGGCCGCGCCGCAGCCGCGCAATCTCCAGAGACTTCTCGTCGAGTCCAATGCCGCCGCCGCTCATGATGATGCGGATCCCCCGCTGCGGCCTTCGCGTCGCTCGCGAAGAAATTGCTCCGGGGGCGTGAAGAACGGATTTTCCTGCAGGAAATTGCCGACCAGCACCATCGGGTGCGTGCGCATGAGGTCGATTACCATGTCGCCGCTCAATCTCCTGAGATCGTAGACGCAGATCACCACGTCCTCGTGGCGGCTCCAGACATGGTTCACGCGCGCTTCGAACGCGATGAGATCGTCGTGATGTAGCGGGTGGTCCGAAGCCCAGTGCATGTCGCAGACGATGCGGCTCACCGCGAAACGGCCGTCGGCACTGCCGCCGGCCATGTCCTCGAAGGCGGCCAGCATCCTGTCCTGATCGAAGCATCCTTCGATCAGATAGGTGTCGGTGCTGTAGCGAATGTCGAGCTGACCGGTGGTGATTGCCGCGGCAGCGTCGATCCCCGCCTCCGCCATTTTCTGGAGATGACGCGCCTCCCCGTCGGGCACGATGATGTGGATCGCCCGTTCGCCGCGGGCGAAGCCCTCCGCGATGAACGGGCCAAGGACGCGATAGGCTTCTTCGTCGCCGTTGAAAAATGCGCAGGCGTGCCGCGGCACGCCAGGGTGCGAGCGTCTGCGCTGGATTGCAGTCTCGTTGCTCATGCGATGCTCCCTTGAGACTTCACAGAGGAGGCTGGGGTTTGTCGCCCTGAAAATGCCCGTCTGAAGGGCGGAGCGCCAGCAATATCATGAGGTGGGATCGTGCGCCGCCGGCGCCGAGCCGGCCGATACGATGGGGTCTGCAATCGCTGGGTTTAAGGGATTGTGCCCGCGATCCGCCGCTTGATGGGGCGGGTTGCCGGCCGTGGGGCAGGTGGAGGCGGTTTCGGCGCTGTGCTCGGCTGCCTGAGGCCCGCAAACCGATACGATGGTATATCCAATACGATCGTTCAATATCCGCCGCGCCGACGCCGCTCCAGAGTCCCTTTGTCAGCCTTGGCCCGCTCATGCGCCCAGCCCGGACAGGAGACCGATCATGGACGTGGACTTCACCAATCCGACCCGTCGCCAGATTCTCACCGCCTCCGCGTCGGCCGGCGCGCTCTGCTTCATGTCGAGCGCGGGGTTCGCCGAACCGGTCACCGGCGCGGCGGTGGCGCAACCGTCCTCGGGCAACGCGATCCGCCCCTTTCAATATCATGCAACGGACGCCGAGCTCGCCGATCTGCGGCGCCGGGTCGCGGCGACCCGTTTTCCCGATCGGGAGACGGTACGCGATGCCTCGCAGGGCGTGCAGCTCGCCACGATCCAGGCGCTCGCCCGCTCATGGTCCGGCGATTACGACTGGCGCAGATGCGAAGCCGCGCTGAACGCCCTGCCGCAGTTCATCACCGAGATCGACGGCGTGGACGTGCATTTCATCCACGTCCGCTCCAGGCATGAACATGCCCTGCCGGTCGTCATCACGCACGGCTGGCCCGGCTCGATCATCGAGCAGCTGAAGATCATCGATCCGCTGACCAATCCGACCGCGCACGGCGGCACCGCGGCCGACGCGTTCGACGTGGTGATCCCGTCCTTGCCGGGCCACGGCTTCTCCGGCAAGCCGACGGTGACCGGCTGGGACCCGATCCGCATCGCGCGCGCCTGGGTCGTGCTGATGAAGCGCCTCGGCTATTCGCGTTTCGTCGCGCAGGGCGGCGATTGGGGCAATGCGGTCACCGAGCAGATGGCCCTGCTCGGCGCGCCGGAATTGATCGGCATCCACACCAACATGCCCGCCACCGTCCCGCCGGAGATCGACGCGGCTGCCCTGGCCGGGGCGCCGAAGCCGGCCGGCCTTTCCGCCGACGAGAGCCGCGCCTACGACCAGCTCGCTTATTTCTACGGCCACGGCCTCGGCTATGCTCAGGAGATGAGCCACCGTCCGCAAACGCTTTATGCGCTCGCCGATTCCCCGGTCGGCCTCGCGGCATGGATGTGCGACCACGACTCCGTCAGCGAAGCGCTCATCGCCCGCGTCTTCGCGGGCCAGACCGAGGGCCTTTCGCGCAACGACATTCTCGACAACATCACCCTCTACTGGCTGACCAACACGGCGGTGTCCTCGGCGCGACTCTATTGGGAAAGCCATCTCGCCTTCTTCGCGCCGAAGCACATTCCGATTCCGGTCGCGATCAGCGCCTTTCCGGACGAGCTCTACCAGGCGCCGCGAAGCTGGACCGAGCGGGCCTATCCCCACCTGATTCACTACAACCGGCCGGCGCGCGGCGGCCATTTCGCCGCGTGGGAGCAGCCGACGCTGTTCGTGCAGGAGCTCAGGGACGGCTTCCGGACGCTGCGCTGACCGCCGCGGGCCGGCGGCGAGGAGAGGGAGATGGGCGAGGCCGCCAATTCGAATTTCGACCTGACACCGCCCTCCGGGGATCAGCTGGCGGCGCTGGTCGCGGACCTGAGCGAGGAGGAGCGGCATCTCCTGCTCGATCATGGCGAGGAAGCGCCGTTCTGCGGCGTTTTTCTCACCGAGAGAAGGCAGGGGGCCTATACCTGCCGGCTCTGCGGCCTGCCCTTGTTCAAGGGCGGCGCGAAGTTCGAAAGCGGAACCGGCTGGCCGAGCTTCACCGCGCCGTTCGCGCAAGGCCATCTGCGCGAAACCAGCGACAAAAGCTATGGCATGGTCCGCACGGAGATCGTCTGTGCCCGGTGCGGCGCGCACCAGGGCCACATCTTCCCGGACGGTCCGCCGCCCACGGGCCTGCGCTACTGCATCAATTCGGGCTCGCTCGAATTCACGCCCGAGGGCGAGCCGCTGCCCGACAAGCTCGGCCGGGGCGCACCCGAGGGCCGGCCATGGGGGTGAGGCTGCTCATCAGGCAGAGGGAGATTGGCTGAATCATACAGGTACAGATCATTCCTCCCCCGTTTGGGGGAGGGGGACCGCCGCCGAAGGCGGTGGTGGAGGGGTGTCAGCGTAAGAGATCATCTTCGGACGCTGATACCCCTCCACCATGGGCAGGTGCGCAGTGCCCCGCACTGCGCAGCCATGTCCGGGGGACATGGCGACCTGCCCATTGCGCTTGGTCCCCCTCCCCTTCCAGGGGAGGATCCGGGACGGGCCCCAGCCGTCCAGCGACCTTTTGTTCAGGATGAGCGGATCAGCGTCAGCGCACGCCGCTCGAGACGCAAACATAGAAAGGATGTCCATCATGGATCGGATCACAGGTCCCGAGACCATCGACCGGGATCGCCGCTTCTTCCTCGGCGCGGCGATGACGACCTTTGCGGCGGCTGAGCTCGGCATGGGCATCGCCGCTCATGCACAGCCCGGGCCCACGCCCTCCGCAACCGGGGCGAACCCGAGGTCCGGAGCGGGCGCTTCATTCGGTCCGTTGAAGCAGGTCGACGCCGGCGCCCTGAATATCGGCTATGCCGAGGCCGGCCCGGCGAACGGCCCGGCCGTCCTGCTGGTGCACGGCTGGCCCTACGACATTCACGCCTTCGTCGACGTCGCCCCCTTGCTGGCGGCGCGGGGCTTCCGGGTGATCATCCCCCATCTGCGCGGCTACGGTACGACGCGCTTCCTTCGGCGCGAGACGCCCCGCAACGGCCAGCAGGCAGTGATCGCGGTCGACATGATCGCATTGATGGATGCGCTGAGGATCGAGCGGGCGATCGTCGCCGGATTCGATTGGGGCGCGCGAACCGTCAACATCATGGCGGCGCTCTGGCCGGAGCGCTGCAAGGCGATGGTGTCGGTGAGCGGCTATCTGATCGGAAGCCAGGCCGCCAACCGGGCGCCGCTGCCCCCGGCGGCGGAACTTGCCTGGTGGTACCAATATTATTTCGCCACCGAGCGGGGCCGGCTCGGCTATGAGCGCAATCGGCGGGATTTCGCCAGGCTCATCTGGCGGACGGCATCACCGCGCTGGGACTTCGACGACGCCACGTTCGAACGGTCGGCCGCCGCCTTCGACAATCCCGATCACGTCGCGATCGTCATCCACAATTACCGCTGGCGGCTCGGCATTGCAGAAGGCGAAGCGGCCTATGACGCCATGGAAGCGCGGCTTGCCGCCGGCCCCGTCATCGCCGTGCCGACGATCACGCTCGAAGGCGATGCCAATGGCGCGCCGCATCCGGAGCCGAGCGTCTATGCGGGCAAATTCTCCGGCCGCTACACGCACCGACTCATATCCGGCGGCGTCGGCCACAATCTGCCGCAGGAAGCGCCGCGCGCCTTTGCCGATGCGGTCATCGAGGTCGCCGCTTATTGACCGGCGGGCTGCGCCGGCATCGACACGACCCGCCGCCGCGGGGCTGCTCTGGAGGCGAGCAAGAGGATGCCGGCGACGAACGCCAGGGTGCAGAACAGGCTGCCTTCCGGCCCTTCGCCGCCGCCGGTCAGCCAGAAAGGGCCGTCGGCGACCATCCGGACGAGCAGGGCCGGCTGGTGCGCATCGAGGCCGGTGACGCGCAACTCGAAGCCGGTCGCCAGCAGCCAGTTCCAGCCGGTATGCCAGCCCATCACGCCCCAGATCGATCCAGCGCGCAACGCCCACAGGCAAGCGAAGATCGAGAAGAGGACGATGTTGAAGGTGAACAGCAAGGGCTGGCCGGGTCCGTAATGGAGCAGAGCGAAGACCGAAGCGGTCAGCACGACCGCGATCGGCACGTTCAGCTTGCGCGCAACCGCCGAGAACAGCCAGCCGCGGAACAGGATTTCCTCCACGCTCGCCTGGACCGCGAAGCAGGCGAGCAGGATGGCGATGTTGAGCAGAGCCGCCGGCGTGGCGAAGGCTGGCGCGAATCCGCCGGCATCGGCGCCCCCGGCCGCCCAGATCGCCGCGACGATCGCGGCGGTCATCGCACAGCCGATCGCGAGGCCACCGAGGTATCGCCGCGGCCCGCCCGGACGGGTGAGGCCGATCGTCGCCGGCGGCCGCTTCTCGACGAAGCCTATCCAGGCAAGGACGAGCAGGCCGATCAGCGCGAAGGGAAGGAGCAGGAAGGTCGCCAGGCCGGCCATGCCCGCTGGATTGTCGGTGGCGTCGAGCAGGCCGAGATGCTTGAGCAGCAGCATCGCCGGCACCAGCGGCGCGGCGACGAACAGCAAAGCGAGCAAGGGCGCCGCGAGGCCCCATATCTGCCGGCCTCTGGCGGGTTCCGGCGCGAAGGGGGAGAGCGGGATCATCCCCCGGACCTAGGCCTGCCTGGATCATCGGTCTTGAACGATCGTGCGGCGCTCCCTCGCACCGCGCAGCGATAGTCGAGACATCGCAGGCCTGCTCCCGGGGCGAAGCCGGCTTGCACTTCTCTTCGCGTCCTTCGTGAGAAATAGCCTGCTTCATTTCGCAGGGACACGCAAAATACGCGGAGAGTCCGGCCCATTAAAGCCAGACGGACTGCCGTTCCCGTGCGGGCGAATACATGTTCACATATTGCACCAGCCTCGGCCGCAGCGATCGGTTCGGGCTGCCGCCATGGGGCAGGTCCTGCCGCCAGATGATCAGGTCGCCGGCCGCCGCCGGGACCGGCCGCGTCTCGCCGCTCAGATCCTGCTGGCGCGGATCGGTGCCCGGCGGAAGCTCCGCCAGCCAGGTTTCGATGCGGCGATGAAAGCCGGGAACGAGGGTCAGCGCGCCCTGGTCGGCGTCGGTGTCGGTCAGATAGAGAATGCCCTGGGTCGCGAACGGGATCGGCGTGACCAGGCTGACATCCCAATGCAGCGGCGATCCCGCGAAACGATGGTCGGCACGTTCGGGCGGGTTGAAGCCCATCCGGTCCGTGGTCGACCACAAATCGGCACTGCCCCACAATTGGGCGAAGGCCTTGTGGACTCGGGCCGAGCGCCGCGCCGCCTCCAGTGCGTCATGCTGGAAGAGCTGGACCATGGTTCGCTGCGATCGGGCGCGATACCAGCTTTCCGGATCGCCGGGCGTTGCGCCGAGATGGCGCCACAGGAGCTCCGCCGCGGCCGCGGCCTGCTCGGCGGAAATGGCGGCGCGGAGGATGACATAGCCCTGGTCCGCCCAATGGCGCAGGTCGTTGCCGTCCAGGACCGGTGCCGCCTCGTCGATCGCCAGCTGCCGGGCCGCCGTCGCCGCGGGCGCCGGCGCGCCGGCCAGCCAGGCGTGATAGCGGTCGAGCCGCTCCTGGCCGGGCGGTCCCGCAATCGCGAGGATCCACTGCCGGAACGCCGCGAAATCGGGCGTGACGAGGCCGAGAAACTCGTGGGTCTGTTCGATGCCGAGGCCGAGCATGTCGAGCAATATCTTGTCTGCCATCGCTCCGGGACCGCCGCCCGGCGGCGCGCGCCGCGTCTTTCTCGCCCAAAAGGATTCCATCCCGGCAATTTCGGGCCATGCCGAACCAGGCCCGCAATCACATCGGGGAACGTCTTGCGCCATTGTGCTCGTCGCCAGCATCGATAAGGCCCCGGGGATGAAACCGACCCTTTATGGCATCAAGAATTGCGACACCGTCAAGAAGGCGCGGGCGTGGCTCGACGCGCACGGCATCGCTTACGCCTTTCACGATTACAAGATTGCCGGAATCGACGAGCCGCGCCTGCGCTCCTGGGCGGCCGAGCTTGGCTGGGAAAGGCTGCTCAACCGCGCCGGCACGACCTTCCGCAAGCTGCCCGAGGCGGACAGGACCGGGCTCGACGAGGGCAAGGCGATCGCGCTGATGCTTGCCCAGCCGTCGATGATCAAGCGCCCCGTGCTCGACCTCGGCGACCGCCGCCTGGTCGGCTTCGGCGAAGAGGCCTGGGCCTCGGCCTTCGCCTGAGGTAGCGCTTGCGCGCGGGCGCGAAATCGCGGAGCGTGGCGCAGTCAAAAGAGGGGATTTGGTCATGCGCGGCGCGATAATCTGTGTTTCTTTCATGTCGCTCGCAGCGGCCGGTTGCGGCCAGCGCGCCGCCAATGTGACGGTCAACATCGCGGACCCTTCGCTGCCACCCGCTGCGCCCGCCAACCAGGCCGCGCCGGCCAACCAGGCCGCGCCCGCGGCCAACGGCCAGGCCGCGGCGGCCGGCGGCGACCAGGTTCTGCGCACCGAGACCGTGTCCGGCACCTTCACCGGCTGGGAGATGGGCGACTATCTCTGGGGCAAGATCCAGGTCGCCGGCCGCGCCGAGCCGATCAGCGCCCAGCCCGGGCCGACGCCGATCGATCTCTTCCTCGACGCCAATCGCGGCCGGCCGGTGACGGTCGAGATCGCCACCGTCCGCACCGAGATTCCCGAGGCCGGCGGCATGACCGAGATCAAGCGGATCACCGCTGCGCGCAACGCCGCCGCCACCGCCGAAGCCTGGTGGCAGGGCCTGTCCGCCGCCGACCGCGCGGCGGCGCAACGGCGGTTCGAGGCCGGCGCCCTGAGCGGCGGACAATGATCCTGGCCCGCCTGCTCGCCTTTCTCTTCCTGCTTTGCGCCGCGCCGGCGCTGGCCCAGACCGATTGGGCGGCGCGCCTGAGCGAAGGCGAGGTCAGCCTCGAGAATTTCCATTTCGGTTCGGGCGACACCTTGCCGGCGCTGCGCATCCATTATGCGACCCTGGGCACGCCGCACCGCGACGCGGCCGGCCATATCGACAATGCGGTGATGGTCCTCCACGGCACCGGCGGCTCGGGCCGGCAATTCCTCGCGCCGCAATTCGCCGACGAGCTTTATGGGCCGGGCCAGCCGCTCGACATCAATCGCTATTTCATCATCCTGCCCGACGGCATCGGCCATGGCCGCTCGTCGAAGCCGAGCGACGGCCTTCGCATGCGCTTCCCGCATTATGATTATGGCGACATGGTCGAGGCGCAAAGGCTGCTGCTCGATCGGCTGGGCGTGACCCGGCTCAGGCTGATCATGGGCACTTCAATGGGATGCATGCACGGCTTCGTCTGGGCCCAGAGCCATGCCGAGATGGTGCGCGCGATCATGCCGATGGCCTGCCTGCCGGCCGAGATCGGCGGCCGCAACCGGATGTGGCGGCGCATGGCCGTCGAGGCATTTCACCGCGATCCGGCCTGGGCCAACGGCGATTACACGGCCCAGCCGGTCCAGAGCATGCGCACCGCGGTCAGCCTGCTCCAGCTCGTCGGAATGGCGCCTTTGCTCGTCCAGCAGGGCTACCCGACCTGGGAAGCCGCCGACCGCTTCATCATCGCGCGCGTCGAGGCCGACATCGCCACCCGCGATGCCAACGACCTCATCTACCAGCTCGAGGCCTCGCGCAGCTACAACCCGTTGCCGAACCTCGAGCGCATCGACACACCGATGACCTGGGTCAACAGCGCCGACGATTTCATCAATCCGCCAGACCTCGGCATCGCCGAGCCCGCGGCGCGGCGCATGCCGAGCGTGCGCTTCGTCCTGATCCCCGCGAGCCCGGAGACGCGCGGCCACGGCACCCATACCTGGGCGCGTTTCTGGAAGGCGGAGCTGGTCGATCTCCTGCGGCGGACTTCGGATTGACGGCTCGGCTTATTCTCGTCCTTCTCGGGCTGTTCCTCTCCACCGCCGGAGCGGCGCAGGCACCGTCCCACCCCGATTGTGGCGACGATACCGGTACCGACCGTTGTGCGCCCGCCCAGCAGGCCCGCGTCCGGGCGCTGTTCGGAGTTCAGCCGATCGAGGCGCATCGCGACGCCGGCGACCAGGTCCGCCGCGCCTTCTATGTCGATGGCTATGGCCACGATGTGGTCGCGATCACGTTCATTCGAGCGCCTGGCCATGAGCCGGAGGTTCGGGTCCATTTCCCTCGCCCCGTCGCCGTGCCGCTTTTGGCGGCCTTGACGGCGCCAGTGCCGCAGATGGTGTGGGACGACATCATTCGCCGATCCGCGTTCATTGACCGCCGATTGGATCAATTTCCCGAGCCGACTCCGCAGAGCGATGTAATCACTCTGTGCATTCACAGCTGGATTTACACGATTGAAGCGACCGACCCAGCAGGTCAGGCCGGATCGGCGCCGGCGCTTCGGCGCCGAACTGAAGACGGCTGTGCCAACGGGCTGACGGAGGCTTATGCGAACGAGATTGATCGTGCGGCGCTCGCTTTGCTTCCGCAATGCGCCGCCCTGGACCCGAGCCAGCACCGCAACGAAGCAAGTGCGCTCCTCGCCTGCGGCATACTTGGTGGCGACAGGATGGCGGCGGCCGGAGCGCGCAATGCGATCGGTCCGCTGCTCCATGCGCGGCGGGCAGAGGACGCGGACTCGATCGCAGGCCTGTTCGACTTCGAAACCGTCATGGATTGGAATGGTGAGCGCCGCACTCGGCTTGACCCGCAGGTGGCCGCGCGATGGTGGATAGCCAAGGCGCTCGAGCCCGAATCTTCGGGTTTCTTCCTCGATAACATCGATGGTCTGACTGCCGTTCGTGTCCGTGTGCGCGGTCGCTTCGCGCGCTGGGTCGAAGCGCCTGGCCAGCCGGACCGAGTCCTCGAGGCGGCACGGGCCGAGCTGATCCTCACTGCATCAAATGGCTCATTCAGGATCGCTTCGGCGACGATCGGACGTTTCGAGCGGGTTCGCCGCTAGAGCGATGGAAGACATGAGCGGCGACCATCCGCGCTTCAAAAAACTCCTTGAGTTCCTGCAGCGAGTGCCAGCCGTGCAAACCAACACGACGCCCTCCCGGGGCTTTGGGTCCGGAAGCGACGATCAGCATTGGTGGGTCAAATTCTCGCTCGATATTGAACATCCGCTTGCCTGGAGCGTGGTCCAGGAGCTTGCCTATGTGCTCAACGCATTGTCGGTGCAGGAGCGACTTCCGACCACGTTCAAGCCCGTGTCGCACCGCCTTACCTCAATGGCGGGCCACATGATTATCTTGGATGGGTCATTGAATGCCCGACCAACAATATGAAGCCGGATATTGTTGCCGATTGGTTGGAGGGCCGCTTGCCCCGTCCCGTTGATGATGAGGGCGCGTGGTCCGATGAAGAGGAGGGATCGGCGTGACTGCGCACCCGCAATTGGGTGCGCTTCCGGAGGTGGAGCTGGTCGATCTGCGCCGCACGAACCGCTGGACGCCGCAAAAAAGGAGTTTACTCGCATCGGAACATAAGGTAAACACTCCGACGAAATCAATGCTGAGAGGTGCGCCCGCGGTCCAGCCGTCCGGGCGCTTTTTCATATTCGTCGCCTTTCTCGCGAAACGCCAGGCCACGCCCCGCATGCGGGACAGAATCACTGCTAACCCCATGGCAAACAACGGGGAAACACTATTAGGGGTAATGACTATTTTCGCCGATTTAGCAATTACCCCCGCCTCTCTGAGTCTCGTTCATAAAAGCATGAGCGGCGATCAGCGCCGCGGCGCCTCAGGGGGAGCAACCTCGCGCGAACTCACGTGATTCAACGCGATGACCCAGCGGCCGTCGACCTTGCGCATCAGGCGCGTGTTGATGCCGTCCTGCGGCCGGTCGCCGCCTTCGAGCCGGTAGCGTCCGATCAATTGCGCCGCGTCGGGGCCGAGCATCTCGATCCTGATGTCCCAGAAATGGAGCCGTCCGCGCCGCTCGGGCGCGCGGCCATAGTCGCGGACATAATGGTCGAGCGTGCCCTGCCAGTCCCGCTGGAACTGGCCGCGCGACACGAACACCACGTCGGGATTCTTGAACCCGGCCATGTAGCCGCGGAAATCGCCGCGGTTCCAGGCCGTTTCCATGTCACCGATGACATGGCGGATCGCGGCTTCCTCGGCGGCGGGATCATAAGCCGGCTGGCGCGCGCAGGCGGCGACGAGGAGGAGCAGGGCGAAGGCGAAATGGCGCATGGGGCGAGGCTATGCGGTTTCGCGCGATCGGGATAGTGAGCCTATCGCGAAGACGGCGACGCCTCGAACAAGGCCAGCCATTCGGCGGCCTGCTCGGGTGCGTAGAACAGCAGCTCGGGCGGATGGTCGCGCCATGCGATCCGATGTCCGGCAAAGGCGGTGAAGCCGCCGGAACGATGGCTTGGTACGCCAAAGGCCGCGGCCATGGCGGCCAGGATCGGTCGCCGCTCGGCCGCCGAAACCATGATCCAGACCATCGCCAGCCGGTCGTCGCCGAACACGAACTCGGCATGCCGGCCCCGGCCGAGGAACGCGAAGCCCTCGCAATCGATTTGCCGCTGGCGACGGACGCCGGTCAGGAAGGGCAGTGCGATCGGCCGGTCGCGCAGGCGGGTGCAGCGCGACGCCAGCACGCGCTGGACTTCGGCCGCCGGCGCGTCCCAGCGCAACACCTCGGGCAGGCGGATCTGTGGCGTGCTTGCCTGCAGGATCAAGGTGGCGAGCGGCGCAAGCATCTCAGCGGGCGGCGGGCGGCGGGCGGTCGGCCTCCGCGACGATATTGCGGGCCCCGGCATTGGCCGGGTTGAGCGCGAGCGAGCGGCGATAGCTGGCGATGCCCTCGGCCCGCATCCCAGCGGCGAGCTGTGCTTCACCGAGACTGTCCCAGACATACCAGCTGTCGGGATAGACTTCGGTGTTGATGCGGAAGGTCTCGAGCGCGTCGGCCAGACGTCGGGCGCCGAGCAGGCGATAGCCGGCCGCGTTCATCGCCAGCATGTCGGCCGCCCGCCACCAGGCGAGACCGGCGAAGCGGGCTCGCCTGGCTTCGTAGGTCCGGCGGACGGCGGCGGCGCCCTCAGCCTCGGCGACGATCGGCAGCGCGCGCATTTCGGTTCCGGAGAGGATGGCGTCTACGGCGGGGTCGCGGCCGGCGATATAGTCCGCGCTGCTGAACTGCGCCGGAACGTCGAGGGGCGTGTAGACGTCCTCGATCGCCTGCGCCGGTCCATGCCAGGCGGTCGAGAAGGTGAGCTGGAGACCCGCCTCCGCATAGATCATCTGCTCCGCATTGCCGGCATGGCGAAAGCCGGCGCCGGCGGGCTCGCCGACGAAGCTTGCCGAGAGGTGCTCGCGGAACGCCTCGGTGAGATTGACCGCGGCGCTGAACGTCTTGCGTCCGGTCAGCACATAGAGTTCGCGCCAGGGCGGATTGTCGCCGCGCCGAATGAATTCATGGATGATGGCCGGGATCTTCGAGCCGTCGCCGCCGCTATTGTAGCGCAGGTCGACGATCAGGCGGCGCGGCCGCTGGCGGTCGACCGCTTCGAGCGCTCGCCGGAAGAAGGCCGGCAGCGTCTCGTTGGGCGCGTCGAGCACGTAATTGACCTGGATGTAATAGGCGTCCTGCGCCGGAAGCGGCACGGCTATGAAATGGCGCCGGTACTGGAGGTGGAGCGGCCGCGCCGGGTCCGGGGTGCGGAAGCGGTCGGCGCCGAGCCCGCGATAGGCGCTGATCCAGTCGGTATAGGCGCCGAAGCCCACCCCGAACACTTCGCTGCGATTGCGCCATTCCATCGTCGCGTCTCCGGGCAGGGCGGCGAGATCCACGATCTCGGCGCGCCGGCCTGGTCGGCGGACCCGCAGCCGCAGCGAGCCGTCAGCCGATGTGAGGCCAAGCCCGCGCATCAGCCCCTGGTTGCTCGCGGCGAACACATTCTCGAGCGCGCCGATATCGTTGTCGGCGCCGATCAACGTACGCGCGTGGTCGATCGCCTCGATCGCCGGCCGGCCGCCAATCTCGATCACCTGGGCGCCCGCGAGGTCGGCGCGGCTGCGATGGGCGCTTACGATGTAGATGCCATCGCTGAACTGGTAGAATCGGACCGGGTACCAGATTTTGAACGGGCCGTTCAGCAGGTCCATGAACGTGTGGCCTTCGCCGATGGCGGCGAAGAGCTGGAGGGCGCGCACCGCGCGCTGCTCCTCGGTCAGGGTGGGGAGCGAGTCCTCCAGCGCCTGCAGGCGGCGTCCGAATTCGCGGCGGCCGATCCGCGTGAAGGGATCGGGATGGCGCAGCCGCAAAGTGTCGCTGGCGGCCTCGAGGGCCTGGCGCCACTGCGCCGAGCTCGGCGCAGGCGCATCCTGCGCCGCGGCCGGAGCGCTCAACAACAGGAACAGGAGCAGGAGCAGGACGATACGAGACATGGCGGACTCCCGAGGCTGCCGACCGGCGCTAGCGGGCCGGCAACCGGTCGTCTTGTCTCAAACAAACATGCGCCGATAAGTGGCGGGCGGCATGCCATAGAGGCCGCGGAAGCGCCGCGACAAATGGCTCTGGTCGGCGAAGCCGCAGTCGAGGGCGATTTCGGCGATCGGCTGCCTGGCGGTGCGCAGCCGTTCGGCGGCGTCGGCGAGGCGCAGCGCCATCTGATACTCGCCGGGAGTCGATCCGCAATGGCGGCGAAAGACGCGGGCGAGGTGAACCGGATGGACGCCGGCATCCCGCGCAAGGGCGGCGATTGGAACCGCGTCGCGCGGCGTGGCGCGCAGCCGCTCGATCGTCCGCTCGAGCCAGGTCGGCCGCCCTCTTTCGTCCTGAGGATCGCCGCCCGTCTCTCCGAACAGCTCCAGGCAAAGCCATTCGGTCACTTCCGCCTGGCGGTTGGCGCAGGCGCGCAGGATTCGCCGCATCGCCGCATGCTGGCGCGGCGCTTCGAGACGCGTCGGCGCCGAAGGCAGTCCGAGCGCGACGGCTTCGCGGCTGCGGTCGGCGTCGAGCTCGATCGAGAAGAACAGGCCGGGGCCTTCGAACCGGTCGTCGTGCCAGGTGCCGGGGGGATTGTAGATCAGGATCGGCAGCGCGCAGTTCCGGACGGCCCGGGCCTGCGTCCGGTAGCGGCCGCCGATGACCAGCATGAAATGTCCGGTCTCGTGACCGTGCGGCTCGACCGCGTCGCCCCATCGGTCCGCCGCCCATCGGCCAAGCGCGAAGCCGCCGGCGCTCCAGGCGGCCTTTGCGCTGCCGATGAAGCCTGGCTCGATCACCGGCATCGCCGCCCGATCAGAAGCGTTCGCCTTTCTCCGCTTTCTCGCGCAGCAGGGGAGAAATGTCGAAATCGTGCTTCTCGAGGCCGGCGACGATCTTGGCCAGCCCTTCGCTGCCGGCCCAGAACATCGGGCCGCCGCGATAGACCGGCCAGCCATAGCCGTAGACCCAGACGACATCGATATCGGAGGCGCGCTGGGCCATGCCCTCCTCGAGGATCTTCGCGCCCTCGTTGACCATCGGATAGAGCGTCCGCTCGACGATCTCCTCGTCGGTGATCTCGTGCTGCGGCGTATTGGTCTTCTGGCGGAAGTCCTCGATGATCTCGGCGACGCGTGGGGACGGGGAGGGGGTGCGCTTCTCGTCATAATCGTAGAAGCCGGCGCTCTTCTTCTGGCCCCAGCGGCCCTCAGCGGCGAGCGCGTCTCGGATATTCTCGATCCGGGTCGGGTCGCGATGCCAGCCGATGTCGACGCCGGCGAGGTCCGACATCTGGAACGGCCCCATCGGCATGCCGAAATCGACATGGACCTTGTCGATCTGCTGCGGCGTCGCGCCTTCGAGCAGCAACTTCATCGCCTCCACCTGGCGGGGCATCAGCATGCGGTTGCCGATGAAGCCGTGGCAGACGCCCGCCACCACCGCGACCTTCTTGATCCTCTTGGCGAGCTGCATCGCGGTGACCAGCACGTCGGGCGCGGTCTTGGCGCCGCGCACCACTTCGAGCAATTTCATGACATTGGCCGGCGAGAAGAAATGGAGGCCGAGCACGTCCTGCGGCCGCGAGGTGCTCGCCGCGATCTCGTCGATGTTCAGATAGGAAGTGTTGGAGGCAAGGATCGCGCCGGGCTTGGCGATCTTGTCGAGCTTGCCGAATATCTCCTTCTTCACGTCCATGTCCTCGAACACGGCCTCGATGATCAGGTCGCAATCGGCGAGGTCCTCGAGGTTGAGCGTCGGCTTGAGCGCGCCCATCGCCGCTTCGACCTGGTCGGAGGTCATCCGCCCCTTGGCGGCGCTCGCCTCGTAATTCTTGCGCATCACGCCGGTGCCGCGGTCGAGGGCCTCCTGCGCCATTTCGACGATGGTCACCGGCACGCCGGCCGACAGGAAGTTCATCGAGATGCCACCGCCCATCGTGCCGGCGCCAATCACGCCGACCCGCTTGATGTCGCGCGGCCTGGTGTCCTCGGGAAGACCGTCGATCTTGGCCGCCTTGCGCTCGGCGAAGAAGAAATATTGCTGGGCGCGCGCCTGGGTGCCGGTCATCAGCTCCATGAACAGACGGCGTTCTTCGAGCACGCCTTCGGCATAGGGCTTGGCCACCGCCGCCTCGATCGCGCGGACATTATATTCGGGCGCGTCGAAGCCCTTGAACTTGCGCGCATTGGCCTTGCGGAAATCGTCGAAAATAGACGGATTGGCCCGGGCCTCCTCGATCTTGTCCTGCCGCTCGCTGGACTTGGGGATCGGGCGAATGACGCTCACCTCCTCGGCAAAGGCGACCGCATGCTGCTCCAAATCACCCTCGATCAGCCGGTCGACCAGGCCAATGTCATGCGCCTCCTTCGCGCCGATCGGATTGCCCGTCGCCGCCATTTCCAGCGCCTTGGCCACGCCCGCCACGCGCGGCAGCCGCTGCGTCCCGCCAGCGCCGGGAATGAGGCCGAGCTTGACCTCGGGCACGCCGAGCTTCGCCGAGGGGACTGCCACGCGGTAGTGGCAGGACAGGGCGACTTCGAGGCCGCCGCCAAGCGCGGTGCCGTGGATCGCGGCGACCACCGGCTTGGTGCAATTCTCGATGATGTCGACCACGGTCGGCAGCATCGGCAGCATCATCGGCTTGCCGAACTCGGTGATGTCGGCGCCGGCGAAGAAGGTCTGTCCCTGGCAGATGATCACCACCGCCTTCACTGCATCGTCGCCGTCCGCCTCGGCGATCGCGGCGACCAGTCCCTCGCGCACCGCGTGGCCGAGCGCGTTGACCGGCGGGTTGTTCGAAGTGACGATCAGCACGTCGCCATGCTTGCGGGTGGATATCGGGCTCATCTTGGTCTCCGTGGCTTCAGAAGGACGTGCGTCCATATTCCTGGCGGTAATGGGGGTGCGATGCGGACAGGCCGCCGTCTACGACCAGGGCGTGGCCGTTGACGTAGGAAGAATCGTCCGAGGCGAGGAACAGTGCGGCTTGCGCGATCTCGCTCGGCTCACCGCCGCGCTTGAGCGGATTCAGATGGCCGATCATCTCTTCCTTCCCGGCCGATCGCGCCATGTCGTAGATCGGCTGGGTCATGCCGGTCTCGATCAGCCCGGGGCAGATCGCATTGACCCGGATGTTGGCGCCGCAAAGCTGGGTGGCGGCGACTTCGACCAGGCTGATCACGCCCGATTTTGACGCCGAATAAGCGGGCCCGCCCGCGCCGGCGCGGATGCCGGCGACGCTGGCGGTGCAGATGATCGATCCGCCGCCGCGCTCTTTCATCACCGGAGCGGCGTGCTTGATTGCCAGGAACGGACCAATGAGGTTAACGCGGAGGATCTCCTGCCAGTCGGCCGGGGTTTGTTCGAAAATCGACGCGAGGCCGCCGGAGATGCCGGCATTGGCGAAGAAGATGTCGAGACCGCCATGCTCGGTCACGGCGCGTTCGACGAGCGCGACGACATCATCCTCGCTCCCGGCGTCAGCGGCGAGCACGCCTTCCGATGCGTTCACGTCGGCCGCGATCACGGTCGCCCCCTCCGCGGCGAACAAGGCCGCCGTCGCCTTGCCGATCCCCGACGCGGCGCCGGTGACGATTGCGATCTTGCCCGAAAGACGTCCCGTCATTCTGCCTCCTTCTTCCTCCCCCTCAAGGGGGAGGGTTCTATAGCCCGACCCCCGTCGTCGCGCCGCCGTCGACGACGATCGCCTGCCCGGTCATGAAGGTCGACGCCGACGAGGCGAGGAAGACGGCGGCGCCGGCGATCTCGTGCGGCTCGCCGATCCGCTGCATCGGCGTGTGCATCGTCACCGCGGCGAGCGTCTGCGGATTCTCCCACAGCGCCTTGGCGAAATCGGTCTTGATCAGGCCCGGCGCGATGCAATTGACCCGCACCTGGCGCGGTCCGAATTCGGCGGCGAGGTTGCGGGCAAGCTGGAAATCAGCCGCCTTGGAGATGTTGTAGGCGCCGATCACCTTCGACGACGTGAGACCGCCGATCGAGCTGACGATGATGATCGATCCCTCGCCGCGCTCGAGCATTTCGGGCGCGACCATCGAGATCAGCCAGTGATTGGCGATGACATTATTGTCGAGGATCTTGCGGAACTGATCGTCCGAAATCCCCGCCATCGGCCCGTAATAGGGGTTGGACGCCGCGTTGCAGACGAGGACGTCGATCCGCCCGAGCTGCTTCCTGGTCTCGTCGGCCAGGGTCTGGAGCTCTTCCTTGGAGGAGATGCTGGCGGGGATGACGATCGCCGCATCCGGGTGCCGCGCGTTGATCGCGTCGGCGACTTCCTGGCAGGCCGCGGCCTTGCGCGAGGAGATCACCACCTTCGCGCCATGATCAGCCAAGGCTTCGGCGATGGCCCGGCCGATGCCGCGCGACGAGCCGGTGACGATGGCGACCTTTCCGGTCAGGTCGAAGTGATTCATTTCTTTTGTTCCTCCCTGTCGCCTGCGGCGATGGGGAGGGGGACCAGCCGAAGGCTGGTGGAGGGGCAAAAGGCGCCCCTCGCCCCTCCACCGCCTTTCAGGCGGTCCCCCTCCCCATCCGCTTCGCGGACAGGGAGGATAGAAAGCGGTTCACTCCGCATGCTTGGCGAACTCCAGACGCGCAATCGCCCGGTTGTGGACCTCGTCCGGGCCGTCGGCGAGACGCAGGGTGCGGATGCCGGCCCAGCTCGCCGCCAGCCCGAAATCCTGGCTGACGCCGGCGCCGCCATGCGCCTGCACCGCGTCGTCGATGATCTGCAGCGCCATTTGCGGCGCATAGACCTTGATCATCGCGATCTCGGCCTGGGCGGCCTTGTTGCCGGCCTTGTCCATCAGGTCGGCGGCCTTGAGGCACAGGAGCCGCGACATGTCGATGTCGATCCGCGCGCGTGCCACGCGCTGCTCCCAGATGCTGTGCTCCATCAGCCGCTTGCCGAACGCGACCCGCGACTGCAGCCTCTTGACCATTGCCTTCAGCGCCTCCTCGGCCGCGCCGATCGTGCGCATGCAATGGTGGATGCGCCCCGGCCCGAGCCGCCCCTGCGCGATCTCGAAGCCGCGCCCCTCGCCGAGCAGCAGGTTTGTCGCCGGGACGCGCACGTCCTTGAGCGCGATCTCCATATGGCCGTGCGGCGCGTCGTCATAACCATAAACGGTGAGCGCGCGCTCGACATGGAGGCCGGGCGCGTCGAGCGGGACCAGGATCATCGATTGCTGGCGGTGCTTGTCGGCATTCCTGTCGGTCTTGCCCATCAGGATCGCGACCTTGCAGCGCGGATCGCCGGCGCCGCTCGACCACCATTTGCGGCCGTTGATCACATAATCGTCGCCGTCGCGGGCGATGTCGCATTCGATGTTGGTCGCATCGGAGGATGCCACCGCCGGCTCGGTCATCAGGAAGGCGGAACGGATCTCGCCGTTCATCAGCGGCTTCAGCCACTGCTCCTTTTGTTCGCGCGTGCCGTAACGGTGAAACACCTCCATATTGCCGGTGTCCGGCGCTGAGCAGTTGAACACCTCGCTCGACCACATGATCCGGCCCATTTCCTCGGCGCAGAGGGCATATTCGAGATTGGTGAGCTGGGTCCCTTCGAATTCGAAGCTTTCGTCGACATGCCTGAGTGCATGGCCCGGCGGCATGAACAAATTCCACAGGCCGGCCGCCCTCGCCTCGGGCTTCAGCTCCTCGATCACCGGCAGGGGCTGCCAGCGATCGCCCTCGTTGAGCTGGGATTTGTAATCGCCCATGCGCGGCCGAATCCGAGTCTCGATGAAGTCCTTCACCCGGTCCCGATAAAAAGCCTGCCGTTCCGTAAGGTCAAAATCCATCGGGCCGGAATCCCTTCGTTTCTGCGCGGCTCTCGCTGCCAGAAATGGCCGAATTGCGCCAGTGCGCGCAGCATCTTCGCCGGATTGTTCAGCTTCCCGCAATTGTAACTGAACGGCCGCCACCCCATATCGTTTCGGCCGCGTTGATGCGACCACCGCCGTCCATCGGCACACAGGCCACATGAAAGGGTAAGCTCATGAGCAGCGCTCCGTTCGGCACCGAAGACGGCATGACTGCCGCACCGTCGAAGATGGCTGCGCCGCAACCCCTGCGCGCCGGCAAGCGAGCCGAGGATACCGGCGCCGGCTGCCGCGCCAATGCCGCCGCCGATCTCGCCCGGGCTCACGCACCGGGCGGCGACTATATGCGCGAGCGGCTGGAGCAGAGCGCCGCGGTGTGGGCCGAGCGCGCCAGCCTGCTCGAGCGGCTCGAGGACAAGTTCAATCGGCGGACGCTGCCCGCCTGACCTTCGCGCTCAGGCGGCGCCGCGCTTGCGCAGCTTCCAGGTCAGCCCGGGCAGCTTCTCCATCGCCTTCCCGCATACGCCGCAAACCGTCACGAAATGGCCGCCTTCCCAGCGACTCACCTTCGTATCGGCGACGTGGGTGCCGAGCCAGTCGTGCAGGCTCACAGCGCGTGGCCGGCGATGCGGCCTCGCTTCGCCAGCGCGTTCGATGCGACGCGCGTCATGCCGATCGCCGCGCGCGGGCGGCAGATCCAGAAAGTCTTGGGCATTGTCATTACCCTGGCTAGCAAGCGGGAGCACGTGCGTGTCTCTCAGTCACGGGAGGCTTGCGGACGAAAGCAGGTGATGCGTGCAGCCTAGCAGCCCGGAGTCGAAAGGGCGAGTTTATTCGCGGGCAATTCCAGCGCAATGCGTCAGCCGGCCGGCGCTCAGCGCTTCGAAGCCGCCTTGGCCGATCGTCGGCGAACCGACTTCACCGTCGATTGGGGCGGCGTCTGGTGTTGGGCGGACCGCCGTCCGCACCGGCGCCGTGGGGGGCAGGGGTCGGTGAAGAGGCCTCCGCCACGCGCTTTTTCAGCAAATCCATCATTTCGCGCGTCATGACGTCGACGATACCATCGAGCTGACTTCCCCGATTGGCGTTGACGAGCTTGCTGATATCGCTCTGGACCGCGTCGAGGGCTTTCCCCATCATCTCCTCAATTGCTTTTTTCGAAACGTTTGCTTCTTTCGACACGTATGCTTCGGTCATTGCGTCCCCCTCTCCGACAGCCGCGTTGCTGGCCGCCGCTTTCGCACTACCCAAATGCACCGGCCGGGCCTCAGCCCGACGGCGTCGCGTTAGCCTGGGCGACCGAGGCGTCGAACTGGGCCTTGGTCGTCTGCAGTAGCAGGCCGCGGGAATTCTTGCCGAACGCCTCCACCGGGATCCGCGCCCGCCCGACAGCGGTGACGATCACCGCGCCTTCGGCATCGACGGATTCGATCGTGCCGAGCTGGACGCCGGCGCTGTCGCTGACCGCAGCGCCCGCGATGACATCGGCGGCGGTCGCCGGCCGGGCTCGGTCGGAATTGGCGCTCAAATTGCGGCGGTTCTGGCGCTCGCCGTTGATGCGCCGGTTCATTTCGTCGATCTGATCGGCCATCCCCGGCGTGTTGCCGGTCACGCCACCGGTCAGGCCGCCCGGCGGTGCATTGCCGCCAGGCGTCCCCATCGGCGGCCCACCCGCAGGAGGGCCTTGGCCCGAAGCGGCGGCGGCGGCGAGCGCGAGAGCGGCGAGCGCGGCGAGACGAGGCAAAAGGCGGGCCATGGCAACCTCCAAGAATCCGCCCTCTTTATCGCGCCGTGAGGGCCGCAGGTAAAGCCGCGCCTGCATAGCCGCGCAATAAACAATCGCAGGTGACTGTGCCTGTTCTCGCCGGCGGACGATCCGCTGCTATGAGTTGGTCGCGATCACAGCCTGATTTCTTCGCGCGGCGCCTCTGGCACGCGCGTGATCCCCTCGACGCGGCCTTTGCCTTCGGACGGGAGGGCGGCTTCCACCGCGGCCAGTCCCGCGTCGCTCTCCACCGCAATGTCGATCGGCCTCCCGCCCAGCGCCTCATGGTGCGTGTTGAGGAAGGCGCGCACCGCCTCGACGCTGCCAAGGGCGGCCTGAGCCAGCTGTACCACCTTGCCCTGCCGCACGCTCGCTTCGCGGGACAGGCTCGGCGCCTTGCGTGACTTGCGGAAGGACGGAGCGCTCACCGGCCGTCGCCCGCCGGTCGGCCGGGACCGTAAGGCGTCGGTGGCCGGCGCAAATCGCAGGCCGAGCCTGGCAGCGACAGCTGCAGCGCGTCGCGTTCGCCCTGGGTGGCCGGGCTCGCGCCGGCGAGCATGAAGGTGAACCGGCCCGCGCCGTTGGCCAGATATATCTTCCTCATCGGGAATCACCTCGAATATGGCAAGCGGGAGCACGAACGTGTCTCTCTGTCACTGGGCGCTTGCGCAAGGTTCGCAGGTGATGATCCGGCCTAGCAGGATCGGGTTAAGATAGCGATCCTAATCGGACCGTGGCGTCGGTGGATAAGCCCGGATCGCGAGGGCGGATAGGTTTCGCCGCGCTGATGCGCGAAGCCCGTCCCCATTCCGATATGCATGGGCGCCGTCTCCTTCTCCACCGATTCGACCCGCTTGAAGCGGATTCGTTTGTGTCGCTTACAATATCAGGGCGAGGAGCCGAGGCAATCGGTCTTGACATCCGCCCCGATCCGGAGTGGCGCCTGTGCCTCGTTTGATCACCGCATCGAGGGCGAAGATGACCACAGGACGCATAGCCGATCACCCCGTCTCGCCGATCTTCCTGGATCGCTGGTCGCCGCGCGCTTTCGATGCCTCGGTCATGCCGGAAGCCGACCTGATGACCATCTTCGAGGCGGCGCGATGGGCGCCTTCCTCGTTCAACGCCCAGCCCTGGCGTTTCCTCTACGCCAAGCGCGAGGATGCGGAGTGGGAGCGCTTCCTGGATCTGCTCGTGCCGTTCAACCGCGGCTGGGCGCATACGGCTTCGGTTTTGATCTACATCCTCTCCGACAGCCAGATGGAGATGGTGCCGGGCCAGCCCAAGCCGTCGCACAGCCACAGCTTCGACGCCGGCGCCGCCTGGGCCTGCCTCGCGCTGCAGGCGACGATGCTCGGCTATCATGCCCACGGCATGGTCGGCGTGGATTTCGACCGGGCCCGCATCGAGCTGAAGGTGCCCGATCGCTTCCGGTTCGAGGCGGCGGCAGTGGTCGGCCGCGCCGGTCACATCGACACGCTCGACGAATCGCTGCGGGCGCGCGAAACGCCGAGCGACCGCAAGCCGGTGACGGATCTCGCCTTTCGCGGCGCGTGGCCCGGGGCCTGAATCGGATCGGGAACGTTATTACCGGTGGTTTCGGCGTCTGTGGAGACGAATGCATGCCCAAGCGGTTCGACCGGACGTGGATCAGGATCGCGATCTATTATGCGATCGCCCTTGGCATCTCCTATCTCGCCCGGGTCCAATGGGGGACGAGCGATCCGGCCGATGCAGGGCCCGGCCATTGGGGGCTGTTCCGCCACCTGCTGAGCGGTTTCGGACCCTTTGTCGGGGCCCTGCTTGTCTGGGCCGTGTTCCGGCCCGAGCGCCGGATGAGCTTCGGTGGCACTTTCCCGATCATGGGCGTCGCGATGCTTGCCGTGCCGGCCTTCGTGCTCGGCATTGCCGGCGTGCCCAATATTTTCGGCCTCGACGCCCATCTCTTCGGGATCGAGATCGGGCTGTGGATCGCGCTTTATGCCGTGCTCGAAGAGACCGGATGGCGCGGCTATCTGCAGGATGAGCTTTACGGCAGGCCCGCCTTGCTGCGCTACGCGATCGTCGGGGTCTTCTGGTATTTCTGGCACTTCACCTATCTGCTGGGCGACAACAGCCTTGGCACCGAGGCAGTCAATCTCGGCTTCCTCGTCCTTGCCAGCATCGGCATCGGCTTCGTCGCCGATCGCACCCGATCGATCTTCGCGGCAGCGGCCTTTCACGTTGTCGGCAATGTCCTGATGACGAGCACCGAGTTCCGCACCTTCATCCCGACCTCCAGTGCGAGACTGACCATCGTCCTAGTCTGCGTCGCCGTCTGGCTGATCATGCTTCGCTTGTGGGCGATGCGGGACAAGCGCATCCGAGCGGCCGCGCCGGCGGCATGATCCTACGCGGCACTTGTGCCGGGCCGCCTTTGCAGACAACATCGCCACGGCAGGAGGCGCGCATGACGGTCGACGCAGGGACGGCGAAGGGGCGGGTGGTAACCTTGCCGGCGCGGCCCGAGCCGATCCGCGTCTCGGCGGACGAGACCGCGATCGTCGTCATCGACATGCAGAATGCCTATGCCTCGCCGGGCGGCTATCTCGATCTGGCCGGGTTCGACATCGGTGGCGCGGCCGCGGTGATCGAGCAATCGGCCAAGGTGCTCGAAACCGCCCGTGCGGCCGGCATGACCGTCGTCTATTTCCAGAATGGCTGGGACAAGGACTATGTCGAGGCGGGCGGACCGGGATCGCCCAATTTCCACAAGTCCAATGCGCTCAAGACGATGCGCGCGAGGCCCGAGCTGCATGGCCAATTGCTCGCCCGCGGCGGCTGGGATTACGATCTGGTCGAGGCGCTGAAGCCGGTGCCTGGCGACATCGTCCTGCCCAAGCCGCGCTACTCGGGCTTCTTCAATTCCCAGCTCGACTCCGTGCTGCGCGCGCGCGGCATCCGCAACCTCGTCTTCATCGGCATCGCCACCAATGTCTGCGTCGAATCGACGCTGCGCGACGGCTTCTTCCTCGAATATTTCGGGATCATGCTCGAGGACGCGACGCACCAGGCCGGGCCGGATTTCCTGCAGCAGGCGACGGTCTACAATGTCGAGAAATTCTTCGGCTGGGTTTCCACCGTCGCGGATTTCTGCGGCACGTTCGGCCAGATACCCCAGGAGTGACATCATGAGCTTCGAATCCATCAATCCGCCGCAATTCCCCACGCCGATCGCGCCTTATTCGGCCGGGACGAAGGCGGGGAACACGGTCTACGTCTCGGGCACGCTGGCGCTTGGCGAGGGCGGCACGGTGCTTCATCCCGATGATGCCGGCGCGCAGACGCGCCACGTGCTGGAGACGATCGCGATCACGCTCGGCGCGGCCGGCGCGACTCTCGCCGATGTCGCCTTCAACCACATCTTCCTCACCGACTGGGCTCATTATCCAGCGATGAACGCGGTCTATGCCGAGTTCTTCCCCGGCGCGAAGCCGGCGCGCTACTGCATCCAGTGCGGGCTGGTGAAGCCGGGGCTGGTCGTGGAGATCGCAAGCGTGGCGCATATCGGCTGATGCCGCACGCCGCCGGTCTCTGGTACGAATGGCATGGGCCCGAGGACGGCGAGGTTCTGATCCTGTCGCCGGGCCTCGGCGGCTCGGCAAGCTATTGGCAACCGAATCTGCCTGTCTTTGCCGAGCGCTACCGCGTCCTTCTCTACGACCATCGGGGAACCGGTCGCAGCGATCGGGCGCTGCCCGACGCAGTCACGATCGAGGAGATGGCGAGGGACGTCGCCGCGCTGATGGACGCGCTCGGCGTCGCCCGCGCCCATTTTCTCGGCCACGCGCTCGGGGGCATCATCGGTCTCGCGCTGGCCCGTTCGGAGCCCGGCCGCATAGACCGGCTGGTGGTGGTGAACGGGTGGGCCCGGCTCGATCCCTACACCGCGCGCTGCTTCGACGTGCGGCTGGACCTTCTGCGCTGTAGCGGGGCTCGTGCCTATCTACGCGCCCAGCCGATCTTCCTTTATCCGCCTGGCTGGATTTCCCGCCATTCTGCTCGGCTCGACGTGGAAGCCGAGGCTCAGCTCGCCCACTTCCCGGGCGTCGAGACCATCGAGAAAAGGATCGCGGCGCTCCGTGCCTGGAATCCGGGCGATACGCTGGCCGCGATCGAAACGCCCGTCCTGGTGCTCGCCACCGCCGACGACGCGCTGGTGCCCAGCCATGTCGCAAGCGAGCTGTGTGCATTGCTGCCGAACCATAGCCGGATGCTGCAATTCGGCGGCGGACATGCGAGCAATATTACCGAGCCCGAGGAATTCTATGATCGCGTCCTGCCCTGGCTGGCGAGTGACGAACCGAACGAGGAGTGAGCAATATGGAAGTCGGTATCTTCGTGCCGATCGGCAACAATGGCTGGCTGATCTCGGAAAACTCGCCGCAATATATGCCGAGCTTCGATCTCAACAAGGAAATCGCCCAGAAGGCGGAGAGCTACGGCGTCGATTTCCTGCTGTCGATGATCAAGCTGCGCGGCTTCGGCGGCAAGACCGAATTCTGGGAGCACAACCTGGAGAGCTTCACGCTGATGGCCGGACTCGCCGCGGTCACCGAGAAGATCAGGATCTACGCCACCTGCCCGACCCTGGTGATCCCGCCGGCCTTCTGCGCGCGGATGTGCAACACGATCGATTCAATCAGCCACGGCCGCTTCGGGCTCAACCTGATCACTGGCTGGCAGCGGCCCGAATATAGCCAGATGGGCCTGTGGCCGGGCGACGAGCATTTCCGCAACCGCTATCAGATGCTCGGCGAATATGCCCATATCCTGCGCGAGCTGTGGGAAACCGGAGTCTCCGACTTCAAGGGCGAATATTATCAGATGGAGGATTGCCGGGTCCGCCCGATGCCGACCGGCGACATGAAGATTATCTGCGCCGGTTCGTCGGACGAGGGCCTCGCCTTCTCGGCGCAATATGCGGATTACGCCTTCTGCCTGGGCAAGGGCGTCAATACGCCGACCGCCTTCGCATCGAACAACGACCGGCTGATGGCCGCCACCGCGAAGACCGGCCGCGACGTGCGGGTCTACGCCTTGTTCATGGTGATCGCGGCCGAGACCGACGCGGAGGCGATGGAGAAATGGATCTGGTATCGCGAAGGCGTCGACGAAGCGGCGGTCGCCTGGCTGGGCGTCCAGGGCGCGGCCGACAAGACCTCCGCCACCACCAACGTGCGCCAGCTCGCCGACAAGGAGAGCGCGGTCAATCTGAACATGGGGACCTTGGTCGGCTCCTATGAAAGCATCGCCCGCATGCTCGACGAGGTCGCCACGGTGCCGAATACGGGCGGCGTGCTGCTGACCTTCGACGATTTCATCGCGGGCACCGAGAATTACGGCAAGCGCATCCAGCCGCTGATGAAGTGCAGGGCGGGCGTGGCGCAATGACGGGCGGCGCGAATATCGCCGCGATCTGGAAAAGCGCGGTGGCCCTGATCGTCTGCCTGGTCGCGATCGACCTGATCGGCGTCGTCGCCTGCATTTTCTTCGATATCGTGCCGTTTCGCGGCAGCAGCGCCGCCTTGCCTTATGCGATTTGGTTCGTCGGCGGGATCTTCGCGGGAATGTTCACGATCAGCTGGGCGGGAAGCTGGATCGCTGGCAATGACGGCTGGATGGACCGTCCGGAAGCGTCGCGCATCGCCTCCCGGGTGTTGCTGACCTGCACGGCGATCCTGGCCGGCCTCTCGTTCCTCTTTTGGCGGATCTACTGGTCGCAGGGGGGCGGGGGCGAGTATTTCGTGCCCGATTCGATGCCGCACACGCTCACCTATTTCATTTCCGCGCTCGCGACCCTGATTTGCGCCCCGTTCATGCTGAAGCCCAAGCCGCCATCGGCCGCCTGATGGCCAAGCCGCGCGCCGATCAACTGCTCGTCGAACGCGGCCTCGTGGAGAGCCGCGCCAAGGCGCAGGCCCTGATCCTCGCCGGGCTGGTCTTTTCCGGCGAGCGCAAGATCGACAAGGCAGGACAGGCCCTTGCCGCCGATGCGCCGCTGGCGGTGCGGGGCAAGGATCATCCCTGGGTATCGCGGGGCGGCATCAAGCTCGCCCATGCGCTCGATCATTTCGGCTGGGACGTGAACGGCGCGGTGGCGCTCGATGTCGGATCGTCGACCGGGGGCTTCACCGATGTGCTGCTCCACATGGGCGCGGCAAGGGTGTTCGCGATCGACGTCGGCACCAACCAGCTCGCCTGGGCCCTGCGGCAGGATCCGCGGGTCGTCGTGCACGAGCAGACCAATGCGCGTTACCTGACCGAAGAGATCGTCACGGAGAAGGTGGACATCATCACCTGCGACGCGAGCTTCATCTCGCTGGCCAAAGTGCTGGATACGGCCCTGGATTTCGCGAGGCACGGCGCGCGGCTGGTCGCTTTGATCAAGCCGCAATTCGAGGCCGGGCGCGCCGAGATCGGCAAAGGTGGGGTGGTGCGCGATCCGGCGGTTCACGCGCGCGTCTGCGAGGACGTCGCGGCCTGGCTCGCAACCCGCGGCTGGACGGTCGAGGGCGTGACGACGAGCCCGATCACCGGGCCGGAGGGCAATGTCGAGTTCCTGATCGGGGCTGTCAATGAAGGCGGCTGAGCCGCGTCGATCGACGTAAAGCTCAGCAGACCGGCGCGCTCTCCTCTTTCCCCTCTCCCGCTTGCGGGATTGCGGCGACAGGTCCGTCCCCCGGACGGACCAAAGAGTCGCCGCAATGGCAGGGTGATGGTCTTTTTCTTTTGCCTGTTTTTGTCTGGGGCCGTCGACGAGGAAAAAAGAAGAACAATAACGAGAACAAGACCCTCATCCTCCCACCGCTGCGCGGCGGGCCCCTCCTTCTCCCGCGAGCGGGAGAAGGGTATCGACCGGTCGCGACAACTGAATTGGCCCACCGACGCCGCCCTTGCTTTATCGCACCGCCCGGAACAGGGGAGGCGGATGACCGGCCTCGCTTCCAAGTCGCAGCTCAGAATGAGCTTTTTGCGTTACGCCCTGTTCACGGTGCCGGCAGTGCTGCTGCTCGGCACCCTGTCCGGCACCCTGTCCGGGTCGGGCAATGGCAATGCCTGGTTCGCGAGCCTATACAAGCCGCCGATCATGCCGCCGGGCTGGGCATTCGGCGCCGCCTGGACCTTTCTCTACATCCTGCTCGGCCTGTCGCTGGCGATGGTGCTGCACGCGCATGGCGCGAAGGATCGCATGCGGGCCTTGCGACTGTTCGCGCTCCAGCTCGTGCTGAACTTCGCCTGGTCGCCGGTCTTCTTCGGCTTCCATCAGATCCAGACCGGGCTGTCGCTGATCGTCGCGATGATCGTGGTGACCGTGGCAATGGTGTTCGTGATCTGGCGAATCCGCGTGCTCGCCGCTTTGCTCCTCTACCCCTATCTGGGCTGGCTGATCTTCGCGGGCCTGCTCAACTATCAGATCCTGATGCTCAATCCGCATGCCGGTACGCTTGCGCCGCGACCCGCGAGCACCGATATCCCGCTTTGACCAATTTCCGAGGAGGACCTGCGATGCAGTCCGAAAACCGCCTGTTCGACGATTTCGTCAAGGTAATGAACGGCGCCGCCGGCACCCTGGCCGGCATGACCCGCGAGGCCCAGGCCGCGATGCAGGAGCGCTTCCGCGAATGGATCGGCGGGCTCGACCTCGTCAAGCGCGAGGAATTCGAGGCGGTGCGGGCCATGGCGGTCGCCGCGCGGGAGGAGAATGAGGCGCTTCTGGCGCGGATCGTGGCGCTCGAAGCCAGGTCCGCAAAGGCGCCCCGCGGCAAGGGAGCGCCCGGCGCCGCGGCCTGACTATCCACAACTTTGTTTACCAAAGGTGGTTCGCTTCCTTGCGCTTTGCCCTTCGGACAGGCAGATTCGGCGGAACGGAAGAGGACCGGGGACCGCTTCATGGACATGGACGAGTATGAACTCGAGCGCGAAGCCAGCGCCCCCATCGACATGCTCGAAACCTATTTCAGCGCGCTGGGCTGGGCCTATGAGCGCAATGGCGAGGATGAGATCGTCTCGAGCTTCCAGGGCAGCTGGACGCAATATGAGCTGAGGGCGATCTGGCGCGCCGAGGATCAGGTGCTGCAATTCCTGGCGCTCCCGGACGTGCGGGTCGCGCCCGAGAAGCGCGCCGCCACCTATGAGACGATCGGCCTGATCAACGAGCAGCTCTGGCTCGGCCATTTCGAATTGTGGTCGGCTTCGGGCCTGGTCCTGTTCCGCCACGCTGCCTTGCTCGAGGGCGACGAGAGCGGCACGCTCAGCCTGCAACAGGCCGAGACCCTGGTCGAGGCGGCGATCGAGGAATGCGAGCGCTTCTATCCGGTCTTCCAGTTCGTGCTCTGGGCGGACAAGACGCCGCAGGAAGCGATCGCGGCGGCGCTCATCGAGACGCAGGGCGAAGCCTGATGGCCGATCCGCTGCTGCCGGGGCCGCTCTGGCTCGCCGGCTGCGGCAACATGGCGGGCGCGATGCTCGCCCGCTGGATCGAGGAAGGCGTCGATCCGGCCCATGTCAGCGTGATCCGGCCGAGCGGCGCGGCGTGCGGCGAGGGCATACGCGTCACCCGGACGTATCCCGAGGACGAAGTGCCGGCGATCGTGCTGTTGGGCATGAAGCCCTACCAGCTCGATCTCGTCGCCCCCGCGCTGGCGCCGATCCTGGATGAAGAAACGATCCTCGTGTCGATCCTGGCCGGGGTCGAGCTCGCCTCCCTGCGCGCCCGCTTTGACAGGCCGCGCACGATCATCAGGGCGATGCCGAACCTGCCGGTTCGGATCGGCAAGGGCGCGATCGGTCTGTGCAGCGACGGCAAGGACATCGCCGCCAGGATGCTGGTCACCGGCCTGATGGCGACATTGGGCCATGCCGAATGGTTCGAGGACGAGAACGGCTTCCAGCTTGCCGGCCATCTGACCGGCGCCGGCCCGGCCTTCCTGTTCCGCTTCATCGACGCGCTGGCCGCCGCGGCGCAGCAGCTCGGCCTGACCTACGACCAGGCGCAGCGTCTGGCGCTGAAGATGGTCGAAGGCGCGGCGGCGCTGGCGGCGGCGTCGAACGACGATCCCGAAACGCTCGCGCGCAAGGTGGCGAGCCCCGGCGGCACCACCGAGGCGGGGCTGGCGATCCTCGACGCCGACCGCGCCCTGCTCGATCTGGTCGAGCGCACGCTCGCGGCGTCGCTCGCGCGCGGGCTGGAAATGGCGGCGGAGGCGCGGCAGCGCTGAGCGACCCGGTCGAGGGGGTTTGACCTTGCCCGGCTCCCCCCTTAGGCGGTCCTGATGCCGTCAGAGCCTTCTCCCATCTTCGCCTTCGAGCCGAACCCCAGCCGGGTCGCCGACGATGCGCGCGCTTTGATGCTGGTCGATCCCGGCTTCGGGCGGGTCTTCACCGATCATATGGCGATCGCCCGCTACGACACGGAAAAGGGATGGCAGGACGCGCGGATCACGGCGCGCAAGCCGCTGACGATCGATCCCGGCACCTCGGTGCTCCATTATGCCCAGGAGATATTCGAGGGACTGAAAGCCTATCGCCGCCCCGACGGCCGCTTCGCGCTGTTTCGCGCCGACGCCAATGCGCGGCGCTTCAATGCCTCGGCGCGGCGGATGGCGATGCCCGATCTGCCCGAGGCAATGTTCCTCGAATCGATCCGCGCCCTGGTCCGCGCCGACAAGGCCTGGATTCCGGACAGCGAGGACGGCGCGCTCTATCTGCGGCCGTTCATGTTCGCGAGCGAGGTCTTCCTCGGCGTCAAGCCGGCGGCGGAATATCTCTACATCGTCATGGCCTCGTCGGTCGGCGCCTATTTCAAGGGCGCGCCGAGCGTCTCTTTGTGGGTGACGCGCGAATATACGCGCGCGGCGCCGGGCGGCACGGGCGCGGCGAAATGCGGCGGCAATTATGCGACCAGCCTGATCGCGCAGGCCGAGGCGATCAGGAATGGCTGCGACCAGGTCGTCTTCCTCGACGCGGTCCAGCGGCGCTGGGTCGAGGAACTGGGCGGCATGAACATCTTCTTCGTCTTCGACGACGGATCGATGGCGACGCCGCCGCTGACCGGCACCATCCTGCCCGGAATCACCCGCGATTCGATCCTGACGCTGGCGCGCGACCAGGGCATCGCGGTGCGCGAGGAGCCAGTTTCGATCGAGCAATGGGAGGCCGACGCGAAGAGCGGACGGCTGACCGAGGCGTTCGCCTGCGGCACCGCCGCGGTGGTGACGCCGATCGGCAGCGTCAAAAGCGCCGAGGGCGAATTCTCCATCGGCGGCCAGTCGATCGGCCCGCTCACCCAGCGCATCCGCGAGAGCCTGGTCGCCATCCAGCGCGGCCAGGCGCCGGATGAGCACGGCTGGATCGAGGAGCTCGGCTGACCAACGGGGCAGGGCTCAAGCCGCGCCCCCTTCCAACCCGGCGGCACCCGTCTATATAGCCGCCTCACGCCTGCTGGGGCGTGGCCAAGTGGTAAGGCACCGGTTTTTGGTACCGGCATTCGCAGGTTCGAATCCTGCCGCCCCAGCCAATATTGTCCTGGGGATGCGGATCGCGCTCCCGGCATCGATGGTTCTTGAACATCCGATGGTTTTCGAGAATGGGTGGAAGCCGGCGGGCAGGTGGCGTCGACGCCTGGCTGCCCAACCCTCCTTGACTCAGTGTGAGGAAATTCAAATTTCCGGGCTTTCGCAGGATCTCGCTGACGCGGCAGAAATCGCCGAAAGAGTCGAGCGTTTCGTGCGCGAGACCGTGATTCCGTACGAGCGCGATCCGCGGTGCGGATCGCACGGACCGTCGGATGCGCTCGTCCAGGAGCTGAGGGACAAGGCCCGGGCGGCGGCGGTGCTGACGCCGCACATCCTGGCCGATGGTGGGCACCTCAGCCAGCGCGGGACCGCAATGGTGCTGCAGGCATCGGGTCTTTCGCCGCTCGGCCCGCTCGCGGTCAACACGATGGCGCCCGACGAGGGCAATATGTACCTGCTCGGCAAGGTCGGCAGCCCGGAATTGAAGGCGCGATTCCTGAAACCGCTGGTCGAGGGGCGCGCGCGCTCCGCCTTCTTCATGACCGAGCCCGCGGCGGAAGGCGGCGCCGGTTCCGATCCTTCGATGATGCAGACGACCTGCCGGCGCGACGGGAATCACTGGGTGATCAACGGCCGCAAGGCTTTCATCACCGGCGCCGATGGCGCGCAGACCGGCATTATCATGGCGAAAGCCGACGAAGGCGCCTGCATGTTCCTGGTCGACCTTCCCGATCGTGCGATCCGGATCGAGCGCATTCTCGAGACGATCGACAGCTCTATGCCCGGCGGCCATGCGATCGTCGCGATCGAGAATCTGCGCGTACCGGCGGCCCAGATGCTCGGCGAGCCCGGCGAGGGATTCAAATATGCCCAGATCCGGCTTGCCCCTGCGCGGCTGTCGCATTGCATGCGCTGGTACGGCGCTTGCGTGCGCGCCAACGAGATCGCGATCGGATATGCCGTCAATCGCCGCGCTTTCGGCAAGCTGCTCGTCGACCATGAAGGCGTCGGCTTCATGCTTGCGGACAATCTGATCGATCTGAAGCAGGCGGAACTGATGATCGACTGGTGCGCGACCGTGCTGGACACCGGCGCGCTCGGCACCGCCGAGAGCTCGATGACGAAAGTGGCCGTGTCGGAGTCGTTGATGCGCATCGCCGATCGGTGCGTGCAGATCATGGGCGGCACGGGCGTCACCGGCGACACCATCGTCGAGCAGGTGTTCCGCGAGATCCGCGCGTTTCGCATCTATGACGGCCCGACCGAGGTGCACAAATGGAGCCTCGCCAAGAAGATCAAGCGGGACGCCCTGCCGAAATAACCGCCGCTCAAAAGCGAGCGACGTTCCCGGAATCGATCGCGGCAGCGCTCGATTACGCGTTCCGTCAATTGGCATTCCGTCCGAGGACGAAGCGATGCTGTGCCCGCCCAGTCAAAATTGGTGGCGGCCCGGGCGGTGATCATATTGCCGAGGCAGCGGTACATTGGTCTGGCGGGTGAAAACCCGTCGCTCGATCCGGGTGCAAGGGCAGGCGGGGTGGCAAATGGCTGGTGTCAGCGGGTTCGACCATATCGCCTTTCCGGTTTCCGACCTTGCGAAGGCGACCGAGTTCTACGACCGCCTGTTCGGGGCGCAGCTGCGCTCCGAATATCGCGTCGATGACGAGGTTCTGATCAGGCGGATCGCCATCGGCAAGGCAGTCCTCAGCCTTCACCGGAGTGGGAACGGGATCGCGCTGGTCGCGAAAAGCGCCGCTATCGGATGTGCGGATTTTTGCCTGTCATGGGACGGGACCATCGAAGAGGCAGCGGCACTGCTCAGGGAGCGAGACGTCGAAGTGGTTCATGGACCGCTGGCCTTGCGGACGGCCGCCGGCAGGCCGGCGCATTCGATCTACTTCCGGGATCCCGACGGCAATCTCGTCGAGATCATGGCTGAAGACCCACTCGAATCCGACGGGTCGGATTCCCGGCGCGGCGCGGAATAATGAGCGGTCGCGTCATCCTCGTGATCGACGCCCACGTCGCGGATGTGCGTCTCAATCGTCCCGACAAATTGAACGCGCTCGACGCCGCCATGTTCACAGAGATCGCGGCAGCAATCGAGGTGATCGCGAACACCCCCAAAGTTCGGGCGGTCGTCCTGTCCGGCGAAGGCCGCGCCTTTTGCGCTGGGCTCGATATCGAAGCGATGAGCGGTGCGGGCACCGGCATTTCGCTCGAGCGGCGGGACTATGGGCCGGCCAATCTCGTTCAGCACGTGGCGTGGGGCTGGCGAGCCCTGCCGATGCCCGTCATTGCCGCGGTTCATGGTATCGCCTTCGGTGGTGGACTGCAGATATCGTCCGGCGCAGACATCCGGATCGGGGAGGAGCGAACGCGTTTCGCCATCCGGGAAACCCATTGGGGCCTCGTCCCGGACATGGCCGGGACCGCACTCTGGAAAAGCCTCGTCCGCGACGATGTGCTCCGCGAGCTGACCTACACGGCAAGGGAATTCGATGGCGAAGAAGCACAGAAATATGGCTTCCTGACGAGGCTCTCGGCCGATCCCCACGACGAAGCTTTAGGCCTGGCCAAGACCATTGCAGAGCGCAGCCCTGACGCCGTGCGGGCATGCAAACGCTTGTTGAACCTGGCTGCCGATGCCGACCCTGCGACGATCCTGAAAGCCGAGAGCTTGGAGCAATTACAGCTCAAGGGAGCCTCCAACCAGATCGAAGCCATCCGCGCCAATATGGAGAAGCGGATTGGGGAATTCGCCGACTAAGCGCGAGACGGGTCTCCAGTCTCCTCAAGCAGCAGGAGGCCGCTGTCATGCGGTCACCTCGCCCGTCAGATACGCCGATCCATCGCTCGACTGGAAGCGTGTCAGCGTCGCAAGACCGTCGAACCGGGCAGGCCCGGCGAGCCCGCTTGCAGATGAAAGGAGTTGCGCCGGCCCTCCAGAGTTCCGCCCAATTGATGACCGCGAAATGGAGCGATCACCATGAGCCGTTGCTGCACTGGGGTTCCGGACAATTACGGCATGGGGCAACTGGCATTTCCCGCCGCGACGATGCGGCAGGTCCATTTATCGATACACATCGGGTTGCTGGCTGAGCGCGAGGACGCTGTCTGCCGACCAGGGAGGTCCCAATTCATATCATTCTCTTTGGCATTACCGGCTTCCTCGGATCGAACATCTTCGAGGCGCTGCGCTCACAAGGGCACGAAGTCACCGCGCTGTCGCGAAATTCGGATCAGGCGGCCGAGATCGCTCGCCGCGGGGCCAGAGCCGTCATTGGCAGCGTCGAGGATGGCGATCTCGTTGCAAAGCTGGCCCGTGACAGTGACGGCGTCATATTCGCGGCGCGTGTCGAATTTGCGCGAGAGGCGCAAATCGTCGCACCCATGATGGCGGCAATGCGCGGCAGCGGCAAGCCGTTCGTGATGACGTCCGGCACCTCCTGTCTGTCTATCGAGACGCCGCGCGGGGAGTGGAATCAGGACAGCTTTGCGGAGGACGACGCGTTCGAACCGAAGCTCTGGACGGGCGTACGTCTGGAAAGCGAGCGCCTCGTCCGCGCCTCCGCCGAAACCGGCGTTCGAGGAATGGTCATCCGGCCGCCGATGATCTGGGGGAATGGCGGCGGCAACGGACAGGTTCCGTGGATATTCCAGGCGGTCCCGAAGGCGGGGGCGGCCTGCTACCTGGGCCTGGGCCTCAACCTCTACACCAATGTCCACGTCGAGGATCTTGCCCGCCTCTACGTGATGGCGCTGGAGACCGGCCGGGCCGGGGCGCTCTACCATGCCGTCGCCGGAGAAGTCTGCTGGCGTGCCATTTGCGAAGCCGTGGGCGAAGTGATGGACTGCCCCGCCCGCAGCATCAGCTATGACGAAATGTGCGATCTGTGGGGGAAGGTGGACGCGCCCTACCGGTTCGCCGTCAGCAGCCGCTGCCGCGCAATCGCGACTCGCCGCGACTTCGATTGGGCGCCGCGCCATCTCGATCTGATCGATGACATTCTGAACGGCAGCTATCGCGAGCGATTTCGGCCGAACGGCTGATCGGCGCCCCACAAAGGAGAAGCTCAAATGTCGATCCAGGACCTCGAGGCGATCAGGTCGCGCCTTATCCTTTACGGCTTCGCGGTCGACAGCCTGCGCTGGGACCTTTTCGACGAGATCTTCGCCGCCGAGGACCTCCATGTCCGTCACGGGGAAGGGGTGCCGTGGACCGACCTTGCCACGTTCAAGAAGGACTTCGCCGATTATCATGCGATTTTCGACAGCACCCGCCATTCGATGAGCAATTTCCTGATCGAACTCGATGGCGACGAGGCAAAAAGCATCACTTACGGGCAGTGGAGACTCGTCCGCTTCGGCGCTGAGGGCGGTGATTATTGGTATGGAGAAGGCTGGTACGAGGATCAGCATGTCCGTACGCCGGAGGGGTGGCGGCTGCGCCGCCGTCAGTCCCGCCAGGTATGGCGCGAAGGGAATAACGCCATCGGCTCCACGACCGGCGTCAGGTTCACCCACAAGACGAGCTCGCTTCAGAACAGCGAGCCGGCGCTCGCCCTTCGACCGGTGCTGGGATGAGCCAGGCCGGCCCAGGGCGGCTCGAAGGCAAGTATGCGGTCGTCCTCGGCGCGTCGGCCGAGGGAGGCAGCGGATGGGCCATCGCCGAGGCGCTGGCGACCGCCGGCGCCAGAGTGGCCGTGGCGGCGCGAACCGGAGAGGGACTCGACCAGCTTGCCGCCCAGATCGGCGGAATCGCCATATGCTGCGACGCTGGCAAGGCGGAGGACGTGCATGCCCTCATGGCGGAGGTGCGCGCGCGGCTCGGTCCGATCGCCGTGGCCGTCAACGCCGCCGCGACCGCGCCGACCGGACTGATCGCCGATACGCCCGCGAGCGACATCCAGCGCGCGCTGGACGTCAATTATATCGGCAACGTGCATTTCATCCGCGAAGCCGCGGCGATCATGGAGGATGGCGGCCTGATCGCCCTTGTTTCGTCGTCGAGCGCCGTCCAGCCTCTGCTGCCTATGTTTCCCTATGCCTGCTCGAAGGCCGCGGCCGATTGTCTGGTGCGTTATGCGGCGCTCGAATTCGGCGCGCGGGGCATACGCGTCAATTCGATCCTGCCGGGGCCGATCAAGACCGGCATGGCGGCCCACATTTACGCAGTGCCCGGGGCGGAGGAACGGCGCGCGCGCGAGATCCCGCTTGGCCGCGTCGCGCTGCCGTCGGACATTGCCGACGCGGTCCTGGCGTTCGTCAACGCGCCCTACCTCACTGGCCACAATCTGCCGGTGAGCGGCGGAATGCATTTGACACGCCCGGCGCGCCGCGACGACGCCTGACGGACCTGCCCTGATGACGCTGCTCGACTGCCTCGACCACCGCCTGGGCAGCGATGCGTCGCGATGCGTCGTCGTCGACGGCGAGAAAAGCTACAGCTTCGCCGACCTCTCCCGTCACGCCGCCGGGCTCGCTGCCGACTTTCGCGAGCGGGGGCTCGGACCCGGCGACGTCGTCAGCATGCAATTGCCCAATTGGTACGAGGCGCTCCCGATCATGCTCGCGACCGCGATGACGGGCTGTGTCCTCAATCCGATCGTGCCCATCTACCGGGATGCCGAGGTCGGGTTCATCCTGCGCGACGCCAGCACTCGCCTGTTTGTGATTCCGGAATCATTCCGCAGCTTTGATTTCCTGGCCATGGCGCGCCGGCTGGCGGCGACTGGCGCGCCCGGTGCCGCCGTGGCGACCGTCCGCGGGAGCCCACAGAGCGCCGAGCATCTTTCCTTCGGTTCCGGATCGGCGGCGCGGGAGCTTTCGAGCCCGCGCGGCAAGGACGATCCCTGGCTCCTCATGTATACGTCGGGCACCACGGGCCGTGCCAAGGGCGTCCTTCACAGCAGCTCGACCCTGACCGCCGAGCTGGAGGCGATGGCGGACTATTGGCAGGTCACCGCCGACGACGTCATCCTGATGCCTTCGCCGCTCACCCACATAACCGGCTATCTTTGCGGTTATGAGCTGCCGCTGCGGACCGGCGCCCGGGTCGTCCTGATGGATCGTTGGGATGCGGCGGCGGCGGTCGACCTGATCGAGCGGCACGGCGTGACCATGGTCGTCGCCGCGACTCCGTTTCTGACCGAGCTGGTCGATCAGGCGGAAGCCCGGGCGACCGACCTGCCCAGCCTGCGGCTGTTCCCCTGCGGCGGCGCGCCGGTGGCGCCGGACCTCATCAACCGTGCGCACCGGGTATTGCGGAACTGTCTTGCGACCCGCGTCTACGGGAGCACCGAGGCGCCGACCATTACCCTGGGCGTGCAGAGCCGACAGGAGGCGCGAGCGGCCGCCGAAACCGAAGGGAAAGTGGTCGGCCACGACATAAGGCTGAGGCGCGTCGACGGCAGCGACGCCGCGCCCGGCGAGGAAGGCGAAGTGGTCACCCGCAGCGCCGAGCTCTTCATCGGCTATCTCAACCCGGAGGATGAAGCGGGCGCCTTCACCCCGGACGGATTCTTTCGCACCGGCGATCTTGCAAGATACGACGAGGCGGGCATGCTCGTCATCACGGGCCGAAAGAAGGACCTGATCATTCGCGGCGGCGAGAATATCGCGCCCAAGGAGATCGAGGACGTCCTGCTCGGCCATCCCGGCATCGTCGAGGCAGCGGTGGTCGCGGCGCCGTCGGCGCGTCTCGGCGAGGTGCCCTGGGCTTTCGTGGTGGCCCGGCAGAGTGATCCCATCGACGAGGTCGCGTTCCGCGCTCATGTCGCCGCGGCCGGCCTTGCCCGCCAGAAATGGCCGGAGCGCTACGTTGCCGTCGCGTCGCTGCCGAGGACGGCGGCTGGAAAGGTTCGCAAGGACCTCCTGCGCGCCGATGCCGCGGATCTGGCCGCGATCCAGTGACCACTTGTTCAGGGAACGACAGCGATCTGCCTGCGCTTGTTCCCTCCGGGATATGGGCCGAAAAGGCATTCCCGGCTAAGGCTCGGTTCCTGCTCATTGGAAGGAAGACGTGATGGACGAGATTGACGGCTATCTCGGCGCGCACGCCAAATATGTCGAGGCACTCGAAGCGATCGACTCGATCGGCACCTTGCTGAGGGATGTCGGTGACCAGCTGCTCGCCAATCCTTTGAACGTGCAGTTCGACGAGGATCGCGTGATCCTGTCAGGGCCGGTGAACGGTCGCGGCGACGGCCCTGGCAAGGAGAGCGCCTGGCCCTCGACGGAGCAGATTCGCAAGGCACTCAACCAATATCAGTCATCCAAGGAAGTGCTGGTCGAGCAGGGGAAAGTCCTGGTCGACGCGCGAGCACCGGAGGATTTGAAGTCGGCGTTCGCATCCTCCCGCTGAGCGGCTACCCCTGATCAGCTCATCGGGAACACCGCTCCGGCCCGGCGTTCGCGGCCATCCTCTCCAGCGCGGGCCGACCCGAACGGCCGCTCGAGCAGCCGTCGCGCCCGCAACGGCTGGTCGCCGGCGTGGAAATCCACGGCACGCTGCTGCAATTCGAGCTCCTGGCGCGTCATCCGCTCCCGCTGCCGCAGATAATCGTGCCAAGTGGGGAATTGATAGCGCTCGACCCATGATTCCGGATCCTGCATGTCGCGCGCAATGGACAGGCCGTAGGCGCCGTTGCGCTGGCGGCACAGCTGGACCTCTTCGATCAGGCTGTAGAAGTCGGCCGCCTGCTCCGCCGGAATGCGATATTCGATCTCGACGATGACGGGCCCGGTTCGACCGGTTACTTCGAGCTGTACTTCGGGCGGCGGCGGGCCCTCGCCGGTTTCGACATAGGCATCGCCAACTTCGGAGATCGGCCAGATCAGACCAAGGAATGCGGACAATGCGACGACGGCGCCCGAGGCCAGAAAGGCCGGGCCGACACCGTAGCTCTGCGCGAACAAACCCCATGCCAGGCCGCCCAGGGCGATGCCGCCCGAAAGGCCGGCCTGGAAGCAGGCGACCGCGCGTCCCCCGACCCAGCGTGGCACCGACATCTGGATTCCGACGTTGAAGGCCTGCGTCGCCGTCATCCAGGCGCTCCCGGACAGGACCAGGGCGGCGGCGGTGAGCAAGGGTGACCGGCTGAGAGCGATCGTCACCAGCCCGACGCCGAGGCCGATCGCGCAGAGGCGAACGCTTCCTTCGGTGCCGAAAAGTTGCCGAAGCCGGCTGGCGAGCATGACGCCGATGATTGCGCCCAATCCGAAAGAACCAAGCAGGAATCCGAAAACCTCCGCTTCCGAGTCCAGGAGATCGTGGGAGATCATGGGCATGAGAGCGTGGACCGAGCCGCCGAGCGCGCCCGCCATGAAGGCGCGCAGCACGATATGGCGGACCGGCGGCGAGTGAATCACATAGCGCACGCCGGAGACGATGGCGCGCCCGAGCGGTTCGGGGGGCAGGCTGGGCATTTCGCGCTTTCGCGCCGGGCGCAGCTGGACGCCGAGCATCGGCAAATAGAGCAAGGCGCTGATGGCGAAGGCGATCACGGCGCCGCCGGCCGCGACGATCATTCCGCCGACGGCCGGGCCGAGCACTCGTGCGCTGTTGTAGCTGATGCTGTTGAGACCCACCGCGGCCGGCAGCAGGGACGCTGGGACGTCGTCGGTGACGGATGATTGCCAGGCCGGCCAGAAGAAGGCCATGCCGCACCCGGCCACGAAGCTGAGGGCGATCAGCGCGGCCGGCGTGAGCGCATCGGCGATCGACAGGCCGAACAAGGTCGATACGCCGGTCAACGAAATGAGCAAAGCGGCGACGGCGACAGAGCGTCGCTCATACATGTCGGCAATGGCACCCGCCGGCAGGGTGAAGAGGACCATCGGCAACAATGTGGCGCTCGTGACCATCGCAACCAGCGTCGCGTCTCCGGTCCGCTCGGTCATCGTCCACGCCGCCGCGACGCCCTGGATCGTCAGGCCGAGATTGGACATCACGCTGGCGATCCAGATGATGCGGAAGCGCGAGATGCGCAGCGGCACGAACATGCCGGTAGTGGCAACCGCCATCGGTTCCTCGTCGCTCATGGATAGCGGCTCGGGGCAGGCCCTGGCATGGACAAGTTCACTCCCGTGCGGCCGCGCCTGACGGCCGAATCCCGCCCATTGGGGCGAGAGTCCTAAGACCATCGCCTTCGCGTCGCGCGCAAGCGCAACGCCTTGACTGGCCCCGCACGAACCGCTGCCCAGGGCCGCCCTCCCGCAGCGCACAGCCGATTGTCTCCAGCCGACATGAGTCTTGAATTCGGGTTTTGGCGCTGGAGATGCCGGGCGCCAGACGGCACGCCGGGATGCGAGAATCGAGGGAGCAAAAAGGTGGCTGACCGCGAGACCGGCCCGACAGCCAAATCAGCGGGTTCGTCCGTTCGCACGTGGCTGGAGCGGCTATTGGCGGTGATCGTCCTGCTGGTCGGGCTCGGCATGGCGATTCCGGGCGCCTGGCTGCTGATCCTCGGTGGATCGCCTTATTACTTGGTCGCCGGAATCCTGCTGGTCGCCTCCGCGCTCTATCTGTGGCGTGGGCGATCGCTTGGCGCCTGGCTCTATCTGGCGGTGCTGGTCGGCACCCTCGTCTGGGCGCTGTGGGAATCCGGCCTCGACGGGTGGGCGCTGCTGCCGCGCCTTGCGCTGCTCGCCGCAATCGGGCTGCCCGTCCTGGTTCTGCGCTGGCGTCCGCGATCGGGCGCCGTCGCGCGGCAGGGCGCCGCGACTGCCGCGATCCTGTGCCTCATGGTCGGTGCCGGGCTTTTGATCCTGTGGCCCGGCAGCGCAATCACCGCGCCTCAGCCCGCGGCGGTGACCGCCGCGTCGCTTGCCGATGGCGAGTGGCCGAATATCGGACGAACAATTGGCGCCGATCGTTTCTCGCCGCTCGACCAGATCACGCCGACCAATGTCGCCCGGCTCGAAATCGCCTGGACCGCCCATCTCGGTCAGCCGACGGCCGGCGCCGCCGGCACGATCGAGGGAACGCCGCTGATGGTCGGCGACACGCTCTACGCCTGCAACATGCACAATGTCGTCCTCGCCCTGGATGCGGAAACCGGGGCCGTCCGATGGCGGTTCGATCCTCAGGTCGACACGTCGGGCGTTGCGCTCGCGGTGTGCCGGGGCGTGACCTATCATCGCGACGCCGCGGCGACCGGCTTGTGCGCGGCCCGAATCATCGTCGCCACGCTCGACGCCCGAATGATCGCCGTCGACGCAGCCAGCGGCCAGCGCTGCCCCGGCTTTGGCAATAATGGCGAGATCAGCCTGCTCGAGGGCATGGGCGAGGTGCCGAAAGGCTATTATTATCCGACGTCGCCGCCGACCCTCGTGCGCAATCGGCTGATCATCGGCGGCCGGGTGGTCGACGGCCAGACGGTCAACGAGCCGTCCGGCGTGATCCGCGCCTACGATGTCGTCACCGGGCGGCTCGCCTGGGCGTGGGACATGGGACATCCGGACCGCACCGGACTTCCGCCGGAGGGACAGACCTATACCCGCGGCACCCCCAATGCCTGGCCGCCCATCTCGGGAGACGACCGGCTCGGCCTCGCCTTCGTCCCGCTCGGCAATCCGACACCCGATTATGTGATGTCGCACCGGACGCCGGAAATGCGCACCTATGGCAGCGCGCTGGTCGCGCTCGACGTCGAGACCGGCCGCGAGCGCTGGCATTATCAGACCACCCATCTCGACGTGTGGGACTACGACCTTCCCGCCTCGCCAAGCCTGGTCGACTTCCCGACCCCCGGCGGCCTCAGGCCGGCCCTCATCCAGCCGACCAAGCGCGGCCAGTTCTTCGTGCTCGACCGCGAAACCGGCCGGCCGCTGGTCGAGACGGTCGAGCGCCCCGTGCCGCAAGGCGCCGTGCCCGGAGAGACCCTGTCGCCGACCCAGCCTTACCCCGTCGGCATGCCCTCGCTTGCCGGCGACACCCTCACCGAGGCGCGCATGTGGGGGATCACCCCATTCGATCAATTATGGTGCCGGATCCGGTTCCGCGAAGCACGCTATGACGGCGACTTCACCCCGGTCGGGACGGAACCGTCGATCGTCAGCCCGGGCTATTTCGGAGGCAGCAACTGGTATGGGATCTCGATCGATCCGGAGCGGCGGATCCTCGTCGCCAACGTCATGCACCTGCCGATGTACAACAGGCTCATTCCGCGGGCCGAGGCCGACCCTTCCGTTTTTCGCCCCTTCCAGGTGGGTGTTCACCCGATCAGCGGCGAAAACTGGCCGCAGGTCGGCACCCCTTATGCGGTCCAGACATTGCCCTTCACCTCACCGCTGGGCATGCCCTGCAACCAGCCGCCTTATGCGGAGATCGCGGCGATCGATCTGAACACGCGGCAGTTGCTGTGGCGCCGCCCGCTCGGCAGCGCTCGCGATACCGGCCCTTTCAATGTCGCCTCGGGCCTGCCGCTGACGGTCGGGGTTCCGGCTCTCGGAGGAACCCTGGTGACGCGGTCCGGCCTGGTTTTCATCGCCGCTACCCAGGAGCGGGCACTGAGGGCCTTCGATCTTCGGACCGGCCAGCTGCTTTGGCAGGATCGGCTCCCCGCCGGCGGTCATGCCAATCCGATGACCTATCGGTCTCCGCGCAGCGGACGGCAATTCGTAATCATTCCGGCGAGCGGTCACCCCCGTTTCGCCAATGGTCGGGCCGATCTTCTCGTCGCCTATGCCTTGCCGCGAACGGGGTCCTGAGGGTCAGTCGCCGGAGCTTTCGGCTTCGTCGCGAAACAGGCGCTTGAGGAAACGCTTCAGCAGGTCGACTTCGCTCCGATCGAAGCAATTCAAGGCCTCTTCCTCCGATGCGAGATGGACCGCCGCGAGCTCGACCATCGTCTTTCGACCATCCTCCGTCAGCCGATATTGCGGCCCTTCGTTGCTCAGATAGTTCTGCTCCACCATGCTGGTGAGCGTCTCTTCGGTAAGCGCCCGGCCGCCTTTCGCGATCATGGCCGACATCGTCGCGATTCCCTGAGGCTCCCGCTCACCGAGCATCCGAAGCACCCAATAGGCCTCCTGGCTGAGACCCCGGCTGGAAAACTCCCGAAGGGCATTGGCGTTGAGATGGTGATAGGCGCGGCTGATCAGCCGCAGAAGCTCGCCGGGGCCGGCGCTGTCGCCGGCTGCCTTGCCCCTGCTTTGACGAAGCCCGCCATAGGCGCCGCCATGATAGATCAGGGGCGCATCGTTGCGATGGTCGAAATGGATCACCTCGCCAACCAGGATCTGATGATCCCCCCCATCATATCGGAAGGCGAGCCGGCACACGAAGCAGGCGGCGCAATCCCTGAGCAGCGGCGTGCCGGCGGGCCCCCGGTCTACGTCGAGACCGGCAAACCGGTCCTCGCTGCGCGAGGCGAAGCGGTCCGACAAGGATTGCTGCGAAGCGGCGAGGACGTGGACGGCGAAATGTCCGCCGTCGACGAAAGCCGGCAGCGATGCCGAATTCTTGTTCAGGCTCCACAGGACCATCGGCGGGTCGAGCGAAACCGAATTGAAGCTGTTCGCGGTGAGCCCGATATCGCGTCCGTCCGGCCCCCGCGCAGTGACCACGGTCACGCCGGTGGCGAAGGCACCGAGAGCGGTGCGAAACACTTTCTGGTCAATTTCCATGAGCGGACTTCCGGGTCACGAGCATAAGAGGCGTCGCCGATCTCACGATGCTGTTCAGTGCAGCGCCGGGCGCGCCTGGGCGCCGCGCACGAGCCCGCCCGGCAGCGCCCCGGTCGGCTCGTCCATCAGCCGCGTGACCTGGCCACTGACGATGGTTGCCCTGTAGCCGGTGGCGCGCTGGTGGAGCCGGCGGCCGCCGGCGGGCAAGTCGGCGACCATTTCGGGCGCGTGCAGCGTCAGCGCGTCATGATCGATGATGTTGAGATCGGCCTTGTAGCCAGGCGCGATGCGGCCGCGGTCGTCGAGGCCTACCGCCTCCGCGGGCTCGGCAGTGAGGGCGCGCACGACCTCCTCGAGGCTCAGGTCGGCTGTCTCGCGATCCCGGGCCCAATAAGTAAGCATGAAGGTCGGCTGGCTGGCGTCGCAAATGACCCCGCAATGCGCGCCGCCGTCGCCAAGGCCGAGCACGGTGCGGGGATGCCGCATCATTTCCAGTGCCGCATCGAGATTGCCGTCGGCATAATTTGCCCGCGGCAAGAGGATGATGTTCCTGCCCTCCCGCTCAAGCAGCATGTCGTAGGCGATTGCCTCAGGCGTCTCTCCCGTCCGGCTCGCAATGGCGGCGATGCTGGCAGCCATGGAAGGCTCGTAATTCGGCAGCTGGCCGAGATCGAACATCCAGTCGAAGCGCGAAAGGTGGGCGAGGAACGGGAGGCCGTTCTCGACCGACCGTTCGCCGAGGATCCGTGCGCGCCGCTCCGGTCGGCGCATTTCGCGCACGCGTTCATCCAGCGGAAGCCCGGCAATCTCCTGATAGCCGGGATGGAAGGAGAATGGATTGAAGGACAGGTCCAGCCCGAACAGCATCCCGACAGGCCGTCCGAATACCTGAGCACGGATGGGTACGCCTTCATCGGCGGCAGTGCCGAGCAAATCCAGCATCGTCTTCCAGACCCGCGGCTGGTTGAGCGGCTGCAGCAGCGAAAAGCTGAGCGGCCGCCCGGACTGCGAGGCTATCCGCCGCAGCAGGCCGAAATCAGCTTCGGCCGTCGCCTCGTCGAGATCCATCACCGCCTGAAACACGCCGCTCCCCTCGCTAGCGAGCGCGCCGGCAAGGGCGTGCAGCTCCTCCTCATCGGCATCATGGCTGGGTATGAGAGAACCGTCGGGAGTGCGATGGACCAAGGTCCGGGACGTGGCGATGCCGAGCGCGCCCGCGCGCATTCCCTCCCTGACCAGCGCGACCATCTTTTCGATATCGACAGGCGAGCCGGGTTCGCGGTCGGCGCCGCGCCGACCCATGGCATAGACCCGCAACGCCGAATGCGGGATCTGGGTCGCAACGTCGACGTCGCGCGGAATCGCCTCGAGCGCGTCGAGATATTCCGGAAAGGTTTCCCAATTCCACGGCAGCCCTTCGGTCATCACCACTTCGGGAATGTCCTCGACGCCTTCCATGAGCTCGACGAGCCGGGCGCGGTCCTCCGGCCGGCATGGAGCGAAGCCGATCCCGCAATTGCCCATCAGGACGGTGGTCACGCCGTGCGCCGACGATGGTGAAAGGCTGCTGCTCCAGGTCGCCTGTCCGTCATAATGGGAGTGGATGTCGACGAAACCGGGCGTGACCAGAAGTCCGACCGCGTCCAGCTCGCGTGTGGCAGGTCCCAGGGGTTCTTCGCTGACGCTGACGATGCGATCGCCGATAATGCCGACATCGGCGATCATGCGCGGGCCGCCACCGCCATCGACGACCGTGCCGCCCCTGATGATCAGATCGAACATGAGCGCAATTGGTCTCCGCTTGAAGTCGATGCGTGCACCGGCCTGACGCCGCTTTGGCGGGATCACAAGGCCGCGACCCTGGTAATTCCGCCACAGAGCCGGACATATTCTGCCTTGGGCAAATGCGCCCCGCAGCGCGGCAGGAAGGAGCGAATTCAGGGGGCCAAACGATGCGCGCCGCCAATTCACCCGGCACGCATTGCCTATTGTTTGCAGCCGCATCGCCGGAGTCGCATACTGGCGCCGAACGGGAAGCCGACTAGAGCGACAGTGGGCGAAGCTGCAGCCCGCTGATCGACATCAATCAGCGTCCTGGCCGCGGCAGACCCGAGCCGGGAGCGATGCGTGACGAGCGCCAATGCCACATTTCAGGGCGATGCCGAGATCCTCTCGGGAACGCAGGCGCTCGTCCGCGGCATCATCGCCCAGGCCGAGGCCGACCGCCGCGCCGGGTTCAAAACGGCCGGCTTCATTTCCGGCTATCGCGGCTCGCCGTTCGGCAATGTCGATCTCGAGCTGTGGCAAGCGCAAAGCGAGCTCGACGCCCATTCGATCGTCTTTCAGCCGGGCCTCAACGAAGACATGGCGGCGACCGCCTGCTGGGGAACCCAGCAGGTCCCGCTCATGCCCGAGCCCCGCTACGAGGGCGTGTTCGCCTTCTGGTACGGCAAGGGGCCGGGAGTCGACCGCTCGGGAGACGCCTTCAAGCACGGCAATCTGGCCGGCACCTCGCCCAAGGGCGGCGTCGTTCTTCTCGCCGGCGACGACCATGGCGCGAAGTCGTCGAGCACGGCGCACCAGTCGGAACATGCCCTGGTCGCGGCGTCGATTCCGGTCTTCAACCCGAGCTCGATCGAGGAATATCTGGAATTCATACCGGCGGCGGTGGCGCTTTCCCGCTTCGCCAGCGTCTGGGTCGGCTACAAATGCGCGACCGAGATCGTCGAAGCTTCGACCGCCATTCCGCTGGAGCGGGCCTTTCGCGACTTCGTCCGGCCGGACGTGTCGGCGCCGCCGGGCGGCTATCATATCTCGAACGTCTTCGCGCCGCTGGCGCTCGAGGAAAGCCTGCACGTCTATCGGCTTCCCGCGGCGCGGGCCTTTGCGGCGGCCAATGGTTTCGACCGGGTAACGCTCGAATCGAAACGCCGAACGCTCGGAATCATTGCGCCGGGCAAGGCGCATGTCGACGTCCACGAGGCGTTGCGCATTCTCGACCTCGACGAGGCGGCGGCGTCCCAGCTCGGCATCCGCATCTACAAGCCGATGATCACCTGGCCGCTCGAAGGCAGCGGCGCCCGCGCCTTTTGCCAGGGGCATCGCGAAGTCCTCGTCGTCGAGGAAAAGCGGGCGCTGGTCGAGTGGCAGGTCGCGCAGGTCCTGCTCGGCCTTTCCGACGCCGTCCGGCCCGCTCTGTCGGGCAAGGCGATGCCGCAGGGCGCCATGCTCCTCCCGGAACATGGCGAGCTCAATCCGACGACCGTCGCGCTCGCCATTGCCGGGCGGCTAGAAGCGTTGGGCATCGCCGGCGAAAGGGTCCTGGCAGCGCGCGACCGACTGACCGCCGAGATCCAGCAGATTCGCGGCGCGGGGCCGATCGCCCGGGCGCCGATGTTCTGCTCGGGCTGCCCGCACAATCGCTCCACCCGCGTTCCGGAAGGAAGCGAGGCGTTCGGCGGCATCGGTTGTCACGGCATGGCGATGTGGATCCCCGAGCTTCACACCTCGCCTTCGACGCACATGGGTGGGGAAGGCGGCACCTGGCTCGGCATCACGCCGTTCGGCGGTCCGCGCCACATGTTCCAGAACATGGGCGACGGCACCTATGCCCATAGCGGGCTGCTCGCAATCCGCGCCGCGATCGCCGCCAAGGTGAACCTCACCTACAAGATCCTCTGCAATTCGGCCGTCGCAATGACCGGGGGGCAGCCGGTCGAAGGATCGCCCGATGCCGGCGCCATTGCCCGCCAGACCCTTGCCGAAGGCGCCCAGAAGGTCGTGCTGGTCAGCGAAAATCCCGGGCTTTTCGCCGATCTTCCCCGGGAGATCGAAGTCCACCCGCGCGACGCCTTGATGCGCGTCCAGCGCGAACTGCGCGAAATGGAGGGCGTCACCATCCTGGTCTATGATCAGGGCTGCGCCGCGGAACGCCGCCGGCTGCGCAAGCAGGGCGAATATCCCGATCTGCCGATTCGCACGTTCATCAACCACGAGGTCTGCGAGGGCTGCGGGGACTGCAACCAGAAGTCGAGCTGCGTCAGCGTCCTGCCGCTCCCGACCGAGATCGGGGTCAAGCGGCAGATCGACCAGGAAAGCTGCAACAAGGACTATACCTGCGTCGAAGGCTTCTGCCCGTCCTTCATCACCGTCACCGGCGGAACCCTGCGCAAGACGACCACGGATCGCGAGCTGATCGACACGCTCGGCAGCCGACTGATCGATCCGGTTCCGCCGCAGCCAAGGGAAGATACGTTCAACGTCGTCCTGGCGGGCATAGGCGGTACCGGCGTCATCACGCTCGGCGCCACGCTGGCGCGCGCCGCCTGGATGGAAGGGCAGGGGGTTCTCACCTTCGACGTCACCGGCGTCAGCCAGAAGAACGGCGCGGTGTTCAGTCATGTCCGATTCCTTGGGGACGCGTCGGAAGATCAATTCCGCCCGCGCGTGCCGCGCGAGCAGCTCGACCTGCTGATCGGCTGCGACATCATCGCTTCGACCGCGCCGGAGGTCATTCAGCTTCTCTCCAAAGGCCGCACCCGGGCGGTCCTGAACGCCGACATGGTGCCGACGGCGGTGTTCCAGCGCGACCGCGGCTTCGACATGTCGATCGAGCGTTTCGGCCGGGTCGTCGGCCAGGTGATCGGGGATGCGGACGTGCACTATGTCAGTCCGGCGCAGGCCGCCGCCGGGATGGTCGGCTCCGGGCCGCTGCTCAACATCTTCATGCTCGGCTTCGCCTTCCAGAATGGGCTCATCCCGCTGAAGACCGCCTCTCTCGAGCAGGCTTTCTCGAGTGGGCGGGGCGGCAACAGCAATCTGCTCGCCTTTCGCCTCGGCCGGATGGCGGCGCAGGATCCGGCCGGCCTCGACGCGCTCCTGGGTGCGGAAAAGGCAGTCGTGCCGTTGTCCGATCTTCCGCTCGAGGGAATTGTCGCCCGCTGCCGCGAAATCCTCACAGCCTATCAAAATGCCGCTTATGCGGAACGATATGAGCGGTTCGTTCGGGAAGTGGCGCTGCAGGACGAGCATGGGGATTTCTCCCGCGCTGTCGCGCTGAACCTGTTCAAGCTGATGCGCTACAAGGATGAATATGAGGTCGCGCGTCTCCACGCCTCGCCGGCGCTCAGGCAAAGGATCGCGCGGCAGTTCGAAGGCGCGCACAAACTGTCATTCCACCTTGCGCCACCAATACTCTCCTTTCGGAAGAATGATCTCGGCGAGCCGCGCAAGATCGAACTTGGCGGCTGGATGATGCCGGTGTTCAAGGCCATGCAGCACTTCAAGTTCCTGCGCGGAACGTTCCTCGACCCGTTCGGCCATTCCCTCGACCGCCGCCTGGAACGCCGCCTTATCGAGGATTATCGCGGCTGGATCAGCGAGCTGACGCCGCGGCTCGGGCAGGTAAATTATCGCACAGCCGTAGAGATCGCTTCGCTTCCGGACGACATCAGAGGTTATGGGCCGGTCAAGGAGCGCAGTCTCGCCGCAGCCCTCGCGCGACGCGAGCAACTCCTTGCCGAGATTGACCGGGTCCCGGAGGCGCAGGCGGCGTGACCGAGGGGTTCGAAGCCATAAGGTTCGAGGTGGAAGAGGGGATTGCAACCATCACCCTCGATCGGCCTGAACGGCTGAACGCCCTCAACCCAGCCATGACGCTCGAGCTGCTTGCCGCTTTCGACAGGGTCGACGCGGATGATGCGATACGCGCAGCAATCGTGACCGGCGCCGGCGAGCGCGCATTTTGCGCCGGCGCCGACATGACTGCCGGAGCCGACACGTTCAACTATTCCAAGCGCGACCAGGAGATCCGCCGCGAAGCGGAGCGCGGCGGCACCTATCGCGACAGCGGCGGCCGGATCACGTTGCGCATCTTCGCCTGCCTCAAGCCGGTGATCGGCGCGATCAACGGTGATGCGGTCGGCGCCGGCGCGACGATCCCGCTGGCGATGGATTTCAGGCTGGCATCGGAAAGTGCGCGGTTCGGCTATGTCTTCGCGCGGCGCGGGATCGTGCCGGAGGCCGCGTCGACCTGGTTCCTGCCGCGCGTGGTCGGCATATCGACGGCGCTGGAATGGGTCTTTACCGGCCGGTTGGTCGGCGCGTCGGAGGCGAAGGAGCGCGGGCTGGTCCGCTCGCTGCACGCGCCGCAGGACTTGCTGCCGGCCGCCCGCGCGATCGCCGCGGAGATCGTGGCGAACAGCGCCCCGATCTCGGTCGCGCTCAGCCGCCAGATGATGTGGCGCCTGCTCGGCAGTCCGCACCCGATGGACGCCCACCGTCTCGACAGCAGGCTCGTCCAGGCGCGCGGCAGATCCACGGACGCGCGCGAGGGTATTGCCTCCTTCTTCGCGAAGCGTGCGCCACGGTTCGAGAACAGGGTTTCCGCCGACATGCCGCCCGAATTTCCCTGGTGGGACGAACCGGAATTCTGAACGGCGCCAAGACCTCAAATCCCCAACATCGGAGACGCTGCGTGACTCAAGATCTTCTAGGCTATCGAGGCAAGGTCGTTGCCATAACCGGCGCGGCGACTGGCATGGGCCAGGAGGCGACCGAGCTTCTCGTCGAACTTGGTGCCGAAGTTCACGCCCTCGATATCGCTCCCGTGGATCTTCCCGTAGCTCAGGCAATCCGGCTCGATCTCTCCGATCGGCAGTCGATCGACGAGGCTGTGGCCAGGCTTCCCGCGCGCATCGACAGGCTGTTCAGCTGCGCAGGGATTTCGGCGGCCTATCTCGGCCGGACCTTCAGCCCGGTCCACGTCAATCTGGTGAATTTCGTCGGCCCCCGGCATTTGATCGAGTCTCTCGTGCCGCGCATCCCGGCGGACGGCGCGATCGCGATGATTGCATCGATGACCGGCAGCGCCTGGCGGGACAAGCTCGACAAGATCGACGAGCTGCTTGCCACGCCGGATTTCGAGTCCGGCAAGGCCTGGCTCGAAGCCCATGTGGACGATCCCGAAGTCCTCGGCGGGGACCCGAGGCACAATATGAACTACCGTTTCTCGAAGGAGGCCTCGGTTGCCTACATGAAGCGGCAGACCTGGCCGCTCGGCGAAAAGCATATCCGGATCAACACATTGAGCCCTGGCCTTACCGTCACGCCGATGATGGCCTCGTTCGACGCCATCTCACAGACTGGCGATCCCGATCTCAAGATGATCTGGCCGGCGGTCGGGCGTCCTTCGACCCCCCGGGAGCAAGCCGAGGCGCTCCTCTTCCTCAACAGCGACATGGCCCGCTATGTCAGCGGCGTCGATCTGTTGTCGGACTATGGCTACCGCGTTCGGGAGCAATTGGGCATGCCGACCGCGATCGACGCGATCAAGCAACGGCACCAGGCTTGAGAAACGGCCGGGGGCGTGCAGCGCACCGCCCCGGCCGCCATTTACATCCCCTGTTCCATGGCCTTGATCGAATCCAGATCGACCATGGCCTGACCCATGCGCTCGAGATTGGCGAGCGAGATATGGTCGGGCTGCATGTCGGGCTGAAGCATGCCGTGGCCGATGGTGGTCAGCCAGAAATAGAGGGGGTGGAAGGTCTGGCGGCGATATTCGTCCCAGACCTCCTCGTCGGTGGGCAAGTCGGTCACCCCGCCGGCGGCGAGCTGCTCGCGATAGCGCTTCAGCAGGTCCCTCTCCCAGGCGCGGCGGTCGGGGATGCGAAGCGCTGAAAGGAGCATGTAGCTGAGGTCGGCGCTCCAATGGCCGAAGCGCATGCTCCAGTCGGTCAGGCCCATCCTGCCGTCGGCGGTAATGTACCAATTGCCGACGTGCATATCGTAATGGGTCAGGACATGGGCCCTTCGCTCGAGCCGCTCGATCGAGGCCATGTGCAGGCGCCACAGCCGTTTGCGGTCGATCTCCACCAGTTCGCGGGGCATGACGGACGTCGCCCGGTCGAGCCCGACGGCGCCGCGTTGCTCGAAGGGAAGCGCCCGCACGTTGATCATCTGCTGATATTGCAGGGTCGTCGGCAGTGCCGCGCTGGGCACGAACTCGGGACTGTTCCAGGTCGCCGACTGATAGGCGGCGAGCAGGTCGATCATGCCCTCGGCCTGCTCGCGCGTCACGTGGTGGGAAGGATCGAGGAACTTCGTCCCCTGCGATGCCATGTTCGGGAAGATGATCAGCATGCGGCCGGACCCACTTTCGAAGCCGGCATAGATCGATGTGGGTGCTTCGATCGGAAGCCGCGACCGGAAGGTCTTGTAGAAGCCGACCTCGCTCTCCGCGCGGGTGGTCGCCGTGTTCATCAGCCGGGTGCGCATCGCGGTCGCGGATTTCACGAACAGCTCGTCGGGCAATCCCGCCGCCTTGCCGGCATCGTTATAGGTCACGTTGAGCGCCCGGCGCGTATTCGTGCCGTCGCTGCCGCCGACTATTTCGACCTCGAGGATTTCCGCCCCCGGCACGTCGCGGCACATCACCTGGCTGAGCCACTCGCGCGAGATCCTGGCGGCGGAGGACGGAACCTTCGCGGGATCGGTCGGCATGTAGCCGGTCATCTTCTCCCAAAGGACATGCGACCCGAAGCGGGCGACGCCGCTTCCTCTCCACAACATTCCCGCCAGCGCCATCCGAGCCTCCATTCCTTGCGAAACGCTTGTCGACAAGTGGCGGGCGGCTGTCACGCCTCGCGCGACCGCCATTCCCTCGCGGACAACCTGTTGTTCACAAGCGGAGCGTGATCCTGGACCACAGGGTTGCGCAAGGTGCGAGGAGCGCCGCCATGCGGCGCCGGCAGAAAGAGGAAGAGCCGACGCATGAAGGATCCGCAGCGTGAGGGACAGGCCACCAGGCGTCATATCCGGCTCCCGGGAGCGTCCAATCTCCGCGATCTCGGCGGCTATCCCGGCCATGGCAACCGGACCGTTCGTTGGGGGAGCCTGTTTCGATCGGGCGCCATGCCGAAGCTTGCCGAGGCCGACTGGCAGTGGATGCTGGCGCAGGGCGTCGCAACCGTCTGCGACCTGCGGTCGCCGCAGGAGCGCGAGCTGGCCCCGACGGTCTGGCAAGGCCCGCCGCGCACCCGCCACATCCATGCCGACTATGATGCCGCCCTGATCTTCGAGCGTCCGCTCGCCGCGCTGAGACCGGACGCGCCGCTCAATGACATGCATCACAGCCTCTATCCCCTGTTCGTCGATATCCTCGTGCCGGCCTTGAGGGAGATGTTCGAGGCCTTGCTCGCCGGGCAGGTGCCGCTCATCGTCCATTGCTCGGCTGGACAGGACCGCACCGGCCTGGCGGCCGGCCTCCTGCTCGCCGCTCTCGGCGTCGATCGCGACACCATCCTGGAAGACTATCTGCTGTCGACCGAATGCCGTCAGTTCGAGAACGAGCTGGACCGGATGGGCCTCGCCGCGTTCGCGGAGGCCAATCTCGTCGCACGCTTCTACACCAAGGCGATCAGCGAACGCGGCATCGACGCGGTCAAGCCGCGGCGGCTCGTCGATCCCCAGGGCAATGCGCTGCTGGCGGCGGCGCTGGAAGCGATCGAGGCGCGATGGGGGAGCATCGAGGCCTATCTGCGCGATCGGCTTGGCGTCGGCCCGCTCGAGATCGACCGCTTGCGCTCCCTCTATCTGGAGCCCGCCGGCTGATCAGCGGGTTGCCGGTATCAGTGCGGAAGGTGCGGCGACAATTGCGGGCGTTGCGCGCCTCTCGAACGCCTTCGCTTGACGCCAGGCGTAGAGGCCGGCGAACGTGCCGAGGAAGCAGGCCGATCCGAGCGTAATCGCCATGGCCTTGCCGAGCGCCATCGGGTCTTCGAAGACCCTGTCCGTGAAGAGGCCGATGATGACCGGGCTGGTGCTTGAGGGGATGACGTAAAGAAGGGCCGTCACGGCCGCGAGCCGTCCGCGCATGCGGTTCGGCGAGATGAGCTGCATCGGCGTCAGGATCGCGCCGTGCGCGGCTGCATACATCAGCAGGACGGCGCCGAGCGCGACGATCGCCAGCGCCTTCGGCGCCAGCGACATCGTCACGACCAAGGGGCCCAGAACGACCATGAATCCGATCATGACCCGCATCAGATGCTGAAGGGCATGCTGGGGGGTGCAGCGGCTGCCCAGCCAGGCGGCCAGGGCGGTTCCGGGGATCGAGGTGATGATGAACATCGGTCCCATGATCATGCCCACGTCGACGGGCGCCATCTGATGGACACGGATGAGCAGGGTCGCGGGCCAGGCGTAGAGGGAAAAGCCAAGCATCGAGATGCAGGCGGCGAAGACGCAATAGCTCAGGATGAAGCCGCGATGCTGCCAGAAGAAGGCCCAGAAGGACTCCGGGGTCGCGGCGTCCTGGACGACCGCGATCTCGCGCCGCGGCGGTTCCTTCAGATAAAGAAAGAGGCCAAGTGCGACGAGCAGGCTGAGGCCGGCCATACCGATGAAGAGTCCGCGCCACACCTCGAACGTCCCCATCACAGGGAAAGGACTGCCCTGGAGCGGCGTAAGCCAGGCAATCATCCACCCGCTCAGCAGCAGTGCGACGCCATTGCCGAAATAGCTGCCGTTCATGAAGACCGCCGCGGCGCGCCCGACGCGGTGCCGCGGGAAAAGGTCGCCGATCACCGACATTGCCGCCATCGGAACTACAGCCTCGGCGACGGCGAGGCCGACCCGACCCAAAGCGAGCTCGAAGAAGTTGCCGGCGAACCCGCACATGAGGGTGGCGAAGGACCATATCACCATGCAGCCGATCAGCACGCGCGAACGATTGTAATGGTCGATCAGGTGCGACATCGGCACCGCCGCAACCATCAGGACCGTGCTGAACAGGAAGCCCTGAAGCAGCCCGATCTCGGTGTCGCCAAGTCCGAGGCTCGTCTTCACCGGGTCGACGACGATCGTCAGGACCTGGCGGTCGATATAAGAGACGATGTAGACGAGCAGGAATGCGAGCACCGCGCCCCAGCGGGATGTCGCCGAGCCCATCGGCTCGCCATCGTCCGCCACGCCATCGGCCTGGGGAACATAAGCCAAGCTAAGTCTCCCTCTTACGGTCTTGGCTGTGGCGGAACAGACCGGTGCGGGAGTCTCGCGCTCCGCCACCGATCCTCGATGCCGGCAATCTTTCCCGACCCTGCATCAGCGCGGCGACCCGACCGGTCCGCGAACCAGCCGCCCCGGTAGCGCGCCGGTCGCTTCGCCGTGGCGATAGGTGATCGTCCCCGACACCAGGGTGGCGACATAGCCGTCCGCTTTCTGGTTGAGCCTGCCGCCGCCGGCGGGCAGGTCCCAGCTCATTTCCGGCGCCTTCAGCTTGAGGCTATCCATGTCGATCACATTGATGTCGGCCTTGCCACCGACGACCAGCCGGCCGCGATCGCCAAGGCCGACGGCGTCGCTGGTGTCCATGGTCAGGGCGCGGACGATGCGCCCGATCGGCAGCCGCTCGCCGCGCCGATCGCGGCCCCAATGGCTGAGCATGTAGGTCGGAAAGCTTGCATCGCAGATCAGCCCGCAATGGGCGCCGCCATCGCCCAGACCCAAGATGGTGTCGTCGCTCTTCATCATCTCCAGTGCCGCGTCGAGATTGCCGTCGGCGTAATTGGACATTGGCGCATAGAGGATGCCACGGCCGTCCATCGCCATGAGCAGATCATAGGCCTGTTCCGCGGCACTGATGCCGCGATCCGCGGCAAGGGAAGCGATGCTGGATTCCGACCCCGGCTCATAATCAAGCGGCTCGACCATCGGGAACAGCTTGGCGAAGGGTCGGATCGTATCCACGCCCGCGCCGGCCTCCTCGATCAGCCTGTCGCGGATGCCGGTGTCGCGCAGCAGCGCCAGGCGGCGTTGATCCGAAAGATCCGCCAGATGGTCGCGCCAGGTCGGGCAATTCTCGAACGGGTTTCGGCTGAGATGAAAGCCGAGCAGCAGGCCGATCGGGCGGCCGCAGACCTGACCCCTCATTTCGACGCCTTCATTGCTGGCCTGCTCGATCCGATCGAGCAGTCGTCGCCACCGGCGCGGGTCGCTTTCACGCTGCATGAGCGACAGCGAGATCGGCCGGCCGGATTGTTCGCCCATGGCGCGCATCATGTCGAACTCGGCATCGAGATCGTCGAAGTCGGAAATCGCTTCGATGACGCCGCGTCCAGCCTTGCCAATCTCCCGGGCGATCGCAGTCAGCTCGGCCGCCGAAGCGGTCAAGGTGGGGATGTTCTCGCCGTCGCTGCTCTTGTGCGCGATCGTCCGTGACGTCGAAAAGCCGATGGCGCCGGCCTCCACGGCCTCGCGCGCCAGACGCGCCATGCGCACGATATCGTCGGCGCCGGCGGCCTCGCGCCGCGCGCCACGCTCTCCCATGACGAAGACGCGCAGCGGCGCGTGCGGCACCTGCGTCGCGACGTCCATGTCGAACCGGCGTCCGTCGAGGAAGTCGAGATATTGTGGAAACGTGGCCCAGTTCCACTTCAGGCCTTCGTGAAGCACGGGACCGGGCAGATCCTCGACGCCTTCCATCAGGCGGATGAGGCAGTCGCGATCTTCGGCACGGCACGGCGCGAAGCCGACGCCGCAATTTCCCATGAGGACGGTCGTGACGCCATGGGCGGACGACGGTTCCAGACGCTCGGCCCAGGTGACATGTCCGTCATAATGGGTGTGGATATCGACGAATCCGGGCGTGACCAGAAGCCCGCGCGCGTCGATTTCCTCGGCCGCCGAGCAGGCGCCGAGACGGCCAAGGGAAACGATCTTACCCCCCTTGACCGCGACATCGGCTTCGATGGGCTCGCCGCCGCTGCCGTCGGCGACCAGCCCGCCCCTGATCAAAAGGTCAGCGTCCATCCATCCTCCTGCGCGGGCAGCCTGATGGCCTGCGTAGTTCGGGATTTAGGTGGCGCGCTCGAAGCGGTGAATGCCTGTGCCCGCAATCACGCTGCATCGCGTCGGAACCTGGCCGAGACGGCCAGGCAGGGCGCTGCGGGAGGGATCAAGCGCGGCTTCTGGCGGGGGCATGGCCCCGCTGCGGCGCGAACCTATGATTTCGACCACAAGGGAGACCGACGGATGCTCAAGATCGTCATCCTGATGAAGAAGAGGGCCGATCTGACCCGCGATCAGTTCATCAGCCATTACGAGAATTCGCACGCAGCCCTGGGCCGCAAATATCTGGGCCACCTGTTTCGCCGCTACGTTCGGAATTATCCGCGCGCGCCCGTGGCAATGGAGGGGTCGCAATCGGCGGGCGAGACTTACGATTGCATCACCGAAATCTGGCTCGATGACGAAGCGGCTCTTGCCGAAATGTCGCGCATCATTGCCCAGCCCGAAGTCCACGATGCGCTCGTGGCAGACGAGATCCTGTTCCAGGACAAGGCGCAAAGCCGCTTCCTGATCGTCGATGAAATCGATGGCTGAGCTGGATTTCCCGCCGGTCGCGAGTGCCGGAAAGATCAACTGCGCCTTCGGCGGGAAGCATTCCGCGCGGACGGGACATTGATTAGCCCCATCGCAGGGTCGCCGAGGCGACTTCGACCCAGGAAGGGTGATTGGTGAATCACGAGAACCGAAAGGCAGCGTTTGACGGGGAGGAGGAATCCGGCCTCGATCGGGCCGTCCCCTCGGTGGAATTCCTGAAGCGCGCCGTTGCCCAGGCTCATCCCAACGCACTGCGTCTCGCCCTCTACCAGGGCACGGGTGACCAAGAGCTGGCGAGGATGAAGCTCGAGCCCAAGCCGGTATGGGGCGGGACCTATTTCCAGCTCACTCTTGCCGACGAAGACGTCGCGCGGGTCAGGGACAAGGCGGTCGACTATCTGCTCGGGCAACCGCGGCCGGATTTGCGGGCGCCTGAGGAAGCGCGGGTTCGATCGCTGATGGAAGTCTTCAATGGCGGCCCGGTCAGCGACTTCACCTTCGAGATGGGCAAGGAGGAGTTGAGCTTCGAAGAATTTCCGCGCGGTGTGGAATGGGAGAAGGAGCCGTCGGAGGCGGCGAAAACGGCCTTTCCGGTCATCGTCATCGGCGCGGGCGTGGCGGGGCTGTGCGCGGGCGTACAGCTTCAGCGGCTGGGAATCCCCTATGTGATCATCGACCGCAACAACGGGGTCGGGGGCACTTGGCACACCAACGATTATCCCGACTGCCGCGTCGACATCGCGAGCCACAATTATCAGCTGTCCTTCATGCGCAACCATCCCTGGCAGCACTGGTTCGCCACCCAGCCGGAATTGAAGCAATATCTGGAGCAGGTCGCCGAGCGTTTCGACGTCGCGCCTCATATTCGGCTGAATACGGAGATGATCGAAGCGCGCTGGGAGGAAGGTTCATCCACCTGGCAGGTGCGGATCCGCGACGCCGAGGGCAGGGAATCCACGCTGTCGGCACGTGCCTTGATCAGCGGCGCCGGCCTGTTCAATCAGGCCAATCTCCCGGACATCGAGGGCATTCACAGCTTTCAGGGCCGCATGTTCCATTCGACCCAATGGGAGCATGATTATGACTGGTCGGGGAAGAAGGTCGCCCTGATCGGCGTCGGTTCCACCGGCGCCCAGCTCGCGCCGCGTCTGGCGCAGGACGCTGAGTCGCTGACGATCTTCCAGCGTTCGGCCCAGTTCGTCGGCAAGCGCGATGGCTATCGCGATCCGGTCAGCGCCGAGATCCAGTGGCTGTTCGACAACATGCCTTATTATTGGAGCTGGTATTGCTTCACCCTTTTCCACACGACGTTCGACGTCGACGGGCTTCAGAATTACGACCCGGAATGGCAGCGCAAGGGCGGCGCCGTCAGCGAGCGCAACGACAATCTGCGCGATCATCTCAAGGCCTATATTCGGGAAAAGGTCGGACACCGTCCCGACCTGATGGCCAAGCTCGACGCGGACTATCCGCCGCTCGCGCGGCGCCTGATTGCGGACAATGGCTGGTACGACGCGCTGTTGCGCCCGAACGTCGAGCTCGTCACCGAGCCGATCGCGAGCATCACCCCGGGCGGAGTCCGGACGCAGGATGGGAACGAGCGCGCGTTCGATCTCATCGTCCTGTGCTCCGGATTCAAGACCGAACGCTATTTGTGGCCGGTGCGCTTCGAGGGGCGGGGCGGGGTCACGCTGGAGCAGGCGTGGGAGAAGGACGGCGCCCGCGCCTATCTGGGCATCACCGTGCCTGGATTTCCCAATCTGTTCATCGCTTATGGCCCCAATGGCCAGGCTCGGGCAGGCGGCTTGATGGGCTGGCTCGAAATCTGGGTCCGCTATTCGGTCAAGGCGATCGTCAAGATGATCGAGGAAGGCATCGACTCGATCGATTGTCGCCGCGACGTCCATGACGATTATAATGACCGCATGGACAAGGCGCTGGAGAATTGCACCTGGTCAGCGCCCGAAGCGAAATCCTATTACATCAACGAGCATGGGCGTCAGAACACCAACATGCCGTGGCTGCCCGGCGACTATTATCACTGGGTAAAGAATCCGGACCTCGCCGATTACGAGCTTCGCCGAAAGGGCGAATGAGATGACGGTCGCGCCGGCGCAATCGATCGCGGTGGACGTCGGCGGCAGCTCGGGCAGTTGGCGCGACTGGTTGCCCATCGTCCTCCTGTTCCTGTTCATCTACGTCATCTCCTACATCGATAGGCAGATTTTGAGCCTGGTCGTGCAGCCGGTGAAGACCAGCCTCGGCCTCAGCGACTTCCAGATCGGCATGCTGCAGGGCCTCGCTTTCTCGCTCGTCCTGGCCGTCGCCGCCGTTCTTGCCTCGCCGCTCATCGACCGGGGCAATCGAGTCAGGCTGCTGGCGACCTGCATGCTGATCTGGTGCGTGATGACCCTGCTTTGCGGGCTGGCGCAGAATTTCGGCATGCTGCTGCTCGCCCGAACCGGACTCGCTCTGTCCGAAGCGATCGTGCCGATGGCGGTCATGTCGATCATTTGCGACGTCGCACCGCGTGTGTCGGTGCCTCGCGCCTCGGCCTTGTTCATGGCCGCGCCCTATATCGGCTCGGGCTTCGCCTTGCTGCTCGGCGGCCCCTTGCTGGCGATGATGGCTCCCTATGCGGGCCAGAGCTTCGTCCTGATCGGCACCTTCGAGCCGTGGCGAGGGCTCTTCTTCCTGCTCGGCTTCCCGGGAATCTTCATCGCATTGCTCCTGTTCGCATTCCTGCGCGAACCGGCGCGCCGTGGCGGTGCCGAGGTCGGCGACCCCTCGGTCTCGGTCATTCCCTTCCTCAAGGCGAATGTCGGCTTCCTGGCGCCGATGCTGCTCGCCAATTCGATGCTGAACCTGATCAGCTACACCATCTATGCCTGGTCGCCGACCTTCATGATCCGGACGCACGGCATGTCGACCTCGGACGCCGGCGTGACTGTGGGGTCGACCTTCGTTCTGGCCGGCATTGGCGGCTGCCTGTTCGGCAGCTGGGTGATGAGCCGCAGCAGGAACGGGCGCGCGCTCAGCCATGTCGTTCGCATGATCGCTTTCGTCTTCCTCTGCCTGCCCATCCCCCTGATCGCTTTCCCGCTGGTTCCGGGTCCGACGGCCGCGCTGGTGCTGCTGGCGATCTCCTTCTTCCTGATGGCGACCGGCCTGTCGTCGATCATGACCCCGGTCGCCCTGTTTGCGCCGCCCAATCTCAGGGGCCGCGTCCTGGCAACCGCTGGGCTCCTGCACGCGGGCCTGGGCGGCCTGGGCCCGCTCGCGGTGGGTGCGGTGAACGACTTCGTGTTTGGAGACCCGGCAAGGATCGGCCATTCTCTGGTCATCACCCTGGCCGCCTCCTGTCTGTTCGGGCTGGCCTTGATGCCACGGGTGGTCCGGCTCGCGAACAGGATCGACGCCCCCGATCGGCCATGCCCGGCGATCCCGGCAAGCGCGGCGACCTGAACCGGCGTGGCAGCTTATTCTCCGAGGGCGCGGTCGAGATTTTCGAAGAGAATGTGAAGATCGGTGAGGCCGCGCTTTTCGGCATGTTTCCGAACACCGGAGACAAGTTGATGGAGGTGGCGGCGCGTTACCTCGTCCAGATGCCCGACTTCGTTGAGCCGTTGGATAAGAATGCCCGAGATGGTCAGCGCGAGCAGAGCGACGTGGTCCGTCTGGTTTTCGGGTTGCACAGCGTCCTCCTTCTGCCCGCACAACGTCACGCTGCGCTCGACTTTCGCTAACGGCAGAAGGCGGGCTTTCCTAGCTATGGTGCTGCCTCCTTCAGCAGGTGTTCGTGCCTGCCGGCGCAACGCGCGATACAGCCTCGTTTCGAACCAAGGCCGGACTTGTAAAGAAACCCGGCACGTCTAGACTGTCGGAACCGGGCTGATAAAAGGAGATACTTCGATGTTCAGTCACGTTGCCGTACGTGCCAACGATATTGAGCAGTCGAAAGAAGCCGACTTCATAACATCAGTTAGGAAATGACTTCCCTGCCGGCGAAAAGCCCGGCTGAAGCAAGTGGCGGTGCAGTCCCGGCAAACTCTTCAGGGTGGACCATGGCAAGGTCAGGCGTGACTATGGCGGACAGCATGACAAAGAGAGGACGGGTCCAGGGGAGGTCGCTTCCCCTTCCCGAGGATCCGGGATCAGCGTGGGCAAAGGCAATATCGTGCTGACGTCGAACCGAGCCGCCGCGGCCCAAAGCCTTCGGTCTGAGGACCGCTCTCCACTCGACCCCGAGGCGGCGGCCTTTCTCGAATTCGCCGCCGCTCTGGGAAAGCCTCCAAGCTATGCCCTGCCTTATGACGAGGCCCGAAGCGCGGTCCGCGCGGCCGGGCCGCAGCTCTGCCTGCCGGGCCCGGAAATGGCCTCCATCGACGATCTGAGCGTCCCGTCGCCGGAAGGTCCGATCGGGATGCGGCTCTATACGCCGCTGGACTGCGAAGATCCGTCGCCGCTGCTCATCTTCTTCCACGGAGGAGGCTTCGTCTATTGCGATCTCGACACGCATGACGGACTTTGCCGGTCGCTCGCCGCTCATGGGCGATGCATGGTGGCCTCGGTCGATTATCGCCTCGCGCCCGAATATCCTTTCCCGGCCGCGCCGAACGATGCCGTGGCGGCCACCTTGTGGCTCCAGGCCAATGCGGAGCGCCTTTCGGTCGACCCGGCCCGTATCGCGGTCGCCGGAGACAGCGCCGGCGGCAATCTCGCGGCGGGCGTCTGCCACGTCGTTCCGGGCCTTTCCGGGCAGCTTCTGCTTTATCCGTGGCTCGACTTTCGGATGCAGCATCGCTCGCATTTCCAGAATGCCGATGGATATATGCTGACCAGGGCGGCATTGCTCTGGTTCCGCAGCCACTATCTGACGGATGCCGGGCAGCGTCGCGCCCCGCGCGCATCTCCGCTCCTGTCGCTTTCATTTGTCGGCCTGCCGCCAGCCTTCATCCTCACCGCAGGCTACGACCCTTTGTGCTGCGAGGGGGTCGATTATGCGCAAAGGCTCGAAGCCGCCGGAGTGCCGGTGGAGCATGTCGACTATGCGGGCCAGATTCATGGCTTTGCGATGATGACGCGCATCATGTCCGCCGCGGATCGTGCCGTTCGTCAGGCCGCCGACTGGCTCACCGCCATCTGGTCGCAACCCCTCGAAAGGCAGGCATATGAGTTGCCGACTCATGCGACCGAGGCCGCGTCGCGCGTCTAACCGTGCCGAGGAACGCGGTCGAACATCGCGACGATCTCTGGCGACAGCCGAATATATTCGCTATAATGGCCGATCGCTGATCGCGTGTCTGCATAGATGACGTCGAAGCGCGACGGATCGGAGCCACGCCAGCTGATCTCCAGACCCTGCCGGTCCAGCTCGCCGACGAGACCCGCCCAGGCATCGCGGTCGGAAATGCCGAAGCCGATATGGTTGAAGACGCAGCGTTTCGAGCCCGGCGCCGGTAGATCGTCGACATAGACCGGCGCAGGCTCCCCGATCGGCTGGATAAGCTCGACCATCTGGCTTCCGGCATAGGCCATGGCGATGCGTGCTCCATAAGGCGCGTCGCGGCCCGCCGCGGACCCCACCTCCACCACCAGGAAATCGTCGATCCCGAACCGGCGGAAGCTGTGCATCGCATTGTCGACGTCGTCTGTGACGTAGCCGAGCTGGAATGGCGTGGCATAAAGCTGAGAGCCCATCATTGCCGCGCCCCGCTCAATGGAGATGTTCGCGATGGGCGATGGAATAGTCTTTCAGCTGGTCGGCCCTTCCGTCGCGCAGCTTGCCCGGCCATTCGGGATCTGCGAGCAGCGCGCGCCCGACCGCGACGAGATCGAAGTCGCCGCGTTCCAGCCGCCGTACGAGATCGTCCATCCGGGCAACGTCGGCCTTGATCACGCTGCGGTCGCTGTGCGTGCTGAGAAACTCGGTCGCCAGGCCCACAGATCCGACCGTGATAGTCGGGCATCCGGTCACCTTCTTGACCCAGCCGGCCAGGTTGAGGTCCGACCCTTCGAATTCGGGAACCCAGAAACGGCGCTGCGAGCAATCGAAAATATCGACGCCGGCCTCCGCAAGCGGGCTCAGCCAGCGCTCGAGTTCCGCCGGGCCTTCGGCAAGCTTCACCCCATAGTCCTGCTGCTTCCATTGCGAGATCCGCAGCATGATCGGGAAGTCAGGGCCCACCGCCTTGCGGGTCGCGCGCACCGCTTCGATCGCGAAACGGCTGCGCGCTGCAAGGTCCGGTCCACCCCAGAGATCGTCCCTGACGTTGCAGATCTCCCAGAAGAACTGGTCGAACAGATAGCCGTGCGCCCCGTGGAACTGGATGGCGGAAAAGCCCAGTGCCTTGGCGGCGGCCGAGGCCGTGGCGAAGGCGGCGATGGTGTCGGCGATGTCCTCATCGCTCATCGCGCGGCCGTGATCGACGGTCGCCGAGAAGCGCCCCGAAGGGCTTTCGGACTCGCCCGGAATATCCCCGACGTGGTGGGCCGCGCGCGGGGCCGCGCCGATGTGCCAAAGCTGGGGAACGATACGACCGCCGGCTGCATTGACTTCGTCGACGACCCGCTTCCATCCTGCCAGCGGTTCCTCGCCGTGGAATCGGGGAATGTGATCGCTGTCGACGGCGCCCGATCGCTCCACCGCGGTACCCTCGGTGATGATCATCCCGACCCCGCCTTCGGCGCGCCGCCGGTAATAGGTCGCGACCTCGGCCGTCGGGATTCCCTGGGGTGAGAAGGAGCGCGTCATCGGCGCCATCACGATTCGGTTGCGGACTTCGAGCGTCTTGCAGCGGAACGGCGTGAAGAGGGGATCCACGGCCATGATCAGAAGGCCGCAATGCCGGTCTGGGCGCGGCCCAGGATGAGCGCATGCACGTCGTGCGTGCCCTCATAGGTATTCACCGTCTCGAGATTCTGGGCATGGCGCATTACATGAAACTCCTGGGAAATGCCGTTGCCGCCGTGCATGTCTCGCGCCATGCGCGCGACCTCGAGGGCCTTGCCGCAATTGTTGCGCTTGACCAGCGACACCATTTCCGGAGCGAAGCGGCCCTCGTCCATCAATCGACCGACCCGCAACGAGGCATGGAGGCCAAGCGTGATCTCCGTCTGCATGTCGGCCAGCTTCTTCTGGATCAGCTGGGTCGCCGCGAGCGGGCGCCCGAACTGATGGCGCTCCAGCGTGTAGGTTCTCGCACGATGCCAGCAATCTTCGGCCGCGCCCATCGCACCCCATGAGATACCGTAGCGGGCTCGATTGAGGCAGCCGAACGGCCCCTTCAGGCCTTCGACGTTCGGCAGCAGCGCAGTCTCCGGCACTTCGACGTCATCGAGTACGATCTCGCCGGTGATCGAGGCGCGAAGGGACAATTTTCCGTGGATCTTCGGGGCGGTAAGACCGGGCAGCCCCTTGTCCAGCACGAAGCCCCTGATGGCGCCGCCATGCCGCTCGGACTTTGCCCAGACCACGAACACGTCGGCGATCGGGGAATTGCTGATCCAGGTCTTGCTGCCGGTCAGCCGGTAGCCGCCATCGATGGCGGCGGCGCGTGTCCGCATACCGCCCGGATCGGAGCCGGCGTCCGGCTCGGTCAGCCCAAAGCAGCCGACCCACTCGCCGGTGGCGAGCCTGGGCAGGTAGTGCGACCTTTGCTCTTCCGATCCGTAGGCGTGGATCGGGTACATGACGAGCGAGGATTGGACGCTCATCATCGAGCGATAACCCGAATCGACGCGTTCGACCTCGCGGGCGACAAGGCCGTACGCGACGTATCCGGCGTCGGCGCATCCGAAACGCTCTGGCAGGGTGAGGCCGAGAAGCCCGAGCTCGCCCATCTCGTTGAAGATGGCGCGATCAGTATCTTCGTTCTGATAGGCATCGAGCACGCGGGGGAGCAATTTCTCCTGCGCATAGGCACGGGCGCTGTCCCGGATCAGCCGTTCCTCCTCGGTGAGGAGATCCTCGATCAGCAACGGATCTTCCCAAACGAGCTTGGACAATCGACGCTGTTCCTCTCTGCTCACGACAGCCCTCCCGGCGATACATGGCCTTCGCCCATCTCGATCATGCGGCCTCCGACGCGGATCCGGTCGTCTTCAAGGACCACCGAGATTCGGGATGGGTGGCCGATCTGCTCGCCCTGGCGAAGCGACACCCTGCGGTCGGTGTCGAAATGCCTGTTCATGATCGTCGCGACCGCTCCGGCAACAGCACCGCATGCAGGGTCCTCGCCGACACCATGGGCGGGGCCGAACATCCGCACCTCTATTTCGCCGGCATCGACCCGGCGGACGGCGCCCACCAAGGCCGGGCCGAACCGGGTCGCCGAGCGCAGAAGGAGATCGGGCCGTGGCGCGAAGCCCGACGGATCATCGGTCGTGACGGCGACGACATATTTGTTGGAGGCGACCTGGCATTTGAAGATCGTCTCGACATTGTGCAGGTCCAGCCCGGCAACCAGGTCCTGGTCCTCGATTTCCTCCAGGCCGGGCTCCGGCTGATCCATCCACACCATGTCGCCGACGACTTCGAGCCGGGTCACGGCGCCGGAGGTCGTCTGGGTCCAGACGCCGTCTCCCATCGTCCAGGCAGCGGCCAGCGAGGGCGATCCAGCATAAGCGACCTCGCGGGTGGGCGTGAACAGGCGCATGCGGTAGCCGTCTGGTCCCGTCCTCACCGGAAAGATGGTGCAGGCCTGGGCCATCTGGGTCGCGACCTTCTGCATCAGTGACTCGGCAGGCTCGGCGGACACCACGCAGATCGGATTGCCGGCGAACGGCTCCGCGGCGCAGCTGTTGACGATCCGGTAGTGGATTTTCGCCGTCATCAGTCCGCACCCATGTCGCGCGGCGGCCGGGTGATCTCGAGCGGGCGGCGATAGGAAGGGTCGGACTTGTCATGGGTCGGGGCGACGAACAGATCGGGGGGAAGCCAGCCGGCCTGCTCGGCCGGAATGGTCGCGCCCCATTCGACCATAGTGATCCGCTCGGAAATCCCCCAACGGCCGTCGATCCGTTCGAGGCGATCGATATAGCGCCCGCCGCTGAGATCGATCCGCCCGTCCGGTCGGATGAGGTTCGCGAAGAAATAGCTTTCGGCGTGCGCATTGTCGCCGTCGAGATCGACCAGCTGGTTGGTGACATGGTGCTGATAATTCTTCCAGCGATGTCGCGTCGCGCTCGCCCGGGCGTTGAAGTCGCGCATCGGCCCGATGAAGGTTCCGTGATCGTCGCGCGCATGCGGGTGGAAACCCGACAGCAAGATCTCCTCATCCTCGCGGTCCAGGCCGCGCGCGTAGAGGAGGACGCATTCGCGGATCGCGTCCTTGTCGATCAATCGCCGAATCTGCGCTGCATCCACGTCCATAACCGCTCCTCCAGACCGTGCGGACACCCATCAACAGGCCCTCGACGCCGGTGGTACGGGCTGGCCTACGACAAGGTCTTCCCCCGGCGCGAACGCGCGGTTGCCTAGCAAGGCACGTGCCCCGGCTTCACGCTTGCGCGGGTCGGCGGCGCAGGAAAGAAGCGGTCGCCAGACGGGGAGAAATGAGATGCTCGGCGCCATCGTACGCGACAAAAAGCTCGAGGTGATCGAGATCGACGATCCGGTGCCCGGCCGTTCGCAGGCGCTGATCAGGAACGCGGCATCGTCGATCAACCAGGGCGAGGTGCGCGGAATCCAGTCTGCGCCGCACTGGCAATTGTCGGCCGCGAATGGCCATTGGGTGCCTGGGTGGGACTTTGCCGGCACCATAGAGCAGGCGGCGGCCGACGGCAGCGGACCGCGCGAAGGCACGCGCGTGGTCGGCTGGGTCAGACAGGGGGCCTGGGCCGAGCGGATCGCCGCCGAGGTCGATCAGCTCGTGGAAATCCCGGCGGAAGTCGCCTTCCGCGACGCCGCGACGTTGCCGATCGCCGGCCTGACCGCCTGGCATGCTCTGCGCCTGGCCGAGCTCGATGCCGGCAAGAAGGTATTGGTGCTCGGCGCGAATGGCGGCGTCGGCCGGTTCGCGCTTCAGATCGCGCGCGCCGCGGGCGCCAGCGCGACGGGCGTCGTGACCGCCGAGGCGCGGCGGGCCTCGGTGGCGGGCATCGCCGACCATGTCTCCGTCGGGCTGCCTTCGGAAGGGGCGTTCGACATCATCCTGGACGGCGTGGGCGGATCGGTGCTCGCCGCCTGTTTCGGCCTCGTCGCCGCTTATGGAACGATCGTCAGCTACGGCAATTCGTCGGGCGAGCAGACCTGCTTCGAACCAAGCCCCGCTTTCCGCAAGCCATGCCTGCGTCTCCAGAGCTTCGCCCTCTATGACGAACTGGCGCGCCGGCCGTCCAATGCGGAGGGCCTGGACAGGCTTGTCGGCCTGCTCGCTTCGGGCGGGATCAAGGCCGATGTCGCCCTCGAAGTGGGCCTCACCGAGGTCCAGCGCGCCTGCGATGCGTTGATGGCCCGCGAGGTCGACGGCAAGGCCGTCCTCAAGATCGCATGACGCAGAGCCAGGGAATTCTGCACGGCAAGGCCGCGCTGGTGACCGGCGCGGCCAGCGGGATCGGGCGTGCCACCGCTGCGCTCTTTCATGCGGCCGGCGCGCGGGTCTGGCTTGCCGATGTCGATGGCGCAGGCGTCGCGGCGGCGGCGCGGAGCATTGGGATCGGCGCGTCGGCGGTCGTGCTCGATGTGGCCGATGGTGTCGCGGTCGACGAGACGGTGGGGCGGATCGACCGCGAAGCGGGCGGCATCGACCTGCTGGTGAACAGCGCCGGCGACTATGCGCTCGAGCCCTGGCTGGAAATCACCCGCGAGGCCTGGGACCGGATCTTCGCGGTGAACGTCCGCGGAATCATGAACATGACCCAGGCAGTGGCGCGCACCTTGGTCGCGCGTGAGCGGCCCGGCAACATCATCAACATCGCTTCGGCCGCCGGGCGGCGCGGCGATCCGAACAGCGTTGCCTATTCGGCGAGCAAGTCCGCGGCGATCAGCCTGACCCAGTCGGCGGCCCTGTCGCTGGCGCGCCACCGCATTCGCGTCAACGCGATCGCGCCGGGGCCGGTCGACACGGCGATGTGGGCGCGCGTCGTCCAGTTGCGCCAGGGGCGCGGCGATCAGTCCGCCGAAACCATGGCAGCGCGGGTTCCGCTCGGCCGCATCTCGGATCCGACGGAACAGGCGCGCGCCGCCCTCTTCCTCGCTACCGACAGCAGCAGCTACGTCACCGGACAGACGCTCAACGTCGACGGCGGCCTTTTCCTCAGTTGAGGGCCCAGGTCAGGACGGCCAAGTCTCGCCCGCGCCGCAGGATTGTCGCATTTCCCGCGGCGATGTGCCGAAGTGCCGTCGAAAGGCGCGGCTGAAGTGAGCGCTGCTCTTGAACCCGGTCGCATAGGCGATTTCGGCGATGGTTCTGCGCGACAGGGCGGGCTCCGCGAGCTGGCGCCAGGCGCTGCCGAGCCGCGCTTCCCACAGATGATCGTGAAACCGAGTCCCTTTTCCCTTCAGGAGATAGTGAAGGTAGCGGGTCGAGATTTCGCACGCCCGGGCCGCTTTCTCGGTCGTCAGCTCCGGATCGCTATGATTGAGTTCGAGATAATCGAGCAGCTTCTGGAGCTTGATCTCCCTTATACCGGGAGAATGGGCGTCATCGCCACGTTCCCGGCAGATCGCGCGGAGCAGTGTGTCGATGCCCGACAGCACCAGCGCTTCGGAAGAAGCGCGGTCCATCCGTTGTGCCTCCTCGTAGAGCGCCAGGAACAGTTTCGCGGCGACGCGGGAGCCGCCGGTCTCGGAGGAGAAGGGAAGGGCGCAGAATTGCTTTGGCTCGGACAGGGCGTTCTTGATGATGTGGGCCGGCGCCGTCACCTGGTAGGAAAGATGTTCTTCATCATTGTCGGTGCCAGTCGCCACGCACAGGGAATCGCTCGATGAGGACAAGGCGATGCTGCCCTGCTCGACCGTGGCCGTGCGCCCATTCTGGGTGATGGTGACCGAGCCGCGAACCGGGATCCAGATCAGGAAGATTTCCGCCGTGCTGTTGCGAATCTGTCGGCTCGAGCGGCGCACCATCGTTCGCGCCCCGACCGAGCGGTGCGCCGAAATCGGCACGAAGCCGGACCAGCTGCGCGCATTGGCAATGTAGAAATCCTCGCGTTGCTGACGGACCACGCAATCGGCGAGATAATAATCCCGGCCAACCGAGGCGTTGAATTGCGCCACCTGATCCGCGTCGAATCGGCGGCCTTCGAACTCGTAGAGAATCTGGCTCATCTTCCTCTCCTGGAGGGACTGCCGCCTGCTTACCACGTCGCCGCGCCTTGTGCGCGTGCGACTTCTAACGCGGCTGCATTCGTATCGCTCCATCCAGCCGGATCGTCTCCCCGTTGAGCATTGGGTTCGCGACGATATGTTCCGCCAGGGCGGCGAATTCGGCAGCCGTGCCGAGCCGGGCGGGATGGGGCACCGAGCGGGCGAGCTCGGCCCGGACATTCTCCGGCACGCGCGCGAGCAGCGGCGTATCGAACAGACCTGGCGCTATCGTGCAAACGCGAATCAGGCGTGACGAAAGATCGCGCGCCGCGACCAGGGTCATGCCCACCACCCCGGCCTTGGACGCGGCATAGGGAATCTGCCCGACCTGGCCTTCAAATGCGGCAACCGAGGCGGTCAGCACCACCACACCGCGTTCGCCATCGATCGGATCGGTCGCCGCCATCTTTTCGGCGGCCAGGCGCAGCACATTGAAGCTGCCGATGAGGTTGGTCTGGATGATCTCTTCGAACGTCTCCAGCGACCCGGCCCGACCCTCCCGGTCGATCACACGAAGCGGGCCGCCCCGCCCGGCGCAATGGACGGTCACGCGCACCGGACCCAGCTCGGCCGCCCTGTCGAAAAGGGCCCGCATCTCCGGCTCGGACCGGACGTTGCCGGGCACGAACGCGCAGCCATGACCGATCTCGCCGGCGACCTGCTCGCCGGCCGAGTTGGCAAGATCGGCGATCACGACCCTGGCGCCGCCCGCCGCCAGGATCTCCGCCGTTGCCCGCCCGAGGCCTGACGCGCCGCCGGTGACGACGGCTACCTGTCCATCAATCTTCATCGATCTTCTCTCTCCTTCAATTGCGCTTCAGAGGCGCTCGATGACCGTTGCATTGGCCATTCCACCCGCCTCGCACATGGTCTGAAGCCCGAACCGTCCGTTGGTCTGCTCGAGCGCGTTCAGCATCGTGGCCATCAGCCGGACGCCCGACGCGCCCAGCGGGTGGCCGAGCGCCACCGCGCCGCCACGGGGATTGAGCCGCGCCGGATCGGCCTTCAGCTCCTTGAGCCAGGCCAGCGGGACGCAGGAGAAGGCCTCGTTCACCTCGAAATGGTCGATCTCCGCGACACTCATCTGCGCCTTGGCAAGCACCCTGCGCGTCGCGGGTATCGGAGCCGTGAGCATCAGCAACGTATCGTCGGCCCTTACGTCATAGGCGACGAAGCGGGCCCGTGGTGTCAGGCCGAGCCTGGCCGCCGTCCGCTCGCCCATCACCAGGGCCGCCGCCGCGCCGTCGCTGATCTGCGAGGAATTGCCCGCCGTGATGCTCCAGTTGATCTCCGGAAACCGCGCTGAATATTCCTCCCGCTCGAATGCGGGCTTGAGCTGCGCGAGTCCTTCGGTGGTCGAGCTGGGCCGGATCGTCTCGTCGGCGTCGGCACTCCCCAGTTCGCTGATGACGGGGACGATCTCATTATCGAATCCGCCGCTCGCGCGGACGGCTGCGGCGCGCTGGTGCGAGCGGGCCGAATAATCGTCCATCTCGTCACGGCTGATTTGCCAGCGGGCGGCGATCAGCTCCGCCGAAACGCCCTGCGAGACGAGCCCTTGGGGAAAACGGGCCGCCATGCCCGCGCCGAAGGGATCCATGCCGATGCGGTTGGAGCCCATCGGAATTCGGCTCATCGATTCGACCCCGGCGGCAATCACGATGTCATAGGCGCCGGCGGCAATGCCCTGAGCGGCGAAATGCAGCGCCTGCTGGCTCGACCCGCATTTGCGGTCGATGGTGGTGGAAGGAACATGCTCTGGAAACCCGGCCGCAAGCCACGCCATGCGGCCGGGTGTCGCGGATTGCTCGCCGACCTGGCTCACGCAGCCGACGATCACGTCGTCCACGATGCCGGGATCGAGGTCGCTCCTCTCGACCAGGGCCGCAAGGGTACGGGCAAGGAGGTCGACCGGATGGATATGGGCCAGCTGGCCCCCTTCCTTGCCGCGCCCCATCGGGGTGCGGACGATATCGATAATCACCGGATGATCGGACATTCGCTTCGATCCTTCTGAGAGGGAAACAGCGGCTTCGGGAGGCCGAGGCCAATGAACTGGATTGGCCGACGCACTTCATTCGCCCTTGAAGACCGGCGGCCGTTTTTCGCGGAACGCGCGAACGCCCTCGGCATAATCGGCGGTGAAGCCCGCCTCCTGCTGTGCCTGGCGTTCGAGCTGGAGAGACGAGGCGAGGTTGCCGGTCAGGCCGGCATTCATGGTTCTGCGAATCAGCGCGTAGCTGACCGTCGGCCCGGCTGCGAGGCGCCGCGCAATCTCTTCGGCGCGTGCCGCGAGGAGATCGTCTTCCTCCATGCTGTGGATCAAGCCGATCGTGACCGCTTCCTCAGCCGAAATGCGCTCGGCGAGCAACATCATCGCCTTTGCGCGCGCAACCCCGACAAGACGGGGAAGCATCCAGGTCGCGCCGGCGTCCGGGACCAGGCCCACGCGCGAGAAGGCCTGGAGAAAATAGGCGCTTCGCGCCGCAATCACGATATCGCCCTGAAGTGCGATCGAGCAGCCCGCGCCGACGGCGCCGCCGTTGACCGCGACGACGATCGGCAGGCGCAGATCGGCAAGCCGCGAGATCAGCGGGTTATAATAATTCTCGACGACCTCGCCGACATCCCGCGGTCGCGCCGGATCGTCCGACGGGCCGGCGGCGCCAAGATCCGCGCCGGCACAGAAAGCGCGGCCGGCGGCGCTGATCAGCAGCGCCCGCGCGGAAGGATCGCGCCCAACGTTGTCGACGGCGTCGATCAGCTCCTCGAGCATCGAGTAGCTCAGGCTGTTGAGCACGGCCGGCCGGTCGAGACGGAGGCGGGCAAGGCCCGCATCGATCTCGAGGCTGATGGAATGATAGGGCTGGGCCATGGGATCCAGCCCTCAGCGACGGACGAGCGTGCGGGCGATCAAGACCTTCATGATCTCGTTCGTGCCGCCATAGATGCGAAATGCGCGCGCATCCTTGTACATTTCGGCGATCGGATATTCGGTCATATAGCCGTAGCCGCCGAACAGCTGGAGGCACTCGTCGATGATGCGTCCCTGCGCCTCGGTGATCCAGTATTTTGCCATCGAGGCGGTTGCCGGATCGAGCGTCCCGGCGAGCAGCCGCTCGGTACAGTGATAGAGGAAGACCTTGGCGATGCTCGCCTCGGTCTTGGCCTCGGCCAGCTTGAACTGCGTGTTCTGGAAGTCGAGAATCGCGCGGCCGAAAGCCTGGCGCTCGGTGGCATAAGCCACGGTGCGTTCGATCGCGGATTCCATCATCGCCATGGCCTGCCAGGCGATGACAAGACGCTCCTGCGGCAGCTTCTCCATCAGCATGGCGAAGCCGCCACCTTCCGCGCCGAGCCGATTGCCCGCCGGAAGCCGCATCTCGTCGAAGAACAGCTCGGCGGTGTCGCGTCCTTCCTGGCCCATCTTGTCCAGCAGCCGGCCGCGGGTGAAGCCTTCCACCTTGTCGGTCTCGACGACGAAAAGCGAAATGCCCTTCGCGCCGGCGCCCGGGTTGGTCTTGGCGGCGACGATGATGATCGAAGCGTTGGCGCCGTTCGAGATGAAGGTCTTCTGGCCGTTGAGGACATAATGGTCGCCGTCGCGGCGCGCGGTCGTCTTCATGCCCTGAAGATCGGAGCCGGCTCCCGGCTCGGTCATCGCGACGGCCAGCAAGGTCTCGCCGCTCGCCACGCCCGGCAGCCATTTGTGCTTCTGCTCGTCGTCAGCGTAGCTGACCAGATAGGGCGCCACGACGGCATTGTGCAGCGGGATGGCGAAGTTCAGCGCATGGTGACGGCCGAGCTGCTCCATGAGGATTGCTTCGAAGCGGAAATCCGCGCCGACGCCGCCAAATTCGGCCGGTATCGAGATGCCGAGCAACCCGGCTGCGCCGGCCGCGCGCCAGACGGCGGGATCGACGAATCCGGCGTCGCGCCACCCCCGGCTTTGCTCGGGCCCCGCATGCGTTTCCAGGAAGCGATCGACGGACGCTTCGAACATCCGCAGCTCTTCATCGTCCATGAAGGCGGGACGGGGAATGTCGATGACGGCCACTTCAATCTCCCTGGACGGGCGCCGCCGGCGGCGCGTCCAGCAAGCGGGTTAGGCGTTCCGGAGACGATTCGCGACGATGCAAAGACGCTGGTTTCATCGGGTTGCAGGCACGGACAAGAAGATGCCGTCCCGCTGTCCTAGGAAGGCTCCTTCGACAGGGCTGGGAGGGGGTAGCGCGCGATGATGACCGTGGAGATCGACAAGTTCAGCAGCGCCCCACCAAGGGAGGCGGCCCGATGAGCGCACTGGCGCCGTCGATCCGGCTTCGCCAGCCAGTGATCGCGACCTCGCAACTGGACCGCGTGGTCGATCTTCTCCAGTCGCGGCTTGGGCTCGGGATCAGCCATCGCGTCGAGGACGCCCCTTCGCATGCCGAATTCGGGCTCCGGGCGGCGCATTTGCCGGTTGGCGAGCAATTCATCGAAGTGGTCGAACCCCGGCGGACGGACGTGCCGGTCGCCCGCCATCGCGAGCGGCTAGGCGGCGACGGCGGCTACATGGTCATCCTGCACGTCCCCTCCGTTGACGCGGCCAAGGCGCGCGTGCTCGCGCAGGGCGCGCGTATCGTGTGGGAGGGCGGCGATGCGGTGCGCGCCATTCACCTCCACCCGCGCGATACCGGCGGAACCCTGCTGTCGCTGGCCGAGGACATGCGCGGCGACGAATGGGAGCAGGCCGGCAAAGGCTGGCGCGCTCATGTCCGAACCGGGGTGGTCACGAGCATCGCCCGCGCCGACATCGCCTGCCACGATCCCGGTCAATGCGCCGAGACCTGGTCCCGCCTGCTTGGGATCGGCCGTGGCGGGACGGACGGGCTCACATTGACATTGGCGGAAGGCAGCTTGCGCTTCGTCCACTCGGTCGGCCAGCCGCACGGGCCAAGCGGGCTCGCTCTGCTCGCCGCCGGCCCTGTCGATCCCGGACCGGTGATCAAGATCGGCAGTCTCGATATCAGCCTGATCTGTCCGACCGCCGCCTGATCGCCAGCCCGTTCAAGCCTCCGCGACGTAGCGCAGATGCAGCTCGGTCATGCCTCTGACGGTCAGGCTGGCCATGTCGTAGACGGCGGGTTCCGGACCGGCCGGCGCCAGCTTGGCGAAATGGCGGGCCGCCGCCCGGGCGGCGATACGCGCCTCGAGCCGCGCGAGCCGTGCGCCGGGGCAATTGTGGATGCCGTTGCCGAAGCCGAGATGGAGCCTGATCCGTGGCCGCTCCGGATCGAAGGATTCCGGATTGGGGAAGGTCTTGGGATCGCGATTGGCCTGGTTGAAGCAGAGCGTCACGACCGACCCTTTCGGAATGGGGACGCCGGCGATGCTCGTATCTTCAAGAACGAAGCGCATCATCGTGGCGATCGGCGTGGCGAGCCGCAGGCACTCCTCGACCGCATCATTGACCAGATTGTCGTCGGCGCGAATCCTTTCGATCAGCCCGTCCTGCGTGGCCAGCTCGAACATGACCTGCCCGATCAGCTGGGTCGTCGTTTCGTTGCCGGCGACGAGCAGGAGAATCAGCATTTCGACCGCCTCGTCGAAGGTCAGCGGTTCGTCGCCCGTCTCCGGATCGGGCCCTTCGAGCGTCGCCTTGGCCAGCATGCCGACGAGGTCGTCGCTCGGCGCGTCATATCGCTTGCGAAGCTCGCCCGCGAAGAAGTCGCCCTGCTCGCGCATCGCCGTCGCCATCGCCGCCCATTCGTCGTCGGTCGAAAGCCGGCCCGAGGCGCGGGCGCTGTCGTCGGACCAGTTCTTGATCTTGCCGAAATGCTCTTCCCCGACGCCGAGAATGTCGGCGATGACGGCGATCGGAAGCGGCACCGCGAACGCAGCCATGAAGTCGGCTTCGCCCTGGCCCTGAAGCCGGCCGAGCAGCCGCGCCACCTGGTCCTCGATAAACTCTTCCCACTGGTTGACCCGGGCGGTGAGCGCCTTGTTGATCAGACGCCGCTGGCGGCTGTGGGCCGGCGGGTCGCGATGAAGAAGGATATCGAACATCGCGCCGCGATCGCCGCCGATCTCGATCATCCGGGCGTGGGTCTCGGGGCTCGGCGTCAAGCCGATCCGCTTCAGCGCCGGGCCGAATTCCCGATGCTCGCTGGAGAAGATTCCGGGCTTTCTGAGGGCTTCGACACAATCGCCGTAACGGGTCACGACGAACCAGGGAAGGTCCTCGACCTGATGCACCGGCGCCGCCTCCTGGAGCGCGCCGAGCTTCGCATAGGGGCAGGTGGCGAATTCGCGCGAAAGAAGCTCGCGCGCGGGGTAGGGCGCAACCGGGCAGCCGGTTTCTGACATTCGATCATCCTCTTGAACATTCGCGGACGCCTTCATCGAGCGCCTTTCCAAAATCATTGTTCGAACCGACTGTGAGCCATACTCATGGCAGCGCGCGACCTCAAAACGCACCGCCATTCCGCCCTGCTGCCGCAAGGGGCAAGTGGCATTGCCGCTCAAGTGAAGACCCCTCCATTCCGACTGCCTTACGGTCAGACGACGGCGCGGTGGGGCGACCGCAAGAAGGGGTCAAGTGCGGCAATGAATGCGGTGCGTTTCGATATGCCGACAGCATTCGGCCCGAGCCTGCTGCCCGACCGCAGCGAGGTTCGGGACGCCCAGGTCGTCGCCATTTCCTTCGAGACGACCGTCGACGCTGCGTCGGTCCTTCTGCCCGAGGGTCTCGCGCCGGCGGAACGGCCGGCGCTGTCGGTCACCCGGATCACCTATCCGTCGGTCGAATATCTCGGCGGCAGGGGCTATTGCGAGATCGTCGTGGCTATCAGCGCCGTCTTCGAGGAAGCGGGGGGGACGCTGTCGGCCGGCTATGCCCCGGTGATGTGGGTCGATCGCGTCGGCGCGCTGATGGCGGGCCGCGAATATATGGGTTTCGGCAAGCTGCCGGGCGAGATGACCGATATCCTTTGCGAAGGTGATACAAGGTTCTTCGAATGCCGCGAGGAGGGCGCGTTGCTGCTCGAAGGACGCGCCTCTGCCTTGACCCGTCTCGACGACGAGAAGCTGGCCCGGATAAACCGCGGCGCGGCGGAGGTGACCACCCTTGGCTGGAAGCATATCCCAAGCGCAGGCGGGCCGCCCGATGCGGACTATCCGCTCGCCAACGTCACGCGCTGGACCTATCGCGACGCCTGGAGCGGCGCCGGCGAGATCACCTTCCGGACGCCGAGCGCGATCGAAGCGCCGTTCTCGTCGCGCGTCGTCGCAGCGCTCGCGCGGCTTCCGGTCGTGAAGGCGCGCCCATCCTTCGTCGCCACCGGCGACGTCGTCATCGACCGCGCGGCCACCCGCCGGCTGATCGGCGCCTGACATGCAGCTAGCCTTTACAGCCGAGGACGAGGAATTCCGCGAGGAAGTGCGCGCCTTCCTGCGCGACAATCTTCCGCCCGAGCTTGCCCATGCCGAAGGGCAGGGCTTTCACATGCATCGCTCGCAGGTGGACCCGTGGCAGCGAACGTTGAACGAGCGTGGATGGGCGGCGCCGAACTGGCCGAAGGAATATGGCGGGCCCGGCTGGACCCCGATCCAGAAATATATTTTCGAGGTCGAATATGGCCTCGCCAATGCCCCGGAAATCAGCCTGATCGCGCTGGGCATGGTCGGCCCGGTGCTGTGTCGCTTCGGATCGGAGGCGCTGAAGGCGCAATTCCTGGGTCCGATCCTGCGGGCCGAGGCCTGGTTCTGCCAGGGATTTTCCGAGCCCCAATCCGGTTCGGATCTGGCAAGTGCGCGAACTAAGGCGGTTCGCGACGGCGAGGAATATGTGATCACCGGCCAGAAGATCTGGACCACCTCCGCGCACATGGCGGATTACATGATCTGTCTCGCCCGCACCAACGATCAGGTCAAGCCGCAGGCCGGATTGTCGATGATCATCGTGCCCATGGATGCCCCCGGGGTGGAGGTGCGTGGCATTCCCACGATCGACGGCTCCCACAATGTCAACGAGGTCTTCCTCGACGAGGTAAGGGTGCCGGCGGACAATCTGATCGGCGAGCCGGACACCGGCTGGACCCAGGCGAAATTCCTGTTGAACAACGAGCGCACCCACAATGCCTATGCCGGCATGCTGAAGCGCTACGTGCGCCGCATTCCGGCGATGATCGATCGCGCCGGCGAGGAAGGCTTGTCCGCGGAATCGGCGGCGGAATATCGTCGCCGCGTCGCGCGGCTCGAGATCGACGTCGATGCGCTCGAATGGTCCGTGCTTCGCGTGCTGGCGAGCGAGGAGAGCCCGGCGCTTGGCGCGGCAGCTTCGGCGCTCAAGATCAAGGGCTCCGAGCTGCTCCTGCGCGCGGGCGAGCTGGAGCTTGCGATTGCCGGGCCGCAAATGGCGCCCCGGTTCAAGCCTGCGGACCAAGCGCCCTACCATGCCAATGCGGCGGACACGGTCCCCGGGAAACTCGATCAATATCTCTATTTTCGCGCTTCGACGATCTTCGGCGGCACCAATGAGATCCAGCGCGGGATCATCTGGAACACTCTCTACCGCGGCTGACGCGCAGGCACGGTGGACGACAGCGGAACGCAGGAACGATGGATTTTCGCCTGACCGACGAGCAAGAAATGCTTCGCGACGGAGCCCGCCGCTTCGTTGCGGAGAAGCTCGACTATGCCGCGCGCGGCAAATGCATCAAGGAGGGCGGGGATGCCTGGGCCGCGTTCGCGGATCTTGGCTGGCTGATGCTTGCAGTTCCGGAATCTGCCGGCGGCCTGGAACGCCCGCTCGAGGACATTGCGATCCTGGCGGAAGAACTCGGCCGCGGCCTCGCCCTCGAGCCGCTGGTCACGGGCGCCTATCTTCCGTCTCAACTCCTGGCGGCGGCCGACGGGCAAACCCAGATGCTGGAACAGCTGGCAACCGGCGAGGTCCGTTTCGCCGCCGCACTGTACGAAACCAGGCGTCGCTATTCGCTTGATGATCTTGAGACGGTCGCGACGCGCAAAGCCGGCGGCTATGCGCTGAGCGGCGCCAAGTCGATGGTGCTGGGCGGCGGGCAGGCAGATCAACTGATCGTCGCTGCACGGCTTGGCGACGATATTCGGCCCGCATTGTTTCTCGTCCCGGCAAAGGCCGAGGGACTTTCGGTCCGTCCGTATCGAACGGTCGACGAGCTGCCGGCGGCCGACCTGATCTTTTCCGACGTGGCCCTGAGCGACGATGCCCTGCTGTTGGGGGCGGAGGCAGCCGCGCCGATCCTCGATCGCGCGCTCGACGAGGCCATCGTGCTCGTCTGCGCCGACGCGCTGGGGTGCATGGACCGGGCGATCGAGCTGACCGCCGAATATCTGCGCATCCGCAAGCAGTTCGGCCAGGCGCTTTCCAGCTTTCAGGCGCTCCAGCATGGCGTCGCCAATCTGTTCATCGAGGCCAATGACGCGCGTTCGATGGTGTATCGCGCCCTCGCCGCCTGCGCAGGAGATGGAGATGAGCGTCGGCGCGCCGTGTCCGCGTGCAAGATCAAGGTGATGGAGGCGGCACGCGAGGTCACAGGCCAGGCCGTCCATTTTCACGGCGGCATCGGCATGACGACCGAATATCCGGTCGGCGAGCATTTGCGCCGCATTCTGGTTGCCGAGCAGCTGTTCGGCAATCCGCAGCACCATTTCGAGCGATACATGTCGGCGAGCGGCCGGTGATCGGCGTCGGTTCAGTCCGGCCAGACGGGAGTCATGATGTACGAGGATTATGAGCAACTGAATTTCAGCCGCAATGGCCTCGTGCTGACGGTGACGATGAACAATCCGCCGGTGAACAGCGTCGGCCATCGCCTCCATGCGGAGCTGGCGCGGGTCTTTCGCGACATCCAGCGCGACGATCAATGCAACGTCGTCATCCTGACCGGGGCCGGGCGCTATTTTTCGGGAGGCGGCGACCTCAAGCAGATGGTCGCCAATCTCGACGACGCCGCGGTGATCCTGCGCGAGATGGGCGACGCGCCGGACATCCTCAATTCGCTGCTGGCGCTCGAGAAGCCGACCATCGCGCGGGTCAACGGCCACGCCATGGGGCTCGGGGCAAGCCTGGCCCTGCTGTGCGACGTCGTCTTTGCGAGCGAGACCGCGAAGATCGGCGACCCGCACGTCGCCGTCGGCCTGTCGGCCGGCGATGGCGGCGCCTTCATCTGGCCGCACCTGATCGGCTATGCGCGCGCCCGCCATCATCTGCTGACTGGCGAGCCCCTTACCGGGCGCGATGCGGCCGAGATCGGGCTGATCCACAAATCATTGCCCGAGGCGGAGCTCGATGCCGCGGTGCAGGCCTATGCCGACAAGCTCGCGGCTTTGCCCTACCAGGCGCTGAGCGCGACCAAGGTGTCGATCAACATGGCCTTGTGCCGCCAGGCGCTCGCCGACGCCGACAGCTTCATTCGCCTGGAGACCCGCACGATGATGGCCCACGACCATCGCGAAGCTCTGCTCGCCCTCATAGAGAAGCGCGAGCCGAGATACGATCATGGCCGCAACCGGGAGAGCTGAGATGGCCGAAGCAACTGAAATGGAACAGGACCGTCTGTGGGTGTGGGGATCCGAGGCGAACCGCCCACGCCTGCTGCACTCCATGATCCGCATCCGCGACGTCGATGCCTCGCTCCGCTTCTACATCGACGGCATGGGTATGAAGGTGCTCGACCGCTATGATTTCGAGGAATATCGCTTCTCGATCCTGTTTCTGTCCTTCGACGATTATGAAGGCGGGCCGGCGCTGGAGCTGACATATAATTGGGGGGTGGAGGAACCCTACAGCCACGGCTCCGGCTATGGTCATATCGCGCTCGGCGTGCCCGATGTCGCCGAGACCGTCGGGGCATTGGCTGCGCATGGCGGCACCGTGACTCGCGAGCCCTACGTGCTCGTCCCTGGCGGTCCGACCATGGCCTTCGTCAAGGATCCGGATGGCTATGCGATCGAGCTGATCCAGACCCGGCGCAGCGGAACGGACGGATGACAGGGCAGGAGCCGGCGCTGGAATCGCTGCGATCCGGGCTTCTCGAGATCGTCGGCAAGAGCGGCCTGCTCGATCCGGAAGATGTCGCTGCGCGCTCGTGCGATCCGTTTCGCCATGTGGCGATCCAGTCGCCCTTCGTCGTCCGGCCGGGCAGCACCGAAGAGGTTTCGCAGGTGGTGAAGCTTGCAGCCGGCCACGGCTTCGGCATCGTCACGCACGGCGGCCGCACCGGCGTCGCCGGCGGTGCCTATACGAGGCCCGACACGATCGTCATCTCGCTCGAGCGGATGAGCCGGATCGAGGAGGTTTGCGAGCTCGACCAGGTCGCGGTCGTGCAGGCGGGCGTCCCGGTCGAGGCGCTCCACCAGGCGGCCGAGGCTCGCGGCCTGTTCTATCCCGTCGATCTCGGCGCCAAGGGCAGCGCGACGATGGGCGGGACCATCGCGACCAATGCCGGCGGCAATCACGTCATTCGCTGGGGCATGACCCGCCAGAATTTGCTTGGAGTCGAGGCAGTTCTCGCAGACGGCACGATCGTCAGCGCGATGAACCGGCTCATCAAGAACAATATGGGCTATGATCTCAAGCAGCTGTTCATCGGCACGGAAGGCACGATCGGCATCGTCACCCGCGCCGTCGTGAAGCTGGTGCCGCTGCCCACCACGCAGGACGTCGCTTTCGTCGGCGTCGAAGGCATGGACAAGGTGCTGGCACTTCTCAATCTTGCCCGGGGCGTGCCCTCGCTCAGCGCCTTCGAGGTGATGTGGCGCGATTATTATGAATTGATGGCCGAGAGCGACAGCGGCCGCCGGCCGATCGAGCCCGGCCACCCTTATTATGTGCTGATCGAAAGCATGGGGCGGGATCCGGATGCGGATCGCGCCGCCTTCGAGCGGCTGATCGATGCGGCTTATGCCAAAGGTTTGATCGCCGATGGCGTGCTGGCGACATCGGACCGGCAGAAGCGCGAGCTGTGGCGGGTGCGCGAGGGGTCCGAAATCATCGTCCGGGAATTCGGCACCTTCGTCTCGTTCGACATTTCGGTCGAGCTTCGATCGGTCGAGCGCTTCGTCGAGGAAGCCTATGTAGCCTTGCGGCAGCGTTTCCAGAATGTCCGTGGCACCACCTTCGGTCACCTCGGCGACAACAATATCCACCTGGGAATTACCATCGGAGACGAGACAATCGCGCGTACGATGGAAATAGAGGAGGTCGTCTTCGACGCGCTTCAGCCTTATGGCGGGTCGATCACCGCAGAGCACGGCATCGGAACCGTGAAAAGCGAGTTCCTCCGCAAGTATAAGAGCGAAGGCGAATTGGGGCTGATGCGCCGGCTGCGGACCGCTCTCGATCCGGACCGGCGCCTCAATCCCGACGTCATGATTTGAGGGACTTGGCAAGGCGCGGCGGCGTGCAGGGCTGGTCAACGGCCAGTGCGCATCGGGACCGTTCCGCGCGACCGCCGATACTCCATAATATCCGCTGGAGAGGTCGTCGGCTCAGTGCGGCGGCTTGCACGGACAGGAGCCGGATATGACCTATCAATATTATCACATCGATTACGGCAAGCCCGAGCCCGGCTCGCGGATCGAGAACGTTCCCACCTATGCCGACGTGCTCAAGGCTGACGGCGACGAGCTTCCGGTATTGCTGCAGGAAGTCGGCAACCACCAGCCCGCACCGCGGCTGATCACCTACGACCGCTATTACTCCCAGGAAATCTTCGACATGGAGGTCGAGAAGATCTGGAAGAAGCAGTGGCAGCTCGCGTGCCGCGAGGAAGACATTCCCAATGTCGGCGACCGCATCGCCTACGATGTCGTCAACATGTCCTTCATGGTGGCTCGGACGGGGCCGGACGAGTTCAAGGCCTATCACAATGCCTGCCGCCATCGCGGCCGCAAGCTGTGCGACACGAAGGCGTCCGGCAAGCATTTCCAATGCGCCTTCCACGGCTGGACCTACGATTTGAACGGCAAGCTCAGCTGGATTCCGTTCGAGCAGGAATTCCCGGATCTCAACCGCGACAATTACAGCCTTCACGAGGTCAAGACGGCGCGCTGGGGCGGCAACGTCTTCATCAATCCCGATCCCGACGCGGCGCCGTTCGAATCCTTCCTTGGCCCGCTCAACCGCCACTGGGTCGATTGCCCGCAGGAGGACCGCTACACCGCCCTTTATGTGCGCAAGAAGATCCGCTGCAACTGGAAGGCCGCACAGGAAGCGTTCAACGAAGCCTATCATGTCGTCGAGACCCACGCCGACGGCATGCCGATGTTCGGATCGGCGCTGACTCAGATCGATTGCTGGGAAGAGGGCAATTCGCGCGTCAATCGGCTGGTCACGCCGGGCATGGTCGTCGATCCCTATATCGAGGATCGGGTCACGCCGCATGAAGGTCTAAAGGTCTTCTGCAGCGCTTATGGCTTCGATCCGCCGCCGGAAGATCGCGGCCAGACCGCGCCTGATGCCCGCAAATACGGCGCCGAGCAGATCCAGAAGCGCCTCGAGGAGACCACCGGCCGCGATTTCTCCGGACGCCCGGCGAGCTACTTCCTCGACATGGCCAAATATGTCGTTTTCCCGAATTTCCACCCCTGGTGGGGAGAGATGCTTCCCTGGTGGTATCGCTTCCTTCCCGTGCAGGACCACCCGGAGGAGTCGACGATGGAGATTCGGATGCTTCTGCCGATTCCCGCGGATGGCAAGGCGCCGCCCGCGGCCGAGATTCTGGAGATCGACTTCGACGAGAAGGGAATGGATTATCCGCAGCTCGGGGCGCTTGGCCACCTTGTCGATCAGGACATGTCGAACATGGTCGCCGTCCAGAAGGGCTTCAGGGCCGCCGCCAAGGGAGAAGACTTTCTGACGCTGGCGCCTCGGGCCGAAGCGCAGATCGCCCATTTCTACGAAATCTATGACGAGATCATGGGCTTCGACGGCGACTGAGGCTGCGATCAAATCATAAGGCGGGCGGCGCGAGCCGCCCGCCTTTTCATGCTGAATGGGCTTTGCCCGCCATTGCCTGCTCGATATCGCGTTGCGGCCAGCAGGACAGGTCAAGGCTGATGAACGAATATTATCCCGCCGTCCGGCTGTCGGTGCTCAGCGAGGGGCAGCTTTGCGATATCGAGATCGCCGGTCGTTCCGTGCTTCTGGTAAGGTCCGGCGATGACGTCCACGCGACGTCGAACGTCTGCCCCCATGCCGGCTCGCCGCTTTCGCATGGCAGTTTGAAGGGCACGACGGTGCAATGCCCGATGCACGGGATCCGGTTCAGGCTGACCGACGGCAGCATCGTCGGGCGGGCGCTTTGTGATCCGCTGGAGATCCATTCGACGCGCGTGCGCGACGGGATGGTCGAGGTCGCATTCGCCGGCTGAGCAAGACTCAGCCGCGGAAATTGTCCTTTAGCGCCCTTATTTCCGCGAAGACGGCAACGTCGTCGCTGTCTATCATGCCGAGCCTCTCCCGGATCGCCGGTGCGTCCGGACGAAGGAAGGGATTGGTCCTGAGCTCGACGTCGATCGTCGTCGGCACCGTCGGGATTCCCTCGCTGCGCAGCCTGCGGATTTCATCGACCCGGTCGGCAAGCGCCTGATTGTCCGGCTCGATGGTCGCCGCGAAGGCGGCATTGGCCGCGGTATATTCGTGCGCGCAATAGACCAAGGTTTCCGGCGGCAAAGCCTTGAGCTTGGACAGCGAGGTCCACATCATCGCCGGATCGCCCTCGAACAGCCGGCCGCAACCCAAAGCGAACAAGGTGTCCCCGACGAAGGCGACGCCTTCGCTCTCGAACCAATAGGCGATATGATCGGTGGTGTGTCCCGGCACATCGAGCACCTTTGCTTCGATGCCGGCAAGCGCCACGACATCGCCTTCGCTCACCGTCCGATCGATGTCGGCAATGCGCGTCTGGGGATCGACAGGCGCGATGATCGATGCGCCATATCTTTCCTTCAGTGCCTGGTTTCCACCGGCATGATCGGGATGCCAGTGCGTGTTGAGAATATGGGTGAGGCGCCAGCCCTTCCGCTCCAGCTCGGCGGCGATGGCGTCGGCATCAGGCGTGTCGATCGTCGCGGTGACATCGCTGCCTTCGACGTGGACGAGATAGCCGTAATTGTCGTCGAGGCAGGGGAATTGGTGGATGGTCAATCTGCTCACGCGCGCAATTCCTTCTCGATCGATGCCGTGCGGAAAGGCCCCTGATAACCCAAATTCCCGCCATACAAAGGAGACGCGTGGCCGCTTCCCCAGCGAGCAAGGGGCCGTTCAGTAGCGGGTAAAGACCTCCGTTGTGGAGCAACTTCGGTCTCAATCAAGGCAGACGAGCGTCTAAACGCTCTGTCATGAAACCTGCCCATCCTCCGACATGTCTGCGTCGTTGGATCCGAGTGCATTCGGCCATTGCGGAAGGCGGCGGATTCACTCCATCCGCAATCCATCTCCGATCAGTTGCCCTTCCGGCGTGTAGACGTTGGCAATGCCGACCGGTTTCGGGTCTGGCACATGGTAGGTGTTCGTCACGGTCTTATCGAGCGCTTCCACCTGAAGCAGCTCCAGCGGTTCTTCGCCGACCGCTTCGAACCAGTAGAGGAAGTTTCGTGGAATGAAGATCCCTTCGTGCGCTTGCAGCGTAGCGAGCACCAAATCACCTTCGCCATAGAAGCGTGCCGAGCCACGGAGCACGAACCAAAAACCGTCCATGCCGCCATGGCTATGCAATTCCTGTTCTCCGCCCTCCTTTATTATCTGCACAGAGGCGATCATGATGTCGCTGCGGACCAGCGGAACGAAGGCCCTGTTGCGTTTCATCTCCTGTGGCGGCCGATAACTGAACACCTTCGATTCCGTGTGCTGCCTTCGGGTGAACTCCGGCATGTCGCTGACCTTGGTGAACGCCTTTTGCTCCTGGCTCACTTCACTCTCCATCATGCAATGATCGCTCTCGAGGCTATTCCCTCCATGGCGCACGAACAAGCTCTCCGGTCGAGCAACCGTGCCATGCGGCCGCGTGCGTACGCTTCGGCCACGGATAACTTGGGTGCCGATGGAGGCATTCAGCCTTCGTTGCTGCTGCGCTAGCCATATGGGTCCGTTCGAGCGGCTGCCATGAGGGGCACGAACCCTATCCCGGTCAGAGGGATCTACCAGGAGACGTAGCGTGGCCCTGATGGTCGAGAGCGGAACAGACGGTAACGAGACGGTCCAGACGGATTTCCTCGGGACCACCTTCTACCGCTGGAGCGCCGTCGTGGCGTTCACGCTCGTCTACATGGTTTCCTATGTCGACCGCCAGGTGTTGACCATCGTCGTCGACCCGGTTCGCGCGAGCCTCGGACTGGGCGACATGCAGATCGGCTTTCTCCAAGGCTTCATTTTCACGACCGTGATGATCGTCGCCGCCGTACCGATGTCCTATCTGATCGACCGGTACAATCGCATCTATGTGCTGATCGGCTGCATCGTCGCCTGGTCCCTTGCCACCATCTATTGCGGCTTCGCGAGCAGCTTCGTCGAGCTTGCGCTTGGCCGGATCGGCCTCGCCATTGCGGAAGCTGTGGTGCCGATGGCGGCTATGTCCGTGATCGGAGATCTGTTTCCGCGCCACAAGGTCAATCAGGCCGCCTCCGTCTTCATGAACGGCACCTATTTCGGCAACGGAGCAGCCTTGCTCCTCGGCGGCTGGTTCATCGCGTTGGCGACGCCTTTTGAGGGGCGTGTCTTGCCGGTTCTCGGCGCGTTCGAGGTCTGGCGCGGCCTGTTCATCGCGGTAGGGCTGCTGAGCATTGCCATGGCGCTCGGCCTCTTGCTGTTTCTGAGAGAGCCGCCGCGCCGGGAGCTGCGGCCGGCAGCGGCGACCGAGCCGGCGGCGGAGAGCTTCTGGGCCTTCTTCTGGAGCAACCGCCGCTTGCTGCTGAGCTACTGCCTCTTTGCAGGTACGGGCGCGCTGAACGGCTATTGTCTCTACTCGTGGACAGCGACGCTGCTGATCCGAGTTCACGGGATGTCGCCGCTCAGCGTCGGCCTTGCGATAGGACCGATGTTCATCCTCACGTCGATACCCGCAACGGCCCTTGCCGCCTGGTTGAGCAGCTTCGCGAAGCCGGAGAATGCGCTCCAGCACGTGGTGAAGATGATGACCGGATTCATGGCACTGCTCGTGCCGATGGTCTTCCTGATGACTCTCGGATCAACCTCGATGGCGCTCGTGATGGTGGCGCTGACGATGCTCGTCTATGCCGCATTCCATGCGACGATCCTGACCCCGGTTCAGCTATTCGCGCCGAACCGGATGCGGGGCCGCGTGGCCGCCGTGACTTCGATGATCTACGTCATTCCGGCAGGACTCGGTCCCGTGACGGTCGGCTTTCTCACCGATTACGTGTTCGAGGATCCGCAAAAGCTCGGCGTTGCCATGGCGATCACCATGGGCGGGGCCGCGATGATCGGCGTACTCGCCGGCCTCAATGCGCTTCGCCAGGCGCGAAGCTTCGAGGAAGGGCCCATCAGTCAGGGTGCTCAGGCCAGGGCAGGTCCGGAACCGGAGACCGCTCGCTAACGGAAGGCCGCCAATTCGGCGCCGCTGCGCTCCGTCACAATCGCTGCAACATCCAGCCGCGGCTCGGACGATGGATCAGGCGTTTGTCACCCGGCGAATTCCGCCTCGGCCGGCGATCTCGATGCACGCTCGGCGCGGCCGCCGCGGACCAGCCTCCCCGGCAGTTGGCTGGTGGCGCGACTGTCGCGGTAGGTAATTCGTCCGGAAACGATGGTTGCGACATAGCCCTCCGTATCCTGCAGCAGGCGCCGCCCCCCGGCGGGCAGGTCGAAGACGATGTGCGGCCGCCGCATGCGCATATTTGCATGGTCTATGATGTTGAGGTCCGCCTTATATCCCGGCTGCACGAGGCCCCGATCCAGAAGACCCATCGCCTCGGCATTGTCGCGCGTCAGCGACTTGACGATCCAGGGCAAAGTCAGCCGATCCGACTCGTCGGCGTCCCGGCCCCAATAGGTGAGCATGAAGCTGGGAAAGCCAGCGTCGCAGACCATCCCGTAATGCGCGCCGCCATCGGCGAGGCCCAGCAGTGTATTCTCGTCAATGATGAGCCGCCGCGCTGCATCCATGTTTCCGTCCGCGAAGTTGGACATGCGCAGGTGGATCATGCGCGTGCCTTCCTCCTCCAACATCATGTCGTAGGCGACTTCAAACGGCGAACGTCCCTCGCGCCTGGCGATGGCGGCGACGCTGTCGTCGAGTGTCTGATCGTATCGCGGCGGATCGTCGACCCGGTACATGCAGTCGAAGTGATAGAGAAAGTCGAGACGGCGATAATGACCCTTTCCGGGCGTCTCGCCGAGAATCTGCGCGCGGATCTCGGGGCGGCGAAGATATGCTACACGCTCGGGCAGCGGCAGGTGCCCGATCTTTTGATAGGTCGGGTGCAGCGAGAAGGGATTGAACGTGACCGTCATCCCGACGAACATGCCCCCCGGCCGCCCTGCCACCTGTCCCTTTATCTGGATACCCTTGCGGTTGTCCTCTGCGATCAGTTCCAGGCAGCGCTTCCAGGCATCGGGCGCATGTGCGATCTGCGTGACCGTGAACGTCAGAAGCTTGCCGCTGCGTTCCGCCAGCCGCCTCAGAATGGGATATTCCGCCTCCAGATCCTCGAAGTCGATCAGAGCTTCGATAAGGCCGCCGCCCGCTTCGTTCATGCCGTCGACGATGGCCTGGAGTTCCGGCTCATGCACATCCTTGGTCGGGATCGCGAGACCGTTCTTGTCGCGATGGAAGAGGCTCCGCGATGTGGCGAAGCCGATAGCGCCTGCCTCGATTGCCTCGCGGCTGAGGCGCTTCATCGCGTTGAGATCGGCTGCGGTGGCGACCTCGCCATCGACCGCGCGCTGACCCATGACGTAGACGCGCAGGCATGAATGGGGGAGTTGAGTAACGATATCCATATCGTAGGAACGGGCCTGGATCGCATCGAGATACTCGGGAAAAGTCTCCCAGTTCCACGGCAGTCCTTCGGCCATCACGACCTCGGGAATATCCTCGACGCCTTCCATGAGCGCGACCAACCTGTCGCGATCCTCCGCGCGGCATGGGGCGAAACCGACTCCGCAATTGCCCATGACGACGGTCGTGACTCCGTGGGCCGATGAGGGGAACATTCGATTTTCCCACATCACCTGCCCGTCGTAGTGCGTGTGGATGTCGACGAAACCCGGCGTCACGATTTTTCCGGCGGCGTCGATCTCCTCGCGGCCGGGTTCGGGAACGTCGCCAACTGCAATTATGACCCCCTCGCGGATGGCGATATCGGCGAGCCGCCCGTCGGCGCCACTCCCATCGAACAAGGTTCCGCCGCGGATTACGAGGTCATAGGCGTTCTGCATGATCAGATCCTCACACGCGCTGCAAATCCGAGGCGCCATCGCGCGGTCGGGCCGCCTCCATCTCGGTTGAAGCCAGCAGCGTTCCGAACACGGGCCCGCCCTTCAGGACGGTGCGGTACATTCGCCGGCTGTACCGGCCCTTGGTGCCGCTGGCGGCGTGCATGAAGCGCCAATTGTCCCAGATCACCACGTCGCCGGGCCGATAATTCTGCCAATGGACGAACCTGGGCTGAAGGCTGAACGCGAAAATTTCCTCGAGCAGCGCCTGGCCTTCCTCCCGCGGCAGCTCGACGATAGCCGACGACCACATTGGCGGCGCATGCAGGATCCTGTGACCGGTAATCGGGTGCTTGTTTACCAGCTCGTAAGAAAGATCCGGAAAACGGTCGAGGGCCAGCATCTTCGCACCTTCGTCGGTGCGATAATTGGGATTTTTCGCGATCTCCTGCTGCGCCTTGCGCCAGCTCTGGACGACGTGCAGCCCCTCGATCCGGTGCTTCATCGCCACCGGCATGGCCTCATATACTTTCTGGCGATCGACAAATCCCGTCAGCCCCCCTTCCGGCGGGACCTCGACCGCCCACATCATCGTCGCGCGGTTCGGAGTCGTCGTATAGGCCTTGTCGGTGTGCCACTCGATCAGGCCAATCAATTCCTCCTCGCTCTCCGGCTCGATGTCGCCGTCGCGCCCGTGAGTGCTCACGACCGCGATTTCCGGTATCTCGCGATCGTTGTTGAGGCCGAGCAGATGCACTTCCGGTTCGCCGAAAATTCGCGAGGCATCGACGAGCGCCTGTTTCGTCATATTCTGGCCGCCGAAGAAGAGCAGTCCGTGGGCGTTGAAGAGCTTGACGAGCTGGGCCCGAAGCTCGGTGGATGCTGCTGATGCCAGATCGAAGCCGACGACTTCGACGCCGCCGGCAGGTGAAAGAGGCCGAGTTTCCATCAGTTGTTCCCGAATTGTGAACGGCGTCAGGCCGCAGGGCATCGGGTGAGTGCGGAAGCAAGCTCCAGGACACCCAACCGCAACTTGGCATCGGGCACGGCCGACCTTTAGTCCAATATGATTTCCGAATTCGTCATTTGGTTTGATTATGGATAACCGAGACTGCGATCCGCCAAGACCGATTTCGCCGGCGATTTCCAGTCCCGGTCCGTGTGATCCTGGAATTTTTCAGAACGCGTGATTTCATTTGCTGGATGCCTGAGGCGGGTCACCGACAGTCCCGCCGTCGACGCTCGGCCGACGATGCGCTTCAGGCCGATCCGATGACGTTTTGCCGTCTCTGATCATGGTAATTATTTCGTCCGTCGTGCGGATGTCGGCGAATGCAAGCTGCAAGGCCGCGATGGCCATCTGATGCTCTTCGGGCGTGTGGGCGACGTTTGCGTCGGCCGCGAAGAAGACGCGAAAGCCGAGCATCATGCCATCCCGGGCAGTCGATTCGCAGCAGTAGTTCGAGAACGCGCCGGTCACGATTATCGTGTCGATGCCCAACTCGCCGAGTCTCTCCTCAAGGTCGGAGGAGCCTGCAATGAACGCGCTGTAGCGGTATTTGTCGACCAGCAGATCGTTCGACCCGACGTCCAGACGAGGGTCCAGGGCATGGGCTTCGCGGCCAACACGAAAGGTGGCGTCCAGTCGTTGCAGAGGCCCGATCTCTTTCTGCCATTGGGCAACTGAGCGCGCGGGCTCGTCACTGCCGGTGTGGCGAATGAAGATGACCATTCCCCCGCTGCTGCGCAGTTGCGATGCAAGGCGGTTCACCGCGGGTATGATCGCGGTGGCATCGGCGACGGCCCTGCCGTTCTCCGCCGCGGTCTTTGGATCGATGAATCCTTTTTGGAGGTCGATCACCAGCAATGCGGTGCGCCTCGGATCCACGCTGTCGAACCGGAACATGGCACGTTCTCTTACCCATGCCGGCGTCCCGATCACTGCCGAGGACTCACCGTTGGACATAATGAGCTTCCCCCTTGCCCGGCCGTGACTCTGCCCCACTCACAGCTCCTCTGGCGCGCTCGACAAGCGCATTTTGGTCAGTCGTCATCCGGCCTGGACCCGTCGCGCGGCTCATCCCGAACAGTGTCGGGATGAGCCGGATGGCAGCGCCCATCTCCAGCGAGTCTTCACAATGCCGGGAAGGTGTCGCCCTTAGAACCTTACTCCGGCCGAGACGGCGAACGAGCGGGGAGGGCCGTCGCTGACGTAGGTCGAGAGATTGCCGATCGCATCGCCGCCATCGATATAGAATCGGTCGGTCAGATTGCGGCCGGACACCGATATCGAGAAACGCTCGGACTGATCGCGCCAGGTGATCGTCCCTGACAGCAATCCAACGCCTGACTGCTCCGCGAAAGCGAAGTTGAGGTCGGTCGTGTTGAAGCGCGAACGATAGGCCCAATCCGCGCTGAACGTCAGCGAGCCGGCACTGCCCAGGTGGGCGACATAGGTAGCGCCCAGCTGGATGGTCCATTTGGACGTATAGGGGATCCGCAAGCCGGTATTGTCGGTGGTCGGGTTATTCAGGTTGCCGGTCAGGTTGGCCGTGAAACTGGTATATTTCGCATCAAGGTAGCCAAGATTGCCGCGCAATGTGAGGCCGTTGAACGGACGCACCACCGTCTCCACCTCGACGCCCTGGAAACGGGCGCCGGCGATGTTGCGGGTGATCTGCAGGAAAAACGGAGGGAGAGCGATCGCCTCGGTAATCGTCCGTTGAAGATCGTCGAAGTCGCTCCTGAAGACGTTTACGTTGACCCGAAGGCGGCGACCGAAGAAGTCGTTCCTGGTGCCGAATTCCCACGCCTTGACCGTCTCCGGATCGAAGATCCCAACGGCCGCCGCGTTCGCCGGAACACCGATAAAGCCACCGCCACGATAACCGGTGGCGTAGCGCAGGAACACCATGTTGTCGGGGGTGAAGTCATATTGGACAGTCGCGTCGTAGCTGAGATTGTCCCAATTCTCGCGTTGGGAAAATGTCGGATCGAACTGGAGGGCAGGGTTGCCCGCGACGGTAAAGCCCAGGAGGCAACGGGCCGCGCATGAGGAATGGGTCTTTCTGTCCCAGGTCTGCCGCACGCCTCCGGAAATCGTCAGATTGTCGACGACCTCAAGCTCGGCGTGGGCGAACAAGGCATAGCTGTTGGTGATGCCTTGCTGGAAGTTGAATGCTGGAGCCCCCAGGGTGGTCTGGTTGTTGTAGCGATCATAATCGAAATTGAAGAAGTAGGTGCCAATCAACCAGTTCAACCTCCCGCCCATATCGAGGCCGCCACCCGAAGACGACGCGAGGCGCAGCTCTTGCGACCATTGACGGTAATGGCCGTCATAAAAGGAATCGATGACAGGTACGGGCAGGCCGTCGATGTCGGTCGAAACTCTCTCCCGAAACTCACGCCATCCGGTGACGGAAGCGATCGTCACCGGCCCGGCGTCGAACTCGAGATTCGAAGCAACGATGACATTCCAGGTATCGCGGTTAGGCAGATCCGCCGATTGAGTCGTGTAGCGCTGGTTGTTGGGCACCCGAATGAGTTGACCGTTGATCGTTCTGCCCGTCGTGCAAAAATCCCTGCTGTAAGCATTCACGCAGGTGGTCGTGACCGGCGGCGCCGATCCGGGGAACGCAACGCCGGTCGCCGGATTGATGGCGCACGTTGTCTGACCCGGAAAGCCGCCGCTGTTTGGCTGCGTGAAGGGGCAATAGGTCGCAGTGGGGATGCGCAGCGGGGTGAAGTCGCTGATGTTGCGATCGCCCGCATTTTCGCCGCCGTCATGGGTGTAGGTACCCTGGACGTACCAGGTGAGATTGCCGAGATCGGCAAGCAGGCCGACCCGAACCGAATCGATCGCGATACCGTTGACATCCTCGCCGGTGAAAATGTCGCGGACGTAGCCGTCCGAGCGTTCGCGGAAGATGGAAATGGTTGAGAAGAGGTGGTCGGCCACCAGGGGAATGTCGACCGAGCCGCTGAGCTGGAAGTCTTGCCAGCTCCCGTAGGTTGCGTCGACCCTGCCGCCAAGGGTGCGGCCTGGACGGCGCGTACGGATGGAGACGGCGCCCGCCGGAGCGTTCTTGCCGAGCAACGTGCCCTGCGGCCCGCGGGCGACCTCGACCGCTTCCACATCCGCGAGATTGACGAAGGCACCGATCAGGGCACCCATGTAGATGCCGTCGATGGTCAGCGCGATCGGCGGCTCCGCTGCCGGGTCGGTCGACTTGGTACCGAAACCCCGGATGAACGGGAACAGGGACGACGGGTTGGAGGTGTTGCGCGAAAGGCTGACCGAGGGCACCAACTGGGATATGTCCGCGATGTTGGTGACATGCGCTTCGTCGAGCCTGGCCTGGCTCACGGCGGAGAGAGCCAGCGGCACGTCCTGAACGGATTCGCGGCGGCGGCGTGCCTCGACGACGATCTCCTGCTCGTCATCTGCGGTAGCCCCGGCCGCCCGTTGGGGTTCCGGCTGAACCGGTCCCGCCTGCCCCTGAACGGAATCGGAAGCCGGGCCGGGCTGTGCGAATGCAGGACTGGCCAGGCTGGTCGTAGCAAACAGCGCGATCAGGCCATTTCGAAAATGTCGCATGAGTTGGGTCCCCTCGTATCCACTCGGATGTCAGCGGCCAGGTGGCCGTCGGATTGCATTCCCGAAGCTTTCTTGAATCGAAGCCTTGGCCGTAACCGCTATTACAGTGGGGGAGGGGCGTCTTCCCCGTGACGGAAGCACACATTGATTGGCTGGGAATAAGCCCGTTGCGCGGCCTGGCGGTCACATTTTGCGGGGGACCGCCGCTCGAAGACGGCGTTTGGGCGCCTGATGCCGCGCAACGGCCGATCCCGCCAAGGCTGGCGGAAGGGGCCCCTGCCTCACCACTTCTCAGGCTCGTTTCGTAGCCACGACAGTGCGCCGACAGAGACCTTGCCAGCTGGATATCCGGTCAGGGTCCACCGGTTGCCGATGTGCAGACCGTGGCCGTATATTCGAAGCTAGACCGCATCGGACAAGCTTCGTGGGCTGAACGCCAGGGGACGGCATGCATTATCGAGTCCGGTACCTTCAATATATCCTCACGGTTGCCGAGACGCGATCATTTACACGCGCTGCAATTATCCTGGGAATATCACAGCCGGCCCTTTCAAGTCGCATTCAGGCGGAAGAGGAGCGGATCGGCTTTCGGCTCTTCGACCGTTCCGGCAAACGCATTGTCGTTACCGAGAAAGGTCAGGCCCTGATGCCCGGCATTAGAGAGGTCGTCCAGAGCGCCATCCGACTCGAGAAGCTCATGGCCGACCTTGGCTCGGCCACGGACGGGCCGGTCCTGGTTGGTGTTTCCCTCGCCTCTGATTTGCCGGAACGCGGAAGGCTGTTCGCCGGGTTCGCAGCCGAGTTTACGACGATACCGATCGAACAGCAGGCAGGAAACGTGCCCGTGGTGATGCAAAGAGTCTTGGAGGGCACCCTCGACGCGGCGATCGTGGTTGGCCCGCCGGACGATCGTTTCGAATGCCTTGTACTCAAGTGGCTGGAAAACGAGGTATTCGTTCCATCGGAACTGCAGGTGGCGTCGCAGAGCGACCTGGACGCAGATTCCCTGTCGGGCCTGACGCTCGCTGCATTCCGGAGGGAGCGGCACCCAGCCCAGTACGATCTGACCGTTTGCCCTCTTGTCGACGCGGGGGTGAAAGTCGTCCTCGCTCCGGATGACAGCGCCGGCGGCCTCCTCGCTTTCGCGTCGGCAAAGAGAGCGATTCTGCTTTCTTCTCATGTCAGATGCAGTGATGAGCAGCTGGCCCGCGCCGATATGGTGCGCCGCCCCCTGCGGCTGGAGCCAGTGACGGCGCTTATGTCGATCCGTGCAAAGGGGGGGTGCAGCCCCGCGGGCAATCGATTCTGGCAATTTGCACAACGCTTTGCGAGCGCCGGGCATCGCGTATCGTAACGGGGGCGGCTTCGGTGACGATTCGCCCCTTGGAAATTGCCTGCGCCCGTTCATGGCGTGCGGCGCCAAGCAACAGCGGCTGCGGCGGGAAGCATTAGTGGAAGCTCGTCATTGCGATAACGCTCGGAGGCACGCTGCGCCCTCAGGCCTGCTCACTGCATCGCCTGAATTCAGCCCGTGAGGAGCAACAAAAGGTGGCCGACCAGGATCCCTTTCTAGACCGGATGAAGATCCGTGAAACGGCAGAACTCTATTTCTTCTACTGCGACGCCCAGGAGCCGGAAAAGGTGGTGACCTGCTTCGCCAGGGACGGCGTCTTTCGTTCGGCGACCCAGGCGGAAATGTCGTTGCGAGGACGAGCCGAACTCGAAGAGGGCTTTCGCGGCTTCACGGCCTATGGTCGCGCCTGCCACAGCGTCGCGAGCATGGAAATCGTCGTCTCGGGACAGACGGCGACGAGCCGCCTGTTCGGAACTTCGATCCTTGCCGGCGCGGCCCGCGAGGGTGACCCGGTCTTTGTGCGCGGGCTCCGTTATTCGGACCGATGGATCGTCGAAGACGGAAATTGGGTGATTGCCGAACGCGTGCACGAGGCGCTCTGGCAATTCGAAAGCACGCTGATCCACAACCGGCTGCCCACTCGGCAAGGCTGACGCTCAAACCAAGACGAAGGATTGCCCATGGCTGCGAAGATGCTCGACCCGATCACGATCAACAAGGTCGAGCTGAAGAACCGCGTCGTCATCACGCCGCACGGCACCTTCCTGTCGGTCGATTCCTTTTCGGAAGCGGCGATCGCCTATCAAACGGCGCGCGCCCGTGGCGGCTGCGGGCTTTCGATCATCGAATGCACCTCGACCCATCCAACCAGCGTCAACACGCTGAACAACTTCAACGACGATGTCATCCCCGGCTTCCGTAAAATGATCGACTCGATCTCGCCTTACGGGATGAAGATGTTCCAGCAGCTCTATCATGGCGGGCATAATGCCAACCAGCCCGGGAAACGGCCGCCACTGGCCCCGTCCGCGGTTCACGGCACCGAATTGAAGGGCGTGCCCATCCCGCTGCTCGAAGAGCAGATCGAGGAGATCGTCGAGTCCTTCGGCGACGCCGCCGCCCGCTGCCAGGAAGGTGGGCTGCACGGCGTCGAGATCCACGGCGCGCACGGCTATCTGGTCCATCAATTCCTCTCGCCCTTGGTCAATCGGCGGGACGATCGCTGGGGCGGCAGCCTCGAGAATCGCATGCGCTTCCTTCAGGAAGTGCTTCGCGCCGTCCGGCGCAAGGTCGGCCGCGACTATGTCGTCGGCGTGAGGCTTTCCGCCAGCGAAGCCACGGGCAGCGTCACCGAGGCCGAGATCAGGCAGGTGATCGAAGCGCTGATCGCGGAGGACCTGATCGATTATGTCAGCGGATCGCGCGGCGACTATTATGAAATGCGCTACATGGTCGGCACCATGGCTGAGCCCACGGGCTACATGCTGCCGTCGGCCTCACAATTCCTGAAGGACCTGCCTCCCCTGGTCCACCCGACGAACGATGCAGCGAGCGGCTCCGAACTGCGAGAGACGTTTCTGGGCCTCAGCAATCGGATTCCAAGGCTCACCGCGGGGCGCTTTCGGACGCTGGACGAAGCGCAGCAGGTCCTCAACGAGGACATCGCCGACATGGTCGGCATGTTGCGCGCCCACATCGCCGATCCCAATCTGGTCAGCAAGACCATGGCAGGCCAGGCCGAGCTGGTGCGCCCCTGCATCGCCTGCAATCAGGGCTGCGTCGGCGGATTGTTCCGCGAGCAATGGCTCGGCTGCACGGTCAACGCGGCCGTGGGGTTCGAGAAATACCTTGCCGAGGAGCTGATCGAGCCGGCCGCCACGCCGCAACGAATCCTGATCGTTGGCGGTGGCCCCGCCGGCATGGAGGCGGCTCGCGTCGCCGCATTACAGGGCCACAAGGTGGTGCTCGCCGAGGCGCAACCGGCGCTCGGCGGGACCGTCAACGCCGCCAAGCGCGCACCCGTCCTGCACACGATCGGCGACATCGTCGACTGGCAGGAACGGGAGATTTACCGCCTCGGCGTCGAGGTTCGCCTCGGCACCTATATGGAGGCCGACGAGATACTCGCGGAGCAGGCCGATATGGTCATCATCGCGACCGGCTCGATGCCGCGGATGGACGGGGTCCAGACGGAGCGGCCCGGCGAGCCGGCGATCGGCGCCCATCTGCCGCACGTATTGTCCTCGACGGACCTGCTCCTGGAAGGGCGCGCCAATCTCGGCAAGCACGCCTTGGTGCTGGACGACACCGGACATTATGAAGCGATCGCCGTCGCCGACGAATTGTTCGCCAAGGGGCTGTCGGTGACCTACGTGACCCGCTTCGCCAACATGACGCCGCATATGCAGTTCAACTATCGCGCCGAGACCGCGATGACCCGCTTCTACAATCATGAGGCCGGATTCACCTTGCTGGTCAATCACCACCTGGCCGAAATCAGAGCGGGAGAAGCCGTCGTCCACCCGACCAAGGCGCCGCGTCGGCGGGTGACAATTGCGGCGGACACGGTCGTGCTGGTTACGCCGAACGAGCCACTTCGCGGCCTCTATGACGAGCTTCGCGGCCGGCACCCCAATGTGCACCTCATCGGTGACGCGCTTTCGCCGCGCGACGTGCAATATGCGATTGCCGACGGCCATCGCGTCGTCCGGCCGGCGGTGCCGGTGGTTGGCGACCGGCGTCCCGCGGTCGTCACCGAGATGAAGTCCGCAGCCTAGACAGGCATCTGCGCAACGGTCAGGCGGCCGTAAGGCCTCCGTTCACGCTGATCACCTGACCTGTCAGGTGGGAAGCGCCGTCACCGCTCAGGAACCGGGTCAGCTTTGCGAGATCGTCCGGACCCGGCAATCCCAGCCCGGCGCGCTTTTCCGCCGACAAGGCCCGGCTCTGCGCTCCGCTTCCGATAGAACGATCGTAGGTCGCCGTGTCCCGCACGAAGGTGGGCGAGATGCAATTCGCCCGGATGCCGTCGCGGCTCAGTTCCAGCGCGAGCGTCCGCGTGAACATGATGATGCCCGCCATCACCGGGCCGGTCAGCGCCTGGCCGGGAAAGGCCACCTTGCCGGCATCGGACGCGTAGGTGACGATCGAGGCCGTCTTCGCCGCGCGGAGCAAAGGGATCGCGACGTGGCACAAGTGCATCAGCGGCAGAAAACTAGTCAGGATTCGTTCCGGAAACTTGCCGGGTTCGACCTCCTCGAAACGGCCGGTGACGCCTTCGGTCCGCGCCTGGACGCAATTGACCAGGCCGTCGAGCGACGCAAAGCGGCTGGCGATCCTCTCGAACATCTCCCTGGTCTGTTGCAGGTCACAAAGGTCGGCGAATTCCGGGATCGTCGAAGCCGCCGGGCTCCTGCTTTCCATCAGCGCAGCCAGTCTGCTCGCCGTCTCCAGCGACTGGCCATGGGCGATCACCGTCGCGCCGGCCGCGTTCAGCTCGGCCGCCACCGCCGCCCCGATGCTGCCGGTCGCGCCGGCGACCAGGATCACACGATTGGTCAATTCCGTCATTGAGCGTCTCCAACCCGATCAGTTTCGCGCCGTCTTCATCCAGTCGGCAATGTCCGCGACGAAATCGTCCGCGCGCTCGTGGGCGGGGAAATGCCCTCCCTTGTCGGCATCTTTCCATCGGACAAGATTGTAAACCCGCTCGACGCGGGCGCGCGGCGGCGGGATGACGCGCGGATCGGACAGCCGGTTGGTGAAGGCGGTTGGCACCGGGCAGGTTTCGCCCTTGCTCAGTGTCGTGACGCTGCCGCCGCTCTCGCGCGCGAGGCCGTTGTAGAGATAGGCGGCGGATGCGAAGCTTTCGTTCATCACGTAGATGAGGATGCTGGTCAGCAGCCAGTCGAGATCATAGACCTCGTCGAAGCCACGGTCGGTCAGGTCCGACCAGTCGTGATAGCGCTCGGCGATCCATGCCGCCTGGCCGATCGGGTTGCCGGCCGCGAGCCAGGCAAGAGATTGCGGCTTGCTTCCCTGCAGGTGGCTGTAACCGCCCATTTCCCGCTGGACCCTGGCAAAGCGCGCGGCCCATTCCCTTTCTTTCTCGGTTGCGGGCTGGGCCGGTACGGGCAGGGCGATCATGCCGAGGTGGATGCCGCGCACCCTGTCCGGATTCTGGATCGCCAGCCACGAGGAGACGACCGCGCCCCAATCCCCGCCATGCGAGAAATAATGGGCATGGCCAAGCTCATCCACCATCAGCCGGTTGATCAGCCTGGCGATCTCCTGGGGTCCTATGATCGTCTCCGGCTTGCCGCTGAATCCGTAGCCGGGAAGGCTTGGCACGATCACTTCGACCGCGTCTTCCGGGTCCCCGCCGTGGCGGGAGGGATTGGCCAGCCGGTCGATCACGCCGTAAAATTCGAAATGGGAGCTTGGCCAGCCGTGGATCAGGAGGAGAGGCGGCGCATCCGGCCTTTCGGCGGGAACCCGGACATAATGGAGATCCAGCCCGTCGATCTCGACGAGATATTGCGGGAAGAGGTTCAGCCGTTCGACCGCCGCGTCCCAGTCGAAGCCGTGAAGCCAATGTTCCCGCAGCCGGGCGAGGAAAGCCGCGTCGCATCCGATCGTCCACCCATCGCCGGGCGGCGCGGGCGGAAGGACGTAGTCGGCGACCCGTCGCAAGACGTCTTCGCGCTGCCCGGCCGACCACTCCACGCTGAACGGCCGGGGCCCCATTTGCGACGCCATCATTCTCGCCTTTCGCTGCTGAAGCGCACTCCTGCGTGCTCGAAGATCGGATGGAAAGCGGGGCGGCCGGTCCGGCGCGTCATTCTCTCCCGGGAGCAAGGCGCACTGCAGGTGCGGTAAAGCCCGGCGGTAGACCGCCCCTGGCGCAAGGTTCAGAGGTCGAAGGCGACGGAGCACAGGGCGCCGGCAAGGGGACGAGAGGGATGAGGGTCAGGAACAAGGTCACGATCATCACCGGGGCCTCCTCGGGTATGGGGGCGGCCGAGGCTCGCCTTTTCGCGAGGGAAGGCGCGCGCGTAGTTCTCGCGGATGTGATGGAGGAGCCGGGGCGGGCGCTCGCCCAAGAGATCGAGGCCGGCGGCGGCGAGGCGGCCTTCGAAAGGCTCGACATCAGCTCTGAATCGGATTGGGAGAGGGTCGTCGAAGCGACAGTCGAGCGGTTCGGCCCCCTCGACATTCTCGTCAACAATGCCGGCATGACCGGGTCCGGCGTGCCGGAAGTGGATTCGATCGACCTCTTCGACCGGCTGGTCGCGGTCAACCTGCGCGGGGCCTTCCTGGGCATACGAGCCGCCGTGAAGCAGATGGATGGCCGTGGCGGCGCGATCGTCAACCTGGCCTCGGTATCCGCCAATATCGGCAATCCGGGAATCCATCTCGGCTATAATGCGTCGAAGGGCGGCGTGAGGACGCTGACCAAGGCGGCCGCGGCGCAATATGGCCCGAAGCAGATCAGGGTGAACAGCGTCCACCCCGGAGTCCTGCCGCCGATGATCGGATCGAAGCGAGTGGACGTCGCCGAAGCATTGCTGGCGCGCGTTCCGTTGAACCGCGTCGGTCGGGTCGAAGAGGTCGCCGCCGCGGTTCTGTTCCTCGCGTCGGACGAGGCATCCTACATCACCGGCGCCGAGCTCTATGTCGACGGCGGCCTGCTCGCGACCTGAGCGCCATGCCGCTTGCCGGGCGGCTAGCGGATTCGCGTGATGGTGATCGGCACCGCCCCCATTCGCGGTATCCCGGAAACGGGATCGAATTCGGTGTCGGCGCTCAGCAATCGCCCGACATTGCACCCGACGCTCGCCGGATCCTCCGCCTCGCCGGGATTTCCGCCGAATCCGTGGGTGATGGACAGGCAGCCGCGCCGCAGGCCTGGATCGGATTCGGCCAGGGCGATGACGGATCCGTGGCGGGTGGAGATCCGGATCTGGTCGCCTGGCCGCAAGCCGAGCAAATCCAGATCGTCCGGATGGAGAAAGGCCGGGTTGGTCGGCTCGAGGCCGCCCAGCCTGGCGTTGAGCCTGCCGGACGAGTTCATCATCCGGTTGGTCCTGCGCGGCAGGAGCAGGAAGGCGGGGGTTTCCTGTCGCGCAGCCGGCGCGAGGAATTTCGCAAGATCCAGCATCATCGCCGGGTTTCCGACGTCGAGCCGCGAAGTGCTGGCTTCGCTCCTGGGGCCGACGCGCAAGTCGATGTCGTCGAACATATGGCCATGGGGATGGCGTTTGACGACGTCGAGCGGGATACGGGAATTGCGGCAGCTGAGCGCGATCAGATCGTCGTCCGACGGCTTTTGCGCCATGTCCAGAACATCTTCCTGCGTTTCGGCCTCGGCGTGCCGGCCGATGCCGAAGGCCGTCTTCATGACCAGCCCCAGGCCCATGCGCCGCGCAAGCCCGTAATAGAGCTCCCAATCGCCAATCACATCTGACCCTGGTGGAGGAGCGACGATGGCCGGCGCATAGCGCGCATAGGCGCCTTCGATGCCGCGATTGTGGCCATAATATTTGGCCCCCTCGACCAGCGCGGAAGTCCCCGGCATTTCCAGGCTCAGCTTTGGAGCGATCACATAATCGGACAGTCGGGCGGTCGCGGACATTTCCAGCTCGGCGGTCACCAGCAGGTCGAGCGATTCCAGCGCCGCCAATGCTCGATGCTGGTCCGGCCAGGCCATCATCGGATTCCCGGCCATGCAGAACAGGGCCTTGATGCCCCCTTCCTCTTTCGTGAGGATCTCGTCGGCGAGGCCGCCGGTCGGCATGCCGGCGACGCTGTAGCCCAGGTTTCGCGATCTGAGGCGCTCGCCGAATCCCCAGGCGGGAAATGGCGGCATCGCCTCCGCGCGCGGCGCGTAGGCGGGCAGGAGGACGTTCGGCTTGACGACGCGGTCGCCCTCGCGCGACCAGAAACCGCAAAGCGACATCAGGCTGGTTGCGAGATAATCGGTGAGCGTGCCGGTCAGCGAGAAACTCGGCCCGATGCCGGTGCCGATCCCGGCATACCGCGATCGCGCGAAGATTCGCGCCGCCTCGATGATCTCGTCGCCGTCCACATCGGCCATGGCCGCCGCCACTGCCGGCGTGAACGGCAGGACCGCGGTCCGGAGGGCGTCGAGGCCTTCGACATTGTCGGCGACGAACGCCTGGTCGTGAAGCGCCTCGGCCAGAATGACGTGGATCATCGCGGCCAGGATCACCGGATCGCAGCCGGGTCGTGGCTGGAGATGGAGGTGCGCCCGCGCGCTTGATTCGGTCACGCGCGGATCGATGACGATCAGCTTCATACCTCGCTGCGCCACAGCTTCCTTGAGGCGAAGGCCCGGATTGTTCGGCGGGAAGCCGCCCGACCGGCTGACCAGCGGGTTGAGGCCGATCAGGATCCAGGCCTCGGCCTCCTCGAATGGCGGATGACCGGGCGGCCAATGCCCATGCAGCGCCTGGGCGATCGGGGCGCCCGGCTTGTCGATCGCCGTCGCCCCGAAAATCATTGGCGATCCGATCGATTCCATCCAGGCCGCCGCGATGCTGACATTCTGCGGAAAGGTGCACAGACCGGTTCCCCAGTAGAGTGCGACCGAGCGCGGCCCATGACGGCCGATGATCTCGCTGACCCGCGCCGCGATCTCGTCCATCGCCCGCTCACTTCCGATCGGCCTGTATATGCCGTCGGCGTCCCGCTTCATGCTGTGGAGCAATCGGCTTGGCCCATAATGATGATCGGGAAGGGCGCGGCCCTTCGGACAGGTGTAGCCTTCGTACAGCGGCGCTTCCCGATCTCCCGTCACGCTTATGGCGCGGCCGTCCTCGACGGTCACCGAGATCGGGCAGTAGGACCCGCATAATTTGCAGAGGCCGGCGCGGACATCTCTTTGTGGCGCTGTCTGCAGGAAAATCTCGGCCGGCATCGAAGCTGCTCCTTCGAGATTCACTACCTGATCAAAAGACGATGACCGACCGCGCGACGCCGCCCTTGCCGACCTGCTGCAGCGCTTCGTTGACCTCATCCAAGCCGATGCGCCTCGAGACCAGCTCGTCGAGCTTCAACCGCCCCTGCATGTAGAATTCGATCAGGCGCGGTATGTCGAACGGGAAGCGGTTCGAGCCAAGCATGCTGCCGATGACCTTCTTGCCGTAAACGAATTCCTTGCCCGGAAACTGCACCATCTCGTCCGGCGGCAGCATGCCGACCAGGATCATCGCGCCGCCGCGGCGGATCATGCCGAAAGCCGACTGTGCGGTTTGTGGCGTGCCGACCGCTTCGAATGCGAAATCGACGCCGCCGCCGGTCATTTCGATCACTTGCTGGGCGGCATTGCCGCTGCTTGCGTCGACACAGTCGGTCGCGCCGAATTCCCGCGCCAGCTCGAGCTTCTCCGACTGGGTATCGATCGCGATGATCCGTGAGGCGCCGGCGATCACCGCCCCGTTGATGACAGACAGCCCGACGCCGCCGCAGCCGAGCACCGCCACACTTTGTCCAGGCTGGACCTTCGCCGTGTTGATCACGGCGCCGACGCCGGTGAGCACACCGCAACCGACCACGGAGGCCTGTTCGAGCGGCATGTCCGGCCGGATCTTCACGCAGCTGTTCTTGTAGACCAGCATCTGCTCGGCAAACGTGCCGAGCCGGCCATAAGGGTGGATCTTCTCGCCGCCGAGGGTGATCTTTGCCGGCTGACCCGGGGCACGATCGCGTTCGAGGCTCTCGCACAGGACCAGATTGCCGGTGACGCAATGGGCGCAATGACCGCAGAAGCTGGTCATGCAGGTGACCACCGCATCGCCGACTTCCAGGTTGGTGACGCCGGCTCCGACCGCTTCGACGATGCCGCATCCTTCATGGCCGAGAATCATCGGCAGCGGATGCGGATGGCGGCCTCCCCAATAGGTCAGGTCGGTATGGCAGATGCCCGAAGCGACGGTGCGGATCAGCACTTCGTCGGGCCCTGGTGAATCCACGGCGACATCCTCGATCGCGAGTTCGCCGCGAAACTCCCTCATCACCGCTGCTCGCACGAAGTCTCTCCCAGAAGCATCGACCTGGCCGGTGCGGCCGGTGCGATGGTCCTGCCTAGCCAAATCCGGAGGCAGCTTGTTTACCTCGGCGGCACTGGCTTGTGCCCGCCTGAGCAAGCGACGGCCGGCGGCTTTGTCTGCCGGTTGAGCCCCCGTGCATTGACGCCCATAGCCGGCTCAAGGGGCCGCTTCGAGCAGGAAGCGGCCAGGACTTCAGCTCAGCAGAGGATCGACATGGCAACGCAGGTTCAGCAGGATGTACAGGGCTTTAAACTGGCCGAGCCCGACAAGCTCTTCATCGGCGGCGAATGGAAATCCCCGCAGGGCGGCGCCTCCATCGACGTCGTCTCGCCGACCGACGGGAAAGTTGCGGCCCGCGTCGCCGCAGCAAGCCCGAAGGATATCGACGCCGCGGTTCGCGCCGCGCGCGAGGCTTTCGACAATGGACCCTGGCCCCGCACCAGGCCCGCCGAACGCGCCGCCGTCCTGCGGCGCATTGCCGGACTGATGCGCGATCGGGTCGCCGAGACCGGCTGGGCGACGACGCTCGAAATGGGCGCGCCGCTGTGGATGGCGCGGGTAATCGCGGAACGCGCGGCGGCCTTGTTCGACGAATATGCGGACATCGCCGAGGCCTATCCGTTCGAGGACCTCCGCCGTCGCAGCAATGGCGAATATGCAATCGTGGTCAGCGAGCCTGCCGGCGTCGTTGCCGCCATCGTTCCGTGGAACGGCCCGGCTCTGCTCGCCGCGCTGAAGGTCGCGCCGGCCCTGGCGGCGGGCTGCACGATCGTCCTCAAGCCGGCACCGGAGACGCCGCTCGATTCCTACATTCTCGCCGAATGCATCGAAGCGGCCGGGCTCCCGGCCGGCGTCTTCAACCTCGTCACCGCGGATCGGGAAGCCGCCGATACCCTCATTCGTCATCCCGGGGTCGACAAGATCAGCTTCACCGGCAGCACCGCGGTCGGCAAGCACATCCTGCGGGTCGCTTCCGACAGGGTTGCGCGCGTCAGCCTCGAGCTTGGCGGGAAATCCGCGGCGATCATTCTCGAGGACGCCGATCCCGAGCTGGTGGTCAGCCGGCTTTCGGCCGAGGTGACGTTGAATACCGGACAGGTCTGCGCCGCGCTGATGCGGGTGATCGTGCCGCGGGCACAGGTGAAGGAATATGGCGATCTGCTGGCCGAAGGCGTCGCCAAGGTGCGCGTCGGAAATCCGTTCGAGGAAGGAACGCAGATCGGACCCCTCGCCATGAAACGGCAGCTTGAACGCGTCGAGGGCTATATCAGCAAGGGCAAGGAAGAGGGCGCGACCCTGGTCTGCGGCGGCGGCCGGCCGGCCGACCTTGGCGAAGGCTTCTATATCGAGCCGACCATCTTCACCAATGTCGACCACCGCATGACGATCGCACGCGAGGAGATTTTCGGCCCCGTCGCCAGCGTCATCGCCCACGACGGACCCGATGATGCGGTGCGCATCGCCAACGACAGCGATTACGGCCTGCATGGCGGCGTCTTCACCCGCGACGTCGACAGCTTTTATGCCGTCGCCCGTCGCCTGCGCACCGGCAATGTCGGCCATAATATTCGCACCATCGATTGGCACATGCCGTTCGGCGGCTTCAAGCAGTCCGGGCTGGGTCGCGAAGGCGGGGTCGAAGGATTCCGCAACTTCGTCGAGATCAAGACGATCTACACGACGACGCCGCCATCCGGCCTTGCCGACGCCTGAACCTGCAATTGAAACAGCCGGGATCGACTGCCGAATGGAACTTACGCTTGAACAACGGGTGAGGCGCCTTGAGGACATCGAGGAGATTCGCAGGCTCCGGATGCAATATCACATCAACACCAATGACGGTCATTTCGACCGCATGTGGGAGCTGTTCACGGAAGACGCCTATGTCGATTTCGGCTACATCTCGCGAGCGCGCGGGCGGGAGGAGATCAACGCCCTGTTCCTCAGGATCCCGCGCAATCTCCCGCTGGTAAAGCAGTTCATCCACAATCACATGGTGGATGTCGACGGCGACGAGGCGACTGGCGTATCATATCTGGATGCCAGATATGCCCAGGAGGGCGAAAGCGTCATGGTGGCGGCGCGATTTGACGAGATCTATGTTCGCACCGAGCAGGGCTGGCGGATCAGGCAGATGGGGATCGAGCTCTATTTCTCGGTGCCGATCACGCTTGGATGGGCGGGCGAGGAGCTCAATTTCGTGAAGCCGTTCACCTAGGAATTCGCCGCCGCGCCGCTTCGCATTCGCGCCATCGAGGACAGAGAAAATGACCTACGAACAGATATTGTACGACGTCGGCGACGGAGTCTGCCGCATCTCGCTCAATCGTCCTCAATTCCGCAACGCCCAGGGGCGGCAGCTGCTCGAGGAGCTGGACGACGCCATGCATCGCGCCGAACGCGATACCGAGATCAGGGTCATCATCCTTGCCGGCGAAGGCGCCCATTTCTCGGCCGGTCACGATCTGAAGGAATCGCAGGCCGAGCGGCCCAATCTCACCGTCGAGCAGAGGTGGGATTGGGAAGAAGAGCATTACCTCAATTATTGCCTGCGGATCTGGGACCTGAGGAAGCCGACCATCGCTTCGGTGCAGGGTGCCTGCATCGCGGCCGGCTTCATGCTGGTGAACATGTGCGACCTGATCGTCGCGTCGGACGACGCTTTCTTCTCCGATCCCGTCGCCCACAGCCTTGGCGCCGCTTCGGTGGAAGTGCTGGTTCATCCCTGGGCGATCGGCGCACGCAAGGCGAAGGAGCTGCTCTATACCGGCGGCCGGCTCACCGCCGCGGACGCGCTGCAGGCCGGGATGATCAACCGCGTGGTTCCTCGCGAGGAGCTCGAAGCGGAAACGATGAAGCTGGCGCTCCGCATCGCGGAGGCGCCGCCGTTCGGCATTCGCCTGATGAAGAAGTCGATCAATCGCGTGCTCGACATTCAGGGCTTCAGGAACTCCATCCAGGCCCATTTCGATACGCACCAGCTTTCCCACGAGTCCGAGACCTTCCGGTCGGCGACACGCAAGGGCCTGTCCGGCTCGATCGAGGCGGGGAAGCAGAAAGCGGCGCATTGAGCCCGGCTCCCGGGCGGTGATCAAGCTCTACGCTTCCGGCGGACCCAATCCGCGGATGGTGACGATGTTCGCGGCCGAAAAGGGCGTCGCGCTCGACGTCGTTCCGCTCGATGTCGTGGGTGGAGAAAACCGACGCGAGCCGCATCTCACGCGCAACCCGCTCGGCACCACGCCAGTGCTCGAGCTGCCCTCCGGCCGATGCTTTTCGGAAGCCGTCGCGATCTGTGAATATCTGGAGGAGCTGTGTCCTCAACCCGCGCTCATCGGCACCACGCCGGAGGAGCGGGCAGAAACGCGGATGTGGACACGCCGCATCGACCTCGGCATCGCCGAGCCGATGGTCAATGGCTATCGCGCGGCCGATCGCCGGGAGATGTTCGAGACGCGGATGAAGCTGGTATCGCCCGCCGCTGCCGCCGAGCTCAAGGCCCTGGCGCGTGACCGCGTCATCTGGCTCGACGGGCGCATGAGCGAGCTGACCTATGTCTGCGGCGAGCGTTTCTCGATGGCCGACATCATGCTCTTCGCCTTTCTCCGATTCGGCGAGGATTTCGGTCAGCCGATCCCGACCGAAGCCGCGACGCTGCGTCGATGGTATGAGCGGGTGAAAGAGCGGCCGAGCAGCGCCGCCTAGGCGCCAGGCTCAGTCCTCGGGTGCGATGCGAATCGTCATTCCATCGAATTCGGCAAGACACTTCAGCTGGCAGGACAGCCTGGAATGATCGCCGCGATGGCTGGAGCTGTCGAGCAGGTCATTCTCGTCCTCGCTCATCGCCGGGATGATGCTCTCCATCTCCGGGTCGACAAAGACATGGCAGGTCGCGCAGCTGCAGCACCCGCCGCACAAGGCGAGCACGTCGTCTACGCCTGCCTGGCGGATCGCTTCCATGACAGACAGGTCCCCGTCGGTGGGCACCTGAACCGTCTCGCCGTTGCGGAGGATGACGTTGATCGAGCCCAAGAGTGAGACCTTTCTGAAAATGTCGCGGATTATCGGATAGATCGGGACCGTCGCATTGTCTGGTCCATCGGTGCAAGCCTTGTTACCCCGGGCAGTATCCCTGCGACATTGCTGGACTCAGCGGCGCGCGTTCAGCCATCCTAAAGCCCGAGAACGGGCAGGTGGCGAGGAACGCTGACGCCAAGGAGCAGGATCGTTGCCGACCATGTCTGACCCGGTGACACTGCCGACGCCCGCGCTGGCGGCCGGCGGTCGGCGCTTCCCCGCCTGGGTGCGACCCTTGCTGGTCTTCCAGCTGATCTATCTCATCTCCTATATCGACCGTCAGATCCTCTCCCTGGTCGTCGGACCCGTCAAGGCGAGCCTCGGACTCAGCGATGTTCAGATCGGATTCCTTCAGGGCTTTGGCTTCTCGATGGTGCTCGCAGTGTCGGCACTGCTGACTGCGCGGCTCGTCGACACGGGCAATCGCGTCAAGCTGCTTGGCTGGGCGGTCATCGCTTGGTGCTCGATGACCATATTGTGCGGATTCGCGCAGAATTTCGGAATGCTGCTGGCCGCAAGAACGGGCCTGGCCATAGCCGAGGCCGTGGTCCCGATGGCCGTGCTGTCGATGCTGGCCGACGCCGTCCCCCGTGCCTCCCTACCGCGCGCCGCGGCCTTGTTCATGGCCTCGCCTTATCTCGGAAGCGGCCTTGCCTTGCTGTTCGGCGGGTCGCTGCTGACGATGATGGCGCCCTATCAGGGGCAGATATTTCCACTGCTTGGGACGTTCGAGCCATGGCGCGGCCTGTTCATCCTGCTCGGTGCGCCGGGCATCCTGATCGGCATCGGCGTGCTGCTGCTGATGCGGGAGCCAAACCGGCCGGCCACCCCGGGCATTGCAGCGAACAAGGTGTCCGCCTGGCCTTTTCTGCGGGCCAACGCCGGCTTCATCTTCATGATGATGACCCTGTTCGCCTTCCTCAACAGCATAACCATGTCCATCTACGCCTGGACGCCGACCTACATGATCCGGGTTCACGGGCTGGACCCGGCAAGCGTCGGCATGCTGATCGGGCCGACGATCGCATTGTCCGGAATTGCCGGCTGCATCCTCGGCACGTTCGTCATGAGCACCAGAAGCCCGGAGCGGGCGCTCAGCCATGTCATTCGTACGACGATGCGGCTCACTGCCTTGTTCACCCTGCCTTTGATACTGATGCCTCTCGCACCCAACGCAATCACGGCAACCGCCCTGCTCTCCTTGAGCCTGGTGCTCAATGCGGCGGTGATGTCGTCCACCTTGACGCCGATCCAGCTTTTCGCGCCTCCCGAGGTGCGCGGCCGGGCGACGGCGGTGTGCAGTCTCTACTCATCAGGCGTCGGCGGCGTGGGTCCGCTCGCGGTGGGGGCCGTCACCGACCTCATGTTCGGGACGCCGGAGAGCATTGGCTATGCCATGGCGATCTCATTCGGCGCCGCGCTGCTGGTGGCCTGGGTCGTCGGCCCGATCGCGGTGCGCTGGTCCGCGCGCATCGACGCCGCGCGCGCCCGGCAGGTCTGAGCCGCCTGCTCGACCAGACAAGAAAAGGCCGGCGTCGCCGCCGGCCAAGGGGAAGGGTCGTTACGAGAGGGAGGGTATTTCGACCCGAATCAGCTGGCCAGGGCCAGCCTTGCCATATCGTGGATCGGGAGCACGTTGCGCACCACAGGATTATCGGCGCTGTGCTGGTACCAGAGCGTGCGCGGGAGGTTCGTTACCGCGGCGACCGCGGCGGCCTTGCCCATCGTTTCCTGCCGGACTTCGCGCGGTGAGCGGCCATATTGATTCCGGAACGCCCTGCTGAAATGCGCGCTGCTCTTGAAACCGATCGCATAAGCGATTTCCGAAATGGTCCTGCGCGACAAGGCGGCGTCGGTCAGTTGCGCATAGGCGCTGTTGAGACGCGCCTGCCACAGATGGTCGTAGAAGCGCGTGCCCTTGCTCTTCAGAAGATAATGCAGATAGCGCGTCGAGATCCCGCAGGCCTTCGCCACTTTCTCGGTCGTCAGCTCGGGGTTGGTATAATGGAGCTCGAGATAGTCCATCAGGCGCTGCAGCTTGACCTCTCGAACGCCCAACGACCGGCCATGTTCGGAACCCTCGACGTTGATGGTGCGGAACAGCGCGTCCAGCGCGGACAGGGCCAGCGTCTCCGCGGAGGCGCGGTCCAGATGGTCCGCCTCCTCATAGAGTGAGAGGAACAGCTCTCGCGCGATCCGCGCGCCGCCCTGATTGGTGGAGAAGGGCAGTGCGCAAAGCCGTTTGGGCTCGGGGATCGCCTGACTGACCAGATGGGCGGGGGCCGTGATCTGGTACGAGAGATGCTCGTGGTCCGCGTCAGGAAGGGTTGCGACGCAAAGCGGCTCGTTGCCGTAGCATATGGCGAAGCTGCCCGGATCGATCGTCGATGTGCGGCCATGCTGGGTGATGGTCACCGAACCTCGCACGGGCATCCAGATCAGGAAGGCGTCGGAGCTGCTGCTGCGCACTTCCTGCAAGGTGCGACGGGTCACGGTCCTGGCGCCGATCGAGCGGTGGCGCGAAATGGGGATGTAGCCGGCCAGCGCCCTGGAATTGCAGAGATAGAGTTCTTCCGATTCCTGCAGGATCTGGCAATCGGCCGTGAAGAAGTCGCGGCGGATCGTCGACATGAGCAGTTCACGATGATCCGGTGTGAACTTGGAACCTTTGAACTCGTATAGAGTCCGAGCCATCTTCCTTCTCCTAAATTGTCACGCAGGATATTTCCCGTCGCTCGTGCCGAATCAGATTTGTCGGAGACTGCCTCCCCGACATGAAGTCTTTCTGGCGACGCTCCCGATCGGGCTGGACGAGGGACCGCCTCGCGCCGCGACGTGGATGCCGAAGCTTTTCATCGGCCTGGCCGTCCAGTCGAGAAGCGCCGGGCGGCTGCGATCGATGCGGGGCCCTGGTCTGCGCGGCTCTCTGGATATGGTCTCACAGGCGTCACGAGTCTTGACTATGAGGGCGCTTCGGCCTTTTCCAATGCCGTTTTACCTCACCCATAGCTTTTCGTAATAGCGCGGAAAATGGCGGCCTGCGCCATCCTCGACCGCGCCGCGGCGCCGGGGGGGAGTGATTGTTCAGGCGGCAGAATTCTACCGGGGGTTCGCGATCCCATCCGCCCCGCGCGCTTGGGCAGCGGCAGCGAATTCGGCGAGTACGTCCTCGACCGGACGCGGCCCGGTGCGCTGCGCGGGCGTCGCGGAGAATCGCGGCGCTGGCGACGGCAGCCAGCCCTCGCCTTGCCGCAGGAACGCCTCGCGGGCCCGATTGTGCGGATGGAGCGGCGCTTCCTCCAGGTCGAGCACGGGCGTGCAGCACGTATCTTTGCCGCGCATTCGCTCCATCCATTCGTCGCGGGTCTGCGACCTGAATGCCGTCGCTACCCGCTCGCTCAATGCAGGCCAATTCTTGGGATCGCTGGAACTCGGGTCCGCCAGTTCGGGGACCTGGATCACTTCCGCGAAGGCGATTCGAAATTTCATTTCGAGGGCGCCGGCGGCGACCCACTTGCCGTCCTTGCACTGATAGCAACGGTAATAGGGGGAGGCGCCATCAAGACTGTTGGCGCGGCGTTCATTGTTCCACTGCCCGAGATTGAACCGCTCATAGACCATCGAAAAGAGCGTTCCGACCCCGTCCACCATGGCGATGTCGAGCACCTGTCCCAGGCCCGAACGCTGCGCGCGCAGGACCGCCGAAAGCACGCCGAGGCAGGCGAGCATCGAACCACCGCCGTAATCGGCAATGAGGTTGAGCGGAAGAATCGGCTCCTCCGGCGTGCCGATGGCGGCCAGGGCTCCGGTCAGGGCCAGGTAATTGATGTCATGTCCCGGCTCCTGGGCGAAAGGACCGGACTGGCCCCAACCGGTGCATCGCGCATAGACCAGCTGCGGATTGGCTTCGAAGCAGACATCCGGGCCGAGCCCCAGCCGCTCCATGACCCCGGGGCGGTAGCCCTCGATGATTGCATCCGCGCCGCGCACCAGATCAAGGATGAAAGCGACGCTTTCGGGCTGTTTCAGGTCCTTATCGACCACGGGACGATTGTGCGCGTGCACGCCCTCCTTGCGGCCTTCGAAATGGGCGGGACGGTCGATCCGGATCAACGTGGCGCCAAGGTCGGCCATGATGCACCCGAAAAGGGCGACCGGGCCGACGGCGGAGATCTCGACGATCCTTATGCCTGCGAGCGGCCCGCTCATTTCGAAACCCATTGAACGACTTCATCCAGATCGTCCCTGCGGGTGCGAAAACTGTTGGCGGCATGATCGGGGTCGCGATAGCCGAAGGAGATTCCACACAGGATCATGCGGTCCTCGGGGATGGAAAAGAACTCGCGGACTGTCTCCGATTGCATCGCGATCGCCGCCTGCGCGATCGTGTCGATCCCGAAGCTCTGCGCCGCCGACATGAAATTGGAGATGTAGCTGCCACAGTCCACGGCGCCGTAGACACCAAGGTCGCGAGCCGAGGTGATGATCGCCGCATGGGGAGCCCCGAACAGACGGAAATTTTCGAGCGTCTGGCGCGCCGACCCTTCGCGATCACCATGTGCGACGCCCACTGCTTCATAGAGCTGCCACCCGGTCTCGCGCCGCCGCTCGAGATACTTTCCGGCATAGCGGGCGGGTCGCGGAAAATCGGTCTCGATCGAAGCCCCGGTCTTGCTGGTCGCAACCCGCATCAGGGCGTCTCTGAACCGCGCCGTCGCATCACCGGAGGTGATGATCACCTCCCACGCCTGGCTGTTGCACCACGAAGCCGAAAGCTGGGCGATGTTGAGGAATGCCTCTATCCTGTCCCGCGCCACGGGGGTCGGCAGGAAGGCCCGGCAGCTGAACCGGCGGCCAAGTAATTCGGCCAGTAGCTGGGCTTCCTCCGGCTCTTCCGGAGGACGGATCGCGAACCGATCCTTTTCGAGACTTCTGGTCAATCCGATTCACCTTGAACAATTCACCGTCGAACGAGGGTATAAAGCGGGGCCCCGTCCTTGTGGCGCTCATATTCGGCCACCATTTCTGTCTTGGTCTGCACATCCGGTGCAGATCTTCCGTCCCGCCGGGACGACAGCAGCCGGAATGCGCCGGCCCGGCAGCGGTCACGCAGCGACGCTGGCCATGTCGATCGCGTGTGGGGATGGATCGCCCTTGAGCAGCTGGATGGCGCCCTGCGCGGCAAGCGCGTCGATCCGCTCGTCGTCATAGCCGGGCAGTGCCAGAAGAATTTCCCGGCTATGCTCGCCGAGCAACGGCGGCGGGGTTGGGTCCACGGCCGGGGTAAGGCTCATCTTTATCGGCGACTTGATCATCGGGATGCGCCCGGCCGTCGGGTGAGGGATTTCGGCGATCATGTCGCGTTCCGCGGTTTCGCGCGCCATCAGCGCTTCGCCGACGCTGCGAACTTCGCCGCAAGGAATGCCCGCCTGCTTCAGTCGATCCGACCAGTAAGGCCGGTCCTGCGTGACGAAGACCTTCGCCAGAAGATCGAATAGAATCTCGAAATTGGCGTTGCGATTCGCGACCGAGTCGAAGCGGGGGTCTTCGAACAATTCGGGCTGCTCGATCACCTTGTCGCAAAAGGCCTTGAACATCTTTTGTCCGGTGCAGGTGAACCAGACCGCGCCGTCGGTGCAATCGAATTGCCCGCCGGGCACGCCGAATTTCGGCTTGCGTCCAAGCGACACCGGGCTCTCTCCCGACGCCAGGAACTGATATCCCTTGTAGGAAAGATCGGCGATCGCCGTGTCGTACATTGCGGATTCGACGAACTGCCCCTGGCCGTGAAGCTGGCGGGCGTGGAGCGCCGCCAATATGCCGATGGTCGCGTTCATCGCAGTGGTGATGTCGACGAAAGGAACGCCCCCCGGGACGGGTTGCTCGCCGGCGACGGCATTGAGCGCCGAGACACCGGTTTCCATCGAGATTGCGGAATCATATCCGGCCGCATTGGCCAGGCGTCCTGTGCGCCCGTATGCGGAAACCGAGCAATAGATGAGTTGCGGGAAGCGTTCCTTCAGGGACTCATAATCCAGCCCGAATTGCTTCATGACCCGGGTGGTGAAATTCTCGATCACGACGTCGGCGGTGGCGATCAGGTCGAGCGCGACCTGCCTTCCTTCCTCGGTCCTGAGATCGATGGAAATGCTGCGCTTGTTGCGATTGAGGGAAAGATAGAAAAAGCTCTCGCCACCGAGATTGGGCGCCGGGAGCAGGAAGCGGGTATCATCCCCGGTAACGATCTGCTCGACCTTGATGATATCGGCGCCGAGATCGCCGAGGATCTGGGTCGCGAACGGGCCGGCCAGGACACGGGAGAAGTCGACGATCCTCACGTCCCCGAGCGCCTTCGGGCGCGCTTCGGGCGACGGACGATATGCAGGGATGGTGGGCCGCTCGAGCATTGCATATCATCCTATTCTGTCGTTTGGTAATCGCCGAAACGGAGGAGAGGACGTGGTCCTCTCCTCCAACCTTCCCCGCTCGCTCAGGCTGAATATTTCGCCGGCACATCGAACTTGAAGAAGCGCGCTGCATTCAGGCCCAATATCTTGGCGCGCGTCTCCTCCTTGAGATGCCCCATCTGGCGCTCGATCGCCTGAGCCGAATGCGGCCATGTGCCTTCATGGTGCGGATAATCATTCGCCCATACCGCATTATTCTCGAGGCCATATTGCTCGAGCAGCGCAAGCCCGGCTTTGTCCTCGGCGAAGGTGGAGGCGCCGTTCGAGCGGAAATAGTCGCTCGGCAGACCATGTTTCAGCTTCGGTCGAACCCAGAAGTGATGCTTGAGATAGGCCTCGTCCATCGCTTCGAGCGCCCATGGCAGCCAACCGATACCGGTCTCGATCAGGGCGAACCGCAGGTTGGGGAAGCGGTCGATCACGCCCGAGGCGCAGATGTTCGCCATCGGCTCGATGTTCGGCATCAGCGAGTGGATCAGATAATTGATCACCGCACCGCCATTGCCGCGAGAGGTGCGTGGATCGCGTCCGCTCGAAACGTGGAAGGTGAAGGTGAGGTCGCAATCCTGGATCGCCGCCCACATCGGATCGTACATCGGCAGATTGTAATTGGCGTGGGCAACGTCCGACTGACCGAAGACCGGCTTGGTCGGCATGGTCAGGACACGATAGCCCATCTTGGCCACGCGCTGGATCTCGGCGACGGCATTCTCGACATTGATCGTCGGGATCACCGCGGTCGGGTTGCAGAAGGAGCTGTAGGGTCCGCACAATTCCCAAGCCCAATTGTTGTAGATCTGGCTCAGGGCGAGAGTCAGCTCTTCGTTGCGCGTGCCGAAAACGAGCTGGCCGGGCCCGTTCGGAAAGACGACCTCGCCGTCAATGCCGTCGGCAAGCTGGTCGGCGATACGCAGCTTGATCGCGGTGTCGTCCACCTCGACGTTCAGGGCCGTCGCGGCGCGCGAGCCGCCGGCGGCGGTGCGATACTTGTCCTCGCCCTCCATCGGCACTTCATGGAGCTTTTCGCGACGGCCGCCTTCCATGCTGACCATCCACCGCTGGCCGTCTGAATCGACCTCCATGCGCGGCAGCAGCGACTTGAATTTCTCATCGATGCGATCGCGGAACAGGGTTCCGGGGACACCCAGATGCGTGTCGCAGGAGATCATGAAATACTTCTTCTCGGCCCGCGGATAGGGCGAATGGCCCCAGGATTCGCTGCCGCCCGGCGTAGAGAGCCGCCAGAGATTTTCCTTGTTGGTTTCGATCGGCTCCGAGGGTGCGATCCCGCTCCGCTCCAATGTGGTGGCCATGTCTTTCTCTCCCGTCTTCGATTCGTCGCGAAAATCTTTTCTTGGGTCATTTGTAGGTCTGGTCCCAACGGGTCCAATATCCTTTTCCCCCGTCTATTGCGTTTGGTTATGCGTTTTGAGTGCAGCCATTAGCGGCCCTTCCACACGGGCTTGCGCTTTTCGAGGAAGGCGGTCGGGCCTTCCTGGGCGTCCTCGCTATTATAGACCCAGTCATGGCATTCGTCTTCAATCGCATAGGCCTCGTCCAGGCTGGCGGCGCGAAATCCAAGCAGCGCACTTTTCTTTGCGCCCTGGACGGCGATCGGCGCGTTCGCGGCGATCGCCTCGGCCCAGCGCCAGGCGGTTTCGAGCAGTTCCTCCGGTGGCACGACCTGGTTGATCAGCCCCATCTGCAGGGCGCGTTCGGCCGAAACGTTGCCGCCCACGAGCAGCAGTTCCATCGCGGCCGGCCAGGCGATCTGCCGCGGCATGCGCGCAGTGGTCCCGCCGCCGGCAAAGAGACCGCGCCGGACTTCGGAAATGGAGAAGATTGCATCGCGGCTGGCAATCCTGATGTCGGTGCCGCCGAGCAGCTCCATCCCGCCGGCGATGCAATGGCCATTCACGGCGGCGATGATCGGCTTGTAGATATCGAAGCCCTTGAGCGTGAAATAGGCTTTGCCGTCCCTGGTCATCCGGGCCTTGCTCTCGGAACGGCCGGTCAGCGCCGTCTCGCGCGCGATGTCGCGCATCGCGTTGAGATCGCCACCCGAGCAGAAGCAGTCGTTGACGCCGGTGATGATGGCGACCCAGGCATCGGGATCGTCGCGCAATTCGTCCCAGCAGGCCATCAGCTGCTCGGCATGATCGACGTCGAACGAATTCCTTTTCTCATACCGGTCCATGGTGATGACGACGATATGGTCTGTCTTCTCGTATCGGATCGCCATGTTGCCCCGCCTGCGCCGGGCATGATCCTGCCCGGATGATTGCGCGCAAACCTTCTCGGTCGCGGGCGGGACGGCAAGCACTCCATCGGCGCTGCCATTTGTCTGCGCGTGCAGCATGCGCCCTTGCCCGGCGGATCAAGCTTCCTTGCGTGCGAAGCGAATGCAGCGCGCGGCCGACTGGACTAGGTTAGCGCACAATCATTTTGGGAGCGGAAGGTGGCCAGGATCGACTTCGAGGTCGTCAACTGCTTCGCGGCGGAAGACTTTGCCGGCAATCCGATGTGCGTGATCCGCGATCCCGTAGAGGGGCGGCTGATGGGCAGGATCGCCGCGCAGATGGGGTGCACGCTCACCATCTTTCCGGTCCGGACCGGCCCTTCGAGTTATTCGATGCGCATGTTCACCACGCGGATCGAGGTCCCGTTCGGTGGGTCGGCCTCGCTTGCGGGGGCCTGGGCGATGGGGGAGGGACGCTGGACGCAGACCACTTCCGGGGGCGTGGTCGAGACCGAGTTCGCCGATGGCAAAGGCTGGACCGGTCAACCCGATCCGCACGTTGCGCCGATCCTCGACGATGAGGTGGCCGCCGCGATCGGCCTGAACACTGTCGAGGGCCTTTTCCTCGGCAGCGCTTCGGGCAACCATCATGTCGTGGCGGTGACGAGCGACGATCCGGCGGAATTCGCGCCGCGCGCCGACCTGCTCGAGCGGGTCGCGCGCCGACATTCCGGCGCCACGGTCGGCGCGGTGCGAAGGATCGATCCGGGAGAGGTCCACGGCCGGATCTTCACGCCGCTCCACGGCAGGCTCGAGGATCCCGCCGTCGGCGGCGGCGCGCCCACCATTGCCTGCATCATGCGCGATCATTTCGGCGGAGCCTCCAGATGCGTCGTCCGGCAGGGGGAGGAGATGGGCCGCCCGTCGCGCATGGAGGTCGAACTGGTGCCCGGCCAAATCAGAGTCGGCGGGTTCGTCCGCAAGGCAGCGGAAGGGGTGCTGCTGGTCGAGTGAACCCGCCGTGCCAGGCTTCTGCCCGAGCGGGCAACTAAGGTTGCGCGGGCGGATAAATGCTTTTGCAAGCAAGCCTTTTTTCGATCGTGTAGGTGTGTTCGCTATCACAAGGCCGGGCCATTGGCCGAAGGCTGTTTGGGTTGCGGGGGAGGGACGCGTATCTTCCCGCGCGGAGAAGGTCTGAAAAGGAAAATCCGATGTCCGAATCCGTTCTCTTCACCAACGCCAATCTTTTCGACGGTCACGGCGCCCGCGGCGGCGGCATGTCGGTCCTGTGCGAAGACGGCAAGATCAAGGCGGTCGATCGCGATGGCGAGATCCGGACCGATGCGCGCCGCATCGATGTCGGCGGCCGCACGCTGATGCCGGGCATGACGGTGGGTCATTGGCATGGCGAGTTCGTCAGCATCGGCCCGCCGATGTTCGACGCCGGGCGCGGCGGGGTTTATCTCGGCAACGAATTGCCGCCCGCTTTGCTTGCATTGGCCGGGGCCAATGCGATGCGGATCGCGCTCAATTCGGGCGTCACGCGCGTGGTGGGCGGAAGCTCGAGCAACGATCTCGATGCCCAGTTGAAGATGGCGGTCGAGAAGGGTTTCATCGTCGGGCCTCACATGACGGCCGCCAGCCGCCATGTCGTCACGACCGCGGACCATGAGGATCGCGGCATGTGGTGGCGGCAGCCCGCGGCGAGCGAGGACGGCGTCCGGCGCGTCGGCCACAACGTCTTCGCCGATGGCCCCGATGCGATGGCGCGCGCCGTCCGTCAGGAAATCTGGCGCGGCGCCGAGATCATCAAGCTCGTTCCGAGCGGTGGCCACGGCTATCACTGGTCGAGCCAGTATCGCGGCCTGAGCCGCAACGAGCTGCAGGCGGCGGTGACCGCGGCGCACGAGCGCGACGCCAAGGTGCGCGCCCATACGTCGACCCGGGAGGTGATCCTCGAATGCCTCGATGCCGGCGTCGATATCATCGACCATGGCGACTATATCGACGACGAATGCATCGGCCGGATGGTGGAGCAGGGGACCTTCTTCTGCCCCAGTCTCCTGTTCACCAAGCTGGTGAGCCACGACGGCAGTCCGGAGCATGACGATTCCGACCAGCACGACCGCGCCTGGTCGAACATGAAGACGATGCTGAAGCGCGCCAACGAGGCCGGCGTCGTGATTGTCCCGGGCGACGATTATGGCGCGATGGGCATGGAGCATGCCGAAGGCGTCTACGGCAAGGAACTGGCCGTCTATGTCTATGACTATGGCATCGCACCGGCCGACGTCCTGCGCTGGGCGACGCTCAACGGAGCGAAGCTGGCCGGCGCCGAGGCGACCAGCGGATCGATCGAGGCCGGCAAGGATGCGGACCTGATCGTCGTCAACGGCGATCCGGTCGCGAATATCGACATCCTCACCGACCCGGCGAAATATCTCGACCTGGTCATGCTTGGCGGAAGGTTCATCAGGAACAGGCTCGACGGCCTTGCGGAGGCGCAGGTCGAGGGGCCGCTCCATGCAGCCCTGGTCCCATGAACCGGCCGGCGGATTGACCGGCCTCGAGGCGCACGTCCGGCATCTCGAGGATATCGAGGAGATTCGCGGGCTTCGCTTCAAATATCACGACTTCCTCAATCGATCCCGTTTCGAGAGGATGTCGGAGCTCTACACCGACGATGCGCGGGTCAGAATCGACTATGTGGCGAGCGCCGAGGGAAAAGAGGAGATTCACGAATTCTTCCTCACCATCCCGCGCACTTTGAGCTTCATCAAGCAGTTCATCCACAATCACCTCGTGAACGTGGATGGCGATATGGCGAGCGGCGTGGCCTATATGGACGCCCGCTACGCGGCGGAGGGGCAGAGCCTGATGGTCGCCGGGCGTTTCGACGAGAAATACCGGCGGACGACGGCGGGCTGGCGGATCGCGGATACGTTCGTCACGCTCTATTTCTCAGTGCCGCTTTCGAAAGGCTGGGCGGGCGCCGAGCTTCATCACATTGCGCCGCATGACGTTGTCCTTCGCGGCGGAGCGGCGTTGCGGCCGGCGGGGGCGTGAAGAAAGCGGTCTCAAGACGCCCAGCGTTATGCCGAACACCTATACGCTCGGCTAATCGGTATTTGACCTGCGTCTTCACATCGCCTTCCCTGATGTCGGAACCGGGTTTCGAATGGGCGATGAAGTCTCGGGCCTGAGGAGAGACGAATGCGCGTGAAGGTCGATGCGGACCGGTGTCAGGGTCATGCCATGTGCACCCTTGCCTGTCCCGAGCTTTTCCTTCTCAACGACGATGATGGCCACGCCTACGTGCTCGACGAGCAGGTACCCGAACAATTCACCGAAAAAGTCCGCCAGGCGCAGCGCGGCTGCCCTGAAGACGCGATCCAGCTGTTCGAAGTCTGACCCCAAAAGTTCTGGAGTAGAAAAGCATGGCGAGCCGGCTCGAGGATCAAGCTGACAGGGTCGTTCTCGACTTCGATCCGGCCGTGTGTCCCCATGACCGGTGGATCGAGAAATTCGGCGAAGCGCGGGAGAAATGCCCGCTTTTCTTCTCCGAAGCCCATGGCGGCTATTGGGTCGCCGCATCCTACGAACATGCGACGCGGATCTCGCGCGACTGGGTGACCTTTTCGTCGAAAAAGACCTGGGATCCCGAGACGGGGAAGCTCGAAGGGGGGAGCGTCATCCCGCCTTTTCCGGGTCCACCCTTCGTTCCGGTGGAAACCGATCCACCGGAATGGAAATTCTACCGGCACCTGCTCAATCCCTATTTCGGACCCAAGGCGATCGAAACCTATCGTGCTCGGGCGCAGGAGGTGATGCGCGCCCTGGTCGACCGGGTCATCGAAAGCGGCCGGTGCGATATCGTCAACGATTTCGCCAACCCGCTGCCGGCCCTGGTGACGCTCGACATCCTCGGCATCCCCTACGATCAGACCAATTGGCGTCGCTTTTGCGACCCCTTCCACAAGCTCGCTTATGGGCGCGGTACCCACGAATTCCCCCAGACCCTCAAGGAGCTGGACTGGATACGAGAGCAGCTGGCCAGACAGGTTGAGCTTGACCGGGAGAGCCCGCGCGAGGGACTGTTCAGCTCGCTTTGCAATGGAGAGGTCGGCGGCAATCCATTCTCGGTCTCCGAGATCGTGGGGCTGGGGATGATGGTGCTCGTGGGTGGCGTCGGCACCACCAACGCGCTCTTCTCCAACACCTGCCATTGGCTTTCGCAGAATCCCGACATTCGCCGCAAGCTGATCGACAATCCCGACATGCTGCCGATCGCCCGCGAGGAATTCGTCCGCTTCTATTCTCCGGTTACCTCCGCCGGGCGGTTCGTGACGCAAGCGGTCGAGGTAAACGGGCAGATGCTCGAGCCTGGTCGCCAGCTCATGCTCTCCTTCTCCTCGGCCAATCGCGACGAGGCGGTATTCGAGAATGCCGGTGAGATCGATGTCGAGCGGTTTCCGAACCCGCACATCGGCTTCGGCAGCGGCATTCACCGCTGCCTTGGTTCTTTTCTTGCCCGGATGTTCTTCGAGACGATGTTCAATGAGGTGATGGCCCGGCTTCCCGACTATGTCGTCGATGAAGCCAGGGCGACACGCTATCCCGATATTTCCACCAAGAACGGATGGATCACCATCCCGGCAAGCTTCACGCCGGGGCCGCGGATCGGCGAAGGGCTTGCGCTGTAAGCCTGTCGCGCGGCCTGCTGTTTGGCTTCCGATTGCTATAGCGTTTGGCTATACAAGGCCCACCGAGGGCCGTGATGGATTTCCAGCTGCGATTCCTGAACTATTTTCTCACGATCGTGGAGGAAAGATCGTTCTCGCGCGCAGCGATCAAGCTGAAAATCTCGCAGCCTTCCCTCTCCCAGCGGATTCAGACGCTGGAGGCCCAGCTTGGATTTCCGTTGCTCACCCGTTCGGTGCGCGGCGTGACGCTGACCTCCGAGGCGCAGACCCTGCTCGAGCCGTTCCGCGATCTGGTCGGGCGCGGCAGTCGAATCGAGAGGCTGGCGACCGATTTCCGCGAGGGAGAAACACGGCCGATACAGCTGGGCGTCACCATGTATTCGGGTCATCCGGAGCGCGCCGCCTTGCTCAAGGACTTCCTGGCCGCGCATCCAGCGACCAGAATCCACATCGAGACCATCTACACCGTCGACCTCTACCCCGCCTTGGTGAACGCGCGTTATGATCTGGGCTTCTCGGTCGGGCCGCCGCCGCCTCACCCGCTCGATTACATCAATTTGTGTCACCTTCGGACCGAGCTGCTGGTTCCCGGCGATTCGCCGCTCGCACGGCATGACGAAATCCCGATCAGTGAGCTCGCCGGACTCCATATCGCCAGCATCCGCAGCCAGCGATTTCCCGCCTTGTTCGACATGGCTTTGCATCCGTTAGAGGAGGCCGGCGCGATCCTGACCTACCCGACCGATCAAACGCCTATGGGACTGGTGACGTACGGCCGAACGCATCATGCCGTGATCGCCATGGCCATTCCCTTCATGGCAGATCCGGAACTTGCCGCGGCAGGGCTGCTGCGCCGGCCGATCGCGGGGCTCGATCCTCCCGTCGCGTTGATGCTCGTGCGACCTCGCGAAGCGGCCACGCACATCGGGATGAAGCTATGGGACTTTGCGCGGAGCTGGACAAAGGAAGCCATACAGGCGGAGAATTGGCCGAGCCCCAGGTCGGCGGGAGAAACGCGTCCCGGTGATCCGCGATGAGCGTCAACCTCAATACCCGCTATATCCGTTACCTCCTCGCGGTCGCTGACGAAGGCTCCTTCTCGCGCGCCGCCGTCCGCCTCAGCGTTTCGCAGCCGGCGATCTCGCGACGTATCAAGATGCTCGAGGATGAGCTCGGCTTTGAGCTGCTCGAGCGGCTCCCGCGCCAGGTCGTCCTGACCCCTGAAGGGCGGGCAATGCTTCCCGCCTTTCGGGACCTTGTCGACTCCGCCGCCGAAACCGGCGCCCTGGTGCAGAAGCTGGTGGGCGAACGCGCCAGCCCGCCGCGCATCGGCGTTGCCGTCTATGCCAGCCAACCCGAGCGCAGCACGCTTCTTGCCGATTTTGAGGAAGCCTATCCCAATGCCGTCTTCGAGATCGAGACCGGCTACACGCGCGCTCTCGTCCATGGCTTGTGGGAGGGCGACTTCGACTTGCTCGCCATTTCTTCGCCCATCCCCGACGCACGCTTCGAATATATCATCCTCAGATGGTTTCAGGTTCAGGTGATCGTGCCGCGAGACTCGCCGCTGGCGGCTCTCGACGCAGTCCCGATACCGGCCCTTCGAGGGCAAGCGCTGGCCACGCGTGAGAGGAGCAGCGCGCCGAAGCTGTTCGACCAGATGATCGCTCCACTCCAGGCGGCCGGCGCGCAGCTCGTCTTTCCCGACGATCAGGGGAAGCTCGGCATTCTCGCCCATGCCGTGGACCATGAAATTGCGGTAATCTCGTCGTTCGACGAATATAGCGATGACGAGGTCGAGCGCGCCGGGATGGTCGCAAGGCCGCTGGAGAATGTCGGTCCCGTTGCCGCCTTGATGCTGCTGAGGATCGCGCGCGAGGGTCCGTCGAGGTCCGATCGGCTTTGGCAATTCGCCCGCAACTGGGTCAGCCGAAAGAACATCGTCCAGAAGGGCCGCGAAGATAGGTTGAGCCCGCTCAAGACCTGATCATCGGCCTTTAGCGAGGCTGCAAATCCTGTTGCCGCGAGGCGCAGGCCATTCGGTTTGCCGATTGTCGCACCTTCGGGCCGGCGTAAAGTCCCTTGATGGGCCCCAATTCGACGGGTCATTGCCAGGGAGCCATGTCTCGATGAACGCCGTTACTGCGATCCGTCCATTTCCGGTGACCGACACGGTCCAGCGGATATGGGACGAAATCGAGCGCCTCGACCTGGTGCGAAACATCGCCGAGATCGAGGCTTTCGGTTACACGATCGTGCCGCCGGAAAAGGTCGCGCCGCCCGAAATCATCGCCGAGCTTCGCGAGCGGGTGCTGGATGTCGCGCAGCGCCGCACCGGCGAGCGGCCGGATTTGGAAGTGGATGCCGCAAGCGTCACGCGCGAATATAAGGACCCGTTCGGCCTGCCGCTGCCCTATCTGACCTTCGACGATCCGGCGTTCGAAGCCGCCGTCGTCAACCCGGCTGCTCTCGCCATCGTGACCTATCTGCTTGGCGAAAGCTGCCGGCTCAGCGACATGGCCGCGCTCATCAAGGGTCCGGGCGGGTCGGACCTGTCGCTGCATTCCGACAATCTGAGGATCCCCGATCCCTTTCCGCCGCTCGCGCAGATTTGCAACGTGACCTGGTGCCTGACCGATTATTCGAAAGAAAACGGGTCGATCGCCTTCGTTCCCGGAAGCCATCGCTATTATCGGCGGCCGCTCGACAATGAGGGCCTGGATCAGCGCGTTGCCGTCGACGCGCCGGCCGGCTCACTGATCATCTTCGGTGGCCACACCTGGCACGGCGCCTTCGCCCGGACGGCACCGGGGCTGAGGGTGGCGCTCATCGGCTATTATTGCCGCGCGCATTTGCTGACGCAGGGCGATTACTCGAAGGGCGCCATTCCTGCGGCCAGCCTCGAGCGGAATTCCGCCCGCTTCGCCAGGCTGATGGGAGAGCATATCACCTACGGTTATCGGCAGGAGGGCCCGCCTTCGGTGCGCGCGATCATCAACAAGGAGAAGGCGAGAGTGGTCGGCTCCGCCGAGGCGGTCGGCAAGCACGCCTTCGACTGATCCGAACCGCACCCGGCGAAAGGTGCTCGCCGGCCTGGATCCTCACCCCGGTGGCAGCGCGTAGGCGATGATCTGGTCTGATGCGGTATTGGCGAACCTCGGATGACCGCTTGCCGATACCAGGAGAAACTGGCGTCCGCTGCGCGGGGACCGGTATGTCATCGGATTTGAGTGACCGCTGGTCGGAAGACGGCTTTCCCAGAGCAGCTGACCAGTGCCGATGGCAAATGCCCGCAACGTTCGCTCCTGCGTGGCCGCGATGAAGATGAGCCCCGATCGTGTGACCATCGAACCGCCCAGCGAGGGCGTTCCAAGCGGAAGGGAAATCCCGCTCGCGATGTTGAAGGGACCGGAATCGCGGGCGGTGCCGAGCGGCTGTCGCCACAAGATGCGGCGTGTATTGAGGTCGATGGCCGCGATCTCCGCATAAGGCGGTTGGTTGCAGAGCATGCCCAGCGGCGACGTGAAATTCTCGACGGTCGCCACATAGGGCGTTCCGGTCTGCGGCCAGCGGGCGCTATTGACTGGGACCACGCCCGCCCTGAATTGCGGGAATTCGGCGGGATCGGCCTGCTCGCGGCGAATGAGCCGGTCGTACATCGGAAGGTGCATGACGTTGGCGACGAGAATCCGCCGTTCCGGGTCGATCGAGATTCCCGACCAGGTCGAGCCGCCGAAGACGCCGGGGAAGATCACGCTCGGTCGATCCGTGCCGACCGGGGTGAAGTCGCCGTCATAGCGTGCTTCGCGGAACCGGATCCGGCACCATAATTGATCGAATGGGGTGATCCCCCACATGCGCGCCTCGGTGAGG
>Ga0070665_100000079_pt1 | contig 186925 bp, 177 predicted proteins | sample KBSS13metaG_FD_65862 | JGI IMG/M metagenome (GOLD analysis project Ga0070665, IMG submission 65862) | Switchgrass rhizosphere microbial communities from Kellogg Biological Station, Michigan, USA - KBS S1-3 metaG | ecosystem: Host-associated > Plants > Roots > Rhizosphere > Soil ...
CGCGACCTTGAGGCCGCCGCGCAGCTTGTTGACGACGAGCGTGGCCAGAGCCTCACCCTCGATGTCCTCGGCGATGATGAGGAGCGGACGGCCCGACTGCACCACGGCTTCCAGGATCGGCAGCAGCGCCTGCAGCGACGACAGCTTCTTCTCGTGGATGAGGATGTAGGGGCTGTCCAACTCGACGGTCATCTTGTCGGGGTTGGTGACGAAGTAGGGCGAGAGGTAGCCGCGGTCGAACTGCATGCCCTCGACGACGTCGAGTTCAAACTCGAGACCCTTGGCCTCCTCGACGGTGATGACGCCTTCCTTGCCGACCTTCTCCATCGCCTCGGCGATCTTCTCGCCGACTTCGGTGTCGCCGTTGGCCGAGATGATGCCGACCTGGGCGATTTCCGAGGAGCCCGAGACGTCCTTCGAACGGCTCTTCAGGTTCTCGACGACCTTGGTGACGGCGATATCGATGCCGCGCTTCAGGTCCATCGGGTTCATGCCGGCGGCGACGGCGGTCATGCCTTCACGCACGATGGCCTGGGCCAGCACGGTCGCGGTGGTGGTGCCGTCACCGGCCTTGTCGTTCGCCTTCGAGGCCACTTCGCGCAGCATCTGCGCGCCCATGTTCTCGAACTTGTCCTTGAGCTCGATTTCCTTGGCGACGGTGACGCCGTCCTTGGTGATGCGCGGGGCGCCGAAGCTCTTGTCGATCACGACGTTGCGGCCCTTGGGGCCCAGCGTGACCTTCACGGCGTTGGCGAGAGTGTCCACGCCGGCGAGAATGCGCTCACGAGCGTCGCGCGAAAAGCGTACGTCCTTGGCTGCCATTGTTCGGTTTTCCTTCTAAAAATCAGGGTTACGGGAAGCGGATGCTCAGGCGATGACGCCGAGGATGTCCGATTCCTTCATGATCAGCAGGTCTTCGCCGCTGACCTTCACTTCGGTGCCGGACCACTTGCCGAACAGCACGCGGTCGCCCACGGCGACGTCGAGCGGGGTCACCTTGCCGTCATCGGCGCGGGCGCCGGTGCCGATGGCCACGATCTCGCCCTCGGCGGGCTTTTCCTTGGCACTGTCGGGGATGATGATGCCGCCGGCCGTCTTCTCTTCAGCCTCGACGCGGCGCACGAGAACTCGGTCGTGCAGCGGACGGAAACCCATGGGATTCTCCCTTATCCTATAAACAAGATGCGTCTTGGCACTCTCAAGGCGAGAGTGCCAGCGCCGCGCATATGGTTCGGCGCCGGGGGAGCGTCAAGCGGTCTGGAACAAATTTTGGTCGAGACGATTACAGCGCCGGCTCGATGGAGGGCAGAAGCCCGAACCGCGCGCGCCCGACCCACCGCGCCAGCAGCAGCGCGGCCGCGACGGTCAGGCCCACGGCCAGCCCGATCCACACGCCCAGGCCGCCCAGCCCGGCATGGAACGCCAGCCAGTAGGAGCTGACGAAGCCGCTCAGCCAGTAGCTGACGATGGCGATGGCGGCGGGAACGCGCGTGTCCTGGACGCCGCGCAGGACGCCGGCCGCCACGGCCTGCGTGCCGTCAACCAGCTGGAATGCCGCGGCGACGATCAGGTACTGCAGGGCGAAGCCGATCAGCGCGGCGTTCTGCGGCGCGTCCATGTCGATATAGGCCGACATGATCGCGCGCGGGAACAGCAGCATCGCGCCGGCCGAGACGCCCACGAACGCGAGGCCGGTCAGCAGCGCCGCCCAGCCGGCGCGGCCGATCGCCGCGGGATCGCGCCCGCCGTAGTGGTAGCCGACGCGGATCGTCGCGGCCTGGCCGATCCCGAACGGCACCTGGAAGAAGATCGCCGCAATCTGCAACGCCACGGTGTGAGCGGCGAGCTGTGCCTCGCCGATCAGGCCCATGAGGAACGCGGCCGAGCTGAACAGCCCGCCCTCGGCCATCAGCGTCAGCGCGATCGGCAGGCCCAGCGCGCAGATCTGGCGCAGGCGCGACCATTCGGGCCGCCACCAGCGGCCCCAGATGTGGGTGCGGCGCAGCCGGCGGTCGCTGCGGATCGCGATCACATAAGCGAGCACGGTGGCGCAGGCGGTGATGAAGCTGGCCAGCGGCGAGCCGAGCAGTCCGAGCTTGGGCGCACCCAGGTGGCCGAACACCAGCACCCAGTTGCCCGCGGCGTTCACCGCGATCGACAGCCCGGTGATGACCGTGGCGAAGATCGGCCGGCCCATCGCCGAGACGAACGTGCGCAGGACGTTGACCACCAGCATCGGGATCACGCTCAGCGCGCAGACCTCCAGGAAGTCGCCCGCGCGCCGGGCGAGGATCGGCTGCTGGCCGGCAAGCAGGATCAGCCGCTCGCCGCTGAGGCAGATCGCGATTCCCAGGATGCCGAGCAGGCCGCACAGCCACAGCGCCATGCGCACCGAGCGGCGCACTTCACGCACCGCGTGGCGGCGGCGCCCGATCTCCGCCGCGATCAGCGCGGCGACCGCGCCGGTCAGGCCGTAGAACGCCATCAGCATCAGCGCGAAGAGCGCGACCGCGAGGCTGGACGCGGCGAGCGCCTCCTGCCCCAGACGCGAGACGAACATCACGTCGGTGGCGAACACCGCCATCTGCAGGATGTTGGCAGCCGCCAGCGGCCCGGCCAGCCGCAGCGTCGCGACCAGTTCGGTGCGGAACAGCCGCGGCGCGCGCCGGGCGAAAAGGGGATCGGCTTCCATGGTTCGGGTCGTGCGGACGCGGCCCGCCGCGAAAGGCTGCAAGGCACGCGCGACGGACCGGCCCGATACCCGCTCGCACCTGCGCGGCAAAGCGTTTTTCCGCGCCGCGCCATCCGCCAGGCAATAGCCTCGCGCGTCGCAGAGCCTCCGGCGCACGATCGATCAACGAGCATCACACGGCCATTGCGGCGAACCGGTTCGCAGAATAAGTCGAGCAACATTCCGCAAACGAACTAAAGTGCACATTTGACGTTCCAGTGCAGACGATGCGGCACGAGCCAACAGGACGTGCTGTTCCAGACTCTCACGCCGGAGGATCTTTGGTGAGCCAGACGTCGGGCCGAACCCAGCTTTTCCTCAAGGGACGGTTGCGCCATGCGATGAGCGATCGCGAAATCGCCATCATCGACGAGTTGATTGCCGACCTCGAGCGCGTGCCGGACGGCCATGTGGTACAGCGCCGGGCGGTGCCGGCCGAGCACGCCACCATGCTGTTCGACGGGTTCATCGCACGCGTGGTCGGGGAAGGCCCCGATCGTGCGATCGTCAGCCTTCAGGTGCCGGGCGACTTCGTCGACCTCCACGCCTTCGCGCTCAGGCGGCTCGATCACGACCTCGTCGCGATCGGTCCGGCGCTGGTCGGCTACGTGCCGCACGAAAGGCTGACCCGCATCCTGCGCGAGGAGCCGCACCTGACGCGGATACTGTGGTTCTCGACCTTGCTCGACGCCGCGATCCACCGCGAATGGATCCTCAAGCTCGAGCAGCTCAAGGCTGAGGAGCGACTGGCGCATATCATGGCCGAGCTGTGGCATCGGCTGAACTTCGTAGGGCTCGCCGATCCGCACGGGTTCAGCATGCCGCTGCTCCAGACGCACCTCGCCAACGCCTGCGGCACGACCGCGGTGCACATCAACCGGGTGATCCGGTCGATGCGCGAGCGCGGGCTGCTCGAGCTCAACCGCGGCCGTGTCAGCATCCCCGACCGGGCCGCGCTGGAACGCTTCGCGCGGTTCACGCCGGACTACCTCTACGGCGAAGGCTCGCTGTTCCTGAGCGAGGGTCTGGGCGAGTTTTGACCGCCGAGGCGCGGACCCGGCCTCAAATCTCCGGCAGGCCTTGCTCGGCAAAGCCCCAGCCGGCCAGGGACTTGCTTCGCGCGCGGTCGAGCAGCTTCCGGGCATCGGCGATGGTGAAGGCGCTCGCCTTGTCGAAGCCGTCGAGCTCGCCCCAGGCGATCGGCACGGCGACGGGCGCCCCGGCGCGGGCGCGGGCCGAATAGGGGACGACGGCCGTGGCGCCGCGCTGGTTGCGCAGCCAGTCGATGAAGATCTTGCCCACGCGCTTGGCCTTGCTCATCGTCGCGACGAAGCGCTCGGGCTCGGCCAGGGCCAGGGCTTCGGCGAAGCGGCGGGCGAAGTCCTTGTGCGCCTCCCACGAGTGACCGGTGCCGAGCGGGGCAATGACGTGCACGCCCTTGCCGCCCGAGAGCATGGCGAAGCTGGTGAGGCCGATGTCGGCCAGCCGGTCGCGGATGTCGGTGGCCGCCTGCTTCACATCGCCGAAGTCGAGGCCTTCGTCCGGATCGAGGTCGAAGATCAGGCGGTCGGGCAGTTCGACCGCATCGGCGCGGGCTTCCCAGCCGTGGAACTCGATCGTGCCCATCTGGACGCAGCTGAGCAGCCCGGCGGCATCCTCGACGAAGATGTAGTCCTCCGAGCCGCCATCCTTCTCGCGCACGGGAACGTGGTGGACGTGCTCGCCGAAGCCGCCGCTGTCGTGCTTCTGGAAGAAGCACTTCTTGGCGCGCCCCTGCGGGCAGCGCACCAGGCTGATCGGGCGGTTGCCGGCGAACGGCAGCATCAGCGGCGCGACTTGCTCGTAATAGGCGGCAAGCTCGCCCTTGGTCTGGCCGCTTTCGGGGAAGATGACGCGGTCGGGGTTGGTGATCTTGACCGGCGGCTCGGGCGTGGGCGCGGCGGCGGGCTTCTCGGGCGCGACTTGCTCGGCCGGCTTGTCGGCGCGCAGGCCCAGGAAGCTCGCGTGGCGCACCCGGCCCTCGGCGGTGAACTCGGCGAAGGCGACTTCGGCGACCAGCTTGGGCTCGACCCAGGTTGCGCCGCGCGCCTCGACCCGGGGCACCTCGACGGGCGCGGTCTTGCGGCCGATGTCCTTGAGCTGGCTCCACACATCGGCCAACGTGCCCGCGTCGTAGCCGGTGCCGACCTTGCCCTTGTAGACAAGGCTGCCGTTCTCGTTCTGCGCCAGCAGCAGCGAGGCGAAGGGGCGCTGCCTGGTGGTGCTCTTGGTCCAGCCGACGATGACGAATTCCTGCCGGTTGATGCACTTGACCTTGACCCAGCTCGGCATCCGCTTGCCCACGTACCCCGCGTCGATCTTCTTGGAGATGATGCCTTCCTGGCCGGCGGCGCACATCGCCTTGAACAGCTTCTCCCCCGCGCCGATCACGTGGTCGGCCACGCGCACCGGGGGTTGGGCATGGGCGAGCAGCGCCTCGAGGCGCTCCTTGCGCTCGATATTGGGCAGGCCGGTCAGGTCCTCGCCATTCAGTTCGAGCAAGTCGAACACGAAGTAATCGAGTGCGTCCCTGGCGCCTTGCGAGCCGTGGCCGCGCTTGAGCACGGCCTGGAGCGAGGAGAAATCGGGATTGCCGTCCTTGCCATAGGCGACGATCTCTCCGTCGAGCAGGCAGGGCGGCAAGTCGAGCGCGCCGATCGTCTCCACCAGCGGGCCGAACTTGTCGGTCCAGTCGTGCCCGTTGCGGGTATGGACGACGACCTTGTCGCCCGACGCGGCGACGAGCGCACGATAGCCGTCGAACTTGATCTCGTGCATCCACTGGTTGCCCGGTGGCACCGCGTCGACCAGCGTCGCGAGTTGCGGTGAGCGGAATTCGGGGAGCTTGGCGGGCGTGCCGGCCTTCTTGCGCACCGGCCTGGCTTTGGCGGCGTTGTGCTCGGCGGCGGCGTCCATCTGCGCGGCGAAGGCCTTGCCCTTCTTGCCCGCGAGCGCGAACTCGCCTTGCTTGTCGGCCTCGATCTCGGCCATGGAGCGGCCGGTCAGCACGCTCGTCAGCGCATGCTCGACGAGTTGGTCGCCCTCTTGCGCATAAGCGTCGCGGACCTTGCGCAACAGCCAGTTCTCGCGCTTCTCACCCGGACGGGGCTTGAGGCGGATGAGCATCCACTCGCCCTTCATCCGCTCGCCATCGAGAGTGAAGTGCAAGTGCCCCTCGTCGAGATCCTTGGCGCTCTTGCCCGCGATCGGCGCCCAGGTGCCCTTGTCCCACAGCATCACGGTGCCGCCGCCGTACTCGCCCTTGGGGATCGTGCCCTCGAACTCGGCGTAGCTCAGCGGATGGTCCTCGGTCCGCACCGCCAGGCGCTTGTCGTCGGGGTCGGGACTCGGCCCCTTGGTCACGGCCCAGGATTTCATCACGCCGTCGACTTCGATGCGGAAATCCCAGTGCAGCCGGGTGGCCGCGTGCTTCTGGACGATGAAGAGATTGCCGCCCGTGCTCTTGGCCGCCTTGCCGGCAGGCTCGGCGGTCTTCTGGAAGTCGCGCTTGGCGTTGTACTCGGCGAGCGGGTCGGCCTTGCGCGTCGCCATGGCTCAGGCGCTCTTGCGCTGGCGTGCGGACGCGGTGGGTGCCTTGCCGGCAGCGGACTTCTTGGCAGGGGGCTTCTTGGCGGCCGGCTTTTCCGCGGCTTTCTTGGCCGGAGCCTTTTTCGCCGCCGGCTTCTTGGCGGGCGCCTTCTTTGCCGAAGCCGCGTCCTTCCCCGCATCCGCCTTCTCGCCGGCCGGGCCGCCAACCGACTTGCGCAACGCGGCCATCAGGTCGATCACGTTCGAGCCGCGCGACGTATCAGCCTCCTCGACATCTTCCAGGATGCGCTTGCCCTTGGCCTTGGCCTTCTTCTCGACCAGGCGCTTGAGCGCATCGACGTAGCGGTCGTGGAACTCGTCGGCGTCGAACGGGGCGCTCTTCTTCTCGATCAGCGTGGTGGCGAGGTCGAGCAGGTCCTCGCTCGGCTTGTCGTTCGGAATGTCCTTGAAGTAGCTTTGCGCCTGGCGCACCTCGTCGGCATAGCGCAGCGTCTCCAGCACGATGCCCTTGCCGCAGGGCCGCAAGCTGACGAGCTGCTCGCGCCCGCGCACCGAGAGCTGGCCGATCGCGATCTTCTTGGCTTTCCGCAGCGCCTCGCGCAGGACGATGAAGGCCTCGTCGGCCAAGTCGTCGGCGGGCACCACGTAGTAGGGCTTCTCGAAGTAGAACACGTCGATCTCGTCGTGGCCGACGAACTGCACCAGTTCGAGCGTCTTGCGGCTCTCGATCTTGACCGCCTCGATCTCCTCGTCGTCGAGCAGCACGAAGTTGCCCTTGGAGACCTCGTAGCCCTTGACGATGTCGTCGTGATTGACCGGGCCGATGCCGGTCACGACCTTCTCGTAGTTGATCGGCTTGCCCGAGGGCTCGTGGATCTGGCGGAAGCTGATCGCCGCGCCCGACTTGGTGGCGGCGTAGACTTCGACCGGGATCGAGACGAGCGCCAGCCGGATCTGCCCCTGCCAGTAAGCGCGCGCTACCATGTGACTCGCTCCTTTTCAGCGAGTCCAAAGCTCATGACCGCAGGTGCGGTTCCCGATGCGCAAGCAACGGATCGGAATCGTCGAAAAAGGAGGTGCGGGCATCGCGGGGCGTGCGAGCAAGATCCGGGGCGGCGCAGCGTGAGGCGCGGTTCCGCGCCACCCCGGCGAGGCATCCGGTTTCGTCGGCGGACGCCCCAAAGGTTGAGTCAGCGGTTCGGGCGAGCCGAACCCTCTGGTTGGCGCATGGAGCGCTCTTCGTCTTCCTCGATCAGACGCAGGATCGATTCGCAGCAATTGGTCATGGCCAGGCCGTAGAGCGCGAAACCGCGCAGGCCCGACGGGGCGGAGGGAGCGGGCGGCTTCTGGTTCGAGCCGCCGGTGGAAACGGACTTCATGAGCGCTATCTCCTCCTCGCTGACGGTGTGTGTTCCCCTCCCCTGTTCAGTCCTGCGGGATGACCCAGCGGATCGATCCCGCGTACGTACCGCCCACCCGCGCGCCGCTCTCGTCGGTAGCGGCATCGAAGCGGGCGCGGCGCGACACCAGGCGGCACGTCGCGGTGTCGAGCTCGGCAGAGCCGCTGGACGCAGTGACGCGGCAGGCCTGCACGCGGCCGTCGGCGGCGACCGTCAATTCGAAGCGGACCGTGCCCTGCTCTCCCCGGCGCAAGGAGGCGCCGGGATAGTCATCGGTGCTCACCCAGCCTGCGGGAGCGTTCACCGGCCGGGCGGCACGCGCCGTACCCGTAGCCAGGGACGGTGCCGGACGGGGCGCCTGCGGATGGGTGTCGAGCGGGAAATCGAGAATACGGATATCATCCACCCCGCTGCCAACATCCACCTCGATCGGGCCAGGTCTCGGCATCGCCAGCCGCGGGGCCGGCGCCGGAACGTGCTGGACCGAGTGGTTCGCCACGTCGGGCGTGGTCTGCGGCTTCGGCTCCGGCGAGGGCGGCGGCGGATCGAGCGGGATGTTCCGTCCGGTGATCGACGGGATGATCTGCTCGACGTATTGGACGCCAAGCCCCGTCACCAGGGCGTAGAACGCCATCCCATGCAGGCCCGCGACCGTGACCAGGGCCACCGTGCGGTTCCTGCCGGGCATCCTAGCGGCATAAGCCATAAGGACATCCTCTCCCGGTCGGGAGCTTCTCTCCAGCGATGTTCGCTGCGGAGCCCCGATCCATGACAATCAAGCTAACAGGTTATTCCCTGGCGCAAACCGAATTTTACTCAGCAATACAAGCATCTACTCTCACGCGCTTATAGTCAGGAAGCTGAGTTCCTACCGCACTGCAGCGAGTGCCTTCTGCCGGCGCCGTTGGACCGAACTGCCAAGGCCGATCGCCTCGCGATACTTGGCGACCGTGCGGCGGGCCAGGTCATAGCCCTGCGCCTTGAGCAGATCGACCAGCGCATCGTCGGAGAGGATGGCCTTGGGATCCTCGGCGTCGATCAGCTTGCGGATCGCGGCCTTCACCGCCTGGGCCGACGCGCCCTCCCCTCCGGCCGTCGAAATACCTGAAGTAAAAAAGTATTTCAGCTCGAAGGTGCCGCGCGCGCACTGCAGGTACTTGTTCGAGGTGACACGGCTGACGGTGCTTTCGTGCATGCCGATCGCCTCGGCGACGGCGCGCAAGGTGAGCGGCTTGAGCTGCGCGACGCCGTGCCGGAAGAACCCTTCCTGCTGCTTGACCAGTTCGGTGGCGACCTTGAGGATCGTCTTCTGCCGCTGGTCGAGCGCCTTGATCAGCCAGTTCGCATCCGCGAGCTTCTCCGACAGCCAGCCGCGCGAAGCCTTGTCGCCGCAGCTGCCCCTCAGCTCGACATAGTAGCTGCGGTTGACGATCAGGCGCGGCAAGGTCGCTTCGTTGAGCGCGATCCTCCACCCTGGCGCCGCCGATTCGATGAGGATGTCAGGCGTCACCACCGCGCCGCTCTCCCCGCCGAAGCGCAATCCCGGCTTGGGGTCGTAGCTGCGCAGCTCGGCCAGCATGTCGGCGAAATCCTCGTCGTCGACATCGCACATCCGCCGCAGCCGGGCGAACTCGCCGCGCGCCAGCAAGTCGAGATTGTCGATCAGGCGCTCCATGCACGGATCGTAGCGGTCCGCTTCCCTGGCCTGCAGCGCGATGCACTCGGCCAGCGTGCGCGCGCCGACGCCGGTGGGATCGAGCGTCTGGACGACCGCCAGAGCCTCCTCGGCAAGCACCATCGCGATGCCCAGGTCCTCGCACACCTCGCGCAAGCCGATCGGGAGGTATCCGGCATCGTCGAGCTGGCCGATCAGGTAGCGGGCAACCGCGGCGACGGTGGGATCGGACGCGGCGGCGCCGACTTGCGCCTCGAGATGCTCGACCAGCGTCTCGCCCTCGCGGCCGCGCTCGCCGATGTCCTGGCCCGTCTCCGCGCCCGCGACGCGCAGCTCGCTGCCCCATCCGGCATCGTCGTTCGCCGCGGCCGAGCCGATGCGCAGCGCATCGCCCGTCTCGAAATCGGCATCGGCGACCACCGGGTCGACATCGAGCGGCCGATCCTCGCCGCCGCGCCCTTCGCCGATGAGCCGGTCGACGCCCGAGGTCTCTAGCGAGGTGCGACGCGTGTCATCCGCTGCGATGCGCTCGCCGGGATCCGCAGCGGCGGCCCCGTCGCCCCCGACATCGAGCAGCGGATTGGCGGCCAGGGCTTCGCCGATGAAGGTCTCGACCTCGAGATTGGACAGCGCCAGCAGCTTGATCGCCTGCTGGAGCTGCGGCGTCATCACCAGGGACTGGGTCTGCCGAAGGTCCAGGCGCGGTCCCAACCCCACCCGTCAGCCTTTCGCGCCGGCGGGCCCCGCACGGTGAGTCGAAGTACGGCCCGTCACAAGGTAAATCCTTAGCTCTGCCCACGGATTCACAAGGTGAATCCTTCACCGAGATAAAGCCGGCGCACGTTCTCGTCGGCGACCAGCGCCTCGGGGCTGCCGGCGAACAGCACCTGGCCGCCGTAGATGATGCAGGCGCGATCGACGATGTCGAGCGTCTCGCGCACGTTGTGATCGGTAATGAGCACGCCGATGCCGCGCGTCTTCAAATCCTTCACGAGGTCGCGGATGTCCGAGATGGAGAGCGGATCGATGCCGGCGAACGGCTCGTCCAGCAGCATGATCGAGGGCTTGGCGGCCAGCGCGCGGGCGATCTCGCAGCGGCGGCGCTCACCACCCGAAAGCGCCATTGCCGGGCTCGATCGCAGGCGGGTGAGACCGAATTCGTCGAGCAGTCGCTCGAGTTCGGACGCGCGCACCGCCTTGTCCGGCTCGACCAGCTCGAGCACCGCGCCGATGTTCTGCTCGACCGTGAGACCGCGAAAGATCGAGGTCTCCTGCGGCAGGTAGCCGAGGCCCAGGACGGCGCGGCGGTACATCGGCAAGCGCGTGACATCGACGCCGTCCATCAGGATGCGGCCCGAATCGGGGCGGACGAGGCCCATGATCGAGTAGAAGCACGTGGTCTTGCCGGCGCCGTTCGGCCCCAGCAGGCCCAGCACCTCGCCCTTGGCCACCGACAGCGAGATGTCGGAGAGCACGGCGCGCTTGTCGTAGCTCTTGGCGATCGAGATGACTTCCAGGCCACCATGGGCCGCAAGGCCAGCGGCATCCACCGCGTCCATGGTGCTCTCTCGCTCGGGCTGCACGGTGTCGATCATGCCACGCGATTTACGGACGAGGCGGAACGCCCGCAAGCTGCGTTTTCCCGCAGTGGAGCGCGACATGGCCGATTTCCTGCATGGTGATGCTTTTCGGAAAGGCGACGGCGAGATACCCGGACGATTGCGTTTATTGCGCGAGCGCTTGATCGCTGCGCAATTTGATGATCTAGTACCAATCGTTGGGACATGCCCGGGCACGGGAAAAGGGACGCCGGATGAACAAAGTGGCGCGGCGCGCAACCGGTCTGAGGCCGGCGCAAGGCACGGTGAAGATCGACTGGCGCCGCCGCATGAGCGACCACATCGCTTATGCCCTGCTGGTCTACACCGCATTGCAGATCTTCGTAACCGTCGGCGCTCTCAAGGCCGAGGGCCGCTCGCTGCTCCCCTATCTCGCCCTCGTGATCCTCGTCGTCGCCATCATCCCCGCCTGCCGCAGCTTCGAGGCGCGCTGGAACCGGCTGAGCGATGCCGAGGCGCAAGACCCCGCCTTCGCCCGCCAGTACCGGCGGGACCGCCTGGCGCTCTGGCTGCTCGCCATCGGCCTGCCGTTCGCGCTGACCGGCATCTTCAAGAGTCTGGCGATCTTCTTCGCCTGATCGGCCGGATCGCGACGATCGCATCATTGTAGTCCAGACTTCGCGCGCCTAGGTCTGTTCGCCTGAAGCGGAATCGGCACCGGCCCACGCCCCCACCCGACCTCCCAACGAGTGTACCCTACGGGAGGTCGGGTGGGGCGTGGGCCGGTGCCGCATAAACAGGGCAGGCTCTAGCTCTGCCGGCCGCCGCCACCGCGGATAGCCCCTAGGAGAACGCAGCGAGTGCTCAGTCCCGATTCCGCCCGCGATCGTGCCGCCGATCTGGTCGCGCGGGCCAGGCGCGCCGGCGCCGACGCCGCCGACGCGGTCTACGCCGCCAACTCCGCCGAAGGCATCCAGGTGCGCCTGGGCAAGCTGGAGGACGTGGAACGGTCCGAGGGCGAGCACATCGGCCTCAGGGTCTTCATCGGCCAGCGCTCGGCCAGCATCGGCTCGTCCGACTTGTCGCCGCGCGCGCTCGACGAACTGGCGGAGCGCGCGGTGGCGATGGCTCAGGCCGCGCCGGACGACCGTTTCGCCGGCCTCGCGCCCGCCGAGCTGCTCACCCATGCGCCCTTTGCGGACCTCGACATCCGGGACGCCGCCGATCCCGGCGCGCAAGCCCTGCGCGCCATGGCCGACGAGGCGGAGGACGCGGCCCGCGCCGTCGCCCGCGTGACCAACTCCGACGGCGCGAGCGCCAGCGCCGGCTTCGGCGTGTTCGCGCTGGCGACGAGCCATGGCTTTGCCGGCGCCTACGGCTCCTCGACGCATTCGGTGCATGCCAGCGTCGTCGCCGGCGAAGGCGCAGCCAAGCAGCGCGATTCGGCCTGGCGGCAGGCACGTCACGCCAGCGACCTGCCCTCGGCGGCCGAGATCGGCACGCTCGCGGGCACCCGCGCTGTCGCCCGGCTCGAGCCCGGGCGGATGAAGAGCGGGCCGATGCCAGTGGTGTTCGACCCGCGCGTGTCGAGCGGCATCGTCGGCCACCTCATCGGCGCGATGTCGGGCAGCGCGATCGCGCGGCGCAGCAGCTTCCTGCTCGACCGGCTGGAGGAGCAGCTGTTCGATCCCGCGATCCGCATCGTCGAGGACCCGCACGCGCCGCGCGGCCTGCGCTCGCGCCCGTTCGACGGCGAGGGGCTGGCGACGCGCGGGCGCGATCTGGTGGCGGATGGCCGTGTCACCGGCTGGTTGATGGACAGCGCCTCGGCCCGCCAGCTCGGCGCCGTCCCGACCGGCCATGCCGCGCGCGGCGGCGGCGGCGCGCCTGGCGTCTCGGTCGGCAACGTCACGCTTGCCGCGGGAACGCCGAGCCGGGCCGAGCTGATCGCCGACATCGCCGATGGCGTGCTGGTGACCGAGCTGATCGGCCAGGGCGTGAACGGCGTGACCGGCGACTACAGCCGGGGCGCGACCGGCTTTCGCATCGTCAACGGCGAGATCGCCGGACCGGTCGCGGAATTCACCGTGGCGGGCAACCTGCTGCAGATGTTCCGCCAGATGACGCCGGCCAACGATCTGGAGACCTGGCGCGGGATCAATGCGCCGACGCTGCGGATCGATGGGATGACCGTCGCCGGCGACTGAGGGTGGCCAGCCCCTGGCTCTCAGAGTTTGTCCGCTTGAAGCGGAATCGGCACCGGCCCACGCCCCCCACCCGACCTCCCAACGATAGTACCCTACGGGAGGTCGGGTGGGGGCGTGGGCCGGTGCCGATTAAACAGAACAGGTTCTCAGTGCAGGCGCGCGCCCGCCGGTGCGCCGCGGGCGTAGCTGCGCGCCGGGACCGGACCGTCGCATTCGGCCAGGAGCACGCTGGTGTGCGCCTGGAGCAGCGCGAGCGCGAGGCTCGCCCCTTCGGCGACGAGTTCGTCCGACCCGTCGGCAAGGGCAGCGGACGCGAGGCAGGCGCCGGTCGCCCCGCGCGAGAGGATGAAGCCGTGGCCATCGGCGACCAGGGCCATGGCCGCGCTTTCGAAGGCTCCGCACTCGATCATCGCCTCGAACCGGCGCAGCGCCTGCGCGTCGCGCGGCAGGCCGAACAGCCGGGCGCCTTCGCGCAGGCGGTCGCCCTGCTCGCACGCGGCGCTGCCCGCGCACATATGCAGGAACGCGCGAAGCTGCGCGACTTGCGCCCTGGCTGGTGGCGTCCGGTGTAAGCTCATCGTATCACGTCCCGCGTTCTTGCGACCGGGGTCGAAATCCGCCAGCCGCGGGCAAGAGTCAATTCGGGCCCGCAGGCGCGCGCAGTGCCGTCCCGCGCTGCGACACTTGCGGCGCGATACCTGAAGAGGGCCGCGAACGCGTCAGCCGACCCGGCTTGGCGCCAGCCGCGGCACGGCGTGGGCGGCCGCGGCGTCGGACGCTTCGTGCCGCTCGCGCGCCTCGTCGCGCGCATGGCGCAGGGCCAGCCACGCAAGGTAGGGCGCGCACAGGAAGCGCAAGCCGAACAGGGCGATGGTGATCGCCGTCAGCCCCGCGAAGTTCGCGCCGATGCCATCGCCCGCCGCCAGCGTGGCCACTGCGAACAACAGCAGGGCGACACCGATCGCCGTCTCGGGCAGCGATTCCGACAGGACCGAGCCTTCTTCGCCTTCCAACGCGAACTTGGGCGTACGGCGCCAAGCGAGCGGGCGGCTCGAAAGGCCGGCAAGGCCCGCCTGCAGCACCGTGTAGCTCAGCGCATAGCGGGCGATCTCGCCCCGGATCATGTCGCTCAGCCGCGTCGTGCCGGTCAGCTTGTAGCGGTGCCAGTTGCCCACCGCCCAGGTGAAGGTGGAAAGGACCAGCAGCACCCAGGCCGCGTCCGGTACCGAGATCGGCGACATCGCGCCCGCCATCATCGCGGCGATGACCGCGCCGAAGCCCAGCAGGCCGCCGATCGTGGCGAACAGCACGCGCAAGGGCGCGGCGCAGCGCAACACTTCGAGCAGCTTGGTCCAGCCCGGCAGCGGGCGAGCCCAGGGTGAGGGCAGGAACAGGCGCCAGTGCCGGCGCAACTGCTGCACCGGGCCCGCGGTCCACCGGAAGCGCTGCTTCTTGTAGTCGGAGAAGGTCGCGGGGATGAGGCCGCGGCCGAAGGTCTCGCCGATGTAGATACCGCGATAGCCGATCGCGCGCAGGCGCACCGAGACCTCGGAGTCCTCGGTCAGGCACCACTCGGCCCAGCCGCCCGCCTCTATCAGCGCGGAGGCGCGCAGGATGCACATCGTGCCGATCGTGAAGGCGCCGCCGTACTCGCTGACGCCCAGCATATCGACCTTGTTGCTGGGCATGTACTCCCAGTAGCACGAGGTGAGGTAGGCGCTGCCCTCCCAGTCGCGATAGTCGTGCGGCGTCTGGACATAGCCCACGTGCGGATTGGTGAAGAACGGCAGCAGGCGCGTGAGGAAATCCGGTTCAGCCAGGTAATCGGCATCGATCACCGCGACGAACTGCGTATCGGGGTGCATCACCTTGAGCAGATAGTTGAGCGCACCGGCCTTGGCGCCGGGCAGCGGCGAGACGTGGAAGAAGCGGAACCGCTCCTGCCCGGCCAGCGCATTCAGGCGGGCACAATGCGCCTCGAGCGGGCGCCACAGCGCTTCGTCCTTGGTGTTGTTGTCGCACACCAGCACCTCGAAATCGTCATGGTCGAGCGCGGCAAGCCGGTCCATCGTCTCCATCACGACTTCGGGGGGCTCAGCGTAGCAGGGCAAGTGAATCGAGACCTTGCTCGCGCGCGGCTGCAGTCCGTTGTGCGGCGCGCCCATCGGATAGCGCCACATCTCGTGCGTCAGGATGGCATCGCGCGCGATCCGCTCGGCAAAGCCCAGCGCGAAGAACACGGCGCCGAACAGCATGCCCGCACCCGCCAGCATCAGGATGTCGGCCGAAAGCCCCGCCTCGCGCAGGAACAGCGCGCCCCACACGAAGCTGAACCAGAACGTGAACACCTCGGTCGTGAACAGGATCACGCCGGGCATGTTGAGCTGCGGCGCCAGTCGCGCGAGCGGGACCGCCGCGATCAGGAACAGCGCCACGATCGGCAGGAGCTGCATCATAGCCCCGCCCATCAGCACCGTGATCACCGAGGCGATGAAGCTTCCGAGCGCGGTGCTGACCAGCAGCACCTTGCCCTCGTTGCGCGCCATGCGGCGATATTCGTGTGGGCCGACGACTGCGCGGCTCACCATCAGCGAGGCGATAAGCGCCATCACCGCGAGGAAGTACATAGATGGGTCGAGCATGGCTCGGGTTAGCGTAAGCACGTCAATAGGCTCCGGAATTCGGCGTTCGGGGCGCTTCTCTCAAATGATCGGAAGGTTTGCCGCCATCCGTTCAATGGCTTCGCAAGCGCGAAGGTCTCTCCGCTGCAAATGCGAATGCGTCAAGTTGTTCCCGGAACTCGGCAGGATGCACGAATCTAGCCCCATCGAGCCCCGGCGAGAGCCTGACCGCCTTTGTCAGCCCGGTTCCCCGCTGTCGAACAGGCCTGTCTGGCTGCCACTCGGCGGATTGAGGCCCAAGTGGCGCCAGCCGCCGTCGTTGAGGCAGCGCCCGCGCGCGGTGCGGGCGATGAGCCCGAGCTGGATGAGGTAGGGTTCGATCACTTCCTCGATCGTGTCGCGCGGTTCGGAAAGCCCTGCCGCGAGCGTCTCCACCCCGACCGGACCGCCGCGATAGGGGTCGGCGATCATCGCCAGGTAGCGGCGGTCCTGCGCGTCGAGGCCGAGCGCGTCGACCTCCAGCCGGGTCAGCGCATCGTCGGCCAGGGCGCGGCTGATCGTTGCCGCGCCGTCGACATGGGCGAAGTCGCGCACGCGGCGCAGCAGCCGCCCGGCCACGCGCGGCGTGCCGCGCGAGCGCTTGGCGATCTCGGTGGCGCCGGCCTTGTCGATGCCGATGCCCAGCAAGTGCGCGCCGCGCGAGACGACGTGCTCCAGCTCGGGCACGGTGTAGAAATTCAGCCGCACCGGGATGCCAAAGCGGTCGCGCAAGGGCGTCTGCAGCAGGCCTTGCCGGGTGGTCGCGCCGATCAGGGTGAAGGGCGGCAAGTCGATCCGCACCGACCGCGCCGACGGCCCCTCGCCGATGATGAGATCGAGCGCCCGGTCCTCCATCGCGGGATAGAGCACTTCCTCAACGACGGGATTGAGGCGGTGGATCTCGTCGATGAACAGGACGTCGCCATGCTCGAGGTTGGTGAGCAGCGCCGCAAGGTCGCCCGCCTTGGCGATCACCGGGCCCGAGGTGGCGCGAAAGCCGACCCCGAGTTCCCGCGCGACGATCTGGGCGAGCGTGGTCTTGCCCAGCCCCGGCGGCCCGAAGAACAGCACGTGGTCCATCGCCTCGCGCCGCGAGCGGGCGGAATCGATGAACACCTTGAGGTTGCCCTTGGCCGCGGCCTGGCCGACGAACTCGGCCAGCGTCTTGGGCCGCAGCGCCGCGTCGGCATCCTCGGCCTGGCGGGTGGAGGCGAGAAGCGGGTTGTCAGTCATAATGCTCGATATCGGCGGGCAGGTTCACCCAGCTGTGCTTGCGCTCTTCGTAGACCGAACGGCCTGGCGGCGGAAACTGCGGATCGGCGAAAGCGCCGACCGCCACGGCGATAACGCCGGGCTCGTCGACGAGGCGGTAGAACACGGTCGATCCGCATGTCGGGCAGAAATGGAACGTGGCGCCGGAGCCTTCGTCGCCGCGACGCGACCAGGTGTTCGACTCGCCCTCGGTCGTGACCCGCTCGGCGACGAAACGCGCCTGCGCGGCGAACACCGAGCCGCTGCGGCGCTGGCAGTCAAGGCAATGGCACACCGAGACCCGGATCGGATCGCCCTGCGCGGTGAGGCGCAGCTGGCCGCATTGGCATTGGGCGTGGTGGAGCTGCTTCCCAACGGTCATGAGCGCTCCTCGAGAGCGGACGGCACGTCTCGCGCATGATGCAGGATGCGCAGCACCATTACGGCGTCACCTCGAACCCGGTAGAAGATGCGATGGCTCTTGTGGGTCATTGCGCGGATATCCGCTCCAACCTCCGGCAGGGTGTGCCCGATCAGCGGAAAGTCGGAAAGCTTGCCAAATGCCCGCTCGAAGCCCTTCATGTATGCTTCTCCCGCCTTCTCTCCGAAGCGAGCGGCGCTGAACTCGTCGATGTCTACCAGATCGGCTTCGGCGGCATTCGTAAACCTGACCTCAGCCACGCCTGGCTCGGCGGCGCGCGATGATGTTCTCGATGATCGTTTCGGGTTCCTCTTCGGAAATTCCCGAAGCCAAGCCCTCCGCGATCTTTTCGCGCAACCAGGCGAGCTCTTCCTCGTAGGCCTGCTTGTCGCGGCGGATCAATTCGAGGAGGTAATCCTCCTCGTCGGCGAAGTCGCCGTTGGCCACGCGCGAGGCGATCCATTGCCGGATTTCGGGGGAAAAGCCGATGTCACCCATGGCGCGATCATACGTCCTTTCTGGATTGCTTCCAAGCATGCCGCTCACCCCGCCGCGCGCTTGAGCGCCACGCGAACGAGATCGTTCAACCCCGCGTCCTCGCCCAGCTCGTCCACCGCCTGCGCGACGGCGGTGCCGGCGATGGCGGGCTTGAAGCCGAGATTCTGGAGCGCCGAGACCGCGTCCGCCGTCGCCGAGCCGGGCCGCGCGGCGGCCAGGGCGATGCCGGGCGCCGACGGCAAGGCGCCGGCCTTGTCCTTCAGCTCGTTGACGATGCGGCCGGCAAGCTTGGGGCCAACGCCGTTGGCGCGCGCGACCATCGCGGCGTCGCCACCGGCGCAGGCGCGCTGCAGTTCCTCGGTGGTGAGCGCCGAGAGGATCGCCAGCGCGACCTTGCTGCCCACGCCCTGGATCGCGGTGAGGAGGCGGAACCACTCGCGCTCGCTCGCCGAAGCGAAGCCGATCAGGCGCATGTCGTTTTCCGACACCTGCAAGTCGGTGAACACCACTGCCCGGTCGCCGCGAACTCCGAGCGCTTGCAGTGTGCGGGCCGAGCAATGGACGAGATAGCCGACACCAGACACGTCGATTACCGCCCAGTCGGGGCCGAAATCCTCGAGCGTGCCGGTGAGACGGGCGATCATGGTTTGTTCCTATGGCAGGAAGCGTACCGTCATACCAGTGCTAACGTGGGCCAGTGCTAACGTGGGCCAGTGCTAACGTTGGCCAGTGCTAACGTTGGCCAGTGCTAACGTTGGCCAGTGCTAACGTTGGCCAGTGCTAACGTTGGCCAGTGCTAACGTTGGCCAGTGCTAATGTGGCCAGTGCAAATGTGCTCAGGTGTTGGCCTGCTCCTCCTCGGGCACGTCGTCCCACGGCCGGAAGTAGAGTGGCGCGCAGTCGGCCGCAAGGACACCGCCTTCGAGGATGAGGTCGTCCTTGTAGGCATCGGCCACGAAGTCGAGCGTCGAGAGGTGCCGGTCCTCGAAGTACATCGCATGCACGTCGTCGCGCCCGGCACCGTAGACGATGCGCGACACGCCGCCCCAGATCGAGGCCATCGTGCACATGCCGCAAGGCTGCAGCGTGGAGTACAGCGTCGCGCCCTCGATCCGCATCTCGCCGATGGCGGCACCGGCAGCGCGCAGCGCCTCGATCTCGGCATGAGCGGTGGCGTCGCAGTGCTCGGCGGTGCGGTTGACGCCCGAGGCGACGAGCTTGCCGTCGCGCACCACCAGCGCGGCGATCGGCGTGTCGGCAGGATTGGTACCCTTGCGGTCGATCGCGAGGCCGATCGCCTCGCGCATCCAGTGGGTGTCGGTCTTGGTCATGCGCCACCAACCGTGAGCGAGGCCCGCTGTTCCGCCTTAGCGATGCGAGCCCATCATGTTGGCGTGGGTGATCGCCACCGCCAGCGCGTCCGCCGCGTCGGCGCCGGCGAGCTTGACGCCGGGCAGCAGCACCTTGAGCATCGCCTGGACTTGCGCCTTTTCCGCCCGGCCGGTGCCGACCAGCGCCTTCTTGACGAGGCTGGTGGCGTACTCGCTCACCGGCAGCCCGGCGCGGGCGATCGCCAGCAGGCACACGCCGCGCGCCTGGCCCAGCTTGAGCGTCGATTGCGCGTTGGTGTTGACGAACACTTCCTCGACCGCGCCGAAATCCGGCCGATGGGCGAGGATCACGTCGGTCAATTCGCGGTCGAGCGTGACGAGGCGCTCGGCCAGCGGCGCGGCGCTGTCGGTGCGCACCTGGCCGTTGGCGACGTGGCTCAGCCGGCTGCCCGACTTGGCGACGATCCCCCAGCCGGTGCAGGCCAAGCCCGGGTCGAGGCCGATGATCAGCACCGCGGGACAATGTCGTCCCGGGCTTGACCCGGGACCGGCCTCATCATGCCGCGCGTTCTCGGGACGCCTTGCAGACAGCGCTTGAAATGCCGAGACCGGACCCGGGTCGAGACCGGGTCGACGTGGGCCGGCAAGCACCGCAAGAGGATCAGCCCAGCTTCTCCATCACGTCCTCGGACACCTCGTAGTTGCCCCAGACGGTCTGCACGTCGTCGTCGTCATCGAGCGCGTCGATCAGCTTGAACAGGGTCGAGGCATTGTCCTCGCCCACGTCGACCTTGAGATTGGGCTTCCAGGCGAGCTTCACGCCCTCGGCCTCGCCCAGCGTCTTTTCCAGCTCGCGGGCGACTTCGTGCAGGCTCTCGACGCTGGTCCAGACCGAGTGGCTCTCGCCGTCGCTCTCGACATCGTCGGCGCCCGCCTCGATCGCGGCTTCGAGGACTTTGTCCTCGTCGCCGACGGAACCGGGATATTCGATCAGGCCGAGCCGGTCGAAGCCGTGGCTGACCGCGCCCGACGCACCCAGGTTGCCGCCGTTCTTGGCGAAGGCGGTGCGCACGTTGGTGGCGGTGCGGTTGCGGTTGTCGGTCAGCGCCTCGACGATGATGGCGACGCCGCCCGGGCCATAGCCCTCGTAGCGCACTTCCTCGTAGTTCTCGGCATCGCCCTTGCTCGCCTTGTCGATCGCGCGCTGGATGTTGTCCTTGGGCATCGACTGCGCCTTGGCCGCGTTGACGGCGGCGCGCAGGCGCGGGTTCATGTCAGGATCGGGCATGCCCATCTTGGCGGCGACGGTGATCTCGCGGCTGAGCTTGCTGAACTGCGCCGAGCGCTTCTTGTCCTGCGCACCCTTGCGGTGCATGATGTTCTTGAACTTGGAATGGCCTGCCATGGTCCTGCCCGTAATCTAGCGCTCGTATCGAGGATGGGCGCCCTTACACCAGGCCCTCGCGTCAGAGCAACCGCTGCCACCAGCCGACATCGCGCCAGCCACCAAGCTTCCAGCCGACCTCGCGATAGGTGCCGAGATGCGCAAAGCCCATCGCCTCGTGCAAGCCGATGCTGGCGGCGTTGGGCAAGGCGATGCCGGCGAAGGCGGCGTGCAGGCCCTGTTCCTTCAGCTTCGGCAGCAGCGCCCCGTAGAGCTGGCGAGCGAGGCCATGCCGCGCGAAAGCGGGGTCGACGTAGACCGCGACATCGCACGAACTGGCATAAGCGGCGCGCGTGCGATGCGGCGAGGCGTACGCGTAGCCGGCGACTTGCCCGTCGATCTGGGCGACGAGCCAGGCGTGGCTGGCGCCGTAGTCGGCGATACGGCGCGCCATCTCGGCCCTATCGGGCGGATCGAGCTCGAAGCTGATCCAACTGCCCGAGACAAAGGGCGCGTAGATCGCCGCGCAGGCGGCCGCATCTTCGGTCGTGGCGGCCCGGAGCGTGATGGTCATGGCCACTCCCGTGCTGGTGGCGGCCACGTTACCGCAAAGATCAGCCCAGGCCGAGCGCCGCCTTGTAGGTGTCGAGGAGCATGTCCATTTCCTTGCGGTCGTCCGGGTTCATCTTCCGCAGGCGCACGATCTGGCGCATGATCTTCACGTCGTAGCCGACCGCCTTGGCCTCGAGGTAGACGTCCTTGATGTCGTCGGAGATGCCCTTCTTCTCCTCCTCGAGGCGTTCGACGCGCTCGATGAGCAGGCGCAGGCGGTCGTCGGTGGTTTCGGCCATGGGAATCTCAAAGCTCCGGTGAATCGGTTGGCGGCGGCTGATAGCGGCGACCCGGGATTCGGGCAAAGCCTCCTGTGGATAGCGCGGATCGCTGCAGAAACCGCTTTCCTACACGCGACGTTCCGCTTATGTTCTCTTCCGAATCACCGCTGCATCCCGTGGCGTGAGTCGAAGAGGACCCGCGCTCAGTGCTGTTCGCCGTTCTTCTTCACGCTCTCCTCCATGCGGGCGAGCTGCTCGGGCGTTGCCTGCGTCTGGTAGCGGTCCTTCCACTCGCCCGCGGGCAAGCCGTGGATGAGTTCGCGCGCAGCGGTCTTGTCTCCCGGGTAGCCGGCATCGCGGATCCAGTCGGCGAGGCAATTGCGGCAAAATCCGGCCAGACCCATCAGATCGATGTTCTGGGCGTCGTGCCGATGGCGCAGATGGCGCACCAGCCGGCGGAAGGCCGCAGCCGCTTGCGCGTCGTCCAGCGTGTCGAGAGGATCGGATTCGCTCATGGTCGGGCCGTTCGTCCTTGGTTTGTCACCGTGCCTTTGCCATATGGGCCGGCGATCGGAAACCACGACAGGCAAGCAATTGGCACGCAGCGAATCCAGCAAGGGCATACGCCGTCGGCGCAAGGTGAAGATTCTGGCTACGCTGGGACCTGCGAGCAGCACCAAGGAGACGATTGCGGCGCTGTTGCGCGCCGGGGCCGATTCCTTCCGCGTCAACATGAGCCACGGCGAGCACGAGACTCATGCGCGGACCATCGCCCTGATTCGCGAGGTGGAAGAGGAACTTGGCCGGCCGGTCTCGATTCTGGCCGACTTGCAGGGACCCAAGCTGCGCGTCGGCAAGTTCCGCGATGGCTCCGCCTTCATCCGCCACGGCGCGCACTTCACGCTCGACCGCGATCCCGAGCCGGGTGACGATACGCGGGTGCAACTGCCGCATCCCGAGCTGTTCGGCATCCTCCAGAAAGGCCAGCGGCTGCTGATCGATGATGGCAAGCTGCGCCTCAAAGTGATTCGCGCCGAGCCCGAATCGTTGCTGTGCACCGCCGAGGTCGGCGGCCCGATCTCGGACCGCAAGGGCGTGAACGTGCCCGACACGCTGGTGCCGGTGCCCGCGTTGACCGAGAAGGACCGCCGCGACCTCGCCTTCGCGATCAAGGAAGGGGCCGACTGGATCGGGCTTTCCTTCGTGCAGCGGCCCGAGGACGTCGCCGAAGCACGGCGGCTGATGGGCGGCTACGGCGCGCTGATGGCCAAGATCGAGAAGCCGAGCGCGATCGACAGCCTGGACGAGATCATCGAACTGTCCGACGGCATCATGGTCGCGCGCGGAGACCTGGGCGTCGAGCTCAACCCGGAAGAAGTGCCGCCGCTGCAGAAGCGCATCATCGAGAAGGTGCGCCTGGCCGGCAAGCCGGTCGTGGTGGCGACGCAGATGCTCGAATCGATGATCGAGCGGCCCACCCCGACCCGCGCCGAAGTCTCCGACGTCGCCAACGCGGTCTACGACGGCGCCGACGCGGTGATGCTCTCGGCCGAGACCGCAGCGGGCGCCTGGCCGGTCGAGGCGGTGACGATCATGGATCGCATCGGCACCCAGGTGGAAAAGGACACCACTTACCGCGAGCGCATCCACATCGCCCAGACGCCGCCCGACGCGACCACCGCCGACGCGCTCTCGCAAGCCTGCGCCAGCATCGCCGACACCCTGCCGATCGAGGCGGTCATCTGCTTCACGCTCTCGGGCATCTCGGCCCGCCGGGTCGCGCGCGAGCGGCCGTCCTCGCCGATGCTCGTGCTGACCCCCAGCCTCAAGACCGCCCGGCGGCTGGCCCTGCTATGGGGCGCGCACACGGTCACGACCAAGGACATCGGCAGCTTCGAGGAGATGATCGGCAAGGGCAAGCGCATGGCCCTGCGCCACGGCCACGGCACCGCCGGCTCGCGGCTGGTGATCCTGGCCGGCGTGCCCTTCGGCGTTCCAGGATCGACGAACCTGCTGCACGTGGTCACGCTCTCGGGCAAAGAACTGGCGAACCACGAAAAAGGGTGAGACTCGCCGCCTCAACCTCGCTCAGGGTTGCCCCTCCAGCAGCAGCCGCACGGTCAGAGCCAGGCGGCTGGCGTCGTCGCGGGCGACGTGCTCGATCGGCAGGCGCTCGCGCGCGGTGGCGAGCGCGGCGACGACTTGCGGGCGGGTGAAGCCGCGCTCGACCATGTATTCGCCCAAGTATCGCACCGCAAACGGCGGCTCGGCGCCGGCGGCATGGGCCAGCACCTCGAGCCAGTACGCATCGAGATCGGCATCGGCATAGACCGCGCAGGCGCCGGCGAACTGCGCCATTTCGGCCAGTACCTGGTCGGGCGGCAGCCCTTCGCGCACGATGAGGTCCGGGCTGATCCCATGAAGCGCCTGGGCCTCGGGCGACCAGTCCCAGTGGCGCCAGGCCTCGGCGGGCCGGATCAGCCATGTGCGGCTGGAACCGTCGACCCGCGCCAGCGCCACCTCGATGGGATAGGACTGGCCGTACTCGGGCAGGCAGCTCGCCTCGAAGTCGATCAGCGCCGGGCACGTCACCGTCTGGTCCGCGCCCGGCCCGCCCATCTCAGCCGACCCGCTCGGCGATAAGCGCGGCGAGATCGATCTCTGGCCGCGCGCCGAAGTGCGAGATGACCTCGCTGGCGCAGATCGCGCCGGTGCGCAGGCATTCGGCCAGCGGCCGCCCGCGCACATGACCGAAGAGGAAGCCGGCGGCGAACAAGTCGCCCGCGCCGGTTGTGTCGACGACGCGCTCGACCGGCTCGGCCGGCGCCTGCGCGCGCTCGCCGCCGGCAATGGCGACCGCGCCGTGCTCGCCGCGCGTGACGATCACCACGGGAACATCCTGGGCCAGTTTGGCGAGCCCCTCTTCGCAATCCTCGATGCCGGTGAGCGCGGCCAGCTCGGCCTCGTTGGCGAACAGGATGTCGATCTGGCCCCGCGCGATCAGCTCGCGGAAGTCGTCGCCATGGCGCGAGATGACGAACGGATCGGACAATGTGAAGGCGACCTTGCGGCCGGCACCGCGCGCCGCCTCGATCGCGCGGCGCATCGCGGCACGCGGCTCCTCGGGGTCCCAGAGATAGCCTTCGAGGTAGAGCACCGCGGAGGCGGCGATGTCGTCCACGTCGAGCGCGGCGGCGGGCAGGAACTGCGAAGAACCCAGGAACGTGTTCATCGTGCGCTGGCCATCGGGCGTCACGAAAATCATGCAGCGCCCGGTCGGCGGATCGCCGGCGCGCGGCTCGGTGGCGAAGGCGATGCCGGCAGCCCGGATGTCATGCGCGAAGACTTCGCCAAGCGGATCGTCGGCGACCTGGCCGATAAAGGCGCAGCGCGCGCCGAGCGCGGCCATGCCGGCCAGCGTGTTCGCCGCCGAACCGCCCGAGACTTGCGCGGTCGGCCCCATCGCCTCGAACAGTTCCGCCGCGCGCGCCGTGTCGACCAGAGTCATGCCGCCACGCGTCAGGCCGAGGTCCTCGATCACCGCGTCGGTGCTGTGGGCCAGCACGTCGACGATGGCATTGCCGATCGCGATCACGTCATAACGGGGTTCGGTCGTCATCTGGGAGCATGTTCCTTGAGTGGCATCGGCGTCTGGCTATCGGCTTCATGCCGCGCGTAGCCTGCGCTCTGTCCGGGAGCAACCTTGCCGGCGTTGACACGCCCCTCGCCTGGCGCGATGCGAGCCGCGACCATGTTGCTCACCCTCCTGAACCCGAACGAACCGCGCCGCCGCGCGTACCTGGCCGCGCTGCTGCTCGCCCCCGCGCTCGCCGCTTGCGCCTCGACCGGCGGCACCGGGTCGGCCTCTCGTCCGGGCCGCGGCGAGGCGGTGCGCCCGCCGGTGCGCAGCGCGCCGCGCGACCCCACCTTCCGCATGCTTCCGGGCCTCGAAACGGTGATCGGCGCGAGCGAGGACCAGCTGACGCGCCAGTTCGGCGAGCCCCGGCTGAACGTGTGGGAGGGCGATGCGCGCAAGCTGCAGTTCACCGGCAAGGCCTGCGTGCTCGACGTGTACCTCTACCCGACCACCGCCTCGCGCGAGCCGCTGGCGTCCTACGTCGACGCGCGCCGCGCCTCGGACGGCCAGGACGTCGACCGCGCCGCGTGCGTGGCGGCACTCAAGGGGCGGTGACGGGATCGTCCTTCCCCCTTGATGGGGGAAGGATAGTGCAGCTTGCGTCCGAAGGGCGCTAGCGAAGCTTGGATAGGGGTGAGTTCTCGTCCGCTAGCGTCGCTCTCCGGCGATAGCTCACCCTCATCCAACTCCGGCTAGGAAGCCAAGCTTCCAAGCCTCCGTATCCTTCCCCCATCGAGGGGGAAGGAGCTTGGATCACACGGTGAAGCTCTCGCCGCAGCCGCAGCTGCCCTTGGCGTTGGGGTTGGCGAACACGAAGCCGGCGGTGAAGTCGTCCTCCACCCAGTCCATAGTGCTGCCCACGAGATAGAGCACCGAGGCGCCGTCGATGAAGAAGGCGCCGCCCGGCGTCTCGATCCGTTCGTCGAAGGCGCTCGCTTCGGTCACGTAGTCGACCGAGTAGGCGAGGCCCGAGCAGCCCCGACGCGGGGTGGAGAGCTTGACGCCGATCGCGCCCTCGGGCGCCTGCGCCATCAGGTCGGCGACGCGCTTTTCAGCCGACGGCGTGAGGATGACGGCGGCGGGACGGGCCCGGGTGGTCGTGGTCGTGGCAGTGGTCATCACAACATCCCCAGTTCGAGCTTCGCTTCGTCGCTCATCTTCGCCATGTCCCACGGCGGGTCCCAGACGAGGCTGACCTCGCAGTCGCGCACGCCGGGTACCGCTGCGACGCGCATCTCGACTTCGCCGGGCATCGATTCGGCGACGGGGCAATGCGGCGTCGTCAGCGTCATGGTGATCGCCACGCTCGCCTCGGGCGACACATCGACGCCGTAGATGAGGCCGAGCTCGTAGATGTTCACCGGGATCTCGGGATCGTAGATCTCCTTGAGCGCGTCGACCACGCCCTCGTAGATCGCGCCGCCGGGGCCGTGCGGGTCCTCCGCCGAGGGTTTCGCGGCGAGGAAGCCTTCGAGGTAGTCGCGCTTGCGCTCCAGCTTGTCGGCCGGGGTCTCGAGCGGCGTCTCGAGCGGCGCATCGTCGACCCGGGCGCGCGGCGGCGGGGTGGCGGCCGTGACTTCCTCGACCGCGAACTTGCGAGCCTCGTCGTGAGAGATGTCGGTCATTATGCGAATATCCTCCGCGTGCGCTCGATCCCTTTCAGGAGCGCCTCGATGTCGGTTTCGTCGTTGTAGAGCCCGAAGCTGGCGCGGGCCGTGGCGGGCACCCCCAGGTGCTCCATCAGCGGCTGCGCGCAGTGGTGCCCGGCGCGGATCGCCACGCCTTCCTCGTCCAAGATAGTGCCGAGGTCGTGCGGATGCACCCCATCCAATGCGAAGCTGACGATACCGATGGAGTCCGCCGGGCCGAACAGCGTCACGTCGTTGCGCCGCGCCAGTTCCTCGCGCAGCCGGCCGGCGAGCTTGCGCTCATGCTCCTGCGCGACATCGAGGCCCACGGTGCCCAGCCAGTCGATCGCGGCGGCCAGGCCGATCGCCTCGATGATCATCGGCGTGCCCGCCTCGAACCGCTGCGGCGCGGGCGCGTACGTCGTCTTCTCGAAGGTGACGCGATCGATCATCGCGCCGCCGCCGTGCCAGGGCGGCATGGCTTCGAGGATCTCGGCCCGCGCCCACAGCGCGCCGATGCCGGTGGGGCCATAGAGCTTGTGCGCGGAAAAGACGTAGAAGTCGCAATCGAGCGCCGCCATGTCGAGCTTGATGCGCGGCGCCGCCTGGCATCCGTCGATCAGCAGCTTCGCACCGACACCATGCGCGAGGGTCGCGGCGCGGCGCACGTCGAGCTCCGAACCAAGCACGTTCGAGACATGCGCGAAGGCGACGAGCTTGTGCGCCGGCGTCAGCATCGCGGCGGCGGCATCGAGGTCGATGCGGCCGTCCGGCGTCAGTGGGCAGACATCGATGGCGACGCCGGTACGCTCGCGCAGCAGCTGCCAGGGCACGATGTTGGAGTGGTGCTCAAGGCGAGAGAGCAGGATGCGGTCGCCGGCCTTCAGGTTTTGCACGCCCCAGGTGTTGGCCACGAGGTTGATCGCCTCGGTCGCGCCACGGGTGAACACGACTTCCTCCTCGCGCCCGCCCAGGAAGGCGGCGACGCGGCGACGCGCCGCCTCGAAGCCGAGCGTCATCTCGGCCGAGCGCGCGTAGACGCCGCGGTGGACGGTCGCATAGTCCTGGCCCATCGCGCGCACGGTGGCGTCGATCACCGCCTGCGGTTTCTGCGCCGTCGCGGCGGTGTCGAGGTAGCGCCAGGGCGAGCCATCGAGGTTCCACATGCCGGGGAACTGGCTGCGCACGTCGGTTGTGGTGGAGATGCGCTCGGCACTGTCCATCTGGGTCCCAAGGCGGCTCATAGGATCGCTTCCAATCGGGCGAGCGCGGCTTCGCTCAGCGCCTCCTCGCCAGGGGCGCCGGCAAAGGCTTCGGCGATGAAGGCCTGCAGCATCAGCCGCTTGGCCTCGGACGGCGGAAGGCCGCGCGATTGCAGGTAGAACAGGCCGTTCGCGTCCAATTCGCCGACGGCGCAGCCGTGCGCGGCCTTCACGTCGTCGGCGTAGATCTCCAGCTCGGGCCTAGCGTTGGCCGTGGCGGTGCGGTCGAGCAGCATGGCGCGCACCGACTGCTCGGCATCGGTGCCGTCGGCCCCGCGTTCGACCGCGATGCGGCCGAGGTACGTTCCCGTGGAGTGTCCGGCGAGCACGGTGCGCACGATCTGCGAGGAGGTGGCGTTGAGGCCCGCGTGCGTGACTTCGGTGACGATCTCAACCGTCTCCGCACCCGTTGCCAACTGCGCCGCGCCGAGGGTGAAGGCCGCGCCCTCGCCCAGTGTCACGTCGACGGCGATGCGGCCGAAGACCGGTCCCGCGTTGAGCACACGCAAGTCGAACGACGCACCGGCGGCGAGCGTGATCACGAGATGGCGGGCGACGGACGCATCGCCGGTCTCGACGACTTCGAGCGAACCGGCCTCGCCCGCGGCGATGACGATCTCCTCGCGCGCGACCGGCCACACGCCGGCGAGCGCCTCGATATCCGAGTAGCGGAAAGCTTCGTCGCGGCGAGTGGGGAGGGCGAGCGCGTTCATGGCCGGTCCTCCCCGGCACGGGGAGGGGGACCGCCGGCGCAGCCGGGGGTGGAGGGGGCTTGCGTCCATCCGCCACGCTGCGCAAGGACGCGAGTCCCCTCCGTCAGCGCTGCGCGCTGCCACCTCCCCGGTCCGGGGAGGACAGAGCCCGCCACGCTCACGCGGCCACCGCCTCGTAGCCTTCGCTTTCCAGCTGCAGCGCCAGTTCCGGCCCGCCCGAGCGCACGATGCGCCCACCGGCGAGCACGTGCACGAAGTCCGGCTTCACGTAGTCGAGCAGCCGCTGGTAGTGGGTGATCAGCAGCACCGCCTTGTCGGGCTTGCGCATGATCGCATTGATGCCCTCGCCCACGATCCGCAGCGCGTCGATGTCGAGGCCGGAGTCGCTCTCGTCCAGGATCGCCAGCTTGGGATCAAGGATGCCCATCTGCACCATCTCGGCGCGCTTCTTCTCGCCGCCGGAAAAGCCCACGTTCACAGCGCGCTTGAGCATGTCCATGTCCATGCGCAGCAGCCCGGCCCGCTCGCGCGCGAGCTTGAGGAACGCGCCGCCCGACAGCGGCTCTTCGCCCCGGCTCTTGCGCTGCGCGTTCGCCGCTTCGCGCAGGAACTGGACGAAGGAGACGCCGGGGATTTCGACCGGGTACTGGAAGCCGAGGAACAGCCCGGCTGCGGCGCGCTCGTGCGGTTCAAGGTCGAGCAAGTCGGACCCCAAGAACTCGACCGAGCCGCCGGTCACCTCATAGCCGGGCCGCCCACCCAGCACGTAGCCGGTGGTCGACTTGCCCGCGCCGTTCGGCCCCATGATCGCGTGGACCTCGCCCGCGTTGATGGTGAGCGACAACCCCTTGAGGATCGGCTTGTCGGCGACGGTGGCGTGGAGATCGGTGATTGTAAGCATGGTCATCCTTCGGCGCCCTGTTCACCCTGAGCGAACAGCTGGCCGGCGTTGCGGCGGGCGGTGCGCTTGTCGAAGGGCTTGTTCACTTCGGCCCCGATCGCCTTCACCACGGTCTCGATGTCTTCGAGCACTTGGGCTTCGGCGAAGCGCAGCACGCGCACGCCCACGTCGGTGAGCTTCTTGTCCTGCAGTTCGTCGACTTGCGGGTTGGCGCCCTCGGGCGAGATCGCGACCGCGATCCAGCGCGAGGGGCAGGCGAAGTCGACCAGCGCCGAACCGAGGACGAACTGGCGGGTGAACTTCACCCCGCCCAGCTTCGAGCCCGACAGCTGCGCCCAAAGCGCGGCCTGCGCGAGCGTCGGACTGCGCCGCTGGTCGCGCGCACGCTCCTTCAGCTTCTCGTAGCGCGCGCCGGTAAGGGCAAAGCCGCCGCGCTGCTTGGCGGAAGAGGCGGTGCTGATGCCCAGGGTCTTGCGTTCGGCGGTCACTTCGAAGTTCCTCTTTTTTCAAGCCCCTCCCCTTCAGGGGAGGGGTTGGGGTGGGGGCTCTCCCACCGATCAACGGTCGCGTGCAGGGCATCCAGGATGTGGATCAGGACGCCTTCCAGATTGCGCATAACGTCAGCATTGGTGACGTGGACGACCGTGTAGCCCATGCATTCGAGCGTCCGGTTGCGCGACCGATCGAGGTCGACATCGTGTGTCTCGCCGTCGACTTCTACGATCAGCGCTCTTTGCGGGCACAGGAAGTCCGCGACGAAAGGGCCGATCTGTGCCTGCCTGCGGAACTTGAAACCGCCCAGCTGCGATCGCGAGATCGCGCGCCACAGGCGGAGTTCAGGCTCCGTCGGATTGCGGCGCATTTCGCGAGCGAAGTTGGCGATCTCGGCGCTGCGCCGTGCCGAGAGCCCCCACCCCCGGCCCCTCCCCTGAAGGGGAGGGGAGTTGGTGCGTTGGCTTGTTTCGCGACTGGTAAGGGTCACCCCACGCTCCCCTCAAGGCTGATCCCCAGCAGCTTCTGCGCCTCGACCGCGAACTCCATCGGCAGTTGCTGCAGCACTTCCTTGGCGAAGCCGTTGACGATCAGCGCCACCGCCGCTTCGGTGTCGAGGCCGCGCTGCTGGGCGTAGAAGAGCTGGTCGTCGCTGATCTTGCTGGTGGTCGCCTCGTGCTCGATCTGCGCCGATGGGTTGCGCACCTCGATGTAGGGCACCGTGTGCGCGCCGCACTCCTTGCCGAGCAGCAGCGAATCGCACTGGGTGAAGTTGCGCACGCCGTCCGCGTTCGATGCCACCCGGACCAAGCCGCGATAGGTGTTGTTCGACTTGCCGGCCGAGATGCCCTTGGAGATGATCGTCGAGCGGCTGCCCTTGCCGTTGTGGATCATCTTGGTGCCGGTATCGGCCTGCTGGTGGTTGTTGGTCACCGCGACCGAGTAGAACTCGCCGACCGAATCCTCGCCATTCAGCACGCACGAAGGATACTTCCAGGTGATCGCGCTGCCGGTCTCGACCTGGGTCCAGCTGATCTTCGAACGCGCGCCCTGGCAGAGGCCGCGCTTGGTCACGAAGTTGTAGATGCCGCCCTTGCCCTCGGCGTTGCCGGGGTACCAGTTCTGCACCGTCGAGTACTTGATCTCGGCATCTTCCAGCGCCACCAGCTCGACCACGGCCGCGTGGAGCTGGTTCTCGTCGCGCATCGGGGCGGTGCAGCCCTCCAGGTACGAGACGTAGGCGCCCTTCTCGGCGATGATCAGCGTGCGCTCGAACTGGCCGGTGTTCTCGGCATTGATGCGGAAATAGGTCGAGAGCTCCATTGGGCAGCGCACGCCCTCGGGCACGTAGACGAAAGTGCCGTCCGAGAAGACCGCGCAGTTCAGCGCCGCGAAGTAGTTGTCGTGCACCGGCACCACGCGGCCGAGCCACTTGCGGACCATGTCTGGGTATTCGCGGATCGCCTCGGAGATCGAGCGGAAGATGACGCCCGCCGCCTCCAGCTCCTTGCGGAAGGTGGTCGCGACCGAGACCGAATCGAACACCGCGTCCACCGCGACCTTGCGCGCGCCTTCCACCCCGGCGAGCATCTTCTGCTCCTCGATCGGGATGCCCAGCTTTTCGTAGACGCGCAGGATCTCGGGATCGACCTCGTCGAGGGAGCCCAGCAGCTCCTTCTTCTTGGGCGCGGCGTAGTAGTAGGCGTCCTGATAGTCGATCGGCGGCACGTTGAGCTTGGCCCAGTCGGGCGGCGTCATCTCCAGCCACTTGGCATAGGCCTTCAACCGCCACTCGAGCATCCACTCGGGCTCGTTCTTCTTGGCCGAAATGAAGCGGACCGTGTCTTCCGACAGCCCCTTGGGCGCGAACTCCTGCTCGATGTCCGCGGACCAGCCGTGCTCATAATCGGCGACGCGCGCGGCGGCGTCGTGCGCGGCCTGGTCTCGAAGAGCGGTCTGTTCGGTCATGCGGTCAACTCGGCACTTGGCGTTGGGGACAGGGCAGCGGGCGGCAGGTCGACCAGGCGGGTCAGCGGCACCCCTGCGAGCGCGCCGCGCAGCGCGGCATTCACCACTGGCCAGTGCGGCCGCACGGTGCAGGCGCTTTCCAGCGTGCAGTCGTGCCGGCCCTGCTCGACGCAGGCGGTGAGCGCGATCGGCCCTTCGACCGCCTCGACGATGTCGGCCACGGTGATCGCCGCAGCCGGGCGCGCCAGCTTGAGCCCGCCGCCCACGCCGCGCGAGGATCGCAGCAGGCCGGCACCCGCAAGCCGGCTCACCAGCTTCTGCACGGTCGGAGCGGGAACGCCCGTCTCCTCGGCCAGCTGTACCGCCGAGACGCGCGCGCCACCGCAATGGCGCGCGGCGGCGGCCATGACGACAACGGCGTAATCGGCCATGCTGGACAAGCGCATCGCTGGGTTTCCCGGAGGTCCGGTAAATCGGACCGATTCTTTCCGGTTTGCACCTAGTGCGACAGGCAATGGGTTTCAATGGCTTGCAGCCACGAGGCTTGAGCCGAAGAAAAAAGGCGGCCCCGAGCCTGAGCAAGGGGCCGCCTAAGTCTAAAAGAACTCGAGCGCAACGCTACGAGCCCTTCGGGTCGCAGGGGTTGCTTATGCGCGATGCCATCCGTTTCATTGTATAAACGCGACATCACGCACCAGAATGGGGATAGCTTGTCCAATTCGAACGGAACCGATGGAATCTGGCAGTCACTTCAGGCACTTCTTACAAACTGTAAGCCTTATTTGCACCAAGACGCTTTGTCGCTAAGCGACGGTCGTGACTTACGCCCTCATCAGACCTTTACTTTTCCAGCTCGACGCCGAGCGTGCCCATGGCCTTGCGCTTCGCGCGCTCTCGCTCGCCGCCCCTCGCAAGCCAAAGCATGGGGACGGCGCGCTGGCGACCCGCCTGGGCGCGCTGTCGCTGCCCAATCCGCTCGGCATGGCCCCGGGCTTCGACAAGGACGCGGTCGCAGCCGATGCTTTGCTCGGGCTCGGCTTCGGCTTCGTCGAGGTCGGGACGCTGACGCCGCGCCCGCAGGGCGGCAATCCCAGGCCGCGCCTCTTCCGGCTGGTGGAGGATCGCGCGGTGATCAATCGCCTGGGCTTCAACAACGGCGGCATCGAGGCGGCGGCGCAGCGCCTGGCGCGCCGCGACCGCTCGCGCGGCATGGTCGGCATAAACATCGGCGCCAACAAGGATTCGCCGGACCGCATCGCCGATTACCGGGCGGGCTTCCGAGTCGCGGCGCCTTTGGCGGACTACATAACGATCAACGTCTCCTCGCCCAACACCCCTGGCTTGCGAGCGCTGCAGGACAAGGCCGCGCTCGACGAACTGCTCGACGCCGTGATGGGCGAGCGCGCTGCGTTGCGGGCTGAAGTGCCGGTGTTCCTCAAGGTCGCGCCCGATCTCGAACCCGCCGACATCGACGACATCGCCCAGGTCACGCTGGAGCGCGGGCTCGACGCGCTGATCGTCTCCAACACCACGATCGCGCGGCCGCCGCTCCGCTCGCCTCATGCGCAGGAGGCTGGCGGGCTCTCGGGCGCTCCCCTGAAGGCGGCGGCCTTGCAGCGCCTGCGCGATTTCCGGCGCGCGACCGGCGGCGCGATCCCGCTGATCGGCGTGGGCGGGATAGCGACCGCCGAAGACGCATGGGAGCGCATCCGGGCGGGCGCGAGCGCGGTGCAGCTCTACTCTGCGATGGTCTACGAAGGCCCGGGCATCGCGCGCCGGATCTGCCGTGGGCTGGAAGGGCTCATGCGGCGCGACGGCTTTGCTTCCATTGCCGAGGCGGTGGGAAGCGAATAGCACTGACGCGGATGCTCAAGCGCTTCCTTCCCGGCCCGGCTGCTGCCCTGGCCGCAGCCCTGGCTCTCTCCGCCTGTGCCACCGCCCCCGTCGCGACCCGTCCGCAGCAGGCGAGTGTCGCCCCGGCCAGCGCTCCGGCCAGCGCCCCTGCGGTTCCGGGCATCGTCAGCGCCGCCGATCCGCGCGCGGCGGCGGCCGGGGTCGAAATCCTGCGCAAGGGCGGCAGCGCCACCGACGCGGCGATCGCGACGATGCTGGCGCTCAACGTGGTCGAGCCGCAGAACTCGGGAGTGGGCGGCGGGACCTTCTTCGTCCGCTCCGACGCGAAGGGCGCGCTAACCACCATCGACGGGCGCGAGACGGCGCCGGCGGCTGCCGGGCCCGGCTGGTTCCTGGGCGCCGACGGCAAGCCGCTGCCGCCCGGAGAGCTGATGGTCGGCGGCAAGAGCGCGGGCGTTCCGGGTTCGGTGGCGACGATGGCGATGGCGCACGCCCGCTTCGGCAACTTGCCGTGGGCCGACGTGTTCGCGCCGGCGATCCGCCTCGCCCGTGAAGGCTTCACCGTCTCGGCGCGGATGCACAACGGCCTCGACCTCTATGGCCGCCACGTCGAGGGCTGGGCCAAGCGCGTGTACTTCCCCGATGGCGTCAATCCGGTGGCGCAGGGCACCACGCTGCGCATGCCCGAGCTGGCCGACACGCTGGAGCGGATCGCGCGCGAGGGGCCGAGCGCCTTCTACGGCGCCCGCTCGGCGCAGCGGATCGCGACGGCCTTGTCGAAAGCGGAGCGATCGCCCTCGCCGATCACGGCCCAAGACGTCTCGCGCTACACCGCCAAGGAGCGTGATCCGGTCTGCGGCACGTACCGCATGTACCGCATCTGCGGGATGGGGCCGCCCTCCTCGGGCGGGATCACCGTGCTGATGATCCTCAAGCAGCTCGAGCGCTTCGACATGGCCAAGCTCGGCCGCAATTCGCCTGTCGCCTGGCACCTGATCGCCGAGTCCGAGCGGCTCGCCTATGCCGACCGCGACTTGTACATCGCCGATCCCGCCTTCGTGCAAGTGCCGGTCGCGGGCCTGCTCGCGCCGGACTACCTCGCGGCGCGCTCGGCCCTGATCGACCCGCAGCATACCTTGAGCGCGATCGAACCCGGCCATCCCCAAGGCGCGCCCGAGCGTGCCCGCGCGTCGTACAAGGACGATCCCGGCACCTCCGACATTGCCGTCGCCGACGGATCGGGCGAAGTCGTCTCGGCGACGACCACGATCAACGGCTACTTCGGCTCGGGCGTGGCGGTGGACGGCTACATGCTCAACAACGAGCTGCCCGACTTCGACGCGGCACCAGCCAGGAACGGCTATCTCGTCGTCAACCGCGTCGAGGGCGGCAAGCGGCCACGCAGCTCGATGGCGCCCACGATCGTCTACGATCCTGCCGGCAAGGTCCGCCTGGTGATCGGCGCGGCCGGGGGTTCGACGATCATCTGCCAGGTCGCCAAGGCGCTGATCGGCGTGATCGACTGGAAGCTCTCGGCGCAGGACGCGATCGCCATGGGGCTGGTCTTCGCGCCGGGCAGCCCCGGCGGCGCGATCGAGCAGGGCAGCGAGCTCGTGCCGCTGCTGCCGCAATTGCAGGCCCTCGGCGAGACGCTGAAAGTCGCGCCGCTCGGCCTCAAGGCCAACGCGGTCGAGTACGTCGGCGGGCGCTGGGTCGGCGCCGCCGATCCGCGTAGCGAGGGCGTGGCGATGGACACCGCCGGAACCATCACGATCATCGAACGTCGCACCAACGAACTGAACGGCGCGCACGAATAAGCGCGCGAAAGACTTGAGAGGATGGACGGGCATGCAGTTGGCAGATTTCGCCGAGAGCCCGAACCTGGTCGCGCTGTTCCTGCGGCGCGCGGGAGAGCGTGGCGAAGCGCCGCTCCTGTGGCGCAAGCAGGAGGGCGCCTGGCAGGCGATCAGCTGGCAGGAGACGGCGCGGCAGGTCTGCTTGCTGGCTGAGAGCCTGCGTGCGCTCGGCCTAAATCCGGGCGAGCGGGTGCTGATCGTCTCGGAGAACCGGCCGGAGTGGTGCATCGCCGATCTCGCGATCATGGCGGCGGGGCTGGTGACGGTGCCCGCCTACACCACCAACACCACGCGCGATCACCTGCACGTGCTGCAGAACTCGGGCGCGCGCGCGGCGATCGTCTCGAATGCCAAGCTGGCCGGCGCGCTGCTGCCGGCGGTCATCAGCAGCGACTGCTGCGACCATGTGATCGGCATGGAGCCGTTGCGCGCGGGCCAGGGCGGCTTTCGCCTGCATGACTGGTCCGCGCTGTTGCAAGGCGACGCGGCGTGGGCGCGGCTGTCGGTCGAGGCCCGGATCGCAGCGATCGGCCGCGCGGACCTTGCCTGCCTCATCTACACCAGCGGCACCGGCGGCGCGCCGCGCGGTGTGCGCCAGCACCACGGCATGATCCTGACCAACATCGCCGGCTGCGCGCGGATCATCGCCGAGGACTTCACCTGGGAAAAGGACGAGACCTTCCTCTCGTTCCTGCCGCTCAGCCACGCCTACGAGCATACCGGCGGGCAGTTCCTGCCGATCGGGCTCGGAGGGCAGATCTACTACGCCGAAGGGCTGGAGAAGCTCGCCGCCAATATCGAGGAGACGCGCCCCACGATCATGGTCGTGGTCCCTCGCCTGTTCGAAGTGCTGCGCGCCCGGATCGTCAAGCAGGCCGAGAAGCAGGGCGGCGCCGCACGCTGGCTGATGGGCCAGGCCGTCGGCATCGCCAACCGCAGCGCGGCGGGCAGGCGCGGCCTCGCGGACCGCGCACGCGACTTGCTGCTCGCCCCGACGCTGCGCCCGAAGATCCGCGCCAAGTTCGGCGGTCGGCTGAAAGCGCTGGTCTCGGGCGGGGCGCCGCTCAACCCGGAGATCGGCACCTTCTTCCAGACCATCGGGCTGACGCTGCTGCAAGGCTACGGCCAGACCGAGGCGGGGCCGGTGATCAGTTGCAACCGCCCCGGCGCGGGCATCGCCATGGATACGGTCGGCCCGCCGCTCCACGACGTCACCGTGCGCATCGCCGAGGACGGGGAGATCTGCGTGCACGGCGAGCTGGTGATGCACGGCTACTGGCAGAACGAGGGGGCGAGCGCGGAGGTGCTGAGCGAAGGCTGGCTCCACACCGGCGACATCGGCGAGATCGACGCCGAGGGCCGCATCCGCATCACCGACCGCAAGAAGGACATGATCGTCAACGACAAGGGCGACAACGTCTCACCGCAAAAGGTCGAGTCGATGCTCACGCTCCAGCCCGAGATCGGCCAGGCGATGGTCGCGGGCGACCGGCGGCCCTACATCGTCGGGCTGATCGTGCCGGACACGGAGTGGATGCAGGCCTGGGCCTCGGCTCGCGGCAAGGCGGCGGACCTCGCGGTGCTGGCCGGCGAGGCGGACTTCCGGGCCGCGATCCGCGCCGCCGTCGATCGCGTCAACGCGGACTTGTCGGTGATCGAGAAAGTCCGCCAGTTCGCCTTCGCCGACGAGCCTTTCGCGATCGACAACCAGGAACTGACGCCCAGCCTCAAGATCCGCCGGCACAAGATCCGCGAACGCTACGGCGAGCGGCTGGACGCGCTCTACCGCGGCTGAGGCGAAGGCGAAGCCGGGCCCGGGGCCAGGGCCGGGGCAAGCAGCGGCGTCAGGCGATCCGAAACCCACCTTTGCGCAGCCGCGCCCGCCGCGTACCCCGCCTGCAGCGGGGTGACGGTGATGTCCCGCTTGTTCACGACGGCCTCGTCGTCCCCTTGCTGCGCGGTCGGCTGCGTCGCGTTGGCGTCGATCACGATGCCGGGAAGCTGCGGCAAGGTCATGCCCCGGCTCTTTGCCATTTTCGCCATGACCGGGGAGACGTTCGCCGCCATGTTCTCGCTGAACGTCATGCGCAGGTCGTTCCAGGTTCCCGGCACCGTTGCGCGCCACCCCGCTCCTTCGAGCTGGTCGGGAAAGTTCACGTTGAGCGCGAGTCCCGGCGGCAGGAGCGACGAGCCCGGCGTGTCGAGGGCGGCGACCAGTTTCACGGCCAGCTTCGCGACGTCGGCCGAGAGCGGATTGGCGAGGGGCGCTTGCGCCGTGCCGGTCGTGTTCGCGCCCGCGCTGAGGGCGATGGCCGGAATACCGCGCAGGGCGGCGACCTCGGCATTGCTGACGGTTCCCGAGCCGATGACGATCGCCCCCAGGTTCTGGCCTTGGTTAGGACCTGAGAGCACGAGCTCGGGCGGGTGGCCCCAGCGCTTCTGCGCCACGACGTCGAGCCCGTAGAGCAGCGACATCACCGGCGTGCCGTCGACGTAGAAGAAGTCGCCCGCGAGTCCTGGCGCGCTCATCGGGCCCGCGCCCGGGGCGCCTGCCCTGGCCGCTGCGTTGAGGCAATCGGCGGCAAGCGGCGGCAGCGGCTTGGCGATATACATCGCCGCGCCCATGCCGCTCTGGTTGGTGCACGGGACCGAGACGATGACGTCGTGACCGGCGGCCTTGAGTGCCTTGTAGAGCGCTACGACGTTGCTGGTCAGCCCGTCATCATTGGTCAGCACGATCTCGCGCGCGGGGGCCACGCCCGAGACGAACGAGAGCGCGGCGGCGGCAAGGACAAGGATGGATCTGATCACGCGGCCTGGCTCCCCTCAAGGCGAACTCGCGCTCGCCCTCGGGACCAGTGTCGCGCGTAACCGTGACGGTGGGAAGACAGAACCACGGCCGCTTAGGCGGCTTCCTTCTCCACCCATTCGGGATAGAACGTCGGCTCGCGATCGGACCAGCCGGGCGCGGTCGCCGCGGCCTCGCTGATCGAGTGGAGCAGCAGCTTGCGCCGGTCGGGGTGGATCTGCGGCAGCGCCGAGGCGCCGCAAAAGGCCCCCGGCAGCCACGGCCGCACCCACGCGCCGAGCAGCCGCTCGTACAGGAAGCGGTAGGCCGAGAAGCTGGCGATGCGGTTCTGCGAGAGGTCGCAGGCGGTTACCCGCACCAGCTTGCCCATGAACTCCTCGAGCCCTTCGAGGCCGCGATCGTCGGGGCAAAGCGTGCGCAGGCTCTTGAGCTCGCGGTAGGACACGTACTGGCGGCGGATCGATGCCACCTCCTCGGCGTCGCGCGCCCACAGCTTGAAGGCGTCCTGGCGACCCAGGCCGATGTCGAGGCTGCGCTTGATGTAGCGCTGCTCGCACGGCGTGAAGGCGGCGAATTCGCGCAGTTCGCTGATCGTCAGGCTGGAGGTTCCGATGTGACCCATTGCGACCTGTCCCTGTTGATTCGGGATCGAGCCTGCCCGCTTTCCCGATATCCACAGAAGATCACAGCCTGCTTGCCAATGCGTTAACCATCGCCCTCAGGGGCAACCGCTGCGGGCCGTCAGCGATTCCTCATCTTCGCGCCTCAACCCTCGCGAATCGCGCCCGCTCAGATCAAGCCGGCAAGCGGACTCGACGGATCGGCATACTTGCGTGTCGCCATGCGGCCGGAGCGATAGGCCTCCCGGCCCGCCTCGACTGCCAGCCGCATCGCGCGGGCCATGCGGATCGGGTCCTTGGCCTCGGCGATCGCGGTGTTCATCAGCACGCCGTCGACGCCCAGCTCCATCGCCACAGCCGCGTCCGAGGCGGTGCCGACCCCGGCGTCGACCAGCACCGGCACTTTGGCGCCCTCGACGATCAACCGGATCGTCACGCGGTTCTGGATACCCAGGCCCGAGCCGATCGGCGCGCCCAGCGGCATGACCGCGACCGCGCCCGCCTCTTCCAGCTGCCTGGCCGCGATCGGATCGTCGACGCAGTAGACCATCGGCAGGAAGCCGTCGCTGGCCAGCACCTCGGTTGCCTTCAGCGTCTCGCGCATGTCGGGATAGAGCGTGCGCGCCTCGCCCAGCACCTCGAGCTTCACGAGGTCCCAGCCGCCCGCCTCGCGCGCGAGCCGCAGCGTGCGGATCGCGTCCTCGGCCGTGAAGCAGCCGGCGGTGTTGGGCAGGTAAGTGACCTTCCTGGGGTCGATGAAGTCGGTCAGCATCGGCGCCTTGGGGTCCGAAACGTTGACCCGGCGCACCGCGACGGTGACGATCTCGGCCCCGCTCGCCTCCAGCGCGGCGGCGTTCTGCGCGAAGTCCTTGTACTTGCCGGTGCCCACGATCAGTCGCGAGCGGAAGGTGCGGCCGGCGACCGTCCAAGTGTCCTCGGGCAGCGCCGGCGCATCGCCGCCACCGACGAAATGCACGATCTCCAGCGTATCGCCATCGGCCAGCGGCGCATCTGCCAAGGTCGAGCGCGGCACGATCGCGCCATTGCGCTCGACCGCGACTTTCTGGGGATCGAGTTCCAGGCTGGCGACAAGCTGCGCGATGCTGGAGCCGGGAGCGATCCGGCGCGGTTCGCCGTTGACGATGAGGGAAAGATCGGCGGTCATGCGCCCGCAGATGGCGTGTCAGGCCCGGTGGTGCAAGCCGCTTCGCACGTTGCGAAGATGCGCCGCCGCGACCAGTGCGACGCCGCAGATGGTCAGCGCGGCCTCGCCGATGCCGTGGTCGACGAACAGCGCGCTCGCCATCAGCGCGAGCCCGCAGGCGCCCAGCAGCATCGGCTCGAGCCGGCCATGCCGCAAGGCGCCGATACCCAACGTCACTGCGCCGATGACGACGGCGAGGGCAAGCCCGATCTCGTGGATCTCGGGCGCGAGCAGCAACTGTCCGCCAAGACCCAGCACGCCCACGAACAGGACGCTCGCCACGCAATGCACGGCGCACAGGCCAGACAGCAGGACGCCGAGGCTGTCCATCCGGTCACGGAGCGAATCGAGAGTGCGGCGCATGGCTCTCCAGATATGTAACGTTGTAACATGACGCAACTGGTCGCGACTGCACTTGGTTCCGGCTTGCGCTCAAACGAGTGTCGGCGCAGGAGCGGCGGCCATGCGAACGCCCCACGATCGGCCGATCATCGGCACGTCCGACGATATTCTTCCCATGGTGCGGTGGCTGCTGTTCGTCGCCGCGCTGGTCATCGCCATCGTCGTGGTCGGCGGCATCACCCGCCTGACCGAATCGGGCGTGTCGATCGTCGAGTGGAAACCGGTGACCGGCGCGCTACCGCCGCTGACGCATGCGCAATGGCAGGCGGAGTTCGCCGCCTACCAGAAGACGCCGCAGTACATCGAGATCAACGGCCCGGCCGGCATGACTCTCGCCGCGTACAAGTTCATCTACTTCTGGGAGTGGGTGCACCGCCTGATCGCGCGGCTGATCGGCCTGGCTTTCGCGGCGCCGCTCGCGTGGTTCTGGTGGAAGGGCACGATCCCGGGCGGCTACAAGCCGCGCCTCCTCGCGCTGCTGGCCCTTGGCGGACTGCAAGGCGCAGTCGGCTGGTGGATGGTCTCCTCGGGCATCGTCAACGACGTGCGCGTCAGCCATTTCCGCCTCGCCGCGCACCTGCTGGTGGCGCTGACGACGCTCGCCGGGCTGGTCTGGACCGCGCTCGACCTGCTCGCGCTCAAGCAAGGCGAGCCGCGCGCGCGGCTCACCGGCCTGGGCATCGCCGCCTTGGCGATGGTCGGCCTGCAGCTGTTCTTCGGCGCCCTGCTCGCAGGCCTTCGCGCCGGCGTCGTCGCGGGCGCGGGATGGTTCAACTGGGGCGCGTGGCCGCTGATGCAGGGCAGCGTGTACCCCGAGGGCGTCGAGCCCTCCCTGGTACCGTTCAGCGATCCCTACTTCGTGCACTTCTTCCATCGCTGGTGGGCCTGGGCGGTGCTGGTGGTGCTGGTCGTGCTCGCGCGCCGCATCAGGGCCAGGCACCGGCTCGTCTCGGTCGCCATGCACGCCGCGATCGGGACGCAGATCCTGCTTGGAATCGCGACGGTCTGGTCGGGCGTGACCTTGTGGATCGCGGTTGCCCACCAGCTCGTCGGCGCCCTCACGCTCTGCGCCGTGGTGTGGGGCGCGCATGCGCTGGGCCGCCGCCCGGCCCGGTGATTGCGGTCGCCGCGCTTCAGAGTTTGCGCGCGCGAAGGCGCGAAGCCGCAAAGGAAGATAGGTCGCGCGGCATAGCCGCGATCCAACGAGAGCCTGACCGCCTCCGACCCGTCCCGAGGCTACTGCGACACCCTTAGCGCCTTCGCGCCTTTGGGCGCGCTCTGCCTGCCTTCCGAACGCCTCTAGATAAACGGTATCATTTTACCTCTCAGCAAAGCCGCGCCTTGCTTGACTTAGCGGCCGATCCAAACGAAAGGGCCGCCTTCTCGCAGGACCCGGCACCCGGATTCGCGCGAACACAGTCATAGGGAAAAGACCAGCCATGAAGGCGCTCACAAAGGTCACCCGGTCGATCAAGCCGGCCGAGGTGGAAAAGAAGTGGCATCTGATCGATGCCGAAGGCCTGGTGGTCGGCCGTCTGGCCGTCATCGTTGCCGACCTGCTGCGCGGCAAGCACAAGCCCAGCTTCACCCCGCACGTCGATTGCGGCGACCACGTCGTCGTGATCAACGCCGAGAAGGTGCGCTTCACCGGCAACAAGCTGAAGCAGCACACCTACTACAAGCACACCGGCTATGCCGGCGGCATCAAGGAAGTCACCGCGGACAAGGTCCTCGCCGGTCGCTTCCCCGAGCGCGTGCTCGAAAAGGCTGTCGAGCGCATGATCCCGCGTGGTCCGCTCGGCCGTGACCAGATGCGCGCGCTGCACGTCTACGGCGGTTCCGAGCATCCGCATGGCGGCACCCAGCCGCAGCCGCTCGACGTCGCTTCCATGAACCGCAAGAACAAGGTGGGCGCGTAATGTCCGACACCGATACCGTCCAGAGCCTGTCCGACCTCAAGGACCTGACCGCCAGCGCGCCGCTCGGTGACGCCGGCGTCGAAGCCGAAGCGCCCAAGGTGCGCACCGGCCCGGCCGCTCCGATCCGCCCGCAGGAGATCGACAAGCAGGGCCGCGCCTATGCCACCGGTCGCCGCAAGGACGCCGTCGCTCGCGTGTGGCTCAAGCCCGGCAGCGGCAAGATCATCGTCAACGGCCGTGACCAGGAAGTCTACTTCGCGCGTCCGACCCTGCGCCTCGTCATCGCCCAGACCTTCCAGGTCGCCGACCGCGTCGACCAGTACGACGTCGTGGCGACGGTGAAGGGCGGCGGCCTCTCGGGCCAGGCTGGTGCCGTCAAGCACGGCATCGCCCAGGCGCTCAGCAAGTACGAGCCGGCTCTGCGCAGCGCGGTCAAGGCCGCCGGGTTCCTCACCCGCGACCCGCGCGTCGTCGAGCGTAAGAAGTACGGCCGCGCCAAGGCTCGCCGCAGCTTCCAGTTCTCGAAGCGCTGATCGCCGCTTCGATACTGCCGCTTTCACAAGAGGGCTCGCGGGCGACCGCGGGCCCTTTTGCTTTGGGCCGGACAAGACCCGTGCCCCCGCCAAGGCACGGCTTAACTCGGTATTAGCCCTCAGCGGCAATGTACGTGAGTGTCGATTAACCGACGCTGGCCCAAGCGCAGGGGTGCCACCCTTAGGTCCCTCTCACGCTGCTTTAACGATGAAGATGCCGGGAAACAGGAATTTCGCGCCTTTACGGCGCGACAAGCCATCGGTCGGCGCGACGCGTGCGCTGCGCGCGACAGCCTGATTACGGGAACCGGTTGTTAACCATTACCTGCAACAAATAGGGGCGTTCACGGAGGTCCCTACATGCGCGCCGATGCCCGTAGCCTGCTCGATCGACTTGGCAGAAGCGATTTCGCCTACAAGGAATTCGCCGATCGCTTCAGCGATCTGGAGTTGTGGCCGCTGTTCGAGGCGCTGCTCAAGGATCCCCGCCTCTTCACCCAGGAGATCGCCGCGGCTGCCGACATGGCCGCCGGCGCCAACGAAGCGGTAAGCTCCCCCGCCATCGCCGGTGCCCGCACCGCCGAGCCGGCGCCGCCGCCACCGCCGCCCGCCCCGCTGCGGGCGCCGCAGCCCTCCGGCGCGGAGACCCTGGCCGAGCTGTTCAATCGATACGAAGCCGAGGCCAGCGGGACCACCCCGCAACGCCATGCCCAGGACGTGCGCGCGATGCTGCGGCGCTTGTCCGAGCTGGACGCGCGCGGAGAACTCTGATGCCCCTGATCCTTTGCCACTCGCCCAAAGGCGGCGCCAGCACGACCTTCACCGCCTCCCATCTCGCGATCGGCCTTTCGGGGATGGATGGCAGCGACGGGATCGGCGGCGACATCACGCTCCTCACCCTGTCGCAGAGCGACATGACCCCGCTCCACTTCGGCTTGCCCCCGGCCCAGCGGCTGCCCGCGTTCGGCGCAGCGATCGAGGCGGCGGTGCTGGTCAGCGGCATCAGCCTGCGTTGCGAGCCGTTCGCCGCGCAGGACCCCGACTTCCTGGCACGGCTCGACGATGGCGGCTTCCTCGCCGCGGACAGCGCCCGTACCTTGGTGATCGACGTGCCGGCGGGCGAGCCGGCGCTGGCCAGCCGGCTGATGCCGCACGCCGCGGTCCACATCTGCCCCCTGACCGCCTCGCCCGATTGCCTCGCGCTCCTGCCGCAGCTGCTGGAGCAGGACGAAGCGACGGAGGGGAGCGGGACGGCCTACGTCATCGGCAAGCTCGACGAGACCCGCCGCCTGGCCCGCCACGTCGCCGCCTTCATGCGCGAAGTGCTGGGCGATAAGATCATCGCCAAGATCCGCCAGGACCAGTCGGTGCCCGAGGCACTGGCGATGCTGCAGCCGCTGTCGCGCTACGCCCCGGCGAGCGCCGCGCTGGCCGATGTGCGGCAGATGGCCGATGTCGTGCGCGGCATGCTGGAGATGCCCGCGTCCGCCGATCCGGGCCAGACCGACAGCGATGGCGCCGCGCCGACGCGGCCGGCGCCCGGCGCGAGCCGCGCGGCATGAAGCGGCGTCTACCCTCCTGGGCCAACCCGCGCGGCCTTGTGGTCCTGCCGCTCGTGCTGATCGGCGCGATGGTGATCGGCGTGCCGCTCGACAATGCGGCGCAGTGGATCTTCGCTGGGATCGTGATGCTCGGGGCGACTGCGCTCAAGCGCTGGAAGGGCCGCAAGGGCTCGATGGCGGTCGGCATCCTCGCAGTGCTGGTCTCGACCCGCTACATCTTCTGGCGCACCACCCAGACGCTCGCGTTCGGCACCCTGCCCGAAGTCCTGTTCGGCGGCGGCCTGTACCTGGCCGAGCTCTACGCCTGGGTCATCCTGATCCTGGGCTTCATCCAGACCAGCTGGCCGCTCAACCGCCCGGTGATCGAGCCCGTGGGCGAGCCCGCCGCCTGGCCAAGCGTCGACATCTACATCCCGACTTACAACGAGAGCCTCGACATCGTGCGCAACACGGTGTTCGCGGCGATGGACCTCGACTATCCGGCGGACAAGTACCAGGTCTTCATTCTCGACGACGGCAAGCGGCCCGAGTTCCGCGCCTTCGCCAAGGAAGCGGGCTGCGGCTACATCACCCGCGACAACAACCTGCACGCCAAGGCCGGCAACCTCAACGCGGCGATGACCAAGACCGAGGGCGAGCTGATCGCGATCTTCGATTGCGATCACGTGCCCACGCGCGCCTTCCTGCAGCTCACTGTGGGCTGGTTCCAGAAGGACAAGCGCCTCGCGCTGATCCAGACGCCGCACCACATGTATTCGCCCGATCCGGTGCAGCGCAACCTGCACTCGACCATGGGCGACATGCCGGGCGAGGGCGACTTGTTCTACGGCGCCGTCCAGGGCGGCAACGACTTGTGGAACGCCACCTTCTTCTGCGGCTCGTGCGCGATCATCCGCCGCGAGGCGCTGATGATGACCAACGGCTTCGCCGGCGAGACGGTGACCGAGGACGCGCACACCGCGCTCAAGCTGCAGCGGATGGGCTGGAACACCGCGTACATCAGCGCGCGCCTTTCCGCCGGCCTCGCCACCGAGCGCCTCGTGCTCCACGTCGGCCAGCGCATCCGCTGGGCGCGCGGCATGACGCAGATCATGCGGATCGACAACCCGCTGCTGGGCCGCGGCCTGAAGTGGCAGCAGCGCCTCTGCTACCTCAACGCGATGCTGCACTTCCAGTATCCGCTGCCGCGCATCGTCTTCCTGACGAGCCCGCTCGCCTACCTGATCTTCGGCCAGAACATCATCCAGGCCTCGGCCTCGCTGATCTTCGCCTACGCCGCGCCGCACTTGTTCTGCTCGTCGGCCGCCAACGCGCAGCAGCACGGCGGCGATCGCCCGCCGTTCTGGGGCGAGGTCTACGAGACGATCCTGTGCTTCCACCTGGTCAAGCCCACGGTCATGACCTGGTTCCAGCCGCGCAAGGGCAAGTTCAACGTCACCGACAAGGGCTCGCTGCTCGACAAGACCTACTTCGACTGGGCCATCGTCAAGCCGCACCTGGTCTGCATCGCGCTGATGCTGGTGGGCATCTCGATGGGCATCGCCAAGCGCGTGTTCTTCCCCCACCTGTTCAACATCCAGACCGACACGCTGGTGCTGAACATGGCGTGGGCGACCTTCAGCCTCGTGATCCTGCTCGCCGCCGTCTCGGTGGCGCGCGAGACGCGACAGGTGCGCCAGGACATCCGCGTGCCCGTGCGCTTGCCGGTGACCGCCCACCTCGCCTCGGGCCACGTCGTGCCCGCGCACACCATCGACATCTCGATGGGCGGCGCCGCGCTCTCGCTCCCCGAGAAGCTGCCGGTGAAGGACCGCACCGTCGTTCACCTGACGATGGCGATGGGCGACGAGACGCTGGCGATCCCGGTCGAGACCGTCCGCACCGGCGGCGACAACGCCTACGTCCGGTTCGAGAAGCTCGACGTCATGGCCGGCCGCCACCTCGTGCGCGCCGTCATGGGCCGGGCGGACGCCTGGCATCCGACCCACGCGCACGAGACCGTCAGCGGCTTCAGCTCCATGAAGGACATCATCGTGGTCGACCTCGTCACCGTGAAGCGCCTGCTCCGCCTGAACCTGGCCGAACGCAAGGCGATGCGCCGCCAGCAGAGCGCGTCCGCACCGCTGGCGAAGGCCGCCGCGATCGCCGCCCTGCTGCTGGTCGGCCTCGCCGGCATCGTCTCGCCCAAGCCGGCGATGGCCGCGCCCGCGGCCGCCGCCATCTCGGGCGCGGAGGTGACGCAGCGGCTGACGCTCAAGGACTTGCGCATCAAGCAGCCGGTGCGCCTGCAGGGCACGCGGGGCGAAATCGGCATCCCCTTCGGCATGCGCCAGGACCGGGTCGTCACCGACGCCTCGATCACGATCCAGTCCGCCTGGTCGCCGGCGATGCTCGACGACCTGACCCAGCTGGTCGTCATCCTCAATGGCGAAGTCGTGCGCACGATCCCGCTGACCCGCGCCAACTCGGGCGGCCAGACCTTCACCGTGCCGATCAACCCGGCGCTGTTCCTGCCCGGCGACAACCAGCTCAACTTGCGCCTGATCGGCCACTATGCGCGCGATTGCGAGGACCCGTTCCACAGCGCGCTGTGGGCCAACATCAGCAACACCCGCACCTGGCTCGACTTGCGCGTGCAGCGCCTGCCGCTCAACCCGGACCTGTCGCGCCTGCCCGCTCCGTTCTTCGAGAAGGGCGAGAACAAGGCGCTGAGCCTGCCCTTCGTCTTCGCCGGCCAGCCACACGCCGGCGAGCTCCAGGCCGCCGCCAGCGTCGCTTCGTGGATGGGGAGCCTGGCGAGCTATCGCGGCTACACCTTCCACCCGCTCTACGGCCAGCTGCCGACCGGCAACGCGATCGTCTTCCTCACGCAGGGCACCGGCATTGCTGGCATCGACCTGAATCCCAACGGTCCCTCGGCAGCGGTCGTACGCAACCCGCGCGACCCTTATGGCACGCTCCTCGTCATCATGGGCCGCGACACCCGCGAGCTGAGCCTTGCCGCCGCCGCCGTCGCCACCGGGCGCGGCGTCTTCGGCGGCGCGCTGATGAACTTCGACGGAGTGCGCATCCCGACCTATCCGGCCTATGGCGCGCCGCGCTGGATCCCGACCGACCGCGCGGTGAAGCTGGGCGAGATCATGGCGCCCTACGAGCTGCAGGGCCTGGGCCTGCCGCCGGGCCCGCTGACCGCCCGCTTCCGCGTCGCGCCCGACTTGTTCTTCTGGCCGCGCCAGGGCGGCAAGCTGAGCCTGGGCTACCGCTACCCGGTCGCCGACTGGCTCGACAAGCGCGCCTCGCGCCTGGATGTCTCGATCAACGGCCAGTACCTCAAGACCCTGCCGATCGCCGGCTCCTGGTGGGAGCAGTGGTTCGGCGGCAGCGCCGCGCGCAGCTCGGACTCGACCGCCAGCGTCGTCCTGCCCCGCTACAACCTGTTCGGCGCCAACGAGCTCACCTTCGACTACAACCTGATCATCGCCGACAAGAAGAAGTGCACCGGCACCCTGCCCGAGAACGTGCGCGTGTCGCTCGATCCCAATAGCACGATCGATCTCACCAGCGCCTACCACGGCCTGATGATGCCGGACCTTGCCGCTTTCGCGGGCGCCGGCTTCCCCTTCACCGTTCGCCCCGACCTGTCGGAGACGACGGTGCTGATGGCCAAGGACCCGTCGCCCGCTTCGGTGCGCGCGTTCCTCACCCTGATGGGCCGCTTCGGCGAGGCGACCGGGGTCGCCACCACAGGGGTCTCGGTATCCTCCGAAGTGGTGCCGGGCGAACTCGCCGAGCGCGACATCCTCGTCATCGGCAGCAGCGCCATGGCCGGCGTCGGCTCGCTGTTCGAGAAAGCCCCGCTGCGCTACGACAACGGCGCCCTGCACGTGAGCGAGCGCTCGCCGCTCGAGTATGTCGAGGCGCTGTTCGGCGGCATGAAGGGCGACAGCCCCTCGGATGCCGAGCCGGTGGTCTACGGCAGCCGCGACTTCTCCGGCATCGCCAGCTTCCGCTCGCCCTTCGGCTCGCAGCGCACCGTGGTCGCGCTGCTTGCCGACGACGGCACCAACCTCCCGCTGCTGGTCGACGGCATGTCGGACGACAAGATCAACGCCGCCATCCAGGGCGACCTCGCGGTCACCACCGGCGACGGCATGACCAGCTTCGCCATCGGCGAGACCTACTGGGTCGGCTCGCTGCCGCTGTGGATGAAGCTTGCCTACTGGTTCAGCCGCCGCCCGGTGCTGCTGGGTCTGTTCACGGTGATCCTGGCCGCGATCCTCGCCGGCCCCGCCTACCTCTACTTCCGCCGCCAGGCCGCGCAGCGCCTGAGCGCAAAGGACCTCGAAGCATGATCCTCCCTTCGGAACGTGTGCGCCTGCTGGGCGTGGCCCTGCTGATCTCGACCGCTTGCGTCGGGCATGCCCTGGCGGAGGCGCCGGCGGTCGACGCGCTCGTCAAGCAGGCGCAGTACTGGCGTTCGAAGGGTCGCGACGACCTGGCCGAGCAGGCGATGCGCCGCGCCCGCGCGCTCAACCCCAAGGTGCAGGCGCCCGCGCCCGCCCCGGCCCCGGCGCCCGCCAAGGCCGCGCCCCCGTCCAAGCGCGTGATCGCGGCGCCCAACCCGGTCGCGCTCCCGCGGTCCGCCAAGCCCGCTGCGAAGCCCGCGCGGGTCGCGACCTCGCGGCCGGAGCCCGCCAAGGCGCCGGCCGCTGCTCCCAAGGCGGAGGCCAAGGCCGCTCCGGCCCCCGCGCTCTCGCCCGCCATCCGCGCCGGCCAGGCCCGGGTCGCGGGTTACGCCGCGCTCAACGGCGGCCGCCTGGACGAGGCGGCGACGCAGTTTCAGAAGGCGCTCGCCACCAACCGCAAGGATCCCGAAGCCCTGGGCGGCATGGGTCTCGTGAGGCTCAAGCAGAGCCGCTTCGACGAGGCGGCCGACATGCTCGAGCAGGCCTCGCGCCTGGGGCGCGCGGCGCAGTGGGCCGAGGGGCTCGGGACCGCGAAGTTCTTCGCCGGCCTCGGCAACGCGCGCACCCTGGTGGCGCAGAACCGTCTGGGCGACGCGCAAGCGGCGATCGAGCAGCTGCTGCGCTCGGGCTACAAGGAGCCCGCCCCCGCGCTCGAACTGCTGGGCGACGTGTTCCAGAAGCAGGGCCGCTACGCCGACTCCGCCGAGGCCTATCGCCAGGCCGCGCGGGTCGGAGGCAAGAACCAGCAGGAATTGCAGGCGAGCTCGGCGCGCAGCCGGGCGATGGCCGCGGCCCAGCGCGGCGACGACCTCACCGCCGACCGCGAATTCCAGAACGGCTTGCTGCTGGACCGCGACGATCCGTGGATCCGCTACGAGTACGCCCGCTTCATGCTCTCGCGCGGGCGCATGGCCGATGCCGAGGGCCTGCTGCGCGCCCTGACGATGACCAACACGGCCGACGGCCTCTACGCCGCCGCGCTGCTGAGCAACGACCTTCATCGCCCGGCCGATGCCGAGCGGCTGATCGCGACGATCCCGGATGCCCAGCTCACCCCGCAGATGCGCAGCTTCGCGATCGGCGTGAAGGTGGACTCCGCGATCGACCGCACCCGGGTGCTCGCCAGCTCCGGCCAGCAGGCCCAGGCGATCAACGTGCTGCGCCAGCTCGGCGCGATGCCGTCCGTTCCGCCCTACAAGCTGCCCGCCATCGCCGATGCGCTGGCCAACATGGGCGATGCCACCGGTGCCGCGACGATTGCGCAGAACGCGCTCGACGCCGGCAACCTCGACATGCCGGCCTATGGCGGCCTGGTCGGCGTGCTCACCCGCGTGGGCCGCGAGGACCTGGCACAGGCGGCGATGCAGCGCGCTGCGCAGCTGGCGGGCGACAACCCCGATGCCCGCATCGCGCTGGCCCGCATGGGCGTCTCGCTCCAGGTCGCGCAAGCCGATCGCGCGCGGCTCGCCGGCCAGTTCGCGCCGGCGTTCGACATGCTCCAGGCCGCTTATGCCGCCGCGCCGGACAATGCCGACGTGCTCGCCGCGCTCGCCCGGCTCTACCACACCGGCAACATGCCGGCGAAGGCCGCGCAGACCTACCAGCTGGTGCTCGCGCGCGATCCCAACAACCGCGATGCCCTGCTCGGCCTGGCGCAGACCGCGCAGGCGGCGGGCGACAACGGCCTCTCTGAAAAGGCGCAGGACCAGGTGCTGCGCGCCTACCCGCGTGACTTCCAGGTGCGCCTGACGCTCGCCCAAGTCGAGCGCGCGCGCGGAGACGAAGGCGCGGCGGTACGCATGCTGAAGGACGCACGCCAGCTCTACACCCGCGGCAACACCGCGGCGACGGCAAGCAACCCCTTCACCGGCGTGGGTCCGTGGACCACGGGCAACCCGTTCCGCGACCAGCCGCCGGTGCCCGGCACGACCATCGCCGGCCCCGCCACCGGGCCGACCAACGGCCAGGTCAATCCCTTCGCCCTGAGCAACGGCACGCGCCTGCCGCAGATGCAGAGCTACCAGGGCGGCGGGGCGTTCAGCGGAGCGAGCTACGTCGTCGAACAGCAGAGCGATGCCAACGCCTTGTTCCATGCCGGCCACTGGGACGGCGAGGACACGCCTCCGGCCAAGTTCGCCAGCGCCGTCTTCGACGAGAGCGCGAACGAAGGCGCACCGCTGCGCCAGCTCGTCGACTACCCGAGCCAGGGCTATCCCGCCTATCCGCAGCAGGGCTATCCCCAGCAGCAGGCTTACCCGCAGCAGCAAGCTTACCCGCAGCAGCAGGGCTATCCGGCCCAGCCTTATCCGGCGCAATCGTACCCTGCGCAGGCGTACCCTGCGCAGGCGTATCCGGCGCAGGCCTATCCGCAGCAGCAGCAGCCGTCCTATCCGCCGCAGCAATACCCCGCGCCGCAGGGATACCCCCAACAGCAGGCGTACCCGCAGCCCCAGCAGGGTTATGCGCAACCCGCCTATGGCTACCCACCCCAGGGCGGCTATCCCGCTCAGGGCTATCCTGCTCAGGCGCCTGCTCAGGGCTACCCGCAGCAGGCGACGCCGGCGAGCTGGGGCGGAGCGCCGGGTGCGCCGAGCCCCGCCTACGGCGGCGACCCGGTGCTGGCGCAAATCCAGTCGGACATCGCCGAGCTCTCGCAAGACACCGGCCCGCGCGCCGAGTTCAACACCTCGTACCGCTCGCGCTCGGGTGAAAAGGGCCTGAGCAAGCTCAGCGAGATCAAGGGTTCGGCCAAGTTCTCGACCGGGGTCGCCGGCGGCCGCGTCTACGCGCGCGCCGATGCCGTGGTGATCGACGCCGGCCGCCCGACCGGCTCGGGTCTGGCGCGCTTCGGCCGCAACGCCACGCCCGAGGCGCAGGCGATCGTCGACAAGCTGCCTTCGCCGCTCGTCCAGGCCGCGACCCAGCACGACACCGGCGTCGCCGGCGCGGTCGGCTTTGAGAGCGGCTCGGTCCAGGCCGAGGTCGGCATCACGCCGAGCGGCATGGGCAAGACCAAGGTTACGTTCCACGCCGGCGTCTCGCCCAAGATCGGCAACAACGCGCGCGTCAAAGCCTATGTCGAGCGTCAGCCGGTGACCGACAGCGTCGTCTCCTACGCCGGCACCGTCGACCCGGTCAGCGGCGAGCGCTGGGGCCAGGTGATGCGCACCGGCGGCGGCGCCGGCTTCACCTACGATGACAACGGCAACGGCTTCTATGCCGAGGCGCGCTACAACCGCTACCGCGGCGAGAACGTGCGCGACAACCACAACTTCGAAGCGAACGCGGGCGGCTACTTGCGCCTGACCTCGACCGAGCATTCGCGCGTGACCGCCGGCTTGAACGTCAACTACCAGAAGTACGGCAACAGCCAGAACTACTTCACCTTCGGCCAGGGCGGCTACTTCAGCCCGCAGGACTTCGTGAGCGTCAGCTTCCCGATCAACTACAGCTATGACAGCAGCACGCTGGAATTGCGCGGATCGGTGGTCCCCGGCTTCCAGAGCTACAGCCAGGACCAGACCGACCTCTACCCGACGGACAGCGCCGGCCAGGCCAGGCTCAATACGCTCAAGGCCCTCAACACCGACGTGCGTTCGTACTATGACGGGATCAGCAAGACCGGCTTCGCGGTGTCGGCCAACGGCTCGGCCTACTACCGGGTCGGCGGGAGCACCCGTGTCGGCGGTGAGGCGAGCTACAATACCTTCGGCAGCTATAAAGAGCTGAAATCGTTGATCGGAGTGCGGCAGAGTTTCGGATCCGGCAAATGAAGCTAGACCAGTTCCCCCAAGCGGCGGCGCCCGCGATTTCAGAGGCCACGCCCTCCTTCTCGCTCTTCGCGGCGATGAGCGTCGCCGAGCTTGCCGAAGTCGTGCCTTCGGCCCAGCGCCGCGGGTTCCACCTCGCGGTCGGTCGGCGGATGGCGGCCGTCGAGACGCTGGAGGGTGTCAGCGATGCTTCGGCGTTGTGCTGGCGAGTGAACGCCTTCTGGCACCAGCTCGGCTGGGGCGAGGCGGAGATCTCACTGGAACGCGACGCGATCGTCGTGCGCCACCGCTTCGCGCCCAAGGCGGAAGGACTGGTGGACGACGACGCCTGGTCGGCGATGCTCCTCGCCGTGCTGGAGGGCGCCTACGACAGCTGGTTCCGCCGCCTCGGCAGCGGGCCGAGCCTGCACACGCGCGCGGAATGGAAAGGTGAGACGGTCGAATTGCGCCATGGTCGTTAACAGACGTGAATTCTCGCTGGGGCTCGCCTTCGCCCTGACCGCCGCCTGCAGCACCGGAGACCCCAGCCGAGCCGAACCTGCCCGAGGCCTGTGGCGCGTCTACCGCCAGCGCTTCCTCGATCCCTCGGGCCGCATCGTCGACACCGGCAACGGCGGCATCAGCCATTCCGAGGGCCAGGGCTACGGCATGCTGCTTGCCGCCCTGTCCGAGGACCGCGAGGCGTTCGCCGCCATGGCGCGCTGGGCGGACGCGACGCTGGCGCGCCAGGAGACCGGGCTCTACGCCTGGCGCTACGACCCGCGCCAGCCCAATCCCGTGGCCGATCCCAACAACGCGACCGACGGCGACATCCTCATCGCCTGGGCGCTCGCGCTGGCGGGCAAGCGCTGGAACATGCCGGCCTATTCCACGCGATCGGGTGCGCTGCGCCAGGCGATCCGGCGAGACTGCGTGGTGGAGCAGAACGGGCAGTCGCTGCTGCTTCCGGGCCTGAACGGCTTCGTCAACGGCCCCCGGGTGACCGTCAATCCCTCCTACTACATCTGGCCCGCACTCGACGCCTTCGCCCGGCTCGACGGGCATGCAATATGGGAGCCGGTGATCGCCTCGGGCGAGGAACTGATCCGCCAGGCCCGCTTCGGCCCGCTGCAACTGCCGACCGACTGGGTCGTGGTGACCCCGGGGCTGGTCGCTCCGGCCGCCGACAAGCCGCCGCGATTCGGCTATGATGCGATCCGCGTGCCGCTCTACGCCGCCATGGGCCGGCGCCTGCCGCTGGTGCAGCCGATCCAGGCCTGGTGGACCTCGCTCGCCGCGCAGCATCGGCCGATCCCGGCCTGGGTCGACGTGGTCACCGGAGAGCAGGCGAACTACCCGCTGTCGAACGGCGGCGCCGCGATCGTCGCCCGGCTGACCCGGCAACCCGCCCCGGCGCAGCTCGACAGCGACTACTTCGCGGCCTCCCTGCAGATGCTCGCCGCCGCCCGCGTCTAGATAAGCGGCACCGGCCCACGCCCCCACCCGACCTCCCATAGGGTACACTCGTTGGGAGGTCGGGTGGGGGCGTGGGCCGGTGCCGATTCCGCTTCAAGCGGAGAGACTCCAAGCCGCGCCACACCGGCCTTTGCGGACCGCTCGAGCGGGTCGCGTGCGGCCGATGAGCGCCGCTGATGTCCGACCGCGAACTTTGCGTGATCCGCGATCGCGCGAAGTTGAGGCCGGCTGATGCGCTCGCCCGGCGAAGGCAACCATGCTTAGGGCCGCCTCTTTCCTGCAGCCCGGGCAACCCCCTAGATCGTCCTTCAGCGCCCGCTGACTCTGCGGCGCTACAGCCGGCGGCCTGTTGAAGAGGGACCTGTTGCCGCCCATGCCAGCCGAACCGACCGAGATCACCAATGCGCAGCGCATCGCATTCTTCCGCGTGGAAGCGAGCGACATGGCGCGCTTTCCCCGCATCGCCCGCGTCATGCGGCGGCACGTGCCAGGTGCCCTCACCCGACTGTACGAGCGGATCGCGCAGACGCCGCAGATCATGGGCCTGTTCGCGCACAAGAGCCGGATGGACATGGCGCGCAATGCCCAACTCTCGCACTGGGAGGCGCTGTTCACCGGCACGCTGGGCCAGGCCTACTTCGACCGTGCGGCCTCGATCGGCGCCACCCACGCCAAGATCGGCCTGGAGCCGAGCTGGTACATCGGCGGCTATGCGATGGTGCTCGACGACATGATCGTGGCGATGCTCGCCAAGGCGCCGCCCGCGCTGCTCGACCGCGGCGCGAGCGCGAAGACCGTGGCGACGCTGGTCAAGCTGGCGCTGCTGGACATGGACCTGGCGCTGGCCGCCTACTTCCGCGACGAGCAGGCCAAGCGCGACGAGGTCATCACCCAGCTGAACGAGACGCTCGAGCGCGTCGAGCGCGAGGAGAAGTCGCGTGCCAGCGCGGTCTCGCAGATCGCGCGCGCACTCTCGGCCGTGGCGCGCAACGACTTTACCGAGCGCCTGGAAGGCCTGCCGTCCGGCTTCGAGCAGCTCGAGGCCGACTACGAGGCGATGCGCACCACGGTCGGCAAGACCATGGCCGGCGTCGCCCAGTCGGTGAGCGGGGTCAACACCGGTGCCTCGGAGATCCGCGCCGCCTCCGACGACCTCGCGCTGCGCACGCAGCAGCAGGCCGCGAGCCTGGAGGAGGCGGCCGCCACGATGGAGCAGCTGACCGGGGACGTCGCCAATGCCGCGCGCGGCGCGGAGGAAGTGACCACCTCGGTCGTCGAGGCCAAGCGCGAAGCGCGCCTTGGCGAGGACGTGGCGCGCGAGGCGGTGGACGCGATGGTCGCCATCCAGCGCTCGGCGCAGGAGATCTCCAAGATCATCGAACTGATCGACGGCATCGCCTTCCAGACCAACCTGGTCGCGCTCAACGCCGGGGTCGAGGCAGTCCGCGCGGGCGATGCCGGCAAGGGCTTCGCCGTGGTCGCCAACGAAGTGCGCGCGCTCGCCCAGCGCTCGGCCGAGGCCGCCCGCGAGATCAAGGACCTCGTGACCGGCAGCGTCGGCCACGTCGGCAAGGGGGTCGAGCTGGTGGGACGATCGGGCGACGCCTTCAGCCGCATCGCCGAGCGGGTGTCCGAGATCGCCGAGCGCGCGAGCCACATCTCGGAACTGTCGCGCACCCAGTCGGCCAGCCTGCAGCAAGTCAACGTCGCGGTGCGCGAGATGGACCAGATGACCCAGCACAACGCCGCCATGGTCGAGGAGACGACTGCCGCCGCGCGCTCGCTCGCGGGCGAGGCCAAAGACCTGGACGGCATCGTCGCCCGCTTCCGCATCGAGCAGGAGGCCACAGTCGTGCCGCTCGGCACGGGACGCCCCAGCCGCCCGCTGCAGCGTTCGCGCCCGCTCCCGGGCAGGGCCGCGGCTGCAGAGACCAGCGCGGCCCGGGCGGCCAGAGAGGACTGGAGCGAGTTTTGACTCGCTTGGCGACGATGTCTCACGGGCGCAGCCAGAGCCTACGCCCAGCGCCGCCACGAACCGCACGATGAGAACGGCGAGCGCAGCGATCGCGGCGCATGCCATTGTCCTGGCGGAAGCGATGGCAAAGACAGCAGTGCGCATCGGCGGCTCCTGAGCGCCCGGCCCGACCGGGCGCCTCGATTCGCCGTTTATAAGCTCGGAACGATCGTGTAGGAAAGAACAAAGTGAGAACTAGGACTTGGCGGCCCTGGTCTCGAATCAGAAAAGGCGGCCGAAGCCGCCCTTTCCTCCTCTCCAACTCGTTTTCGCCGCCGCCTGCTCTGCCAGGCTTTTCGGCTAGCTCAGTTGCCTTTCGCGGCGAGCGCGACGCGGTCCGACTGCATGTAGGGAACAGGGTTCACTGCGACGCCATCCACGCGCACTTCGTAGTGCAGGTGGGGGCCGGTGGAGTTGCCGGTGGTGCCGACGTAGCCGAGGATGTCGCCCTTGTGGACCGTCTGGCCCTCGGCGACGTTGAGCCGCGACATGTGACCGTAGCGGGTCTCCAGGTCGTTGCCATGCTCGAGCTGGACATAGAGGCCATAGCCGCCGAACCACGCCGCCTTGCCGACGACGCCATCGGCGGTCGCATAGATCGGGGTGCCGACCGGAGCGGAAAGGTCGATGCCCTTGTGCGCACGCATCCCGCCGAAGATCGGGTGGACGCGCATGCCGAAGTTGCTGGTCATCGTGAGACCCGCCAGCGGCGTGCGCGACGGGATCGAGACCGGACCGGCGATACCGGCGGCGGCGCGGGCAGCGGCGGAAAGCGGCGACCGTCCGGACGAGGCGGCGAGCGCCGCGCTGCCGGTAGATTCGTAGCTCTGCCAGCTGCTGAAGAGCTTGCGGAACTGATCATCCTCGCTGCCGCTCACGCTCTTCTCGGCCTGCGCGGTGCGCAGCGGAGCGGAAACGTCGGTGCTGGCGCTGGCATTGGCCAGGGCGGGATGGGCGGCGAGAAACAGGGAAGCTGCAGCCAAGGCGCCAGCAGAGGCGCGAAGCTTGGCGAAAGTATGCGTAACGACCACTCGCAATACCTTGTTCTCCGCCAGAGCCGAGGCTCAGGCGTGCTACATCGCTCCGGGCAGCGCGATCCACTGCCGGAAATTTTATTGGAGATGGTCGGAACCCCCCGCCGTCTCACGATGTTGGGTTATGACGCGGGATCGTTAAGGCACAACCCCGGCGTACCAATCGCGCGGTAAACCGGCTGCGAACCGCGCCGAGTCGTTGAACGGTGGCTTAAGGCTGCCGCGAAAATGGCGCGCTACCAATGTTTTCCATAGAGAATCAGCAGCCTGTCCATGCTGCGCTGCGGTAGCGACGAAGTGCTTTACGCCCACCGCGACGTGCCGAATCTCGTCGTCAAGGATTCGTTCGAGGATCCGGGCGCCGATTTCGTCACCACTCGCCCGCACCCGCTGCAATGTCGCCGGAGTCACGTCGAGGCCGCGCGCCTCTAGCACCATCGGCACCACCGCCAGCCGCGCGGCGAGATCGCCGCGCGTCGCATCCGCCGCTTCCCACAGGCCACCATGCGCCGGCAGCGCGCCATAGTGGCTGCCTAGCGTATGCAAGTGCCTGTCGAGCAACGCGAAATGCATCGCCTCGTCGGCGGCGACGGCCAGGAAGTCGGACACCAAAGCCGTGCCGCCGATCGCGCCGAAACGCCCGGCCATGTCGAGCGCGAGATCGATCGCGACGAACTCGATATGCGCGAGCGCGTGCCACAAGGCGACGCGCCCCCGCTCCGATTGCGCCTTGCCGCGCTTGGCCATGCGCCCGGGCGGCAGCAGCTCGGGCGTGACGGGCCGGCCCGGCGCGTCGGGCATGGCAGCGCTGAAATCCGGGACCAGACGTCCGAGCCGCCAGTCGCGCGCGACCGCACGCGCCGCCATCGCCTTGTCACGCGGCGCGCAGGTCAGCAGCGCCTCGCGGATCGCCTCTCCGGCCGGATGCAGCCCAGGTCGTGTCAAAGCGCCTTCGCCGCCTCCAGCACGTCCTGCGCGTGGCCCTTCACTTTCACTTTGTCCCAGACTTTCGCGACCTTGCCGTCCGCTCCGACCAGATAAGTGGTGCGCACCATGCCCATGTAGGTGCGGCCGTAGTTCTGCTTCTCGGTCCAGATGCCGAGCGCGTCGGACAGCCCGTTTTCGGCGGCATCGCTGGCGAGCGGCACGGTGAGGCCGTGCTTGGCGATGAACTTGGCGTGCTTGGCCGGCGGGTCCTTGCTGACGCCCAGCACCGCGACGCCCGCCTGGTCGAATTCGCCCTTGAGCGCGGTGAAGTCGATGTTTTCCGTGGTGCAGCCCGGCGTGTCGTCCTTGGGATAGAAGAACACGACGAGCGGCTTGCCCGCGAAGTCGGACGGCTTGACGCTGCCGCCATCCGGGGTCTCCAGCGCGATGTCCGGAAAGGTGTCGCCAATGCCGATCTTGCTGGTCATCCCTCGATCTCCAGGTTCTCTTCGAACGCCGCGGCCCAGGCTGCCGCGACCACCTCGCGGGCGCGCCGGAGCTCGGCCACTACCGCGTCCCAATCGCCGCAACCGCACGCGCGCGCAAGAGCGGCGCGCGCTGCCCCGGGAGGAACCTGCGAATCGGGCGCCAGCAGCCGCGCCGCCACCAGGAAGCGGACGAGCGTGGCGTGGGCGCCGATGATCTCTGGCGCGATGAGCCCGGCCTCAGCCAGCTGTGCGAGCGCCGCGGCGAGACTGGGCGAGAGCCCGGCGTGGGACTGCAATTGCAGGTAGTGCGTGACGAACTCGAGATCGACCAGCCCACCGCGCGCCAGCTTGATGTCGAGCGGGCCCTTGGCAGGCTTGTGCTGCGCCATCGTCGCCCGCATCTCGAGCACGTCGGCGCGCAGCTTGGCCGGATCGCGCGGCATCCGCAGCAGGGTGCGCACCGTCGCGGCAAGCTCCGCCCGCCCCTGCGCCGAGCCGTAGACCGGCCGCGCCCGCGCCAGCGCCATATGCTCCCAGGTCCAGGCCTGCTCGCGCTGGTAGCGCGCGAAGCTGTCGAGACTGGCGGCGGGCGGCCCTTGCGTGCCCGAGGGCCGAAGCCGGGTGTCGACTTCGAACAGCGCGCCCTCGGCGGTCGGCACGCTGAGCGCGGCGACCACCCGCTGCGAGAGGCGGTTGTAGTAGAGCGTGCCGCCGATCGGCCGCCGCCCGTCCGATTCGGCGGCGAAATCGCCCGAGAACAGGAAGACCAGGTCGAGATCGGAGGCATGGGTCAGCACGCCGCCGCCGAACCGGCCGAGCGCCAGGACCAGGAACTCGCTATCCGGCACGACGCCATGGGTGGCGCGGAACTCGGCGAGGGTCGCGTCGGTCAGCACCTGGAGCGCGGCCTCGGCGATCCGCGCCAGCGCCGCGCCGATCTCCAGCGGGTCGCGCGTGCCCTCGATCAGCTGCACCCCGAGCGCGAAGCGCCACTCGCCGACTTTGCGCCGCACGCGATCGAGGATGCGCTGGTAGTCGTCTCCCGCCTCGACCCGCGACAGTTCGCCGACGAGATCGTCGACTGCGCCCGGCAGTTCCAGCGCGCTGGCGTCGATGAGCGGATCGAGCAGGTCGGCCCGGCGGGCCAGCGCATCGGCGAGCGGCGGCGCGAGGCCGAGGATGCGGGCGAGGCGGATCGTCAGCCCGGGGCGCGCCTCGAGCAGGCGGAACAAGTTGATCGCGCTCGGCAGGTTCTCCAGCAGGCGCTCCCACCGGGCCAGCGCCCGCTCCGGCTCGGGCGAGGCGGCGAGCGCGGCGAGCAAGTCGGGCTGGATGGCCCGGAACGCGGCCTGCGCGGCGTCGCTGCGCAGCGCGCGCATCCCACCGTTGCTCCAGCCCTGGACGCGCGCCGCCGTCGCCTCGGGATCGGCGAAGCCGAGCCGCTCCAGCAGCGCCGGAAAAGGTTCGGGCGGGGCGGCGCTCGGTTCCGGCGCGCCGGGGCTGGCCCGCACCAGCGTGTCGTAGAGATCGCCGACGCGGCGAGTGATCGCCGCCACTTGCGCGACGAGCGCCGCCCCGTCGGCCAAGCCGTCGAGCCGGGCGACATTGTCCAGTGCCTCGGGCGACACCGGCAGCCGGTGCGTCTGCTGGTCCTGCACCATCTGCAGCCGGTGCTCGATCGTGCGCAGCCTATCGTAGCTCTCGCCCAGCATCGCCGCTTCCTCGCCCGGGATCAGTCCCGCGAAAGCCAGGGCGTCGAGCGTCGCACGCGTACCGCGCAGCCGCAGCGCGGGATTGCGGCCGCCGTGGATCAGCTGGTGGACCTGGGCGTAGAACTCGACCTCGCGAATGCCGCCGCGCCCCTTCTTGAGATCGAAGCCGGGCCCCGCCTCGGTCTGGCCGCGCGTGCTCGCCCGGATCTGCTCGGTCAGACGGCCGATCTCGGCGATGGCGCCGAAGTCGAGGCTGCGGCGCCAGACGAAGGGCCGGATCGCCGCGAGAAAGGCCTCGCCCGCGCGGACATCGCCGGCACTGACCCGGGCGCGGATGAAGGCGGCCCGCTCCCAGGCGAGCGCCGAAGTCTCGTAATGCGTGAGCGCCGCGTCGATCGAGATCGCCAGCGGGCTCACTTCGGAGGCGGGCCGCAACCGCAAGTCGACGCGGAAGACGTAGCCCTGGTCGGTCACGTTCGCGAGCGTCTCGACCACGCTGCGCGCCACCCGCTGCGCCGCATCCCCGGGCTCGTCGCGCTCGCGCCGGGGCAGCAGCGCGGGATCGTAGAGCAGGATCGGGTCGATGTCCGAGCTGTAGTTGAGCTCCTCCGCGCCATGCTTTCCGAGCGCCAGCGCGAGGAAGCCGGGCGAGGCGGAGGCGGGATCGAAGTCGGGCGCCCGGCGGCGAATGCCCGCGACGATCGCCGCATCGAGCGCGCGGTCGGCAAAGGCGGAGAGTTCCCCGGTGACCTGCAGCAGCGGGAAGGCCCCGGCCAAGTCGCCGATGGCGAGGGCCAGCCCCAGCGCCTGCTTCTCGCGCCGCAGCGCCACGGCGACATCGGACGCGCCCTCGCCGGCGGCCTTGGCCCAATCGAGCGCCGCCGCGCCGTGACCCGCCGCGAGCAGCGCGGTCAGCTCGGGCAGGAGATCAAGCCCGCGCGCGAGGAACGGCGCATGCGCCCGCGCCCGCGCGATGGCGCCGATCCAGTCGGGCGCCCGGTCGAGCGTCCGGCCAGGCGGGGTTGCGGGCGATTCCATCCTGCCATGCATGGCCGCTGCCCATCGGTCGGGCAACCCCGCCAGGGTTGTGCAAGGGATGCGCGTCTGGCACCACCCTTCTCATGACCCGCTCCTATCGTCTCGGAAACGCGCTCCTTTCCTCCCTTGCCGCGCTCTTTCTCGTCCTTCCCACCGCGGGTGATGCCAAGCCCCTGTTCAAGCCCGGAACGGCGTTGCCGCCGCCAAGCGACGCGCCCACGGCCGAGGACGGACCGGACATTTCGGTGGACCTGATGAAGCAGGTGACGCAGCGCCTCTCGGCCGACGACCTGGAGGGCCGCGCCCCCAGCACCGTGACCGAGCCCAAAGTGCTCGACATCATCGTCAGCCAGTTCAAGGCCGCCGGCCTCCAGCCCGGCCCCGGGGGCAAGTGGCTGCAGGAAGTGCCCACCGTCGAGATCACCGCCAGCCACCAGAGCCCGCTGACCATCACCGGCGGCAAGACCCCGCTCAGCTTCGCCTTCGGCGACCAATGGGTCGGGGCGAGCTATCGCGTGACGCCGCGCACCCAGATCAAGGACAGCCCGCTGGTGTTCGTGGGCTACGGCATCGTCGCCCCCGAACTGGGCTGGAACGACTATGCCGGCATCGACATGCGCGGCAAGATCGCGGTGATCCTGGTCAACGACCCAGACTATGCCAACGAAGGCGAGCAGGGCCTCTTCAAGGGCCGGCGCATGACCTACTACGGCCGCTGGACCTACAAGTTCGAGGAAGCCGCGCGCCAGCACGCTGCCGGCGCCCTCATCGTCCACGACACCTTTCCCGCCGCCTACGGCTGGAACGTGGTCAACTCCAGCTGGGGCAAGGCGCAGTACTTCGTGCAGACGCCCAACGACGCGATGGACCAGACCCAGGTGAACGGCTGGGTGCAGAAGGACGTCGCCGAACGGATCCTGGCCGCCTCGGGCAAGGACCTGGCGACGCTCACCCGGGCGGCACAGACCAAGGGCTTCACGCCGGTGCCGCTCGGCCTCAAGGCCAGCGTCTCGTTCGACAACGCGATCCGCAAGTCGACCTCGCACAATGTCGTCGGCGTGCTGCCGGGCAAGACCCGGCCCGACGAGTACGTGCTATACTCGGCGCACTGGGATCACCTGGGCCGCTGCACGCCCGACAAGACCGGCGACGACATCTGCAACGGCGCGGTCGACAACGCGACCGGCGTCGCCGCGCTCGTCGCCCTGGCGAAGGCGAATGCCCAGGCCGGTCCGGCGGCGCGCTCGCAAGTGTTCCTGGCGGTGACGCTCGAGGAATCGGGCCTGCTCGGCTCGGAGTACTACGCACAGCATCCGCTGTTCCCGCTCGACCACACCGCGGGCGGCGTCAACATGGACGCGCTGCTGCCGGGCGGCCGGACGCGCGACGTCACCATGACCGGGGGCGACAAGTCCGACCTCACCGACCGCTTCCGCCAGGCACTCGCCGCGCGCGGTTTGGTCGAGGCCGGCGAGACGACGCCCGAGAAAGGCAGCTACTATCGCTCCGACCACTTCAGCATGGCCAAGCGCGGCGTGCCGATGTTCGCTGTCGGGCGCGGCGTCGACCTGGTCGTCGGCGGCAAGGCGGCGGGCCAGGCGCTGCGCGACGACTGGACCGCCAATCGCTACCATCAGCCTAGTGATGAATACGCCCCCGACTGGGATTGGTCGGGCATCGTGCAGGACGTCGAGCTGTACTACGCCCTGGGGCGCGATCTGGCCGAAAGCGACGCGTGGCCGAACTGGCGGGCCGGTGACGAGTTCCGCGCCATTCGCGACAAGAGTTGCGCCCCTGCCGGCGGCTGTTGAGCGATCGCCCCATCGCAGGGCTTGACGCGGGACGGACAGGACGCAATGGCGATGCCCACGTTTCAGTATGTAGGTAGCGGCTGAAGTCCAGCCGCATCGCCGCAGAGAGGACCGAACAGCATGAAGATCCTCGTGCCCGTAAAGCGGGTGATCGATTACAATGTGAAGCCGCGGGTCAAGTCCGACGGAACCGGCGTCGACTTGGCCAACGTCAAGATGAGCATGAACCCGTTCGACGAGATCGCCGTCGAGGAAGCGCTGCGCCTCAAGGAAGCGGGCAAGGCCGAGGAAGTCGTCGCGATTTCGGTCGGACCGGCCAAGGCGCAGGAAACGCTGCGCACCGCGCTGGCGATGGGCGCAGACCGCGCGATCCTGGTCGAGACCGATGCCGAGGTCGAGCCGCTCGCCGTCGCCAAGATCCTCAAGGGCATCGTCGCCGAGGAGAACCCCGGCCTGGTGATCCTGGGCAAGCAGGCGATCGACGACGATTCGAACCAGACCGGCCAGATGCTCGCCGCGCTGCTCGGCCGGCCCCAGGGCACGTTCGCCAGCAAGGTCGAGATCGAGGGCGACAGCGTCTCGGTCACGCGTGAGGTCGACGGCGGCCTGGAGACGGTGAAGCTGTCGCTGCCCGCGATCGTCACCACCGACTTGCGCCTCAACGAGCCGCGCTACGCTTCGCTGCCCAACATCATGAAGGCCAAGAAGAAGCCGCTCGATACCAAGTCGCCCGCCGACTACGGCGTCGACATCGCGCCGCGCCTCAAGACCCTGACGGTCAAGGAGCCGCCCGTGCGCAGCGCCGGCATCAAGGTGCCCGACGTCGACACGCTGGTGAACAAGCTCAAGGACATGGGCATAGCCAACTGAGCCCCAGGTCCGAGAAAGGAATTTCTGACATGAAGACTCTCGTCTGGGTCGAACACGACAACGCTTCCGTCAAGGACGCGACGCTCGCCGTCGTCACCGCCGCCGCCAAGCTGGGTGAGGTCGACCTGCTCGTCGCCGGTCAGGGCGCGCAAGCCGCGGCCGATGCCGCCGCGCAGATCGCCGGCGTCGGCAAAGTGCTGCTCGCCGACGACGCCGCCTACGCCAACGCGCTGGCCGAGAACGTCGCCCCGCTGATCGTCAGCCTGGCCGACGGCTACGACGCGGTGCTGTTCCCGGCCACCACCACCGGCAAGAACGTCGCCCCGCGCGTCGCCGCGCTGCTCGATGTCGCGCAGATCTCGGACATCCTCTCTGTCGAGGGTCCCAAGACCTTCACGCGCCCGATCTACGCCGGCAACGCGATCGCCACGGTCGAGAGCAGCGACGCCAAGCTCGTCATTACCGTGCGCGGCACCGCGTTCGAGAAGGCGGCCACGAGCGGCGGCTCGGGCACGGTCGAGGCGGTCTCGGGCACCGGCGATGCCGGCTTGTCGACTTTCGTGAGCGCCGAGCTCGCCAAGTCGGAGCGCCCGGAGCTGACCAGCGCCAAGATCATCGTCTCGGGCGGCCGCGCGCTCAAGGACAGCGAGACCTTCAAGGCGACGATCTTCCCGCTCGCCGACAAGCTCCACGCCGCCGTCGGCGCCAGCCGCGCCGCGGTCGATGCCGGCTACGTGCCCAACGACTACCAGGTCGGCCAGACCGGAAAGATCGTGGCGCCCGAAGTCTACATCGCCGTCGGCATCTCCGGCGCGATCCAGCACTTGGCCGGCATGAAGGACAGCAAGACCATCATCGCCATCAACAAGGATGAGGACGCGCCGATCTTCCAGGTCGCCGACATCGGCCTGGTGGGCGACCTGTTCACGGTGGTGCCGGAGCTGACAGCCAAGCTGTAAGTTTCGCGCGACTGAGAAATACGAGAGACCCGGCTGGCAACGGCCGGGTTTTTTGTTGCGCGCCGGTCCGCAGGTCCTGGCAGAAGCGTGTCAGCCGATTCAGGTAAATGTCCCGAATTGTTCGTTTAGGCGCCTCGCGATAGGCTTCACCTCATATAGGGGGAGAATGGCGATGCGCATGTTCCTAGCGGCGGCGAGCGGTTTACTGGCCATGCTGCCGGTCCCGGCCTTTGCCACGAGCTTCCTCTACACGTTCACCGGCGTAGTCACGTACGCGGCCAACATAGACCCTATCGGCCTCTACGCGAACGAGGGTGACCACGTCGTCTTCAGCCTGCGCGTGCAGGACAACCTCACCGGGGTCTCCTATGCTTTCGGCCCGACCGGCTCCTCCGCGAAGGGCGGCCCCGACTATGTCCCGGGCTCGCTCTTCCCGGTCGACCGTAAGGCCTACGATCTGGACAGCGGCAACAGCGGGGTGTTCACCCCGCTGGAGAACGGCTTCCACGTCACCGACAACTATTCCGCATCGGTCACGAAGGACCTGGCGACCCAGACCCTCGCCTTGAACATGCATTTCGACAGCTACGACCCGCCCAGCCCCTACTGCCAGGATCACTGCGGCGGCACGGCCACGAGCGCGGACGCGACGGCCCAAGTCAGCAGTGCGGCCTTCACGTCGCCCGATTTCCGCGAGCTCGGCGACTTCGATCTCAATCCCGGATCGACCGGTACGTTCAGCGACGGCATCGCGGCCTACTTCAGCGCCGGGGATTACTATACCTTCACACTCTCGCACCTGACGGTCACCGCCTTGCCCGATGCCGTGCCGGAACCTGCCACCTGGCTCATGCTGATCACCGGCCTCGGCGTGGTCGGCGCCGCGCTGCGCCGCGCAAACGGGCGGACCGGCTCACCCGTCTCAGCCGGGTAACCGCTCGTACAGATCGACCGTCCGCGGCGACGCGTTCGGAGACCGCGTTCCCGCTTCGAGCGTCGCGACGATCCGCCGCGCGCAGAACGGTCAAAAGCCCGGTCGGCAAGTGGCCGGGTTTTGCTTTGTCGCGAACACGCTCCACGCTATCCTTTTGGGATCGGCAGCGGGAGCAGCGGCGTGCGCGGGCGGAAATGTAAGTGTGCGATCGTGCTCGCCATGGTTGCGATAAGCCTCGGCGCGAAGGAGGCGGCCTTCGCGCGCGAGACCAAGATGCTGGAACCTGCCACACCATGGAACGTCGACTGGTCGCAGGAAGTCTGCGCTTTGCGGCGCGGCTTCAAAAATGGGCAGGCACTCGACGTCTTCACCATCGAACGATTTGCCCCAACGGCCGAGTTTCAGTTCCTGGTCATCAGCAAGGACGTAGAATCCTATACCGGGGGCAACAAGGTCACACTGAGCTTCGGCAATAACAGCCCCAACACCATCGTGCCGATGGTGGCCAAGACGCAGGATGGAAGACACTCGCTCATCACCGGCTCGGTAGGGCTGGTCGGTCTTCCGGAGACGATGAAGCATGATGACGAGCCATGGCCAGAAGTGTCACCGGCCACCGAGGCTGCGGTGACCTTTGCGACCCTGAAAGTGCCGGGGCGCGACCTTGTCTTTCACACAGGCCCGATGGACAAGCCGTTTGCCGCGCTGCGCGCTTGCACCGCTGACCTGGTGAAATCCTGGGGTCTCGATCCCGCACAACAAGCCAGCCTCACGCGTAAGCCGACGCCGCTGACCAAGCCCGCGGGGTGGCTGACTTCAGGGGACTATCCCAAGGCGATGGCAGTAGCCGGTAAGCAGGCCCAGGTCAGTTTCCGTCTGATGGTGGACGCCTCCGGGAAGCCGAGCTCATGCGTGGTGCAGCGCTCTTACAACGATCCCAAGTTCGACACGACGACCTGCGACGCGTTGATGCGACGCGCGCGCTTCCTGCCGGCTCTGGACAAGGACGCGAAGCCGGTCGCATCGTATTACATCAACTTGGCCAGATGGGTCATGTTCAACTGAGACCTCGGCCGCTTCACCCGTCTCAGCCGGGTAACCGCTCGTACAGATCGACCGTCGTCCGCTCGTTCTCGTGCAACTGCGCGAAGCGAGTGAAGCTGAAGCGGGCGGCGACGCGTTGGGAACCCGTGTTGCCCGCCTCGATCATCGCGACGATCCGCCGCGCGCCGTGGGTCGCCTCGAACCAGGCGAGCGCCGCCGCCATGACTTCGGCGGCCAAGCCCCTGCCCCACCAGTCGCGCCGCACGATCCAGCCGGCCTCCGGCTGGTCGTCGAGCCGAGGGTCCAGCCCGCGCCAGGAGTGGAAGACTCCGCAATTGCCGATCAGGTCGTCGCTGCCACGCGGGCGGACGTAGAAGGTGCCGTAGCCGTAGAGTCTCCAGCCACCCGCATTGCGCATCAGCCGCTCCCATTGCGCCTGCGGCACCGCCTGGATGGTGCCGAGGTAGCGGCGGGTCTCTTCGTCGGCCAGGAGCGTGCACAGGCCATCGAGGTCGCTCAGCCCCCGGGGTCGCCACAGATCGAAGCGGTCGGTCGTCAACAGTGGTGCGTCGCTCAAAGCCATTGCTCCGCGGCGTGGATCGCCAGGCCGAACAGCCCGCCCACCAGCGTGCCGTTGATGCGGATGAACTGCAAGTCGCGGCCCACCGCGCCCTCGATCCGCGCCGTGACGGTATGCGCGTCCCAGCGTTTGACCGTCTCGGACACCAGCCGCACGATCTCGTCGCCATAGCGTGAGGCGACGCCTACCAAGGTGCGCCGGGCGAAACGGTTGAGCTGGAGCTGCAAGGCGGGGTCGCCGCGCAGCGCCTGGCCGAGTTCCCCCAGCATCCCCGAAATACGACCGGCGAGCGCCGCGTCCGGGTTGCGCGCGGCGTCGATCAGAGCGTGGCGCAGCCGCTCCCACACGCCCTGCCACCAGGCGCCAAGTGCTGGATTGGCCAGCAGATCCAGCTTGGCGCGCTCGACCTTGAGGCGGGTCGCCGGATCGTCGACCAGCTTGCCAGCCAGTTCCTCCAGCATCGCCTCCACCTTCAGCTTGAGCGGGTGGTCCGGCTGCACGATCATCTGGGCCATCAGCTTGTAGAGCCCATCCAGCACCGCGTTCGCCAGCCGGGCATCGAGGCCGGTGAAGCGCAAGAGGCCGTTGGCGCGCTCGCTGATCATCGCGCGCACGAGGTCCTCGTTGGCCTCCAGCGTGTGCCCGGCCCAACGGATCGCGCCCTCCAGCAGCGGCAGGTGGCGCCGGTCGGCGATGGCGGCGGAGAGCATCTGGCCCAGCAGCGGCGCCACCTCGATCTTCTCGAGCTGATGCACCAGCCCGGCGCGCACTTGCGTACCGATCCGCTCGGGATCGAGCGATTCCAGCAGATCGGCGAACAAGTTCGCGGCGCCCGCTCGCAGACGCGACTGCTCGGCCCGGTGCGGGTCAGCAAGGAAGCCGCCCGCGCTCGCCGCCAGGTTGAAGCCCGAGAGGCGCCGCGCGACCACTTGGGGCGTCAGGAAGTTGTCCCGCAGGAACGCGGCCATGGTATCGGCGATGCGATCCTTGTTGGTCGGGATGATCGCGGTATGCGGGATCGGCAGGCCGAGCGGATGGCGGAACAGCGCCGTCACCGCGAACCAGTCGGCAAGGCCACCCACCATCGCCGCCTCGGTGAAGGCGATGGCATAGCCCCAGGCGGGATGCGGCCCGCCGAACCGGTGCAGGGCGACAAAGGCAAGCGCCATCGCGAGCAGCAACCCGGTCGCGATGCGGCGCATGGTCCGGGCGCGATCCTGGGGCACGGCGGTCTGGCGAGCGGTCAAGCTTGGCCTCGGCGCACGACATCGTCCCGGGCTCGCCCCGGGTCCGGTTTCGCCCAGACGCGACCTCTCTGCGGGCAATAGCTCCGGAGCATTCCGGAACCGGTCCCGGGTCGAGCCCGGGACGACGGGGCGCAAGCGGAGTTCGTGCGGCTCAATATGGTCATGCGCCGCTTAACGCCTATTCGGCGGGAAGGGTGCCTTCGCCCCCACGCGATCGGTCCGGGTCGGCGTGACCCGGCTCGAACGTCAGGAAAGTCTTGCGCAACTTGGGCCCGATCTTCTTCTCGAAGCCGTCCGCGAGGCTGAACGCCGCTGGCACGATCACCAGCGTGAGCAAGGTGGAGAGCAGCAGTCCGCCGATCACGGTCAGGCCCATCGGCGCGCGGAACGCGCCGTCGCCCGAAATCGAGAGCGCGGTCGGCACCATGCCCGCGGTCATCGCCACCGTGGTCATGACGATCGGCTGCGCGCGCTTGTGCCCGGCATCGAGGATCGCTGCCAGCTTGGGCACGCCGCTCGCCATCTCCTCGATCGCGAAGTCGATCAGCAGGATCGAGTTCTTGGCGACGATGCCCAGCAGCATGAGGATGCCGATGTAGACCGGCATCGACACCGGCTGGCCGACGATGGTCAGCGCCAGCAGACCGCCGAGCGGCGCGAGCAGGAGCGAGGCCATGTTGACCAGCGGCGAGACGAACCGCTTGTAGAGCAGCACCAGCACCGCGAAGACCAGGAAGATGCCGCTGACGACGGCGACGATGAAGCTGCTGATCATCTCGCTCTGCCACTTGTCCTCCCCGACCGGCGCGTTGGAGACGCCGGCGGGCAAGTGCTTCATGATCGGCAGCTGCTGGATCTGCTCCATGACCGGACCCTTCACCTGGCCCTGGCCAAGGTCGGCGCCCACGAAGATGCGGCGCGACTGGTTGTAGCGCTGGATCTGCGTGGGACCGGCGCCAAAGTGGATATCAGCCACGCGCTTGAGCGGCACCGAGCCGCCCGTCCCGGTGGGCACCGGCAGGTTCTCGATCGTCGAGAGATCGCGGCGCGAGTCGCTCGGCAGGATGACGCGGATCGGCACCTGGCGGTCGCTGAGCGAGAATTTCGCGGCGTTCTGGTCGATCTCGCCAAGCGTCGCGATGCGGATCGTCTGGCTGAGCGCGGCGGTGGTGATGCCGAGCTGCGCGGCCAGGTCGAGGTCGGGCACGATCACCAGCTCGGGCCGCTTGAGATCGGCGGCGATGCGCGGCGCGACCACGCCCTTGATGCCGCGCATCTGGTCGACCAGGGTCTGCGCCGCGGCCTGCAGCTTGTCCGGGTCGCTGCCCGACAGCATGACCGAGATGTCGCGGCCGGAGCCGAAGCCGCCCGACTGGGTGGCGAAGGTCACGCGCGCGTCGGGGATCTGCTGCAGCTGGGGCGCGAGGCGGCGCTCGAATTCGATGCTCGTGGTATCCCGCTCCTTGGCGGGCTTGAGCGAGATGTAGAGCGTGCCCATGCCTTCGCGAGCGGCTTCCATCACCAGCTTCACTTCGGGTTGGGCCTCGATCAGGTGCGTCACCTCGTCGGCCACGGCGGCCGACTGCAGCAGCGTGGTGCCCGGCACCAGTTCGATGTTGACCCGGCTGGTATCCTCGTTGGTGTTGGGCTGGAACTGCTGCGGCGCTCCGGCCAGCAGGGCGAACGTCACCACCAGGGCGTAGATGCCGGCGCAGAACGCGAAGAAGCGGTGGTCGCGCATGCGCGCCGCGATCCGGGCGGTGAGATAGCGATACCATTCGCCGAAGTGGCCCAGCCGGCCGATCACGGCGCGCAGGAGCTTGCCCAGAACGACGACCGCAAGCGGGATCGCCACGGGCGCGACGACCGCCGAGAGCACGAACGCGGTCCGGTCGAAGCCAACCGCGCGCAGCCCGCCGTCGACGAACTTGAACAGGAAGTACGCGCCGGCGATGCCCACTGCCAGGATGAGCAGCAGCAGCACGATGCCCAGCGGCTTGAACCAGACAGGGCCCGGCACCCGGCGAACTTGCGCGCGCAGCCGCTGCGACTCCGAGCTGTCGAGCGTCCAGGCGAGCACCCGCATGTAGGCGTCCATCGCCCGGCCGCCGCCGTGCTCGGCGTGGCCGTGCGCCTTGAGGAAGTAGGCCGCGACCATCGGCGTGATCAGGCGCGCGACGGCAAGGCTCATGAGGACCGCGGCGACCACGGTGAGGCCGAACGCCTTGAAGAACTGGCCCGGAATGCCGGGCATCAGGCCCACGGGCAGGAACACCGCGACGATCGAGAACGTCGTCGCCACCACCGCCAGGCCGATCTCGTCGGCGGCGTCGATCGATGCCTGGTAGGCCGATTTGCCCATGCGCATGTGGCGCACGATGTTCTCGATCTCGACGATCGCATCGTCGACCAGCACGCCGGCGACCAGGCTCAGCGCGAGCAGCGAGAGGAAGTTCAGCGAGAAGCCGAGCAGGTCCATGAACCAGAAGGTCGGGATCGCCGACAGCGGGATCGCCAGCGCCGAGATGAACGTCGCCCGCCAGTCGCGCAGGAACAGGTAGACGATCACGATCGCCAGCACCGCGCCCTCGACCAGCGCTTCCATCGAGCTGGAATACTGCTCCTTGGTATAGTCCACCTGGCTGAACAGCTGGGTGAAGTGGACGTTGGGATTGTCCTTCTGGATCTGGTCCAGCTTCTTCATCGCCTCGTCGTAGACGGTGACGTCCGAGGCCCCGCGCGCACGCTCGAACCCGAAGGTCACGACCTCGCGCCCGTGCAGCTTGGCGATGCGCACTTGCTCGGAGAAGCCGTCGTAGACGTTGGCGATGTCGCCCAGCTTCACCGAGCGGCCGTTGCCCAGGTTGATCCGCGTCTGAGAAAGGTCATAGGCGTTGGCCGCATTGCCCAGCACGCGGACCGACTGGCGCGAGCCGGCGATCTCGGCCTTGCCGCCCGCCGCGTCGACATTGACCAGGCGCAGCGCGGTGTTGACGTCGCGGGCCGTGACGCCCAGCGAGGCCATCCGCTGCGGGTCCATGACGACGCGGATCTCGCGGTCGACACCGCCGTTGCGGTCGACTTTCGCCAGGCCCTCGACCGAGAGCAGTGTCTTGGCGACGGTATCGTCGATGAACCAGCTGAGCTGCTCCATCGTCATGTCGTCGGCGCTGACCGCGAAGTAGGCGAGCGAGCCGCTGCCGCCGCCTTCGATCTTCTGCACTTGCGGCTCGAGGATACCGTCGGGCAGCTGCGAGCGCACCTGGTCGACCGCGTTCTTCACCTGGTTGGTCGCGACGTCGACGTTGCTGCCCACGTTGAAGAAGACCAGCGTCTCCGAACTGCCTTCCGAGGCGGTCGACTGGATCTCCTCGATGCCCGGGATCGAGCGCACCGCGCCTTCGACGATCTGGGTGATCTGGGTCTCGATCTCCTTGGGCGCCGCGCCCGGCTGCGAGACCTCGACGATGACGCCGGGGAATTCGATGTCCGGCATGTTGTTCACGTCCATGCGGCTGAACGAGACAAGGCCGGCGATGACCACGCCGATGAAGAAGACGATCGGGATGATCGGATTGCGGATCGACCATGCCGAGATGTTGCGAAGACCCATGGCGCGCTTCGCTCAGCTGCCCTGGGTCATGCGGCGGGTCTTGACCTTGTCGCCGGGGCTGAGGAAGCCGCCGGCGCGCAGCACGACCTGCTCGGTGCCCTTCAGGCCCTGGATCACCGCGATGCCCTCGCTGCTGACGAGCCCGGTCTTGACCGCGCGCCGCTCCACCTTGCTGTCGCGACCGACGACGTAGACGAAGCTGCCCTTCTCGTCCGAGAGGATCGCGGACTCGGGCAGGCGCGGCGCCACCACCGTGCCTCCGGCGATGCGGGCGGTGGCAAAGCCGCCCGGGCGCAGGCCCGGCGCGTAGTTGAGCGCGATGCGCGCCTCGCCCTGGCGGTCCTGCGGATCGACCACCGGGGAGAGCTGCCACACCTGGCCGGCAAAGGCATGGTCCGAACCCACGGGCGTGACTTGCGCCTGCACGCCGATCGACAGCTTGGCGAGATCGTCCTCGCTCAGCCGCGCGATCATCTCCATCTCGCCGCCCTTGGCGACGCGGAACAGCACGGTGCTGCCACCGGTCACGACCTGGCCGGGCTCGACCGCGCGGGTAAGCACCAGGCCAGCCTCGGGCGCGACGATGTTGAGCCGGGCGGTGCGCGCCTGCTGCTCGCCGAGCTGCGCACGCGCGACCTGCACCCGGGCGCGCGCCGCGTCCCGGGTCGCGGTCAGGCGGTCGATATCGGCCTTGGAGATGAAGCCACGCTCCACCAGGCGCAGGGCACGGTCGAGATTCGCCTGCGCCAGGCGCGCATCGGCGGCCGCGACATCGACTTGCGCGCCCAGGCTCGCGATCTGCTGCGCCTGGACCGAGCGGTCGACGACGGCGAGCACCTGGCCCTTGCGCACCCAGTCCCCGGCATCGACGAGCACGCTGACGACATTGCCGCCCTCGCCCACCGAACCCACCGGCATCTCGCGCCGCGCGGCGATCGCGCCGGTCGCGGTGATCTGTCCGGCGATGCTGGCACGGCCCGGCGCAATGACGCTGACCACCGGGATCTGGGTCGTAGCGTCGGCGTCGATCTTGCTGCCTCCGCGCGAGTGGATGACGAACCAAAGCCCTATCGTCGCGGCGATGACGAGCCCGACGATCAAGTACACGCGACGGCGCGAGCGCGCATCGCGTTCCCCATCCAGCGTGTCGTCGATCAGGATGTCGTCTCGGCTCGCCGTTTCGATCTTGGCGTCGTAGTTCATTCGTGTCACCTGCGCGTCAGCACCGCTCCAAAGCCGCGCTCCGCCTGCACCGGTATGACCGTGCGCCCTTGCCCGCGCCCGCCCCGCCACCGGTCATAAATCCCGGTTCGGCCATATACCGCAGGCAGACGCGAGGCAATGCGAACTCGTGGAAACGCGCACACGGAAGGCATGGCGACTACGCGGCGTGCCTTTTGCGTCACGCAGCGGTCGGAAACCGCAGAGTTTGGAGGGTTTCGCCCGTGGCGCCATGCAAGCACCGGTGCGCCGCGATCAGCGGCGCCCGTCAGGCAAGCCGCTGCGTCCCGCAACTACGGGACGCGCGATCAGTACTTCTGCTGGCGTTCGTACAAGTCGCGGTAGTGCTGGATGCGCGTGACCCTGAGGCCCTGCATGCCCGAACGGTCGACCGCGCGCTGCCAGGAGGCGAACTCCTCAAGCGTCAGGCCATATCGCGCGCAGACCTCGTCGATCGTCAGCAACCCGCCATTCACCGCGGCGACGACTTCGGCCTTGCGCCGCACGACCCAGCGCGTGGTGTTCGGCGGCGGCAACGTGTCGAGCGTCAGGGGCTCCCCGAGCGGACCGATGACCTGAGCTGGACGGATCTTCTGGTTCTCGATCATCTTACCCTCGTCCACCGGTTCTGGTTGGGCCGGCGACGTTCGCGCTTGTATCCGGTTCACGATTGCAATCGGCTAAACTGTTTGGGTTAACGTTTCGGGGCAAATGGACGTAGGCGCTTAAATAACTGGCGACGGCTTCGTCGAAACTGCCGCGGCCGGGTACCAGAGCGGGGGCGAAATCCTCGGTCATGGCATGGCTGGCTTCGCGCGCGGCAGCGAGGCGCAGCAGCAGGTCGGGCCAGCGAAACGGCGCGACCGCGCGCTCTGCGTCGTCGCCAGGCCGGTCCGGGGAAACATTCTTGAGATTGAACGCCAAGTCCATGCGGATGGCTCTACCACCCGGTTGGTCAAGACCAGGTAAAGGCCGCGTTTACCTCGTGTTTAGCTTACCTGTGCGTTAGGACTGAATCGGCGCGAAGGTGGCCTTGGCGACGGCTCTGAGCTATGGGACGGCGCCATGCATCCGCCCCTCGTCCTTCCCGACCTCGATCCCGCAGCGCTGTTCCAGCTGCCCGGGCCGCTTAGCGCGCGGCGCATCGTCGTCGCGATGTCGGGCGGGGTCGACAGCTCGGTGGTCGCCGCGCTCGCCGCCGCGAGTGGCGCCGAGACGATCGGCATAACCCTCCAGCTCTACGACTACGGCGCCGCCACCGGCCGCAAAGGCGCCTGCTGCGCGGGCGACGACATCCGTGACGCGCGCGCCGTCGCCGATCGCCTCGGCATCGCGCACTACGTCTTCGACCACGAGAGCGCCTTTCGCGAGGAGGTGGTCGAGCGCTTCGCCGACGACTACCTCGCGGGACGCACTCCGGTGCCGTGCATCCGCTGCAACATGGGGCCCAAGTTCACCGACCTGTTCGCCATGGCCCGCGACCTCGGCGCCGATTGCCTGGCGACCGGGCACTACGTGCGCCGCGTCGAGGGCGCGGCCGGGCCGGAGCTGCATCGCGCCGCCGATCCCGCCCGCGACCAGAGCTACTTCCTCTACGGCACCACCGAGGCGCAGCTGGGCTTCCTGCGCTTTCCGCTCGGCGGCCTGCCCAAGAGCGAGACGCGCCGCATCGCCGACGCGGCCGGCCTGCGCAACGCCGCCAAGCCGGACAGCCAGGACATCTGCTTCGTGCCCGACGGCGACTACGCCAAGATCGTGCGGCAGGTGCGGCCCGAAGGCGACGCGCCCGGCACGATCGTCCATGCCGAGACCGGCGCGATCCTGGGCGAGCATCGCGGCGTGATCCACTACACCGTCGGCCAGCGGCGGGGCCTCGAGATCGGTGGCCAGCCCGAGCCGCTCTATGTTGTGCGGATCGACGCCGCCAACCGTCAAGTGCTCGTCGGCCCGCGCCGCCTGCTCGGCGTGAGCGCGGCGCGCCTGATCGAGACCAATCGCATCGGCCCCCTTCCCGACGCACCACTCACGGCAAAAGTCCGCTCGCTCGCCAAGCCTGTGCCGATCACACTGGAAGGGCCCCTGGGCGACGGCGGCACGGCGACGATCCGCTTCGCCGCGCCCGAATACGGCGTCGCTCCCGGTCAGGCGGCGGTGCTGTATGCCGGCGAGCGAGTGCTCGGCGGTGGCTGGATCGAAGAGACGGTTCCGGCCAGCGTCTGATCGGGCCGCCAGCGGGAGCGCCTACCAGGGATCGAGCATGCAGCCGTTCTCGGGCGACCAGCGCGCGGTCTGCGAGGCCAGCGTCGGCACGCTGGCGGTAACCGCATGCGCCGCGTCGTCCACGCCGAGACGGACCCAGCGCCGCGTCACGCCCGGATCGGCTGCGCAGCTATCCGCGCCGCGGCCCGAGCCGAAGCGGCACAGGCAATCGGCTTGCGCCGCATAGGCGGCCCGGGCGCGCGCATCCTCGCGCATCCGGCTCCACGAGAACCCGGCCGCGACGACGATCGCCAGCACCGCCAGCGCCAGCAGATTTCGTCCCCAGCGCGCGGGCTGGCGCTGCCGGATTTCGTCCCTTTGCGCTGTTGCCATCGCCTGCCGCCTCGCACATCACTGCGCGCCCATGCCGCCGCGCCGCCGCTCCCATATCCTCGCCCTCGTCGTGCTGCCAGCCCTGCTGACGCTGAATGCTTGCGGCCGTGACAATGCACCGGCGCCGCCCAGTGCCGAGGCCCAGGCCGCCATCCACGATGCCGGCGGGGCGGCGCGCATTCCGCTTGCCCGCGCGATCGACTCGCTGTTCGACGAGGATGCGGTCGGACGCACCCAGGCGCTGCTGGTGATGAAGCGCGGCGCGGTCATCGCCGAACGCTATGCGTCCGGGATCGAGGCACAAACGCCGCTGCCGGGGTGGTCGATGGGCCACTGCGTCACCGGGCTGATGATCGGTCAGCTCGTCAGCGACGGACGACTCCGGCTCGACGAGACCGCGCCGGTGCCCGACTGGCAGCGACCGGGCGACCCGCGCGGCGAGATCACGCTGCGCCAGTTGCTGCAGATGCGCTCGGGCCTGCGCCATCTCGAGACCGCCGACCCTGAGCGCGCCTCGGACCGGACGCGGATGCTGTTCCTCGACGGGCGCGACGACATGGCGGGCTATGCCGAAGCGCAGCCGCTCGAGGCCCCGGCCGGAAGGCAGTTCGAGCCGAGTGCGGCGACCGGCGTGATCCTCGCGGATCTGGCCGCGCGGGTCCTCGCCGAAAGCCAGGACCCGGCCCAGCGCCGCCGCGCGGTCAGCGACTACGTCCGCACCCGCGTGCTCGATCCCGTCGGGATGCCGGGAACGCGGCTCAGCTTCGACCGTGCCGGCACGATGGTGGATTCAAGCGTCCTTGCCCCGGCGCGTGCCTGGGCGAACCTGGGCGAGTTCCTGCGCCACAACGGCTCGGTGAAGGGCGCGCAAGTGCTGCCGCACCGCTGGGTCCGCTTCATGCTGACCCCCTCGCCGCGCAACCCGGCCTTCGGCACCGGGGTATGGCTCAACGGCACGCCGCCCAAGGGCCCCGCCCCGCTTTGGCCCGGACAAGGCCGCAAGGACCTGTTCGCCTGCCTGGGCGAGCAAGGGCAGTACCTCGTCGGCTCGCCGGGCCAATTGCTGACGATCGTGCGCCTGGGCCATACCGCGTCCGAGCAGGAGGCGGCACTGCACGAACGCCTGGGCGAACTGGTCGCGCTGTTTCCCGGCTAGAGTCTGTCCGCTTGACGCGGATTCGGCCCCGGCCCGCGCCCCCACCCGACCTCCCATAGGGTACTATCGTTGGGAGGCCGGGTGGGGGCGTGGGCCGGGGCCGCTTTAACAGGACGGACTCTAAAAGGTGAAAGTGCCCTCGACCACGGTGACGCAAGCGCCGCCGAGCCAGGCCGTCTCGCCCGCGATACGGCAAGCCAGGTGCCCTCCCCGCGCCGAAGCCTGGTAGGCGCTGAAGCGCTCGCGGCCGAGGCGCCGGGTCCAGAACCAGGTCAGCGCGGCGTGCGCCGACCCGGTGACACTATCCTCGTCGACGCCGCCGCCGGGCACGAACACGCGGCTGACGACATCGGTCTCGCGACCGGGCGCGGTGGCGATGTACTGGTGGTCGCCAAGCGCGCCCAGGCCGCGCAAGTCCGGCGCCAGCGCGCGCACCGCGTCCTCGTCCGGGTAGAGATAGATGCCGTAGCGGTCGGGCGAGAGCCACGTCTCCACCGGCTCGGCGCCGAGCAGCGCCACCGCCTCGGGGAAAGAGCCCGGCGCCGTGGCGATCAGCGGCAAGCCCACCTCCAGGCGCTCGCCCTCACGGCGCACCGTCAGGATGCCGGCCTTGCGCGTGCGGAAGGTCACCGCCTTGCGGCCGGGCTCCCGCCCCAGCAGGACGTGCCCCGAGGCGAGCGTCGCGTGGCCGCAGAGGCGTATCTCGCAGGTCGGCGTAAACCAGCGCAGCTCCCAGTCGGCCGCACCGGTCTCGTCGCGCACCAGGAAGGCGGTCTCGGCGAAATTGTTCTCCTCGCCGATCGCCTGCAGCACGGCATCGTCGAGCCAGGCGTCGAGGATCATCACCCCGGCCTGGTTGCCGGTGAAGGGGCGCTCGGCGAAGGCATCGACATGCCAGTAGGGGACACAGGTCATGGGGCCGCTCTAGCCTCGCCCTCCTTCCCGGCAAAGTACTCCTCGACATCGCAGACATGAGGCAGCACGTCCTCGGCCGCCTCGCCCTCCTCGTTAACGAGACCTTCGGGATCGGGGTGGATCAGGATCTCGACATCGGGGAACTCGGCCTGCAGCCGCTCCTCGATGTCGTCCATGACCTGGTGCGCGTCGCGGATGGTCATGCCGGGATCGACCCAGACATGGAACTGCACGAAGTCGCGGTTGCCCGAAGTGCGCGTGCGCAAGTCGTGCACGCCGGTGATGTCGGGATTGCGCGCCAGCACCGCGAGGAAGCGCTCCTTCTTCTCCTGCGGCCACTCGTGGTCCATCAATTGCTCGATCACCTGCGCCGAGGCCTTCCAGGAGCCCCAGCCGAGCCAGCAGGCGATGCCGAAGCCGAACAGCGGGTCGGCTCGGCCGAACCCGGCGTACTGGTCGAGCACCAGCGCCAGGATCACCGCTCCGTTCAGCAGCAGGTCCGACTGGTAGTGCACCGCGTCGGTCTGGATGGCGATGCTGCCGGTGCGCCCGATGACGTGGCGCTGCCAGGCGATCAGCGCCAGGGTGACGGCGATGGCGGCCAGCGAGACGCCGATCCCTTCGGCCGCGGCCTGCGTGCGGGTGCCGGCGAACAGCTGCTCGATGGCCCGCGCGGCGATGCCCAGCGCCGAGATCGAGATGAGCACGATCTGGAACAGCGCGGCGATCGCCTCGGCCTTGCCGTGGCCGAAGCGGTGCTTGTCGTCGGCCGGCATCGCCGCGATCCACACGCCGGCCAGCGTCACGAGGCTCGCCACGAGATCGAGCGTGGTGTCGGCCAGGCTACCGAGCATCGCCGTCGAGCCGGTCGACCATGCCGCCCAGCTCTTGAGCGCGAGCAGGAACAGCGCGGTGCCGATGCTCGCCAGCGCGGCGCTGCGGTTGAGCGTGCCGGTGTCCTGCGGCGCGGCGCTCATGGGTAGAGCAGCGTGCTCGACCACCCGCCGTCCGCGTCACGCTCGAAGCGGCGCCGTTCGTGCAGCCGGTGCGGCCGGTCGACCCAGAATTCGAGGGCGACGGGCTCCAAGCGAAAGCCGGTCCAGTGCGGCGGCCGCTCGATCTCGCCCTCGCCGAAGCGCGCCTTCGCCGCCTCGAACCGGTCGAGGAAGGTGTGCCGGCTGTCGAGCGGCGCCGACTGGTCCGAGGCGACCGCGCCAAGCTGCGAATCGCGCGCGCGCGAGTGGAAATAGGCGTCGGCGTCCGCCGCATCGACCTCGCGGACCGGCCCTTCGATGCGGATCTGCCGGCGGAGGCTCTTCCAGTGGAACAGCAGCGCGGCGTGCGGATTGGCGAGCAGCTCGCCCCCCTTGCGACTGTGCGCGTTGGTATAGAACGTGAACCCTTGCGGCCCATGGCCCTTGAGCAGCACCATGCGGACCGAGGGCAGACCGTCGGGGGTCGCCGTGGCGAGTGCCATCGCGTTGCCGTCGTTCAGCTCGAACTCGCGGGCTTCCCGGTACCACGCGTCGAACAGCGCGAAGGGGTCGCCGTGCGGGATGACCTCGCGGGTGGTCTCAATATCCATGGTGCGCGTCCGCCTTCCAGGTTGCCGCAGTTGCCGGTGTCCTGGCCCGGAAAACGCCCCCGATCCTTGCGTTCCCGCAACGAAGGGAAACACGAAAGGGCATAGGGACCGCGAAGATCATGCGTACAACTCTAGCGGGCGTCTCCGGTGTAGGAAAGCGCCGCTTGCCGGAAGGGCGGCGCAATCCTAGCTATGGGGCCGATATGGCAGCAGATCCTTACAGCATTCTTGGCGTGTCGCGGGGCGCGAGCGAGAAGGATATCAAGTCCGCTTACCGCAAGCTCGCCAAGGAACTCCATCCCGACGCGAACAAGGACAATCCCAAGGCGTCCGAGCGCTTCAGCGAAGTGACCTCGGCTTACGACCTGCTGTCCGACAAGGACAAGCGCGCCCGCTTCGATCGGGGCGAGATCGATGCCGACGGCAACCCGACGATGAGCGGCTTCGGCGGGTTCGGCGGCGGCGGCGCCAGCCACCGCGGCTTCGGCGGAGGAAACCCGGGCGGCGGGTTCGAGGGCTTCTCCAGCGAGGGCATCGACCTTGGCGACTTGTTCGGCGACATTTTCGGCGGAGGCCGGGGAGCCGGCATGGGTGGCGGCATGGGTGGCGGCGGCGATCCGTTCGGCGGCGCGCGCCAGCGCCGGGCCGCCCCGCGCGGCGGCAACGTGTCGTACCGCCTCGCCGTCTCGCTCACCGATGCGGCCAGCCTCTCGCCCCAACGGATCACGCTGAGCGACGGCAAGACGATCGATCTCAAGCTGCCCAACGGCGTCGAGGACGGCACGCAGATGCGCCTCTCCGGCAAGGGCGAGCCGGGCCCCGGCGGCGCCGGCGATGCCCTGGTGACGATCCAGATCCAGCCGCATCCCTTCTTCAAGCGCGATGGCGACGACTTGCGGGTCGACTTGCCGGTGACGCTCGACGAGGCGCTGAACGGCGCCAAGGTGCGCGCGCCCACGGCAAGCGGCGCGGTGATGCTCTCGGTGCCGCCGGGCAGCAGCTCGGGCAAAGTGCTGCGCCTGAAAGGCAAGGGTTTCAGCCGCAAGGACGGCAGCCGCGGCGACCAGCTGGTGACGCTGGAGATCGTCCTGCCCGAGCATGACGCCGACCTCGCCGAGCGCCTGGAAGGCTGGCGCGACAGCCGCGACGTGCGGGCAAGGCTGGGCGTTTGACGGGCAACGGAAGGGCGGCGCACTCTTCTTCCCCCTCGATGGGGGAAGGATACGAAGGCTTGGAGGCTCTGCCTCCTAGCCGCAGTTGGATGAGGGTGCTCTTTCCGGCTGGCGCAAACCGCCAGATCACCCTCATCCAAGCTTCGCTAGACCCTGGCGGGTCAAGCTGCGCTATCCTTCCCCCATCGAGGGGGAAGAAGAACGAGCCCCATACCTATGCCTTGTGGGGCGAGGATTCGAGCCGTGCCTGATCCCTCGCCTCCCCCCAACCTCACCCCCGAGGCACGGCGCAAGGATGCGGTGCGCCGCAGCGAGGGGCTGCAGTCGCGCATCCGCGAGAAGACCGGCCCGGGTTCCAGCTTCTACAACGTGACGATGCGCGTGCTGACCGGCACCTGGCAGGACGGCTTCATCCACGCCGGCAACCTCGCCTACATCACCATGCTGGCGCTGTTCCCGTTCTTCATCGTCATGGCTGCGATCTTCTCGGTCATCGGCGAGAACGGACAGCTCGACGCCTCGATCAACGGCGTGCTCACCGCCCTGCCGCCGCGCGTCGCCGAGGTGCTCGCGCCGGTCGCCCACGATGCGGTCAACGCGCGCCACGGCTCGCTGCTGTGGATCGGCGGCCTGTTCGGCCTGTGGTCGGCCGCGAGCCTGATCGAAACGATCCGCGACATCCTCCACCGCGCCTACGGCACCCAGCCGACCCGCGCGTTCTGGCGCTATCGCCTGTCCTCCACCGGCATGATCCTGCTCGCAGTCCTGATCCTGCTGGTCTCGCTCTCGGGCCAGGTGCTGATCGCCTCGGTGCAGGAAGTGCTCTTCGCGCTGTTCCCCGGGATCGACGCGCCGCGCGCCGGCATCCTGATTTCGCACGCGCTCACCGCGCTCACGCTGTACGGCTCGATCTACACCCTGTTCTACACGCTGACGCCTTCGGCCTACCAGAAGCCGATCTATCCGCGCTGGCCCGGCGCGCTGCTGGTCACGGTGTGGTGGGTGCTCGTCGCGGTCGCCCTGCCGCGCGTACTCCACACCTTTTTCCGCTACGATCTCACCTACGGCAGCCTCGCGGGCGTGATGATCGCGCTTTTCTTTTTCTGGCTTGTCGGACTAGGGATGGTGATGGGTGCCGAACTCAACGCCGCCCTGACGGAGACGCCGGAGGAGCGGGCGCTGAACCGTCCAGGCGGTTCGGCGGACAGCGGCGAATAGACGGGAAGAATACGAATGACAGGTCTGATGCAGGGAAAGCGCGGTCTCATCATGGGTCTGGCGAACGACAAGTCGCTGGCCTGGGGGATCGCGAAGCAGCTGCATGAACACGGTGCCGAGCTGGCCTTCTCCTACCAGGGCGAGGCGCTGGCCAAGCGCGTGCGCCCGCTCGCCGAGAGCCTGGGCAGTGATTTCCTGATCGATTGCGACGTCGCCGACATGGATGCGCTGGACACCGCGTTCGAGACGCTGAAGGCGCGGTGGGAGACGATCGACTTCGTCGTCCACGCGATCGGCTTCTCCGACAAGTCGCAGCTGCGCGGCAAGTTCTACGACACCACGCTCGACAACTTCCTGATGACGATGAACATCTCGGCCTACAGCCTGGTCGCGGTGACCAAGCGCGCCGTCGCGATGATGCCGAACGGCGGCTCGATCCTGACGCTGACGTACTACGGCGCGGAGAAGGTCGTGCCGCACTACAACGTCATGGGCGTCGCCAAGGCGGCACTGGAAGCCTCGGTGCGCTACCTCGCCAACGATTGCGGGCCTCAGGGCGTGCGGGTGAACGGGATCTCGGCCGGGCCGATCAACACCCTGGCCGCGCGCGGCATCGGCGATTTCAACTACATCCTCAAGTGGAACCAGCTGAACGCGCCGCTGCGCCGCAACGTCACGATCGAGGACGTGGGCGGATCGGGGCTGTACTTCCTGTCCGACTTGTCCTCGGGCGTGACCGGGGAGACGCACCATGTCGACGCCGGCTACCACACCGTCGGCATGAAGCAGGAAGACGCGCCGGACATCGCGCTGGCTTGAACGGCCAAGGGCGCCGCGCCGAGGCCCGCGCTGCTCTGTTCCGTCGTCCCGGGCTAGACCCGGGACCGGTTTCGAATAGCGAAATCTGGGCGCGGTCCCGGGTCGAGCCCGGGATGACGAGGTGGCTGCAAGGGCCGGCGTAGGCGTGTCGATGGCGACCGCCCGCAGGCCGGCCGATCAAGCCGCCTCTGCGTCCTTCCAGCCCCAGTACAGGAAGCAGGGCATCACGTTGAGCGCTTCGAACCCGCTCTCGATGCGGGTGAAGTGGCGTGCCATGTAGTCGCGGGCGCGCGAGGTGAACTGGTAGACCAGGAACGCGCCGCCGGGGCGGATCACCCGGTGCGTCGCCGCCGCGATCGCGGGGCCGACGCCGTCCGGGAGAGTCGAGAACGGCAGGCCGGACAGCACGTAGTCCGCCTTTTCGTGCCCGTGCGCGCGCACGATCTCCTCGACGTCCGCGGCCGAGCCGAGCACCGCGGTGAAGCGGCTGTCGGTGATCGTGCGGCGCAAGTACTCGATATACAACGGGTTGGTGTCGATCACGATCAGCGCACCGTCTCGCGGCAGCCGGTCGAGCACCGGGCGGCAGAAGGTGCCGACCCCCGGGCCGTATTCGACGAACAGCTTGCACTCGTTCCACTTCACGCGGGCGAGCATCTTGGCGATGGTGAACCGCGAGGACGGAATGATCGAGCCGACCATCACGGGATGGCGGATGAAGCCTTCGATGAACACGCCCCAGGGACCCAGGCCGTGTTTGATCTTGCGCACGATCTTCTGGGGCAGCGCCTCTCGGGCAAGCTCAGTACGGGTCATGCTTGAGGCAGCTCTCGCGCTTGTCGTGGCACTTTTGTGATGGCGGTCGGTTGGCAGATTCCCCGTGGCTTTGCAAGCGACGGAGCCCTTTGGGGTATCACAGGATCTCGCGCACCTTGTCCTGCGGGCGGCACAGACGGACGCCCTTGTCGGTCTCCACCAGCGGCCGTTCGATCAGGATCGGCTCGGCCTCCATCGCCGCGAGGACAGTGGCGTCATCGGCATCGGGCAAGCCGCGCTCGGCCGCGTCGGTGCCGCGCAGACGCAGGCCCTGCTGCGGCGTCAGACCCGCGTCGCGATAGAGTTGCGCCAGCTTCTGCGCCGAAGGCGGGGTCTTGAGGTACTGGACCACGCTCACCTCGACGCCAGGCGTTTCTTCCAGGATCGCGAGGGTCTTGCGCGAGGTGCCGCAGCTCGGATTGTGCCAGATCGTAGCCTTCATGCCTTGCCCTTCAGGGTTGTGGATTGTTCATCGCCGGCACCGCCCGGGCCGCCTGCGCGTCGTCGATGCCCGGAGCCGGCGCGGCGTTCAAGCGCTCTTCGCCGCGCGTGATCCGGCCGGCGCGCTGGATGGCGCGGACCAATCGGGGATAGACGCCGCAGCGGCACAAGTTGGGGATCGCCGCCTTGATCTCGGCATCGCTCGGGTTCGCATTGTGCGCCAGCAGCGCGGCGGCGGCGATGACGATGCCGGGCGTGCAGAAACCGCACTGGATCGCCTGCTCGGCCACCATCGCCTGCTGCACCGGGTGCGAGCGATCGCGCGCGAGCCCCTCGATCGTGGTGACCACCCGCCCCTCGCACTCGGCGAGAGTGAGCAGGCACGAGCGCAGCGCCTCGCCGTCGACCAGCACCATGCACGCCGCGCAGTCGCCGACCCCGCAGCCATACTTCGTGCCGGTGAGATTGGCGGCATCGCGCAAGGCCCAGAGCAGCGGCGTCATCGGGTCCATGTCGAACGCGAGCGGATGGTCGTTGACGGTGAGCCGGGGCATCGGCGGAGTGTCTAGCGGATCGGCCAGGCGCTGCAAACCAGCGAGAGGGATCGACGCGCATGCGCCTTTCCTCTGGAAAAGGCGGCGAGCGGTTGGTAATCGCCTCGTCCATGAGCAACCCGCCCGAAACCGTCTACACCGACAAGCGCCGCGTCTCGTGCGATGGGGCGACCGACATCCGCGGCGGCGCCGCGCTCGGCCATCCGCGCGTGTGGCTGGAGATCGACGAGAAGGGCTGGGTCGAGTGCGGCTATTGCGACCGCCGCTTCGTCTACCAGGGCGACCCGCACGAGCGCTCGGGCAACGAGCTGTTCCCCGGCGAGCTCGACGAGCCCGAGCCCGGCGCTCCGCACTGATCGCGCTGGCGCAACGCGCGCGCCGCCTTATATCTGCGGCATGGCATCCGCACCCGATCCCCGCTCGCTCCTCTACGCCCAGCTCACCCCCGAACAGGCCCAGGCTCTCGCCGCCGAGACGCTGAAGGCGTGCGACGACGGCGAACTCTACATGCAGTTCGTCGCCTCCGAGGCGTTCGGGTTCGACGATGGGCGCCTCAAGACCTGCGATTATTCGCGCGAGAGCGGCTTCGGCCTGCGCGGCGTGTCGGGCGAGATGACCGGCTTTGCCCATGCCAACGAGATCAGCCCCGCCGCGATCCGCCGCGCGGGTGAGACGCTGCGGCTGCTCGATCCGGCGACCGGCACTCGCCCCGCGCCGCCGCGCGCCAGCAACCGCCACCTCTACACCGACGCCTCGCCGCTCGACCTGGTGCCCTTCGCCGAGAAGGTGAAGCTGCTCGAGACGATCGATGCCGCCGCCCGCGCGCGCGATCCGCGCGTGGCGCAAGTCTCGTGCTCGCTCACCGGCAGCTGGTCGGTGGTCGAGATCGTGCGCCCCGACGGCTTCATCGCCACCGACGTGCGCCCGCTGGTGCGGCTCAACGTCTCGATCGTGGCGGAAAGCAACGGCCGGCGCGAGACCGGCACGTTCGGGATGGGCGGGCGCTGGCTGTACGACGATCTGTTCGATCCGGCGCAATGGAACCGCGGCATCGACGTCGCCCTGAACCAGGCACTGGTCAATCTGGAGAGCGTCGACGCGCCGGCGGGCGAGATGACGGTGCTGTGCGGACCGGGCTGGCCCGGCGTGCTGCTGCACGAGGCGGTCGGCCATGGCCTGGAAGGCGACTTCAACCGCAAGGGCACCAGCGCCTTCTCGGGCCGGATCGGCGAGCGGGTCGGCGCGCCGGGCGTCACCGTGGTGGACGACGGTTCGATCCTGAACCGGCGCGGCTCGCTCTCGATCGACGACGAGGGCACGCCGACGCAGGAGACCGTGCTGATCGAGGACGGCATCCTCAAGGGCTACATGCAGGACCGCCTCAACGCCCGGCTGATGGGCGTGCCCGCCACCGGCAACGGCCGGCGCGAGAGCTACGCCCACGTGCCGATGCCGCGCATGACCAACACTTTCATGAAAGCCGGCAACGACGATCCTGCCGAGCTGCTGGCTCGCATCAAGAACGGCATCTACGCCAAGAGCTTTGGCGGGGGTCAGGTCGACATCGTCTCGGGCAAGTTCGTGTTCAGCTGCACCGAGGCCTACAAAGTCGAGAACGGCAAGCTGGGCGCACCGATCAAGGGCGCGACCCTGATCGGGGACGGCCCCTCCGTGCTCACCCGCGTGACCGGCATCGGCAACGACTTCGCGCTCGACGAGGGCGTCGGCGTATGCGGCAAGGGCGGGCAGAGCGTGCCTGCCGGCGTCGGCCAGCCCACTTTGCTGATCGAAGGGCTCACGGTCGGCGGCACGGCCTGACGCGCGTGTCATCCGGATCACTTTGGTGGCCGCGCGCGTTGATGGTCATCACCGGTTCAGCCCCAATGTGCTAGATGACACATAGGGGAATGCAGGAAGACAGCCATGAAGAGAACCATCCTCGCCGCAATTGTCACCGCCGCCACTCTCGTCGCAACCTCGGCCGCGCCGGCCATGGCCGCCAAGCCCCGGCTGACCGGCGAGGCCAAGCTCGCCAAGATGCTGGAAGGCCGCGAAGCGGGACAGCCCGTGCGCTGCCTGCCGCTCGGCTCGTCGACGGACACGACCGTGATCGACAAGACCGCGATCGTCTACCGCTACGGCAACACGCTCTACGTCAATCGCCCGACCAACGCGAGTTCGCTCGATGACGACGACATCCTCGTCACCGTGCTGACGACGGGGCAGCTCTGCCGCCTGGATACGGTGCAGCTGCGCGACCGCACGAGCCACTTCTACAGCGGCTTCGTCGGCCTTGAGGACTTCGTGCCGTATCGCAAGGTTGCGAGCGCGGCCCGCTGAGCCGGGCGATGGACTTCGTCGAGGGCCGGCGCGCGACATCGCCGGCAACCTCGGAACTCGAGAGTCGAGGCCGCAAGTGGGCGCGCCTCGCGCTGGGCGCGATCTACGGGGCGGCTGGCGTCCTGCATCTGTCGGTGCCTCGGCCGTTCGTCGATATCACGCCCGCCTGGGTGCCTCATCCCGAGGCGGTGATCGCCGTCACCGGCGTTTGCGAGCTCCTGGGTGCGATCGGCTTGCTGCAGACCCGCTCGCTCGCGGTGCGGCGCTGGGCGGGATGGGGACTGGCCGCCTATGCGCTGTGCGTCTGGCCGGCGAACTTCCACCACATGCAGATCGATATGGCGCGGCCAGGTCACGGGTTGGGTCTGGGCTACCATATCCCCCGCCTTGCCGCTCAGCCGCTGATCATCGCCTGGGCCCTCTGGGCAAGCGGCGCGCTGGCCCGGGTCAAACGCCAGGCCTGATCGGCGGGAGCGCTTGCCTGCGGGACCGACGAGGCTAAGGCGAGGGCCATGAAAGTCCACGCCGGGCGTCTCGCCCCAGTTCTGCTCGCGCCTTTGCCGCTCGTCGTTTGTCCGGCGCAAGCGCAGGACGCCACCGCACCGATCGTCGTCGTGGGCCGCGGCTTGCCCGACAGCCCGGCGACGCCGGCCTACGACATACGCGAGATCGGCCGCGACCAGATCTCCGCCAGTGCGTCCGGCCGGATCGAAGACGTGCTTTCGTCGGTGGCGGGGTTCGAGCAGTTCCGTCGTTCGGACAGCCGCGCCTCCAATCCCTCGAACCAGGGCGCGACGTTGCGCGCGCTCGGCGGAAACGCCTCGAGCCGGGCGCTGGTGCTGCTCGACGGAGTGCCGGTGGCGAACCCGTTCTTCGGGTACATCCCGTTCAGCGCGCTCGCGCCCCAGCGGCTCGCCCGGGTGCGGGTGACGCGCGGCGGCGGTGCGGGCGCGTTCGGCGCAGGCGCGGTCTCGGGCACGATCGAGCTGGAGAGCGGCGGGCCCGAGACGCTCGGGAGCCTCTCGGGCGAAGCGCTGGTCGACCAGCGCGGCGAGACGCAGGCTGCGATCACCGCCGCGCCGCGTCTGGGAGCGGGCTACCTCGTCGCCAGCGCCGCATGGGACCGGGGCGAAGGCTTCTGGACGACGCCGCGCGACCAGCGCGTGCCCGCGAGCGCACGAGCGCGCTACGAGAGCTGGTCGGGCGCGCTGCGAGCGGTCGCGCCGCTGGGCGACGTGACCGAAGTGCAGATGTCGGCACTGGCGTTCCAGGACCGCCGCACGTTGCGCTTTCAGGGCGCCGATTCTTCCTCGACCGGCGGACAGGCGAGCTTGCGCGTGGTCGGGCGGGGCGACTGGGCCTACGACGCGCTCGGCTACGTGCAAGTCCAGGACTTCTCCAACGTCGTCATCAGCGCGACCAGCTTCAGGAGGACGCTCGACCAGGTGAAGACGCCCGCGACCGGCTACGGCGGCAAGCTGGAGTTGCGCCCGCCGGTGGGATCCGGGCACGTGCTACGCCTGGGCGCCGACGCGCGGATCGCGCAAGGCACGCTTTACGAGGAGCCGTTCAGCGCCGTCACCGGCTTGCGCACCGCGACCCGCCGTGCCGGCGGGCGCACCGGTGACTTCGGCTTCTACGCCGAGGACGACTGGACGCTCGGGCCCGTGATCCTCACCGCCGGGGCGCGGGCGGACCGCTGGAGCGTGACCGACGGCTTCTTGCGCGAGGCGAACGCGGCAGGGCGGATCACCACCGACAACCGCTTCGCCGACCAGCACGGCTGGGCAGGCAACTTCCGCGGCGGCGCGGTGTGGCATCTCAGCTCCAGGACGAGCTTGCGGACGGCGGCTTACACCGGCTTTCGCCAGCCCACGCTCAACGAACTCTACCGCCCCTTCGTGGTGTTTCCGATCACGACCCTGGCCAACGCGGACCTGCGCAACGAACGCCTGCAGGGCTACGAGGCCGGGCTCGAACTCACACCCGCACAAGGCTTTGCCTTCACTCTCACCGCCTTCGACAACCGCCTGAAGCACGCCATTGCCAACGTCACTTTGACCCCCACCACCCGGCAACGGCAGAACGTCGACGCGATCCGCGCGCGGGGTGTGGAACTGGGCGCACGGGCGACCCTCGGCACGCTCTCCTTCGACGGCTCGCTGAGCTGGACGCGGGCCCGGGTCGAGGCGAGCGGCGCGGCGATCGCGCTCGACGGCAAGCGCCCGGCGCAAGTGCCCCGCCTTGCCGCCAGCGGCACGCTCGCCTGGGCACCGCGACCCGGTTGGCGGCTGGCGACGACCGTGCGCCAGGTTGGCGCGCAGTACGAGGACGATCTCGAGACGGACGTGCTGCCCGCCGTCACCACGCTCGACGCCGTAGCCCAAGTGCCGCTCGGCAAGACGTTCAGCCTTGTCCTGCGCGGCGAGAACCTGACCGACGCGCGGATCGTCACTCGCAACCAGGGTGGCTCGATCGACCTGGGTGTCCCGCGCACGGTCTGGGCGGGGGTAAGGGTGGGCCTGCGCTGACTCCGCCGACCCGCGGCGTCGCCCCGTGGCCCCGCGCGCGAAGCTGACGCGTTTATCGAGCCACCCCTTTACCCCGGCCTGCGCTTGCCCCACATGCCGGGCATGACCAGCCACCCGACGAACGGCGCTGCCGCCATTTCCATCCGTGATGTCGTCAAGCGCTATGCCCCGGCCGGCGGGGGCGCCAAAGCGGAGGGAGGCAAGCTCGCGCTCAAGGGCGTCAGCTTCGACGTGCCCGAGGGCGAGATATTCGGCCTGCTCGGCCCCAACGGCGCGGGCAAGTCCACGCTGATCAACATCATGGCCGGGCTCGTGCGCAAGACCAGCGGCGCGATCGAGATCTGGGGCTTCGACATCGATCGCAACATGCGCAATGCCAAGCGCTCGATCGGGATCGTGCCGCAGGAGATCGTGTTCGACCCATTCTTCACCCCGTTCGAAGTGCTGGAGAACCAGGCCGGCCTCTACGGCATTACCAAGCACTTGCGCCGTTCCGAGGAGCTGCTGCGCGCGGTCCATCTGGCCGACAAGCGTGACGCCTATGCGCGCACGCTGTCGGGCGGCATGAAGCGCCGGCTGCTGATCGCCAAGGCACTGGTCCACCAGCCGCCGATCCTGGTGCTCGACGAGCCGACGGCGGGCGTCGACGTCGAGCTGCGCCGGCAGCTGTGGGAACTGGTGACCGAGATGAACCGCGAGGGCGTGACGATCGTGCTGACCACGCACTACCTCGAGGAAGCCGAGCAGCTGTGCGACCGCATCGCCATCATCAACCACGGCGAGTGCATCGCCAACAAGCCGACTCGCGAGCTGCTGGGCCTGGCGCGCGAGAAGGTGGTGGAGCTCACGCTCGACCGCGACCTTGGCCAGCTTCCGGTCGACGCCGAGTTCATCAAGAGCGAGAAGACCGGCGAGCGCACCATCGCGATCACTTACGACAAGGACCGCAGCAACGCCGGCAAAGTGCTGGCCCAAGTCCAGGCCCAGGGTTTCTCGATCATCGACGTGACGACCCGCGAGGCCGACCTCGAAGACGTGTTCGTCAGCCTGACGAGCGCTGCGAACGGCTGATCCGGCGTCCTGATCGAAGGCCGTGTCCGCTCGCCTTCACGTGGGCTGACAGGACCTTACCTGCCTGGCACCCAGTCTCGCTTCCAGTTGCTGCGCGACTTGCGGCGGATCTTCCGCCCGCAATGCCGGCAGGTTCCAACATAGTTCAGCCCGTCCCAACGCGTGGTCTCACGCTTGGGGGAGTGCCTGTTGAACAAGCACAGCAATAGGTTGTGCAGCATGCGGCCAATCCCAAGCGCCGCCTGGACGACGCTTTCCCAATCCGAAAATGACGATCTCGCAATGCAGCATCTCCCCAGACGGCCGCAATTGCTAGGTATATGCCCATAGCAGCCCGGCCTTCATGCTGCAATGAACAACGCAGGTACCGCGGCTTGATATTGCGGCGCGCGCGCGAGGACGGCAAGGAAGCGCGATGGATCAAGCAAACACCGCCGGCGCTCGGGATTCCGCTTCCCCTCAGCACGATGTGATCGTCGTCGGCTCCGGCGCCGCGGGACTGACGGCCGCGCTGGCGCTGGCGCAGACCCTGCGGGTCCTGATCGTCGCCAAGGGGGACCTAGACGGTGGCTCGACCGCATGGGCGCAAGGCGGCATCGCCGCCGTGCTCGATGCCGGCGACACCTTCGAGGAGCACATTCGCGACACGATGATCGCGGGCGCGGGCCTCAACCGGCGCGAGACCGTCGAGTTCGTCGTCGAGCGCGCGCCGCACGCGATCGAGCGGCTGATCGCGTTGGGCGTGCCCTTCAACACCGAGGGACCCGAAGGCCACGGGGCGCTGCACCTCACGCGCGAAGGCGGGCATTCGCACCGCCGCATCGTCCACGTCGACGACGCCACCGGCTGGGCCGTCCAGGCCGCGCTGCTGAAGGCCGCGCAGGACAACCCCAACATCACCCTGCTGCCGGGCCGCGCCTGCATCGACCTGATCACCGGCAAGCACGAGGAGCGCTACTCGGGCTCGGGCCGCGTCTGGGGGATCTACGCGCTCGACCAGGAGACCGGGCGGGTCGAGGCGCATACCGCGCGCGCGACGATCCTCGCCACCGGCGGCGCGGGACGCGTCTACCAGTTCAGCACCGCGCCGCGCGGCGCCACCGGCGACGGCATCGCGATGGCCTGGCGCGCCGGCGCGCGGGTCTCCAACATGGAGATGATGCAGTTCCACCCGACCTGCCTCTACAACCTGGAGGTCAAGAGCTTCCTCATCACCGAGGCGGTGCGCGGCGAAGGCGGGCGGCTGATGAATCCGCGCACCGGCAAGCGCTTCATGACCTACTACGATCCCGAGCGCCTCGAACTCGCCCCGCGCGATGTCGTCGCCCGCGCGATCGACGCCGAGATCAAGCGCTTCGGCCTCGACTACGTCCACCTTGACATCAGCCACCAGCCGGCGGAATTCGTGCGCGAGCACTTCCCCAACATCTACGAGAAGCTGCTGGGCCTGGGTATCGACATGACCAAGCAGCCGATCCCGGTAGTGCCGGCGCAGCACTATACCTGCGGCGGCATCCTGATCGACCTCGACGGGCGCACCGACTTGCCCGGCCTCTACGCCGCGGGCGAGTGCACCGAGAGCGGGCTGCATGGCGCCAACCGCCTGGCGTCGAACTCGCTGCTCGAATGCTTCGTCTTCGGCGAGGCGGCGGCGGCCCACATCCTCGACCACTGGGACGCCTTCGACGCGCCGCCGCCGGTGCGTCCCTGGGACGAGAGCCGAGTGACCGACTCGGACGAGGAAGTGGTCATCAAGCAGAACTGGACCGAGATCCGCCGCTTCATGTGGAATTACGTGGGTATCGTGCGCACCACCAAGCGGCTCGAACGCGCCGAGCATCGCATCCGCCTGCTCAACCGCGAGATTGAGGAATACTACCGGCACTTCCGCGTCTCGACCGACCTGATCGAGCTACGCAACCTGCTGCAGAGCGCCGAACTGATCGTGCGCTCGGCGCTCAAGCGGCACGAAAGCCGGGGCCTGCACTACACGCTCGACTATCCCAAGACCCTGCCCGACGCGGCGGACACGGTGCTGGTGCCGTAAGGGAGGCGCTTCAGCCGATCCCGAGCACGCGCCCCAGAAGGATCAGCACCATCGCGCCGATCACCGAGGCGAGGCACCCCGCGCGGTTGAAATCGGACTGACCACGGCTCGTGACCAGGCCGGCCACCAGCGAACCGCCGATGCCGAGCAGGATGGTCGCGATCCAGCCCATGTGCACCGAGCCGGGATAGAGGAACCGCGCCAGCACGCCGATGATCAGGCCGCTGATGATGGCGGAAATGACGTTGATCATGTGAAAAGGCCCTCGATTCTGGTCGGTCCAGCTTGATCCCGCAACGCAGCATCTGGCAAGCGGTTGCGGGGGCATCGGCCGCATCGGCGTTTTCTCGGCGCAAGCCGTTGGGAAGCAGGCCCCCAAGGAGAGGAGCAGGCGCATGCCGGAAGCCGAACGCACGCGAGCCGAGACCTGGCAGTGGATCCTGAGGTGCGGCTGGAAGGGGCTGTGCCCGCGCTGCGGCAAGGGTCGCATGTTCCGCAAGTGGCTCAAGCTCAACGACAAGTGCCCGGTCTGCGGGCTCGACTACCGCTTCGCGGCGCCGGACGACGGGCCGGCGTTCTTCTCGCTGTGCATCATCGCCTTCCCGCTGATCTTCTTCGTGGTCTGGCTGCAGGTGAAGTACTCGCCGCCCTTCTGGGTACACCTGCTGACCTCGTTCCCCTTGCTGGGCATCGGCTGCGCCCTGCCGCTGCAGCCGATCAAGGGCTGGCTGGTCGCCTCGCAATACGTCAACAAGGCGCAGGAGGCCGGCACCGAGCACTTGTGGTCGCAACTTCACGCCCGTGAGGATCAGGAGCGAGAACGCGACAATCCCTGAGCCGCGTCAGGACGCCGGCGCACCGTTCGCGAACAGGCCGGCGTAGCGTTCGCGCAGCAGCTTCTTCTGGATCTTGCCCATCGTGTTGCGCGGCAGTTCGTCGAGCGCGATGATCGTCTTGGGCACCTTGAACCCGGCAAGGTCGTGCTTGAGGGCGGTGCGCACCGCCTCGCCATCGAACGAACCTTGCGGGCGCACCACGGCGACGACCGCCTCGCCGAAATCGGGATGGGGCACGCCGATCACCGCCGCCTCGGCCACATCGTCGCGATCGTCGAGCAGCGCCTCGATCTCGGCCGGATAGACGTTGAGGCCGCCGGTGATGATGAGGTCCTTCTCGCGGCCGACGAGCTGGACGTAGCCCTCGGCGTCGATCAGCCCCATGTCGCCGGTGATGAAGAACCCGTCCGGGCGGAACTCCGCGGCTGTCTTCTCCGGGTTCTGCCAATAACCGGCAAAGACGTTGGGCCCGCGCACCTCGACGATGCCGACTTCGCCTTGAGGCAGCACCCGGCCGCTTTCGAAATCGGCGATGCGCACGCTCACGCCGGGCAGCGGTGGCCCCACGAAGCCAGCGCGGCGCTCGCCGTCGTAGGGGTTGGAGGTCAGCATCCCGGTCTCGGTCATGCCGTAGCGCTCGAGCACGCGGTGGCCGGTGCGTGCCTCGAACGCGCGGTGGATGTCCGCCGAGAGCGGGGCCGAACCCGAAATGAACAGGCGCATGTTCGCGCAGGCCTCGCGGGTGAAGGCCGGCTCGGCAAGCAGGCGGATGTAGAAGGTCGGCACGCCCATCAGCACCGTCGCGTCCGCCATTGCGGCGATCACCGCTGCAGGCTCGAACTTGCGCTGGAAGATCACGGTGGCGCCGCTGAACAGAGCGCAGTGCATGGCGACGAACAGGCCGTGGACATGGAAGATCGGCAGCGCGTGGATCAGCCGGTCGGCGGGCGTGAAGCGCCAGAACTCGATCAGCATCTCGCCGTTGGAGACGAGATTGCGGTGCGTCAGCATCCCGCCCTTGGGCTTGCCGGTCGTGCCCGACGTATAGAGGATCGCCGCGATGTCGTCGGGCGCGCGCACGACGGGCGGCAGCGGCTCTTCAGGCAGGTCGGCAAACAACTGGGCGAGGGTCCTGACCTCCAGGTTTGTCCCGCCGATGCGGGCGAACAAGGCCGCGCTCCCCTCGGGGCAGACCGCCAGTGCCGGGGTCGCGTCCGCCACGAAGTAGCGGAGCTCGGCCTCGGTATAATCGGTGTTGAGCGGGAGGTAGACCGCCCCAGCCCGCAGCGCCGCGAGATAGAGCAGCAGGGCTTCGACCGACTTGTCGGTCTGCGCCAGCACTCGGTCACCCGGGGTGACGCCCAGGTCCACGATGCGCCGCGCGAGCCGGCCCGAGGCCCGCTCCAGCTCCGCGTAAGTCCAGTTCCGTCCCGCCTCCTCGATCGCCGTACGTTCGGCGTACCGCGCAAAGCTCGCCAGAAGGCGCGAGGTCAGATCTGTCATTGGCCGCTCCTGTCCCGGGTAATCACCCGGTCAGGTTCTTACGGTCGGCAGGCGCGCGGTGCAAAGGCCCGCGCCCATGCCCTCAGGAGCGGCGGTAGCTCTCGAAGGGCTCACTCATGCGGCGATAACCGGACTGCCAGGCGGCGCGCTCGCTCGGGGATCGATAGGGGTTACTGGAAAGGGGAAGTCCTGCCTGGGCAGCCTTGATGCCCCAGAGCAAAGCGTGATGGGCGAGCGCCAATGTGTCCTCGATTGTTCGTGCTGCGTTTGCGAACAATACGCTGCTCGAGCCGGGACGATCCATTGCATAATGCGCACTGTCGACGAGTCGCCGCCGGCGCGCGATGAAATCAGCGAAGTAGTCTGACGATCATGGGACGTTCTGAGAACACGTCCTTAGGGGCGAACGGCCGGCCTCCGGGCGAACCAGCCGAATGCCAGAATCACCAGATAGCACGCGACCGGAAGCGCCAGGGACATCTGCCGGCTGGTCGCATCGGCGAGGTGTCCGGTGAGGTACGGCACCACCGCGCCGCCGACGATCGCGGTCGCGATCACGCCCGATCCTTCCGCCGCCCGGTCGCCCAGGCCCTCGCTCGCCAGCGAGAAGATCGTGGGGAACATGATCGAATTGCACAGGCCGACCGCGAGCAGCAGCCATCCCGCCGCCAGACCGCCCGAGTTGGCCGAGGCGATGCACAGCAACGCCGCGCCGGTGGCGACACCCGCCAGCACTTTGCCCGGCGCCAAGACCCGCAGCACTCCGGCTCCCAGGAACCGCCCGACCAGCGCGCCGCCCCAGTAGTAGATCAGATGGTTGCCCGCGACCTGGTCGCTGACGCCCCACACCCGCTCTTCCGTGAGGTAGTTGACCAGCATCGATCCAATCGACACTTCGGCGCCGACGTACAGGAAGATGCACAGCACGCCGAAGGCGAAGCGCGGCTGGCGCAGCAGCGTGAAGGCATGGAACATGCTCCCGGTCCGGTCCTGCCGCTCGTTCAGCTTGTTGCGCTGGCTCCACACCGCCGCGGCGATCACCAGCAGCGCCACCGCCAGCCCGATGTAGGTGTGGACGATGATCTGCGTCGCCTCGGCGCGGTAGGCGTCGAGCTGCGCGCCCGAAAGGCTAGCGGCGCTCACGCCGGCGATCCCGCCCAGGATCAGCGCCGAGCCGACGCGCGGGAAGACGGTGGTGCCGAGCGCGTTGAACGCCTGCGCGAAGGTCAGCCGGCTGGAGGTCGTCTGCGCCGGTCCGAGCAGCGAGATCAGCGGATTGGCGACGACCTGGACCACCGTGATCCCGGCTCCCAGCACGAACAGCGCGAGGAGGAACACCGGGTAGGCGGCGCTGGCCGAGGCGGGGATGAACAGCAGGCAGCCCGCCGTCATCGTCAGCAGCCCGATCGCGGCCGTCCGCATGTACCCGGCGCGCCGGACGATCCCGGCCGCGGGTATCGAGAACAGGGCATAGCTGAGGAAGAACGCCGTCTGCACCAGCATCGCCTCGGCATTGGAGAGGGCGAACAGCTCCTTCAGCTTGGGCAGGATGACGTCGTTGAGGCTCGTCATCCCGCCGAAGATGAAGAACAGGGCGAAGACGAAATACTGCAGCGCCGGTGCATCGACGTGTTCGGTGCGACGCGCACCCTGGTCGGACGAAGTCAACGCCACAGCTCTCACCCTTCATAAACTCTTGCCGGCGGTTTGCTCGCCGCCGATCAGCTACGCCGCACGACCGCCTCGTGCCAGAAGCAATCGTCTGCGCTCATTTGTGTGCACAGTCGATCCCTCTCGCGCCTCACCCGCTTGTGTCCCACAGCTTCGCAGCGTGCAAGGGCCGGGCGGCCAGAAGCGTAACGCACCGGATTCTCTGAACGAATGGATCGCTAGTCGAAACCCGGCGGCGGCGCTCGCCAAGCCTCACCCACGGCGGCCGAGCACGCGCAGGCTGTAGCAAGCGACGGCTGGATGATCGTATGACCATCCAGCCACGGGCATCCCCTGCCCGGATGCTCAGGCTTGGAGCAGCTCGACGACTTCGATCAGATGTCCTTCCACGTCGGTGACGAAGGCCACTCTGACGCCGTGCTCGGGCATGTCCTTGATGCCCTGGACGATCGTTCCACCGGCATCGCGCACGCGCTGCACGAACGCGGTCACGTCGGGCGTCTGGAAGCCAAGGATCACTTCGTCGACGACAATGGCCTCGCGATCGCGCCACTTCCACAACACCAGCGTGGCGCCGTTTTCGGCCGTGGGCTGGAGCATGATCTCGTCGATCTCGCGGCCATTCACGCCCGCCGACACGCGAGCCCATTCCTCGAGACCGCACACCTCCTTGTAGAAGGCGACGGTCTTTTCGAGGTCGTTGACGATGAGCTTGGTGAAGCCGAAGTGAGCCTTGGACATTCCAGATTTGCCTTAGAAGCGGAACGAGGCGGTGGCGCCGAATTCGCGCGGGTTGGTGACGTTGACCAGACGGTAGCCCGAGTCGAAGCTGAGAGGGCTGACGGTCGCCGTGGTGGCGTTGCCCAGCGAGATGTTGGTGATCCTGCGCTGGTTGAGCAGATTGCGGGCAAACACGTTCAGCTCGAACCGGTTCTCCGCCGTCCGCAGGCCGACGAACAGGTTCAGGAGCTCACGGCTGTCGTAGTCGTAGCTGTAGCGCTCCGAGAAGAAGCCGGGGCGGTACGTGAACAGCGCCCGGGCGAAGGGCGTGATCGTGCCCACCGGGAAACGCACTTCGGCGTTCGCGCTCAGGCTGAAGTCGGGAACTTCAGCAAGCCGTCCATTGGTCTTGCAGTAGCTCACGTTGCCGGCGCCAGTCACGCCCGGCTGACCGTTCTGGTTGGGCTGGCCGGTCCCGGCGAAGTCGTTGCACGGCACCTGGGCATTGCTGAAGCGGGCATGCGCGTAGGACGCGCCGACGCCGAAGTCGAAGTTCGGCCCCAGCTTGCCGTCCACCGAGGCTTCGACGCCTTTGATCTTCGCATCGGCATTGTAGTTGAAATCTGCGAAGCCGCTTGGCGGCGATGCCGCAGGCGCCTGATAGTAGATACTGGGGAACCGGCTGAGGAAGCCGTTGATCGTCTGGTAGTAGCCGGCGACCGTGAAGCTCAGGCGGTGGTCCATGAGGCTGCCCTTGAGGCCGACTTCGTAGGAGTTCGTCTTCTCCGTCTTGGTCCGGATCAGGTCCGAGGAGATCCCCGCCGGAAGCGCCACGCCGGTGCTGCCGGCACGAACCGAGTGGCCATAGGCCGCGTAGGCGTTCAGGGTCGGCAGCAGCGCATAGGTGATTGTCGCGCCGCCAGTGAGAGGCTTGATCCGGTTACGCTGCAAGTTGGCAGGAATGATCTCGTTCGGGCCGATCGAGAAGGGCGTGCAGCCGAAGTTCGGACAGGCGAGGAAATTGCCCGGAGACGAGATCGACAGCTGGGTCGTCTGCTTACCGCGGATGATGGAGTAGCGTAGGCCACCTTCGATCGTCAGGCCACCGGTGTGATAACGCGCGTTCGCATTGAACGAGTAAGTCGTCGTATCCACCGGGACGACGACGTGTGAGTCGATCGGCAAGTAGGGCAACGCGCCCAGAATGGCCTGCGAAGTGCCGGGCAGGACCGGAAAGAAGAACGTGTCGCCGGGCTGGTCGACGACCGTGGTGCCGGTCTGGTGCGTATAGAACGCGCCCAGGCCCCAGCCGAACCCGTCGACGTTGTTGGACGTCAGGCGCAACTCCCCGGTATCGACCTTGTACGGGATGATGACCTTCGAGGCGTTGATGTAGCCGGGAACGGCATTGCCCGGATCGAGATCGCGGTCGACTTGCAGCCTGCTGAACTGGTGTGCGCCCACGAACGACAAAGTCGCCGCGCCCAGGTTCCAGTCGGCTGCCAGGTTGACGATGTGCGTGCTGTTCTGGCTGCGGAACACACCCTCCTGAACCGACTTGTAGTCTTTGGCGCTCAAGGGCGGGCCCGACCGGGCGGACGTGTCCGGCGTAGGCGGCGGATTGAAAAACAATGACACGAGATCATAGGCCGGCGTGTTGCCCGGGCCGGCGACCTGCTGTTCCTGGTAATTGTCCGCGGTCAGATACTGGTAGGTCAGATATGCGGTGAAGTCCGGGCTCGGCTGCCAGCCCGCGGTGAAGCGGAAGCTTTCGGTGCGGCTTTGCGAACGCCGGCCCGTGTTGACATTGCGCACGTTGTTGATGCGATTGCCGTCGACCAGCCCGGCCGCCCGGATGGAGAAGGTGTCCGAGAACGGCAGCGTCACGCCGCCCTGGACGTTGTAGCCCGCGCGCGATGTCGCGGTGAGCTGCGCATACCCTTCCTCGTGATCGAAATTGGGCCGGCGCGTGCCGATCGTGATCGAACCGGCGGGCGCCGAAAGGCCGCGCAGCAGCCCCTGCGGACCACGAAGCACTTCGACCTGCGACACGTCGTAAAGAGCCGTGTAGGCGACTTGCGCGTCGGTCGGGATTTCGTTGAAATAGACCTGCACCGCCGGTGCCGTGCCTTGGTCCGGATCGAAGGTGATGCCGCGCAGCGTGGTCGTGTTGTTGCGGCCCGTGGTGTTGGTGAGCTCGAGCCCCGGCGCGAGCTGCGACACGTCCTTGGCGTCAAAGATGTTGAGGCGCTGCAGCTTCTCGCCGGTCGCCACATCCACCGCCATGGCGACGTTCTGCAGAGTCTCGTTGCGCCGCGTCGCGGTGACAATGATTTCACCCGAGTCCGATGCGACGCTCGCCTGTGGACGACCCTCGTCCTGTGCACCGACGCCAGTGGCCGGCGCTCCAGGAACGGAAGCCGCCTCCTGCGTCTGTGAAAATGCCGGGACTGCCCATGTCAGCGCGGAGCTAGCCAGTAAAATGCTAGCGCGACGGCTCATGCCCATTCTTATCCTCCCCATTGTTTGCGTAGCGTACGGTTGATCCTACACTGCAAATACAAGTACCCGGTACGTCATGACGGCGCAACGGACATTTTCGTTTCGTGCAATTTCGCTCCAAATCGATCAGACAGGACTTAAGGCGCAAAGTCCGCGCGCTAGGATCGAGGGACTTCTGCAGAAACTCGGCTCGCGCACACCTGCGACATTCCGAGGGTAATCAGGCCGACCACACACCCTCCGCGTCCGATCACCGCGGCCGTAACGGACAACCGCTCATTTTCAGTCATCCGAGCGATGCAATATCGCGTATCCAGGGTCGCGATCTGGTGGCAGCTAGAAGCGAATGGCTGGGAGAGGCGCGCGGCCATAGCCTGCACGTTTTGCGTCTTAACGCAAAATTATGCGCGCAAGAGTCAAAGGCAGTTAGATTGCGAGCCCACGGTACAATCCACTACGCAAATCGATACTAAGGCCGCCAGGGAAGAGCGGTTGTAATGCGATCGCCATCAGGCAGCGCCAGGCGCAAAAGCCCGGTGCAGCGCATAGATCCGGATTGTTCGGAGGAGGGCTGGATCGCCCTGAACCCATCGGCATCATGGAGCGGGCGAAGGGATTCGAACCCTCGACCCCAACCTTGGCAAGGTTGTGCTCTACCCCTGAGCTACGCCCGCTCGACGATCGCGGCCCGCTGCCGATAAGGGCGGTGGGCCGGGGTGAGGCGCGCCACTAGCAGCGGTCGCGGACCCTCGCAAGGGCAAAAACGCATCGGCCGGCCCACGCGCCGCAACCGCTCCGCTGCAACGATCAATCCCCTTCACAAACCGGGGCCGAAGGACGATCTAGGCGCAACGTGCGGGACGATCACGCGCAAGACTATGGCAGGAGCACGACCCTTGGCGAGCATGGGCCTGAATATCGAAGAGCAGAAAGCGGTCGACCGGTTCCGGCAGCAGGTGGTCGAACCCTCGATGACCAAGCTCGTCATCCTCGACTTCTGGGCAGAGTGGTGCGGCCCCTGCAAGGCGCTGACGCCGGTGCTCGAAAAGGTCGCGGGCGAATATGCCGACAAGGGCGTCGTGCTGGCGAAGGTCAATGTCGACGAAGAGCAGTTCATCGCCTCGCAGTTCCAGGTCCGCTCGATCCCGACCGTCTACGCGCTGTTCCAGGGCCAGCCGGTCGCCGACCTCACCAGCGCACGCGGCGAATCGCAACTCAAGGCGCTGCTCGACCAGCTGCTGGCCAAGCTGCCGGTGCAGGCCGGAGCCACGCCGCAGACCGATCTCGCGCCGCTGCTGGCGATGGGCGAGGACGTGCTGGCCAGCGGCGACGGCGAGCGGGCGGCGGGGATCTTCGCCCAGATCATCGAGTTGGCCCCGGACAACGCGGAAGCCAACGCCGGCCTGATCCGCGCGCTGGTGGCCGCCGGGCTGACCGAAGAGGCCGAGGCGCAGCTCGGCCAACTCGACCCCAAGCTCGCCGCCGATCCACTCATCGAGCGCGCCCGCGCCGCGCTGGAGCTCGCCAAGGACAAGCCCGACGACAGCGAGCTGGCCGCGCTGCGCGCCGCCGCCGCCGAGCGGCCGGCCGACATGGACGCGCAGCTCGCCTACGCCGGCGCCGCCTTCGCCGCGGGCGACCGTGACAGCGCAGCTGGTACGCTGCTGGCGATGATCCAGGCCGACCGCGAATGGAACGAGGGCGCCGCCAAGGCCAAGCTGCTGCAGATGTTCGAGGCGATCGGCCTTGAGGACCCGTGGGTCGCCGCGACCCGGCGCAAGCTCTCCACCATCCTGTTCGGCTGACGCGCTTGGCCCGGATCACCATCTTTCCGCTACCCGGCGCGGTCCTCTATCCCGGGCTGCAGCTGCCTTTGCATATCTTCGAGCCCCGCTATCGGGCGATGGTCGGCGATGCGCTGGCCCGCGATCGAAAGATCGGGATGATCCAGCCGCAGCGGCCGGTCGAAGGCGCGCCGCTGTTCGCGGTCGGCTGCCTGGGCCGGATCGGCGAGGTCGAGGCGATGGAGGACGGGCGCTACAACATCATCCTCGAAGGCGAGACGCGCTTCCGCGTGCTGCGCGAGCTCGACGTGACGACGCCGTTCCGCCAAGTCGAGGCCGAGTTGCTGCCCGAGCCCCAGGATCAGGTCCTCGCCCCGGTCGAGCGCGCCAGCTTCGAGCGCGAGGCGCGCCGCTTCGCCGATGCGCAAGGCTACAGCATCGACTGGGATCAGGTCTCCCGGCTCGACGATGTCTCGCTCATCAACGGCGTCTCGCAGATCGCCCCGTTCGATCACGCGGCCAAGCAGGCGCTGCTGGAGGCCGATGGGCTTTCGGCGCGCTGCGAACTGCTCGTGCAGCTCATGCAGTTCTTCGGCCGACGCGCCGACAACGACGGCGACGAGGGCGTGACGCTGCAATAGGCAGGAGCGATCGGCATGGGCGCGGCTTGGTCAGACCAGCGCCCCCAGCGCTCGCCAGCGCGGCCAGTCGGTGTCGATGAAGCCCTGCGCGACCGGCAGCAGGCGCTCCACCGCGGCATCGCCAGCGAGCGGCTGCCCATCCTGCTGGATCGCCCGACCGACCCGCGCCAGACGCTCCGCGATACGGCGCGCGAACGCGGTGGCATTGCTCGGACTTGGGCCTTGATCGGAGCCTTGATCAGACTCGGCCAGCCAGCTGTCGAAGAGGATGAGGTCGGTCTCGCTCACCGCCACTGCCGAGCCTAACGCGGCACAGGCGACATGCTTGTAGGGCGCGCCGCGCACCGCCGCAGCGGCGATTACCCCGTTCAACCGTTGCGCCACCGACGGCTCGCCCGGCGTTGCGGCACCCAACGCCAGCGTACGCGCCTCGAGCAGCAGCAGCACGGTGCGGATCGTCTCGGCCCAGTCGCTGCCTGGCCGGTCGCTGCCTGGCCAATCGCTGCCTGGCAGCTCGCTCCCCGGCAGCTCGGCCAGCGAGCGCGGACCCTCTCGCAAGGCCGAGACGATCGCGAGGTAGGCGCCGGGCGGCAGCGTCGCATCGCCGAAGGCAGTCTCGATCGTGAGGATCTCGTCGACCTCCGGCGGGGTCAGCAAATGCAGCCGGGTGCTCCCGGCGATCTCGAAGTCGCGCGCGAAGGCCGGCGCCAGGCCCCGGCAGAACACGTCGCGCCGGAAGGTCTGGTTGATTGCGATGTCCTGCAAATCCTCGCGCAGCGCGGGATCGGTCTGCTCCTTGACCACATCACCGAGCGAAGGCGGCAGCATCGCCGGCAACAGCGTCTCGGGCAGGGTCGCAGTGCCCACGAAGCGCAGCTTGGCCTCGGCAAGAGCCGCCGCGACATGCGAATGCCAGGCGGGCTGCCAATGGGCGTTGAGGTATTCGTGCGTCTGCCCGGCGTTGAGTCGGCCCCGCACCCAGTCGAGCCGGGCGCGCAGGCCCGGGAGGCTCTGGAAGATGGGAGCGCCCGCCACTCGCAGCCGGTCGAAGGTATCGACCGCCTCCTCCAGCACCGCCACCCCCGGCTTGCGCGCGCTTTGGCCTGCCCTCCGGCCCGCCCTCCGGCCGAGCGCCTGCGCGACGTGCTGGAACGGCGCCGTGCTCAGCCAGCCGGGCTGCGCATTGTATGCGGCGTAGACCAGGCTGCCCGGATGGGTTGCATGGTCGAGGCAGCGCACCAACGCCTCGCGCACCGCCGGCGCGACCCAGCTCCAGACGCCGTGGAGCGCGACGTAGTCGAAGTCCCCGAGACCGCTCGGCCAGTCGTGCGCCAGCGCGACGAAGTCCGCATCGAGGAAGCGCACGTTGCCGAGCCCGGCGGCGGCGGCCAGGCCGCGCGCGTGGGCGACATGCTCGGGCATGAAATCGATGCCGACGAACTCTCCCCCGGGGTTCGCGGCCGCCAGCAGGCACAGGCCCAGCCCCTGCCCCGTGCCGAGCTCGCAATAGCGGAACGGTGCCCCTGCGCCTCGGCTTGGCGCGAAGCCCGCCAGCCGGGCGCACAAGTCCAGCCAGTCCGGCGCCATCTCCCGGACGAAGCCGTAGGTATATCCTTCCGAGACCTCGTACCCGCGCGACCAATCCCCCATCGGCGCACCTCCCCCTGCTTTGACTCGCTAGGCGTTGATCACCTCGCGTATCCCGTCGATCACGTATTGCGCCGCAAGCGCGGCCAGCAGCACGCCGAGCAGCCGCGAGACCACCGCTTCCACTTGCTCGCCCACCAGGCGCATCAGCGGGATCGCGGCGATCAGCGCCAGCAGCGAGAGCACCAGCACGGCGCTGAGCGCGGCCAGGATCACCAGCGTCGCCTCGGTCCCCTGAGCCCTGCTCATGAGCAGCATGGTGGTGGCGATCGAACCGGGTCCGGCGAGCATCGGCATGGCCATCGGGAAGACCGAGATGTCTTCGATCTGGGGCGTCTCGTCATGCCGCGTGCGCACTTGCTGGGCGCGTTCGTTGCGGCGCTGGGTGCGCTTCTCGAACACCATCTCCAGCGCGATCAGGAACAGCATCACGCCGCCCGCGATGCGGAACGAGTTGAGCTCGATATGCAGCGCTGAGAGCAGCTTCTCGCCGAACAGCGCGAACACGAACAGGATGCACGCGGCGATGAAGCAGGCGCGCACCGCCATCGCGCGCGCCTGGACCGGGTTCGCACCCGAAGTCAGCCCGGCGAAGATCGGCGCGCAGCCCGGCGGATCGATGACGACGAACAGCGTGACGAACGCGGAGACGAACAGGCCCAGGAGATCGGGCGAGGTCATGCCGCCGGGCAGCTCGCCGGGGGCGAGGGGGCTGCGGCCCGCTTCTCGAGCACGGTCTCGGTCTTGCCCGCGCCGCGCGACAGCGTGACCTTGAGCGTGCGCGAACAGTCGGGCGCTACAGCGATCGACCAGGACAGGGTGCGGTCCACGCTGACGCCCGAGCGAGTGCCCGGCGACGGGGGAGCGGGCGGCGGGGCCGGCACCGGAGACTGAGGCGCCGGAGACTGAGGCGACGCGCCGCCGTGCCCGCGCCGCTCGCACATCGCGACGCTGGCGCCGATCATCTCGGGCGCTTCGAGCGGGGCGGAGAGCGTGTCGCCCTGGTCCATCACCCACTTGTAGTCGCCCTTCTTCTGGCGCTGCCACACGGTGGTGAACCAGCCGACCGAGCGGTCCGGCCGCTGCCAGGCGCCGTACGTGACGGCCAGCGAGCCGTCGCAGCTCAGCCAGACCTGGTGCGGCTGCCAGGCGACGGTCTGGGCCGGGTTCGCCTGTCGCTTGAGCCAGTCGCGCGCGAGCACCGGCTGCGGCACGAACAGCACCGCGTCGGGCGCGGCGGTCTCGCGAAACGCGGTCCACTGCCCCCTGCGCTGCGCCAGTTGCTGGAAGGCGACTTCGGCCCCGACGATCTCGGCCGGGCTGGCGAAGTTCATCTCGCCCCGGCGCCGGTCCTCGCGCGCCATGGAGCCGAACACGACGCCGGCTCCCGCCACGATGACGAGCAGCCCGGCGAGCGCCCGCTTCACAGCGCCTCGGCCGCGAGCGCGATGCCGGCGTTGCGATGGGCGGCGACCAGCGTGTTGCGCAAGAGCACGGCGATCGTCATCGGCCCGACCCCGCCCGGCACCGGCGTGATCGCGCCCGCGACGCCGAGCGCGCTGGCGTAGTCGACATCGCCGACAAGGCGCGTCTTGCCCTCCTCGGCCGCGGGCACGCGGTTGATGCCGACGTCGATCACCGTGGCGCCGGGCTTCAGCCAGTCGCCCTTGACCATCTCGGGCCGGCCCACCGCGGCGACCACGATGTCGGCGCGGCGCACCACCTCCGGCAAGTCGCGCGTGCGGCTGTGGGCGACGGTGACCGTGCAGCTCTCGGCCAGCAGCAGCTGCGCCATCGGCTTGCCGACAATGTTGGAGCGGCCGACCACCACCGCCTCCAGCCCCGCGAGCGAGCCGAGCCGGTCCTTGAGCAGCATCAGGCAGCCGAGCGGCGTGCACGGCACGAAGCCGGGCTGGCCCACCGCGAGGCGGCCGGCGTTGATCACATGGAAGCCGTCGACATCCTTGTCCGGGCTGATCGCGGCGATCACCTTCTGCTCGTCGATATGCGGCGGCAGCGGCAGCTGGACGAGGATGCCGTCAACCGACTGGTCGGCATTGAGTTCGCCCACCAGCGCCAGCAGCTCGGCCTCCGACGTCTCGGCGGGCAGCTTGTGCTCGAAGCTGTTCATGCCGCTGGCGAGCGTCTGCTTGCCCTTGGAGCGAACGTAGACCTGGCTCGCCGGGTCTTCGCCCACCAACACCACCGCGAGCCCGGCCTTGCGGCCGGCCTGCTCCTCGAACTGCGCGGCCAACTCGGCGACGCGGGCGCGCAAGGCTTCTGCGAAGGCCTTGCCGTCGATGCGCTCGGCCTGGGGCGCGAGAACCTCGCTCATGCTCACATCCCGCCCGACATCGAGGCCATGGCCAGGTTCTTGAGGACGATGCGCAGCACCTCGAGCCCGACGATCAGCAGCAGCGGCGAGAAGTCGATCGCGCCGGTGTTGGGCAGGATCCGCCGGATCGGCCGCAAGATCGGCTCGAGCAGGGCGTTCACCGCCTTCCAGATGGCGTTCACGAAGTCGTTGTGGATGTTCACGACATTGAACGAGATGAGCAGGCTCAGCACGAACTGCACGATCACCAGCATGACGATGACCGTGATGAGATAACCGACGATCTCGAAGAGGGTGAGGAACAGCAAGGGAAAACGCCTTTCGAAGCAGGAACGCCGCTGATAGCCGAGCCGACCGGGCGCGGGCAAGCGGCGCAAGGACCGGCGAGAGATGGTGGTGGACGCAGGTGTTTGGCGTGCCCACCCCGCTGCGACTAGGTTCGCCTCCGGCTCACCAAGTCTCGCTGCCCCTCCCGCAAGCGGGCGGGGAGAAGAACGGTCCCTTTAAACCTCCAACGAGCGGGCGGGGATGATGCCGCACCTTTCTTAGCCCCTCCCGCTTGCGGGAGGGGTTGGGGTGGGCCTGATTACTGCGGAACCGTCGAGCTGCGCTCGATCCGCCAAACGAGCTGTTCGGCGCTGGCGCCGGGAACGTCGTTGGCGCGGCGCAGGACGATGGTGCCGCGACGCGAAGGCCGGCCGTCTGGGAAGTCGATGACGGCAGGCGCCTCGTAGTAGAGCGAGCCCGCCGCGCCCTCGGCGTCGCCCTTGCCGACCGCGATCTTGGGGCCGGCCGCGCCGCCGAACTCACTTTCGAGCTTCTCGGGCGTCATCTGCGCATCGAGGCTCCAGGCCTTGGCGGCCGCGTCCCAGTCGCCGACGCGCACGGCGTTGGCGTAGAAGCGCAGCAGCCGCTCGGGGTCCTGCTTCTCCTGCAAGGCGCCAAGGTCGAGGTCGGAGGCGATGCCGCTGCCGGCCTCACCGGCGTTGCCCGAGGCATCGGTGCTGGGCGCGCCGGTCGGGGCGGCGGCGGTTTCGCTGGCCGAGGGCTCTGCGGGACTGGCCGGAGCCTCTCCCTTGCAGCCGGCGAGCACGAGCGCTCCTCCGGCCAGAGCAATGGACAGGAGCTTGACAGCTTGACTTGGCAACACGCTGGCCCTTCGCTTCGAGATTCCTCCCGGGGAAGACGGCTCAGCCCGCACGGATAAGCGTGCCGGCGCCTTCCTGTGTGAATATTTCCAGCAACATGGCATGCGAGACTCGTCCGTCAAGCACCACGGCGGCCTCGCACCCGGCTTCGACCGCGAGAAGGCAGGTCTCCAGCTTGGGGATCATGCCGCCCGAGATCGTGCCGTCCTCCTGCAACAGCGCGATGTCGGCGGGCCGCAAGTCGGTGAGCAGTTCGCCCTGCTTGTCGAGCACGCCGGACACGTCGGTCAGCAGGAACAGCCGCGCGGCGCCGAGCGCGGCGGCGATCGCGCCGGCCATCGTGTCGGCGTTGATGTTGTAGGTCTCGCCCTTGGGTCCCGCGGCGATCGGAGCGATGACCGGGATCATGCCGGCGGCCGAGACCGTCTCGATCACGCTGGTGTCGATCGTGTCGGGCTCGCCGACGAAGCCCAGGTCGATCGCGCGTTCGATGTTGCTGTCGGGGTCCTTGGCGGTGCGCTCCACCTTGCGGGCGGTGACCATGCCGCCGTCTTTGCCCGACAGGCCCATGGCCTTGCCGCCCGCCTGCGCGATCCAGCCGACGATCTCCTTGTTGATCGCGCCGCACAGGACCATCTCGGCCACTTGGGCGGTCTGTGCGTCGGTGACGCGCAGGCCGTCGATGAACGTGGATTCGACGCCCATCGTCTTGAGCATCGCGCCGATCTGCGGCCCGCCGCCGTGGACCACCACCGGGTTGATGCCGACCGCCTTGAGCAGCACGACATCCTCGGCGAAGTCGCGCGCGAGATCGGGGTCGCCCATCGCGTGGCCTCCGTACTTCACCACGAACGTGCGCCCGGCATAGCGCTGCATGTAGGGCAGCGCGTCGACGAGCGTGGCGGCGCGGGCGAGCAGGGCGGGATCGTGCGGCTGGGTCATGGCTGGCCGCTTAGGACGCGGGGCCCGCGATTAGAAGAAGGAAATATCGGTTCGCGCGCGAAGGCACAAAGGCGCGAAGAGGATCGCCGGGCCGTTCGGCCCCTCATCTTCGAATCGGCGCGTTTACCGCCAGGTCGTGAGGAGAAAGCGGCTTTGCCGCATCCACGACATCTTCGCGCCTCTGCGCCTCTGCGCGCGCTTCACTCTGCACTTCCTTTACCGGTCCAGCCGCCGCCCGGCCTGCACGAAGAGCCAGATGAAGGGCGGCACCATGATCGTGGAGAGCAGCAGTTTGGAGATGATCTGCCCCTCCATGATCTGCCCGATCGGCATCGCCGCCCCTTGCGCGTCGTGGGTGCCGTAGAACGAGATCGTGATGAAGATCACCGTGTCCACCGTCTGGCTCAGCAGGCTGGCGATCCAGGCGCGCATCACCAGCAGCTTACCGCGCCCGCCTGCCATCCTGGAAAACAGGTACACGTTGAGCGTCTGCGAGATGCCGTAGGAGCACAGCCCCGCGAACTGCATCCGCGCACCCTGGCCGAGCAGGCGGGCGAACGCCTCCTGGTCGCCCCAGAACGGTGCGGGCGGCACGACGTGGATGACCAGCGAAAGCAGCAGCATCGAGACGATCAGCGGGATGAAACCGAACCGCACCAGCCGGTTGGCGGTCGCCTGGCCATACAGCTCGGCCACCGCGCTCGACATCACGACCAGCAGCAGGAAGGCGAAGATGCCGCTCTCCACCGCCAGGTCGCCGAGCACCGGCCAGTGCCCCAGCGAGGCAAGCTTGGTGCCGAGCACGCCGGCGAGCACGACCAGGCCACCATAGAGCAGGGAAATGACGAACAGGGCGCGGGGGATGACGACGGTCGAGGAGGACTGCATCGCCGGGTTCTAACCGCTGTGGCGCGGTTGGGCCAGTGGGGCGCTTCATCCCCTCCACCCCTCGCTGCGCGAGCGGTCCCCCTCCCCATTTACGTGCTTCGCACCAAAACAGGGAGGAACTGCGTCGCGTCCAAGCTCCTCCCTGTTTTTGCCCGCAGGGCACAAATGGGGAGGGGGACCGCCGACGAAGTCGGTGGTGGAGGGGACAGGCAGCACAGCACAGCCCTCGCGTTAGGCCGTGGCAACAAACCGCTGGCCCTGCGCCGCACGCCCGCCTAGTTTCCGCATGTTACCAACAGCGACCCGGGACCCCGCGCACGATGCACGTTGCCTACAGCCTTCTTGGCATCGGTCTCATCATGCTCGCCGCCTTCCTGCTCTCGACCAACCGCCGCGCGATCCGCCCGCGCGTGGTCGGCGCCGCCTTCGCGCTGCAGGCCGGGTTCGCGGCGCTGGTGCTCTACGTGCCGTTCGGCCGCAGCGTGCTGGGCGGCGCGGCCGGCGGCGTCGAGAGCCTGCTCGGCTATGCGCACGCCGGGGTCGAGTTCCTGTTCGGCCCGCTGGCCAGCCCCGAGGTCGGCGGCACCAGCTTTGCCATCGCGGCGCTGCCGGTGATCATCTTCTTCGCCTCGCTGATCTCGATCCTCTATTACCTCAAGATCATGCCGCTGGTGATCAAGTGGATCGGTGGCGCGCTGGAGAAGATCACCGGCATCTCCAAGGTCGAGAGCCTGTCGGCCGCGTCGAACATCTTCGTCGGCCAGAGCGAATCGCCCTTGGTGGTGCGCCCCTACCTCGCCGCGCTCACGCCCTCGCAGCTGTTCTGCCTGATGACCGTGGGGCTGGCCGGGGTCGCAGGCACGATCCTGGCCGCCTACGCCAGCATGGGCATCCGCATCGACTACCTGGTCGCCGCGGCGTTCATGTCGGCGCCGGGGGGCATCTTCATGGCCAAGATGATCATGCCCGATCCCAGGCCCAGCGACATCGTGCAGACCGACGCCCTCGTCGACCACCAGCCGCCCCCCGCCGGCATGGCGGCCGCCGCTTACAACCGCGCCGACGTGACGCGCCAGCCGGGCGTGCACGAAGTCGAGCTGCAGGACGACATCCCGGTCGAGGTCCCGCATGACGAGGAGACACCGGCCAACATCATCATGGCCGCTGCCCAGGGCGCGCAGACCGGCGTGAAGCTGGCGGTCGCGGTCGGAGCGATGGTGCTGGCGTTCGTGGCGCTGATCGCGCTCGCCAATGGGCTGGTCGGCTGGCTGGCGGGCTTGTTCGGCTTTACCGGCGTGACCTTCCAGCAACTGCTCGGCTACATCTTCGCGCCCGTCTTCTACCTGCTGGCGAGCCCCGACTGGAACGAGGCGCTGCAGGCGGGCGGCCTGTTCGGCACCAAGATCGTGCTCAATGAATTCGTCGCCTTCATCGAGCTGGGCAAGGACGCCGGCCTCTCGCCCCGGACCGTGGGCGTGGTGACGTTTGCGCTGTGCGGCTTTGCCAACTTCTCATCGATCGCGATCCAGATGGCGGTGACCGGCGGCCTTGCCCCCAACCAGCGCCCGGTGATCGCGCGGCTCGGCCTGCGGGCGCTGGCGGCGGGGAGCTTGTCCAACCTGATGAGCGCGGCGCTGGCGGGGTTGTTCTTGGGATTGGGGTGAGGCTGGGCGGGAGCTGCCCACCCCGTTCGGCTAGGCGGTGAACCGCCAAGCCTTCCGGCCCTCCCGCAGGCGGGAGGGCATGCTCGGGTCTCCCCACCCGCTTGCGGGAGGGGCGCGAGACTTGCTGAGCCGAAGGCGAAGCTAGTCGCAGCGGGGCGGGCGGATGCTCAAGCCTCGCCGCGATGCCGGGCGATGAACGTGTAGAAGGCACTGATCCAAGTGCTCAGGAACTCGCGAGAGCTTTCGGCGATCGCGTGATCCTCGCCAACGAGGCCGTCCTTCCACTGGATGTAGGCCTCGGGCTGGTCCATCAGCGGCACGTCGAGATAGGCGAGCACCATGCGCAAGTGCGACTGCGCCAGCGCGGTGCCGATCGTGCCGATCGAAGTCCCGATCACCGCCGAGGGCTTGCCCGCCCAGACGCTCTGGCCATAGGGCCGCGAGCCGTGGTCGATCGCGTTCTTGAGCACGCCGGGGATCGAGCGGTTGTACTCGGGCGTGACGAACAGCACCGCGTCCGACCCGCGCACCAGATCGCGCAAGGCGACGACGCTCTCGGGCGAATCCTCGTCCTGTTCCTGGCTGTAGAGCGGCAGGCCGCCGATGTCGGCGAAGCGGAAGCTGTGCTCGCGCGATTGCGGCAGGTGGATGAGGCCCTCGGCCAGCCGCTGGTTGAACGAGCCTTCGCGCAGCGAGCCGACGAGGACGGCAATGGTGTAGGGCATGGGAAGCAGGCTCCGGGCTAGGGAGCCTGTCCAATGCGCGTAGGGCCGGAGCGTTCCCGGCCCTGGCCGATCAGCCCGCTGCCTTCACCTTCTGGCGGAAGGCGTGGAGCAGCGGCTCGGTGTAGCCGCTGGGCTGCGCCACCCCCTCGAACACCAGCGCCCGCGCCGCCTGGAAGGCCAGGCTGCCTTGCGGGTCGCTCGCCATCGGCTTGTACAGCGGATCGCCCGCGTTCTGCGCGTCGACCTTGGCGGCCATGCGCAGCAGCGCCTCGTCGACCTGCTCGGGGGTGACGACGCCGTGGAGCAGCCAGTTGGCGATGTGCTGGCTGGAGATGCGCAAGGTGGCGCGGTCTTCCATCAGGCCCACGTCGTTGATGTCGGGCACTTTCGAGCAGCCGACGCCCTGGTCGATCCAGCGCACCACGTAGCCCAGGATGCCTTGCGCGTTGTTGTCGATCTCCTCGCGCACTTCGGCATCGGACCAGTTCTGGCCGGCGGCGACCGGAATGGTCAGCAGCGCGTCGAGGCTGGCGACACCCTCGCCGCGACGCTCCTCCTGGCGGGCGAAGACGTCGACCTTGTGGTAGTGCGTCGCGTGCAGCGTCGCGGCGGTCGGCGACGGGACCCAGGCGGTGTTGGCGCCGGTCCTGGGATGGCCGATCTTCTGGACGAGCATGTCGGCCATGCGATCGGGCATCGCCCACATGCCCTTGCCGATCTGCGCCTTGCCGGAGAGACCGCAGGCAAGCCCGATCTGCACGTTGCGGTCCTCGTAGGCGAGGATCCACGCGCTGGTCTTCATGTCGCCCTTGCGCAGCATCGGGCCGGCCTGCATCGAGGTGTGCATCTCGTCGCCGGTGCGATCGAGGAAGCCGGTGTTGATGAACATCACCCGGTTCTTCACCGCCTCGATGCAGGCGGCGAGATTGGCGCTGGTGCGGCGTTCCTCGTCCATCACCCCGATCTTGAGAGTGTGGCGCTCCAGCCCGAGCAGATCCTCGACCGCATCGAACAGATCGTTGGCGAAAGCGCACTCCTCGGGGCCGTGCATCTTGGGCTTGACGATGTAGACCGATCCCGAGCGGCTGTTGCGCAAGGGGCCGGTCCCCTTGAGATCGTGGAGTGCGATCAGGCTGGTGACGATCCCGTCGAGAATGCCCTCGGGCGCCTCGGCCCCGTCGGCCAGGAGCACGGCCGGGTTGGTCATCAGGTGCCCGACGTTGCGCACCAGCAGCAGCGAGCGGCCCGGCAGCGTGAAGCCGCTGCCGTCGGGCGCGGTGTAGGCGCGATCGGGGTTGAGGCGGCGAGTCATCGTGCGCCCGCCCTTCTCGAAGGTCTCCTCCAGGTCGCCCTTCATCAGGCCGAGCCAGTTGGCATAGGCGGCGACCTTGTCCTCGGCGTCGACCGCCGCGACCGAATCCTCGAGGTCGCAGATCGCGGTGAGCGCCGATTCGAGGACAACATCGGCGATGCCGGCGGGATCGTCCTTGCCGATCGGATGGCTCGGGTCGATCACGACTTCGATGTGCAGGCCGTTGTGCGCGAACAGCAGGTTGTCGCCCGCGCGGCCGATGAGCTGGCCGGTGTCCTTGAGCGCGAGCTCGCCGCCGGTCCAGTCGGCCCAGCTGCCGGAGGCAAGCGGAACGGCTTCGTCGAGGAAAGCCTTGGCCCAGGCGATGACCTGGCTGCCGCGCGCCGCATCATAGCCCTTGCCCTCGGGCGTGCCGGGGATCGCGTCGGTGCCGTAGAGCGCATCGTAGAGGCTGCCCCAGCGCGCGTTGGCGGCGTTGAGCAGGAAGCGAGCGTTGAGGATCGGCACGACGAGCTGCGGCCCGGCGATATCGGCCAGCTCGCGGTCGACCTTGCTGGACGCTACCGTGAACGGCGCGGGCTCGGGCGCGAGGTAGCCGATCTCGGTCAGGAACGCCTTGTACTCGGCGATGTCCTGCGGCCTCCTTTGGTCAAATTGGCCGGCGCGCTCCTTGTGCCAGGTGTCGATCCGCGCCTGGAGCGCATCGCGCTTCTCGAGCAGAGCCCGGTTGCGCGGCGCGAAGCGGGCGAACACGTCGGCCACGCCCGCCCAGAACGCGTCCGGCTCCAGGCCCGTGCCCGGAAGCGCCCGCGCCTCCACGAAGTCGGCAAGGACGCCGGCAACCTTCAGACCCGCGCGATCGACATAGGCGTTCATGGCAAACTCTCCCGTTGAAGGGGCGTCTCCTATCGCAAGGCGCGCAACTGCGGTATCGGGAAAGAATTCAACACAGCTTCTCTGTAGAGTTGACAATGTTCGATCCCGATTACGACCTCTTCCTCGGCATCGTCGAGGCCGGATCGATCTCGGCCGCGGGGCGCCAGCGGGGGCTGTCGACCGCAGCGGTGTCCAAGCGCCTGGCGCGGCTGGAGGAGCGCCTGTCGGTGCGGCTGCTGCACCGCACGACGCGGCGGCTCGCGCTCACCCCAGCGGGCCAAGACCTGCACGGCGCGCTGCTGCCGGTGCGCGCGACGCTGGCGGCGGCCGAGGACCGGCTGAGCGGTCGGCACGAACTGGTGCGCGGTCCCTTACGGATCACGGCACCGACTTCGTTCGGGCGAATGCACGTCGTCCCGGCGATCGCGTCGTTCCTGGGCCGCTATCCGGATGTCGAATTGCAGATCGACTTGTCCGACGAGTTCGCCGACCTGCTGGACGGCACGTGCGACCTGGCGATCCGCATCGGCGCGCGGATCGGCCCGGCGCTGGTCGGCCATCGCCTCGGCACCAGCCACCGCGTGCTGTGCGCGGCACGGGCTTATCTGGCGGCGCATGGCGCGCCGGCATCGCTCCAGGCGCTGCGGCAGCATCCGCTGCTGGCGACGAGCGCGCAGCTACCCTGGCATCTCGACGGCCCGGAAGGGACAGTGATCCTCAACGGCCGCAGCTTCGTGCAGACCAATTCGAGCGAAGTCGTGCGCGAGCTCGCGCTGGGTGGCTGCGGCATCGCGCTGCGATCGCTGTGGGACGTCAGCCGCGAACTGGAGGCGGGCGAGCTGGTGCGCGTCCTGCCGCAGTATCGCGGCTCCGACGATGTCGGCATCTACGCCGTCCACGCGATGGCGCCGGCGGTGCCGGCCCGGGTCAGGGCCTTCGTCGATCACCTGGCCGAGCATCTCGCCGGGACTGACGCGCTGCGCTGAACCGGAAAACCGCGGTTCAGTGGATCGCGATCACCCCGTCGACCGCGCGCCACTCGCTGGGACCGATCAAGTGCTGGTGCGCGACCCGGACCGAATGGAGCGGCCCCTCGATCTCTCGCGACCAGTAGTCGAGGAAAGTCTTCAGCTTGGGAAAGCGCGGCGCCAGGTCGTATTGCTGGAACGCGAAAAGCTGGATGAGCTTGGGATGGTCGGGGAGGTAGTAATGGACCTCCACGGTCGAGAGGCCGTAGCCCTCGAGCTGCATCAGGAAATCGCTACGTGCCATAGCCCTCCTTCTTGCACCGCCCTGTTTATTGCAGTGCAGCAGAGGAATGATGACACAACAGTGAATGCGGTCAAGAGGGGGGAAGTCCGACGTCAGCTTGGACGTCAGCTTGGGCGTCGTCCCGGGCTCGACCGGCGACGACGATCAGGCGCGGACGGCCGTGGGGTTGGTCTCGCAGGCGTCGTTCGCCTTCTTGTCGCCGTGGCCGAGCAGGCTGATGGCGAGGAAGCCGACGATCACCAGGGCCACGAAGCCGACGGTGACGAGGCCCAGGTACTTGTCGATGAAGCGCTTGATTGGCGCCCCGAACAGGCGGAACAGCACGCCCACGATCATGAAGCTGATCGAGCGCGAAATCAGGCTGGCGCCGATGAACACGGGCAGGCTCATGCCGATGAAGCCCGCCGTGATGGTGATCAGCTTGAACGGGATCGGCGTCGCGCCCTTCACGATGATGATCTCGGCCCCGTACTCGCGCAAGTAGCACGCCGCCTTGGGGAAGCTCTGTTCGAGCCCCAGGACGTGGAGCAGCGCCTGGCCGAACGCCTCGTAGGCGAAGTGGCCGATCGCGTAGCCGAGCAGGCCGCCGACGACCGAACCGAGCGTGGCGACGGCGGCGTAGCGGATCGCCTTCTTCGGCTCGGCCAGGCACATCAGGCCAAGCAGCGGGTGCGGCGGGACCGGAAAGAAGCTCGCTTCCATGAAGGCGAACGCGGCCAGCCACCAGCTCGCGCGCGGGTGCGCGGCCTTGGCCATCGTCCAGTCGAAGAGGCGGCGCAGCATCGGTGTTTCCCCGCTAGATCCCTTGGCGCTGCTGCGTAGCAGCAATCGCGCGTACCGCAAGCGTGTAACCGGCCTGGCACTTTTCGCTTGACTTTGGCACCGTTCTGGTACATAACGGGAACATCGAAGCGCGACTCACATGGTCGCCACCAACCGACAGCAACCGGAGGAAACGATGGCGGACACCCAGGTGCCGGCACGCAGAAAGGCGCGCGCCGCTCGCATGGCCGAAGAGAAGCGCTGGCGCCGGGTGTTCCTGGAGACGCTGGCGAGCACGTCCAACGTCGCCGCCTCGGCGCGCGCCGCCGACGTGCCCGCCGCCCGCGCCTACGAGGCGCGGCGCAAGGACGCAGGCTTCCACCGTGCCTGGCAGGAGGCGCTATGCGAAGGCTACGAGCATCTCGAGATGGAGATGCTCCATCGCCTGCGCGAAGGCGAGATCAAGCGCGCGGCGGGCGCCAAGGTCGGCGTGCGCGTCTACGACAACGCCACCTCGCTGCGGCTGCTGACCGCGCACCGCGAATCGGTCAGCCGCCAGCAGGCGGTCCGCGGCAACCGCGAGGCGCGCGAAGTGATCGCCGAGATCAACGAGCGGATCGCCCGCCTGCGCCAACCGACGCCGGTGCTGCTCGAAGCGTCGGCGCAGACCGAGGGCGAGGCCGAGGGCGAGGCTGGCGATGTATAACGGTCTCGACCTGAACAATGTCCTGATCCACGCCGATGCCCGCAAGGTCGCGGCGGCGTTTCGCGGCATGAACGAGCAGGAGCGCGAGGAATCGCGCTGGAACTGGGAATACTGGGGCCGCCCCGAGCAGAAGGCGCCCGAGGGCGACTGGACGACCTGGCTGATCATGGCCGGGCGCGGCTTCGGCAAGACCCGGGCTGGCGCCGAATGGGTCAGCTCCGTCGCCTTCGACGATCCCGACGCCCGCATCGCGCTGGTCGGCGCTTCGCTGCATGAAGCGCGCGCGGTGATGGTCGAGGGCGAGAGCGGACTGCTCTCGGTCGGCAAGCCCGAGCGGCGCCCGACCTTCGAGCCCTCGCTGCGCCGGCTGACTTGGCCCAACGGCGCGCAGGCGACGCTCTATGCCGGGTGGGAGCCCGAAGCGCTGCGCGGTCCGCAGCACAGCCACGCACGCCGCGCAGGCCCGCAAGGAGGCCTTCCTCAACGAAGCGCTGGCGCGGCTCGACGGGCTGGTCCAGCCGAGCGTGGCTGGATACAGCGCCACGCCGCCCACGACGCCCGCGGACGGCGAATGCTGGATCGTGGCCGTGCCGGCGGAGGGAGACTGGGCCAGCCACGAGGATCGGCTGGCGCTTCGCCAGCAGGGCCAGTGGCTGTTTGTCGACCCGCGCCCGGGCATGGTCGCCTACGACGCTTCGCTCGGCCAATTCCGTTGGTTCTCGGGAACCTGGCAAAAAGCTGAACAAGTTGAGGAACCATTTGGAGGGTTGATTGTTGATAGCGAGGCTCGGGCCGCTATCGGAGCGCTGATCTCGGCTCTGCGGGCTGCAGGTATCTGTCCCTCTGCCTGACGGCAGTGACGAAAACAGGGGTAATGTGTGGTGATCGCACAACAATATCGCGTTGGCGGTCGCGCTCAAAGCCCCGGAAACGCGGCATTATTGCAACAGTGTTCGTCATTGTGCGCTTGCGCGGAGTCTACGGAGGCGGTAGACACCCATTCACTCGGTGGCTCCATATCTCTACTATAGGGGAAACAAACATGAGGAAACTCGTCATTGGCCTGGCGTTAGCTTCTACAGCTATCGCCACGCCTGCCTTCGCCAGGGCTGACTCCTGGTACATCGAAGGCGACTTCGGCGCGATGATCGTCGAAGACTCCGATTTCGACATCAGCGGCGTGAACAAAGCGGCTTCGCTCGACTCCAAGTACGGTTTCGACGGCGGCGTCGCTCTGGGTTACGACTTCGGTCCGTTCCGCCTCGAAGCGGAAGGCAGCTACCGTCGTGCCAAGAACGACGAATACACGACCATCCCGGGCGTGGGTTCGCCGATCTCCGGAACGTTCGACGCTTCGGGTCACGCCAGCGCCCTTTCGGCGATGGTCAACGGCCTGCTCGACTTCGGTTCGGATGACGGCATCCAGGGCTTCGCTGGCGGCGGTGTCGGCGTGGCGCGCGTGCACTACAACGTCACCATCCCGACCTACACCCCGGTCGACGACAACGACACCGGCTTCGCGTGGCAGCTGCTGGCGGGCGTTCGCGCTCCCATCGGCGAGCACGTGGACCTCGGCCTGAAGTATCGCTTCTTCAACGCCGACAAGGTGAACCTGGTCGAATCGTTCGGTCGTCCGATCGAGACGCGCTTCCGTTCGCACAGCTTGATGGGCACGATCTCGTACAACTTCGGTGGTGAAGTGGCTCCGCCGCCTCCCCCGCCGCCGCCGCCCCCGCCGCCGCCGCCTCCTCCGCCCCCGCCGCCGGCTCCGGTCTGCAACAAGGGTCCGTACATCGTGTTCTTCGACTGGGATAAGTCGGACATCACGCCTGAGGCCGCGACGATCCTCGACAGCGCCATCAGCGCGTACGGCAACTGCGACAGCGTGCCGATCATGCTGGCGGGCTACACCGACCGTTCGGGTTCGGACAAGTACAACCTGGGCCTCTCGGCGCGTCGTAACGCCTCGGTCCGTTCGTACCTGACCAGCCACGGCATCCCCGATGGTTCGATCTCGAGCCAGGCGTTCGGTGAAGCCAACCCGCGCGTCCCGACTGCGGACGGTGTGCGCGAACTGCAGAACCGTCGCGTCGAGATCACTTACGGTCCGGGTTCGGGCATGTAAGCGAACCGGCAACGGTACAAGATTGGGGGTCGGAGAAATCCGGCCCCTTTTCTTTTGTTCGGCGCACACGGTCACGCGGCAGGACGCTACGGGCGTGCGAGGTCATCCCGGCGAACCGGCCTCTACGAGCGGATGACTTGGGAAGAACCCCGCCGATCAGGCGGCGTATGGCGTCGTATCGAGCACCCCGGCCTCAGCGAAGCCGGCCTTACGCAAGCGGCAGCTGTCGCACAGGCCGCAAGCCTCGCCGCTCGGCATCGGGTCGTAGCACGACCAGCTCATCGCCGGATCGAGCCCGAGACGCTGCGTCTCCGCCGCGATCTCGGCCTTGCCCCAGTGTTGCAGCGGCGCATGGATCGTGAAGGGCCGCCCTTCCGCGCCCGCCTTGGTGGCGAGCTCCGCCAGCTGCTGGAAGCCGGCGATGAACTCGGGCCTGCAATCGGGATAGCCCGAATAATCGAGGGCATTCACCCCGATGAAGATATCGCGCGCGCCCAGGGCCTCGGCCCAGGCCAGAGTGAGCGAGAGAAACACCAGATTGCGCGCCGGCACGTAGGTCACCGGAATCTGCGTCTCGTCGACGCCGCCCTTGGGAACGGCGATGTCGTCGGTGAGCGCCGAGCCGCCGAACTGGCGCAAGTCCAGCGGCAGGATGACATGGCGCCGCGCGCCCACGTGGCTGGCGATCGTGCGCGCCGCCTCGATCTCGCGACGGTGGCGCTGGTTGTAGTCGATCGTCAGCGCGTGGACGGCATAGCCCGCCTCGCGCGCCAACCCGGCGCAGACCATCGAATCCAGCCCGCCCGACAGGAGGACGACCGCAGAGCGGCCTTCGGCACGTTCAATCGTATCCATCGTGCCGAGCTAAGCTCCGCCGCCGCCCTTGGCAATCGGCTGCCGTCAGCGCGGGCACGAGCCCACGCGCCGCGCTTCGGCATCGAACGAAAACGGCAGGCCCTGGGCGATACCCTGGGTGTCGATCTGAAGCAGGCCTTCGTTCTCGAGCCGGATATGAGTGCGGCCATAGCCCTGCCCTGGGCAGGTGTACTGAACCGTGACTTCGCTTGGGGTGTCCGTGACAACGAGACGGTTGCAGGGAAGATCGGGGTGTCGCAGCTGGATCAGCCGGCGGGCATCGTGCAGGCACATCCGTCGCGGCGCGCTGGCCCCGTCGCGCGTACGCAGCTCCCACTCGCCGGCTTCGACGCTATCGAGCATGGCGAGCCGCTGCCGCGCCGCCATCGCACCGCTCGATCCTGCAGCGATGAGCGCAGCAGCAAGCACACAGGGGAAGGCGAACTTGAAGGCCATGGACAGTGTTTCCTCGCGCGCGGGCCGGGACCCCGGCGCTGAATGCGAGGATCACTATAGCATTCGAGCTCAGCTCGTCCAAACGCCCGAATTCATCGACGAACCGCGCACTTAACCGATGAGGCTACACAGGCACGCGGATGATCTTCGAGCAGAACGCGCAGTCCACGGGAATCGTGCCATCGGGATCGCGCATTTCGGCGCGCTGGTCCTCTGGGAAGCGGCCCAGCACGTTCTGATAATGCTCGACCGTGCACCGGCAGCCGCGCGTGAGGTGTGAGAGGGGCTCGACACGCACCTCCCGCTCCTCGTGGAACAGGCGGACGAGCAGGTCCTCCATCGCCAGATCGGCGTCGACCAGCTCGTCGTGACGGATGCTGCCGGCCATGATCGCGACATGCTCCCACTCGGGGTGGCTTTCCTTGACGTGCAGCCGCTCGCGCCCCTCCTCGCCTTCCGGGAAGTGCTGCACAAGCAGACCGCCCGCGATGCAGTGCCGCCCTTCCGAGCGGATCGCGACGCGCAGCACGGTCGGCACTTGTTCGGATTGCGCGAAGTAGGCCTCGCAAGACTGCGTGAGCGAAGTGCCCTCCAGCGGCACCACGCCCTGGTAGCGCTCGCCGCTGGCGGCAAGGTCGAAGGTTATGGCCAGATAGCCCTCGCCGAACAGGCTCTCCAGTCTTGGGCTCGTCGCCCCGGCGCCCGCCATGTCCCGATCGAAGCCGACATAGCCGCGCAGCTCGCCGCGCAGGTAGTCGCACACCAGCAAGTCGACCGGGCCGTGCTTGCCCTGCGCCTGCACGGTCAGCTGGCTGTCCTCTTCCTTGAGCAACGAGCCCATGAGCGCGGTCAGCACGAGCGCTTCGGCCAGCAGGTGCTTGATCGCGGGGGGATAGTCGTGTGCCGACAGCACCGTTTCGAGCACCGGCCCAAGCCGCACGACCCGTCCGCGCGCGTGGCGGTCGGTGATGGTGAAACCCAGGACCTGGTCGAAGCCGATACGTTCGGAACGGATCAGAGTGTCGTCGTTGCTCACAATTGTCCCAAGGCCCAGCGCAGGATCGACTTCTGCGCATGGATGCGGTTCTCCGCCTCGTCCCAGATGGCGGATTGCGGACCGTCGATCACCTCGTCGGTCACTTCCTCGCCCCGGTGCGCAGGGAGGCAATGCAGGAAGACCGCCCCGGGTTCCGCCTGCCCCATGAGCGCCGCATCAACCTGGTAGGGCTGCATCGCCGCCAGGTGCGCCTCGCCCCCGGCCTGGCCCATCGAGACCCAGGTGTCGGTGACGATCACTTGCGCGCCGTGCACCGCCTCGCGCGCGTCCTGGGTGAGCAGCACCGCGCCGCCACGCTCGCGCGCGGCGGCAATGAAACCGGGGTCGGGCTCATAGCCTGCCGGCCCGCCGACGCGCACGGTGAACTTCATGAGGCCGGCCGCCTCGATCAGCGAGTTGGCGACATTGTTGCCATCCCCCAGCCATGCGACCTGAAGACCCGGCAAGGCAAAGCCGCGCTCGATCACCGTCAGCAAGTCGGCAACGATCTGGCACGGATGCGACAAGTCGGTCAGGCCGTTGATCACCGGCACGTCGGCGTAGTGCGCCAGCTCCTCGATCTTGGCGTGGTCATCGGTGCGGATCATGATCGCATCGACCATGCGGCTGAGCACGCGCGCGGTATCCGCCACGGTCTCGCCGCGGCCGAGCTGGGTGCTGCCCGATTCCATGATCAGCGCGCTGCCGCCGAGCTGGCGCATGGCCATGTCGAACGACACGCGGGTGCGGGTCGAGTTCTTCTCAAAGATCATCGCGAGCACGTGCCCGGCAAGCGGCGCATCCTCGTCCGGCCTGCCCTTGGGCGAGCCCAGCCGCGCCCGCTTGCGATCAAGCGCGTCGCCGATGATCGCCGCTATGCCGTCCCCGCCGGCCTCGGACAGGCCCAGGAAGTGCCGCGCGCTCATGCCGCGCCCTCCGGCTGGTAGCTCGCCGCGGCGGCCGAGAGCTTGTCCATGAACTCGTCGATGTGGCTGTCGTCGATCACCAGCGGCGGCACGATCCGCACCACGTTCTCGCCGGCCGAGACCGTGAGAAGCGCGTGATTGTCGCGCATATGGGCGACGAAGCTGCGTGGCTCGACCTTCATCTTGAGACCGATGAACAGGCCACGCCCGCGCACGAGTTCGAACAACTCGGGATAGTTGCCCAGGAACTGCTCGAGGCGGCTGCGCAGCCGCTCGCCCTTGGCGCGCACCGCGGCCAGGAACGCCTCGTCGGCGATGACGTCGAGGACCGCTTCCGCCGCCGCCATCGCGAGCGGGTTGCCGCCGTACGTCGAGCCGTGTGCGCCCGCGACCATGCCGCGCGCCGCCTTCTCGGTCGCAAGGCACGCGCCCAGCGGGAAGCCGCCGCCGATGCCCTTCGCCGTGGCGAGGATGTCAGGCGTAATACCGTACTGCTCGTAAGCGTAGAACGTGCCCGAGCGGCCGACGCCACTCTGCACTTCATCCAGGATCAGCATCAGGTCGTGCTCGTCGCACAACGCGCGCAGGCCCTGGAGGAAGGCCTCGTCGGCAATGCGGATGCCGCCTTCGCCCTGGATCGGCTCCACCAGGAAGCCCGCGGTTTGCGGGCCGATCGCCGCCTTGGCCGCTTCCAGGTCGTTGAATTCGACATAGCGGAACCCCGGCAGCAGGGGCAGGAAGCCCTTGTGCATCTTCTCCTGGCTGGAGGCGCTGATCGTGGCCAGGGTGCGGCCGTGGAAGGCATTGTTGAAGGTGATGATCTCGTAGCGGTCCGAACCCGCCGACTGGTGATAGGCCCGCGCCGTCTTGATGGCGCATTCGACCGCTTCGGCGCCCGAATTGGTGAAGAACACGGTGTCGGCAAACGTCAGATCGACCAGCCGCTTGGCGAGATGCTCGCCCTGCGGGCTGCCGTAGAGATTGGAGACGTGCATCAGGGTCGCCGCCTGCCTCTGGATAGCGCCGATCAGGCCTTCGTGCGAATGGCCGAGCGCATTGACGGCGATACCGCTGGCGAAATCCAGGAAGCGGCGGCCGTCCTCGCTGATGAGGTGGCAGTGCTCACCGCGCACCGGCCGAACGTCGCACCGGGGGTAAACGGGCATCAGCGGAGTGATCGACATGGTCGTTGGTCCTGGAAATCGTAGCTGGAAGAAGTGCGGGCTGTCGCAAACGACAAATGGCGGCCCATCACGGGCCGCCATTTGCGCGCATGTTTACGTGTGCAGGTCCCCGGTCAAATCACCGAGGACGGTGCCGGCGGGATCAACCCTGGCGCGGAACGAGGTTGACCGCCGAGTACTTGCCTCGTCGGTCGACTTCGATGTCGAACTCCACGCGATCGCCTTCGTTGAGGCCGGACATGCCCGAGCGCTCCACCGCACTGATGTGCACGAAGGCGTCGGGCTGGCCGTCATCACGCGTGATGAAGCCGAAGCCCTTCATCGAGTTGAAGAACTTGACGGTGCCGGTCGCCTTGTCGCCGGTGAGCTGACGCTGCGGGGCCGGCTCCTTCTTCGCGACGGGAATCACGTCACCCACGACACTCAGATCGCTGGCCGAGATCTTGCCGCCACGATCGACGAGCTGGAATTCCAGCTGCTGACCCTCGGCCAGACCTTCCAGGCCCGCACGCTCGACCGCGCTGATGTGGACGAACACATCGTCGCCACCTTCTTCGCGCTGGATGAAACCGAAGCCCTTGGCCGAGTTGAAGAACTTTACGACGCCCTTGCCCTGGCCGACAACCTGGGCCGGCATGCCGCGACCACCGCCGCCGCCACCGCCGAAACCACCACCGCCGCCGCCGAAGCCGCCGCTGCGCTGACCACCGCCGAAGCCGCCGCCACCACCGCCGGCGAAACCACCGCCGCCGCCGAAGCGATCACCGCCACCACCGCCGAACCGGTCCTGACCTGCGTAGAAGGGATCGAAGCCCCCTTCCTCTTCACCGAACCGATCGCGCTTGTCACGTCCCCTACCGCGACGTCCTCTGTCGAAACCCATCTCTGAAAACTTACCTTCGTTCCGCCCCACATGCATTCGCCCGGTCGCGTGGACGAGGCGCGCCGGGCGTCAGGCAAAGTGAACCGGCAAGATGCTCGGCCCTCTCCTGCGAATTGCCCATATACACTACTGGACAGGCCTTGGCGAATACAATTACGCGCGAAAATGGCGGTTCTCCATCGTCACCGCAGGGTTGGGACGATGTCGTCACAGATCAGCGCACCCCCGCTCCGCTCGCCAGAAGCAAGGGATAAGGAAAGAACCATGTTCCGTAAACTGACCAACGATGTCTATGCCAGCCCGCAAATCTCGCTCGACGATGTGGCGCAGGCAAAAGCCCTGGGGATCGCCCTGATCGTCAACAATCGCCCCGAGGGCGAGAGCGAGGACCAGACAGAGGGTGCAGCGATCGCGGCGGCAGCGGCCGAGGCGGGGATCGAATACGTCGCGATTCCGGTTACCCACGCCGGCTTCGCCGAAGGCCAGGTGCGTGCAATGGCCGACGCCTTGTCCGGGGCCAAAGGCCCGGTGCTCGCCTACTGCCGCTCGGGCACGCGTTCGACATTGCTGTGGGCGCTCGCCCAGGCGCAGGCCGGCGGCGATCCCGAAACGCTGGCCCAGCAAGCTGCGCAGGCCGGCTACGATGTCGGCCCGGTACGGCAGGTGATGGACATTCTCGCGGCCGGGAACCGCTGAGCGCTCCCCCTCTCCCAACCATTTCGCGGCCAAGAAAAGAGGGCCGGAGCGGCTGGCTCCGGCCCTTTGAGTTTGTGTTCGCAGGAGGAACAACGGATGGCGGGGTGGGAAGGAGGAGAGGAGGAATTTCCCGCCCCCGCCAAACTCTTGATACTCAGTAGTTGTAGGCGCGTTCGCCGTGGCTGGTGATGTCCAGGCCCTGGTTCTCGTCCTCGACGGTCGGGCGCAGACCGATGGTCTTGCCGATGACGAAGTAGAGAATGGCCGAGACCACGCCGGACCAGACCAGCGTCAGCAGCACCGCCTTGATCTGGGTCACGACCTGCGTGCCGATCGAGTAGGTCGACGCATCGAACGCGGCGGGGAACTTCGTGTAGTCGAACACGCCCTGCCCGCCGAGCGCCGGCGAGGCGACGATCCCGGTGGCGATGGCGCCGACGATGCCGCCGATGCAGTGCACGCCGAACACGTCGAGCGTGTCGTCGTAGCCGAGCTTGATCTTCACCTGCGTGACGAAGATGTAGCAGATCGGCGAGACGACGAAGCCGAGCACGATCGAGGTCATCGGGGCGCCGTAGCCCGCGGCCGGAGTGATAGCGACGAGGCCCGCGACCGCGCCGGTGGCGGCACCCAGCATGCTGGCCTTGCCGTGGTGGAACTGCTCGATCAGCGACCAGCTGACCGCGGCGGCGCAAGTGGCGACCATCGTGTTGATGAAGGCGACCGCGGTGACGCCGTTGGCTTCAAGGTTGGAGCCGGCGTTGAAGCCGAACCAACCCACCCACAGCAGGCTGGCGCCGATCATGGTCATGACCAGCGAGTGCGGCGGCATCGGCTCCTTGGGGTAACCGGTGCGCTTGCCGAGCATGAGGCAGCCCACGAGACCGGCGATACCGGCGTTGATGTGAACGACGGTGCCGCCCGCGAAGTCGAGCGCGCCCCAGCCCCAGAGCAGGCCGTAGTCGGTCGGTGCATCGGCCAGGAAGTCCGGGCCAGCCCAGTACCACACCATGTGCGCCATCGGGTAGTAGACCAGGATCGACCAAAGCACGACGAAGACGATCAGACCGCTGAACTTCACGCGTTCGGCGAAAGCACCAACGATGAGGGCCGGAGTGATCATCGCGAAGGTCATCTGGAAGACGACGAACGAGAGCTCGGGGATGTAGACGTTGTTACTGAACGTCGCGCCCAGCGTCGTTCCGTCGACCCCCTTCAGGAAGGCTTTGGACAGGCCGCCGAAGAAGTGGTTCTCGCCACCCGAGGTAAACGCGATGGAGTAGCCCACGCAACACCACAGCAGGCCCGCGACCGAAACGATCATGAACACCTGCATGCAGACGCTCAGCATGTTCTTGGAGCGGACGAGGCCGCCGTAGAAGAGCGCAAGGCCAGGGATCGACATCATCAGCACCAGGGCCGAGGAGATCAGCATCCAGCTGGTGTCGCCCTTGTTAACCATGCCAGCCATGGCGGCGGCATCGGGAGCCTTGATCGGCGCGGCGGCTTGCGCCCACGCGGCCGACGCGACGCACAGGGACGCGATCATCGCACCCGCGCCGCAAAGTAGCTTGCGGTTCATCATGGAATTCCCCCTCACAGCGCGGTGTCCCCGGATTCGCCGGTGCGGATGCGCACAGCGGATGCGAGATCGAGTACGAAGATCTTGCCGTCGCCGATTGCTTCGGTGCTGGCGACCTGCTGGATCGTCTCGACGATCTTGGCCGCGAGGTCGTCCGGCGCCGCGACCTCGATCTTCACCTTGGGAAGCATGTTGGTCGAGTACTCCGCACCGCGGTAGATCTCGGTTTGCCCCTTCTGCCGGCCGAAGCCCTTCACCTCCGAGACGGTCATGCCTGCGACGCCGATGGCGCCAAGGGCTTCGCGCACCTCGTCGAGCTTGAACGGCTTGATGATGGCGATGATGAACTTCATGCCTATCCCCTGTTAGCCACCGGCCACCCGCCGGCTGGCTACGTGAAGCAAGGGATGTGCCAGTTTATAATCGGTCAACGAATCAAGCTGCCGCATGTCCGCGGAGCGTGAATACGTACGTCTCCGCGCCTAATCGCTGTGCAGGCTGCCTAATTCTTGGGCAGCTCGATGCACGCAAAGACCGGCAGGTGATCCGATCCGCGCGCGGCGAGCGCGGAGTGATGCACCCCGCATCGCACCACCTCGCACCCTTGAGAAACGATGATCCTGTCGAGCGCCGCGACCGGACGGCGCGAGGGGAAGCTGCGACCGGGAGCAAGCACGGTCCAAGCGCCGTCGAACTCCCGGAAGCATCCGCCTTTGACCGCCCACTCGTTCATGTCGCCCATCATGATCGTGGGCGCCGGTTCGGCGCAGGCCAAGGCATGATCGATGACGGAGCGCACTTGGTGCCGGCGACGCAATCCGGACAAGTCGAGGTGCATGCCAACGACCCGCAGGCGCTGCCCGCCGACCGCGAGATCGGCGCGGATCGCACCGCGCGGCTCGAGCACCGGCAGCGGCACCGGAACCGCCTCCAGCAGCTCGATGTCGCGCCGGACAAGCAGCGCATTGCCGTGCCAGCCAAGGCTGTCGGGCTTCATCGAAAGCGGCACGGCGCGATAGCCGGCGTGATGAATCGCCTCGAGCGGCAGCACGCTCATGCGCCGGCCGTAGCGTCGGTCCGCCTCCTGCAGCGCGACGACGTCCGCCCCGATCTCGTTGAGGACCGCGAGTATGCGGTCCGGATCGCGGCGGCGGTCGAGGCCCACGGCCTTGTGGATGTTGTAACTAGCGAGGGTGAGTTGCACGGGCTGGCGGATCGCGAATGAGGGGCTCAGGATAGCGCGGATCGTACAAGTGCCAAGCCGCAGTCTTCCTAAGCGCTCAACCGCGCCGGTGTTCCGCGATGCTCCCGTCCGAAAGGGCAGCACGCTTCGCGGCACCGCAGCGACCCGAGCGTGTTCTAAAGCCATGAAGGAAACACAGAATGCCGGGGAGCGGCTGCTCGATGCCGACCACCGCGTCCACAAGGCTGTCGAGCAGGATCGCGGGAGCCGCCTGGTGAAAGCCACGGGCACGTTGAGCGAAATTGGCGATCAGCCGCAGATGCGGCTCCTTTGTGCTGCCACGATCGCGGCCGGGCTGCTGCGCAAGGACATGCGCCTGCTTGGCGCCGGCGCGCGGATGTTGCTGGCCCACGAACTGGCCACAGCGATGAAGAGCGCGGTGAAACATCGGGTCGATCGGCGTCGCCCGCGCAGCGCGTCGGGCAAGGCGGAGGAGAAGCCCCGCTCGGGCAGCTCCTCCGACAAGGAGGAGAGCAGCTTCCCATCCGGCCATAGCGCCGGGGCGATGTCGGCGGCGGTCGCGTTCTCCTCGGCCTACCCTCGATACAGCGTGCCCGCGCTGCTGACGGCGAGTGCCGTCGCCGGCGCGCAGGTTCCGCGATGCGCCCACTATCCGACCGACGTGGGCGCCGGCCTCGCGATCGGCGCAGCGGCCGGCGGGATCGTCAACGGCGCGTGGAAGCTCGCGTCCGCGCTGATCGCCGTAGCCCTGAAGCGCCGGTTCAGCGTTCCTTGGTCGCGCTGAAGGCAAGCTCGGGATTACGCTCCTGCTGGTAGCCGACGTCCCAGGCCGAGCGCGCCATGAACACCGGATCGCCGTCCCGATCGCGCGCAAGGTTCATCTTGTTGAAATCGGTGAAGCCCTTAAGGGCCTGGTCGCTGCCCTTGAGCCAGCGCGCCGTGTCGAACGGCGATGGCTCCAGCACGGCCTCGACCTTGTACTCGGCTTCGAGGCGGCTGATCAGCACGTCGAGCTGGAGCTGACCGACGACACCGACGATCCACTGCGAGCCGATCTCCGGGTAGAACACCTGGATCACGCCCTCCTCCGACAAGTCGTCCAGCGCCTTTCGCAGCTGCTTGGTCTTGGTCGGGTCCTTCAGCGCCACGCGCCGCAGGATCTCGGGGGCGAAGTTGGGCAAGCCGGTGAAGCGGACGTCGTTGCGCTCTGACAGGGTGTCGCCCACCCGCAACGTACCGTGATTGGGGATCCCGATGATGTCGCCCGGCTCGGCACTGTCGGCGATCTCGCGGTCCTGCGCGAAGAACAGAATCGGCGAATGGACGGCGATCGGCTTGCCGAGGCCCGAAGGGGTGAGCTTCATGCCGCGCCGGAAGGTGCCCGAAACCAGGCGCATGAAGGCGATGCGGTCGCGATGCTGCGGGTCCATGTTGGCCTGCACCTTGAAGATGAAGCCGGTGACCTCGTCCTTCGACGGCTCGATCGTGCCCTGCTCGCTGGGCTGCGGGCGCGGCGGCGGTGCGTAGCGGGAAATGGCGTCGATCAGCTCGGCCACGCCGAAGTTCTTTAGCGCAGAGCCGAAGTAGACCGGCGTCAGGTCGCCGCCGCGATAGGCGTCGAGATCGAACTCCGGATAGCCCACTTGCGCCAGTTCCATCTCCTCGGCGACTTGCGGGGGCAGCGTCACGTCCGCCTCGACGGTGCCCAGGAACTCCTTGCTGGGCCCTTCCGGGCGGCTGACCGTCCCGCTCGCGATATCGTAGATGCCTTCAAACAGGCCGCCCATGCCGACCGGCCAGGACATCGGGCAGACATCGAGTGCCAACATGTCGGCCACTTCATCGAGCAAATCGAAGCAGGCGCGGCCCTCACGGTCGACCTTGTTGATGAAGGTGATGATCGGCACCGAGCGCAGGCGGCAGACCTCGAACAGCTTGCGAGTCTGCGGCTCGATGCCCTTGGCCGCGTCGATCACCATGATCGCGGAGTCGACCGCGGTGAGCGTGCGGTAGGTGTCCTCCGAGAAATCCTCGTGGCCCGGCGTGTCGAGCAGATTGAAGGTGATCCCTTGCCGCGCGAAGGTCATGACCGAGCTCGTCACCGAGATGCCGCGCTGCTGCTCGATCTTCATCCAGTCCGACCGTGCGCGCCGCGCCTGCCCGCGCGCCTTGACCTCGCCGGCGAGATGGATCGCGCCGCCCTGCAGCAGCAGCTTTTCCGTAAGCGTGGTCTTGCCGGCGTCCGGGTGGGAGATGATGGCGAAAGTGCGCCGGTTGTCATGGGAACTCATGCGCGCGACATAGAAGCGCGGCGGTGCGGCTGCAACTCTCGGCCTGAGATCAGCCCTCGCGCGCCACCTGGAAGCCGGCGAAGGACTGGGAGACGGGCATGATCTCCAGCGTGTTGATGTTCACGTGCGCCGGCTGGGTGGCCACCCACAGCACCACATCGGCGATGTCGGCGCCGGTCAGCGGATTGCTGCCGGCATAGAACGCATCCGATGCCGCCTGGTCGCCGCCATTGCGCACGACGGTGAACTCGGTCTCGACCATCCCCGGCTCGATCGAGGTCACGCGCACGCCCGTCGCCGCGAGATCGGAGCGCAGCCCCAGCGCGAACTGGCGGACGAAAGCCTTGGTGCCGCCATAGACGTTGCCGCCGGTATAAGGGTACGAGGCCGCCACCGAAGACAGCATGACGATCGTGCCCTTGCGCTCGATCAGTCCAGGCAGCAGCTTGTGCGTGATCGAGGCGAGCGCGGTCACGTTGGTGTCGATCATCCTGCGCCAGGCGTCGAGATCGGCTTCCTGCGCCTTGGCGATGCCGACTGCCAGGCCGGCGTTGTTGACGAGGCAGTCGATGCCCCGGAATCCGTCGGGCAGCGCTTCCAAGGCCGCGTCGCGCGCGACATCGTCACGCACGTCGTAGACGCAAGACTGGAAGCGATCGCCGAGCTCCGCGGCCAGAGCATCGAGGCGCTCGGCCCTGCGCCCGGTGCCGATCACCTGCCAGCCGGCGCCGACGAAGGCGCGGGCACAGGCCTCGCCGATGCCCGAGGTCGCGCCGGTGATCAGTGCGGTCTTCATGCGCTCTCCTGTACGACGGTCACGTCCATGCGGAAGCTGCGCGCCTCCCCCGGCGGGAGCGAGACGACGCCTGGTTTGTCGTGCAAGTCGCCTTCGAAGCCAACGGGGTCGGCGATGCCTTGCCACGGCTCGATGCACAGGTAATGGGCGCCGGGCTTCTGCCAGATCCCCAGCATCGGCGTGTCGGGGAAGGCGATGTCCAGAGATGTCCCTCCGGGCGCGCCGAACCGGACCGAACGGCTGGCAAGGTGATCCCAGATCAGCGCGTCGGCTTCGAACAGCGCCGCATCCGGCGTCAGCGTGGTTCCCTCCACCGGAGTCGCGAACGCCTCATCCAGAAGCAGCCCGGTGGCCGGGTCGATGCGACGGATCGGCTGCGGCTCCGGCGAGGCGAACACCACGCGGTGGTCCTGCTTCGCAGCGCCGCCAGGCAGCGGCCAGGCGAACGCGGGATGGTAGCCGAAGCTGAAGGGCATCGCCTCGTCACCGGTGTTGGTGACGCGACTCTCCACCTGCAGCGTCGCACCGGAGAGCCGGAACAGCACATCGAGCGCGAAGGCGAAGGGGTAGGAAGCGCGGGTCTCGGTACTGTCGATGAGCCGGAAGCGCGCACTACCCGCCGCTGCTTCCTGAACCGCGAACCGGGAGTGCCGCGCGAAACCGTGCTTGGGCAATGCGTAAGTCGTCTCACCCAGGCGGTAGCGCCCGTCGCGCAGCATGCCGACGATCGGAAACAAGATCGGCGCGTGCCCGGTCCAGAACGCCGGGTCGGCGTCGGTCATGTACTCGCGCCCGCGCCCGTCGGTGAGCGACCACAGCTCCGCGCCCACGGGATTGATCCGGGCGGTCAACTGATCCGAGGCGATCGAGACGAGTTCGGTCATCGCATCACCCCCGCAGCGTCGCGCCCAGCTTGGCGGCCGCCGCGGTGATCTTGTCCGCGACAGCCTTCAGCTCGGCCTCGGCGTAGCTCTTCTCGCCCGGCTGCAGCGTCACCTCGATGGCGAGCGACTTGCTGCCCTCGGGCACGCCGGCCCCGCGGAAGTCGTCGAACAGGCGCGCGGCAACGATGTTCGCCTTGTCCGCGCCCTGCACCGCACGCACGAGATCTCCCGCCGGCAACGCCGCAGGCACCAGGAACGCGAAGTCGCGCGATACCGGCTGGAGCGGGGGCGGTGCGAACTGGGTTCGCGCGAACGTCGAGGCGCCCTTGCGGGCCGGGATCGCGTCAAGGAACAGCTCGACCATCGCCACGCTGGCGTCGATGTCGAACAGGCGCGCGGTCGCCGGGTGGAGCATTCCGAAGCGCGCCAACACCGTCTTCGGCCCCAGCCGCAAGGTCGCAGACTGCCCGGGATGGAACTGCGGCCCGGGCCCGAGCGCGTCAGGGGCCATCACTTGCAGCTTGTCCACCGGTGCGCCCGCCTCGGCCAGCAGGGCGAGCGCCTCCGCCTTGGCATCGAAGGCATCGAATGCGCGCGCCTTCCCGGTCGCCCAGCCACGCGGAGCCTTGTCGCCCGCCAGGACGATGCCGAGCGCCAGCCGCTCGTCACTCGCACCGCCTTCCCCGCGCAAGTAGCGGCGGCCGATCTCGAACAGACGCAGGCTCTTGGCCCCGCGATCGAGATTGCGCTTGGCGGCGGACAGAAGCCCGGGCAGCAGCGACGGCCGCATCGCCTTCATGTCCTCGCTGATCGGATTGGCGAGCGTCCATAGCGCGGCCTCGTCCGAGGCGAAGGCAGCGGCCTCCTTCACGGGCAGGAAGGACCAGGTCACGGCTTCCTGCAGCCCGCGCGCGGCAGCGGCGCGGCGGACGCGGCGCTCGAGCTTCTGGGCCGCCGTGGCGGTGGGACGGGCCACGCCGTCCGCACGCGGCAGCGCGACGCTCTTCACCTGGTCGAGGCCGTGTATGCGCACCACTTCCTCGACGATGTCGGGCGCGCTGTCGATGTCGGGCCGCCAGCCGGGCACCGTCACCGACCAGGCGCTCTCGAAGCCGGCTTGCTGTTCGACGATCGCGAAGCCGAGGCTCGCGAGGATGCGCTGCTGCTCGGCAGGGTTGATGGCCACGCCGCCGAGCCGCTCGGTCAGCGCCGGGTCGAAGTGCACGACCTTGGGAGTCGAAGGCGGCGCGCCCGCACGAACCGCCTGCGAAGCCTCGCCGCCGCACAGCGTCTGGATCAGAGCGGTGAGGTGATCGAGGGCCTCGTCGAGGAAGGCGGGATCGATCCCGCGCTCGAAGCGGCTGCGCGCGTCGCTAGTGAGGTTGAGCTTGCGGCCGGTGCGCGCGATCCGCTCGGGATCGAAATAGGCGATCTCGAGCAAGACATCGGTCGTCATCTCGTCGCAGCCGGAATCCTCGCCGCCCATGATGCCGGCGATGTCGTGCACGCCCCGCGCATCGGCGATGACCGTCATCTCCGGCGTGAGCGTGTAGGTCTTGCCGTTGAGGGCGAGGACCTGCTCACCGTCGCGCGCGCGGCGGGCCACGACGGCGCCGTTCAACTTGGCGAGATCGTAAGCATGCGCCGGCCGGGCATGGCCGAGCATCAGGTAGTTGGTGGCATCGACGATCGCCGAGATCGGCCGCTGACCTGCCGCCTTGAGCCGATCCTGTAGCCACTGCGGCGAGGGACCATTGCGGACGCCGCGAATCACCCGGCCGTAGAACGCCGGGCAGCCCTCCGGATCGTCGGTGCGCACTTCGACCGGACAGGGGAAGGCCTCTGCGACCGTCACCGCGTCCAGCGGCTTGAGCGTCCCGATGCCCTTGGCCGCAAGGTCGCGGGCGATACCGTAGACACCCATGCAGTCGGGCCGATTGGGTGTGATCGCGACTTCGATGACTGGATCGGAGCCGCGATAGTCCGCAAAGGCAGTGCCGACCGGCGCATCCTGGGGCAGCTCGATGATGCCGTCGTGGTCCTCGCCGAGCTCCAGTTCGCGGGTCGAGCACATCATGCCGTTCGATTCGACGCCGCGGATCGCGGACTTCTTGAGCACCAGGCCGTTCGCCGGCACCGTCGCGCCGGGCAAGCCGAGCACGCCGACCAATCCCGCGCGCGCGTTCGGCGCGCCGCAGACGACCTGGAGCGGTGCGCCCTCTCCCGTATCGACGGTGAGGACCTGCAGCTTGTCGGCATCCGGGTGGCGCGCGGCGGTGAGCACCCGGGCCACGCGGAAGCCGGCGAGCTTGGCGGACGGATCCTCCACGCCTTCGACCTCGATGCCGATCGCATTCAGCGCATCGCAGATCTGCTCGAGCGATGCATCGGTCTCGAGATAGCTGCGCAACCAGGAGAGCGGGAACTTCATCGTGCAACCCTCCTCAAGCGGCCGTGCCGACGCCGGCCGACAGGGTCGGCACGTCGAGAGCGGAGAAGCCGTAGTGCGACAGCCAGCGCACATCGCCGTCGAAGAAGGCGCGCAAATCGTTCATCCCGTACTTGAGCATGGCAAGGCGATCGACACCCACGCCGAAGGCGAAGCCCTGCCATTGGTCCGGGTCGAGCCCGCCCGCAGCGATCACCCTGCGGTTGACCATGCCCGAGCCGAGGAGCTCCATCCACGCGTGCCCCGGCGCATCGCCCGATCCGCCGACAACGCGTCGTCCGCCCGCATTGGCATAGCCGACATCGACCTCGACCGATGGCTCGGTGAAGGGGAAGTAGCTGGGCCGCAGGCGCAGGACGATGTCGTCGCGCTCGAAATAGGCCTTGAGGAAAGTCTCCAGCGTCCACTTGAGGTGGCCAAGGTGGATGTCCTTGTCGATCACCAGCCCTTCGATCTGGTGGAACATCGGCGTGTGCGTGGCATCGCTGTCCGAGCGGTAGACCCGTCCCGGCGCGATCAGCCGCAGCGGCGCGCCTTGGCTGAGCATGGCACGGATCTGCACCGGCGAGGTGTGCGTGCGCAGCAACATCTCGCGGCCTTGGGCATCGCGATCGGGGAAGTAGAACGTGTCGTGCATCGCCCGCGCCGGATGACTTTCCGGCATGTTGAGCGCGGTGAAATTGTGCCAGTCGTCCTCGATCTCGGGACCGGTGGCGACTGCGAAGCCCAGGTCTGCGAAGATCTCGGCCATCTCGTCCATGACCTGGGAGATCGGGTGCACGCTTCCGCGCGGCGCATCGGGCGCCGGCAGCGTGAGGTCGATCGTCTCGGACGCGAGCTGCGCCTCGAGCGCGGCGCTCTCCAGCGCCGCCTTGCGCGCGGCCAGCGCCTCGGTGACGCTCTCGCGCAAGCCGTGGATCTTGGGCCCCTCGAGCTTGCGCTCATCGGGGCTCATCGCGCCGAGCGTCTTGAGCAGGCCGGAGATCGTGCCCTGCTTGCCCAGGAAGGACACACGCAGGCTCTCGACCGTGTCGAGATCGTTCGCCGCCGCTATACGCGAAAGCGCATCCTGCCCGGTTTGTGCGTAGTCCACGTGTCCTGCCTATCGGTTCTGTCGCGAGCCGCGGTCCTTAGGAGGGCGCGGGGCGAATCGCAATTCGTGTCGGCGCCAACGAAAAGGGCGCGGGAGGCTTTCGCCACCCGCGCCCTGATCTGTGTCGCTAGCGTGTCGCGCTTACGCGGGGAGCGCGGCCTTCGCCTGGGCGATCACCGCGCTGAACACGCCGCCTTCGTTCATGGCGAGATCGGCCATGGTCTTGCGGTCGAGCTCGATCCCGGCAAGCTTCACGCCGTGGATGAACTGCGAGTAAGTCAGGCCTTCGTTACGCACGGCGGCGTTGATGCGCTGAATCCACAGGGCGCGGAAGGTCCGCTTCTTAACCTTGCGGTCGCGGTACGCATACTGGCCGGCCTTTTCGACGGCCTGGCGCGCGATGCGGATGGTGTTCTTGCGGCGGCCACGATAGCCCTTGGCCTGGTCCAGGATCCGCTTGTGCTTGGCGCGGGTGGTGACACCCCTCTTGATACGGCTCATGTTCTAAAGCTCCTGTCAGCCCAGCCCGTAGGGCGCCCACTTCTTGATCGTCTTCGCATCGGCGTCGGAGATGACGTCGGTGCCGCGATTCTGGCGGATGTACTTGGCGTTGTGGCTGATCAGGCGGTGGCGCTTGCCGACGACACCATGCTTCACCTTGCCGGTGGCAGTGAGCTTGAAGCGCTTCTTCACGCCGCTCTTGGTCTTGAGCTTGGGCATTTTCGTCTCCTTGGTCGGGGACACGTTCGGCCGGCCCTGGCAGCCCTAGTTAGCCAGGCCGGCGCGCGAATCTCTTGGTGAGAGGTTCAACCGTGCCGATTGAAGGGCGCGCGCTTAGCGATGAGCGGTTTAAAAGGCAAGGAAAGAGTGGACCCGCGCCGAGACGCGGAGTGTGCGCGCGGAGGCGCTAAGGCGCCAAGAGGATCTAGCTTTCGCGACTGAGCCGCACTCCAAGCTAATGCGACCTAAGAACGGAGGCCCGAATCGGCCGAGGCCTTCTGCCAACAACACGCCTTATTAGTGTCTTCGCGCCTTCGCGCGCGCCTCTCTTGTTTCTTATCCCAAAACAAAAGCGGCCCGCCCTCCAGGATGGGCGAGCCGCTCGCATTTCCCCGCAACGGGTAACTGGGGTTCAGGCCGCCTCGGCCTGGTCGTCCGGATCGCGCAGCACGTAGCCGCGGCCCCAGACCGTCTCGATGTAATTGGAGCCGCCGCAGGCATGCGCCAGCTTCTTGCGCAGCTTGCAGATGAACACGTCGATGATCTTGAGCTCGGGCTCGTCCATGCCGCCGTAGAGGTGGTTGAGGAACATTTCCTTGGTCAGCGTCGTGCCCTTGCGCAGCGAGAGCAGCTCGAGCATCGCGTATTCCTTGCCCGTCAGGTGGACGCGGGCGCTGTCGACCTCCACCGTCTTGGCATCGAGATTGACGATCAGCTTGCCGGTCTTGATCACCGACTGCGAATGGCCCTTCGAACGACGCACAACGGCGTGGATGCGGGCAATCAGCTCCTCGCGGTGGAACGGCTTGGTGACGTAATCGTCGGCACCGAAGCCGAAGCTGCGCACCTTGCTGTCCATTTCGGAGATACCCGAAAGGATCAGCACCGGCGTCTGCACTTTGGCCACGCGCAGCTTCTTGAGCACGTCGTAGCCATGCATGTCAGGCAGGTTCAGGTCGAGAAGAATGATATCGTAATCGTACAACTTGCCGAGATCGAGGCCTTCTTCACCTAGATCGGTCGAGTAGACGTTGAAACCTTCCGCCGTCAGCATAAGCTCGATGGCTCGCGCGGTGGTCGGCTCATCCTCGATCAACAGCACACGCATTGGGTCATCCCCTTTGTTGGCCCTGCTCCCGCGGTTCTCGCCCCAACCCGATCGGGTGCCGCCAGGAATTAACCATAGGAGCTATGAACATTAAAGGTAAATATGCTGTAAAGACCAATCGGCAGGGCACCTTAAGCGGCGCGACGTAGGGAGAGCCCCGTTTTCATGTGGTTTGGGCCATCCCCTGCACCGTTGCCGCGCGACGCTGCGCGATTTTTACCGATACGCGTGTATCCGTACGCTTGAGATAGCTCCACAGCCCGCACTGCACGCCGATGAGCATCAGCACGAAAGGCTGGAAAGCGATGCCCACGAACAGCGATCCGAACATGTAGATCACATGCGCGAGCTGCAGCGAAACCGCCAATGGGGCCTGCCATTGCTCATCCGTTCCGGTGCGTTTGCGCCAGCGCCGCCGCAGCAATTCCATCTGCACGATCCCCGACAGCTGCAGCGTCAGCCAAAGGCCGAATCCGGGGAAGCCCTGCTCCCCGAGCATCTCGAAATAACTTGAGTGGAACGCACGGCCACCATCCTGGATCACCTGCCGCTCGACGGTGGTGGTGCTGCCGGTGGTGACGGTGTGCACGGTTTCGAATCGCAGCGTGTTGCTCATGTAGGCTTCGAAGCCGCCACCGAACGGATGGTCGCGCACGTAGCCCAGCGTCCACTTCCACACCGCGATTCGCGTGCTCGCGGATTGGTCCGACTGGTTGTTTTCGATCGTGCCCATGCGCTTGGTATAGGAGGCGGGCAGGAACGGGATCGCGATCATCGCCGCCGCCGCCATCAACGAGACGATCAGGACGCGGCGCTTGGCGGTGCGCAAGTAGAGCACGCAAAGGATGCCGAGGCAGATCAGTCCGGTGCGCGCCTGGGTGCCCACAGGGATCAGGGCGCAAGCGAAGATCAGCCCGGCCGCGAAAGCCCAGACGCGCCAGTCGGGCGGGAACACCGTGCCGTGCTTGGCCAGCCACAGGATCAGCGGAATGATGGCGATGGCGACACAGCTGATGATCGAGCCTTCGTAGAGCCCGGTGTTGTTGTCGACAAAGAAGCGCAGCTCGCCATAGCCGCCGCCGCCGCCGAGCGTCTTGATCCCGCCGTCAATGATGATCGCACTGGCCGAGAGCACCATGACCAGGATCACCGCCTCGATTCGCAGCCGGGTGCGCAAGGTCAGGGGAAGGAAGATCGCGAACACCAGCGCCTTCCACACCCAGGACCACTTCTCCGCCGCTTCCACCGGCCAGTCGGCGGTGAGCGTCGTGTAGCCGCAATAGATCAGGAGCAGGAACAGCAGGAACTGGCGGCCGGTGAAGCGCGCATCGCGCTTGTCGTCGAACAGGAGCCAACCGAGGAACGCGGCCGTGAAGAAGATTAGCGAAGTGGGGATCCGCGTCAGGATGCCCCAGGAGATGATCTGCGGCGCGACGATGTCCACGTAGAGATAGGCCAGCACCCACAGGAACGGCCGCCGGCTCCCAAGCGCGAGGTAGAAGCACAGGAAGCCGGTGAGGCACAGGTCGATCACGGCCGCTCGTCCTGCCCAGGGTTCTTGCCTGCCCGGCGCCCGCCCAGTGGCCCGCGCGGCTTGGGATGATCATCGTCGAGATCGTCGCGCATCACCAGCCGGATGGCCGCGAGCACGAGCAGGCCGTGCGCCACGGCGAGGGCGAAAGCGTCGACCATGCGCCGGGGTTAGCGCAGCGGAGTTGACGCCGCGTTAAGCCTTGCGGGCATAGGTTTGCTCACCATGACAAGAGTGCTGCACGTCCTCGACCACTCGCTGCCGATGCACAGCGGCTACACCTTCCGCACGCGCGCGATCCTGAAGGCGCAGCAGGCACTCGGCATCGACGTGCGCGGCATCACCGGGCTGCGCCATACCCAGGAGGGCCCCGCCGCCGAGGAGGCGGACGGCCTGTTGTTTCATCGCACCTTCGGACAGCCGCGCGGCATGTCTGGCCTGCGCGAATGGCGCGAGGTCGCCATGTTCGCCGAAGCGATCGAAGCGGCGGTGGGGCAATGGCGGCCCGACGTGCTCCATGCCCACTCGCCGGCGCTGTGCGGCCAGGCGGCGCTTCGCGTCGCGCGTCGCCACGGCATCCCGCTGGTCTACGAGATTCGCGCCTTCTGGGAGGACGCGGCGGTGGGCAACGGCGTCTCGAAGGCCGGGTCGCTGCGCTACCGGCTGACCCGCCAGCTCGAGAACTTCGTCGTCGCCCAAGCCGATGCGATCGTCACGATCTGCGGCGGCTTGCGCGACGATCTGATCGCGCGCGGAACCGCGGCCGAGCGCATCGGCATCGTGCCCAACGGCGTCGACCTCTCGCTGTTCGGCACTCCGCCCGAGCCGGACCTCGAGCTGGCTCGCGAACTCGACCTGCTCGATTCGCAAGGCGCCTTGCACCCTGTCGTGGGCTTCATCGGCAGCTTCTACGACTACGAGGGGCTCGATGACCTGATCGATGCCATGCCGCTTCTGGTGCGCTATCATCCCGAGGCCCGGCTCCTGCTCGTCGGCGGCGGGCCTTGCGAGGACGCTTTGCGCCAGCGCGCAGCCGCTTCGAGCGCCGCGCATGCCATCCGTTTCGTCGGCAGAGTGCCGCACCATGAGGTGGAGCGCTATTATGCGCTTGCGCCGGTCATGGCCTACCCTCGCAAGCGGAGTCGGCTGACCGACCTCGTCACCCCCCTCAAGCCGCTCGAAGCGATGGCGCAAGACAAGATCGTCTGCGCCTCGGACGTGGGCGGTCATCGCGAGTTGATCGAAGACGGCGTGACCGGGCGCCTCTTCGCGCCCGACGATCCGCAGGCCTGCGCTGGCGCCCTCTCTTCGCTGCTGACGCATCGCGACCGCTGGCCTACACTGCGCGCCAACGGGCGCGGTCACATCGCCTCGCATCACGACTGGGCCGTGAACGCGCAGCGTTATGAAGTTATTTACCAAACGCTCCTAGGCCGGTCTGCCACAGCGGATCTGGGAGCGGCGGCCTGATCGGCCCTAAGCCCTCGAACCGGCACGAGAAAATGAACGGGGTAACAGACTTGGCCGAGACAGCGCGCAAGACCGCGGGGGGCAAGCAGCCGATCAGCAGCCACCCGCTGTTCCCGATCATCGTCGCCTTGTGGTCCGGAGCCTTGCTCGGCCTCATCAGCGTGGCGATTCGCCCCTCCGTGATCGAACATGTCGTCCTGGCGCTCGGCATCGACCGGGTCGTTCCGATGACGGCACCGCCGCTCGGCACGACGATGCGCGTGGTCATGACCTTGAGCGCGACGCTTTTCGGCGCCGCCCTGGGCGGACTGCTGGCACGGCGACTCGCTGGGGCGCGGCCGGCCCCTTCGCGATCGCGGATGCGCGCTGAACCCGACGAGCAGTCTCCCGTCACGAGTTTCGGCGTTCTGGCGCCTGAGGACGCGCTGGACAGCACGCCCACGCCCGAAGTCGCCGCGCCACGCCGGCGCCGCCTGCCTTCGTTCGCACGCGATGCGCAGGACACGGACCGGGAGCCCGTCACCGAAAGCGAAGAACCGCAGATCCTCGACATGGCCGAGCTTGCGCTCGAAGACGACTTCGATGCGGAACCGTCGTTCTCGCCCCTTGCCGATGCATCGCTAGCCCCCGGGAGCGAATCGCCTGCGCCAAGTCGGCTGTTCGACAGCTATGCCAGTGCCGTTCGCGGCAACGAAGCTGGCGACGTGAAGCCGTCCGCACCCGAAAGCGTCGACGTCATCGCCGCGCCAGGCTTCCAACTCCTGCCCGTTGAAGACGAGGAGGAGGAAGATCGCCCGGACGAGAATGCCTCGCCCCTGACCGCCACCAAAGCCGAAGAGTTCTCCCTCTCCGCAGCCGAGCGCATCGCTTCGGCGCCACTGGACGAGCTCTCCCCAGTCGAATTGCTCGAGCGTCTCGCGCAGACGATCGCCCGACGCCGCGCGACTGCTGCTGCCGCGGCCGCCGCCGAGGCAGAGATCGCCGCCAAGCGCGCGCCTGAGGTTACCGCCGAGCCGAAGACCCGGGGAACCGACCAAGGCGCGATCGCGGAGCCCATTGCCGAACCGATCCCGGAACCCGTTCAGACCTTTGCGCCGTTCGCCGCGCCCTCGCCGTTCTCCGCGTCGTCGCCTGCACCTGCAGCCCAGCCGATGCCGGCCGCCCTGCGCCCCTTGTCCTTCATCGACGATGCAGACGAGGACGAGCAGGAACTGCCCGGGTACCTGCCCCCACGGCACATCTCCATGGCGACACGGCCGTTGCATTACGTGACGCCGATGAGCCGGGCGGTGGCCGACGAGGAAGACGAGGACGAGCAGGAAGACGTCCTGGAGGAAGGTTACTCCTCGCTGCTCAACTTGTCCCGGCCAGCCACGCCTCGCCAGCCTTTCCCCAGCCTTGGCGAGTTGGAGGAACTGCAGGCTCCCTTGGAGCCCGCCGCATCGCTGCCGCGCTTCTCGCGTCCCGCGAGCCTCAAGCCTGTCGCCAGCACACCAGTCATGCACGCCGAGGGTCAGGCCGAGAGCGAGACCGATCCCACCGAGCGGGCGCTCCGGGCCGCGCTCGCCACGCTGCAGCGCATGAGCGGCGCCGCCTGACATCCTGCCGCGGCGTCATGGAATAACAAAAGTTCCCGCCCCAACGCACGAATCGCCCAGATCGTGCGCAGCGCCCGGCTTCGCAGTTGCAAAGCGGGCGCGTAAACGTCATGGGGAGGATCAGGGTAGCCTCGCTGCGTGTCGCGCTTGTCGCGATTCGCCGTCTGTGGGCGCGACCGCGCCGGATTTCGCCTAGCGAGCGACTCCCGCAAAGTCCGACCGAGCCAGTCGAAGCCGCGTGAGGGTGGCGCGGTGGGGCGGCCCCGGCAAATGACAGGACGGGATTTATCGATGGGATTTCCGGAGCCCCAGGGCCTCTACGATGCGCGCAACGAACACGATTCCTGCGGTGTGGGCTTTGTCGCCCATATTAAGGGCATCAAATCGCACGCCATCGTATCGCAGGCGCTGGAGATCCTGAAAAACCTGGACCATCGCGGCGCGGTGGGCGCCGACCCGCTGCTGGGCGACGGCGCGGGCATCCTGATCCAGACCCCCGACGCGCTGTTCCGCAAGTGGGCACAGGGCGAAGGCCTGACCCTGCCCCAGCTGGGCGACTACGGCGTGGCGATGTGCTTCATGCCGCAGGACCAGGCCAGCCGCGACCTGATCACGCAAATCTTCGAGAAGTTCATCGCCAAGGAAGGCCAGTCGCTGATCGGCTGGCGCGACGTGCCGACGACCATGGATGGTCTGGGCAAGGCGGTCATCGAATCGATGCCGGTGATCCGGCAGTGCTTCGTGGCGCGCGGCCTGAACTGTTCGGACCAGGACGCGTTCGAGCGCAAGCTGCTGGCGATCCGCAAGCAGACACAGAACCCGCTGGAGCAGATGGCGGAGAAGCACGGGCTTCCGGGGCTGAAAGAGCTCTACATGCCCAGCTTCTCGACTCGCACGGTGGTCTACAAGGGTCTGCTGCTGGCGACCCAGGTCGGCTCGTTCTACGACGACCTGCGGGACCCGGATTGCGTCTCCGCGCTGGGCCTCGTCCACCAGCGCTTCAGCACCAACACCTTTCCCAGCTGGAAGCTCGCGCACCCCTACCGGTTCATGGCGCACAACGGTGAGATCAACACCGTTCGCGGCAACGTGAACTGGATGAACGCGCGCCGTCGCACTTTGGAATCCGACCTGCTCGGTTCCGATCTCGACAAGATGTGGCCGCTGATCCCGCACGGTCAGTCGGACACCGCCTGCCTCGACAACGCCTTCGAGCTGCTGCTCGCCGGCGGCTACAGCCTCAGCCACGCGATGATGATGCTGATCCCCGAGGCCTGGGCCGGCAACCCGCTGATGACGCCCGAGCGCCGGGCGTTCTACGAGTACCACGCCGCCCTGATGGAGCCGTGGGACGGACCCGCCGCGGTCGCCTTCACCGACGGCCGCCAGATCGGCGCCACGCTCGACCGCAACGGCCTGCGCCCCGCGCGCTTCCTCGTCACCGACGACGACTTGTGCGTCATGGCGTCGGAAAGCGGCGTGCTGCCGATCAAGGAAGACAACATCGTGCGCAAGTGGCGGCTGCAGCCCGGGCGCATGCTGCTGATCGACTTCGAGCAGGGCCGCATCATCGAGGACGAGGAGCTCAAGACCCAGCTCGCGTCCGAGGCTCCCTATCAGCAGTGGCTCGACCAGGCGCAGTATAAGCTCGCCGATCTCGACGTGATCGAGCCCGAGCTGGCCGAGCTGCCCAAGCCCACCGGCTCGCTGCTGGATCGCCAGCAGGCCTTCGGCTACACCCAGGAGGACACCGGCAAGTTCCTCGAGCCGATGGCGGTCAATGCCGACGATCCGATTGGGTCGATGGGCACCGACACTCCGATCCCCGTGCTCTCGCGCAAGGGCCGGCTGCTCTACGACTACTTCAAGCAGAACTTCGCCCAGGTCACCAACCCGCCGATCGACCCGATCCGCGAGGAGCTGGTGATGAGCCTGGTGTCGATGATCGGCCCCCGGCCGAACTTGCTTGGCCACGTCGCCGGCACGCACAAGCGCCTGGAAGTCAGCCAGCCGATCCTCACCGACGAGGAACTGGCCAAGATCCGCTCGGTCGAAGCCGCGCTCGACGGCGCTTTTCGTACCGCCACGATCGACATGACCTGGGATTCCGCCGCCGGTGCCGAGGGCCTGGAGATGGCGATCAAGGAGATGTGCTGGACCGCGACCGAAGCGGTGCTGGCGGACAAGAACATCCTGATCCTGTCCGACCGCGCGCAAGGTCCGGACCGCATCCCGATGCCGGCGCTGCTGGCGACCGCCGCGGTTCACCACCACCTCGTGCGCCAGGGCCTGCGCATGCAGACCGGCCTGGTGGTCGAGACCGGCGAAGCGCGCGAGGTGCACCACTTCTGCGTGCTCGCGGGCTACGGCGCCGAGGCTATCAATCCGTATCTCGCGTTCGAGACGATCGAGGCGATGCGGGTGCGCAAGGAGCTGCCGGTCGACGCCAGGCAGGCGCAGAAGAACTACGTCTACGCCATCGGCAAGGGCATCCGTAAGGTCATGTCCAAGATGGGCATCTCGACCTACCAGTCCTACTGCGGCGCGCAGATCTTCGACGCGGTCGGCCTGTCGAGCAAGTTCATCGACAAGTACTTCACCGGCACCGCGACGACGATCGAGGGTGCGGGCCTGGAAGAAATTGCCGCCGAGACAGTGGCCCGCCATGCCGCCGCCTACGGCGACAGCCCGGTCTACAGGAACATGCTGGACGTGGGCGGTATCTACGGCGTGCGCGTGCGCGGCGAGGAGCATGCCTGGACGAGCGAGAACATCGGCAATTTGCAGCACGCGGTGCGCGGCAACGTGCCCGAGAAGTACGCCGCCTTCGCCCAGTCGATCAACGACCAGTCGGAGCGGATGCTGACCATCCGCGGCCTGATGGAGTTCGTGCCCGGCACCCCGGTGCCGATCGAGGAGGTCGAGCCGGCCGGCGAGATCGTGAAGCGCTTCGTCACTGGCGCGATGAGCTTCGGTTCGATCAGCCGCGAAGCGCACACCACGCTGGCGCTCGCCATGAACCGCATCGGCGGCAAGTCGAACACCGGCGAGGGCGGCGAGGAAGTCGATCGGTTCACGCGGTTGCCCAACGGCGATTCGATGCGTTCGGCGATCAAGCAGGTCGCGAGCGGCCGCTTCGGGGTGACGACCGAGTATCTCGTCAACTCGGACGACATCCAGATCAAGATGGCCCAGGGCGCGAAGCCCGGCGAAGGTGGCCAGCTGCCCGGCGACAAGGTCGACAAGACCATCGGCAAGGTACGCCACTCCACGCCGGGCGTCGGCCTCATCAGCCCGCCCCCGCACCACGACATCTACTCGATCGAGGATCTCGCGCAGCTCATTCACGATCTCAAGAACGTGAACCCGGCGGCGCGCATCTCGGTGAAGCTGGTGTCCGAAGTGGGTGTCGGCACGGTCGCGGCGGGCGTCTCCAAGGCGCGTGCCGATCACGTCACGATCTCGGGCTACGAGGGCGGCACCGGCGCTTCGCCGCTGACCTCGCTGACCCATGCCGGCTCGCCGTGGGAGATCGGCCTCGCCGAGACCCAGCAGACGCTGCTGCTCAACAACTTGCGCAGCCGCATCGTGGTCCAGGCCGACGGCGGTATCCGCACCGGGCGCGACGTGGCTGTCGCCGCGCTGCTCGGCGCCGAGGAGTTCGGCTTTGCCACAGCGCCGCTGATCGCGGCGGGCTGCATCATGATGCGCAAGTGCCACCTCAACACCTGCCCGGTCGGTGTCGCGACGCAAGACCCGGTGCTGCGCGCGCGCTTCACCGGCCAGCCCGAGCACGTGGTGAACTACTTCTTCTTCGTCGCCGAGGAACTGCGCGGCATCATGGCCGAGCTGGGCTTCCGCACCATCGAGGAGATGGTGGGCCGGGTCGACCGGCTCGACACGCGCAAGGCCATCTCGAACTGGAAGGCGCGCGGCGTCGACTTGTCGAAGATCCTCTACAACCCGGGCAAGGGTGACAGCCCCTCGCTGCACTGGTCGCAACATCAGGACCACGGGCTGGAGAACGCGCTCGACAACGAACTGATCGCCGCTTCGGCCGAGGCGCTGGAAAGCCGCCAGCCGGTTCGCATCGAAAAGAGCGTGATCAACGTCAATCGCACGGTCGGCGCGATGCTCTCGGGCGAAGTGGCGCGCCGCTACGGCCATGCCGGCTTGCCGGACAACACGATCAACGTGAAGCTCACCGGCGTCGCCGGCCAGAGCTTCGGCGCCTGGCTCGCCCACGGTGTCACGCTCGACCTGACCGGTGACGCCAACGACTACGTCGGCAAGGGCCTCTCGGGCGGCCGCGTGATCGTGCGCCAGCCAGGCCACGTCGACCGCGAGCCGACGCAGAACATTATCGTCGGCAACACCGTGCTCTACGGCGCGGTCGCGGGCGAGGCGTTCTTCAACGGCGTCGCCGGCGAGCGATTCGCGGTCCGCAACTCGGGCGCGGTCGCGGTGGTCGAGGGCTGCGGCGACCATGGCTGCGAGTACATGACCGGCGGTGTCGTCGCGGTGCTGGGCAAGACCGGCCGCAACTTCGCGGCGGGGATGTCGGGCGGCGTCGCCTACGTCTACGACGAGGACGGCGTGTTCGAGCAGCTTGCCAACACCGCCATGGTCGACTTGCTGCCGATCAGCGCGGAGCGCGACGAGGACGACGGTGCCGGCCGGCCGCAGCAACGCACCAACGGCGTCAACGACACCGGCATGGGCGATATGCTGCGCCATGATGCGGACCGCCTCCGGGTGCTGCTGGAACGCCACCACCTGCACACCGGATCGAAGCAGGCGCGGGCGCTGCTCGACGACTGGGGCAATGCCTTGCCCAAGTTCGTCAAGGTGATGCCGCGCGATTACGCCAAGGCGCTCAAGCAGCTCGAGGCCGAACGGCTGGAAGCGGCTTCGGTCGCGGCGGAGTAAGATGGTCGGGGCTCCGGCTCGCCGGGGCTCCCCTTTTCTGACATAAGGCTTGGTACGGGAGAGCCGCTGGGATCGGCGCTCACGGGGAGTATCTCAAGATGGGTAAGGAAACCGGGTTCCTCGAACTCGATCGGCATGACCGTGGCTACGAAGCACCTTCGGAGCGGCTGAAGAACTACAAGGAGTTCATCGTCCCGCTGCCCGAGGCCGATCTCAAGGCCCAGGCCTCGCGCTGCATGAACTGCGGCGTGCCGCATTGCCACACCGGCTGCCCGGTCAACAACATCATCCCGGACTGGAATCACCTGGTCTACGAGAACGACTGGAAGAACGCGCTCGAGGTGTTGCACTCGACCAACAACTTCCCCGAGTTCACCGGCCGCATCTGCCCCGCCCCGTGCGAAGCGGCGTGCACCCTCAACATCGTCGACCAGCCGGTGACGATCAAGTCGATCGAGTGCGCGATCGTCGACAAGGGCTGGTCGGAGGGCTGGATCGCGCCGCAGATCCCGGCGCAGCGCACCGGCAAGACCGTTGCCGTCGTCGGCTCGGGTCCGGCGGGCCTGGCGGCGGCGCAGCAACTCGCCCGCGCGGGCCACTCGGTGACGGTGTTCGAGAAGAACGACCGACTGGGCGGGCTGATGCGCTACGGCATCCCCGACTTCAAGATGGAGAAGCACCTCATCAACCGCCGGGCGGTGCAGATGGAAGCGGAAGGCGTGACCTTCAAGACGAGCATCGAAGTCGGCGTGTCCGTCTCGGTCAACTCGCTGAAGGAAAACTTCGACGCGATCGTGTTCGCCGGCGGGTCCGAGGAGCCGCGCAAGCTCGACATTCCCGGCGCCGAGCTGCCCAGCGTGCGCATGGCGATGGAATTCCTGACCCAGCAGAACAAGCGCAATGCCGGCGACGACGAGCTTCGCGCCGCGCCGCGCGGCTCGCTGACCGCGACCGGCAAGCACGTCATCGTCATCGGCGGTGGCGACACCGGCTCGGACTGCGTGGGCACTTCGAACCGGCAGGGCGCGCTCTCGGTCACGCAACTCGAGATCATGCCCAAGCCGCCTGAGAAGGAGAACAAGGCGATGAGCTGGCCATTCTGGCCGCTCAAGCTGCGCACCTCCTCCAGCCACGAGGAAGGCTGCGAGCGCGACTGGGCCGTGCTGACCAAGCGCGTCGTCGGCGACAATGACGTCAAGGGCCTGGAGTGCGTGCGCGTCGAGTGGAAGGACGGCAAGATGGTCGAGGTCGAAGGCAGCGAGTTCACGCTGCAGGCCGACCTCATCCTGCTGGCCATGGGCTTCGTCGGCCCACGCAAGGCCGGCATGCTCGACCAGGCCGCCGTCGATCTCGATGCCCGCGGCAACGTGAAGGCGGACACTTTCGCCTATCACACCAGCGACGAGAAGATCTGGTCCTGCGGCGACATGCGGCGCGGCCAGAGCCTCGTGGTCTGGGCGATCCGGGAAGGCCGCCAATGCGCCCGCGCCGTCGACGAGGCGCTGATGGGCCGGTCCGAACTGCCGCGCTGAGCCGTCGTCCCGGGCTCGACCCGGGACCGTTGCGGCAGTGACGAACCGATGAGGCGTGCTCCGGCAAGCTCGCGACATGGCGGAACCGGTCCCGGGTCGAGCCCGGGACGACGCCAGGCGGCGACTTGACCTAAGCCCAGTCGATCCCGCCGCGACCGCTCGCCTCGAGAAAGGCGTTCGCCCGGCTGAAGTGCCGGCACCCGAAGAAGCCCGTGTAGGCTGAAAGCGGGCTAGGGTGCGGCGCGGCGAGCACCAGATGGCGGCCATCGGCAAGGCCTGGCACATGCTCGGCCTTGCGTTGGGCATGGCTGCCCCACAGCATGAAGACGCACGGCTCCGGCTTCGCCGCCACGGCTGCGATCGCGGCATCGCTTACCGCTTCCCAGCCGCGCCGCGCGTGTGAGCCGGCACGGCCCTCCTCGACACTGAGCGACGTGTTGAGCAGCAGCACGCCCTGGCGCGCCCAACGCTCGAGGTTGCCGCTCCTGGAAGGCCCCGCGCCGCAATCCGCCGCGACCTCCTTGTAGATGTTCTTGAGCGAGGGCGGGACCTTCGTGCCGTCTGGTACGGAGAAGGCGAGGCCGTGCGCCTGCCCCGCGCCGTGGTAGGGGTCCTGCCCCAGGATCACGACCTTCACCGCCGAGAGCGGCGTCAATGCAAAGGCGCGGAACCGCTCGGTCTGTGGCGGATAGACGCGCTTGCCGGCCGCCTCTTCGGCATCGAGCCAGGCGAACAGGCTCTGCGTCTCCGGTGCGGCCAGCACCGGCTCCAAGGCCGCCCGCCAGTCCGAAGGCAGCAAACTGGCGGAATCGGGAGTGCTCATCGCCTCAGCGCCCATTGCGAAGTCCGGGTGCAATGCCTAAGCAAAACCTTCCTATGACTGTCCACCTCCACGAAGAAGATCTCCCCGAAGGCGTGCTGGCGCCGGGTCCGGTTGCTGTCGACACCGAGACCATGGGCCTCATCACCCCGCGCGACCGACTGTGCGTCGTCCAGATCTCCGACGGGCAGGGAGACGAGCACCTCGTGCGCTTCCGCGTCGGCAGCGACTATGCCGCGCCGAACCTGCGCGCGGTGCTGGCCGACCCGGCGCGGCTGAAGCTCTACCACTTCGCCCGCTTCGACCTCGCGGCGGTCGAGCATTATCTCGGCGTCACGGCGGCTCCGGTGTTCTGCACCAAGATCGCCAGCAAGCTGACCCGCACTTATACCGACCGCCATGGGCTGAAGGACCTCGTGCGCGAACTGCTCGGCAAGGAGATTTCCAAGCAGCAGCAGTCGAGCGACTGGGGCGCCCCGGAACTCTCCGAGCCGCAGCGGGAGTACGCGGCCTCCGACGTGCGTTATCTGCACGCCATGCACACGATCTTCGTCGAACGCCTCGCCCGCGAAGGGCGCACCGAGCTGGCGCAGGCCTGTTTCGATTTCCTGCCGCATCGCGCGCGCCTCGATCTCGCGGGCTGGCCCGATCACGACATCTTCAGCCACGAAGCCGCCTGACGCGCCATGTCCGTCCAGGCCACCCAGATGCGCAACCGGAGGCGCCAGTTCGCGGCGCCAGGCGGCTCGCACGACCGACTGGTCGCGTTCCTGGGCAAGGCGCTGCCGAGCGGGATCGGGCTCGTCGCCGCGATCATGATCCTGCTGCCGCTCTCGCCCCATGGCGAGATCAGCTTCCTGCTGGACCGCAACAAAGTGGCGGTGACGAACGAGCGCGTGAAAGTCGACAACGCGGCTTACCGCGGCCAGGACAACGAGGGGCGACCGTTCACCGTGACCGCGGGCAACGCAGTGCAGCAGACCGCGACCGTTCCCGTGGTGCAGATGAACGATCTCATCGCCCAGCTCGGCATGCAGGAAGGTCCTGCCGAGATCCGCGCACCGTCGGGAGCGTACGACTACAACCAGGAGAAGATCGCGGTGAACGGCCCGGTCAACTTCGCGGCGGCGGACGGCTATTCGATGACCACCCGCAATGTCGCCATCGACATCAAATCGCGCACAGCGGTCGGCGGCGGCGGTATCTCGGGAGCGGTTCCGACCGGGACCTTCCGTGCCGACAGCATCGTCGCCGACCTTGAAAACCGGACCGTTCGGCTGCAAGGCAATGCGCGGTTGCGGATGACGCCCGGCAAGCTGAGGATTCCCAAATGACGCCACGCCGTGCGCGCCCGTTCCGCCTGATCCGTCCGCTCGCCCGTACCGCTCTGGCCCGTCCCGCCGTGGCCCGCACCGCCCTGGCCGGCGCCATCGCGGCGGGTGCGCTGCTCGTCGGTTCGCAGCAGCTGGGGGCGCAGACCTTCGGCAGTCACAACACCAATGCGCCGGTGGACTACGCGGCCGATCGCATCGAGCTGCAGGACCGCCAGAACCGCGTCGTCCTGTCCGGCAACGTCGACATCAAGCAGGCCGAACTGCGGCTGCGCGCCGCGCGCACGCTCGTCGAGTTCACCAACAATGGCCAGATGCAGATCCAGCGCATCACCGCCAGCGGCGGTGTGACCGTGAACCGCAACGACGAAGTCGCGACCGGCGATGTCGGCATCTACGACTTCGACAAGCGCATCATCACGATGGTGGGCAACGCCTCGCTCAAGCGCGCCGGCACTGACACCCTTCACGGCAACCGCTTCGTCGTCGACCTCAACAGCGGCGTCTCGGCAGCCGAGGGCCGGGTGACGGGCACCTTCAGCGTACCCAAGAAGCAGTAAGACGAAAGACCGTCGTCCTGGGCGCGACCTGGGACCGGTTCCGAAGGCGACGAACCTCGCATCGAAGCGCGTGCTTGCGAGATGCCGTGACCGGTCCCGGGTCGAGCCCGGGACGACGCCAGGGTCAGGACGCGTCAGAACGCGCGGTCGTGGACCAGCACGCGTAGCGTCAGGAAGATGATCTTCAGGTCCCGCATGATCGTCCAGCCCTCGAGGTACTCGAGGTCGGACTGCAGGCGGTAGACGAGATCCGATTCCTTTTCCGTCGCACCGCGGAAACCACGGATCTGCGCGAGGCCGCTGAGGCCCGGCTTGAGGCTGTGACGCTGCCAGTAGCGCAGGTCGACTTCCCAGAAGAGCTTGGTGCCAGCCTGCGAGCCTATCGCGTGCGGGCGCGGACCGACCAGGCTCATGTCGCCGAGCAGGACGTTGAACAGCTGCGGCAGTTCGTCGATCGAGGTCGAGCGGATGAACTTGCCCACGCGCGTGATCCGCTGGTCGTCCTTGGAGGCCGAGACGTTGCCCTCCTTGTCGCACAGCGCCACGGTCATGCTGCGGAACTTGTACATGTTGAAGAAGCAGTTGCCCCGGCCCATGCGGCGCTGGACGAAAAATACGGGGCCGCGGTCCTGGAGCTTGATCGCCAGCGCGACGACGATCAGCAGCGGGGACAGCAGCAGGATAGCGCTGGCCGCGAAGGCCGCGTCGAGCATGCGCTTCATCAGCCGGTCGCGAAGGCCGAGCGGGCCGGCGGACACCAGCAAAAGGCCGTAGCCGCCGGCAACGCGCGCGCCCTGCGCACCCAGGCGCGCCACCTCGTCGTCGAGGACTTCGCCGTCGACGTTCGCGCCCTTGAGCATCATCGCCCATTCGGCGCGGCGCGCAGCGGGGCAGCTGACGATCACGCGGTCGATGTTGCGCAGAACGAGCCCGATGCGGTCGAGCGCGTGCGGATCGTTGAGGTTGGGCTTGAGGCCCATCCCGCTGGCCGAGATGCGGATCGCCCCCTTGAGGTCCACGCGTGGACCGCCGTCGTCGATCACCAGTTCGTTGTACGGGTTGGCGCCGCAACGCCAGGTGATCAGACTGCGCATCTGCAGCCGCATCCAGGCGAGCGTGAGGATCGCGCAGACCGTCCCGCCGCTGAAGCCCAGCCGCGAGAAGTCCGACGTGGACTTGGCGAAGAAGGCGATGAACACGACCGCCGCCACCGAGATGAGCAGCGCCGCGTGGGCGCGGAAGATGCCCGTCCAGGCATCGCGCAAGGCATGGACCGAGTACGAGCCGTTGTAGAGCGCGATCGTCAGGAAGATCGGCAGCAGGAGCTGGACCTGTGTCAGGGCTTCGGAGAACCCGTCGCCCCCCTTGAACAGGTAGCCGGCGAAGCCGAAGCCGACAAACAGAGACAGGATGTCGCCGAGCATGAGGCTGGCGTAGCACTGCAGGCGCCGCCGCTCGAGCGAGGGAGCGACAAGCAGCTCGTCCGCATCCACGGGAGACGCTGCGATGGATGGCACGGCAAACGGCGCGTTCATCTTTCGACTGCCCCCTGGATCAATACGGCCATGTGGTGACGACAACGTCTTCAGATGCTCTGCGCTCTGACATGGGCTCTGCACTATGCTGCAGTGCGGTACGTATAAAATCTTAGGGGTGTGCGCGCAATGGCCAATTAGCGAGAATTACGGAAGGTCGCCACTCAGCTTCGTGCAGTATCGGGACGCGCCTGGCGCGCAAGCGTCGCAAGTTCTTGAGAAAGCAGCATCTCGGCATCGGCGCTGTTGGCCAGCATCGCCTGGTGCAAAGCGAGCAGCCGGTGGACGAGTCGCTCGGCTCGGGGCCCCCGCCAGTTGCGCAACTGTTGCCCGATGGCCGCCTTGTCCTTCCAGAAGATCCGGCGCGCGCCGGCTTCCGAATCAACGAAGCGCGCCAGGTTGTCCGCCGGGCCGAGCCGTGCGCCGAGGCTCGCGAGAAGCGCGGCGCGCCGCTCGAGCGCCAGCAGCAGCCCGACTGGCGAGATCTGCATGGCCCGCAACCGCGCCAGTTCCGAGGAGAGGCGCTCCCGCTGCCCGCCCAGCACCGCATCCACGATCGGGCCGAAGTCGTCGTCCGACGTCTGCGCGCCGATGGCGTCGAGGTCGGCTTCGCTGACATTGCGCGGGCTTTCCGGCGCAGCATCGCAATAGAGCGCGAGCTTGGCCACTTCCGAGCGCGCGATGCGGGTGTCGAGCCCGGAGGCGCGGGCGATGCGCTCGGCCAGGTCGCTGCCCATGCGCAGGCCGGCGCCGCCCGCCATCGTCCGTACGGCCTGGGTGACCGAAGCGAGGTCGGGCGGATGGAACATCGCCACCAGCGCGTCGGGACGATCCGCCAGGAGCTTGGCGGTGCGCGACTTGTCGGAGGCGCTGGTCGCGACGATCAGCACCGGACAGGATTCGACCGCGCTGTCGATCAGGTTGGCGACGGCGTCATGCGCCTCATCGCCGGCGGCCCGCACCCAGATGTGGCGCGCGCCGCCGAACAGCGAGGTGGAGCGCGCTTCGTCGCCCAGCCGCACGGGATCCCTGCGCAAGTCGGAACCGGGCATCTCGACCCGCTCGCCGGGATCGGGGAGGAGCGAGAGGATACGCGCGGCCGCATCCGCGGCGCCCGCCTCGTCCGGTCCGCAGAAGAAGAAGACCCGCGCCGTCGCTGCGGCGCGCGTGGCGATCCCGGCGAAGTCCTTCTGCGTCGCCTTCACGACTGGCTCACGTCAGCGAGCCCCGGCGTCAGCTGCGGGGAGCCCCTCGTTCTTGCGGAGTTGCAGCGCGACGTTGGCGACGATCCGGTCGGCGACGACCTTGGCCAAGTTCTCCAGCGCGGTCTGCTCGGCGGCGATCGTGGCGTAGTCGGAGGAGACGACGTCAATGCCGGCGTCCGACCCCGCCGTGGCGTCGATCACGGTCGCGCCGCTGGCGATGTCGACGAGCTGGTAGCGCGCCCGCAAGGTGCGCCGCTCCCGGCCCACGGTATCGTCGGACAGCAGGGCATAGGCCTCAAGCTGGTCGTCGAGCCGGACATCGAGGCGATAGCGCGGCGCGCCGCTGCTTCGATTGGCTAGCTGGTCGTTGAGCGCATTGCGCACCAGCCAGCCGCCCCGGCCCTCGATCGCGGAGACCTGAATCCCGGCGAGCCCGCGCGCGACGGCGCCATTGCCGCCGCCGGCATACATCGGCTGCAGCCCGCAACCGGCGAGGGGAACGGCGCCGAGCGCCAGCGCCACAAGGAGACGGGCGGACTTCACGCGACGAGATTGACCAGCCGGTCAGGCACCACGATCACTTTCCTTATCTCGGCCCCGTCGAGCGCACGCTGCACTTTGTCGCTGGCGAGCGCAAGCGCCTCCAGCTCTTCCCTGCCGGTGCCCTTCGCGACGGTGAGCGTGTCGCGCAGCTTGCCCTTCACCTGGACGGCGATGGTCACCTCGTCCTCGACCAGCAGCGCCGGGTCGACTTGCGGCCACGAGGCCTCGGCAATCAGACCTTCCCCGATCCGCGCCCATGCCTCCTCGGCAAGGTGCGGCATCATCGGCGCGACCAGCAGGAGGATCGTGCGGATCGCGGCGGAGCGGCTGGCGGAGGCTTGCGCCTTCTCCACCGCGCCGGTCAGTTCGTAGATGCGCGCCACCGCCTTGTTGAAGCCCAGCGACTCGACGTCGGACGCGACGGCGGCAACGGTCTGGTGGGCCTTGCGATCGATCGCCTTGTCGTCGCCGGTGGCGGCCGCGTCGTATTGCGCGAACAGGCGCCACAAGCGCTGGACGAAGCGCCAGCAGCCTTCGATGCCGGCCTCCGACCAGGGCAAATCGCGCTCGGGCGGGCTGTCGGACAGCATGAACCAGCGGATCGCGTCGGCGCCGTAGGCCGCGACGATCGCGTCGGGGTCGACGACGTTCTTCTTCGACTTCGACATCTTGATGACGCGGCCGATCTCGACCGGGGCGCCATCGGCGATCAGCTTCGCCGACTCGCCGCCCCGCTCGATCTCGGCCGGCGAGAAGTAGGCCGGCTGGCCGTTGGCATCGTCGATGCGGAAGTAGGTCTCGTGCGTCACCATGCCTTGCGTGAACAGGCTGGCGAAGGGCTCCGTCACGTCGATCTTGCCGATGCGGGCGAGCGCGCGGGTCCAGAAGCGGGCGTAGAGCAAGTGCAGGATCGCGTGCTCGATGCCGCCGATGTACTGCTCGACGGGCAGCCACTTGGCGATGACTTCGGGATCGAACGGCTTGTCCGCCGGCTGGCTGGCGAAACGCAGGAAATACCAGGACGAATCGACGAAAGTGTCGAGCGTGTCGGTCTCGCGCACGGCCGGCTTGCCGCAGCCGGGGCACTCGACGTGCTTCCAGGTGGGGTGACGCACCAGCGGATTGCCCGGAGTCTGGAAGTCGACATCGTCGGGCAGCACGACGGGCAGTTGGTCCTTGGGGACCGGCACCACGCCGCAGCTCTCGCAGTGGATGAACGGGATCGGCGTGCCCCAGTAGCGCTGGCGGCTGACGCCCCAGTCGCGCAGACGCCACACCGTCTTGCCCTCGCCCCAGCCTTCCGATTCGGCGCGGGCGATGACGGCCGCCTTGGCGTCGGCGACGCTCATGCCGGTCAGGAAGTCGGAGTTGACCAGCACGCCGTCACCGGCCTCGGCTTCGCCGGCGAAGGGCTTGTCGGCGTCGGCGGGATCGGTCGCGACCACGCGCACGATCGGAAGGCCGTATTTGCTGGAGAACTCGAAATCGCGCTGGTCGTGCCCGGGCACGCCCATGACCGCGCCGGTGCCGTAGTCCATCAGCACGAAGTTCGCGATCCACACCGGCAGGTCTTCGCCGGTGAAGGGATGGCGGACTTTCAGGCCCGTGTCGAAACCCAGCTTTTCGGCCGTTTCCAGCTCGGCCGCGGTGGTGCCGCCCTGCTTGCACAGTTCAATAAAGGCCTGCGCCTCAGGCGAGCGCGCCGCGACGGCCTGCGCCATCGGGTGCTCGGCGGCGACCGCGACGAAGCTGGCGCCGAAGATCGTGTCCGGGCGCGTCGAGTAGACCTCGATCTCGTCGCCGAAGTTCACCGGTGCGAACCTGAATTGCAGACCGCGCGACTTGCCGATCCAGTTCTCCTGCATCAGCTTGACCTTGTCCGGCCAATTCTCGAGCGCCTGAACGCCTTCGAGCAGCTCCTCGGCGAAGTCGGTGATCTTGAGGAACCACTGGGAAAGCTTGCGCTTCTCGACCAGCGCCCCCGAGCGCCAGCCGCGCCCGTCGATCACCTGCTCGTTGGCGAGCACGGTCTGATCGACCGGGTCCCAATTGACCGACGACTCCTTGCGATAGACCAGTCCGGCCTCGTAGAGGTCGAGGAACAGCGCCTGCTCGTGGCCGTAGTAATCCGGCTCGCAGGTCGCCAGTTCGCGGCTCCAGTCGAGCGCGAAGCCGAGGCGCTTCAACTGCGCCTTCATGTTGGCGATGTTGTCGCGGGTCCAACCGCCGGGATGGACGCCCTTCTCCATCGCCGCATTCTCGGCCGGCATGCCGAAGGCGTCCCAACCCATCGGGTGGAGCACTTCGTGCCCGGTCATCCGCTTGTAGCGAGCCAGCACATCGCCCATCGTGTAATTGCGCACGTGGCCAATGTGGATGCGCCCGGAAGGATAGGGGAACATCTCAAGGACGTAGCTGCGCGGCTTGCTGCTTGCGTCGTCGGCGCGGAAGCACTGGCGCTCGTCCCAGACACGCTGCCAGCGCGTGTCGGCGATGGCGGGATCGAACCGCTCGGTCATTTTCGAATACTCTCCTGGGGCGGGCCTGGGGCGGGGGAGACCGCCCGATCATCCGATGGAATTGCGCCTCAGGTCCCGGGCGCGGGTGAGGATGATGTCCTCGAGCTTCTGCACCGTGGCAGCCTGGACCGGCGCGCTGACCCAGGCGCCGCCCTGGTTCACTTCGCGGCTCGCCGCAACGCGCAGCGCGTCGGCGCGCAAGTCGGTGTCGAGGATCGTCACCGAGACCTTCACCCGCTCACCGGGATTCTTGGGATTGGCGTACCAATCGGTCACGATCACGCCGCCGTTGCTGTCGGTCTGGACCAGCGGCATGAACGAGAGCGTGTCGAGGCTGGCGCGCCACAGATAGCTGTTGACGCCGATGGTGGTGACCTGGGTCGGCGCGGCCTCGGCCTGCACGTGCTTCTTGCCGCCGCAAGCGCCGAGCGCGAGCACCGCGGTCGCCGCCAGTCCGGCGCGCCATAGCAGGCGCGAGGGGCGGCGCATCGAGCCAAGGCCGCTACCACGTCCCTCGGTGCTGCCGTCGGTGCTGAGTGTCATTGTTCGCAATTCCTGATCTCAGTGCAGGATCCCGCCTTGTGCGGCCTGCCGCAACTCGCCTCTATAGCCGCCGTTGCCCGCGCGGCAAGTACGCCGGCGCGCCGCCCGCACTTGGCCCCGACGCACGCACCGGGCTTCGCCGGACGATCAGGTTGTGTTAAGCTGGGCCGTGCGATCGACGTGCGCCCTACCGGATCGGCAAGACATCGATTCGGCGGGCGGGGACAAGAGGGTATTGCAAGCGATGAGCCGGACGAAGCAGGGGAAGAGCGGGGCGACCGCGGGCGTACTGCTCGCCGTCTGCGTCAGCCTGCTTGCGCTGCCCAGCGCCGTGCTGGCCTTTACCGCCGATTTCACCGTGCGCGATTCCTCCGGCAGCGCGGTGGAGGCCGACCCCGACGAACTTACGGCCAGCAATGTCGCGCATGCGGTCGCGATCCATTCGCTCGCCAAGGGCAAGCTGTTTCCCTTCACTCCAGCCGGAACGCCGAACCGGGCGGACCGCTCGGTGACGGTCGCGGTCCGCGTGGATGCGGCCGCCGCCCGGGCGATCACCGTGCGCGGGTCGTTGGCGCAAGCCGACGGCGAGGTCGGGCAGATGCGCATCGCCCCCACCGCGTTCAGCCTCGGCGTTTCGCGCGGATACCGCAATTTCGCGCAGGACATCAGCCCCGCGCCGCGCGGCGCCGACATGCCGGACTTGCGCAAGTACAGCCTGGCGCCCTCGCGCGCGAACCAGGATCAATCGCGTTTCTCGCCGCGGATCAGCCTGGACGACAAGCCTGCCACCGGTCGCGCGCCGCGCACCTTCGCCGGCGACGGAAGCGAGGTCGATCTTGGCGGCGCCTATCGCGTGACCGACCATCTCGATGTCACCGCCGGGGTGCGCTACTCGCAGGAGCGCGAGCGGTTGATGCCGCTCAACGACGGCAAGCAGGACAGCCAGGCGGTCTACGTGGGAACCCAGTTCCACTTCTGACACGCTGGCAACCGTGCGTAACTCGCTGCGCGGCAAGTCACTTGATGAAAATTGTCTTGCCCGCCAGCCTTGTGCTTCGCGGGGTCATTTTCTAGCAATGGCCTTGGAGAGACACGCTCGACGAAAGGCATCTGCATGGCACGCGTGGCAATCGTAACCGGAGGCACCCGGGGCATCGGCGCGGCGATCTCGCTCGCGCTCAAGGACCGCGGTCACACCGTCGTCGCCAACTATGCCGGCAACGAGGAAAAGGCGCGAGCCTTCACCGAAGAGACCGGCATCCCTGCCTACAAGTGGGACGTAGGCGACCACGAAGCGTGCCAAGCCGGTTGCACGCAGGTCGAGGCCGAAGTCGGTCCGATCGACATCCTGGTTAACAATGCCGGTGTCACCCGCGACGGCACGCTGCACCGCATGAGCTTCGACGACTGGAACGAAGTGATGCGGATCAACCTCGGCGGCTGCTTCAACATGGCCAAGGCGACCTTTCCCGGAATGCGCGACCGGGGCTGGGGCCGGATCATCAACATCGGCTCGATCAACGGCCAGGCCGGGCAGTACGGCCAGGTCAACTACGCCGCCGCGAAATCGGGCATCCACGGCTTCACCAAGGCGCTGGCACAGGAAGGCGCGAAGTTCGGCGTGCTCGTCAACGCGATCGCGCCCGGCTACATCGACACCGACATGGTCGCCGCCGTGCCCGAGCCGGTGCTGGACAAGATCGTCGCCAAGATCCCGGTCGGGCGCCTGGGCAGCGCCTACGAGATCGCCCGCGGCGTCGCCTTCCTGGCAAGCGACAACGCCGGCTTCATCACCGGCTCGACCATGAGCATCAACGGCGGCCAGCATATGTACTGACGATGGGTGGGTGGCGCACGCAAGCGAATGCCACCCACCCGGTCTCAACCAATGATGTAGCCCACCACCCGCCAGACCCGCCCCTCTAACTCGAGCGTCACCGTCTCGGTCGTCTCGGGTTTCGCAGTGAAGCTAGTGCGGAAGCGGACGACTTCGTAACCGTGAGGCGGAGCCGGGAGCTCTTCCTGGCTGGCCAGCGTTCGCGACCCAACCCCGCCAAGCGGCACACGGACCTTTTCGGACAGTGAGGACCATGTCGAAGCGGTATTTAGCCGTCGGAACGCCGTTCCCGTGGCGCGCCAGCTCTCTTCCCAACGATGGGCATCGACAAGCGCAAGCCATGATCGAGCGGCCTGCACTACCTCGGTCTCGGCCACTGCTTGTGCACCGGTCGGTTCTGATTCGACGATTGGCGGATTTGCATCGAGTGAAAACGAGGCAAGCGCGAGAACTGCGAGTGACAGGGACATGGCAAGGATACCTCCGGCAATCCAGGCCGGGCGGAACTGCCACGGCCGTGAGAACACCTGTGGCTCTCTGTGTGCCGGCCCCGCCTCCCCTAAAAGCGCGCGCCCAAGGCTTTGTGGGACACCGCCCTCACGATCAAACAGCAGACGCGCCGCCTCGCGGCTGCTCGAGACCGCCATCTTGCGCCTTGCCTCGCGAAGCCGCTCGTTGATGGTGTGGACGGACAGGCCGAGATGACGTGCCATCGACTTGGCATCGTGCCCGCGGACGATGAGGCGTAGAGTCTCCTTTTCCTTCTCAGTAAGTACCTGATACCACTCGGACATGCATCTATTCCCCGAAGCGCCGGCGTCCTGGGTTGACTAACCCTCAGTAACAACTTGGGCGACCCCGAAAAATTCGTGTATGCACCGCCAGCGATCCGAGACCGAACCCGTGCCCAGCCGCTTCCACCCGCCGGTCAAACGCTCGGTCGAGATCGCCGGGCACAAGACCTCGATCAGCCTCGAGCCGGTGTTCTGGAACATGTTGAAGGCTCGTGCCACGGAAGAAGACATCCCGATCAATGCGTTGGTCGCGCGGATCGATGCCGAGCGGTTGGACGCCGAGACGCCGCCCGGGCTCGCCAGCGCGATCCGGGTCTGGCTCGTCACCACAGAGCCAAGAACCATATCGGCAAAATTGCCTTGACATTTTGAACCGATCAGGTTAATCGATCCGAGCCGACGCGATGCGTCCGGTTCTTTGACATCGTGAATTCAAAACAAGACGCGCGCCCGTTCCATGCGAAACGGGGCGGCAGACTCGCGCCTGCCGCCCCGTCTATCTCGCGCTGGTGCGATACCTCAGTACGTCGAGGGCGGATCGCTCGCGGGAAAGCTTTCGTCGCTCGCTTCATCGACCTTGTTCCAGGTCTTGGGCGCGTTGGCCATGTCGTGCGGCCCGGCGTCGCGGACTTTGGTGAAATTGCCGGTCGCATCCTCGGCGGCCAAGCCCCCGGCGAGAGAAGGCTGCGCCTGCTCGTCGCGCGTGGCGTATTTGTAGAACGCGTAACCGGCGGCGCCGGCCAGGGCCAACCTGATCAATCCCATGGCATCTGCTCCTTGACGGAATATCGGCATCGCAACGCGTGAGCGGGCCGGCAAGTTCCTCAGGAACACTCGCGAGGGATCAGTCTCCCCCGACGCGTTCGACAGCCGCGCCCAGCAGCGAGAGCTTCTCTTCGAGTCGCTCGTAGCCGCGATCGAGGTGGTAGAGGCGATGGACCTGGGTTTCGCCTTCGGCCGCGAGACCGGCGATGACGAGGCTCATCGAAGCGCGCAAGTCGGTGGCCATGACTTCGGCGCCCGTCAGCTTGCCGACGCCGTGGACGATGGCGGTGCGGCCCGACGTCTCGATCCGCGCGCCCATCCGGTTGAGTTCGGGCACATGCATGTAGCGGTTCTCGAAGATCGTCTCGGTGAGCACGCTCGATCCTTCGGCCAGGCACAGCAGCGCCATCAGCTGCGCCTGCATGTCGGTGGCGAAGCCCGGGTACGGCGCGGTGGAAAGGGTCACGGCGCGCAACTTGCCGTTGGCGGCGACATGCAGCCCCTCGTTGCGCGGCTCGACATGGACACCGGCTGCGCGCAACGCATGGACCGTCGCTTCCATTTCCTCGATGCGGGTGCCCGCCAGGGTGACCTCGCCACCGGTGATCGCGGCGGCGCAGGCATAGCTGCCGGCTTCGATGCGGTCGGGCATGACACGGTAGGTCGCGCCGTGGAGGCGCGGGACGCCGTGGACGGTGATGTCGCTGGTGCCGATGCCCTCGATCTGCGCGCCCATCGCGACGAGCAGGTTGCACAAGTCGACGATCTCGGGCTCGCGCGCGGCGTTGTGGAGGGTCGACTTGCCGCGCGCGGTGGCCGCGGCCATCAGCGCGTTCTCCGTGGCGCCGACCGAGACGACCGGAAAGGCGTAGCGGCCACCCGGCAAACCGCCGTCGGGGGCGATGGCACGGACGTATCCGGCCGCCATCTCGATCGTGGCGCCCAGGGCCTCGAGCGACTTGAGATGCAAGTCGATCGGCCGATTGCCGATGGCGCAGCCGCCCGGCAGCGAGACGGTCGCCTCGCCCATGCGCGCCAGCATCGGCCCGAGCACGAGGATCGAGGCGCGCATCTTGCGCACCAGTTCGTAGGGCGCGACCGAGCTGGTGATGCGCGTGGCAGCCAGCGTCATCACCCGGCCGAAGTCCTCGGGTCGCGATCCGGCGATCGTGGTCGAGACGCCGAACTGGTTCATCAGGTGCTGGAAGCCGTCGATATCGGCCAGGCGCGGCAGATTGCGCAGGGTCAGCGGCTCGTCGGTCAACAGCGCGCAAGGGAGCAGGGTCAGCGCCGCGTTCTTGGCCCCGGAAACCGGGATCGTGCCGGCCAGCCGTCGGCCGCCCTGAATGATGATCTTGTCCATCTGCGCCCTTTAGCGATTCTGCATGCGGCAGCAAGCGAGGGGCCTGCTTCTCAGCTGGCACCGTTCCGGATTCATGCGATGGTAACCAAGTTCGGCAAGATGTTGCGTTGCAGCTGCGAACGGCCCTAGTCTGGGCTGGCACATGACACGGGGGATTTCACTTTCGATGCCGCAGAACGACTTCCGCAAACCCGTCAAGAAAGCCGTGTTCCCCGTCGCCGGGCTGGGCACGCGCTTCCTGCCCGCGACCAAGGCGATCCCCAAGGAACTGCTGCCGATCGTCGACCGTCCCCTGATCCAGTACGCCGTCGACGAGGCGCGCGAGGCGGGAATCGAGGAGTTCGTGTTCGTGACCGGCCGCGGCAAGACCGCGATCGTCGAGCACTTCGACACCGCCTATGAGCTCGAGGCGACGATGACCGGGCGCGGCAAGTCGCTGGAACCGCTCGAATCGACGCGGATGAAGCCGGGCAATCTCACCACCGTGCGCCAGCAAGTGCCGCTGGGGCTCGGCCACGCGGTATGGTGCGCGCGCGCGGTCGTGGGCGACGATCCTTTCGCCATCTTCCTTCCCGACGAGCTGATGTACGGCAAGCCGGGCTGCATGGCGCAGATGGTCGAAGCCTACAACGAGGTGGGCGGCAACCTGATCTCGGTCCTCGAAGTGCCGCGCGAGGAAGTCTCGAGCTACGGCGTGATCGCGCCCGGCGAGAAGAAGGGCAACCTGACCGAGGTGAAGGGTCTGGTCGAGAAGCCCAAGGTGGACGAGGCGCCGTCCAACCTGATCGTATCGGGCCGCTACATCCTGCAGCCCGAAGTCATGGGTCTGCTGGCGACGCAGGACAAGGGCGCGGGCGGCGAGATCCAGCTGACCGATTCGATGGCCAAGCTGATCGACACCCAGCCGTTCCATGCGGTTACCTTCCAGGGCCGGCGTTTCGATTGCGGTTCGAAGCTCGGCTTCGTCGAGGCGACTCTGGCGCTCGCGCTGGACCGGCCGGACATGGGCGAGGACGTGCGCAAGATCGCGGCCAAGCTGCTAGGGTGATATATCCGTCGACCCGGGCTCGACCCGGGTCCGGTTTCGGCAAACTCGGCAGCGCGCGGCAAACTCTGGAGATGGCGGAACCGGTCCCGGGGTCGAGCCCGGGTCGACGCTAGGCCGCCTGGGCTTCTCGGGGCCGCTCGGCCTTAGCCTCCGGCGGCGGACTGGATGCCCGAGACGATCGCACCCGCGCCGAACAGGATGAACACGCCGATGATCACGGTCGCGCCAAAGCGCCAGTTCATCCGGCCGGTCAGCATCATGAAGCCCACTGCCGCCACTGCCATTACTGCGACGGCGGTCGCGACGTGGCCCAGCAAGGTGCCCTGAAGCCAGGCCAGCGCGGCGACGATCGGGCCGCTTCCTGCCGGATCGCGCGCTGCCGTCTGGGCAAGCGCGGCTTGCGGCAGGGAGGCCACGGCGGCCGCCAGCGATGCGAGGCGCCGCCTGCTCACTTGCGCACCGGATCGGACAGGCGCGCCATGATCGACGCGACGTATTGCTGGGTTTCGCGGATCGCCGGCACGCCATTGGCGCGCTGCACCCGCTGCGGTCCCGCATTGTAGGCGGCGAGCGCCTTTTCGAGGTCGCCACCAAAGGCATCGAGCTGCATGCGCAAGTAGCGTGCGCCTCCTTCCAGGTTGCTTGCGGGATCGAGCGCATCGACGCCGAGCTGCCGGGCGGTGCCGGGCATCAGCTGGGCCAGTCCGCGCGCGCCTACGGGAGAGAGGGCGCCAGGGTGCCAGCGGCTTTCCTGCCAGACGACGGCTTCGAGCAGGTTCGGGCTGATGTCGTACTTGCGGGCCAGCTCGGCAACATGGGCGCGGAACTGCTCGGGACCGGCCGCCTCGCCGACGCCGGTGTAGGACGCGGGCTGGAACGGCGTGCCGTCCGCGGCGAATTCGATCGTGTCGGCCCCCTGTCCGACTGGCGGCAGTGTCGCACCGGACGGACCGCCAGCGACCCAACGCGCCCCGCCCGTGTCGATCTGCAGCACGTCCGCATGGGCGCTCAGCGGCGCCAGTCCGCCCGCGGCCAAGATGACGAGCATCGATTTGATAATCGGAGCGTTGCGCCCCCGTTCCGCCGATCTCATGGTCCAGGCTGTACCGCATCGCCCGGCCCGGACTCAAGCTGTGACTGTTCCCGAGGGCGCATCGCCGAGACTCAGGCCGGGGCCACCGCCATGTTGTCGATCAGCCGCGCCTTGCCGATCCGCGCCGCGACCAGCAGGCGCATCGGCTGGTCCGAGCGCGCCGGCAGCAGCGACAAGTCGGCCGCGTCGCGCAGTTCGGCGTAGTCGACCGAGAGGAAGCCTGCCGCGAGCAACGCCCGCGCCAGCTGCGCCAGCGCGTCCCTCAGATCCACGCCGCTCTCGATCTCGGCGATGGCCCTGCGCATCGCCGCGGGCAGCGCCGCCGCGCTTTGGCGCTGCTCGGGCGTCAGGTAGGCGTTGCGCGAACTCATCGCGAGGCCATCGGCCTCCCGCACGGTCGTGACGCCGTGGATGGCATCGACATGCGGCCGCACCAAGTCGAGATCGCGCGCCATGCGGCGGATCACGGCGAGCTGCTGCCAGTCCTTCTCGCCGAAGAACGCCATGTCGGGCCGGACCTGGTTGAACAGTTTGCACACTACCGTCGCCACGCCATCGAAATGGCCGGGCCGCGAGGCACCGCACAGTCCCTCGCTCACGCCCGCGACCGAGATGTTGGTGGCGAAGCCCTTCGGGTACATTGCCTCCACCCGCGGCGCCCACACCAGATCGACGCCCTCGCCCGCCAGCAGCGCGCAATCGCGCTCGAGTTGGCGCGGATAGGCGTCGAGGTCCTCGTTCGCTCCAAATTGGAGTGGATTGACGAAGATCGAGACCGCCACGTGCGCTGCAAGCCGTTTCGCCTCGCGCACCAGCGTCAAGTGCCCGTCGTGCAAGGCGCCCATCGTCGGAACCAGGGCCAGGGAACCGTCGGCGCGCAAGGTGTCGACCGCGCTTCGCAGTGGATCAAGCTCGTGGATCAATTGCATTGGCGGGGCGCGCTCCGATATGATGGGACAAGGCCGGACTCGGCGTGCGGATTAGCCGCCGCTCGCTGGCCCGGGCAATGCACTTAGGGATGATTTCGTGACAGCGCATCGCATCGTCTTCGCCAACGAGAAGGGCGGCACCGGCAAATCCACCACCGCGGTCCACGTCGCGATCGCGCTGGCCTATCAGGGCGCGCGGGTCGCCTGCGTCGACCTCGACCATCGCCAGCGCACGCTGTTCCGCTACATGGAGAACCGGCTCGACACCGAGAAGCGGCGTGGCATCGCCCTGCCCGGCACGCGCTTCGCGGTCTACGACGGCACCGACATCGCCGAGCTCGAGGAGCTGGCCGAAGCGATCGCCGAGGACCAGGACTTCCTCGTGTTCGACACCCCCGGCAAGGACGATCCGCTCGCCCGCCATGTCGCCACCACGGCCGACACGCTGGTGACGCCGCTGAACGACAGCTTCGTCGATTTTGACCTGATCGGCCAGGTCGAGGGCGAGACGTTCAAGGTGAAGAAGCTGTCGTTCTACGCCGAGCTGATGTGGGAGGCCCGCAAGAAGCGGGCGCACTCGACGATCAACGAGCAACGCCGCGATCTCGACTGGGTGGTGGTGCGCAACCGCACCCAGCATGTCGAGGCGCGCAACATGCGCCGCCTCGACGGAGCGCTCCAGGAGCTGTCCAAGCGCGTGGGCTTCCGCATCGCCGGCGGCCTTTCCGAGCGCGTCATCTTCCGCGAGCTGTTTCCCTCGGGGCTGACGCTGCTCGACAAGGGCCATCTCGGCGATCTCGCCACCAGCCACCTGGTGGCCCGCCAGGAACTGCGCGGTCTTGTCGCCGGGCTCAACCTGCCGATGCCGCAGCAGCGGGGCGGCGCCGAGCACGAGGCGGAGCTGGCGGTCGCGGCCGAGTAATGCGCCTTATCATCCTGCTCGGGCTGGCAGTGCTCGGCTGGCGGCTGGTCACCGGGCGTTGGCCCTGGCAACCGCGAATCGGCTCGGAGCGGCTGGTGCAGCGCCGGCAGGCGCGAACGCTGCTGGGTGTCCGGCTCGGGGCGGATCGTCAGGAAATCCTGGAAGCGCATCGCAGCCTCGTCGCCACCGTGCATCCGGACCGGGGCGGTAGCAACGAGCTGGTTCACGAGGCGAACGCGGCAAGGGACGTGCTGCTGGCCGCCCTGCCGCCGCGCGCCTGAGAGCGGCGGGGAGCGACGATGAGCCACCGCTTCGATCCCACGATCCTGCGCGAGTACGACATCCGCGGCATCGTGGGCGAGACGCTCGGCATCGACGATGCGCATGCCATCGGTCGAAGCTTCGGCACGCTGCTGGCGCGCGCCGGTGGCAGGAGGGTGGTGGTCGGCTACGACGGCCGCGTCAGTTCGCCGATGCTGGAGAAGGGCTTGATCGACGGGCTCCATTCCAGCGGCATCGACGTGTTGCGGATCGGCATGGGTCCGACGCCGATGCTGTATTACGCCGAAGCCTCAATGGAAGATGTGCAGGGCGGCATTCAGATAACTGGCAGCCACAATCCCGCCAATCACAATGGCTTCAAGATGGTACTTGCGGGCCGACCGTTCTTCGGGGCGGACATCCAGACGATCGGGACGATGGCCGCCGAAGCGGACTGGAGCGACGGGACGGGCGCCAGCGAGGAGCGCGATGTCCTCGACGCCTACGTCACCCGGCTGCTCAGGGGCCTGGACGGACTGCCCGCCGACCAGTTGCAAGCGCTGCGGATCGGCTGGGACGCCGGCAACGGCGCCGCCGGTCCCGCGCTCGAACTGCTGACCACCCGCATGCCGGGCGAGCACTTCCTGCTCTATACGCAAGTCGACGGTACGTTTCCCAACCATCATCCCGATCCTACCGAAGAGAAGAACCTTGCAGACCTTCGGGCGCTCGTCGCGGCGAAGAACCTCGATTTCGGAGTGGCTTTCGACGGCGACGCGGATCGGATCGGCGCGGTCGATGGCGCGGGCCGGGTCATCTGGGGTGACCAGCTGCTGGCGATCTTCGCCGAGGATCTGCTGAAGCTCGAACCCGGCGCGACCATCATCGCCGATGTGAAGGCCAGCCGCGCGCTGTTCGACGCGATCACGGCGCACGGCGGCAAGCCGCTGATGTGGAAGACCGGCCACTCGCTCATCAAGTCCAAGATGAAGGAGACCGGCTCACCCTTGGCGGGCGAAATGAGCGGGCACGTCTTCTTCGCGCACGAGTACTACGGCTTCGACGATGGGCTTTACGCGGCGGTGCGCCTGATTGCCGCATCGCTGCGCTTGGGCCAGTCGGTGACCGATCTGCGCGGCGCGATGCCCGAGATGCTCAACACGCCCGAACTGCGCTTCCAGGTTGACGAGAGCCGCAAGTTCGCGGCGGTCGAAGAAGTGAAGCAGCGGCTGTCTGCAACCGATGCGCAGGTCACCGAGATCGACGGCGTTCGCGTGACCACGCCCGACGGCTGGTGGCTGCTGCGCGCATCCAACACTCAGGACGTGCTGGTCGCGCGAGCCGAGAGCGACACGCAGGAGGGGCTCACGCGGCTGATCGCCCAGATCGACGAGCAACTCGCGCTGTCCGGCCTCCAGCGCGGTCCGCAAGCCGGCCACTGACCCGCGCGACAAACAAAAAGGGGAGCCGTGAAGCTCCCCTTTCCCGTCGAACCCTCTGGTAGGGGCGCACGCCTGTCAGGAGGTCTTTTCGCCGCTCTTGACGCCGCTGGCGGTGCCACTTCCGCTGGTGCTGGCGCCGCTCACGCCGGCGGTCGCCGAAGAGCCGATGCCGCCGGTCGTGTGCGCGCCGGTCTGGCCGGCCGAAGTCGTCGATCCGGACCCGGTGATCCCGGAGCCAGAGCTGCCGAAGCTGGTGCTCGATGCATCGCTCGTGCTCGAGCGCCCGCTGGCAGAGCCAAAGCCGCCCGTTCCGGAGCCGCCCGCGCCTGAGCCGTCCCAGCTGGACTGACTGGAACGATCCTGAACACGCAGGTTGTTCTGCACGTGCTTGACGCCGGAGACTCGCTCCAGCGCGTCCTCTGCGCGGCGCTTGGCCTGGCGGCTGTCGACGGTGCCGTTTAGGATCACTTCGCCGTCCTTGACGCTCACGTTGATGTGGGTGGCGTCCACACCCCAGTCATGCGTCAACGCGTCGTTGGCGTCCTCGCGGATGCGGTCGTCGGAGCGCGTGTAGTTCGACGGACCGCGTCCGGAATGGTCCTCCCGGCGGTCCTGCTCGCGCCGACGCGCAGCGTCCTCGCTGCCGAACCAGCTCGCCACCTCATCTCCGGCGCGTGCGAGGAAGCCGCGGCTTTCACCGTAGCTGCGCCAGTCGCCGTAGTCGCGTTGGCCATTGTCGCCTGCGCGGTCCTCATCGCGATGACGGCCCCAGCTGCCCGGACCATGGCTCGGGCGATAAGTGTCGCTGGGATGCATGCCGCCGCTGATCCCGGCGCCCGTGCCGCGGTTCAGGTACTCGTTGGCATCGCGGCCACCGCCGAAATCCTCGCTGTTGAAGTCGGCGAACGTATTGCCGCCGCTCGCATCGTAGTCGCGCTGGCCGAAGCTGGGCGAGGAACGCTGCGAGCCGCGATCGCGGTAGGAGCGGTTCTGCTCCGAGCCATAGCTGCGGTTCTGCCAGTCGCGGCCGTCATCCTGCTGGCGGGCGCGATTGTAATTGCGGGCCGAGGCGAACTGGTCGTTGCGCAAGTCATCGTCGCTCAATCGCGAACGATAGCGCTCATCCTGCTGGTCGTCCCGGTCCTGGCCCGAGAAGCGATAGCTCCGCGCGTACTCGTCGTTGCTCTCACGCGGGCCGTAATCCTGCTGCCAGTCGCCGCCTGCCTGGCGGCCACCCTCGGACTGCCACTGGTTGGCTTGGCGGGGCGTATCGTAACCCTGGTTGCTGCGATAGCTGCCGCCGTATTGCTCATTGCGGCCATAGGGGTTCTGCCGGTCACGTTCACTCATGGCGTCTCTCCGTTGCTTGTACGGGCTGAGAGGCGGCGGCGCGGCATCTTGCGAGCATCACGCAACCGACCCCTCCCGATGTTCTTGAAACGCAATGGCTTGGCCTAGCGGTCCACTGTCCGACCCGTGGCCAAGCCGGTCTGGCGCAACCTAGGTTATGCGTATCGCCGTGCCATCGGTGCCAGCTCGCTTGCGGGAAGCGACGGGCGGGGCCACCTTGCCAGGCAATGCCGCAAGACCTTGCTGTCCCGCCCGAAATCGACGCCTGGTTTGCAGGGCGCGGCTGGCGCGTGCGGCGGCATCAGCGCGAGATGCTCGAAGCGGCGGATGTGGACCAGCACGCGCTGCTGGTCGCCGATACCGGGGCGGGCAAGACGCTGGCGGGCTTCCTGCCAACGCTGGCGGCCTTCTGCCCCTCACGCCTTGATCGGGCGGACCCGCCCGAGGGGCTGCACACGCTGTACGTCTCCCCGCTCAAGGCGCTGGCGCACGATGTGCAGCGCAATCTCCTGACCCCCGTCGAGGAGATGGGGCTGCCGATCCGCATCGAGACCCGCAGCGGCGACACGCCTTCCGACCGCAAGGCCCGCCAGCGGGCGCGGCCCCCGCATGTGCTCCTGACCACGCCCGAATCGCTTTCGCTGCTGCTCAGCTATCCCGAGGCGGCGACGCTGTTCGCCGGGCTGAAGCGCGTCGTCATCGACGAGGTGCATGCGTTCGCGACCGGCAAGCGCGGCGACCTGCTGGCGCTGACGCTGACCCGGCTGCAGGCCATCGCACCCGGGCTGCGGCGCGCGGCACTGTCGGCGACGCTCGCCAATCCCGAGAGCTTCCGCGAATGGCTGGCGCCGTGGGGCGACATCGACAGCGTGTCCCTGGTCGAGGGCGAGGCCGGAGCCGACCCGCAAGTCTCGATCCTGCTTCCGGAAGAAGAGCGCATCCCCTGGGCAGGCCACGCCGCCACCTGGGCCATCCCGCAGCTCTACACCGAGATCCGTGCCCATCGCACCACGCTGATCTTCACCAACACGCGGTTCCTGGCCGAGTACATCTTCCAGTGGCTTTGGGACGTGAACGAGGACAACCTGCCGATCGGCATCCACCACGGTTCGTTGTCGAAGGAAGCGCGCCGCAAGGTCGAAGGGGCGATGGCACGGGGTGAGTTACGGGCGCTGGTCTGCACCGCCAGCCTTGATCTCGGCGTCGACTGGGGCGACATCGACCTCGTGGTGCAAATGGGTGCGCCCAAGGGCTCCTCGCGACTGCTCCAGCGGATCGGACGGGCCAATCACCGGCTCGACCAGGCGAGCCAGGCCTTGCTCGTGCCCGGCAACCGCTTCGAGTTCCTCGAGGCTTTCGCCGCGGCCGAGGCGGTGGAGCTCGGCCAGCGGGACGGCGAGGACTTCCGTCCGGGCGGGCTCGACGTGCTGGCGCAGCACGTGATGGGCCGCGCCTGCGAGGGGCCGTTCCGCGAGGAAGACCTGCTCGGCGAGATCCGCAGCTCGCTGACTTACGCCTGGGTGGATGAGGCGGTGTTCGGCCGCGTCCTCGATTTCGTCGCGACCGGCGGCTACGCGCTGCGCTCCTACGAGCGGTTCAAGCGCATCGTAAAGGACCGGGATGGGACATGGCGCCTCACCCATCCCGAGCATGCGGCGCGGCACCGGATCAATGCCGGCATCATCGTCGACAACGAGATGCTGGACGTGCGCTTCCGCAACGGGCGGTCGCTGGGCAAGGTCGAGGAGATGTTCGGCGCGAGCCTGAAGAACGGTGACACCTTCCGCTTCGCCGGGCTCGACCTTGAGGTGGAGGCGGTCAAGGACCTGGAGGTGATCGTGCGCGCGGCCAAGCGCTCGGCCGCGATCCCGAGCTATTCCGGGCTGCGCCTGCCGATCAGCGGGCACTTGGCCGAGCGCGTGCGCGAGATGCTGGCCGACCGGGCCGGCTGGTCCCGCTTCCCCGACGACGTGCGTGAGTGGCTGGAGGTGCAGGACTACCGCTCGCACCTGCCCGCGCCGGGGCGGCTGCTGGTCGAAAGCTTCCCGCATCGTGGGTTGGAATACACCGCCTATTACACCTTCGAGGGCTGGAACGCGAACCAGTCGCTCGGGATGCTGCTCACGCGGCGGATGGAGGATCGCGGGCTGGGGCCGCTGGGCTTCGTCGCCACCGACTACACGCTCGCCGTCTGGGGGCTGAAGGCCGTGGAAGACCCGGTCGCCATCCTTTCGCCCGACATCCTCACCCACGAGTTCGTCGACTGGGTGCAGCAGTCGCACCTCCTGCGCCGCGCCTTCCGGGAGGTGGCAGTGATCTCCGGACTGGTCGAGCGACAGCAGCCTGGCAAGCGCAAGTCGGGCAAGCAGGTGACCTTCTCGACCGACCTCATTTACGACGTGCTGCGCAAGTACGAGCCGGACCACGTGCTGATCCAGGCAGCTTGGGCCGATGCCCGCGCGCGCATGACCGATGTCGGTCGGGTCGGTGACGTCCTAGACCGCGCGGCGCGCGAGGTCGATCATGTCCGTCTCGATCGGATCAGCCCGTTGGCCGTCCCGGGACTGTCGATGATCGGCCGCGAGAACCTGCCGTCCGGCGCGGCCGACGACGAGCTGCTGATCGAAGCGGAGAGCCTGGCCTCGCTAGCGATGCGGGTGGATCAGTCCGAAGGCGCGTCGGACGAGGAGTAGGCTTCGATGCCGAGCAGGCCGGCTCGGAGTGTCGCGACCATCCGCATCAACGCAGCTGTTCGTCCTCCAACAGAAAAAGGGGCGGATCGCTCCGCCCCTCTCTTGCCCGTTCAAGGGCAGCTCTCTGTCCGAGATTACTTGTTGAATTCCGAGTATTGCTCGTTGCCGACGAAGCCGAACTTCGTGACCTTCGAGGCCTTGATGATGTTCAGCACCCGTGCCGACAGATCATAGCCGGCCTGGGGGTCGGGCTGGAACTGCAGCTCCGGCTCCACCGCGAAGGTCAGCGATTCCTGCAGATTGCCCGCCAGCATCTCGCCGTTGATCTGGTTGCCGTTCCACAGGATCTTGTTGTCCGGCGTGATCGACACCTTGTTCTTGATCGGGTTGACCGGCGGCGGCGTATCCGTGGGCGGATTGGGCACCGGCAGATCGATGTCGATCGAGTGGGTGGCGACCGGGATCGTGATGATGAACATGATGAGCAGGACGAGCATGACGTCGATCAACGGCGTCGTGTTCATCTCCATCATCGGCGAACCGTCGTCCTTGCCGCCTGACATTGCCATGGGATGGTACTCCTAAGTCTTCTGGTGGCGAGACGGCGTCAGCCGTTCGGATCGACCGGGTTCGAGATGAAGCCGACAGTCGGGTAGCCCGAGATCTGCACGTTGTAGATCGCGCCTGCCACGCAGCGCCACGGCGCGTTGACGTCGGCCCGGATGTGCACCTGCGGAACCGCATCGGGATTGTTCTTCAGAGCCTCGGGACCGCCCTCGCGCTTGACGATGGCATCGAGGCGCTTGAACGCCTGATCGCGGAGCTCTTCCGACGTCACCGGGGTGACGTTGTTGATGTAGACGCGGCATTCGCCGTTGCGCGACGAACCTTCGTAGCCGGGGTCACCGGCGGTGCGCCCCGCATCGTCCGTCGTGGCGACGCTGAGCAGCAGGTTCTCGACCTTGTCCTTGGACTCGGTCGACGCGATGATCGGGATGTGCAGCTTCTGGATCGTCTGGATCGCGACCGGGACCGCGATGAGGAAGATGATCAGCAGCACCAGCATGACGTCGACGAGCGGCGTCGTGTTGATGTCGGACATCGGTGTTTCTGCACCGCCTCCGCCCGTGGAAATCGCCATAGTGTTGTCCTAGTTCTAAGCTTGCCCGTGAGGCCTGGCCCTGGGAGAGGGCGGTGGGCACGCATGCCTGCCCACCGCTTTGCAGTCCCGTCCGCCGGCGGACATGCCGCCGCCGACGGTTCAGGTCATTACGGCTTGGCGGGGGCCGTCGCGGGCTTGGCCGGAGCCGCCGCCGGCTTGGCCGCGACCACCGCGACCTGCGGCTTCACCGCGCCGCGCGACGTGATGTTGGCCAGCACGTCGTTCGAGAAGCCGGTGAGCAGCTCGGCGATGCGCTTGTTGCGCGCCTGCAGGTAGTTGTAGGCAAGCACCGCGGGAACGGCGACGAGCAGACCGATGGCGGTCATGATCAGAGCCTCACCGACCGGACCTGCGACCTTGTCGATCGAAGCCGAACCGGCCAGACCGATGGCGATCAGCGCGCGATAGATGCCAACCACGGTACCGAACAGACCGATGAACGGCGAGGTGGCGCCGACGGTGGCGAGGAACGGCAGACCCGAAGCGAGACGAGCGTTGATCGAAGCTTCCGAACGCGCGAGCGAGCCGTGCATCCAGTCATGCGCCTCGAGCGCGTCGGTCATCTTCGCGTGCTGGTCTTCGGCGGCGAGGCCATCGTCGACCAGCTGACGCCAGGCGCTGTCCTTCTCGAGCTTGGCCGAGCCCTCACGCAGAGTCGGCGCCTTCCAGAAGCTGGTGCGGATCGTCTGGTACTGCTTGAGGATCTTCGACTGTTCGAACCACTTGGTGAACAGGATGTAGAAGGAACCGAACGACATGACCGCGAGGATCGCGGCGACCGCGATGGCGATCCAGTTCGGATGGCCTTCCGGCATCATCATCTCGGAGAAGCCGAATTTGTTCTGAGGCGCACCCTGGGCACCCGCGGCAAGAAGGTTAAGGATAAGCATGCGGTAGTCCTCTCAAGACAGAAGAGCAGTGGTAGCTGGCAATTGGCGGCAGTTCAGATCACTCGGGAAGAACCCACCGGATCCGATTGGAATAGGTCGACTGGACGGGCTGACCGTCCTGCATGGCTGGCTTGAACCGAGCGCGGCGCGACACATTCTTGCAGGTGGCGTCGTCCAGTTCGGGCGTTCCGCTGGAACTGGTGACGGTGCAATCCACCACCCGGCCATCGGCGCCGACGGTGAGCCTGAAGCCGGTCGTGCCCTGGGCTTCCTTGCGGATCGCGGACTGCGGATAGTCGTCGGTGGTGGCCCACGACCCGGGACTGCTCTTGGGCTGCGCCGGCGAGCTAGGACCCTTGGGCGCCGGAGGCGGGGGCGCCGGAACCGGTGCCGGCGGCGCCAGCACGATCGCAGGAGGAGCCGGAGGCGCGACCGTGACCGTCTGGATCTGCGGCGGCGTGGTCGCCACGTTGATCTTCACCGGCGGCGCGACCGGAGGCGGCGGAGCCAGCTCCTTCTTGGGAGGCGGTGGCGGCGGCTCCTCCTTCTTCTTCTCTTCCTTGATATCGACGGTGGTCACCTTCTCCACGGCCTTTTTGTACGCCTCATAGGCGAGACCGGTGACCAGCGCATAACCAACGAAGATGTGTATGAGCGCAACAATGATAAGTGCGGTAATCTTGTTACCGCTCATCGATTGGTCAGCGTAAGCCATTCAGACGCATCACTCCATCTACCGTACCTCGGACGAAACCCGAGGAACCCATGAACGCCCGCTCGTGGCGTCCATGAAGAAAACGTTTATATCCACCCTGACGGCTGACAGCCAACCCCTTACGGATAGATTTATCCGACAGGCAAGGCCGTGGGGCTGTTTTTGGCTCTCAGCCCCGCTTTTGCGCAGTTCTTAGCGGCGACTCCCACCCTTCGCAACGGCTTATCGCCCGCTCTGCAGTTAACGTGCGATTCAGCAGCGATCCCGGCATTGGGGCGGGCCGCCGTTTGGCGAATGACGCTCGCCATGCCATGAGGAGCCCGCGTTTTTACGGGAGTTCGCTTCTATGACGACCCATCCGCGCCGCGCCCACGGGTCATTCCGAGCGGCATGGCTGGCAGCTTCGTTGGCGTGGTTCATGGCGCTGCCCGCAGCAGCTCAGCCAATGCCGGCCATGCCGCCGGCGGCGACTTACGCCGACCTGGCGGGCCTGGCCGATTCGGCGCCGCTCGTCGTGCACGCTCGGGTGCGCAAGATCGCCCGGGTCGAGGACGAGCGGGCGCGCGGGTTGCGCCCTGGCACGGCCCGCTTCTACGTCATGGCCGACACCATGGCGCTGCTGACCGGAGATACGCCGCTTGGCCAGTCTTTCGCCTATCTTGTCGACCTTCCGGTCGATGCCGGGGGCAAGCCGATGCTGCGCAAGAAAGACGGCGTGATCCTCTTCGCCCGACCGGTCTCGGGCCGCCCGGGAGAGCTGCAGCTGGTCAGGCCGGGCGCCCAGATCCTCTGGACCGCCGCCGACGAGGCGCGCGTGCGCACGATCCTCACCGCGCAACTCGCGCCCGATGCGCCGACCAAGGTCACCGGCGTGCGAGAGATCACATATGTGCCGGGAAATCTGGCCGGCGAGGGCGAGACGCAGATCTTCCTCAACACCCGCGATTCTTCCGCCGCCTCGATCACGGTGCGCCATCAACCGGGGGCCGCGCCGGCCTGGGGCGTTTCCTTCTCCGAACTCGTGGCCGACGTCGGCCACCCGCCGGCGCCCGATACGCTGGAGTGGTATCGGCTCGCCTGTTTCCTGCCCGCGGCGCCACCGCCGGGCAGCAACATGTCCGAGGGCACCGAAGCACGCCGCATGGCCGATAGCGATTACCGCCTCGTCATCGCCTCGCTCGGAGCGTGCACGCGCACGATGTGAGTTCACGCGTCGGGCGGCAAAGCGGCTGGCAATCCCGGCGCCTCTCGCCTAGGCGCGCTCCCGAAAGGGAGCTTCATGGCTGAATCGCTGAACATCGCGCTGGCGGGCCTGGGAACGGTCGGCTCGGGCGTCGTGCGCCTGATCGAGACCAACGCCGCATTGATCGCGCGCCGCGCGCGCCGGCCGATCCGCATCGCCGCGGTCAGCGCGCGAGACCGGGGCAAGGATCGCGGTGTCGACCTGTCCCCCTATGAGTGGGTCGACGATCCGGCCGAGATGGCCGCCCGCCCCGACATCGATGTCGTCGTCGAGATGGTCGGCGGTTCGGACGGGCCGGCCCTGACGCTCGCCCGCAAGGCGATCGCGGGGGGCAAGTCGCTGGTGACCGCCAACAAGGCGATGATCGCCCATCATGGGCTCGAGCTGGCGGAAGCGGCGGAGCAGGCAGGAGTCGCGCTCAAGTTCGAAGCGGCGGTCGCTGGCGGGATCCCCGTCATCAAGGGCCTGAGCGAGGGCGCCGCCGCCAACGCGATCGAGCGCGTCTACGGCATTCTCAACGGGACGTGTAACTACATCCTCTCGACGATGGAGGACACGGGGCGCGACTTCGCCGACGTGCTCGCCGATGCGCAGCGGCTGGGCTACGCCGAGGCCGACCCGACGTTCGACATCGAGGGCGTGGACGCCGCTCACAAGCTCTCGATCTTGGCCGCGATCGCGTTCGGCACGCGGCTGCGCTTCGATGCGGTCGAGACGACCGGCATCGCCGGCGTGCTCGCAGCCGACATCGCGCAAGCCCGTGCGCTCGGCTACGTCGTGCGCCTCATCGGAACCGCCGAGATCGATCGCGGCGGCGGCAGCCCCGGACTGTTCCAGCGCGTGCGCCCGCACCTGGTGCCCTGCGACCATCCACTGGCGAGCGTCGACGGGGCCACCAACGCGGTCGTCGCCGAGGGCAACTTCATGGGCCGGCTGCTGTTCCAGGGGGCAGGCGCGGGAGACGGCCCCACCGCGAGCGCCGTGGTGGCCGACATCATCGACATCGCGCGCGGCGAGAAGGGCGCGGCCTTCTCCATGCCCGCGCGCGAACTAGAGGCGCTGGAGCCCGCGCAGACCGGGCATCGCCTTGGCCGCGCCTATATGCGCTTCATCGTGCCCGACCGGCCCGGGGTGCTTGCCGAGATCACCGCCGCGATGCGCGACGCGGGCGTCTCGATCGAGAGCTTCATCCAGAAGGGCCGCGGCGAGGAAGCCGGGGAAGTGATCGTCGCGCTGGTCACGCACGAGGGGCCCGAGGCCGCCGTCAGCGAGGCCCTGCGCATCCTGGAAGGGTCGGATAGCATCGCCGCCCCGCCGCTCGTCATGCAGATCATCGGCACCTGACCATCTCGGCTCAGCGCGCGCGCATCTCGCCTTTCGCGATCTTGTCGGCATCGGACCCCGGAGGCGGCAACGGGATCTGCGACAAGTCGATGATGTAGAGCGGGCCTTTGGGGCACGGCGGGATGAAGCAGCCGCGCCCTACCACCGGACCGGGATACTTGGGCGCCAAGTCCGGCGGGGTCAGCCGCCCGTCGTTGGTGCCCGCGCTACCGGTGGGATCGAGGTCGGCGCTCGATTCCGCGCGAAACTGCGTGTTGTCCTGGGCACAGACCACGATATCGCCACCGGGCTGCGGCGCGCAGCGCCGGCGCAACGGCGGCGCGAGGTGGCCCTGGCGACCGAGCAGGTTGCGCGCGATCGCATGATCGTCGGGGACCGAATCCGTCTGGGCATCCGCCCGGGCGTCCGTCTGTGCAGCCTTCGGCGCTTCTTGCGCCCAGACCGGAGCGGAAAGTCCCGCGAACAGTGCCAGCAGACCGGCGCATCTTCTCGACAATTCCGGTTCCCCTGTCTAAGCGCTTCGTGTCCAAAGCGACCTGCCGTGGCTTAATCCGGAGTGAACATGCCCCAAACGTCGACTCCTGCAAGTAAAGTCCTTGATCGTGTCCTCGTGCTCGAAATGGTTCGCGTCACAGAGGCTGCCGCCATCGCCGCGTCGGAGCTGATCGGCCGGGGCGATGAGAAGGCGGCGGACCACGCTGCGGTCGAAGCCATGCGCAAGGCGTTCGACGAGCTCTACATGGACGGTACCGTGGTGATCGGCGAGGGCGAGCGCGACGAGGCGCCGATGCTCTATATCGGCGAGAAGGTCGGCGGAGCGCCGGGCACCGGCCCCAAGATCGACATTGCGCTCGATCCGCTCGAAGGCACCACGATCTGCGCCAAGGCGGGGCCCAACTCGCTGGCGGTACTCGCCGCGGCCGAACATGGTTGCCTGCTCAACGCACCCGACGTCTACATGGACAAGCTTGCCGTCGGCCCCGGATACCCCGAGGGCATCATCTCGCTCGACAAGACGCCGACCGAGAACGTCAAGGCGGTGGCCGAGGCCAAGGGCGTGAAGCCCGAGGAGATCATCGTGTGCGTGCTCGACCGCCCGCGCCATGAAGATCTGATCGCCGAACTTCGCGGCATCGGCTGCGGCATCGTCCTGATCGGTGACGGCGATGTCGCCGGCGTGATCGCGGTGACCGACGAGAATACCACGATCGACATGTACATGGGCTCCGGCGGCGCGCCCGAGGGCGTCCTTGCCGCCGCTGCGCTGCGCTGCGTCGGTGGCCAGTTCAACGGCCGCCTGCTGTTCCGCAACGACGACGAGCGGGCGCGCGCTCGAAAGTGGGGCATCGAAGACCTCGACCGCATCTACAAGCGCGACGACCTTGCGAAGGGGGACTGCATCTTCGCCGCCACCGGCGTCACCAGCGGCTCGCTGCTCGATGGGGTGAAGCGCTTGAAGGGCGGCAAGATGACGACCGAAAGCGTCGTGATGCGCGCGAGCTCGGGCACCGTGCGCTGGATCAAGGGCGAGCACCGAATCAAGTGAACCGGCGAGCCGGCCTCCGGCCGGCTCATGACGGACCCAGCCCAGGCGGCGTGCCGCCTGGTCCGTCGGGGGATGGCCGTGTCGGGACCCGCATTCGCATTGTGCCGCGATGGCTCACTTGGAAACGACCAGCCGCTCTCCCCAATCTTGCAATTGCGTGACTCTCGTCTAGGGCGGCCCCGTCTTCGGGTGGCAAGGGAAGTCCAACGATGAAAATCATGTCCGGCAACAGCAACCTGCCGCTCGCCCGCGCGGTGGCAGGCTATCTGGAGCTGTCCCTGACCGATGCCAGCGTCCGCCGCTTCGCGGACGAAGAGGTCTTCGTCGAGATCCACGAGAACGTGCGCGGCGAGGACGTGTTCGTCGTCCAGCCGACGAGCTTTCCGGCGAACGATAACCTCATGGAACTGCTGATCTGCATCGACGCGCTGCGCCGCGCCTCGGCGCGCCGGATCACCGCCGTCGTTCCCTACTTCGGCTATGCCCGGCAGGACCGCAAGCCCGGACCGCGCACGCCGATCTCGGCCAAGCTCGTCGCCAACCTGATCACCCAGGCGGGCGCAGACCGCGTGCTCTCCGTCGACTTGCACGCCGGGCAGATCCAGGGCTTCTTCGACATCCCGACCGACAACCTCTACGCCGCCCCGGTGATGGCGGCCGACATCCAGGCACGCAACAACGGCGGCGACTTGATGGTCGTCTCGCCCGACGTGGGCGGCGTCGTCCGCGCCCGGGCCCTGGCCAAGCGGCTCGACAACGCGCCGCTCGCGATCGTCGACAAGCGCCGCGACCGCCCGGGCCAGTCCGAAGTGATGAACATCATCGGCGATGTGAAGGGCCGCACCTGCATCCTGATCGACGACATCATCGATTCGGGCGGCACCCTGTGCAACGCGGCCCAGGCGTTGATGGATGCCGGCGCCGAGAGCGTCACCGCCTACATCAGCCATGGCGTCCTCTCCGGCGGCGCGGTGGCGCGGGTCACCAACTCGGCGCTCAAGGAACTGGTGATCACCGATTCGATCCTGCCGACGGACGCTACGAAGGAGTCGGGCCGGATCCGGATCTTGACGATCGCGCCGCTCCTGGGCGAGGCGATCCGCCGCATCGCCGACGAGAGCTCGGTCTCCAGCCTGTTCGACTGACGCGCTGGGGCGGAGCCCCTGCGTTCGTCACTGCCAGGGACGGAGCGCCCCTGGCTTGATGCGACCGAGCAGTTCCAGACGACGCGCCTGGCGCGCCTCCAACGTCAGCGTCAGGATCGGCAGCGCCCGGGCGGTGAATTGCCTGGGCGACATGCCGAAGAGCTCGTCGAACTCGTGGATCAGGTGGCTCTCGTCGTAGTAGCGCAGCGCCAGCGCTTCGGCCTCCTCGTCGTCGGCGACGCCGCGCAAGTAGCTGGCCATGTCGAGCGCCCTTGCCCGTTTCAGGACCTGCTTGGGCGGCAGGCCGAAGTCGCGGCTGACCACGCGCTCCAGCCGACGGCGCTCCACCCCGATCGCGCGGGCGGCCTGTGCGACCGTCATCGCCGGATCCCTGTAAGTGATCTCCTCGAACCGGGCGCTGAGCGGGTCCGGCTCGCCGCGAGCATCGGCAACGAGCCCGCGGATCATGCGCTCCAGGGAGAGTAGCCATTCCTCCGGCGTGGCGCCCCGCTCAAGATGCGCGAGGATCCGCTCGCTGGCCAAACCAACATCCTCGGTCGGGCGGACACGATCGAGGAACTCGTGCGGCCGCGCTCCAAGCAGGGGCATGCACGCACCGGGACGCACGACGATGCCAAGGCTCGTGAAGCCGCCGGTCACGCTGATGGGCATGAGCCGCGAATCCGGGCCGAAGAACAAGGCATTGTTGCCGTAACGCGCGATCCCGTCCCTCGTCTGGGCCCGCCAGGCTCCCGAAAGCTGGATGCGGATCGCCCCGGTCTCGCCGAACAGACCACAGTGAAGGGTATGATCAGCAGGCATGTCGATCCGGGCCACATAAAGTCGCGCGATCCAATCGGCGAGATCAGGCGCCGGCGCGCGGTTGTAGGATAGCGGCTGACCATCCCGCGATACTGCGAAGACAGACCTGATCCGCGGATCAAAGGCCGGCCGTGAACTGCGAATCATGGTTACCGGAAGTAATGTTGTGCCCCTGGGTCCTTCGTAGGGGAAATTCCCGTATCCATACAATTGTTTCGTCTCGCAACATTCGCCGTGCGACGATGCCGGCTTGCTGCTCCAGCGAGCAGATGGCACAGCACTTGGCGATGCAACTTGATGCCGAAATCGCCCTCGCCTTGCGGCTTGCCGAAGCCGCCGGCGCGGCCGTCCGCCCGCACTTCCGCTCCGGACTGACCTCCGACCGCAAGGACGATGCCTCGCCTGTCACGATCGCCGACCGCGCGGCGGAGGAAGCCATGCGCCGCATCCTCAAGGCCGAGGTGCCGCGCGACGGCGTCATCGGCGAGGAGTTCGGCTCCGAGGAGGGCGGCAGTGGCCGCACCTGGGTGCTCGATCCGATCGACGGGACCGTCTCGTTCCTGTCGGGCCGGCCGATCTTCGGCACGCTGATCGCCTTGCTCGTCGATGGCTGGCCGGTGCTCGGAGTGATCGACCAGCCGATCCTGGGCGAGCGTTGGGTCGGCGCGAGCGGTCGGCCGACGACCTTCAACGGAGCGCCGGCGCGCACTCGGGGATGCGCCATGCTGAGCGACGCGACGCTCGCCACCACCGGCCCGCAATACTTCGACGATCACGAGGGGGCGCACTTCATGGCGCTTGCGGCCAGGACCGATCACAAGCGCATGATGATGGGCGGCGATTGCTACAACTATGGCCTGCTGGCGAGCGGGCACCTCGACCTGGTCTGCGAAGCGGGCTTGAAGCTGCACGACTGGGCCGCGCTCGTCCCGGTCGTCGAGGGTGCCGGCGGCACGATGTGCGACTGGAGCGGCGAGCCTCTGCAGCAAGGATCGGACGGGCACGTGCTGGCGATCGGCGACCCCGCCCGGCTGGAAGATGTCGTCGAGGCCATGGCCTGCCATCACTGAGCCCGCCTCTGCCCGCGCGCGCGTTCTTCTTCTATGGCACCCTGCAGCCCCACGCCGGCACGCGCATGGGGAACTGGGTGGCCGAGCGTGTCGATCACGCGCAGCCGGCGACCGCTCCCGGGCGGCTGGTGGCGGTCCGTAGCGGCGATGGCTGGTACCCGGCAATGCTGCCGGGGCATGCCGTGCAGCGCTGCCGCGGGACCCTGGCCAAGCTGACGCTGTCCCCCGGCGATCTCACGCTGCTCGACCGCTACGAGGGGAGCGAGTATCGCCGCGTAGCGCTCAGGGTTCGTGGCGAGGACGGCCGATTGGCTTGCGCCATGACCTACCTGTGGCGCACAACTAAGGAACCGTCGGCCCTTGCGGTTCCGGGCGGGGACTTCCTGGGATGGCTCGCGCGAACCCGGCGTCGCGCTTTCACCACGCTGCGCAACGGTGCCTGACGCCTTCGCCGTTGGGACTGAGCATTGACCCCGTGTGGCGGCGCTGCCATCGCCCGGCGCTATGACCGCGAACAAGCCCGGCGATCCGACCACGCTTAACCGCCTCTACGGCCGCGCCAAAGGCAAGGCGCTGCGTACCGGGCAGCAGACGCTGGTCGACGACCTGCTGCCGCGCATCGCGGTGCCTGCCGACGGGCCGATCACCGCAGAGCGACTATTCGGGCGCGCCTGCCCGCTGCACTTCGAGATCGGCTTCGGTGGCGGCGAGCACATGGCGGCCCGAGCCGACATGCTGCCCGACCACGGCTTCATCGGTTGCGAGCCTTTCGTCAACGGCGTCGCTCAGGCGCTGGTGCATGTCGACGGCGACAATGGCGCGCACCCGCCGCTCGGCAATGTGCGCATCCATCATGGCGACGCGTTGGAGGTGCTGGCGCGGGTGCCGGACGGATCGCTCTCGTTCCTCTACCTCCTCCATCCCGATCCCTGGCCCAAGGCGCGTCACGCGAAGCGGCGGATGATGAACGATGGCCCGGTGGCAATGTTCGCGGCCAAGCTGAAACCCGGCGGCGAGTTCCGCTTCGGCACCGACCATCCCATCTACCTGCGGCATGCGCTGATGGTGATGCGCCGGCATCGGGAGGCCTTCGAGTGGCTGTGCCGCACGCCGACCGACTTCCTGACACGCCCCGGCGGCTGGCCCGAGACCCGCTACGAGGCCAAGGCGCGGAAGCTGGGGCACGAGGTCTGGTACTTCCGATACCGTCGGGCATGAGCGCGACGGATGATCGGTGACACAATAAGACACTGGCAGTCCGGGCTGTAATGTCTACTTTGGCAATCGAGATTAGCGCGAGGATTCGATAACCGCATGGACATCGCCGGCCTGATTGGGACTATCGACCTGGCGACGCTTGTGCCGTTCATCGCCGTTGGCTTCGCCGCTCAATTGGTCGATGGCGCCTTGGGCATGGCCTTCGGAGTGATCTCCAACACGATGCTCGTGGCGGTTCTGGGCATCCCGCCCGCGCTCGCCTCGCAGCGCGTCCACTTGGTGGAGTGCTTCACGACCGCGACGTCCGGGATCAGCCACTTGGCTCATGGCAACATCGACAAGCGGCTGTTCTTCAGCTTGCTGATCCCCGGCATCGTCGGCGGCGTGCTGGGCGCCTACGTGCTCACATCCCTCGACGCGAGCGTAGTGAAGCCGTTCGTCTTGGTCTACCTGACTGCCGTGGGCGTGTGGCTGCTCGTGCGTGGCTTGCTGTATCCGCCCAAGGTCAAGCAAGTGAAGCTGATCGCCCCGCTCGGCCTTGTCGGCGGCTTCCTTGATGCGGCGGGCGGCGGTGGCTGGGGCCCGGTGGTGACGTCAAACCTGCTGATACAGGGCGGAGACCCGCGCCGGGTGGTCGGCACCGTCAGCGCCGTCGAGTTCTTCCTGACGGTCACCGTCTCGATCGCCTTCATCGCGAGCGTCGGCCTGGCGCAAGTGGCAGGCGGGACCATCGGCCTGTTGATCGGCGGCGTGCTGGCAGCGCCGATCGGGGCATTCGCCGCCAAGCGAATCCCGGTAAAGCCGATGCTGATCCTTGTCGGCGTGGTGCTGACGCTGACCAGCGCTTTCGGAATCTACAAGGCCTGGTTCTGAGCAGGGCTCCAGAACATCCCGCCAGGTGCGGGTGAGTTAGATCTTTGAAGCAATAGGATTTTGCAGCCGTCGTCCCGGACTTGCTCCGGGACCGGTATCGCCGTTGCGCGGCCCCGCTTGCGGCGAGGTCCAGCATGGCCGGCACCGGTCCCGGAGCAAGCCCGGACCACGTAAGTTCAGCCTGCCACGCCCGACGCGGCGAGCACGGCACTGGTCAGCACGTCCGGCGCGATCGCGGTCATCGGCACGACCTGCACCGGCCGTTCCATGCCGATCAGCATCGGCCCGATCGTCGTCGCGCCGCCGAGTTCGCGCAGCAGCTTGGCCGAGATGTTCGCCGATTGCAGGCCCGGCATAATCAACACGTTCGCCGGAGCCGAGAGGCGCGAGAACGGGTAGAGCTGCATGATCTTGGGGTTGAGCGCAGCGTCCGGAGCCAGCTCGCCTTCGTATTCGAAGCCCTGCTCCTCGGCATCGAGGATTTGCACCGCCTGGCGCACGTTATCCAGCCAGCGGCCCGCAGGGTTGCCGAACGTCGCGTACGACAGGAAGGCGACGCGGGGCTCGTGCCCGAGCCGGCGAGCCACGGCAGCGGTCTCCTTCGCGATCACGGCCAGCATGTCCGGACTAGGGCGCTCATTGATGGTGGTGTCGGCGATGAAAACGGTGTGGTTCTTGGCCACCATCATGTGGATGCCGAACGGCAGCGCACCCGGCTTGGGGTCGAGCACCCGGCGCACTTCCTTGATAGATTGCGCGAAGGGCCGCGTCATGCCGGTGATCATGCCGTCGCCAACGCCGAGCTTGAGCAGGCCCGACGCGAAGACGTTGCGGTCCTGGTTGACCATGCGGCGCACGTCGCGTTCCAGATAGCCGCGCCGCTTCAGCCGCTCGTAGAGCATCTCGACCATCGGCTCGACGTGCTCGGAAACGGCGGAGTTCTCGATCTGGTAGCTCTGCGGATCGGCGACGCCGAGCTCGGCCATCTTGTCGAGCACGCCTTGGGTGCGGCCGACCAGCACCGGCTCGCCATAGCCGAACTCGCGGTACTGGACCGCCGCGCGCAGCACCACTTCGTTCTCCGCCTCGGCGAAGATCATGCGCTTGGGCTCGGCCTTCACTTTGGCATAGACGTTGGTGAGGACCGACGTGGTCGGGTTCAAGCGGCTCTTGAGGGCATGGCGATAGGCGTCGAAATCCTCGATACGGGCTTGGGCTACGCCGCTGTCCATCGCCGCCTTGGCCACGGCCGAGGGCACGACTTCCATCAGCCGCGGATCGAAGGGCGCCGGGATGATGTAGTTGCGGCCGAACTGGTGGTTCTGGCCGTAGGCGGCAGCCACTTCCTCGGGCACCTGCTCGCGCGCGAGCTCCGCAATGGCGCGGGCTGCGGCGATCTTCATCTCCTCGTTGATCGCGGTCGCGCGCACGTCGAGCGCGCCGCGGAAGATGAAGGGGAAGCCGAGCACGTTGTTGACTTGGTTCGGATAGTCCGAGCGGCCGGTGGCGACGATCGCATCGGGGCGGACGGACATCACCTCAGGCGGGCTGATCTCCGGGTCCGGATTGGCCATGGCGAAAATGATCGGCTGGTCGGCCATGTTCCGGACCATGTCGGGGGTCACCGCGCCGGCGACCGAGAGGCCGAGGAACAGGTCGGCCCCGTCGAGCGCCTCGGTCAAGGTGCGCTTGTCGGTGTCGACGGCGTGGGCCGACTTGAACTGGTCCACCCCTTCGCGACCCTTGTAGATCACGCCCTTGGTGTCACACACCAGCACGTTCTCGTGCCGCACGCCCATCGACTTGATCAGCGCCGTGCACGCCAGCGCTGAGGCGCCGGCGCCGTTCACCGCGACCTTGATGTCCTCGAGCTTGCGGCCGGTGATGAAGCAGGCGTTGAGCACGCCCGCGGCAGCGATGATCGCGGTGCCGTGCTGATCGTCGTGCATCACCGGGATCTTCATCCGCTCGCGCAAGGCCTGCTCGATGATGAAGCACTCGGGCGCCTTGATGTCCTCAAGGTTGATGCCGCCAAAGCTCGGCTCCATCAGCGCGACCGCTTCGATGATGGCCTGCGGGTCCTCGGTGGCGAGCTCGATGTCGATCGAATCGACATCGGCGAAGCGCTTGAACAGCACCGCCTTGCCTTCCATCACCGGCTTGGAGGCGAGCGCGCCGAGATTGCCCATGCCCAGGATCGCAGTGCCGTTCGAGATCACCGCGACGAGGTTGCCCTTGGCGGTGTACTCATAGGCATCGCCCGGATTGTCGGCGATCGCCTGTACCGGCACGGCGACGCCCGGCGAGTAGGCGAGCGACAAGTCGCGCTGCGTGGCCATCGGCTTGCTGGCGATGATCTCGATCTTACCGGGACGGATCGTCTGGTGGTAGAACAGCGCCTCGCGCTCGGTGAACTGCACCCTGCTTTCGTCTGCCACGCCACACTCCGTCCAATGCAGGTTCAAGCTCGAGACCTTCACCCGCCGCGATCCGCCAAGGCCGGATCTCCCGCTGGCCGCGCCGTAATCAAACTTCACGCGTCTTGGTAGGGGAAAGCGGTCCTCCGGCGCTTTCCGAATCGGCGGCGGCGGCGCTACCGGTCCAAACGATGCCGCTGGACGCCGCTCCGACGCCGATGATGGCCCAGTACCTGGCCCTGCGCGAGGAAGCGGGGGACTGCCTGCTGTTCTACCGCATGGGCGACTTCTTCGAGCTGTTCTTCGA